>ERZ1643247.4-NODE-4-length-483036-cov-13.025558_pt1 | contig 483036 bp, 449 predicted proteins | sample MGYA00579264_ERZ1643247 | MGnify/ENA primary metagenome ERZ1643247 (study PRJEB29033, sample SAMEA4952262) | chicken gut metagenome | biome: Broiler Chicken; feature: Gastrointestinal Tract; material: Caecum | place: Ireland | collected 2018 | study: Broiler... | reverse complement strand
CCAGTATTTCCTGAACCTCCCTGGTTGCCTGTGCTCTGGCCTGCATCATTGCCTGACCCAGAATCAGGGTTTCCACCGCCATCACTCGGAATGACTGGTGTCTGTGTTTCTTGCTCCTGTTGCTGCTCCTGCTGTGCCTGCTGCTCGTCCTTTAAAGTCATGTTTTGGTTGGTATCCTCTGGATGATCCTTGCACCACTGTTCCCACTCTGCCTTACTCATAGTACCATCTTTATCAAAATCATACTCTGCATTGTAGAACACTTCAACAGGAGGTAATTCTGGCAAGCCTTCGAGTAGGTCTGACTTGTCCTCGTCCGTAGGAATGATAGTTGGCCCTATACCAATACCTGCTTCCTCGTTCAGATATCCTTCCTTTTCGTTCAGTGCCTGACCCACTTTAACCATCATGTCAATGGCCTCTGACCTGCTGACTGGCTCATCATAACGGGTTTCATTTGCATCAATGATACCGAGGTCTGCTGCCATTACAAGTGCCTTATATAGGTCACTCTGTACTTTACCATCTCCGGCCTCTAGCATTTTACTAAGAGCACCAAGCTCATAGCCCTCTACTTTGTTGCCATCCTTGTCTACTAGCTCATTGGTGCTGAACCAGCTGCCGTCGGTATCTTCAGTAAAGTCACCACCATCAGTTGCATCGCCAAGAGTAATTCCAGAACTGGTTACATCATAATTTCTAAAGTCATTGCTAAAGAACTGGTTGAGTAACAGGTAAACTGCCTCTGCTCTGCTTATGCTCTGCTTGTAGTTACCGGGACGAAGTCCGGTATTTGCAGAGTTCAACCATGCACTGTTTGCAACCTGGGATGCGTATACCACGTTTTCATCCTCTGATGCTGAGACTCCAACTGCTGATTCAAACCCACTTAAGGTGGTGAGGTCCTCAACCACTCCATTGCTGGCCCTGTATACAAAGCTGTAGAACTCTCCACGGGTTACGCTCTGGGTTGGATTGAAGTAATCATCTTCCCCACTCTCTGCCTCTGCAAAGAGGTTGTAGTAAGCGTTAAGCGCTGCCATCACTGCGTCATGGGTGTCTGCGTCTACATCTGCGTATGCCTCTTCGCCTAGTGCACTTATTTTGCTTTCGCTGGATGTGAATTTATCCATAAACTCTTTGTTTCTCAAACTATCCATGAACGATGTGTTACCATCCTGGTAGCCTATGCTATTTACATAAATGCATCCTTGCTTTGATATCTGCTTTCCGTTCACCTCAAGAGGTGTTATGCCAAACAGCTCGTCGAAGTCATCTCTAAATCCGCTTGCTATGTAAGTCTGAAGACTATCTAGCTGTACTCTAGTCAATTTTGCTTGCTGTCCTTGAACATTTATTGTGTATTCCGGGGATGCAAGTTCAAGTACAATTTCCTCCCCATTACTTAACAAGTCTAGCATGTCATTCCTGTTCATAATAGCGCATCCAGACAGCTGTGATGCTATGATAACTGCTGTCATAACAGGAATTATCATCTTCTTTATCTTCATAAACTTAGATGCCATTGTATTCAACTCCTTTATTGTTTGTACCAATCATACTTGCTTGAAGTATATTATAATTATTTTCTATTGCAATCTCTAAATTACTCGGCCTTGTTGGTTACACCCCAATGAATCTCTTAAAATTCTGTGTCTATTCCAATGATTTTCTTATTCATTATGGTGTCATCCTCCTGTTAAGGTTTGATTTCAAAAGTTTGTTAATGTAGGCTGCCTCTGCTGCTTGTTCATCTAATGTATTACTCTCATCTGTTCCTTGCTCAATCCCAAAATCTAAATATGTTTCCGGTGCATATTTGTCGCAATCCTTTAGTGACCCATGTTCTTTCAAGTATTCCAGAAGTGTGTCTGTCTCAGTTAGTTTAACTTGCTTAAATTCTGGCCTTATCAGTATGTCAAAAAATCTTAGCAAGCTCATTCCTATAAGCCTTGATTTAGCATCTCTTTCGAATGATATATAGATGGGTACATTATACAGTCTTAAATTGCCTAATCTAAATTCAGATAGTTCATATCTATAATATCTAATACTTACACTGTGTGCTATTCTGCGTCTATACACACATGCTGTATTGAATTTATCTATAAACTGTTCCTCTGTAATTGTTATTCCTAGTGCAGCTGCACTACAGACAACATCTATTGCTCCTGTATCAAATGTAAAGTCTACAATGCTCTTTTTAATATTCAATCTGTTATCTGATAATTCAGCTTGTAATATTATTTTTCTTGAATCTCTATCATCGTTCCCATGATAATAACTAAACTCATATACTTTGTGTCCCATAATCAGCACCTATGAGTTCATCCTCTGTGGGAAGCTCTATATCATCTATCATGTTTGGTATGCTTTGTTTGTGCAATCTAAGACTTTCTTGTAAAAGATCGTCATATCCCTCTAAATCTGATACTGCATAAACCTTTCCACTGCATGGTAACGATACTCCGTTCTTATCGTGTTCATCCTGTGTATCTACCACAATAAATGCGTATCCTTTATATCTCTTATGCATTTCAACTCTGCTCATGTGCTCTGTTGGATGATCTAATATCTTTAACATGCTATCACCTCATTCATCCCTTTATCCCACTTTCTTAATTTATTTTTCTTTTTGAACTATATGTACTTCTGCAAGACTTATCTAAATTTTTGAGTGGCATGGAATATGACTAATCATTATCTTCCATGCTACTCATTATTATTTCCGTTGCTTTTTATGGGTCCTTTGGAGGCTCGTGTGTCTCTACCCTATAAGGGTCATCAGTTGTTCTTCCTTTGTTAAGCTTTATTAACTCTTTCCAATTGTATTCATATATTCCATTTGCTTCTAATATATGTTTTAAGTAGTCTCTATTTTCTGGTATGACTCTGTCCTTTAGAAATGCTTCTATCACCTTTGAGTCAGGATTTGGCCTAGAGCCCCACTCTGGAAAGCCAAACATAATAGGTATTGGATATTTATGCCTGAGTAGTACCGCCCTATATTTATCAGTTTCCTTATCATAATATATGTCCGCGACTAAACTCTCTGTCAGTTCTTCATATATGCTGTATGCTTTGTATTCCAATTATTTCACTTCCTAGCTATTATTTATCATTACACCAAATTCTTTAGGCTATGTGGGCTGATTCCACCTGTGCACAATACAGATTTATGCATTATCTCGGCTATTTTATATGATGCTGATAGATTTGTATTCATACCACACTTTCTTACAAAGTTCTTAACTCTAGTATTTGGTTCATTTAATATATTGATTGATGTTTTACAACAATCCTCTATCCAGCAATCTCCAATTGATTGTTTTGTTATGCTAAACCCTGTTCGCTTACTTGTAATATACTGTAATAAATTTGCTGCTACTTTTTCTCTGTTTATTTGCTTGTTGCCAATTGTTTTAAATCTCATGCCTATGTATCTATCTAGAAGTAATCTAACCTGTGCATCTGTGCTATTAAAATAATCCTGCCCATTTAATATATTGTTTGCTATTGTATTTAATAAATCTACCTCCCATTGTTCAGTCTTTATATTTAGCCATGTTAGTATATCAGTAAAGGATAAGAATATTTCCTCAAAACAATAGTAGGTTGTCACAAGTAAATGTTTAAGCTTAATAGGCTTTATTAACCTCATTATCATATCTATTTGACCATCTACCTTCATGCTATCTGTATTGTCTAGTGCTATAAGAAGGCTATCATGCTCAGTAATCCTACTATGTTTTATTAGCTCTGATATTTTGTTACTTAAACTATCTATGCCATGTGCATGAATAACTGATGCTCTAGAGCCTAATATCTCTTTATTCACGGATTTCCAAAATTCAAACCCAGATTTACTATCCTCTGTCACTATAACTAGACTCATGCCCACTTCCCCTTTGGATATTTATACTTAATTCTAAACGTATTAGTGTCGCTATTGAAAGCTAAACTAGCCATGCCATTCGGGGTAACCTTAATACCGTCTGAATTCTTTCTTGTGTATATTAAGTAATAATTGTCTCTATCTCCATTGACTGCATATACTAAATCTGGTATTTCTCTTACTAGTACCTCAAAGTCATCAAGTATAATCAACTTGTTGGTGAACGGAAACTTAGCTTCCTCTACACTAAACTCTCGCCTTAATACTCCTATGTCCTCTGACCCATATCCTGCTATATTGTCATAATTATTTGCTACTAATTTCCTAACAAGTGTCTTACCCACACCTGACAAATCTGCTATTACAGTTATACGTGTCCTCAAGTCAAAATTTATTGTATACTCTTTTGAGTATAACTTAGTTTTTGCTATTATCTGCATTAGCTATCACCTCTGCATGCCAGACTCATCAAAGTAAATATGTCATCTGTCTCTACTTCACCGTTTATAAAGTATATAAATCTATGCTCAATAAATCTATCCAGTAATTCAGATAAATAACAATGTTGCAGTAGCACTGGAAATTTATAATCACTTTTGTTTAGAATCACAAAACATGCCAGCACAGCATTTGCACCGCATTGTGTGATATCTAATATCACTTGTTTATTACCTCTAATTATATGTCTTAAATTTATTGCTGTCTTGCATCCTGTAGATAGATTCTGCAGCTTGACAGGCCCAAACATGGACACTGTATTATCTATAGATTTATCCCCATTATAAAATGATATTCCATCTATATATTGCATTAACTTAAAATCCTCTGCATCTATTCCGCTTGTCATTGGCTCTTCTTCGATAAAAAACCTATCATTATCAGTGACTATTTTTACATTAGAATAGTCATTTACCAATTTTCTATAGGATGTATATACATTAACCATTTTAACTCCCCCATCAACAACTCAACAGTGTTTTATGATAACCCACTCTCACTTTATTATATCCAAAAATTTATTATTTTATTACATTTTATCCTAATGTATTTATACTAGCTGACTTTTGATTGCCTAAAATTAAACCGAGATGCTCGCTGTATTTATACCTGCATCTCGGTTTAATTTATTAGTTATATTTAATTTTCTGTGCTCTCTACTATCTCAGCTGTACTATCGGTAGATAAAGTATCTTCTACTTCATCAGAAGTATTAACTCCCTCTAAACTCTCGTCTGCTGTCTGTTCGCTTGATGTGGTTTCATCTATTGCTACGCTCTGTTCCTCACTTGAATTGCCTTCTGTATCTGTTTCACCCTCAGTATCAGGTGTGTTTTCTGTATTTGTATCGCCGCTCAAATCTAAATCAGTATTATTCTCGGTTTCAGTGTCTGTAGTTTCATCAGTGCTATTGTTTCCAAACAAATCATCTATGTCTATTATAGATGAATTGCTGCCAGAAGTGTTACCCTCATCATCACTATGAACTATCTCTGCATACTCTGAAGTTGTTAAATATCCCTGTGTTTTGTTTAAAGCTAAGAAAGTATTCTCAATAAGAACTAGTGCATCGTTCTTATTAACTGTCTTATCCCACATACTTGTATTGCCTGCTATTATTCCCACCTGCTTTGCTACAGCCATTGCTCTGTATAGCTCGCTCTGGAAACCCTTGTCCTTATTTTGAAGCATGTATGCTAAAATATATGACTGCCATCTATCCTTTTCAACAACTGTTTTCTCACCACTATTCTGCTTAACTTCCTCCTTAAACCCTACCTTTAAAGCTAAGTCTCCACCAGTTGGAATATCTGAATAATTGGGAGATTCATCAGTCATTGCTGCGTATTCATCTGGGAAGAACATTTGAACAAGCGTATATATAACCTCCACAACCGTTATTGGCTCACTGATTGTATAGCTATCTAAACTATTGTTGTCTGCCTGCAGCCAACCGTATTGTGCTATCTGAGATGCATACTTAGTATATTCTGTTCCAGTTCCCATCTTACTCTCAAAGTCTTGACTATCAGTAATCTCATATATTGGTGTTGTTGCTTTCAGGAGCATTGTATAGAACTCTTCTCTGCTTAGTATATCAGTAGCATTGTAACTGCCTGGGTTTTCTCCATCCTGAGTTAAATTGTAATATGCGTTCAGCGCTGCATTAACTGCATAATTACTATTTCTATCAATATCTGTGTATATTTCCTCACACAACTCTGCTAGTTCCATCTTTTTAGATGCACTATTCCAGTAATCCTCAATGAATACCTTGTTTCTAAAGGCATCATATAGAGTTGTATTGCCACTATGGATGTCTCTGCCATCTTCATTTACAACATATAAACATCCCTGTTTGCTTCCCTCTGTATCAGAGGATGACTCCATTGTAATATTGATGTTAAATATGGAGTCAAATGCCTGTCTGAACCCCATGTTATATGTTTTCAGCTGTCCAAGTGGAACCCATGTAAGCTCTGTTAAACTGCTCCCCGATAACTTTTCAGGTGTCATCTGCTCAACTGAAATCTCTATTGGCTTGTTCTCATCTATAGCCTGTACCATTGACTGAGTTTCAGAAGATGTACAGGCTGCCAAGCTGAGTACAATACTAGATGCAAGCCCAAATGCCAATACCTTTCTCATTTTCATACTCTTATGTTCCTCCTAATCTGTAACTGTTATTTCACTTTTTGATTCAACTATATCACTTAAATAGTTTAAGTACACTAAAATTTCTGTTAGCTTTTTGTCTCCGTTTTCACTTGTATATATTTCAAATGGATAGTTTGACTTACTATCTTTATAGCCTGCCACATCTTCTATATTTGCTGGTGTGAATTTTCCATTGAAGGTGTAACCTGTTCTAAGAAGCATTGTTGTATATCCATTGCTATCTATCTCATTGTAATTTAGTATTATCCCAGATTCTATTGCATCATCTATAGAATAATATGCATCATTCTCACTATATACTGCATACTCCGAAATATCCATTGGTACTACTAGCCCATTACTTACGAACTTTAGGGCTATTGAGTTGTACCCATCATATCGTGGTATGTACTCTAATTTTATCTCTGGCTCAATTTCTGGTTCATCAGCACTTTGCTCAGTCTCTAAGCTTTCCCCCTCTTGTGCGCTGCTGTTATCAATTCCTATCGTACATATTAGGAAGACTGACAACAGTAAATACACTGCTATAAATATTATATCCTTTTTGCTTATCTTAAAATTGAATGTATTTTTCATATGTATAGTAACTTATCCTAGTCTTATTAAAAATAAATTTTATACTATCATTATAGGAATGATATAGGATAAGAGTATCAAAACTGGCTAGTTAGATACTAAAGTTTCTAACTAGCCAGCTCAAAGATGCTATTAGTTATTTGTAAATATCACTCTGTTTTTCTGCATAAACTCTGACAGCTCTGGGCACATTGCCATAAAATCTTTGTTCAAAATCATCTTTGTTACTGCCATTCTGTCAGATTTTACGAAGTCCTTCAGAGCCATGACCTGATGCTCTACTGAATCCAATGTTAACATCCACTTGATTCCATTAGCACACTTTGTGCAAGTATCAATGCTTAGTAACCCGCCGTTATTGGTTCTGTCAATATCTATTGCATCGTGCATCAACTTGATTACGCCTTGAATTGTAAGAAACAGTACTTCCTGCTCATTTATCCTGCCAACCGGTCTGCCTGCCACTATATCAGATGGCTCTATTGCCTTATCCTTTAGTTTACAGAATGAAATGAACTGGTTGCCTACCCGTGTCCCAAGATTAGCTAATACTCGCATCTGTGTAAGCGTGTCGTCTTTATCAAATGGATGCTTATTGAGGATATCGCTTACTGCGTTCCAACTTCTAGGTGATGCAAACAACATTTCCTCATTGTCAGGGTTATATGTGTGAAGGTCGGATGGTCTCCAGCTTACATAAGCAGTCACTAAGTAGTTTACTCCACTTCTATATGCCCATGATTTCCAGGCATCAAGATTTGGAACTACATTAAATACTGAGCACCTGTTAGCAAAGTTACCTTCCATTCCCTGGAAGTCTCCACCATCTTCCTCACCATTTCCCAAACAAACTATGAGCCAATTATCAGGAAGAACGTATTCTCCTAGTTTTCTCTCGTTCAATAGCTGGTATGCTGCTGTTCTAACACTTTTGCTAGGAGAAGTTATCTCATCTAGGACTAGTATACCCTTATCACCATCTCGTGATGCTATAGGAAGAATTGAGTTCTGTAGCCAGATTGTATGAGTATTGCTACTATCAGGATAGGGTATTCCCTTCAAATCTACTTCGCTATACAGCAAAAGGCGTATGTCAATATACCCTATTCCCAATTCTTTTGCAAGGTCTGCTATGCTTTCAGTTTTACCTATGCCCCCCTTACCTAATCCAAAGATAGGTCTATAATTCTGCTCCTGAAACTGCTGCTTTATAATCTCTGTAAACTGCTCAATTGTTGCTATTGGAAGATTGTTTGCCATCTTAGTACCTCTTTTCTTTCCTGTATATTTTTATATTCCTTTATATTTTTACATATTATCCATGATTTCAACTAGCTTTTCATTGTCATTTGATGGTTCTACTTCATCTATCTCGTATCCCCAGTTATCTTTTTCCAAGTTCTGTATAAACTGCATTGTATTTGGTGCTAATTGAGCTAGCTTTGTAAGTTCTTCTGGCTTATTTTCATTAAGTATATAGTATTCAAATATTTCTGCGTAGTATTCACTTTCATTTGTTAGGCCATATTCACCTATCACCTGGCTTGCTGATTGTGCCTCTGTATTATATAGCTGTTCTACAACATCTGGTCTGCCTATTGAATGATAATTGTAATGCCCAAACTCATGTATTACACATGTAGGGCTGCACACATAAATTGTCTTGTCTGCATAAGATGTTAGCCCTGCTATCTGTGTTTTATGCTCAGCCTCATATTCGTCTATGCGTTCTGTATCTATTTCAAATGTCCAACCGTTTTCATTAAAGCTATCTTTAATTTGCTCTGGAATATCAACCAATCGCTCTAAGTATGGATTTATGTCGTATATGTCCCCTAACTCTATATTAAAACGACTTGCTTCCTCTGGCATTGGTGTGTTTATATCCGTACTTAGTACAAACCACATTATCTTTGCTGCCGTTCCTCTAGTTACTGTCTGGTCCCATGTGCACTCCTGACCAATTAACCCAAGTTGTTTGGCTGCACAGACCCAAGCATCATACTGACTTTTCTCCCCATCTTCCACACCAGCTGAATAGTCATATGCCCGTGTTCCGTCTGCTGAAAAAGATGATTTTAGCATCTCTCCAAGAGAAATTGGGGAGCTTATACCGTCTTTGTCTACTGAACAGAACCATCCATTTAACCAGCATTTCATTGCTGAATTATAGGCAGCATCTATGTAGTTTAATCCACCTGCTGCGCCTTCTTTTATGAAAGCTCTGTCCATCATCAATGCCCATTGACCAACTGTAACTATCCCGTCTGGGTTAAATTTCCCACCACCTACACCGGATACTATGCCTAGCTTGTTTAGTGCCTGCACTGCCTCATAGTATTCACTGTCTGTTTTAACATCTAAAAATATTGGTTGTTCGCTTATTTCTAAGTAGCTGTACTCCTCGTTTTGAGTTACTATTGGTATTTCTTCAACGTCACTGCCATCCCCCATGCTTATTTCGGATGCGTATGCTATTGTATTAAATTGAAAGGATGCTGTTATTGCTAATCCTAGTATTGTTGCTACTCTTATGTACTTGTTTGCCATGTATATTATACCTCTAATTTGCTATATTGCCAATATTATCCATGCTATAGTTGTGAGCAAAAAGCTTGTTAAATAAAGCCCTATCAAAATATCAGTTGTTTGAATATGTATCCTGTTGCCTAATTGTATCCTGATTCCCTCTATTTTCTTGATTTTTGCCAAATCTAATTGCTTCGCAAGTAATTCACATGTGCCTTTCAATTTTTCTATCCTGATATTCTGATTTTCTGATTTGCCCTCATCTGCTATGCATAGTACAATACCATATTCAGCGTACACTAAATATATCTCTGTATCAGAGTTATTAAATAACATGTATATGTTATTTCTGATATTGACAATATTATCATAGCAAAGGTATAATTCCGGTCTAATCTGTTTTTCCCTTATAAACTTGTAAGCATCTCTCCTTTTTACCTGTGATATTACCACACCATCTGGTGTCTTCCCATACATTAGTACTTAACCTCTGCTAACTTTCCAAATGGTGGCTTAAACTCTGTTGAATGATTTCTTGTCATTATCCAAATGGTATCTTTATATCTCTTTGCTTGCTTTGCTGTTATCCCAGATGTGCTAAATATTCCATCCGTAAATACCAATATCACAGATGGTTTAACCTTACATTCGCTACTGTCGAAATAATTGAATAAAACTGATGGGTCTGTTCCACCTCTACCCTTTATGCTTACCCTCTGCATCTCTCTGGCATCCGTTACCTCGCCACCGCTTGTTGCTGATGTATCCCAATAAACTAACTCTGCCGTTGTTTTATACTGTTTCATCAATCTGTATGCCTGCCCACAGAATGATGATATATCCTCGTCTGATATGCTAGCTGACGTATCTATACAGATTTTCACATTCTTCAATGTTGTCTTTTCTCCAGGTACTTGACCAGGATAAATTGCTCGCGTATAATACATCCGTTTATCTGGCTTAGAAAAGCTGCTATCTGTGTTATTGGACCTAATTAGGTATCTATGTAGCAATTTTCTCCAGTCTATGTAACTATCAAGCTGCATTTTTACTACTTGTTCAATGCAACCCTTCTCAGACCCGAAGCTGTTCCCACTCATTTCTACCCGGACTACAGCATCGGTCACAATCTTATCCGCCTTTTGCTCTTTTTCGCTCTGATCTTCACCTGTATTGATTATGTCTATCTTAGTATTTCCACTGATTTGAATTTTAATCTGACCTGGCTTATCTCCAGGTGGATTAGCCTTGTTATAAGAGAACCCAGAACCATTGTATGTAAATACACCTGTTCCGGTTTGCTTGTACCCATTTTGGGCTGCCTGTTTCATTAGGTCATCATATATTATTTCAGCATAGTCCTTATCTACATCTATTGATGGACAATATATTCCATCAGATGGCATTGCAATTTTCACACCATTAAACGTTCTTTTGCTTCCTGGCTCGAGGTCAAACTCGTGAGCTAATGCTTTGTTGATGTACATATCACAGGCTACATTCCAAATCTTTGGGTCTCTATTCTCTAAACGCGCTACATGCTTCAATGCAATATGTGCTATCTCATGCACCATCACGAATACCAGCTCGTCAAAGTCTGTATTCTGTATAAACCTTTTATTGTACAACAACTGATTTGTTGTTACGCCAGCAGTGTCAATAGCCTCTGTCTCCTGCTTTTCCATAACTTCGTAGACTGCTGAGTAGAATGGTCTCAATGACCTTAGTGCCAACATTAGCTTAGCAAATTTTTGCTCTACTGTAATTTCTTCTCTCATGTCCTTTATCCTCAAATTTGTGTATTTACATAATATTCATATTGTTTATCCTTTGCCCGCCTATGTATGTACTACTCTTTGATGCGGTTAATGCGGAATTATTACTGTCTACTGCGTTTTTATTCTTACGATGAAATGGTACTATTGGAAGTGCGCTTAAATTCTCCCCGTTTTCTCCCTTTAGATACCAAGTACCTTCACGAGTATAAGCAGATGCATTGATGAATCTGCCTCCCTTTGCCAACTCAAGCACTGTCTTACTCTTTAACTTCTTAGGAAGTCCAGTTGTATCAACGACAACATACCCAACTGTCTTTTGCCCATCTTTTATTCTACCTGTTATTTTCATATCTGGATATGTACGCAATCTTATACCTCCTTAGTATATATCTAAATCGCTTTCGTCAAATACCTGAAGACCTTTGTATTTTGCATATACCTCTGCTGGTTCCAACATTCTATACGTATGCTCTCCGGATTTTTCTGAAGGGAAATATTGCTTTATCCGTGCTTTTCCACAAATGCTGCACCTTTCTCCCAGGTAAACGTGTTCTGATGTTTTTAACCCAACTGTTACATTGTGTTTTATCAGTATCTCTGCATACTCGTGCTTATGCTTTGTTTTCTTAGATGCCTTGCTTGTATTGCTTTCTCTCTTTTTCTTATGTTTTTGCCCTATACCATCTGTATCATACATATATTCCAAGCTTATCACCCTACTTTCATCTAAGCTTGATTGCAAATACTCCTGTTGGTACTCTTAATATGTCATAGTTCCATGATAACTTTAGTGTTTTTATTGAGCCCTGTAAGTCTATATTTAAATATACATGCTTATCTGTTATATTTGTGCTTATATAGCTTGCATAAGCAGTTAATATCACGTTTCCTAGGTCATTTACTAGCAATGTAAATTTTTTGTTTGTCTTTTCATCTAAGACATCAAAGATTGCCTCACTGTTTGTTACTTTCCTTACCTTATCCACTTGTATTCCATCTAAAAGGTCTCGGTTCTCAACCCTCACAGAGTGTAATGATGCCTTCTTACTGCCATTTCCCTCTGTGCAAGCTACAAATGCCAATGATGCTGATATATGTTCATATGATTGCTTACTTATTTCATAAGTATTAGTATTGGCCCACATGACTCTACCAGTGGAACTGTTTATAATGAATATCCAAGGTGGACACCAGTAACTTGTGTTTCCCATTATTTTTAGCTTGCGCAAAGCTTTGCCTAGGCTGGCTGCCCTACTATTAGGCTTATTTAATATATCTGTGTACATCTTTCTTTTAAGAAGGATTGGACAACGTGTGCTACTGCATTTTAATTCACTATTACGTGTATATCCAGGATATCCATAGTATACTGCACCTCGTAGTTCTGCTAATAAACTATTACCATTGTTGGTGCACCACTTGCAGTTTCTAGGCTTGTCTGTTCCAAACTCGTCTATAACTGCTTTTGATATATCACTTATGCCATTGAAGTTCTTTGAGTCAAAATCTGAAACTTCCAATGCCTTTCACCTCCAAGTTTTATGCTTTACTTATATATGCTGTATCGCTATGTATAAATTTGGATACCCATTGTATTGTTAATATCCAATGCTATATCCAACTTTCAAATTTTCCAAATCCCGAAATCACTAAATTTTTGACACTCACTGTATATTGATTTTTAACCTACTGTATACCCCAATTTTATCATTTGCTGTTTCCTAATTTCAGCTATTTATCAACTAATTGTTAAATTTGTATTTTTTATAATAATGATGGTAATAGCATATGTATATCAAAATTTTATCTAGTGATTAAGTATCATGCCCTTCTACTTAATCTCAAATGCCTAAATCGCCAAAACCAACCTAATTATTATCTAATTTATTATATAATATTGTATTAGACTATGACTATAAGCATGCCTGAATTACTTTTCACCCCACTGAACAAATTAAATCATTGGTATATCCCAGACTTATTAAGCCTAATTAAGGATATGCCAATGATTTAATCAAATTTATATTGATTTATGTTTATTTCAATCTGTTATCTGAACCCCATCGACCTTAGTTCCTCTCTGACTTCCATTAGGATTTTACCCAATAGGTTTTGCCCTCTCCAAGAACCAATGTCAAATCTTTTAGGGTCTGTCATTGATAGCCCTATTGCCCAAATTCTGTCTTTAACTGCACATTCAGCTAGTACATTGTCACCCGTTGATATTAGCTGATGTGCTAATTCAGGGTTCTGAATAAACTTCTGAAGGACTCCCTGCTTAACTACATTGTATCTAACAGATGACCATACAGAATCATCGTACCCCTGTACTGCTCTGCCTAGTGCCTTCATCTTAGAAAAGCTCCTAGTCTTTAATATCTGCTGTGCTGTCTCCATATCTCCAAAGGTTATTGCCTTACAATACATCATGTATTGCTCTGAACTATTAAATGTTATTCCATTTACTATAAAGTTACTGTACCACCAGTTTGACAAGTAACCATTTGGCTCATCTGGGTTATGAAAACATATTATTCCCATGCTGCCTCCTCAAATGCTTAAGTCTATATCTTTTACCTCTCCATTTACTAAGCCTACACAACGAGTTATGCCTGCATTTCTAATCATGCGTCTGCATATTAAACAAGGTGCCGGATTGGCATAACCCCCAGTAGCAACCTCTTTACCTACTATGTAAATTGTTGCTCCCTGCATCTCACTTCTAGCAGCACTAATGATTGCGTTCTGTTCCGCATGAACTGCTACGCAAAGTTCGTAGCGCTGTCCTTTGGGCACATTCTGTGCCTCTCGCTCACAATACCCGAGGTCAATGCAATTCTGTTCACCACGAGGTGCTCCATTATATCCTGTAGATACAATCTCGTCATTGTTGACAATCACTGCACCATATCGCCGCCGTAAACAAGTACTGCGCTCAAGGACGCTTTCTGCAATCTTTAGATAGTATTCATCTTTTGATATTCTGTTTACCTTAGTTTCCAATTCGCTTTCCTCCATCTTTTTAATTTATATCCCTCTATACTTTATAGATGCTAGCTAAGCTTAATTAGTCTATCTCTATAGCCTCATCATCTGTGTTATTTTTAATGTCTGCTAATAATTTGTAATCCATGTTTGCTGGTATTGTTGTTGCCGTAACTCCACAGATTTGTCTGTATACTCGTGTGGCACAACCTAATAACTTATGGTTTATCTCCTGCTGAAAGTATCCATAGTCATATATTCTCTGTGTTGAACTATAATACTTTGAGTTTTTGTTAGGAGGTAGCGTCTCTGCATAAACGTAAATGCGTGTTCCCTCTACGCATATGATTTGTACCATGCCCAGATGGAACTCTGGTCTACGCAAAGATGCTACTACTATAAACCTATTGCATAGTCTGCAATAATCCTTTGATATTGCCACTTTCATTATACCGTTTACTGGATTTTCTTTGATTTCTAATATTCCAGGGATTGATTTACTTTGTTTATACTTAAGCCTGGGTATTCTGTCAGTTGCTATTGTTACCATGCCCTGTGATACTCCAACCACTTTATACAATCTTTCAAGAGGTGGATAGTTTTTACTATTCCAGATGGCAAAAGGTGTATTAGTGGGTATACCAGCAACCATAGCTGTTCTTCCAATTTCGCCTATTGAGCTTGTAGCTAAATCTTGTATACCTATGCGCTTGTGTTTGCCAAACATTCTTCTTAAATGCTTTGATATATCATCATCTGAGTTTATTGATACTCTCCCTGTGCATATGTCATACATATACTTGATTTTCTGGGCTTCTTCGTATGGTATATTATAACCCTGAACCATGTTGTTAACTGTTATCCTGCCATCATTTTGCACTAGAAACTTGAGTGCATTTATCTCCTGTTGTGTAAAACCCTGGGACAACAGTCGCCTCTCATCTAAATCAAACTGAGAGTTATAAGTATACACTCCCATTCCCCCTGTAAACCTGTAATCACCCATGCTATCACCTGCTTTGATTAGTTTATAACCATTGCTTTTATCATTGTTTCTCTTAAGTTTGTGATGTGTTCAAGAATTCTTCTCAACGACCTTTTCAGTCCAACTAGCTCTGCATACTCGCTTTGAAATCTTTTAGCATACTCTTTAGTATTAAGTCTGTCTATCATTGGTAACATTTTATGCTCCAAAAATTTATAGTCTAATATATTTTCTTTCTTCGTTTTTCCTAGCTTATTTGCTATGCTGTCTACTCTATCTTCAAGCTCTTGTATTCTATAGTCTACGAGTGCCTCTGTTCTATTAGCTGATATAAAATCAATGTATGGATAATCCAACATTGGATTAGCTAATATTATTGCTGTTGCCCTATATCTATATCTGAACAAATTTATTGTTAACTGAGCTTTTAATGCTATTAACAAGCTAGCCAGTTCTGCTAGTATTTCTGTCCTATCTCTATAGTCTATTCTGAATTTTTTTATTGCACGAATCTCTGGTTGTTCTGCTTTCTTTATTCTATCTATTCTATAACCCTCACAGTATTCTCTATAATCCGGTATGTATATATTCTTAATATCTGACATGCTATCTTCAAATATTGAAGTTGGGGTCATTTTAGCTATTTCAGCATCCAATCTTGGTATTACCAATATTCTATCTGCTGCACCTTCTCCAAATGCGTCAACCTCTGAATATATTATGCTTTCATATCTTCGCCTATTTTGAATCACATTGCCTGTATCATGCACGCCAAATAGCATTTTAACTGCATCATCTATAGATGTCTTAATTCCACCGCGACCTTTTAACTCACTACCTGTACTTAAATCTAATCCCTCATAAATATGAGAGGTTCTTTTTCTGGTGAGAGTAATTGCATCGTTTATAGATTGTCTATCTTTTTTACTTATAAATGTAGAGCCGGTTTTTAATTGACCAGACCTATTAAATACCCATGGATGAGATAAATCTGTTATTTGATTAACTAAATAAAATTCTGCACTTTCTTTTCTATCAGCACCACTATTACTTATCCCGCCTAATGCCTTATTTTCTTCTGGTCTCTTGGTTGCTGCTTTTTCTATTTCTTCTTTATGTGTTGGCACATCTTCGCTTGCCTTCTCTACAATTGGCTGTGCCTTTTGTACACTTAACAGCTTTCTCTCTTTTTCAAGAAAATCTTTTAGCGATACCCTATAATCTATAAGATTAACCTTAACTATATTAGACGATATTTGTAAATTTTTATCTGAATACCCCGTATGTACTTTATTGTATCCAACAAGTGTATCCGAGTTTATATTATCCACAAAGTCTATTATTAAAGGTTTATACCTAGATTGGAGTCTTAGTGCAAAACCTATCTGCCTAGTAAACCGTGCAGCGCTATATGTCTTTCTGAGAAGAAATACGCAATCCACTTGATTACCACGAATATCATTCGTATTTGGATTTATTTGTATGTTTATTCTTCTTGTTCCATATGCACCATCTCTATACTGCAGCACTTTTGTACCTTGTCTCAATGTACGATACTCATTCGTGAAAGCTCTGTCTAGTATTCTCTTTAGCCCATCTATTGCCTCTTTAAGTGATTGTCCTCCCTGCGTAAATGCTGCTATACTTATTTCCTGCTTATCCCCAAAATTTTCAGCAAATGCTCTATTCACTATGCTCCTAATATTTAATATATCCAGTATCTCTCGTTTTCTATCCTGATTTTTTATTCCAGTATCTATGTATTTTTCTTGTATTGTTGGTTCAAGGCAACAAATATATGTCAATTCTTTTATATCATTGTTATCTATTGCCTGCCCGATTCCATAATCCTTGTCTATATAATCAAAATACTTTGTAACATCTTTTCCATCACTTCTTATCGGAGTTGATGTTATACCAACTAGCACTGCTTTATTTAAGTTTAATATGCGCTCTATTGCTATATTTGTATTGTTTGCCAGCATTGAGTGTGCATCAGCGAAAATGATTAACCCATACCCACGTATGCTTATACCCCCAGCGTTTCCAAGTGCTAATGCTTTGTATGTTATCATTTCTACGCCTGATGGTCTTGTTAGTCTAAAGTTTATCTTATTTTTACTCCTTGAGTTTGTATGAACTATCAACGTTCTGTATTGAACGCTGCTTGCTAGTTTAGCTATAAACTCTTCTACATTATAAAATGTAGGACGAATAAGTAGCAGGCTATTTCCGCTCCTTATATAGCTCAGCGTTTCTGTGATATCAGATTCAATTATATTTTGTACTGCCAATGCCATGCCTACTCACCCTTTGCTCATTAAAATAGATTTTATTTTATTTCTTTTTCATCAACTAGTATAAAACAAGGCAGTACCCAGCTTGTTGAGTACTGCCTTGTTTTATAGACTAAGTAGCTTTTTTGCTCTGTATGCAAATACTTTCTTATGGAATTGATTTATCTTTAATGAGTTTATGTCTCCTATGTTGTTTAGTATGCTACTTGTTATTTGCTTGGCTAATTGTATATCAATCAAGTTTCGCTCTGGACTTCTTGAAAAAGGAAGTGACTTAAATTTTCTTTCTTCTGCTATAAATTGCTTTGTTGATGAAATACCATCCCTTTTCAAAAATGACTGCCCAAAGTCAAATAAAGGTGATGGTCTCCAGATACCGTTACTTGAATATATGAATTCTATATTTTTTAAATGTCTATCAGGATTCATCATCAGATAGTCTGCTGTCAGTACAGTAACCATATATGTGTACACATCGCTATAATTGATATGCAATCTTTCTGATACAGCTGCTACTGTTTTTGTAAAATAGTCTAATGCTGACTCATTATTTGTAACTATTATATCTTCAATAATAGAATTTAATGACATAGAATACTCATTGTCACCTAAAAAAGATTTGCATACGCAACCTATTCGCTCAACTGATTTATATATAAATCTTTCAGCTGTATATTGTACTACATCTAATCCCCCTGCTCTTAGCAGCACTGAAGCGTCTACCTCTTTTGTTGCTTCTCTATATTTTGAGTTTAACTTTATTAAATACTTTGTCCCACCCTGCTCGAACCAGCATTTAATTTGGTGTCCAGACCCCTCTGTACCAAAAAATCTCAATTGACTTCTTTTATCCAGATCAATCAATTCAACCACCCCAGCTTCTTATCTAAGCCTTATATCATTGTATGTAAGTTTTTCATCGTTAAATCTCAACCATAAAAAGTCAGTCATATTTCTTCCATGTGACTTCTTGCACATTGCTACTGGTTGAAACTCTCTTATCCCATACGCTCTTAATATATCATCTATATCAGCTCTAGTTGGGTCTGGCAGCCTGCTCCTTAAGAATTTATCAAAGTTCTCGTATGTAATTCTATCAGGATATAATGATTTAGGAATCAATATTATTGGATTATCCACGCATATCTCTGAAGATATATCAAGTAGCCTATATTTTATTACCATCTGCACTTCATCATACCACATGACCTCAACCTTTGTTTCTGGTATGTGGTTAAACTTCCCAGCTAGTTTACCCATGCTAGATATCCTCCGTTAATCTATGAGAGACTTCATGTTGACTGGTGTGTAAGCTGCCTCTCTTAACTCTCGTGTAGAGTGTTTAACTGGCTCTGCCACCACACCATCATCAAAAGCCATTGGCCTAACTAAACTTAAACTCTCTGATGCCTGTTTGAATTGGTCATCTGTTATTATCCCACTATCCAGTGCCAACTGCAATGCTTTCTCTGTATTTCTCCAATCCCCTAGCTGACTCCAGTCCACACCCCTGGCTGTTAAAGCTGCCACCATCTTATCGAATGCCTTTGGCCCAAATTTCTTGATTCCATCAATGCAATCACTCTTATCTCCAACTGTTGCTTTATAAAGTGTCAATGCATTGTATGGCATATTACACTTAAGCTCTGCCCCTATATAAGAACTAAAGTTCTTCATATCAACTGCACCGTATCCCGACTTTGCTTTATAACGACTTACTCCTACTTTATCGCTTATATGAACAAGTAGGTCTAGGTCAGGAGTGTATATTACATTATAATCGAAGGCGTCTTTGTACTCATTCACTAGATGTGCTATAATATCATCCGCCTCATATCTATCAAATCTATATGTATTGTATCCAGCTTTATCCAGTAAACTCTGTACGAACCTGATGTTTTCAAAATCCTCGTCGCTTAAATGTTTGACACGATTTGACTTATACTTTGCTGATGCCTCACTATCCCCTGCAATCATCTCTTTTCTAGCTGATGGCATATCAAAACAAACTGATACTATCACATTGTGCCCGACCTGCTCTAACTGCCTTCTGAATTTCTCAATTTCTCTCATAGAGTAATAGATTTGGCTTACGTCTTTCTCAATTACTGTCCCGTGCCACTCTAATGGAGTTGTTAGCCTTTTCATGTATCCATTCTCAAGTTGAAACTTATACTTGTAATACAAAAAGCTATAATCTACTAATAAATGTACTAACATAATTTTACCTCCAAAATCAATTATAATTATTGACTATACCCCATTATATTTATATGCCTGTATCCAGGTATAATAAAACAGCAGATGCTGAATTTCATCAACACCTGCTGTTTTACTGGGAATAATATGGATGGTTACATAAGATGTCCATGCTTAACGGACATGGTTCTTTGAGACTTTTCAATCACCGAAGTGTTCCACTATTTCGTATACACCCAACCCCGAGTGGTACGCCTGAAGGGACTTGAACCCGTGGCCTATCGCTTAGGAGGCGATCGCTCTATCCTGCTGAGCTACAGACGCATGTGTTATTCAAATATCTTATTTATGTCCGCTTTCTTTCCATTTGCTACATCTTCCTGCATTTGATATGACATTTGCCTAAGCATTTCATATCCATCGGTATGCTGAATATTTTTACTACCAGACATTCTGCTCAATGCAGCATAAAAAGAAATACTGTCAATTTGTTTTCTTCTCTTGCCAGATTCTTTATTTGGTGCCTTATTATACATTGTCAACACCACCGATTAAGCTTGATTTACTACTGTGTCACAGCTTATCGGAAGCACTCTATTAAACCAAACTGGCTATCTGGTTTTTAGTTATGCTCTGATTTCCTGCCTTCCTGATATCGCGACTATCAGGTGCCACTGTGACACAGCAGGGCAACTCTCTTGGGCGAGCGGTTGCCATCACTACGAAGTCGTATGTACGGAAGTCCCATGTTTACCTCCCGAAGTGCCTTTACTAATGACAAAGGTGATTTTATGGCACTTCTTTATCCTAATTAAAGTCCACCTATGTCACTTTGGTGCCTATAACTGGATTCGAACCAGTGCCTTCTTACATTCCCCGTGTAACACGGATGTAAGTGCTCTGCCTATTGAGCTATAAGGGCAAATGTGGCGGCGTGTGGAATCGAACCACCGTTTTCAGGCTCAGCCCCTGCTATACTACCATTGTATGACGCCACCAAATGGTACTCCAGGTAGGAATCGAACATACTACATGCCGGTTATAAACCGACTGTTCTAACCATCTGAACTACTGGGCATTTACCTCATTGATGATTACTCACCAATGAGTCTGTGCCTCTCATGAGCTAATTTAATTGCAAGGTGTTTACGCATTTGAACATCATCACAAGCATCCATAGCTTCTCTGATAGCATCCATACGAATTGCTACATCAGCATTATGCAACTTACGATGAAGTTCTTTAGTGACTAAAACCTCATTACAGCTGTATTCAACTGTGTTTTTCATGATTATCACCACACTGTATGGTGCCTTAGACTGGATTTTAACCAATGACCTTCCTACCATTGACCGGTCTAGTAGGGTGCTCTAAACACTAAGCTACTAAGGCATATAAAATTGGGTAGTGCATCCCATCAGCTCCGACCACACCCAAGGCTGTCCGGCATTTGCTATCAGACGGCCCATGCTTATCACCAATAAACCTCTAGCTGCCCCTATCCAGGCTGCGTATTTACTGATGCATACACATGGTTTCCCGCTTATCCGGGCACTTCTATATCACCCCGTCGAAGTTCCCCTATGGTGTCTGTGACTTAAGCCCAGTCACACCAAAATGGTCTTTTTCTTATCTCTCATTTAATTTATATTTATTATACCCAAATGCCTAATTTTTAGATCTTTACTAAGCAAATGTATATACTTAATTATAAATTATTTTTAAGTTTGCATTACATACAATTTCTCAATAGCACTATTTAATATTTATTGCTAGTTTTACATATCTATGTATTTTTTCCATCTTTCCTCTGCTTCTTTTCTGTCCCAGTGCCCATCAAAATAGGGATTCCAAGACCAATAATCGAAGTTCTTGTCAAGGAACTCTGTTGGCATGTTAGAAAAGAATTCGCTTGAGCCATCCTCATTTTTAACTGTATAATCAATGATTATATTTGTTGCTACCTTAACACCCAGCTGACGAAGTTTTTGAGCCTGGATGATAAATTCTGTTGTTACGTCTGGATTCCTACCCATAATGTGCAGCAGCTTTTTATCATTTGACTGAATAGGACAATGCAAGACCTTTAGGAGCTTCGCCTCTGCAACTTCCATCAGTTTATCCATGCAATTCATAGCTACAAAGGGCTCTACATTACGAATACTAAATGTCTTTTTATATCGTAACGCAATATCGCACCAATCATTTAGCTGCTTAGCAGTAGGACTGTCAGAAATCAACACTACATTAGGATTCTCAATAAACTCTTTGACTTGCAGGTATGCATCTGCCTCATACCCCTCGCCTCTTGTATCCCTAATAGTGCAATACTTACACTTGTTATTGCACCCTGCTCCGATTTTCAGGGGATAACAATTTCTGAATAGTCTGCCCGGGTCAAAATCCCCTGTATTGTGCTCAAATTCTCCCTTTTCTACCCAGAAAGGAGCTGCCCAATGAACTGCCTTTTTGCCATTAGCTGTGATAGGCTGGTAAATTGCCCGTGTTGCCGTAAGTCTGTTTGCATATTCGGGCAGTTGGATGTCAAATCTATATGCCAGACACCCACCTACATATACAGATGCACTAGGGTTCTCTGCATGTAGCCTCTCGACCATCATGATGTCGTTCAGGATTGCAAGGTCAGTAACCTGGCACCCTAGAACAATGATGACATTATTGTGTCCTGGTTTGTTTACCTCTGTAAATGTCACGTTTTTGCTCATTCTTGCTGATGCCCAGCTCTGCATATCAGACGTTACAGACATACATGCTGTAGACATTGCGTAAATTGTAGCCATACCTGTGATCATTGATTCTCTCTGGATGATTTCATCCATAGTAAATATGTCACCTGTACCAAACCTGTTGATTGCTTTCATGGTATCAACCTCCAAATTAAATTATATCCCTTTATATCAAAAAGATAATAAGTATGTATTCATATTCAATATTGTTTGTATTACTATAAAAATAACAGACCAAGTGTTATCTTGGTCTGTTTTGGCACCCTGAATTGGATTCGAACCAACGGCCTATCGCTTAGGAGGCGATTGCTCTATCCTGCTGAGCTATCAGGGCTTATGAGCCTGGTTTCCCAGGCATTAGTCTCCCAGCAATTCAACCGGGATAATATCTACATTTGCTCTGTGCACATAAACTGCTTTGCCATCAATATTTAACCGAGTTGTCTTAGGAGGGTCATCAGGTACCTCCATATAACATGAGTCTCCCTGGAAAAGTCCGATTGGCGTTCCATTCTGAGATGACACCAGAACCACAAGCTTTCTTCCGAAAAGGTTACGGTAGCTATTGATATATTTGTCTACTGCCATTAGGCCAGTGCTATCATTGTCACCACCGATTGTATCAGGCATCTGAAAATCAGTGATTAACTCCACACCACTCTGTGCGAATACCAGTGTAGAACCAACATGTTGCCACTCGTATCCATCAATAGTAATGTTGATATAAGAAGACGGCTCACCAGATTCATCAAGCTCACAGTCCATGGTGATTTTATCACCGTAGGCAGTTAGCACCAAATTTCCGTAGTTATCAAACTGCTGAATGGTGTAATCATTACCTACCAACTCACCCTTGATGTTACTGATAAAATTGCTCACAGTGCTACACCCAAATAGAGCTGTGACCATCAAAATTGCCACTGCTGTAATTCCAAATTTCTTAAGTACCTTCATTTTTATTCCCCTAAATCTTTCTTATGCAGTCTCTCATAAACTGCTCCGTTTGTTCCTCATACATGATTACTACACGAATTTTTAGTTCGATGCCACAATCACAAGGTCCCCAATCTCCCTGATAGAGAGAAAGTAAATTGTATCTTCGCTGGTCTTTTCCACTTCACGGGTTATCCTGCTAGCCGCTGTCGCCCTGTCTGGTGCTTGGCAGATAGCTGTCTTTCTCACCACGGTGGCGCCATTATCATGCTGGATATCAGCCACAAAGGTCTTTAGCTCAGGTTTCACAAGACTCACCCCATATCCTCGTAAACGTTCCTTACCATCTTGGTTGTTGAGCCACACAAAGGACATGTTTCACTGTAACTATCCTTTGTATACCCCAAAATTGACTTGCACAGCCCTGCACCTTCGTCTGTAATGTTGTCCCCAGTGCAGACACAATAGGCAAACTTAAGAGGTAAGTTGTGCTTAATTATGCTTACAAGCTCAAATGTATGTACTGCTACATCAAACTTGATGTATCTAACATCAAGTAGGATGCCCGTGTCTGTTTTAAGACTGAGTACCTGGTCTCTAAGATGGTCTGGCACAATGACCTTAACCTCTGTAGAATGACAAATACCATCGTTCTGATTATCAATGGTTACTGCCATGGTAACTCTATTGAAGTTACCCACCACAATTCTCCGAAGGTCTCCTTCCAGAAACATAGGACAATTATGCAAAGTTACCTCTGTCAACTGGTAGTCATAAAAATTGGCCTGCTTGAATTCATCGCTAGCAAGCAGCTTATGAAAATATTGCTTAGTTGCCAGCAAATTTTTGAGAGCCTCGAAATAGTTGGTATCATTCCTCATAGTATGTATCCCCTTAATTGTTCTGCTCTCCACCATCAGTTTTTAAGACTGAAAACTTTGGTACCCCAGACAGGATTCGAACCTGCGACCTACCGCTTAGAAGGCGGTTGCTCTATCCAACTGAGCTACTGGGGCATTTTAATTTTATTTAATTAACACCAAATAATATACACACGCTATAAATCAAGTATTTCAAAAGGGTGACAGCCCTACTATGTTTTGGCTGCCACCCTTTATTATCACTGTTTACGTGGCAATCTCAATGCAATCAAACACGATATCTAGCAGTGTATCAAACTTGTCAATGTCTCCATCTGCCTCCCCCCACAGTTTCTCAACGATTGTCTCGGCCTTATCAAGAGGAATACTCCTGTACATACCATGCATTGCATCTGTGACATCACTGATAAACTTTCTGTGAAGCTCTGCGTCCTCTTTCTGCTTTAAGCGAATCATCTCCGACCTGATATCGTTCTGGCGTTTGACCTCTGCTCTATTCCAATTAACTGACTTATCGGCATCAAATACGTGGTCATCCCTGTATTTAGGCTGATTCACACGAATGCTGGAAAAATACTTGCGGCCTCTGTAATCAGCGAAAATCTGCTCAATGCTCATCTATATCCCTCCTTATTTAACTATAATTTAATATTAGAATGTATAAAAAATGGTAGATTGACATTCTCAAGGCCAATCTACCATTTTAATACTGTCACTTGGAATTGTTGTCAACCTTGTCTTGAGCTTTGGTGTCTTTGCTCTCTTTCTTTTCTTTCTCTGCTAGGCTCATCTTATAGCGATGTGCCACACATTCCATCATGCCCATAAAGGTCCCTCCTAACTTATTTTTAATCTATCCCTATACTATCTATAAGATTATATCAATGCGTATTATCTCAATCTATTTGGTCTATTAGGGAAGTTTATGATTCTAAAGCTTGCTTCTAATGATATCTTTATATCCCTATACTGGAATTGCCTTCCCAAAGTCTCCTTGCATATAATATTTATCATTTTAGCTATATCGTCTATAGGCTCATAATTATTAGATTTAAAGCTTGTATATTTCTTCATCAGTATAATTCTACAAAAACTTGGTAGCTGTCCGCCCTTTATGCACTCCAGTGCATACTTACCAGTATCTTGTATATTTGGTACTGTTATCAGTTTCTCATATTCTTTTAATACCCTGTCTGATGGCTTTTTACCTGTTATTTCTTTATAAAGTTGTGCTGAGTGTATATCAGCTGCTGTCTCTATACAACATGCCTGAAGTATTGCGCTGCCATTACCCAGTGTTGTCTGTATCTCTTTAATAGTACCAACTCTCATATTTGCGTAAATATGATGTGATAAAAGATGCCCTATTAAAAGCTTGTATGCCTCGATCTTAAACTCTGTCATATTATCGAAGCCATCTCCAGGTAAATTTACTGTTATAACATGATTATATGTGTTTAACGATGCATCTGCTGCTCTATCTTTTCTAAGCCCAAATAAACACTTGAAATGTGTTCTGTGCTTATCATTAAAGTTATTTAATAAATCTACTCCGTATTTATTTAATGCTATTGCTATTGCTGATGCTCCTTGGCTGTTCATTATCATCACCACTTGTCTATTTTAATTAAAATAATTTATATCCTTTATCCTCAAAATGCCTATTTATAAGAAATACCCGTTACACCTCAAAGGTATAACGGGTATTTCTTATCGCCACTCTATATCCACTAAGAATTTAGGCTGCTCTCCATATGTTCTATTCTCAAAATAATATAGTCTTATATTATTTTCGGCACTGTTCAATGCTATTGCATACTGCCCTTTACTGGATGCTCCACGGCTTGCCGGCTGACTTTCCTCAACATCAATATAGTATTCACTTACCTCTGCTCCTGTTGCATCATAAACTACAAAGTTGTAAGGTGTTATTGATAGCTCGCTGTCTATGCTTATATTTGTAAACTCATAGTTTATTATCATTACCCTCAATGGGGATGTTTCAGATACAGAGTTTCTTAGGTCTGTCTCCTTAATACCTGTAACCCTAAATTCAAAGGTACCATCGCTGGTTTCTACTGTTACTTTATCATCTAGCTCATATTCTCCAATATCTGTTACTTGATTTATTCCTACGCTTGGGTCAAATTCTATTGGCTCAATTGGAATTTCCTCTGTTTCACTGCCAGAACCTGCATCGTTTTCGCTATTGTCATCTGTATTTTCGTCTACATCAGTAGGTTCCTCTGTGCCTTGCCCCTCAAGTGTTGCAATATCGAATAACGTTGTAGACCCGTTCTCGTGAGTTACTGCTACTGCTGTATCTGATGTTAAACTCACCGAATCTGTATCTAACAGTTGGTATTCAAATGCGTTTAATATGTATTCTATCTTTTCATCATCTGTCATATCTGAAGTTGGGTATGTGTTCGTATCTTCAGATTTGTCATTATTCTCATTCTCTGTATTTCCTTCAATATCCTCACTGTTTGATGTGTCATCTTCAACTGTATTTTCATCATCAGGTGAGTCTGTTTCGTCATCAGGAACAGCCACTATATAATCATCATCTGTATTATTCGTGCCTGTTTGATTATTTTCTGTGTTTCCATTTAATATCTCATGCACATCTCTATCATCATTATTTGAGTCTCCACCAGCTATAAAGTTGGTATATATTGCAAAAGCTGCTATTACAACTATAACAAGTGCTACGACTCCAATAACTATCTTGAAGATGTTTCTCTGTATAAACCCTTGGCTTTGTTGCTCATACCCATCATTCATAGGTATTCCCTGATTTGGGTCCCAGAATCCATTATCCTCATACCCGTTATCCTGATAATTGTTGTTTTGATATCCCTGATAGTTTTGCTGGTCTCCGTATCCTCCCTGCTGAGGTGGGTATCCACCTTGCTGAGGTGGGTATCCACCTTGCTGAGGTGGGTATCCTCCTTGCTGTGACTGGCCGTCCCATTGAGGGGGATACCCGGGCCCTCCCCCATTAGGCCCGGGTCCTCCTTGGTTCCAACCTCCATTGTTCATATCATAATCTGGCATGTTTTAACTCCTCTCGTTTATGTTGTTTGGCATTACTGCTTAGTATCATTGCTTACATCTTGCCGCACTACATAGCTTTCAAAGTCTGGTACTGGTCTCCCCATTTGATTTAATAGTTCATAGTTCTTCAAAACTTTGTATTCCTTCAAATCATGTGCACGACAATATTCATAGAAACCAGGATGCTTTACTGCAAATTTACTTATTCTATTTTGAATGTGTCTATGCCTAATATAGAATACAACCACAATTACAACTGCTATTATGATTATATACCAGAATGTCATTACAAGCATAAAGACTATTCCTTCAAGGAAGTCAATGAATGTCTCTACTGATGCCTCTGTCACATTCCCGAGTTTATCTAAGAATGACATATTTTCTTTCTCATAGGATGAAAGTGTGTATTCACTAACCTCTCTAAGCCTTATTGTTATTGTAGAGTACTCTACATCCATATCCATGTTTGATAATTGGTTTTCTAATTTGTAAATATTATTCTCAGTTTCAATTATTTTATTCTGCACATCCATTATATCTGTAAGTGTCTCAGTCCTATCATATAATGACTGTAATGCACTAAGCTGAGACCTATATAATGAAAGCTGCCCCTCTATGTCACTATAGTATTTTGTTATATTGTCCGCTGTCTGATTTCTAGACTTTACTTGCCCTGCCTCATTCAAATCTTCGATAACTGAGGAGTAGCCATCTGACCTAACCCTTAATACTATAAGTGCTGTTCTTCCTGTGTTTGCTTCATTATAGTAATCAAAGATTGTCCTATCGTCCTCAGTTGACTCCTCCTGTATAAATGCACCAGATTCAGTTATTATATTGTCTATAACTGTCATTGATTCATCAAAATCAAGTGTCTCTATGACTAAATCAGCGGAGTAAACTATCTTTTCTGTTGAAAGTGCATCATCATCTACTATTGATGCGCCATCTGAATTGCCTGATTCTTGACTATCCCCTAGCATATCTTCACTTGAGCTTGTGTTGGATGATGTGCCACTTTCTGTTATGTATGACCCACCACCTGCCCCATCATATGCTATGTCTGATTCAATACCTATTCCGTTTGTTGCTGAATCTGTGGTGCTTGATACTGAATTACCATTGCATGCTGTAAGTGTAAATGCCAGAACTAGTGCTAGTGTAGCAACTACTATATGCCGTGTTCTCATAGCAATCCCTCCAAACTGCTTAAACTTACTCCCCCTTTAATACACTGCTCACAAAAATGTATTACAAATTAGATGTCACTCGCCTAATACCTCTTTGAATGTTGCAAAATTATTGTCTTTATCATTCGGAATGGCAAACACTATGTTCTTAAAGTATCCACCGTAATCTCGGATAATTCCTCTCCAAATTGATGCCATGACATAAGGGTCATTTCCAAAGAATCCGCATCCGTATGCTCCAAGAATTATAGCATCACACTTGTTCTCAATAAACAGTCTGGTGACTAGTGTCATTCTATTTTTCATCATGTATTCTATGCACATTCTGTCACGCTTATCTTTTATTGCATTGCTATTCACTGCCGTAGATGATACAACTATTGCATGTTTAGGCTCAGCCTTAAACTCCCAACTGTTATCCCTGAAAAATAGTGTATCAGTTACAGTCATTGTGTCATTGTTCATTCCGCTACTAAGCCCAAGGTTATCCTCATACATATGACTATGAGCTAACTGACTGTACAAAGTGGAACAATGACACAGCTCTTCTTCCTGCCCATACTCCCCATTTACGAAGCCTCCACCAGGACGATGTGCAGATGCAAAGTTGAGTACCCCTAGTCTATTTGCCTCAGTATTCCAGATTGCCTCAACTACTGATATGTCATTTACTGATAGAACTGTATCTTTCCCAATTCTCTTAGGCACAATATCATGTCTGCTTCTGTAATTCATTTCTTCATCTGTATAAAGTATAGGCTCTTTTATATCTGATATGTCTACATCTGTGTTGTCAACTCTGTACTTATGCTTCTCTAGTACCTCAATGATTCTCTTTGCGTCCTCTGCTAACTCCCTAGTTACCTTGCTTGCTCCTATAAGTGCCATGGTATTTCTCCTTTCAATACTGTTATATCAAAGCTTGTTCTCAAAAGCTTTGTTTTCTTTCGTATACCTGTGTGTATTATTTTTAGCAAAAGAAATCACCACTGGATGCTTCTTATGCATCAGTGGTGATACCTACTTAAGTATTATCTTGTTCAATGTGTTATGCCATCTTGTCAACTAGCTTTCCAAAAGCCTTTGGGTTTACATCATCCTCAGCCACAACCCTAACCCTCTGGCCTACCAGGGCATAGATGCCTAGAAGAGACCGAGCGTCTATCATGACTGTATCAGTATGTAGCCACACGTCAAAGGGTGCCTTGCAGGCAAGCCTGTTGATTTTTTCAACCTGCTCGTTGCTTGTGATGTCAAGGAACTTAACCAATGTATATCGCCTCCTGTTTAATAGTTATAGCCTTATCAATCCGACCCATATTATACTATATTAGCATAATTTTGTCAATCTATTATTTGTACAAATTATACAAATGGTATTATTAAATATTTGACAAATGTATAATACCATCATCTTTGACTTTATCAATTGTTATAATTCCTCCTAATAAAAAATACCGAACCACAACCAATGTCTTAGTCGTGGTTCGGTATATGTTTGGTGCGGGTAACGAGAGTCGAACTCGTACAGTACTGCTACCGAGGGATTTTCTTACTGCATACACTTATTTATTCGTGTACCACCATAGTGCGCATGGCTTGCAGTCTGGAGCACGTCTTTACCATGTCATCTAACTCTTTGATGATTTAGGTAGCAGGTCTATGCTCTCTACACATTTACAAGTTGTTTCCAACTTGACTTAGCACGGCGTTCCCATCAAACCATTCACCGTTTTAGCCTGCTCCACTCACATGGTTTCCCATGTGAGGCTCCACCCTAATTCTCATAGGGCAACATACGATTACTAGACCGCATGCTTTTGATGGCGAAGTCCCTTGTGTCTACCAATTCCACCATACCCGCATGTTAAGTTTTATGGGTAGTGCCTTCCATCAGCTCGGGCATACACAAAAGGCGTGCCTCCGTTTTCTTTCAAAGTGGATAGACTTAGATGATATAACCCTGCATCCCTAGCCAAGTTTGCCAGGAGGATTTTATCACGCCACCTATTTCTCCACCTAGGAAACACCTTCAATTAAACCTCGCCCTAGTTCCCCTAAGATGGTCTTTAATTTCAATACTGTAAATAATTTTTAATTACTTACTGCATTGGAATCACCCCAAAAGTATTTAATAATGTCTGCTAGGAATAACTGAAAGTGGCTATGTTTTCAAATTCATATTTTTTGAAGTATCCACTTTCACTGCTCTAGCATAATTATTGCCGAGAATATCAAAGAATAGCTGTGAATCCCATACATATATGAAGTATCTATTCTTTCTGCTTCGGCAACATCATTTAATTTATATCATATTATATCAGAATGCTATAAACAAAGCTCCTAAATTACATGCAAGTCCAAATATTCCTAATATAACAACTATGGATATGACCAGCAATCCTACTCTGTATATTTTCTTTATGTATAGTTTGTTTTTTAAGCAAATACAGCAATATATCAGCAAAGCTAGTTGTACAGCTCCAATAATTGCTACAACTGTTATGCATAATATTAAGCCAATATATGCTATGGACACTATTCCAAGTATTATATTAAATATTTGGATTAGCCCTCTTATTTCACCTGAACTAGTATTCACATCATCCAAAAATGGAAATGCTGATAGTGCACCAGAAAATATTGCCACGATTATTGTTGCAAGTAATGTGGTTGCTAATACTGTAACTACCCAGAAATTTCTGTTCATTCTATGTGATGGAAATGCTATTGATGTATTATTTTTTCTGCTTATTTGAATGTAAGTTACGATACTTACTATAGACACAAGCATCATAACATTAAATAATATTGATGCCAATATAACCATTGTGTGTTTACCGCACTCTCTATTAGTCTAGTTCAACATGATTTGCCTCAAATAAACCGTATGGTACCATGAATTTTCTATGCTTGTTTATATAATTCTTTGCGTTCATCAGTTTTTTATATGCCTTCGATGCTCCGATGCCTGCTAGCCCCTTCTGGATATCCTGGATTTCTCCATCTGACCACTTACCAACTATAAATGTCTGCTCGCCGACTATATGATATATGTATTGGTTATCAGATGCTATTTTAACCTTTCCATCAGAGATTTCAATAGGCTTTATAAATCCGACTGACGACATCTTTATCAGTTCTCTATCAATCTCTGATGTTTTCATAATCCTCTCAATCTGAGGTAGCTTGATTGATTCCCCATATTCAGAAATAGGAACTTTTACAATCTTAGCTATGCCATCAAGCGTTCCATGCTCAGTCTCGCATACCAAAGTGCATTGTAGCTTATGTGTCTCTTGGTCAGAATTCCACCTGATGCTTGCTACCTTTGTATTTGCTACAATCTTTTTGCCATTATTGCTTTCATAGGAGACTTCACACTCTGAACCTAGCTTAATTGGTACTGGCAATAGCTTGTTACTGTTAAACCTCTTGAAGGTTTCAATTGTTTTCTTCTTTACTGCCTCGTTGGTCCCTATGGAATCCATGTATAATGATAAAATCTGCTGAGGCGTATACCCCATATAATTTATGAACTTTCCAGATGCATCTATGCTAGTCGACAATCCACTAAGTATATTGACTGGAGATGTTGCCCCAGTCTCTATGATATGTCCTGATACTATAAGCCCTAATTTCTTTGTCTTATAGTCCTCTCTTAGCTCGCCTATACTTGTTTGTGTTACCTCTACTCCATTTATGAAGTCTACTAGATTCCTACCTGCTTGTATTGGGCAATACTTGTTACAACCTTGGGTTCCCGTGCATTTTTTACATATAAAATCAGGCATGCTCAATTTTCTCCTTACGTTTTATTATATGCTATCAAGGCTTTTTCTATTTCAGTTGTGACTTCAACTGGTCCCATAACTCTGTCAAACCCTATATTCCCTAAGTTTTGAACTTCGTTAAAGTCTATTGCTACCATTTCTGTGCTGTTTGATATATAATCAATAGAATATATAGGTAGTGCAACTGCATAGTTAAATTGCCTATCAAGTTCTTCTATTGCTAATACAGACCCTTCCACAAGTCTTGTAAGGTAGTCCTTGTTCTGGAGCATAACCCTGAACCTTCGTTCTCCCACTTGAAGATACTTTATAGTATATCCGTTGTATACATCTAGAAACTGTGCCATAAGGTAATTTGGGTACTGAATTGCCGCCTCAGAATAGGTGCATATTCTCTTTCCCTGAAAATCATGACTAAGTGTATTTGTATAAACTACCAGCTTTCCAGAGTCAGGATTGAACTTAGTTAATGGCCCAAAATCAACAGTCTTAATTCCCAGTCCCTTTAAGTAGTTAAGTTGAGCTGCTCTGCCCTTACCTTGTCTAACCCTGTTATATACTATCTCTGAATCACTTTTAGCAGCTATGTCATAGTAATCACTGAATGTTGATTTTAAGGCAATCACTTTGTTCACCTCTTTTATGCCTGCGTCAAATCATATTTCCAAATGTCTCATTGATTCTTTCCTGGCTGTTTCTAATATCCTCCATGTTGTATCCTGCTGTTCTCACAAGCAGTACTTTCTCCCCAGCAAGCTCTCTGAATATATCCATCTGACTTTCTAGCTTGTTATAGGAATCGAAAGCTAACAGCATGATGTTATCCCCAACCCGTGTAATTACTGCACCATCACGCATAGTTGCCCTCCTTATGTAACTATGTCAAATCCACCAGAGCCAAGTGCGTCATATATGCTAGTTAGCTTACTGCTTATAGCTTTATTACCTTGCTGAACTCCACCCTTAACTGTAACTGACTTACTAGGCTGGCTTTCAAGTTTTTCCTCTGTACGCCTCATGCACTCTAGTTGTTTTGGTGAGCACCTTCCAGTTTTTCTAACTGTACCAACAATCTTTACTCCAATGTCTGATTTGGGAATTAACCCTGCTTTTACACCTTCTTCGATTACGTTACATAACTCTTGTATTGCCGGGTCAAGCTTCCCTATTGTGTCTACTACCTCACCGCGCTGTATCTCTGAGTATGCCTTCCGCATAATTGATATGTCTATTGGCTTTAGTTTATAGTTCAGCTTTTTATTCTTTGCCTTGCGCAGTACACTTACAACGTACTTTTGATTGTCTGTTAAACCTCCACCCAGTATTTTATTACTACAGATGTACTCCAGTTGTTTAACTGATATATCTGGTTCTATCTCGTCGTCAGCGTATACAGGATACTTGTATGGTTTCTTTCTTTTGAAAGCTTTTAGGCTTTCAATAGCTGAATGATAGTTACCATCTGTGCCTGCCCACTCTACGAGTTCTTTCAAAGCATGCCCCGCTCTAAGGATGAGCTGATAATTACTCTCCTGTAATTCCCCATTTTTATAGGTACACTCCAGCCCTGCACTCCTGTAGTACCTGAGCATGCCTGTAAATGTCCACATTAAAACATTTAGGCACCTCATTGTACTGTCATCTACAGCTTTTGATATGTCAGGCTCTAATTCCTCTACACCATTCTCAACCTCTGACTTAGTAGCCACCCTATTGCCATTCTCTGCACTCACATGATACACTATATATTCGTTGTACTCTAACAAGTTCTCTAACTTAGGAGAACTTATACAATAATCTATATATAATGCAAAACAGCTATCATAATAGGCAATAAGAAGTCTGTAGAGTGCCTGCAATTTATCACTAGCCAAATTCATACTGTAATAGCTCTCATCCTCAACTATATCCAGTATGTTTGTCATAAGCACAGGCTTATCTATATTACTACTAAGTATTGCATCTATCTTTTTAGCTTCTTCATCACTTCTTGCAAATGCCCTCAATAGGGAAAACCCCATGAACCTCACCTCCTAACTTGCCTTAATCAGAACTTTCGTCTGCTTCAAGCCAACATTCTATTGTCTCAATAGGAACATCAGCGACATTTGCGATTTGGCTATGTCCACCCTCCATAGGCTTCATATCCGCTTTAGCCTTATTCTCCTGTTCATCTGATGCCTGTTCAGTTTTTGGATTATTGTTACTAACTGACCTATTTGAAACATTATTTTCATCAATTGTTGGTTTGCTTAATGCCTGTATTTCTATAGGCTTCATTGATAGCTTGAGTTCCTGAATGATTCCGTCATATGTCTCAAGTATGTATTCAAGAACGTCCTCTGCCTTCTTATGCGTGTCCTCCAACTTATTAGATGCATACACATAATTTAGTTCAGGAATTCCCAGGGTTTCACACAAATTGCAAATCTGTCTCTCCGCTATAAATGTTGCCCTTAGGTTTGCGTCTGCCTTTTCCTCTAGCCCAAGCCTTTTTCCCATCTGAGCAAGTATATATGTTTTATATGCTAAGTCATATATACTATCTACCTTGCTTTTTATCTTAGCTACCTCGTTAGCTATCTCCTTAAAATAGTTGTATCTGGTCGGTGTCATGCCATATTCCTGCATCTTAAGCAGCAATCTTCTGACCTCGTTGCCATCCCCGTAAACTTCTGGGGATTCAAATGCTAATCTTACGAGGTGTGATACAAGATGACTGAGACTCCTTGTATCTGCCATGGATTCTATCTGCTCAATTATCTCTTTTTCTTTGACAGAATCCAAAATAATTGATGTTCCGCGCTTAACATATTTGCTCATTTGTATTCACACCTCCTTATTTATGAAATACTATCTGATCTAAAAACAGTGCGAATTTGTCCCTCAAAAGTGGCTCCTGATTAAAGTTTATCTTTCTACCATATATCTCAGGGCTAAACTGCATCATAGAGTATTTTGCAGGTGCAATTATCTGCTTTATACTGTCATCAATCTTAGTACTTACGCACATGTTAATCAGCCATGCCACATTCCTCATGTTTACCTTATTATCATTGAGCCTCATTCGTAATGTCCTGATTTCGAACTTGTCTCCAGTTGTTACTACTATGCTCTTGAAGGCTATTTCCGAAAATGCTTTGATTATCTGATTACTTATATTGGATGAACCAAAGCGACCAAAGTCTATAATGACATATGCATAGTTATTACCACAATAGTCCAGCAAAGCCGAAAAGTCGGTTACTGCAAGCTTTGTCTCATCAAACTTTGTATAAATTCCACTTAGATAGTCTATATACCCAGCCTTTGTGTTTATAGACCTAATCATTATGTTATGGACATTTTCTACAAAGAACTTAAACTGCTTGTCTACAAGGATACCCAGTCCAGTATCCTTTGGCCCATTATCTATACCTGGCAGATTGTGTATTATAGGATTCTTCCTAAACCAGCTGTCTGCCTTAGGTGATGTTAAATCAAAGTCTATGTATAGCACACTTGCTTGTGATGCTAGCTTAGTTGCCAGTGACATTGCCGTTGTGGTTACTCCGTAGCTACCTGAGCCGAATACGGGTATTATCATACCTCTGCCATTGTATTTGATAGACTTCACAGTTACTGGCCCAGTAGCCGCTCCGTTTGCCACAAGGTGATTCATAGACTCCATACTGAGCCTCATGCTCTTATTGGATTCCTCTAGTGCCATTGCAGATTGCTCAGCCCTAACTTTGTCCTTCTCTGCTTTATCTAGGGCTGTCTTAAGCTCTACAACCTGTTCACGAAGTGTTTTGTTTATTTCATCTATTGTCCGGCTGTTTTCTAACAGAGATGAAACACCATCTTCGTTCATTCCAGATGATTCAACTAGCTTATTATACTGTGTTTCCTTATCCGACAGCTGACTACGCAGTATTTCAATCTGCTTTTTAGCATCATTTAACTGTACCTTAACTTTGTCTGTTTCAGAACCAGCATAGTTTCTAGCCAATTCAACACGCTTATCTGCTTCCTGAACCTGCTTTGTGAGGTCAAACACCTGAGATTCATAGTTTCTAACCCTATCCTGCAAGGTGTTTATTAACTCTACACTGCTTGCCTCAGATTCCTGTAGCCTCTTTATCTCGTTATCCTTGTGCCCCATCTCAATTGAGTAGTTCGAGTAAACTCGAAGCTGCTCTGACTGCTCGGCTACTTTACCCTGTAATTGCTCAACCTCGTCACGAAGAGATGCTATTGTACCCTCTAGGCTGTCTACAACATTCTGGTTTGTACTTGTAGCGCCATTAAGAGTATAAATCATACTTGCTGCTTTGCCAAGCAATTCTGTAAATTGCTTGTGTATTTCCATACGAGATTGCATCTCGGCAACAAGTCTGTCTCTCTCACGCAAGCTTGCCTGTATTTCAGACCTAGCTGATTCAACGTCTCTTGTCAAAGACTTTATTTGCTTTTCAAGTGTTGCTATTGTTTGCTGCGCGATAGTTAATTCATCTCTTGTGCTGTTTAATTCTATCGTGCTGTCGGCTTCTACCTTTAGTCGTGCCTCAAGTTCAGTAACCTTAGCTCTATAGGTCTCGCTCTCTTTTAGCCTTTCTCTGAGTTGGTCAATCTGAGCTGCCTTAACTCTTAATTCTTCAAGCTCAGCTGTATTATCATTAAGGTCAGCTATCTCCTGCTCGTACTTGGCCAACTTTGTCTGTGCTGCTGTTAGCCTGGAACCTGATTCTCTTAGTCTCTTTTTATAATCCTCTATCTGAGACTGTGTTGCTTCATTTACCTGCTGAGCCTCTTCAAGCAATCTTGTAAGTTCCTCAACCTGCTCATTTGAAGCAGTTCCGGTATGCTTGGCAGCTTCTGTAAGCTCATTTATCTTGTCTTTTAGCCCTTTGTACTCATTTAAGGTGATTGGCTGCTCCATCACCTCGCTGCTCTCGTAAACTACGAGCTTGTCTCTGAATGCATCCCTCTCACTTTCGATAGCCTTTATTAACTTGCTTAGCTCACTATTCTTACCTATCGAAGTGCTTAACTGATTCTTTAGGCTACTTACCTCTCCCTGAGCTGCATCTATCTCTTTTTGAAGTGCTTCCATCTTAGCCTGCATGTCAGCACTAATAGCCCCTGACTCTTTAAGAGATTCAGGAGCCACGTTTTCAACAACAACTTCTTCAGTTGTATTTGTATCTTTAGTGTCATCCTCATCTTCTATCAGAGAATCACTAAAGTCATCAATGTCATCTTTACTCTCAATGCTTTGCAGCTCATAAATAGTAGAACTTTGGCTTTCCTGGACGGGTTCCCAGCTATCACCAAAGGGATTATCAAAACCATCTTCACTGTGTATATTGTTTATCTCGCTGCTCTTTGATATGTCAATATCAACAGTGATTCCGCAGTTAATTTTAATTGCTCTGTATAGGTCACTAGCTGTTAAATAAATATCGTATGCAAGTTCGTCTGCTATTCCAGTGGTGTTATCTTCATTGTCTGCTACGTAAAAGAACACCTTGTTTTTGTTGTTCAAACTCTCAAAGTGAGCTATAAACTCTTTTATTGCGTCATTATCTGAAGGCTTGATGTTCTCAATGATGACTATGGATGCATCAGGGTTAATTTCTGAAAGTCTATTTAGCTCTCTGACTGTCACAGCCCTAAATGCCTGCACGCCACGAAACTTGATATGAGATGACTTTCCAACCTTCACCAGTATTTTAGTCATAGAACCAGGCATACCATGCACCCCTCCTTTGCTTTCTAATTTAACAATAGCCGCACCCATACTTATTGTGTGCCAGTATGGGTGCGGCCTCTAAATGTCTTTATTTAGCTAACGGTCTGACTCTTACGCTTTTCCTGCTCCAGCTTAGCACATGCCATCATCACTAGCCCCTTGATATTTGCAAGACGAGGCTCATCAGAAATAGGAATTACCTCACTATTAGGACTGAGCTTCTTCATGTGCTCTGTGATATACTCACTCATAGGCCCAGATGTGGACTTAAACTCCCCGCTGTCATCAATATACCCACTCTGCATAGAACCACCGCCAGATACGATGATATAGGCCACGTCACGAGGTGTCAGCCCACACAGTGTCAGATGACTACCAAAAGCATTGACGATCATATCAGCCACCTGTCGCTTAGCTTCACTGACAGTATCAGGGTCAGCCACTCGCTTGGCGCCATCCTGGAAACGACCCTCTCGCACCATCATATCGACACTATCACCAGAAACGCTGATTCCCTTGGTCCGCATAATCTGAACCAACTTTTCCTTCAGTGTGTTGCATCCAATCGCAACTGTCAGACCTGACTTGTCCATGTAAACTCTGTTCTTGAAGATGACAAAGTCAGTTGTGGATGCACCAATGTCGATTGATAGCATCACTGTGTTTGCGAAGTTTGCCATCTTGTCAGTGTTGGAAGAGATATAGCTAATCATAGCCATACGAGACTCCTCGAAACAGTACACGTTCTCAATGTCAAACTCCACCACGCGCTGAATAGGGTCAGTCATACGGTTGAACACCACCGTGTAGTGTCCAATCATATATTTCTTGATAGCGTTCTTAAATCCCTTGATTTCGCTGGGAGGAAGTGCGATAAATAGGTCGATGTTGTTGCCCATATTCGGGTTACGCAGCTTACTCAGTGCAACTGCTGTGATACAGGAAGCATGGTTGCACCGCTGCTTCATCTTACCGCTGTCGCTGTTGGGTCTGATGTCCACGCTATCATATCGGTCAGACACCTCACCAATCAGCACGTGCATTGGATAGAATTCCTCACCATTCTCGATGATATTCTTAACATCTTCAGATACAGGACTTCTGGAAATGCTGATATCAAGGTTTCGTTCGATGTCACGGTCCTGGGTATCCATCTCAATGTTAGCGTCAAAAGGAACAAATGTCATATTGTTTGGAATGTGGTAAACTGCCTTGTTCTGCGTTGCGAACCGTGTGTCGGATGCACCTATATCCACGGCCACAAAATTCTCTAAGCTCATTGTTTAACCTCCTAAATTATTATACTTTTTATATCAGTTTGACTTGTGTTAATGCCAAATAGTATAACTAAGCTGTATGCTTGCTCTTTGATGTACTGCTATCCATATTATTGTTCCACTCCAGCAGTGCATTTTCTTTTGTAAGGTATAACGGTGTACGAACCCCGCAATCTTTGTTACTGCATGTTACTCCCCAATAGTAATTCCCATCCTTGCCCTTTTTCTTAACTAAAACTGCTGAACTCTTACAGTATCTGCAAGTGCCTACTGCATTTTTCAGCTTTCTGACCATGTTAGCCAACTCCTATCTAGTCGCAGTTTTTCGATCCTACACATCTATTTAACACCAATTTTATACATAAAAGTATTATTGTATGTATACACATAAATTACCTTATTGCCTATGTTTACCTAATGCTTGAACATAAAATATTTGGTAAGTCCCAAAATGCACGAATGTTTTATTTCTTTTTCGCTTATTTTATACACCAAGGCATGATACAATGATATTTAATATTTTAAGCATGAATTTGGGCACCCCATAGAAGTATGAGGTGCCCAATGTATGTTTACTCTTTTAATTTACTTAGCTCTGTATCATCTACCATGATGCCCAGCATTTCCCCGGGTTTCTTTATGATTATTTTGGCTGGTTGTGTTATAAAAAATAATGTCTTATCCATAACATCGCCTGTTGTATTATCCACAATAAACTTGTCTGTTATTACCTTTGCTTTGCTTCCACTCTTATATAAGAGTGTTAATCCATCTTCCTCTATTCTAAGCTTGACTGGGTGCGTATAGCTAAAAGTTATCCTTTTGTATATAACGATAAGTAATACAAATGTAAAGTATTTTTCAATGGCCATTAGTGTTGTTATTTCCTGTGTGTAATTTGCTGTATTTAACATGAAGTACCAAACCAGTGTTATGGCAGCTGCCACCATTCCGATGTAATTGCAATTAAGCCTAAGTCCAGGCATATCTAATTCTATGCCTTTATTTTTGATTGTCAAATATTCCATAGCTCAACCTCCTTGTAACCAGCCTATAAAAATACCCAGCCAATACTAAATGAATAATATGGCTGGGTATATAAATTTGTATATTTATACGCTTAATAGTTTACTTCAAATCCTGGTATTGTACCATCTGCATTGTTTACAACGTGTGTCATTATTGCATCACTTGTAAATCCTGTGATTTCCATTCTCGGTACATCAGGAAGACCTGATGTGAGTCCCTTGAAGTTCAAGACCTCATTTGCTTGTGTCTTTTTCTGGTCTGCTAAGTTGTCTGAATCACTATTTAGTATATAGTCCTCATTATAGGATAATAATGTGGCAACAACCAAGGCTGTTGACTGATACTTAAACCAATCTATGTCCTTTCCAGATTTTCCAAGGGTATGCAGGGTATCAACCTTAAGAGCTGAGTCTGTATAGAACACTGTTGTCCTGTTTTGGTCATCTGATATACCCATCATATCAATAAGCTCTGCTCTCATTGTTGTCGTGGTAAACTTTCCTAGACCGGTGTCTACTATCACGATTCTTAAGGGATCGGATTGCATTATGACTTCGTTCTTAGCCTCACCGATGTCTGAATAAATGTTTGATACATTCACACCAGACATTCTAAAGTAGTTCAGCAGTCCTTCTACAGGCTTATCTATGACCAAATATAGCATCATCTTAGGCTTTTCAATAGGTACTTCTTGCTGGGCGTCTCTATCACCCTTGCTTTTTCCCATTGCCTTTGCCGCTTTCTTTTCTGCTTTTTGTAACTTCTTTAATTCCTTTTTGCTTAATTGAACTTCTTCCTGCTCATAGCCCTGTTGCTCGTAGCTCTGTTGTTCATACCCCTGCTGGTTATAACCATCGTACTGACTGTATGCTTCGTTTGGTTGATTATAGCCATTATCCTCTTGGCCATACTCTACTTCTTGTGCTTGCTGTGGATAGTCTTGATTATCTCCAGCCTCTCCGCTTTGTCCATCTTCAGGAATACTCCCTGCACTTTCCTGATTTTCCCCAGTATCATTCCCAAAGAAATCGGAGAAACCATCGTCAGCAATGCCGGATTGAGAGCTAGGTCCACCAGTAATCTGTTCATCAGCATCATTGTTCTTTTTACCGAACATACCCTTTCCTCCTAACTGCTTTTAATTCCTATTATCTTACTACATAATAAATCAGTGTCATTGGTACTGGTAACACGCCAGGCTCTGGTGTTGCTCTGTCAAATCCACCATTATCAAGGTTTGCAAGCATATCGTTCCAGCTGTAATCGCCGTCACGGCTCTGGCTTCCATCTAAACCTGCTGCTTCCTGGTCCCATACCCAGTCAAATATGGACCTAATAGGTGTTATGCCCTCATATGCAATGGGTATACTATACTCAATACCTACTACACATATTCTTTCACGTTCATCATCGTTCTCGTAACCACCAAGATAGTCTATTAAACTATCATCGTAGCCAAGGTTTGAGCCGTCAATGCTGGTTAGCTCCTCAAAATCCTGTCTTTCTGCCGAGTTTGTCATATCAAATACTCTGTATTCTAATCTTGTTATTTGGGCTAAATCAGCATAAACCCTGAAACCCTTATAATATACACAGTAGGCACCATTATCATCTTGCCTTATTGCATCTGCCTTACAGTCTGATGCCAGCTGTGCTAAGTTCCACTGGAACATTGTCTGTAGTGTGTCATGGTCCATATAAGGCACACCCATATTCATGGGTGTCATCATGACTTCTTTATATGCTTTTGCCGTCATAGCATCATTATAATCTGCCATCTGAGATTCAAAGTTTGATGCCATTACATTGGTTGGGAATGAAACATTCAGTGAGTCTGGATGATTTAATGCTCTATCTATAAGGTCTATGCTTTTCCAATTGCCCTTATCAACTGCTGAGCTGTTAAGCCATTCCTTAAACTCTGATGATGTATATAGGTTTGTGTATATCTGTTCTGGAGTAGAGTTCAAACCATAGAAGTTTCCTTCTACATAAGTCGCCCCGTCTGCTGCTATTACATTATCCATGTTAACTGCGCCACCAGCAGTGGAATCATACTCTCTATCTTTGTATGTCTCTTGTGAGAATAAGACTGCTGCCTGTCTACATGCTATTCTTGACATCTGTGTAAGCTGTAGTGACGTAGTTGTTATGTTAATCATCTCAAGTGCTAAGGAGCCAACAACCATTATAATGATTGTACCAAGTAGCACTTTGAATATACCTTTTACTGTCATGCACTACCCTCCTTACATGAGGTCCGGGTAATACTTCAATCCTGGTACTGTGTAGCTTATCCAAATATTATTTTGAGGATTGTTCTCTCTATCCTGCCTTATCTGGTCAAGCTGATCGTCTGTGAGTGCTTCACCTATGTCCTGGTCATTCATACCAGAAGCTGCCACACCAGTCGACCTCTGCTCATTTGGCATCAATGGCCATATAAACCTATAGTGTGCTGATACTGTTACTGTTATCTCTGAACCGTATTGCACCCTCTCATTTCCACCATTACCTGTGTCTATTGTTAATGTAGCGTTCTCCAGCATTGCTGTCTCTAGCCCATTTAAGTAAGTTGTAAGCGTATTATACTCAGTCTGAGGAAAATAGTTATTCTCAACTGCTGTCTGCATTGCAACATAGGAGAAACCCATTATTTTGAAGTATGAAAATGAAAAAGCGAACAGGTTAAAGATTGCATATGCCACCAGTATGAATACTGGTACTTTCAAAAGTGTTTTGAATATAAACTTTACGCTTTCATTCATGCTACTAACCCCTCCGTCTGTATAAAATAAAGGATGCCAGGGACACCGTAGTGCTCCTGGCATCCTTTCCCCAGATTAACCGTTTTCTACGGCGAGGCTTTCCTTATTGTGCGTGTTACCTAATCAAATAGGTACTAGCCTCCAGGGCTTTTAATTCTGCTATCCTTGTGCTATTAGCCGCCAGCACCACCAGCACCACCGCCAGCACCGCCAAAGCCGACGACGTTGTCATTGGTCTCACCGGTAACAGTGGTGTCCTCATTCACACCCTCGAAGGTGTCGTTGCCTTCACCACCGATATAACCGTCGTTGTTGAAGTCAAATCTCAGGCTGGTAGCGTTGTAGATCTGCTCCTCAACTGCGTTGATCAGAGTGGTGGTCACGTTAGGCATCAGGGTGTTTAGCACAAATGCACCCAGGATGACGCAGGCCACGACTGTAATCAAGGTGATGAAAATCTTCTTTACGTTCATGCCCTTACCTCCTAAATAAAATCTATTTCCTAAATTATATACTGTTTATATATTGGTCTATATCATCTTAGTATCCTTGTAGTGCTCTGTTCTTCTCTCTGTTTTATATATTTCTATATGTATAAATTTCTTTTATAATCTGTTCTCCCTCTGTCTCTCCTAACTCTAGGTTAGGCTGGCATGAAGGTGCTCATCAGTCCGAGGTCGGAGATATATATTGCCATAGCACTCAGTATAGCCTGAACAAGTATTGGCATCAACAGATTGAAAGAAGCTCTTGCTCTAGCAATCAGTTTCTCCATTCTTTTTTCCAGTGCATACTGCTTAGCCTTTAGAAGCTCAGTTCTAAACCCCATGAGCTCTGCCTCAATATCGCCGCCCTCATTGGCTTGTCTGATAAGTCTCATCAACTTGCCAACTTCTGGAATTTCTCGGAAATCCTTTGCTATATACCGTGTAGCCTCATATTCACCGTAAGTGTCTATGTAGTGTACACAAGCATCTATATATCTTTGCATCTCTTTAGAGGATGTCGTCTTTGCATAAGACTTCATGATGCCTTCAAGAGGTGTTGATGAACTTGAAATCAGCACATAATGTAACATCAAGTAGTAGTCTGCAAAGTTTTCTTTAATCTCAAGGTCCTTCTCTCTGACTGTTCCTCGTATCATAGCCATTGGCATTGTAGCCGCTGACACGACTATAGTTATGAGCAACAACCAGCCAAGAATACTGTTTACGAAAACTAGAATTATTATGCTGACTGCTGCGCAACACATGGCTGCAAAGGTGACCATGCCATGAAATTCCTGTGCTCTCATTAGTCTAGCCCCGCCGGGTATCTTAATTCCTGCACGGGATAAATTGTAGTTCCAATACTCTCTACTAGTTGGACTTAAGTTAAAAGGAGTATGTGCAACAAAGTTGGCCATCCATGTCATCATCTTATTCGCTCGCATAACTGATAAATCATGCTTACGAACTTTATCCATGTAATCCAGCTCTCTTGTGATACCCTTACCCTTAAATGGTGACCTTATGTTAAATATCTTTAGTATTGCTACTATCATCAAGAACAGTATCAGCAACATTATTGCGAATTTAACAAAAGGAATATAACTAAACTGTTTTATAAGTTCGTTATCTAGATAGGGTGAATTTGGGTTGTATAGTTCAGCGTTACCCCAAAACTGGAGTATTTCGCCACCACCAGCTAAACTTCCGTCATGAGCTGTCGTGTTCACTCACCCACCACCTCCTTGCTCTTTAATTCCGTGCTTTTATTAAATTCAATTTATTATATTCTCATATTTTTAGTATGCCTGTTTTTAGGCATACTAAATATTTTTAAGGTGTTAATCGTTGTCAGCTTGTGTATTCTAACCTGATTGACCCAGCATCATGTATCTTCAAATATCCCAAGTTTTCCATTATTTCGTCCTCAGTATTACCAAAATCTGAATACCCAAGGTCTAAAAGTTTTTGCTTCATGGTTTGATATCTTGTAAGTGTCTTATTCGTAAGTGGGTTTGTCCATACATAGTTTGGTTCTGTTAATGGCTTATCCTTTATGACTTTGAACCCCATTTTCAAGTATATATTGCCTGTAAACTTTGAAATATCTGCATAGGTTAGCACAGATTTTGGATTATAGTTCTCTAAGAAGAACTTAAACATCTTCTGCGCTCCGCCTGCCACAGTTATTCCAGATTTGAAGCACATCCGAATGATTTCATACTCATATTCAGGTGTAAATCTTGGTTTTCCAAGTGTCAGTACACCAATTAACTCCTTATTTTGGTCAAATATTCCTATGTGTATACTTGCACTTGCACTTCCCTGCAAATGATATGTCTCTAAAAAATCGGATGACTCTTTGCTTGTTATTTCAATGACCTCTGTATTTCTGGCATACACTACTTGTTTGTTATCAGATAGTATATCTACTAAATAGTTTTCAAATCTCTTTCGTTCCATTAGGCTGTCCCATTCGTACTCAAAAATATGAATAAGCCTAACTCCATGTCTAAGACAGTCTATCGTTTTATTCTGGTGATACATTCTACCCTTAACTGGTGTACTATGCCAATAGCTACCGTTAAATTCTATTCCTATCTTTTTAGACGGTATGTAAATATCTATTTCTTGTCTGCCAAGAATCTTTCTTGAGTTGTTTATAACCTCTAAACCGAGTGTTTTTGAAACCCATTCACTTAGCTCTTTCTCTGCCACTGACCGGGATGGTCTGAAATCAATTAAGTCCTTAGCGTCAAGCCTCATGATTGTCTTTCCCATGCTTGATGGTGTTACATCTAGTATCTCACACAACTCAAGTATGGTTGGTTTCCCGTCCATATTGTTGGATATAAACTCTGAAAGTGACTCTTTGCTTTCAAGTGCTTGTATCTGCCAGTCCTCTCTTGGTTTTCCTATTCTATTAGCTGTTACCTCTCCATATCTTTCTAGGCATGTCTCTCTGAAATTACTGTATTGATCACACCCGCATGATTTACTGGTTCCTCTAATCAGTGTGGCTTTCTGTATCACGTGCTCACTTCCGCAGGTGCATCTGCACAGCACCCTCCCGTGCCCCATCTCTTTAAGTACTTCCCACTTGTTAAAGTGCTGCCCGGTTAAATCATAGTGTTTGTTTGTGTCATGCCCGCAGGATTTTGATGTCCCGTTTAATATTGAGCCTTTTTCAACTTCCTGCACACTCCCACAAGAGCACCGTGCAATAACTTTATTGTGGCCTAGCTCTCTAATAATTGTCCAACTATTTATTGTTTGTCCGGTAAGGTCATTAAGGAAGGCTTCGGATTTTAATTTACTGCTCATGCAACCACAAGATTTAACTCTACCTGATATAAGTTGGTCCTTATAAAGCTCTTTGATGGTTCCGCATACGCACCTTGCTATAACCTTACCTCCCCCAAGTTCCTTGAGAACTGTAAAGTAATTTATGGTCTTTCCTGTTAAATCGTTTTTGATTGTCCCCTTCTTACAGCCACAACTTATTGATGACCCGTTTTTCAAATGTCCTTTTTGGACTTTCTTCTCTTTTCCACAGATACATCTGCACATAGCATACTGTGCGTCTATATCATAGAGAACTTCCCAGTACCCATAATGCTCTCCAGGGGCCATCTTCTTTCTGCTATTTGTGCAACCACAACTCTTAGACTTACCATGTGTAACTGAGTACTTATCCAATATCTTTATTGTATGCTTCTCACAATCACACTGGCACCTTACCTTTTGCCCCAGTACCTCAAGTATTGTCCAGTGATTATATTTCTTTCCTACAATGTTTTCTATCATCTATTATAGCTCCTTGGCACGCAGATAGGTGATAAACACGAACTCTGCTACCATTATTAGCAAGTCTAATGCAAGAATTATCTGGCCTATAGGCATCTTCAAATAGAAGTAAGCCACATCTGGATAGATTGCTATAACGCCGCCAAGGAATAAGAAAATCATGATAGCGCCGATAATGAACTGTACTTTGACTTCTTCAAATCTTCTTTTCATTTCGGTTCTCATTTCCATTTTTACATTATTGATTTCGACAATGTCCTTGAACATACCAACAATGCCGTGCTCCTCTTCCATCTCGAATACTATACATTTCTTAATGAAGTCATCTGCTACACTGCCTAGGTGGTTGTTCAGCTCCATTAGAGCTGTTCTGATATGGTAGTTTTTATGCTCTACATTATCTATGAAGTCCTTAAACTCCATTCTAACCTGTGATGGTATAACATCTATGCTACCCTTAACTGCTGCAAGAACACCACCTGCTATGTTATTACAAATAATGTTCTCCGCCTCTATTACTGACTCTATACGAGTATCATGTGCTAGGTTTGCTTTTGTATAAAGTATACATATAACAGCAGCAAACACTATTGGGTACATGACTATTACCATCAGTAAACTTCCAAACAAAATCTGACACAATGCTATAGTGCCAAAGAACACACAAACCGCCACAATGAATAGAAATTCGTATGGGGTTGCTCCCTTTTGTTTTAATCCTAGGTCTATAATTAGGTCATTTAAGAATCTGTATATCTTTACTGTGTTTCTCTTTTCATTTATCTTACCAACTTCCAAATCTCTATGGTACATGGTTTCTTTCTTATTGATGAAACCACCACATATATGCATGAGCCATCTTAAGAAGACCATGCACAGACCAAAGAGATTTAAGCCTGTTATCTTTATGATTATCATAAAGAACAGAACTACTATACAGAAGCAGGTTAGGGTTACTGCTCCACCTGTGGTGTTAACAAATGAAAACAATGATCCCTCTCGGAACAAATTTTCCACTACTTCTACACCTCCTGTTGTCTTGTGTATTCATATTTTATATTGCCACTGTCATATATTTTAAGGAAGTTTCTGCTCATCATTATTTCGTCCTCTGTCATCTCCTCTGTGCCAAATCCTTTTCCCACAAGGTCTTTTTTCATTGTCTTGTATCTTGATAGAACCTCTACTGAATGTGCATCTACCCAAACATAATTAGGCTCTGTTATAGGGTTTCTTTTAACTACGCTGAATCCTAATCTATTGTAAACTGCGCCTGTGAATTTAGCTAAGCTGCAATATGTTAGTACTGATGAAGGTTTGTATTTCTCTACGAAATACTTAAACATCTTTTCTGCTCCGCCTATTACACCATAGCCTATTCTATAGCATAGTCTGATTAGCTCGTACTCATATTGTGTATCAAATCGAGGTTTACCAAATGACATTAACCCAAATATATTGTTGTCCTTGTCTACTAATGCTATGTTAATACTTCCAGTAGCCTTCCCTTGCAAATGATTGTCTGCCTCGAACTTAGCAGCTAAATCACCAGGTATTTCTATGACACCTAGGCTTCTTGCATATAGTTTATTGTCTAATCCCATTATACTATTTAGTAACCCATCTATTTTTCTTCTGTAATTCTTATTTTCCCACTCGTATTCAAATATATGTATTAGTCTAATTCCTTTCTTTATGCACTCTAGTGTTTTTCTCTGGTGATATCCCCTATCTTTGTTAGGGTATGAATGCCAATAGTTTCCGTTAAACTCTATTGCTGTCCTTATCTCTGGTATGAGTATGTCAAGTTCTGTCCCTCCTAGTATTTCTCTGTTATGAACTTGCACATCATACTTTTCTTTTAGTATATTTACTATATCTCTTTCTGCTCTACTTCCATAGTTCGGATTTATATACTGCCTTAAATCATAATTATTTATGTACGAATAGGCAGCTGTCATCCCAATTCCGAGTATATCGGATAAATCCCGTGTAAATGGTTTTTCTCCATGTGTTGATATATAGCTTTTTAATATATTTACTACATCTTCTTTGCTGTATAAAGGTGCTTTGTTGCATCCACATGATGTGGTAGAGTTATTCAATAGATTTCCTATGAATACATTTACCCTGTTTCCACAGTCACACAAGCAGTCGCATGTTTGATTAGGAAGCCTTCTTATAACCTTTAGCTTACCAAACCGTTTACCTATTATATCTGTATGATTGCATTTATAACTTGTGATTGTTGGTGGATGTCTTAGATTATATCCTCTAACCTCTCGCTCCGCTCCGCATATGCATCTGCAAAGCCATCTGTCATTTTGAAGCTTAGCAATGACTGTTAAATCATTTACTTTGTGTCCTATTAAACTTGCCTTTGCCTCCCTCTCTTGTCGTGCCTGTTCTCTTAGCTTTTCTGCTTCTGATTGTTTTTTAAGTGTTTCATCCCTTTTGCACATTGGGCACTTACTATCGGGAGACAGCTTCTTCCAAGATTTTATAACTGAATGCCCTTTCTGGCATCTGCACTCCCAGTTTGTGTCTCCTACGTAAGAAATTGCGGTTAGCTCTCCGAATTGCTTGTTCGTGATATCCCTAAACTCTTTCTGCCCTGCAACTGGATGTTTTGACTTACTGCCGCAATTCTTTGACTTACCGCTTGTCAGAGAGTATGTACTGACTTCTCGTATCTCTCCACAGGAACATTGACATAATTGCTTTTTGTTACCTGCATACCCCAGTACTGTCCAGTCTCCAAAAGTTTTACCATCCAGTACCTCTCTTACCATTATGATTCACCTTACTTGATGCCGTAACGGTCAATGTTTAATCCAGTGTAGGTCTCCACCTCTGTTGGGTCTGGGTCATTCAGAAGGAAGTCATATCTACTTTGTGCTACACCTTCAAGCTGGAATTTACGAATCATTCTAGGAGATATCTTGCCAACTCTACGATGTGTACCATGAATTTTTACAACGTTTCCGTTCTCGTCATACTCTGGCTCTTTGTCAATATCAAAGATATAGAGGTCATTTAGTGCTGCACGCTCTCTATTATCAGGCTGAGTACCAAGTACTTCAGAAATCTGAATGATACGACGGCTACCATCTCTCATTATCTTCTGGCAAATAATGAGGTGAACGAGGTCGGTAACTGACTTAAGAGCCAAGTGAGAAGGCTCGTTACCTGATTCGGCTAGATATGCGGTCAAGAAACGACTAATTGCACCGTCTGAACTTTCAGCATGGAATGTACAGTTAATGGGGTGACCTGCCTGCATTATCTTCATGCCCATCTTAAATTCCTTATTGGTTCTTAACTCACCAAAACATACGAAGGTGGGGCTGAGTCGTAATGTATGATCCATTAGGTTTGCCATTGTTGGGTCATTCGGTGACGGGTTCTCTATATCTCTGGCCTCAAGGTGAAGCACGTCGTTGTAAACACGCCCAGATGCATCCTTAAAACGCAAGTCAATTTCTGAAGGGTTCTGTAACAGAACTGTACGAGTTGTTGCAGGAACTGCCTGAAGTATTGCGTTATTGGTGGTAGTCTTACCAGAAGCGGTTGGTCCCACAGTAAAGAAGGTTAAACCACCAGCTGGTGCTAATGCTAATAGTCTTGCCATATTATCAGAAAGTGTATTCTTTCTAACAATATCGCCAAGGTTCATCTTGACCTTGTTAAACTTACGCAGAACGAATGCATGATACTGGTCACCAGTTGGGTCCTGAGGGTCAGGTGACATTGCACTGCTATGAACAGCTGCAATACGATAACCCTCAAGAGTTCTTGCGTTAACAATTGCATCCTTAGGTGTTAGACGAACATCACCCAGTAGCTTACGCATTATAATTTCTTGCTGCTCAGGGCTCTCAAATGATACAATATTACCGTCTTTATCTAAAAGGTCAGTGACGTGACCCTGAATTTCTACCTTTAGCTCCTTACCATTGCATCGAATCTCGAATACTCGTTCATCCAGCATAGGAGCTGTCAGTATACCATAGTTAGTGATATCTTCAACTAGTTTATCAACCAGTTTCAGAGTATCAGGTCTGTTTTCGCCATCTATATAACCAACAACCAATGGCTTAGTAGCCATAACATAGTCGATGATTATCTGCTTGATTGCCTCTTTCTTATCAATAGCGTTGAGGTCACGATACTTCTCAGACTGGTCCTCTATTTGCTTACGGCACTCAGCGGTTACAGCCTCAAGTGTTTTTGTAGTAGTATCATAACCTACTGTTTTTGCGCCTCTTTGAGTTTGCAGTTCAAGTAACTTACGTCTATCCATTAACTTATAAACCCTCCATTCTTAAGTACAGCATCAGTTAATTCTAGCATACTATTATAGAAGATATCAGCGTTCTTCGACTTAGACGCCCCCTTCTCACAGAATACCTCTGACCTTAAAGAGCTATAGATTATGTCAGGCTCGAATGGCAACACCTGAACAAGCTCTATATTCAACTTTTGGAATGGATATTGATTGTATTGTATGTTTGTCCTCTTATTGAGGATGACGCGCATCTTAGTATATGCGTCTATACCAGATGATGCCATGTTACGCCTAATTTTCTCTGTGTTTGTTAATGATGCAATCCCCTCATCCCACACAAGATAGATAGCATCAGCTGCATAGAACATTGTATTCACTATGCTATGCTCTACTTTTAATGGACAATCCACCAACACTAGGTCGAACAATGCACGTGTCTTATGAATTGCTTCATTAAAGTTTGTTATAGATGAATCAACCTCAATGTTAATCCAATCTAAGAGTGTTCTATTGTGTGCATATAATAGACTTACATTGCCTTTAGTTGTTATAGCTTCGCCTAGTGTATTTTTGCCCATTAGATAGCCTACAAGGTCTGGCCTTTCCAGTTCTTGCTTGCTGTCACCAAAGTAAACATGCTGAACTGGGTACATAACATTCAGGTCAACCACTAGTACCCTTAGCCCCTTTGTACTAGCTAAATAAGCTGTATTAGCCAGTAACGTGCTTGCTCCAGTTCCTCCAGATGCACCAGTAAATACTATTACATTGTCTATAACTTTCTTTGAGTACTTTGCTTCTCCACCAGACAATGTCTTGATAAGGTCTACTGCTTTTTCAGTAGTCACCTTACCAATATTCTCTTGCTCTGTATCTTTTTTGAATAGCTTGTCAAGCATTGACATTTTGTTTCCTCCATTCAAATTTTAAGTTACCACTATCATAAACCTTTAGAAACCCTAAGCTGTCCATGATGTCATTCTCTGTTTGCTCCGCATCACCTAAGTTAGCCTTCAAAAGTCTATGTTTTTGTGCTTGATATCTTGATATCACTACACCTCTACCAGGCTTAACCCACACATAGTTTGGTTGTGTTATATTTTTTAACTGTGTACTGAAACCAAGCCTTTTGTATACTCCACCATTAAACTTTGCTATATCACAATAGCTCACTATACTCTGTGGGTTATCCTCTTTTACAAATGTTAAAAACATCTTTTCTGCTCCGCCGGTTACCACTACTCCTTGCTTAAATACAAGTCTTATTAGCTCGTATTCGAAATCTCTGTTGCCAAATCTAGGCTTTCCAAATGTTATTACACCTATAAGCTCTGATTTGTAGTATTGCCCGTAACACAATGAGCACGCTGCCCAACCCTGCAAATGGTTATTCTCTGTAAATTCTCTTGCCTCATCTGTAGTTATTCTCCGTACTGTAGTATCTCTAGCGTGTACTACTCTATTTGTGCTAGGTGCTACTATTTCTTTTATGAATTTTAATAATTTTTCATGCTTTTCTTTATTTATCCATTCATATTCAAATATATGTATTAGTCTTACCCCAGCTTTAGCACAGTTAATTGTCTTTCTTTGATGATATTTTTCATCTTTGTAAAGACTGCTGTGCCATATGTCTCCATTGATTTCAATTGCTAATTTTCTATCAGGAATCAGTATATCTAATTCTTCTCCGTTTAGTAGTTTTCTATCATGCTGTATTACAGTAACTCCTAGCCCCTCTAGATACTGCCTAATCTCTACTTCGTAAGAGCTACATTGATTTATTCCAATTGTTATATACTCTTTTAAGTTGTATTCTAACAACTTTCTATTGACTGAATGATATGTTATATCATATACACTCGCCAACTCATGTGATGTAGGTTTGTGCCCTATTTCCTTTGTTATATCTAATATAGAAGCTAGCATCTTTTCTCTAGATGAAAGTACTTCTATTGAATTTGCATCTCTAGGTGAGTATAATCTACTTGGTGCTGTATCTCCATATTTGTTATATAATGTCTCTTTGGAGTGTTCTCCCTGCTTACATCCACAGGATTTAGTTGCTCCATTTCGTAAATTACCACTTTGTAGTATTCTTATGGTTCCACAAGAGCACCGACATTTCCAAAGCTTGTTTCCCATGTACTCTAAGACTGTCCACTCTCCAAAATGTTGCCCTGTTAAGTCTATAAATTTTGAGCAACCACAACTAGTGGATTTACCAGACCTAAGTGAATAACCGTGCACGTCTCTAACTGTTCCACACGAGCACTTGCATGTCCAATATCCTTTCCTATCAGACTGCTTAAGTACCTCCCACTCTCCAAACCTCTTACCTGTTAAATCTATTAAAGCTGCACACTTTTTACAGCTGTGTGTTCTACCCAATCTTAATGTTGACCCTTTGTGTTCTGCTAATTCTCCGCATTTGCATTGGCATAGCCACATCTGATTACCTAAATACTTTAGTACTGTCCAGTCTCCAAACTTTTGACCAGTTATATCCTTAAAATCATTTGTAGTGTGCCCACAAGATGTGGATTTACCACTTCTTAACTCGTAGCCACTAATAATACCAATCTTACCACAGGAACACTGGCATTTCCACTTACGATCTCCTGCGTATTCTAAAACTGTCCATTCTCCAAACTTCTTGTTAGTTAAATCAGTTAGTTTGGAACATGTTCCGCATGACTTTATCCTACCTTTTCGTAACTCATAACCTCTTACTGATTTAACCTTTCCACATGAGCACTGACAAACCCAATAGTCTGAATTATTAGGGTCTCTATGCAACGCTGTTAGTTCACCAAATTTCTGACCTGTCAAGTCTATCCGTTTTCCCATGTTTCCTCCTGTAAACTGCAAGGGCCCACAAGTATATTACTGTGTGGGCCCTTGCGTTAACCCAATTATTACTCAACACGCTGAGGCAGTGACATTACGAACTCTACGTCACCCTTACTAGCATAGTAGTAATACCGCTCTTCCTCCTGAGGAGTTAATGCTACCAACAAAGTTGCTGGTTCTACGCTGTCCTTGAAGGACTGGCTTGCATCAAGCTGGGCTTGCTGATATGTTGTTCTATTGTTATAATCGGCATAAATATCTAGGATTGACTCACCGCTACTGTTTAGTAGGTCAGCTATCATAATATCGTTGAATACTCTCTCTGTCTTGAATGTCTCAACATTCTGAGTTGTCTGCCCACCGAAAGCATCTGTCTGTACGACTGCCTCTGACTCTGAATAAATTGCTGAAATGTTTACCCTATCTCCAGGCTGTAAGAATGTTTTGAATGAAGACAGGTCAGCTGTACCAATGCTTAACTGAACTATGTTCTTACCAGGGAATGAATACAAAACGTTATCCTCGTTATCAACTCTGGACCTAATGAAGTCTCTGTACTCGCAATACTCATTAGCCTGAATGGGATAAGCTGCAAAGCTATTTAGTATCATGCCCCTTTCTTCCCAAAGAAGAATTCTTCTAGTCTTTGTGCCGTTTGATTCAGTAATTGCAAATTTCTCAAATTCTCCCTTGAGCATATCATAAGGCTGTAGCATACTCTCGGTTATGACCTGATTCTTATAAATTGCTTGGGATGTCATACAAACCTGTACTGTTTCTTCTGCTTTTCTTCCCATGGAATATACCCATACAATCAACAGTGCTGTGATAACCACTGTTATCACTATGTATAGGCTCTTTTTTGTCTGATTTTTAGAAGGCTTGCCTGGCTTTAATCCTGCACTTCCTCCGGCACTTTGTGCCCTACGTCCCTTGCCTATTTTCATCTTCTTACCTCCATTTACTTAATGTAGCAATCAATTTGTCTGCTAAATTCAATATAAATGTCTATTATTGGTTTACTTATAGGCTCAAATGCTTTGCATTGCAGACCCAATACATTGTATAAGTATAGTTTACCTCTAACCTCTGCCAGCTCTGCATCTGCTGCCTTGACTGTTATCATAATCTGCTCATCTGTATTTACTTTAGAGTTTCCTACTCCCAGTTTCCAAATTCCTCCCTGTCTCTTAAACTCGTCCATGTCATCTATAACGAATTTTCCAGGGTTTTCGCTGTTAAGCTTTCCAGCTGTCAATAAGTATTTCCCAGAATTTTCTGACTCCTCAATACTGACTAGGCTGCTCATTATCTCTTGCAGCATCTCAACTGGACATTTGAAACCGAATGCTGCCTTATGCCCTTGAGCAATACAATTATCACCAAAGCTATCAAATTTTCCTCTGTAATCAACCCCCTGAAGTCGTCCTCTAAAGGAACCTTCGGCTATTCCATCGGTAACCTTAAAGACTACCGTATTTTTTCGATGCTCACCGCAAAGTCTACTTGCAATCACTCCATTATAATTTTTATGCACATTTGTGTTTGACATGTCTCTCAGTATGTATGAATCATACTCATTTATGCCATTTATTCCTATGTTAATTGCATTTTCTTGTGCTTCTCTGAATTTTAGAAAGCTATCAATCCTATTTGGATTGTTTACTATTGTGCTTAGTACCTCACCAGATGCACCAGCCCTAATAGCTTTATTTATAACCGGTGCTAATGTATAGCTTATTGTAGATTTGTCTAAGCTTATCTTAAAACTGTTTAGTGTATTAACTAATGTTTTAAGTGTTGGCTCTGTTTCCATAGAATGAACTGTATTCTCTATATACCATTGATTTCTTGGTGTGTTTAATGTTATTGAATCTGTAAACAGAGTTACACCTGACCATTGGTATAGCCTTAAGTTCTCAAGTACATCTCCCAGATGATATATGTATTGATATATTCTTAGTAGTTCGTACACCACTAAACCACAGCTCATTCTATCATCAGACTTATACGATGTTAACTGATTTTCTTCTGCATTTCCATTTAATGATTTGTATAGTTCCTTAATTTCTAGAGAACTTGGATTATCTAATGTGTTGTTAACTATTACAAACTCATGCTTTCCATCATTTGTCTTTCCGCATAATTCATCATGACTTATCTCGTGATGGTCTATAACTAATACGTCGCAATCGAAACCTTTGATAACATCTAGTTCATTAGATGATGAATCTACTATTATCATTAGTCCAAGGCCCCTGCCCTTAAAATAATCCACGTGCCTTTGTGATATACCGTGCTCTTTGTCACGATTTATTATGTATATTGGTCTTTGATTTGTTAATTGCTGTATAAACCTTCCTAGGATGTACCCCGTCCCTATTCCGTCTACATCTACATCGCAATGTATTGCTATCATACTCCTCAATGCTATATGCTTATTTAACATTGTTACAAATTTATGGGAATTTATGAAGTTTGCAAATCCTGGCTTTTCTGGTCTTTCTTCGCCAGTGACCACCTTATTTCCCCACTTGTAGTCAAATACGCTGTCCAAATTGCCACATCCTCTTATCTTTTATTTATTTATCCCTAATCTAAATGCTATTTATTAGGCACCATAAGTAGTTCTTATTGCTTAATTAAAATTAAATGTTTATATAAAAATACGGTATTGACCTAACTACCAATTTGTCAATACCGTATTTTTGATGTATAAAATTTACAACAAGTCAATATCAAATACTCTTAAGTTACTATTCAACTTCAATATGATATTTACCACATATTTTGTGTCATCTGTAGTTATCTCTTGTTGTGTATATATCCTGTCCTTGTATGTTTTACTGGAATCTGACTTCCCTGCCTCTATAAACAATGTTTTTATACTAGAGTTTTCAGATATTTCTATATCCTGTTTGCTCGATAAAACTGTCTGTTTTCCTTCATATGTAAAATAATTTATTGCTTCTGATTCTGCATCTCTAGTTGATGAAGCATCGCTTGCCGAAATCATAAGCTGTAATGCCTCTGATAGGCCTCTTAGGTACTCTACCTCTGATGTAAAGGTATTTTCTTGTATATTTTCTTCCAAGCTATTGATTTTGTCTACTGTCCCGCTTCCACCAGTTACATTGTTTATTTCCTCTAATAATCCTGGTTGGTCTACTACGTCTATGTTTCCATCATCTTCTATAGCTGCTACTACTTTTAATAGCCCTGCTGAGTTCATGTATCTTAGCATTAGCATATCTTGAAAGTATATAGGACCTGTCTCTGAAGGTGAATCTGCCTCTAAATCATCTTCGATTGTATTACTCCTTTGTTCTTGACTGTCTACATACATTTCCTCATTAACTATTGTACTTACATCAACCTTTGCATCGGCTGTTTCACTGTTAAACTCCTGATTTATATAGTTCTCACAAGCCTCTCTGTATTCTGTGTATCTGTCCTGTGTTGTGGATATTGGGTCAAATATTACTCCTACCTTGTTTTTCTCTGCCTCAAGGTATGCCTCCATCCACACCCTTTCCTCAGCACTCATTTCATCTTCTGGTTGATTCATAATACCAAAGATGGATGATATTCCATTAAATAGTATTGCCATTACAAATAATGCTGCTGCTAATAATATTAGCGATGGTATCAATACTTCTGCTGCCTGATATTGTAGTCCTTTATTAACTTTGTGTGTATTTTTATTTTTATAACTAGCTTTCTTTATGCCTTTCATATTATCAGCCCTTCTAAACTCTGTCTTTTATTCTTTTACTAATCCGTCAACTAAAGATTCAACCTCTGTAGATTCTAATACACTTTGCATTGCTTGTTCATTGCTTGCCATTACTTCTGCGTCTATAGATACGCTCTTAAATGTTGATACATCATATATAGAGCCTGTATATGTGCTTAATCCTGTTACATACTTTTCATTCATATTGTTTAGTGTATATTGAATAATCTCCTGAGCTGTCATATCCTTTATCTTCTTACCATACTCTGCTATTATGATGTTTTCATCTAGGAAATAGTATTGCAGCCTACCTATCTCTGCATACCTTCCAGTTGGTTCGTCCTCACTGAATCCTACAGAATCCATATTGTATATATGTGTCTTTTCAGTTAATGGCAGCCCACCTATTAAATCATTTGCCTCTCTAGCCACATTTATAGCTGTGTTAATGTCGGATTGACGTGCTGACCCATAATACATAACACCGAATTTAACTGTATTAGGTGATGCCTCAAGTATTACATATGCTTTGCTACCATCTCTGACTGCACCAGCTACGACTACTATATGAGAGCCCCAGCTGAATACATCTCCTGGTAGCATCTCACTACCATAAGCTATACTTCTTAAACCGCCTGCTGATATAAAGTTTCTTGCACCGCAGTCATATGTCCTTGTTGATGATATTTGATTATATACCCAAGAGGCATAACCAGAACAATCAAAGCCATCTAACCTATGGCTATTTACACCTCTAGAGAAATCTATATCACTATTAAGTAAGTTTTTATAAATTTCTGTATCTAATTCAGATGTATCTATGACTTCCTTTCGAGAGTCTATGTACTCCTCAACCGAATAAACCGTCTCTGCACTCATCAAGCACCCGTTTTCTGCCTCAACAGCCCCGTGTATTGGGCACCAACAACCAGTTGGCTGTATACACCTACCGAATCCCGCATCTTCTGGCTCTGTTGGGTATGCCTCATAGAATGCTTGCCATGCTGGGTTAATACCGTTTAATGTACCTGTATCTAAGTGCCCTCCACCCCATACATATCTCACTTTGCCTACAACAGACATAGCTGCAAGCATCATATTTTCTCTGCTGGTGTAGTCTATTTTATAGGGTGCTACATATTCATCTTTGACTTCGTCTGGACTTGAGCTGGCTGCTAATTTACTATCAAAACTTAGTATTAAGCATAAAACCTCAAGGTCTCTCTCACTTGTTATGTTGTTAGATATAAATATTTGCTTAAATTTATCTTTTATTGAAAATGTGCCATCTCCATTTGCCTCTATCACATTTTCCCCTGTTTTCTTCTCATATAGTATTTTCTCATATATGGAATAGAATGATTCTATTGCTTCCCTATCTGAACCTATGTATTCCATTACTGCCTCACAAAATACTATATTTGTTTTTACTTCTTTACTTAGTGCATCAAAGTAATCCTGCATTTGCCCTCTATCTGCAAAGTATCGCTGATTCATTAGCTTTACTATGTCAGATGTGGTAGAATATGCTGCATCAACAATATAATATTTGCTCGGCCTCTCTATCTCTTCGTCTGGACAAACTACCCAAGGCGCCTGTACAGAATATGTCTGAGTTGCCCCTTCAATATCAAAGGGGCCCTGCATACTCTCTACAGTTGTCTCACTGTATATATTTGGTAGCTTGTCTGCATAAACTGCTTTTCCGCCTGCTAATAAGTGAAGTATCTTCACATATATGTAGTCTATGTTAAGGTTCCTTCCCACCTCAACATACATATCATTCAGCTGCACTGCCAAATCATCCAAAGCAGGTGTAGTAACTTCTGTAGTACCTTCTGATGATATTGAGGAGTCAATCGTAATTGTCATTTCAGGTGCGTCTGAGCTTTCAGCCTCAGCGGCATAAGCTACCTGTGTTGTTCCTACAATCATCACACTGGCTATCACAGATGCTACTATTCTTTTAATAAGCATGCTGCAACACTCCAATCAAAATAATTTATATGCTTATTTTGGATTGCATGCTATATTAAATGAGCTAACTAGCTTTGTACATAGACTTAGCCCAGCCAATAATGACTTATTATTATATGTATTATTTTTATAATAACTAGTTTTATATTAGTATATATAATAATTCGTATCCATATTTTTATATTACCTATAATGTATAAAACAGCTACACCCTAAAAGGATGTAGCTGTTTTAATGTCTCAAATTTCTTTTAATTGTTAAGTGTTTATCCTACGCTAACTGTCATTTCAGGCAGTTCTGCTACACTAGAATAGCTTGTATCGTAGCATGATAGCTGTAGTACCAACTCGAATGGTGCTCTGGGTGTTAATCCCATTGCTCCCATATCTTCATCATAGAATGATAGAGAATATATGGTCTTTTCACCAGGATTCAATTTTAGGTATATTAGATCATCTGTGTATTCTATACCATTTAAATAGGAATAATCCTGATTGAATGTCACTGTGTCTGTATACCCATTTTCAATATAGAATAACACATTTATACCAGTATCATCTGCCTTCGGTGTATATCCCAAAACTTCTATGGTTATTCCCTGTTGGTCAAACAGCACATCTCCATGTGGTCTGCTATCATAATCATAAGTGGCTGCATTATCTGTCTCAAAACTAAATGGCCCTATTATATCTACTGTATTATATTCGGAGTCTGATAGCTCTATAGAAAATCCTATGTCTGCTACCTCTGTTATTCCATGATCCGTTAGTTCATCCAAATTGCAATGGATGCCTCCATCAACTGTTTCCCCAGCCCCTACGGTCTCATACATGAACAATTCGTCGAACATATACCCATTGATTGATGTATCGGTAGATATAAAGTCCAGTGCCTCATTTGTATTGTTTGTTAGTCTTAACCCTAGCTGAAGGTCTCCCCATTCAGATACTCCGTAACTTATCAGCTCTACCTTTATTCCATTATTGTCATATACCACTCCAGATGTTACAGTAGTTGCCTGCTCGTTTTCAACATCATCTTGCTCACTATAACCTGAAGATGTGTCCTGCTCATTATCTGTGTAAGCATCGTCAGATGGAGTGTCATCCTCATACTCTAAAGCTATGTTTGTGTCTACATCTGTATCTCCACCAATTACTGTCTCGTTTACATTTCCCTGTCCATCCCAAGTAGTAATTGTTAGTGTAGATGTGCTTATAAGAACAGATGCCACAAATACATAGAATATAATCATTCCTACTGCTAATATAGCAAATAAAACTCTAATGCCTATGCTGCAAGGAATTAGTGGTCTGCCTTTCTTATCTTTCATCTTGTTAAATAAAAGTCTTATAAAATCGACAAAATATCCAATTCCAAATACCCCAAGTGTTAACAGCCAAATAATACCTGTACCTATCTTTCCTAAATAGAACCTATGAACTCCCAATGTTCCAAGGAAAAAGTTTAGCACAAGGGCAATTGCTTGACTCTTAAACCCGCTTGCGTCATTGTAATTGTTCCACTGACTTTGATAGCTCGGATTTTGATATCCCTGGTTAAAATCTGTGTTTTGTCCGGACCAACCTCCCTGCTGCCAAGAATTGTTTGACTGTCCCATATATCTAACAGTTGCTCCACAATATGGGCACGATGTCATCCCATTATCTATTTCAGCCCCACAATTTCCGCATCTCATTTGTTTTCCTCCTGTCTAGTATAAGTATTTTCTGATATTGTTTTTGCATTATCTGTTTCTATTCTTTACTCATTTATTTAATATAAATTTATATTGATATGCTACTCTGGATTATTTATGTGTATATTATTTTTATCTATTTGCATATTATTGTATATAATAATGCCAAATTTTATTTTAATTGTATGCGCAAAAACACCCAATGCTATTTGCATTGGGTGTTTTTTGTAGTTCATATGATTATTTATAGGTCTTTGTAATGTTACTCTGCCTCCGTACCGGAGCCCTCACCTTCCTCTGAATCTTCGGGATCATCGGAGTCCTCGCTCACCATCTCACCGAGAGCGCTGTAAAGCTCGCTGAGCTCATCAGGCGTCATAGTGGGCAGAATGGACTTGATAACGTCCAGAGTATGGTCGGTAACGATTCGCACGCCCTTCTGAGTAGGACGAAGCTCGTCGCTACCATTGGGGAAATACATGATACGAAAATCAATCCAGCAGTTATCTGAACCCTCACGAGTGATCCTCGTTACATGGATGTGGTCCCCGTTACTCTTCTCGATATCCAGAAGAACTTCGTGATGCTCCTTGCTGAAATCGTAAGCCATAAGTATTTTCAACCTCCATTAAATTTATACCTATAATACTTTAATGCCTATTTTAATGCATTATATTATATTTAACTAGTTAATTTTAAGAACTATGTTTTCCCTTATCAATCTCCTTATAACAGTCCTTTGCCTCGTCTGCAAATGTCTTTAGATTTATTAACTGCCTCATGACCAAAAACTTTGCTAACTTAACCCTAAACTTATCACTACCTCGTATAATTAGTTTATCAGGGTTAGATGCAAGCTGCCTATAAACATTTGCCGATGCTAGTGCCTGCTTGCTTATTTTATCTGATTTTATGATACCAACTGACAGTAGCAATGTGTAAATAATGCTTATTACCCATGCTATCATTGCATATATAGTTGCTATTATAAGTGCCAGTATTAAAATAACAAGTAACACTACTGTGTGGTTTAATTGTTGATTTTCTACTGCTAAGCTTACTATTGGTGCTACTGAGTTAAATGTCCTAACTAATTCCCCTCTGAATAAATCAGGTGTTACTACTATCCCGTCAGATGTATCGTTAGCGTCCCCTCTGGTCACAAAGGACTCTGCATTTCCGTCGGCATTGTACTGTATGTCTACAACCCTATGTGTTATGTTTATCTCTCTATATGGATTGTAATACATTATCACATCTCCGACCTTAATGCTATTAAAGTCGCACTCGTGCAGTATAGATATGCTATTTATCTGTATAGATGGCAGCATTGAACCAGAAACTACTACAACTGGCCTGTATCCAAAGAAGCTTAGCTGTCCTGTATCTGTCGTTCTAACTCCCATAAGTGCTATCACTATAAGTATGGCTAGCCCAACTTTGGATATCAATGAAGTCACACTCATACCTGTGCTATTTTCTTTATCACGCAATCTAATCACCTTACACTGTCTGTATATCGTCTATGCTAATACTCCTTCTTTCTGGCTCTTTACCCATATACAAGAAGTCTATGTCAATATTTGCCTGAAGGTCAGAAACGTCCATTTCGTTATAATACTTTGAGTCTTTGCTGAATAACTCTTTTTCTGCCTTTGCCAGTATGTCTGCATATACCTCTCCACTCTGAGCCATAGACACTATATGAGCATTATTCTGTGTACCATAGTCAAATACACCCATAGCCTCAAGCATAAATACCCCAGGATTTTGCTTATCAGAAAATATAACTAGTTCTTTGCGAGCTCTAGTCATTGCCACATAGTGCAATCTTCTATCCTCATCAATGCTACACATAACATCTGACATGGCTACACCCTTTGCCATTTGACTATTTATACCCTGGAATGATGGAAAGGATATATTATCGTCAGCAAATATTATTACATGGTCCCACTCTTTTCCCTTTGCACCATGAATAGTTGTCATGTCTACTTTGTACCCTGGGACTGCCATATTACCATTTTCATATTGCTCAGTGATGGTTAATAATTGCTTTGTTTCCTGCAATCCAACTGTTTTAATAAGGTCTGATACGTATGCAATTAAACCTTCTACATGCCTTTTCTGGTCCTCATTGTTTTCATATCTATAACCTTGTGCTGAAGGATAACATGCTAACAACCCTATGGCTTTTGTTTTATCATCTGGGTCAGACAGCAGCTTATATATAAGAACTAGATTCTCTATGGTCTCATATCTTAAGCTATTTGCCCAGCCATCCATTTCATTCATGACTGTATTAGGTATTTTAAGACGCTTTACCCCTTCAAGGTTTCTGCATAGTATATATTTTAGTATGAATCCTAGCATTTCGCTAACAGTTGCTCCGGAGCTTTTCTGCATATTTGCAAACTTCATTGCGCTTGACTTCTTCATATATAAGCATGTTGATAATAGCCCATCCATGGTATGCTGTGTAGATTTTGTATCGTTAGCAAATGCCAATATATTTTTAATAGTACGGTACATGATAGACTTTGTCAGCTTCATTTCAGTTGAAGTTGTACAATGTATGCCGTCCTTAAACAGCATGTTGCTCAAAATACTCAGATGATTATTATTCCGAGACAACACTGCTATTGTATCGGGTCTTACCCCGTTATCTACAATTAAACTCCTGATATACTTGTAAGCATACTTTGACATCTCGTAGATGTTTGTGCTTCCGCTATTAAATATTCTGATATCCCCACCAGGTACGAACGGCTTCATCACCTTATCTGACCGTCTAGTATTATGTACTATGCCCTGGGCTGCTTTCTCAACAATGTTTCCTGCGCACCTGTAATTAGTACTAAGCACAAATCTAGATATATCATAGTCTGCACACACATTTATAATGATGGATGGGTCTGCACCTCTCCACTGATAAATGCACTGGTCATCGTCTCCAATAACTACAAGATTGTCCGGATTTGATACCAGCTGCTTAAGTATTGCATACTGTATACGAGACATATCCTGTGCCTCGTCTACATAGATATCACTCCACTTTGAACGACAGTATGCAACTAACTGTTCCCTGCCCTCGTACTTTGTGCACAGCAGTCTAAACATATACATTTGCATATCGTCAAAGTCAATCTTTCCGCTGTCTCTTTTCTTAGCACTAAAGCTATGCCTCAATGCTGCATACTCATTCATTGAGATTTGAAGGGTAAATACATATGACTGTACAAGCTGTGCGTCAGTCATAAGATTGTTTACCTGATAACTAATCAGGCTGTCTAACAGCTTGAAGTCATCATCGTCGAATGCCATATTATTTTCTTTACAAGCTTCTCTAAGGCAATACTTCCTTTCCCTTTCCTCAAATACACTTGTAGGATACCCCAAATCCCTAAGTGTACTTAAATAAAGAGCGTGCATGGTCTTGACTGTTACATTCTTTTTATATCCGACTAACTCGAGGATTCTATGCACTCTTGTCTCCATCTCTGTTGCCCCACCTTTACTATAGGTGGTACACAACAGTTTAGTCGGGTCTGCTATCTCACCTGTCATGATGCGTTTAGCCAATAGATGAGTAAGCACAGTTGTTTTACCACTACCTGCGCTTGCTAAAATGCACATCCCGCCATGGTGCATTAGTATATCCTTTTGTTCGTCTGAGTAAACCGTTCCTGTTATCTTTGATAAGATGTCTATTGCTTCAATATCCCGCTTCTTTTCATCTTCTGTAATGATTTTCATTATTTACACCCACCTGCCTTTATGCTCCTGTATATGCTATAAGGGTTGGCTAGTTCCATCCTATCCTAACTAGCCAACCCCATATAGCAATTTGTCTCACTTATTAGCCAGATAAGCTCTGGTATCCTCGATGCTCTGACTCAAGGCTACTTTGTCATACTTCACGTCGAAGTCATCGAAGACAGCCTTAATCCGCTCAGGAATAGTCAGCACCGAACGGGTCACATTACCAGTGTCAGGATCGATGCCAAACATGGTCATGCTATCACTGGGATTCATCTGAACCGGCTCGATGAAATGATACCTACTTCCAAGGAAACAGTTGTACATTCCGAACTGGTCAAGCGTGATAACCTCGCGCTTGGAGTCAAGGTCTGACAAAATAGCGTTATCGTGCTCGAGCGCCCAATGCTCACGGGTGTAGAATGTATGTCCGCTATAAGTTCTGATGTGGATTTCAAATACACCCTCAGAGTTCTTGCGCATGCCCAAAATCACAGCTGCACGACAACTCAAAGGCTTGCCCTTACCGCTACGCCCGAACTCGTCTGTTGCCTTGCTCTCCTTATATCTGATAAGCATGCCAACTTTACCAGGATACAGCATCTTAGTGATTTGCTTTATCTTCTCTTGGTCAGAGTTTACATTACTCTTCCCAAGGCTATGGTACATTTTGACCTTATTCATTACCTCGGTGTCATTGCTGTCAATGTCCAACTCAACACCAACATCAGCCAACTTCTGAATGAGTTCTGTCACACTCTCAATGACGCTTGTCTGGACAACAATGTTTTTAGCCTCAAGCTTAAGATGGCTTACACCATTATCCTCTGCGTATTTCTTCAATGCAGCCTCAATGTAGCTGACAGTCTTGGGCACACCAATCTGGTCAAACCGCTTGTAAATCTGGAGCACTCCGACCCCGTTGTCATTGATGAAGTAGGTCTGCAGTGCCGCCGCTTGCTCGGCCACTTTGAGTTCCTCTTTAGTAGGCTGAGCCTTCACCACAGGCACGGATTCATTAAATGCCTTATCAGCATCAATATTGTTCAGCTTGCACATGATATTGATGCTATTGACAGCCTTCTCGTTATTCCACAGTGTCATAAACACATGAGGATTCTGAATAAACTTCTTAAACTCTGCTGTTCCCCAGGGCTCAACTACCTCGATGCCCTTAAAGTCGAACATCGTATCGGTGTCTTTCCCCTCCATATAGGAGATTAACTTGGCCCATGCCTTAGTATTTCCCTTGGAAATGGTGTCCACAGGATAGATGCTCTTAACAAGTACAGTTTCCATGCTATTGCCTCCTGAATGTACAAATATATAACTAGTACTACTAAATGTATAATCTTTTAACCATCTATTATTTTATCATATCCTGCGGCTTATGTCAATACCTTTCCTTTATTTCAACAAAACTTTATTTTTCATTTCATCACTATAATACACAACTGCTAATTATATAGGTGTATTACTCTGCAAAGGAAGCATCAAAAGCATCATCCAGTTGATTATCCCCATTTTCATCATTGATTTTCTCTGGCTCTTTATCTGCTTTATTAGTACTGCTATCCTCCGCTTCTTCCTGAATGCTAGCTTGCATACCCCCATCTATGCTATCTACATTATTTGTGCTTTCTGCTAATGATTCACTGTCATTAGCTACCTCTTTATTACCTTCTGTATCATCTTCCGTCTCTGAGCTGCTATCATCTGTATCAGCCTTTTCTTCTCCCCCATCAGTTGCTATCTCTGTAACTACCTGTTCATCAACTAATCCCATCAATAACTTTAATCTATACAACCTCTGCATATCCTCATCAGGTAAGATAGGACTTGATATTATATAGTTAAAATACCCGACACTCTCCGGGTCTATTGATTCTGCTACTGCCTTTACTTGACTTTTTATATATGGCATTATTACCCTGATGAACTCATCGAATTTTTCATCGCTTATATCCTTAGAAACATGGCTTTTATTCAATGGCAATAGTAAATTTTCCCTAACCTTGTCACCTCCAGTTTTTCCATACCGTATAAAAGCTAAACCTAGCAGCTTTCTATAATTATCAAGGTCTTTCTTATTTTTTGTCTTGTAAATTATATCAGAAAAAAATGACTTCCCTAGTACAGAATCTAGCTTTCCCCTATCATAACCGACCTTACTTACAACTGTATTGTAATTATAATTTTTACCCTGCTTCTCCCCTTCCTCATTTAGTTTATCTGTAACTTCTTTCAAAGTTATATGAGGGTCAAATAAATAAGTCTTTGTCTCCCTGCACAATATTGTTGTATTCTGCAATAAATCTACGAATGACTTTAATAAATCAAGCCGCTCACCAGATAACCTCCGCTTTCCAACATTTCCAATCGGAACTGTTCTAAAATTTCCATTGCCATCCACAATATCTGGTAAAGTCCTTTTTATTTCTATTAGTATTTTGCTATTTGCCATTGTATTTTCCTCCAATCAAATATGAATTTATAATTTTATTGTATATTTTATTATTTTCAAAGTTTATTAACTAACTGCAAAATATTATTAAATCTATAAAATTGCATACAATATTAAATTACACGCAATTTTAATACCCTATGCTAAAATTCAATTTCCTATGAATATAATTCAATTTACTAGGATATCTTAAAATTGATTGCCAATCTTCAATTTCTTATGTTTATTCCAAACTTCTATGCTTTCCTATTTTCTAATCGTTTTGTAATTTTTCTAATGCTAAATGCATTATTCAATGCTTATTTTATTTTTGTATGTATAATCCAGATTTCCACGCCGATTTTCAAATTCAATGTCAACTTTCAAAATTCTATGCCTAATTCGATGTTATCAACAATTATTTCTGACTGATTAAATTTTTAATCAGTACTGATTTAGTCTATAAAATTACCATGTTTTTAACATTTATCAGTTTACGATATATAAATTTGATAAATCTGGCCCAACTTAATACCAACTCAAGCCCAATAGCTTTGCAATTTCGGAATTTCTTATATTTTTCCTTTTTCCCAAACCCTAATTTTTTCCCCTAATTTCAACGCTTTTACATACCTATCAACCCAATTTTACACCAAATTTGATAAAATAATAATTGATAACTAGGTCTAAAATTTAATAAATATTTATCAAAACATAAAAACCAATTTTTAATAAATCTAATTTTAATGACTAAAATCAAGTATTTTACTTCGAATCTGATGCCTGAATAATCATGCAATTTTATTTTTTCAAATGCTTATGCCAGTTTCAATGCTTATTTCATTTTTCATTCGAAAAATTCAAAATTCACTGCTTACACTGAATCTAATGCCAATTTTATTCAACAATGATTTACTTTTTAAGCCCACATTCCAATTACACAATGCCAATTTGCAAATGCCATCTAACAAAAATGCCTATTGCTTATTATCTAAGTTTGGTAGCCTATAATATTTTATAACATCTTTAACGATTGTCTTATATATTTTACATATTTTCCACTTTATCCACCCAATAAAAGCTGATTTATTTTATCAAATGCTTAATATTAAATGTCTCAATAAAATCTATACAGATTTTATTCTGAATGTATTCTGCAGCCTATAAACCTCTGCATTGAAAAACCTCATGTATCAATACATTTCTAATTCGCCTATTAAATTTCTCAATACTTTATTTTTAATACTGATTGTCTAATCTATTTTCTATGCTAGACTACATTTTTCAAAACGTCATATATAACTTGTATACCTCAATATTTGACCAAATAATAAATAGGGTGGCAATAAAAGCCACCCTATGCCTGTTTCTACTGCTACTGACCTAAAAATATGTTATATTTAATTAGTTGTATAACCCATCATTTAATCTTTGCGTCACCATATCTATTGTATATTGAGATAACTCACTGCTATCTATACTATAATAGTTCCCAATGATAGGATTATATATCCCAACCACACTGCTACCATCATCCAATGAATTATTCATCAGCATAATGCAAAGCACCAATGCCTCATACTTAATTGTATTATGAACTCCATTATCAGATGTGTCAATAAGTATAGCTGAGCCATCCGCTACTATATCAACATCATCATAGAATGTATTTTCATCTAAGCTATACACCAACCTTTTACAGGAGTCTTTTTGCTCAAACCTCTCTGAAAAATCATGTGCCCTACTAAATAATTGTTCAAGTATGTTATACTCTCCATTAGATAGACTAACCTTATCAAATCTCTTATGCTTAGCTTGTCTTTCCATTATGACCAATTTATATGCCGAATCCAATGAGCTATAATCACTGCCTACTATTGACATTGCTATATTTAAGCCCTGCTTACCCATTTTATTCTTGGCTAGTACGGCTAATGTATCACGAAATGCTGCATATTCATCTCCTGTAAAAGCATATCTAATAATTCCATGTATCAATTTATTGAGTGTACTCCTATCAAATTTTATATCACTCAAATCCAGGCTATCGTGTATATTAGTAACTGTAAATAGTCTATCGTCTATGAGCTCTGCCTCAATGCTACCCTGTTTTACTACACTATGAATGTCTACCATCTCTTGCACCCCAATATATAATTGATATATAATTATATCCACAAGCATACAATTATGTATATAATTATAAGTAATATCCCAAAATATATCTTTACCATTTATGTATACAATAACATATTTTATTGTATTTTTATTCTATTGTATTATGTTAGATTGCTTTATTTCATATGCTGTCTTATGCCTGCTTAATACCCTGAATATCAATTAAGAAAATCAAATGATAATATAATATATGTACAAGTAAATTTTGAGTATATGATAATATTACATTTATCTAATTGTTGTCAACACAATATTATCATAAGTTGTACTATATATGTATAATAAATTTATGAAATCCCCACTATATTGCATTTATTTCAAATTTTATATGCCCATTAGTATGGTATTACTCATATTTATCTATATGCTTTATTCAGTATGTTTTATTACATAAATACAACTGTTATTTTATTGTGTATAGCTAGAATTTATATCAAGAAGATAAATATATGTATATAATAATTCATATACATAATATAATTTCACCACAATGATTTTAATTTTTGTATGCTTATTTATACTATTCAAAATGCTAATAGTCAATTAACTTGTTAACATATAGACTAAAATATTATACAATTTATACTAATATTTGTATTCTTATCTTAAGACCTACTAAATATGCCTATATGAAAGTATATAATGTATTATCTGCACAGTCTTAACAATAATTATACTTAATATAAATATAGTCTTTCAATAAATCAAATTATTATACTCAAATATATTGTTACTCTACACATATCATGCTACATTTATGTTGATTTAATATAGTATATGTCTATAATTAAATCACTATATAATATTTGTAAATTTATGTATAATATATCATTGTACTGCATATCTATGGTTATAATTGATTATAATTTAATTTGACTTATTTGTTAAATGTATCATTTTAACTTGACTTTGAACATGAATTCCAACTGCTCAATTTTTAAGGACTCCCAATTTCCTTTCGTGTTCCTAATAAACTAAATTTATAACCTCGTGTATAAGAATACGGAAATTTGTATGGTAGAATTTTGAAAGCTTCAACTGTGGGCGTGCAACACGGAAACTCGTATGTACAAAAATAAGGCTCCACCCAATAGAGGTGGAGCCTTTTCAATGATGATGTTTAACTACTTAGCTTAGCGAATCTACCACGTTACAAATTTTAGAAATCTCACGCTGTGGGTTTTTCCACCAGTTGGTACTCCAAATTCGATGGATTCTCCAACCTCTTGACTCAAGATATTTCTGACGATAATAGTCTCTTTCCCTTGCGGATTTTGAACTATGATAAAGCCTTCCATCACACTCAATGCCAAGGATATATTTACCATCTTTCTTAATAGCAAGGTCAATGCTGTATCCGCCTATGCCAATTTGCGTATCTACTTGATATCCTTTTTCCACCAATGCATCATACACTTGGTTTTCAAAATCGCTATCAAAAGATACTGTTTGCCCAGGATTCGCATCATCTCCGAATGACAAAAGAATTTGTTTTGCAGTATCCTTGTCACCAGTGCTGACTGCGAAGGCATATTCCAAGTACTTTTTCAAAATACGAGGTCCATCATTTTTCATATCTTCAACCTGTAGTTCTGCAGGATTAAAAGATGTTACAATGTGCACCTTTTTCTTTGCTCTGCTAATTGCAACGTTAAGTCTGTTTTCCCCTCCACGTTGATTTAGCCATCCAAAGCTTCTAATTAAACGGCCATTTTCATTCTTTGCATAGCCAATGGAGAAAATAATGACATCACGTTCATCACCTTGTACACTCTCGATATTCTTAACGAACAATCCGATATCTTCTCCATCTTTTCTACGTGCAAGCTCAGTTCTTATTTCGGCTGCGAAACGAGGATTTTTAGCAGATTCAGCATCTATTAAGTCATCAATTAAATCTCTTTGGCTAGAGTTGAATGTGATAATACCAATGGTTTCATCCTCGGTGCGTTCGTCAAAGAATGTTTTCAACAAATCCACAATGTACTTAGCTTCAGCCAGATTAGATCTGTTGCTCCAAATAGCATCTTCGATTTTATGCACTTGTATAGGTGGATCTTTAGGCTGTGTAGCATTTGGAGAGACATAGAGCCTGCCCTTATAGAAAGCATAATTCGAAAATGCAATGAGTTCTTCATATTTAGAGCGATAATGGAAATTCAAAAGTATATCTTGATATTTGAAACGAGCCAAATCAAGCAAGCTTTCCTCTTCAAGCGCTGCTGTGGTTTCGGTATCTTCGGGAAGGTCATCTGTATCCATTTCAATTCGTCCTGCGCCAAGGTTAGAAGGACGTAATTGTTTATGGTCGCCTGCAATCACAACTTTTTTTGCTCTTAAAATTGACGGAATGCCTTTTTCTACATACATCTGTGATGCTTCATCAAAAACTACAAGATCGAATATACCTGTCTGCAAAGGAATAATTTCAGACACTACCTCAGGTGTTAGCATCCATATTTTCACACTCTTAAACATTTCAAAACTAAATTTATTGATGAATTTGTTGACACTCCATTTGCGTCTGCTTTCAAGTACACGCATAATTTCTCCGTGCCTCTTAGAAACAGAAATGTTATGCATAGCTTCAGCTAAAATTAGCTCTAACTTTTGTTTTGTAAGAACTTGTTTTCTAGCAATTGCTTCACTCAAAGATCTAATAATTGAATCAAAGTTATCGATATCTTGGAACAAAGCTCTGTTTTTAACTTCAAACTGTCCGATGTGCTCATATATGATCTCATTAAACAAGCTGTCATTAGCTTCTGCATAAGAATAATTGCATAATTTAGCTATGGCAACCATTGAGCAGAAATATGTCCATTCAGCGTTGTTTAGACGATCATATAGTGGCTTTAGCTCTTGGTAGTCTATATAACACTTAGCACCTGAAACCACGCTATCTACATCATTGAAGAATAGATCATACATCTCATTGCCGCTGTTTGGTAAATATTCTGATAAGATGGCTATAATCCCCTGCTGAACTTTTCCCTTTGTAAATAGCTTTACAAGGAAGTTTTTAGATTTCCAAGTTTTGATTGCTTGAGCTACTGAGTCTAATTTCCCCTCAAAATCAATTGTTTCGTATTCACTTATATTTCCGCGAACATGACCTAACCATGGATATAGATTGCTAATCTCATAATATCTAACTAGTTTTTCTGCCATTGTTGCATTAGAAAAAATATGATGCATATTGTCCAATTCGCTATAAGTTAATGTTAGAAGCGATTCGTCTCGGCATTGATTGATTTGCCTAATTCTCTCTCTATTATTGCTGTCAGATAAATCTACCCGTTTGTTTTTGATGTACATTTTATATGGCTCTATGCCAAAATCGCTTGGTGCATAGAGTTTATCTGCAATTACCTCCAAGCGTTTCACCAATAAGTCTATGTAATCAGAAATGTTTGCCAAATTGATTGTCTCTTTACCAGTCCACCTACCTAGAGACATCATCTGCAATAGCTGCTGATAAAATGCATCTTTGTTTCCAACATCATCAATAAGCAACGCATATTGGGACAGATTACCCAGTCTGGAGTAGACTACATCAAGAGCCGTTTTCTTCTCAGAAACCATGAGCACAGTTTTTCCATTGCTCACAAACTCTGATATAAGACTTGTGATTGTTTGTGACTTACCTGTTCCCGGAGGTCCCTGTACAACTAGCTTATCAAGTGATTCTATAGCTGACAATACCGCCTCTTGAGAACTATTCAAATCATTGATGTAAACGATATTATGCTCAGAAATTTTAAGTTCCCGATTATTAACTGTTATAGGCATGTCTCCAGCATAACTATCGGAATAGTAGTCAATTTCATCTGCATTAAGCAAAAGGTCATTCAATAGTGCATTTATCTCATTGTGTGCAAGTATTTCGTCGAAATCTTTTTGGATCGAACTTGAGCAAATAGTGAACTTTCCTAATACTGCGCAATGCTCCATACGCAGTTCACCTGATCTACAATGAGGAAATTCACCTGCTTTGAACTCCACAAATTTATGAATGCCATCTTCAGTGTTATGTATATGAATATCGTTCTTTTCATAAAAGTCAATCAACTCTTTTAAGAACGAACTCTTTGCATAATTCTCAATTGTATCTGTAGGTAGAGGTTTGGATATATTATTGAACTTGAAGTTGGCAAGAATTAGTGTAGTGTTATATACAATATCTCTTGAGTCATCCAGTGCAATTCTAATGCTTGATGTTGTTTTATCTGCTTTTACGGGGAATAGCGCCAACGGGGCACGAACATCAAAGTTTTCTCCAGACAACCTACCGATGACAAATGGATAACCAATATACAAATCATTTTGACCTTTGTCACGGAGGTCTTTATTGACCTCGCGCAGTAACTGCACAATTTTTTTGTATCTAGATAATTCATTCTGTTCGTCAGAATTATCTGTACGTGCTAAATCGCATACGGTTACGAAAGAACCGTTTCCTGCAACAATTGATTCAAGGTAATCCGTATGCGGTGCAAATAAATCAAATGCATATTTGTTAGCTACTTTAGGCATATACAAAAGACGATTGCGTCGATTGATGCTGACTAACTTTTTCTCTAACTCCTTTAATGTATCGGAAGCGGAAGTTGTCATATAAACCGTTCTTTCAGTTGGAACTTCCTCATATTTTAAGATTACCTGTAAAAACGCTTCGCCATAATTCTCTATAAATGACTTTCCTATTCCGGGAACACTCTCAAAGTCACTGAGCTTTTTAGGACACAGTTCTGCAATCTCTAACAATGCATCATCACTACATACCAAGGGAGCTCTACCTTGCATACGCTTGCCTTCGTCTTTAAATTTCTGTCTCAAACGAAGAAGTTCATTATATATTCTTATGTCCATCAATATTACCCCATTCTATGGTTTGATTACATCATAAAATTATAGCATAAAGCAACAATTATTTACACCCCTTAATATTGCTCCCTTTTCAATGAAAGTAGTGATTGCAGGGAAACAGAAATCCATTGGTGAGTATACACAAAGAGTCTCCGCCCTAACATAGGCGGAGCCTCTTTACTCTGAATAATAAGCCTTCAATTTGATGTTGCTTCTGCATCTTCAGTGCCTGAAATTCCACTTTCCTCCAACAAATCCGGGGGAACTGCACTCACAGACAGTTGTTCTTCCTCAGAGAGACCGCTAAACCACGCCAACCAATCCAGCGTTTCTTCGGAAAGGCCGTCCCTGTCTACCCACCTGTCTCCAAACCGCACTTGACTCCCTGTTTCTGTCCTATGCTCAAAAACAATCCATTTTTCATTCATAAAGATTTCTAACGTACCATCTGCTATATGCCGATATGCAAATCCTTCTCCGAAGTTAGATTGATCATTTTCTGTTGGCGTCTCAGAACCATCCACAGTTGAAGTAATCTCCCCATCCGCAGTTTCATTGTCCCCGGTTCCCTTGCTCTCTTTTCCTGTGTCATAATAAAGGTTCCCGTCTACCATCACCATGGGGATTTTATCCTGCTGAGTTTCTTCCTGAGTAACCTGATTGTCTCCGGTAGAACACCCTCCTAACATAAGCACCGCCCATAAAAGTATGCATAAACTCAATTTTTTCATATTATTGACCTCCTTATGCAGTTGATCTCTTATTTATGCCCCAATTCTTTTGTGTGTTCTCACTTGGTCAAAAGTCTTGGCGTTGCAGACCCTCCTCCGGCTGGTCCCCGGCCAGCAGCTCTCTGACCAGGGTATCCCGCAGGATAGATGCGTCCTGGCCCATATAGCGGATGGAGGCTGTGGTACCCTCATAGCATACCTCCATCTCAAAGTTGGGAGTGACCCAGTCTGCCCCGTATTGCCCGTAAGCCTCATTCAGCCGCTCCCAAGTGTGCTGGAATAGCCCCACCATCTCATCCAGGGAATATTCGCTCACATCTACCGAAGCCTCGCCGATGAGCCTGCGATCTAGACACTGGATGAAATTTTCTGCATACTTCCGCTGGGGGATTAGATGGAACTCTCCCCAGGGTGTGTCTAGTCCATCCACCCAGCATCTCACCTCAAATACCAGCTCCAGTTCATCCTGGGTCTGGTAGGTGAGGACGGTCACGCCCTCCTCCTCCCGGCTGTCCAGAATCTGGAAATCGCCGGTGTAGCGCTGGGACAGATAGTCCTGTGCACCCTTTGTCCAGTCCTCTTCACCCTGCTCTCCCACTCCCCCGCAGGAGGACAGGATAAACGCGCAAGCCACCAGAATGGGCAGCACCCATTTTTGTCTCTTTGTTTTGTTCAACTGTCCTCGACTCCCCCTGTGTCAAGTAGTAGAAGAAGCTGCTTTCAAAAATTTAGACATGTATCTCACTCCTATTTTGTTTTTACACGAAGAATCAAACTTTGTTTGATATTACAAAAACGTGCTTAATAATGTATATTCCTACAAACCTACTTTCTACCTAATCCTACTATGTCTATATATCTATTCATTGTTTCAATAATTATCCACTTGTTTATAGGTAATGTATACTTATGTGCTAATATTTGATTATATAAATGTACAAATGTTGATATTGCCTCTGATTTTGCCAACTCAGCATCTCCCCTGCAAGCCAAATACATCCTTTTGTAGACATGGTTTTGATATCTGCTAACTATTACCTCGAATATGTCTGTATCACCTGATTCAACTAATCTAACTATCTGCTCATCTGATAAATTTCTTGTTTCCACAATTTCCTCCTGTCTTATGCCATCTATTTAATTAGTCTAAGTAAGGCGCTATGGATGTACTCATAACATAATCAAAACTGTCTGGTATTTCTTCTCTTAGCTCATTTAATTTCTCTTGTGATTCTAACCACTTGCAGCAATATGCGAATATATCTGCGTATGCTTCTCCAGGAGATGATGCTGAGTAACTTCTAAGAGAGTCCTTTATCTGCTCTTTCTCTTTATTATATATTGTATATGGTATATCCCCTGTGTTTATTTCAAATCCCCAAGCATGCCCTATCTCATGCCTGACTGTGTTTCCACTAACTGAGAACCCGGATTTTTCTATGTATATTTCTTTATCGTTTGGGTCTGTTAAACCTGATGCATTTGTATAAGATGAGTAGCTAGGTTTTACCTCTGATATATTATTAACTACATTTATTTCCCAGCCTGATTCTATTAGCTTGTCCATTATTTCATCTGGTATATCCAGTATTGCCTCATAGGTATAATTTATAGAATTAGTTGTATAATCTTCAAAATTAACCTGTATGGTCTGAACAATAGATGGTATCTTATTTAATTCAGTAGGTGTGTATAAGTTTGATAAAATTAAAAGGAAATCATCTTTCCCCATCTCTTTAGTCCAATTTATATTGCCTATTCCATCAAGTAACCCGTAATTTTCTGCTGAGTCTAATGTATTAACGTGTGCCTTTATTACTCCCCATGGATTTGATTCATTATACCTGTCTCCATCTCCCCATAAAGCTATGCTGTACTCTTGCAGATTATTTGCGTTCATTATATTCTCTAATACTGTAATTGCATTAGGTGTGTTGTTACGTGTGTATCTATAACTGCCATCTGACATATCATTTATGACCATATCTAAATCAGATGCTGTCACGTAGCCTGTTTCAATACACTCAAGGTCTGAATACTTATCCAGATAATTATTGCTTTCTCCATCTGTATTCCCTAAATTATAGGGCATCAATAAAGTTATAACTAGTGATATGATTGTCCTAAACATACTCTGCCTTTCTATAAAATTACTGTAATAATGAGTTAGTGCAACACCAAATGATGTTGCACTAACTTAATATGACCTATATGTTTTACCCCCGCATATTATCTGCTTCAAAATACCCAATATTACACGCTCTTATATTAAATCTATGTCCTACCTCCTTTGCTATCCGAGCACTATGTGTATCTCTGTATATCTTACTGCACTCGCTTTCAATAAGTTTGGATATTTTAATAGTATATGCCTCTACTATGTAGCTATCCAATCTCTTATTACTAATAAGTACTCCTTTATAACTTAGTAGCTCCTTGATTTTGTCTCTGCTATACCCACTATCTATGGCTGCTATTATTTTATCTAATATTGATTTTTCAATACTTTTAATGTATTTATCTTCAGATTTTATAATTGACAACACGTTTGAATAAGCTACATTTATGCCTAAATGCTGCATTTCATCAACTGTTGCCTGAGCACTTCCAACTAAACAGTATATATTTGCTATATCACAGGCTAATAACTTACCATTGTTATTAGTTATCTCTGTCTCTTTTGCTCTTTTATACATTCTGTTAAGTGCTTGTCTTGTTCTTTTTATGCCATATCCCTTATCTAACTGCTCAGATATAGCCTGATATGTCATTCCAGAATCTCTCATATTGACTACTAGATTTTTAATTGCTCTAGTATCAACTGTCTGGCTGTTCATCTTTATCACCCTGTATTATTATCTTATTTATATCCAGGACTATGTAAACATTGTTTTTGTATTTTAGCTTTAATCTTGTTCTATCACTGGATAATGTTATATCTAAATTTTTATCGTAAGCTTGTATGTGGATGTCTAATGGATTATTGTCTACAACAGGAACATCACAGCATACCTCATATTCATCTTGATATTTCCAAGGTCTTAATGCAGAAAATGTATATTCTATACCGTTTATAACTATTTTGCATTGTATGTCTATAATTATTCTATTTGCCCTTATATTTCCGGATGTCAGTGTAAAACTCCTGCTCTTTCCCTGAAGCTCTATGTTTTCACCATCATACAATGATACTAACTTATCAAATGGTATGATTGCAAATACCTCTGACTGCTTAACTGCTGATTGCCACTGCTTTATTGATGTCAGCTGTTCAAGTGCTCTTAATAGCTCATTGTATGCATTATTTATTTCTTTTGCTTTTTCTTCATTTTCAGCTACTTTATCAGGTGCAGATGCTCTGTATAAATCAGGATGGTGCTTTTTCATGAGTTTTCTGTATTTCTTGGTTATCTCGTGTCTTTCTAGTTCATCAACTGATTTAATACCAAATATCTCCAATGCTTTATCAATATTCATCTGTTACCACCAAATCCTTGCTTTTTACTAATCCTTTAATTGTATAATTCCCAATACCTCTTTGTCTACATTTATTACTGTCTCATCTTGCAATAGCTCATCTCTTAATTTCTGAATTGCATTTTTATTTGCTGATAGTATCTTAGTAACTTCATGCCTGCATGCTAGTAAAATTTCATTTATCTTCTTTACTGTCTCATTATTATCAAATATCCCAACACCTATTTTAGATAGCGCTGATATATTAACTATGCTATCCTCTGTCATAGCGAAGCTATTAACTATATTGAATGCAAGCATAGTTGCCTTTTCTATGTCATTAGAACACCCAATGGAAGTGTCTCCAAATATTAACCTTTCTGCTTCCTGCCCTGCTAGCATTACTTTTATGTCATTTAGCAGTTCACTCTTAGTTTTCATTCTCTTATTTTCTATGTCGTCTGTGTCCTGTACTGTTATACCACCAATACCAGAACTGTACGGCATTATTGATACCTTACTTACTGCTCTACCAAGAGCTAAATTAGCTACAGCATGACCGGCTTCATGAACTGCTGATATATCCCTATCAGATTCAGATGTGTGCTTAATGGCAACCCCCGATGCTAGTAATTTCATAACTGCTGAATCTATATCTTCAGTTGTTATAAATTTCTTGTCATTTTTTAATGATATAAGAGCTGCTTCATTCAAAACTTGTTCTATCTGAGCACCAGTTAAACCAAACATCAGCTTACTAGCCTTATCAAAATCAAAGTCCTCACTGAATTTTTTATTTTTCATGTGTACTCTGATTACTTCATCTCTGTCTTTCTTAGACTTTGGTGGTCCTATGTAAAGGTGCTTATCAAATCTACCCGGCCTTAATAATGCAGGGTCTAAATCCTCTATACGGTTTGTAGCTGCTACTACAAATACCCCACTGCCTACTCCCAATCCGTCCATTCGCTGCAGTAATGCGTTTAGTGTTTGATTGCTTTCTACTGATGCTGCATCTCCGCCTGATTGTCTACGCCTACCAACTGCATCAATCTCATCTATGAATACTACGCAAGGTGCATTAGCTAATGCTAAATCCCAAAGTGCTCTAACACGTGCAGCTCCTAGTCCGACAAACATTTCTATGAAATCTGCACCACTGGTGCTTATGAATGGCACTCCTGCCTCACCTGCGATGGCTTTTGCAAGAAGTGTCTTACCTGTTCCTGGAGGTCCCTCTAGTATGATTCCCTTGCAGGGTCTTGCTCCAAATTTTTCTAATTCTTTTGCATGTACAAGCTGTGAAACTGCAAATTCTACTTCTTCCTTTGTTTCACTCATACCTGCAACATCATCAAATGTTATAATATCTTCTGGCTTTAGTACCTTAAATAGTGTGGTTGCCTGTCCCCCTACACTCTTAAAGACAAAATATATTAAGACAAAGCACAGCATTATCATTGGTAAGGATGATAGTGTTGACAATACTGCGTCCTCTGCTGTTCTTTGACTTATATTTAAGTCTACACCAGCCTCTAGTAGCTCTTTTCTGAAATCCTCATAGTCTGGATTTACGACGTTGTATGTCTCACCATCTTCTGTTCTAATGATGAAACTATCCTCTGAATTGATTATATCTGCACTCTCTATCTTTCCGTCATCTAGCATCTGTTGGAACTCACTGTACTCTAAGTCATACTTAGCAGGTTCAGTAGACTTAAAAGCTGAATACCCAAGTATTATTGTGATTCCTATAGTTGCTCCAATCAGCATAAGAGTTTGTATTTTTATAGGCTTTTTATATTTTTTCTTATGCTTATTTGGTTTTTGCCCTTTGTTAGCCATCTAAACCACCTCGCTGTTACACATAAGCATGCTTAATACTATTAGTACCAAGCATGCTTATGTGTATTATTTAGTTATTCTGTCACAGAACTTGTATTGTCTGATACCTCATCTAAACTGCTATTGTCAGTTATCTCACCTGTATCTTCAGTTGTATTGCTGGTATCTTCACTACTCTCTGTACTTTCTGACTCATTATTTGCCTCTGTTTCAGTATCTGATGTATTATCATCTGTTGTACTGTTGCTATAGGATTCAAGTACCCTGTTTGTCATATCTACTAAGTCTGCTAGGGTTACTCTCAATAGCTCATTAGCTTCTTCGCCTTGTTCGTCTGTCCAATTTAGATAATTCTCAAAGTCTAGTGTATACCAATCAGTATCTAATGACCATTTTTCAATAGGAACTAGCCCTGTAATTGCCCAACTTGTGGCTAAAGAATCACTATTCCATCCCACATCTTCGCTGTCTGCATTGTCAAAATACATATAACATGCCGCAGAGTCAAATTGAGTTGTTTCATTATATACTATGAATAAGAACCGGAAATTTAGTGTATCTATCTCCTGTACCTCTGTGCTACTCGCCTCTGTCTGAGGCTCTGTCTGCTCATCGGTCTGTTCCTCTGATGATTGCTCATCTACCTGAGATGAGTCTGTTTCACTATCAGATGACTGAGACAGGGATGCTTGTAGTTGCCCAACCATTATTTCTCCAAGAGATGGGTCAATTCTGTTATACATACTTGCAATTTGATCCCAACCTCTTATATCTATGACTACTTGGGTGTATCCATCTGCCTTATCCTCATCTGGTACCCCGTAAACTTCAACTTCTCCATCGCTTGCCATTCCATAGACCGCGTCCATAATTGATATTGCATTGCTATCTGCCCCATAGTCTATGTATTCCTGGTATCTTATCGCTTTATTATCATTTCTATATACTGTTACATATCCAGTTGACTGAGACTGTGTCAAATACTCCCCCTGGTCATTAGTCAACATCATTGTATATGCATCTTGGCCTTCCTGGATTGATACAAGTAGATTCCTCTGCTTTAAGTTCTCTAATGCTGTCCCCAGCCTATTCAGCATGTCATTTCTCTCCGCCTGACTTGTCTTAACGACCATTGGCTCTGCAAGCTCATCTAATGCTGACCTGTACCCTAAAAAGGCCATTACTGCTATAATTACAGCTATAATCGCTATAATTACAGCTGAAATAGTAATAGCATTTATATTCTTATGTTGCTCCTTATTGCTCATTTGATTTCCTCCTTGTTAATCTGTTGTTTGCTCATCTGTAGGAGGAGGTGCCTCTTGTGGTGCTGGGTCTCCTTCCTCTGCACTATTAGTAGAGCTATCTGTGCTGGTGTCACCCACATCTGATTCTGACTCTGATTCTGATTCTGTTGTATCATTTCCAGCCATCTGATTCATATTATCTATAAGCTGGTTGTACAACTCCATAAACAAATCTTCTGCTGGTGACAAATCCTCCCAAGATTCAAGTGACATCCAATCAAGTTCATACCATTCATCGCTTAGTTGCCAGTCGGTAAGTTCTATGTAGTCATAGAACTCCCAGCTTACTTCTAACTCATTCCAGGTAACCTCATCACTTGGTTTGTCTGTAAAGTATACAAGACAGCCACCATGGTCTAATGTATTATCTGAATTTACAATGTAATATATTCTAAATCCAACTGGAATAGATTCTGCACTATCTGTAGATTCTGCATCAGTATCAGTTGTATCACTAGTTTCATCTGTGTCATCATCTTCTGTCGTGTCTACAAGCTGGCTTTTTAAGTTGTCCACCATTGCAGCTGAAAACTCATCAGACACATAACTATAAAATTCGGATAGTTTATCCCAGCCAACTATGTCTATGAAGTATCTGCTCTGTGTTAAATTACCATTTTCATCTGTTTCTGTCAAATCTAAATCGTTTACAGAATTAAGCACTGGAATGCTACTATCGGCTTGTGCCATCTCTATAGCTCTGCCCATTAAACCTAATACATCGCTGTCTTGGCCATAAGCTATTGTTTCACCGAAATATATAGTATGATTATCATTTAGGTGAATTGTCCTTGATCCATAAGATGGGTCCTCTGCAACTGCTTCATTATGGCTGTTATATAGCATAACTGTGCTATACCCTGATGCATCCTCTATTGACATGACCACGCTTTTTTCTCTTAGTTCCTGCATGGCGCTATCAAGCGTATTAAGTGTATTACTACGAGTTGACCCGCTTAACACAACACCGGCTGCATTTGGGACTTTAGGGGTTATACTTTCAAGCCTATTGTTTTGCATCAACAGCACAATTATCGCTACTATTGCTGCAATGAGCAAGACAACTAGCCCACCAATAGCGACTAGTATTTTATTTTTACTAGATGTATTGCCCTTATCCAAATCGTTCCACCTCCAAATTTTTATATTTTCTCATTCCTTCGTGCTGTCTTTATAGGTATTTCTGTAACCCTCAGATGTCCACACTGAATGAGTCTTACCGGGCTCAAGCGCCTTAAAATCTTTATTGTATCTATACATCTCTGCACTTAGCCCATCACTTATATGTAATAAGTATGCCTCTGGTATGCTGGGTTTAATGGGGCTTCCCCACTCTAATCTGCCGTGATGTGCAGCTAAACAGTGCCTTAGTAGGTCTACTGCCTCTTGCTCTTCTGCCATCTGCTCACTACTCTTGGGTTCCTCTCCCTCTCTTTGCTCACCAAGCCCCAGCCTATGTGCCTGTATGTCTACATCTCTTAGTATGTCCATTATATGTGTGCTCAACACTGACCTATCTGAATTCTCAGTTTTTCCAGATGTTAAGTCCACATTATACTCTGATATCTTCTCAAAATCATGTATCATAGCTGCTGAAAGCAATAATGGCTTATTTATAAAGTCATCACCATATTTCTCATTGAAGTAATCTGCAAGTTCACTGCATATTTCCATTACTTCAGATGTATGTACTAACAGTTCTCCCAGTCTCGTATGATGCTGTCCCCTTGCAGCTGTCCAACTGGCAAACTTACTCCAGCTTTGAGCTAATATTGGGTATGCTATTGCCCCATAATATGTATTTATAATATCAGGAAGTGTGTTCTCTATAACTTTTTGGCAGTCTGCCAAATTTTCTGCCCAGTCTACGAAGTGCTCGGGTGGCTCATTACTGTAATCTATGTTGTAGATAATACAGCTATAACCGGATGGTGACCTGTCGTATGGCTTTACATCTACTGCTGCATTATATATTTTACCATCTTTTATCATCTCTATTGTTGATTCCTTGGCCCCAAATAGCTTGGCCTCTACAACAACATCCTTGTCTGCTAGGTTTAAGCTTATGAATTTTGTTACTTGATCTTTTTGTAATCGCACTGATACATCCCTGGCCATGAAGGTAACAAATACTCTCCCGTTTAGGTGATCTTTTAGATTTATTTCCCCTAGCCTTACATATTCCATGTTTATTCGCTCCATTCTAAATGACTTTTTACAGTGTACTTATTGTATGATTATTTGTATAACTAGTGCATTTATTGAAAAATTTTTATTTTTGATTTTAATTTATGCTATAAATTATGTCTTTTATAATGTATATATCTTTATTCTTACGAATATTATACTTGTCGTATGCTTATCTAATTTTCTGAATGCTTATTCCTTCAAATCCTAAAATTATAATCTCTTATATACCACTTACCCTATATTATATACAGTATATCTAAATTTATATTATGCTTTTAACTATGTATATACATATAATACTTTATACCAAATATTAAGTATATGTCTATTTTCTGTTCTTTCGTTGCCATATCCTATCTTTATTAGACTAATCAGTACCTATTTATGCATGTGTAAACCATGCCTAAATCACCAAAATCTAAAATTCTACCAACTTTCAAATTTTCTAACCTCCAAAATTATGCTATTTTGCACCCCACTGTATATCTAAAATTTTTGTACTGTATATCCCTAATTTTACCCCACTGTATACCAATTTTTTCAATAGTGAATTTAATTAAAATTTTCAATCACCAAATGGTCACAAATGAATTAAATTTTAATATAAAGTTGAATATATACCCAATGCCCTTCTGCTGTCTCCCAATTTTTGCATTATGTACTAATCACCCAAAAACAAATGATAAAACCGCTATGCACTAATTGTTAATCAGTGCATAGCGGTTTATGATTTTTACTATTTAATTATTGTATATTTATCTTCTTCTGAATATCAGGTCTCCAACCTTGCCTACCAATCCACCAGCTAGTCCTATACCTAGTAAGGCAACTGTTCCAACTCCAGCAACTGTTGCCTTAAGTAATTTCGGATTCTTAGCCCCCATAGCATCTTTGGCTGCTTTCCATGTCTGACCCTTAAACTTCATGCAGTTTGTGTATACTCTATTCTGATACCCTACGCTTTTCCGTCTAAGGTGTGGATTCTTTGAAGCTGCCATGACTTCCATCTGATTTTTGAACTGAGCTGAGCTGGATTCCTCTTGCATTGCTCTATTTACCCTACGATTCATCACTTCTTCTCTAGTTGTATATAGAGCTGCTTTTCCGTAACCATAGTCAGCTACCATGAGTTTCTGCAGGCTTCTGAATGTTCTGAATAACCCTGTTATTGGCTCTCCCAATTCAATTTGAGCTGCCTCAAATATTGTCTTATCCAAAACTAGGCTTGATATATTCGGGAATTTCTTAGCTAGCATTGAGAAGTTTACGATATCCTCAACCCTAACATCATCATCTCCACCTAGTATATTTATTGTCGCTATATGCTTTTTGTTAAATACTATTGCATCTTCTGTTATGATAACTCTAGCAACAATTGATGGGTTAATCTTCTTAGCTGTCTCATTCAGCAGATATTGCCATCTACTATTAAACTCATACCTTGCTCCCCATAGTGTCTTTTTGAGCCTCCCTGACATTCTCTCTGCTACCCAGTACTCTGGCATCTCTACCAAAACACTGTTTTCGCTGCTTAGCCCAAATACCTCTGCCGTTCTTGATGGAGTTGCAAATGTTATCTTCCCAGTTTTTCCACCTGTCTTAAATACATTCTGCTCGGTCGTTGGCACTTCACCAGGCTTATTAGGCACCACTGTACCATCAGGTGCCATGCTGTAACCTTCTGGAACATCTGCCTGCCGGTTCCTGCCTGCCTCGTAATTGTCTATGTTTTCTGCACTCATTTCTGGATTGTTTGCCGCTCCAGGAGTGCCCTCTGTTATGTCATCCTCAACATCAAAGTCATTTCTAACTGTAAAACCGGGTCCAGGTTGTACTGGCTGCCCAAATGGTGTACTAGGTGTTACGGGTCCGGCATTATGTGCTCTCTCGAACATCCTTCTGTACTCATTTGGGAGCTCTGACTCATCAACACCCTCAGTGTCTCTCTTACTTATATCTATTCTAGACCTAGACTGTTGCCCCTGTCCACCAGTGTCCTGTGTATCCTCCCACTGTAACCTCCGGGCACCTTGGTCTGGCTTTTGTTCCCTTTCAGCTACACCAAGGTTTGATGTGTCACCCTCAAAGCCTTCTCCTGGTATGTCATCGCTTTTGCCTTCACCCCTGGTTGCTCGGTCTCCCTCTGCTAAACTTGCTATTGTCTTATTCTCTTTTATGAGCTTTGTCAGTACCTTACAGGGAATGAGGCTTTCCTCTGACATGTCAAACAAATATTCTTCAATGGTTGAATATGGGCAGCCGTTACCTACTAAACCTATACCGTTTAGGACCTTCTCACACTCAATGTACCCTGCCTCAAGGTTCTTACCTATATCAAAGTTTGGTATGTTTCTGCCCATAAACTCTACGAGACCCTGGAAACCTGCCTTCTCGTTAACATAGTGTTCCCCTGTATTCTCATTTAATGGATATAGGTCATCTATAACTAAATTTCTTAGTTCAGGTTCTGTTATGTTTGTCAGCAATCCTGATGTATTTCTGCCGGGGTTATCAGGTGAGTAGTCATTCTCATTCAACACCATGCAAGTCTTTATAACTTTCACAGTGTTTGCTGTACTTTTTGTCACTGTTGCACCTGGCACTAATGCGAAGTAACCAAGATTTGTTAAAAGCTCCTCACCTTTTGGATGAGAGTCACCCAATGCATATTTTTCGCTACCAGCTGCCCCTTTACCCAGCAGCTTAGCTGAACAGTTACCTACTAGGAAGCCTAATGGGTCTCTTTTAACTGCTCCGTCTGCCCAGGCTGTTGCATCTGCCTGTTGCCCCAGCATCACTATACCAACATTACCTGTTCTACCAGTAGTGTTTCTGACCTCATTCAGCCCTGAGAAGATACTCTCAAGGAAGTCATTCAGCTTTGACACATAGCCGTATTGAGGATGGTCAGGTTTACCTTTCTTTGGTGCATTGTCTTTAAGGAATTTTGCGACCTCTTTCTTCAAGTCCCTAAAGGTGCCATTCATCTTTTGTGCCTCATCCAGGATAAACTGCATTTTCTTTCCTCTGAAAGAAACACCATTATACCCTTGGTTTCTAGCTTGAGCACAAAGTGCTATCAGCACCAATCCTTTTAGATAAGACACAACTGCTAAATTCTCAGATATTCCAGGTATATCTGGATCATTTATGCCTAATCCATAGTTTCTTACTGGTCTTACACCGTCAGCTGTACCAGCCAATGAGTCTATTGCAAGTATTCTTGCACCAACCTTGCGTTCTAACTGCCACAGCATTGCTGCCATATCTGGCTTGTAGTCCAGGTAAACCGTTGGGCAGCCATCGGCTATGAATGTTGCCAGTATGTTCAGTGTTACAACACCCTTGCCTGAACCAGAACCGGCTAGTATGGCTGTACACACCTCTTGTGGACTAGCAAAGTTGAATGTAACATTCTTTCCCTGTAAGTCCCTACCAAGCAGTGTGTTTGCACACCCCACTCGTCCGCCGCTCTCTATAATTTTTTCCAATGGTTTGTATGCAAACAGTATCTCGTTCTGGTATCGCTTTTTATCAAATACTATCAGTATACTTTGTACACCCAATTCACCACTGGAATTGTCTATACATGCAACAGCTGATTTATCTATATCAAAGGCTGTACCAGACATAATCAGATTGCCTAATACACTACAATCTCCGTAAGTATTACTCAAAGAAATTGATTTAGCCTTAAGCTGTACTGACTTTTGTATATCAAATTCATCTGCTACAAATACTGTTGTAAATAGCTCTACTAAGTTTGCGCTTAAAACAAGAGGATCCCCCTTAAATGCTTGTAGCAATTTTGTTACTGCTGAGGTTACACTTGCTGCTAGCTTAGAGCGAAACTTACTCCAGTTTTTCTCTCTCTTTAATGTTCCATCTTGCCCTCTGTATATACCATATATGTTATGTACATGATAATATGGTACATAGTTATATTTTAATGTTCCATCTGGATTTATACACTCAATAGAAATGTCATTGTGGTAATCATACTGTCTTATTGCATTTCCTGTCTTTTCTATAAATGCCTGGAAAACCCTTGATGCGTAAAGCTTTCCACTTGCCTGCTCCATCAATGAATTATCTGACTTAACAGTTATAATTCCAGATGATGTCATTATACCAGCTGGTGTAGACTGGAAAAGTGAAGGGTATATCACATCATAGATGTTCATTATACTCTTAACTGTGGAGTTTACTATCATTGGGTCTATCTCAGGATTTTCCGCCTCTACCTTCTTTATCTCTTTATCAATCTCTTGCTCTTTCTTAATTTCCTTTTGTTCTTCTACTTTTGACCTGATTATCTCGTCTTGCTCTTGAATTTTACGAGCGATTTCAGCGTCATCATCAACTGTATCATCCTTATCAGGTTCAATCTCAGCCGCCCCGTATTCAGATGCTAGTTTATGCATTAGGTCAGCCTCTTCCGATGATTCATCCTCGTAAACTTCTGGCTCCCCGTCATCTGCATACTTTTCCAACTCAAGGTCTAAATCATCATCTATTGTACCAGATGCTGATTGCTGCTCACTCCCTAATACCTCGTCAAAATCAATATCATCATCAAATGTTATTTTCTTTAATACATCTGCTTCCTCTTTACTGATTTCAGTGTCAGGTGCTATAACATCTGCATCTTTAATGTCATTACTTGTGGAAACCACTGGTAAACCAAAGGTTACTAATGCTTGCTTTATTCCGTCTATTGATATGTTTTTGGGGTACACCCAGCCTTCGCTTTTTAAGTTGGCTGCTATTTTATCTATGTAGGCTGCGCTATCTTTATCGAATAGTTTATCGAAGTTAGGGTTTCCTTCGCTCACCTTATTGAGTCTACCTGTTGCGAACTGATACTTCATGTATGTTCTAACAGGTGTTGACAGCAGCACTTGGTAGGTATCCCTATTGCTTGTTATAATTTGTGTTCCTGCTGAACCTGCGTATGCATCTGCTAGCATAGCATATTTAGCACATATTTCGTTTATTGTATTGCTATCAGCTGTAACAAGCTGTATATATTTATCTATTTGTTCTATGTAATTCACAGCTGTCACCTCCCTAGCATTGTACGGTATCTGTTATTCCCCTCTGTTGACATTTTCTTAAATTCAGCATCTATCTCGTCGTCAGACGCTTGTGCAAACCCTAATCTGATGGCTTCCTGCACAGCATTTGCACCGTATTGTTTTTCTAGTTCTTCCAAATGTAACTCAAGGTCACTTTTTGTATTTGCTGGAGTCTTTGCAGTATTATCAATACCCAGCTTAGCATCCCTTTGAGCCATTCCTAGCTCTAATACTTTTCTCTTGTATTTTGCTATATATTGACTAAGTACCTCTGCATCAAATCTGTATATTCCATCTCTCAAAGAAAAATCAATACATGGTCCCTTATTTTCAAATGGAACCTGGGAAACCCAAATGGATCCTAAACTTATAAACCCTAGGCTTTTTGCCATTGAGTACCATTTCATACCTAGGTCAGAAATTTTACTTGGCATGCCCTCATTAAAATTTCTTGCCCCAGGTGTGCTCATCATGGCATCTATGTTGGATGCTACCGCCACAGTCCTAAGCCTAGGAAATCTTGTCCTTATGTTCTTTATATTATCACCATTGACTTTTTCAAATATAGCCAGTGGTATTGGATTTTCTACCAACTTGCCTGATATACTCATAGCTTTGTTATACAAAGCCGCTGCCTGACCAAACCAGTTTCTTATGTCTAGTGACAATAAAAGATTGGGTGTGAAATATATTTCCTCTATATTAGAAACTTTCCAATGGGTTGATAGTGCCCCCAATCCTGTCCTGCTGAAGTTTGTTCTGACTATCTTGCCTTCCTCATTCTGAAAATCTCCATTTAATATCTGTCTGGCCAATTCTCCTATTGCTTCATTGTTTTTATAACTATGTATTGACCAGTAAACTCCAGAAGATTTATCGTCTTTTATATATGGCTGGTAGTATTGTACATATACCTTTTCATCGCCTATAAATATTCTTCTGATGTTAGTTGGCGAATTATAGGTGTGCTTTGACCTCTCCTGCCAAATAGGGTTCTGTATACCATCTTTATCAAAGCTTGATTCGCTTTCAGCTCCTATGCGTCCATACAATGGAGGTAAGTTCTCATATCCTTTACCCTGAATAAGAGGTCTGTGTATATAGTATGAAATAAGAGTATCAAGATTTACCTTATTTTCAGCCATGATAATTCCCTCACCCTCTCTTATAATTTATAATTTTTTCTCTTTTGACCTTTATGATTGTCAATAAGCATATCAATCATTGTTTAACTGCTTATTTATCTATAACCCTTCCATCTTTATCAAATTTCATGGATAGTTTGCTTGTCTTTTTATGCTTGCTTATCCTCTCAAATCTGCCAAGCTTAGCCTTTAATGCCTCATCAGGCGTGCTTTCTATATCAAGTCTCTTGCCTTCCTCTGGCATAGCCTGTCTATCACTCTGAAGTCTAACTTTATAAGGCTCAAGACCACTGTCTTTTACACCTCTTTGTTTAGTATCTTTACTAAATACATATGTTTTTCCTACTCTAGATTGCCCAGTTTGCCCAGTTTGCCCAGTTGTTCCAACTTCCCCAGTCTGCCCATACCTTTCAAGAACCTTTCTTCTCCGCTCCATCTCTTTCTTTCTGCGTTTCATCTCTTTTTCTTGCTGTATTTTTAACCTTTTCTCCCTGTTTTTCCTTCTATAATAGGAGCCAACTGCAATAATTATAAAAAGTATTGCTATTGTTGGTGCCAACAAATACGCGATGGTGAAGGATGTCTGAAGAGCGGATACTGATTCCTCTAATGTCATTACTCCAGGCTGAATGTACATTGTTCTCTCCCCCAATCAAATCAAAACCAATTTTAATTTTTATATTTCTGCCTTGTATGCTAATAAACACGACCCACTTTATAAGAGTAGGTCGTGTTTACATTGTTACCATATTAAGTTTACTGGGTTATATCCTTCTCGCTTTGCTATATCCCTCTCAACAGTGCGTATTGCTCCTTTTAGGTTCCTAACCCTTATTATCCCAGCGTCCCTATCTGCTATATTATAGGCATGCCCCTGATTATGTGTCTTATCAATTAGTATCTTTTTACACTTACTTGGGTATTTTACAATATTCTGTATGTTATCCTCAATCACATAATCAGCATCTTCTAATATGTGTTTATGCCCATCTGATACCTGAGCTATCATTCTTGACATATCAAAGCCAGGTATTCCAACCCTAACTGTCTCTTTCTTTACGTCTACTATATCTGCGTTAAGTGATACGGTATTTATCCATACACTGACTAAGGGGTTACCTTCTTTATCTTTGAAGATTTTCTCTGCTCTGGTTATGCTTCTTGCTCCAGGCATAAGCCTGAGGTGTCTAAATGTTTCAGGGTCTTTATACATGCTTATTATTTTTTCTTTTTGCTCATCTGTATACCCACAAGATTTTATTTCAAAAAACTCTGGTAACGGTAAATTTAATGTACTGAATACATATTTATTTAGGTTATTTAGCACATCATCCATGTCATATACTACTTTATACATCCTGCCTCACTACCCTTTCTCTCCTTTATTTCCTATTCTATACGCCTAGACAACTTCATGTATTAGTGTATTTAATATAATATATGCTGGGATTACTACACCTGTGATGTATATGCACTTATGTGATAGATTGTACACTGGATATAGTGTATTCACTCTGCTTAAACCTTCCGTTGCCTTTATTGCCCACTTTGATAATTCCTCTGGAGTGACTGTTATATCAATACCATTTGTTGATTCCACTTCATGGTATTGTATTATACAATCAAAAGTATACAGTATCATAATGCATGCTAGTGCCCAAATGAGTGCTCCTAGCAGCTCTACTACTCCGGTATCAGCCCTCTGTGTGCTGTTATGTGTTATTGCTGTGCCCACAAAGGCTACAAATAAAGCTGCTGACGATATATCAGATGATGCCACTGCTTTATTGTACTTGTACACCACTTCATTATAATTGTTTACTTCAATAGAAGGTGTATTATATTTGCTTGCTCCCCCTCTACCCCTATCTGCCTTTCCCGTTCTTGCTCTGCCCTTGTCTGCCCTTGATTTATTCCAACCCTCTGTATGGTTTGTTTCCTCCACACCCTTAATTCGTTCAGCCTCTTTCATGGCTGCGTCAAATGTCTCTTTGAACGAGTTAAACTTTCTATCCTTCAAACTATTCATGCTGCACCTCTTATCTTCTAGTCTCTTATAACTCTACTGGTACTGATTTAGATAATACGCTCATGTTTCTATACAAGAAATCATAGTTAAATGACAACCTCTCGGCTAGTCCTACCTCTTTCATTGTGTTTATGAACAATGATACTTGTTTTGCCTGGCTGAGTATTACACTAAAATCTTGGTCATTTTCTAACAGTGCTCCAGCATTAAAATCAGTAATTAAAGTTAATACCTTCCTATCCTTATATGTATACATCTCCAAAATACTTTTGCTCATTCCCAGTGCATTTAGCAGTTCCTCGAATGTAATGTCGTAATACCACTCTTGCCCTCCATATATTATGGATAGCTTCTGAAACCTCTTTTGCCCGTCTGGACTAGATTTATAACATTTCTCTGTTAAAATTCTGAACCCATTAGATTGTAAGAATTCTAATGCTATCATATATGCTCTGTAGTTAACTGATATTTCTACTGCTAATCTGGAAACTTTACCCGATTTTATATCTTCCTCCAAGTTATCTATTGGTGTTATTAAGAAAGCATCAAGTGCTGCTGTTATTACACATTTACCAAAATTTCCATTTGATATGTATTCATATAGTTCAAGTATTGTGTCAACTTTTATAGAATGCATCAGCCTATCCCAATCAGCTTTGTATGCATAGTATGCATCTTTATGTGCTATGGTGAGTATACTATCTATGTTCAAGCCTATTGGAACTACTTTATGCACTCCCCCTGCTCCTATAAACTCTCTTTCTTCTATGCCTTCCCATGGCTTTCCCTTTGCATATTCCATAAGTCGATTGAATAATACATATATAAGTATTTTGTTTACTTCTATCTCATGTGTTGATAATTTGTTATGAAATGCTGACACTATAAATATGTACTGTTTGTCACTGCTACTTAATGCCTGTTCTTCACTGTCTGCTCTGTGTTCCTCTTTTTCAGCCCGCTCTTTTATGATATTATAGTGTTTCATTATTCTGTTGTATGCTTTTTGAAGTTTTCCTCGCCTTATTCCGTATAATATCATGCCTTCTAGCATTTTTGTTGGGATGTTATCTACATTTTGTTCAAGCTTTAATAATCTAACCACATGAGAGAAGAAATCACTTCCGATTAGTCTGCTTCTTGGGTATTCATACTCATATCCAAGACTACTAATCAATTCATAGATTGTATTGAAACTAATTTTCACCAGCTCCTCTCTCCATTCTGGATGTATTGCCATCATAGGAATTGTAAGGCTTTCATCTATGTCTACTTTAACATTTGCTCCGTTGGTTTTTAATTTGTGTAGTAGCTTAATACTTTCTACTTTGTTATATTTGAATGTTTGGAGTAGGTATGGTAAGTAAGGGAATAACTCCCCTGTATCCCTTATTATCTCTGGGTATTTCTTTAGTTCCTCTGACTTAAATAGGTAATGTGCAAGTGCCTCTGCATAGTACCTACTCTGTAAACCTGTTTTTATGTCTAGTATCTCTAGTCCCCTAAAGACTGAATTACTTCCATCTATATCGAATATCAATGGCTCATGGTTTCTTTTCCCTATATCTGATTGCATCTCATATAAGGCTGCCTCTTCTTCAGTCAACCCTTGCTCTGCTAATAGCTGCCTATCTAAGGTTTCTAAGATTGATGTAAAGTACACATTGTCTGGCTTTGATCGCCCAAAGGCGCCTTCAAATCGTGTCTCCCTTATTAACCCTGCCTTCCTAGTTTCCCCATCTTCCTCCCTTTTCTTTATTCCCGCCCCTTTTGCTATTAAGGTGAGTAGTTTCCCTGCTTGCCTATCATCTAAGGATGTGTATGTAACCTTTTTATTGTTACTATCTATAAATGTTGCCAAACCTACTCACCTCCCTGTTCCTTCTATTTTAATTTTGTTTCCTGTGGCCTATTAAGTATTCTAAATCACTTGTATGTATTATTTTTAGGTATGTTTTAACTCCATCTGCTATTATGTCATCTTGGGCTGTATTTTCAGTGAATTTGACTGCTAAACTGGTGGCTAACTTATCTGTTAGCATGTCTGGAAGTAACCCATAAACTAATGCTTGTGTTAAGTTCATCTTTTCAAGCTCTGTGACCGCTAGCTTATACCCAGCTGTCCTCTCTGTCCTCTCTGTGTTTACTATTGCTCTTTGTATGCTTGGTGCGTCTATGGCTGCTATGTTTTCAAACCCATATACCATGGGGCCTGGAAGTATATCATAGGAAGCATATAATAATTTATATAATGTCGTTTTGCTTAGTGCTCTGTCTACCCTACCCATTAACTCTGCTAATTCTAACAAGTTTACCTTGTCGCCTGTGCTGTCCTTGCCCTGCCTCAATCCATCAAAATAGCCCAGTATGTTTAGGTTGTATAAATCAAGTGCTAAGTTTACCTCAACTGTAGATATTGTTTTATTATATGTTCTGCTGTTTGCTTTTATTTTATTCCCTGCCATATCTATGGTGTCTTTTAGGTAATGTGTGTTTACTATCTCCATAAGCCTTCTGGCATCTTCCCTCGATATACCTATATCTATCATTGGTTTGTAGATGTAATCTAAAGGGTTTTCTGTGGGTAAACCTAGTATCCTTAATTTATTTATCGTTTTCTGGTCTAATTCCTTTAGATTATAACTTAAACTAAATAAGCTGTCATTGGTGCATATTGCTTGCTTTAGGTTTGAAACTGCTTTTAGATATTTCAATGCTGTCTCTCTACCCGATTTTCCTGATTCGAGTGATTCAAGTGATTCAAGGTATAACCTACCCGCCTTCTTCCACATTCCCCCTCCAAATATCTCCCCTACTGGTTTAATGTCATCTTTATACCCTAGTAGCTTTAGCGCCTCAAATACGCTGTCATTGTAAAGGTTCCAGGTGTTTAATGCCCTAATTTCTACCCACTCTCCACTGCCTGGTATGCCTGTAATCTGTATTTGCTCCCCATGCCCTAAGTTTCCTAGGTTTGATGAGAAGAGTTTCCCATACTCCCTATGAAGTTTTAGGTTATTTTCATCATCAATCACCTTTGTCACGTTTATCGACATCATCCTCCTTGTTTGTGTAAAGGGGAATATTCCCAATATGTCCGCTGCCAACAATCTGGAGAACATGTCAAACCTAGCTGTTTTAAGGGATGATGGCCCATAATATTCATTGTCTACTATATTTATGTTGTCAAATTTATCTCTAAGGTGATTATAAAAGCTGTGTATAAGTATCCTTGTCTCACTATCCCTCATTATGATACTATGTGCCCTCTCTAAATAAACCCTGAATTTTCTCCTTCCTGCTGGTGATATATCTCTGGTACCCTGGGTATATCCTCCTATATTTAGGCAGCATAATAACAAATATGCACAGATATTATGGATACTTGATTTGTCTAGCCCTAAATCTACTAAAGCATCACTTATTATTTCCTCGAATGTATTGGATTCGCCTGCAAGCATCATATCCAATATCCTTACTGCCCTAAACTTGTGTTGTTCTGCTTGCCCAAATCTGGATGGTCCCCCTAAATGGGTTACTGCTGGCTTATCCCCTAATTCCTCAAATAAACCTCTAATGAACTGTGTCTGTCCTCCTATGTGAAGGAAACTATAATTATTGTATAATGCCTCTACTGCTTCAAATGCCCTAGATGCTTGCATCACCATAAGTTCCTTAGATGCTTGTAATGAATTATATGCTGTATCCCCCTCATTTTCCCAGGGCCTAAATATAAATAACTCTCTTAGTATTTCAAGGTATGGTATGGTGTGCTCATCTGAACCATCTGTTGGCTTAATGTCATCTCTAAAACTTGTTAGTTTTTCATATTTTTCATTTGCTGATAATATTGCTGGTAAGTATTTAACAAATCTTTGTGTTATTATTACTTTATCTAAGAATGTCAGGTTCACATTTATGGCGTTGTTTAATACTGCTGATATAAGTATTAGCTGCCTAAATCTTTTTATACCAGTGTAACCTAATACTTGACTGCTTCTATTGGATTCATCCGTATCTATGAAGATTTCGTTAAGCCCAGGTATCTTTATCTTAGATGCCTTAATACCTATAAACCTTCCATTTGTATCTAAGTCTAAATTTGGATGACTTACCTGGATGTAATCCTGTATATATGGAGTTAGTTCACTGTTGAAAGCAGTCATTTCTTGCCTAGATGAATAGTATATTTCAATTGCTCTTTGTATATCTACTTTATCCGTGTTGGTAAGTATATTATATATAAAGCTTATATTGGGATTTTTAGCTGCTCTCTTTTGAGTATCCATGTAGTACTCGCCTGCCCATCAATTAAACTTAATTTTTGTATTTTCCTACTTAACTGATTTTAAGATGGATATAAAAGAATGCAGTTAATCTATGTAAGTTGTTTATCTGCTGAGTTCTATGAAATAATTAACACACCTTAAGCTATTTTATTAGCCCAAGGTGTGTTAGTTGTTTTAATCCTGTTTTGCTTAAATGCTTATGATGCCTCCATCATTTATAAGCTGTTGTATTTCAGGCTGTATAGGTGCCCTCGATATTGCTTGCTGTGTATTCCCTAAGCTTTCAGGCTGTCCTAATTGGTTAGATTGGTCTGTACCTTCGGAACCCTCAATTGATTTAACCCTAGTATACCCTGCTCCATACTCATCTTCATCCGTATTATTCAAGTAAACTCCTTGAGATTCAATGTATGTCTCTTTTACATGGCTGACATCCCCCACCATCTCAAGGTAGTATACCTTACTGCCCTTAGGTACAAACCCGTGCTCGTTTACTATGAATTGGAAGCCTATTTCAGTAAATTGCCATAGTATGTCACTAACTATCTTTCTGTTATGTACTGACAGTCCACTGATTACCTCGTCCATTACCAGTATTCGCCTGCTATTAGTTAGCACTATTAAGGACAAAATGCTTAAAAGACTTACAATCTGAGCTATTCCATGACCTGAGTCTGCCTTAAGGCTTCGTGTCTTGCCATTTCCCACTACTAATTGTATTTCCAACTGAGGGTACTGGTTGCTTCTCATGTATTCATGTAGCCTTATCTGCCTTGTAGTGTTTTCAAACATTCGTGCCAATGCACTATTCAAATTTTCCTCTATAAACTTGTAGGCTTCACTGACTGCATCGTCACTAACCCTGTTCAATATTTCTATTGCATGGGTTGCTATATCTAATGCCTCTCTATTATCAGTGTTGTCTTTCATCAGTTTGGCTATGCCTTCTTCAAGTTTCTGCTTAGCCCTAATGTTAGCCTGTTGTTCTATTTCAATTTTTCCTATGGTTGACAGCATTAAATTTGCTCGTTGCTTAATTTCTAAAATGTCTTGCATTGTCTGTGCCATCTGTATTTCCTCCCGCACATTTTATACCTTCCAATACTTTAGTGCTCAAAATTCCTAAAACTCTGTAAATCCCTGGGCTTTCCTACCGAATAACCTTGTATGTTTAATGCCCCAATCTGTTTAATTGCCATATATTGACTGTCTGTCTCAATTCCCTCAACTATAAACCTTATTCCTAACTGTTTTAATCTTTTAGATATTGTGCTTATTTTGCTCAAATCCTGCTTAGAAAAATCACTTCTGCCTGTGTGGCTATATTTCATCTCTGATGGACTTATACCTAATAGTCTATCAAAGTTAATTCCAGATTTATTAAAATCATCTATGCTTATTTCTATTTTATTGTTCTGTATTGACTTAATATTTTCCAGTGCCTCAGCACATAACATATCTGTATCTTCGCTTATTTCAAGAACTATTATATCTTGTAAACCTCTTTTGGTTATTATGCTTACTATATTTTCAACTGTGTCTTTGCAGCATATTGTGTGCTTTGATATATTTACATTCACATGAAATTTACTGCCTATGCTAGCTCCAACCACCCAGTCTGTTGTTTCCTTAATTATATGTATGTCTAATAGTCTAAATCTCTCTGCTGTCCCCAAATTTGGCTTGATTTCATCTGCTATTCCTACTAAGTTTTTAACTACCTCATATGCTCCGTTGCCCTCAAGCCCCCGATACCTCATCAATACTTCTATGCTTACTAGCTCATCGGATTCGGCATTGTATATAGGCTGACCGTATAGCACAACATTATTCACAGACGCTCTGTCTGTAATCCCTACTACACCCATACCTAATCACCTGCCATGTACGTGTTTGCTCAAATTTATTATATAAGTGTCTATTATTCAGTTTTAGTACTGTTATTGATATAATTTACTATATGATTCAACTCTTTTCCATATAAATATATCTTTATGTATTTGATATTCCCTCAATTCTTTATTGCTCGAAATTTTCTCTTGGCCGCTCCACACTACTTAGTGCGTTTAGTTCAAATCCTCCAAAGCCAACAGGTTCATCGTCTTGTAGACTAACTCGTCTCACCCTGCCTGCTAGGCACAATACTTTGAAATAATCAATACTTACTTCTGTTATTACTGGAATTCCAAAGCTATTTCCAGATTCGTCTAGGTTTAATAGCATGTATCCTATGGTATCTCCATCGTTTACTATCTTCGATATTGGTTGGTATAATTCCATTATATGAACAGCTCCTATTATTTTGTATACAATTAGGAGCACCTTGGTCTAACTTGCCAAGGTGCTCCTAATCTAACTATGCACTTATTTTGTGAGCATCTCTAATTATTAAGCATCAAGCCGCATCATCAGAGTTGTCACTCATCTTCTCTACATAGCACCCTTTACCATACAAACGTTTCGTTTTGTTTATTACCCGGGGTTCCCACTGCTTTCTGCAACGAGTACTGGCTTTCCAGCCATGGTTTCTCCAGTCCTCAATGGGGTCATCCCAAATAGTGGGAAGATGTTTGCCTCTGGATTTCCTTGTAAACTCGTCATAGTACTCCGGGTCTGTCGTCTGTTTTATCTCATTGAAGGTTTTGATTTTCCTGTAGCAGCTTCCACCCTTATGCTTATGGATGAATGGCCAGGGTCCCATCCTAAAATCGGGGTATGCTGTGCTTGGTATAAATCCCCATCTGGAATAGTATTTCTTAGCCTTGTTTTTATTCTTTCTGTTCCTTCTAATGGACTTGTAGGCCTCATCCTTGTTGCAGACATGATTAAGCACATCATTAACAAGGTTTCTGTCGTAGATACTATTGTTGTCCAACAGGATTCTGTGGTCTCTCTGGATTTTTACAATGTTAAAATTGTACCAACCAGTGTAGACCCTCGCATAACAACAATCGTTCTCGTTGTTACCAACCAAAGACAGGAAACTATTGTAGGTCTTGTCTACATTAAACTGGGATAGATAGTTTACCATCTCCTGGTAACTCTCGAACTCATACCATTCCTTGCCGTCATAGATTTTGTACATGATCAATAACTCCTTTCAAGCGTCATTGACCAAATACGAAGCAATATGGGATATACCTCAACGCCTCTACCTCCAATCTATCCTCAATAATGGTACCTTTTTATTTTATAATATCAAATACCTTAAAGAACTTAACAGACGGGTATTCACCTTTAGCTGCCTTAATCAGGTTCATAATAGCGATTACCAGTATTGCTATTGATACTGCTAAACCTGCTAGGCCAACTACTACGGCTACTAGCCCAGTCATTATAGAACCTACAACACCTATCGCAAATAACCCTATTATCATGTTTATAATCCAAATGCCAAAACTAACAATAATAGACTGTATTGTCAAAGACAGTGCTGAGTTTATATGCGCCTTAGCAAAAGGTGACTTGTCTTTTATAGCAAGAATTGGCACTAGCACCAGTATTCCAAGATACCCTATGGCACACATTACGTTATCATCATTTCCGGCAACTGCACCATATCCCTGCTGGTATCCTTGCTGGCCCCAACCAGGAGGAGCTTGGTATCCCCAACCCTGGTTAGGTTGGCCTTGGTTAGGTTGACCCTGAGGGCCTGTTTGTCCCCAACCTTGATTGGGCTGTCCTTGTGGGTCCCACCCTTGATTAGGCTGACCCTGAGGTCCTGTCTGTCCCCAACCCTGGTTGGGTTGACCCTGAGGCCCCCAGCCCTGATTAGGCTGGCCTTGAGGTCCCCAACCCTGATTTCCCTCTTGGTTAGGCTGTCCCCAACCCTGGTTAGGCTGTCCCCAGCCTTGATTGGTCTGGCCCTGAGGAGGTTTATCGAAGTTAGGTGCTCCCTGATTCTGGTTCTGATTCTGATTGGGTGGAGGGTTCGGTGTCCCACCCTGGGACCAACTATCATGGTTATTCTGCACTCTGTCTGTACCCATTGTATTTGTCCCTTGTCCGTCCTCTCTATCCATGTGTTTTCCTCCTATCTTAAGTTTTAATTAAATAAAACTTATTTCCTCATATATCGCTAGCTATCACAAACGACTTACTCGGGTTTTGCCGCTGAGAAATAGCCACACATAGCAAGGTATTCCTCTCTATGTGCTGCCATTTCCTCGTTTGATGAACGAGAATTCAACTGGTATGTCTGCTTGACATTCAGTCTTTCCATGTCATCAATCTCACCAACCCTAATCCAATAAGCTCCATCTGGACCAACACTGATGTCAAATGCAATATCATCTGTAGTCATTCTAGAAATAACATTGTGCAACATCTTAATGTTGACTGTAAACTTTAGATTACTGATATCTCCTACAGTATCAATTGCGTAATAAACATTTACTGTGTACTTGTTCTCTACTGACTTGTTTGTACTGCGAACTACTGCCTGAATACTGATATCTCCAGTGCTTTCATCTCTGACAACCTGGAACTCTGCTGAATCTGATGCGCTTACTTCCTTTGCATTACTAAGACACATCAACAGTGCATCCTTGTTAATCTCCAGCATATACTGACCATAATCAAAATCAATTCTGGTCTTTACATTTCTAACCTGAGTGTTTTCCTGTCTTTGGTTGATTAGTGACAAAGCGAAGCTGTTATCATCAACACTGTACAGCACATCACGCTCACGTCTCTGCTCATCACCAATAGGCATTGTATAAATCTGCTCAACACCCTTGTTTCTTAGCCTGTTTAGTACAGACGCTAAACCCTTTGCATGAGAAGATGTTACCAAAATCTTGTGCTTAATCTCTGAAACAATTGGCATCTTAAAAATACCAAGGTCAGTACTCACGAATGCCCTACGTGCATTGGGTGCAATATAGATTATCTTATTGCTTTCAATGGAGAACTTACTCATGATATTCTGTAGTTCATCAATATCCCAAGTATCTCTCTCATTTTCCCAATCGTTCTCATTAACAGGAGGAAAGATGCCAGTAGGAGGAACACCAGCTGCTTCCTTCTCTGCTATGTAGTTAGCAATCTCATCTGCTGATGCATGGCAAATAGCATCATACTTGCCTCTACCCAAACCGGATTGCTTAACACTAAGCTTGTCAACAGGCGTCCAATTTATATACTGCTCATAGTCAGATACTTTCTTGTAAACCTCTTTGTAGTCCTTGTTTGATACCTCTGTTATGCTCTGCTCCTGCTGTCCATCCTCTGCCTCATCCTCAAGACCACCGAAGTCCTCATCGAAATCAGAGGAACTTGCAGGAATTACTGACGGTCCGTTAGGCAAATCACCGATTGACTCCTGCCCATCAATCTCCTGCTCCTGAGCCTGCTCCTGTGCCTCTTCCTTGGCTCTTGCTGCCTCCTCTGCACGGGCCTGTGCCTCTGCAAGGGCATCCGCCTGCTTTTCCTCGTCTGTTTTCTTGACAAGTGTGGGTGAAAACAGCTCTGCACGGAACCTGCACTGCCCATCCGAATTAAACTCGATGGACAGATCGTCCATCTTCAGCTTGCCAGGTGCCTTACAAGAATTGATGATACGGATAAGAGGCTCATACTCAAATGCAATCTGACCGCGAGGGTCTTCATCGGTGATAATAGCAGGAATCTCTGTTAGAAGGGTAATTGTATTGGAGTCAGTATAACAGACCTTAATGCTCCTATCCTTAATGTCTAAGAGCACTCCAGGCATCATCTTTGCTGTTGCTAAATCACTGATCTGATTAACTGCTGAGGTAAAATCTTCAATATTGACCTTCATATCTTTACTCCTTGTCTTTATTTATCTGTTTGCAAAAATTGGAGGAAGCTCACCATCAAACTGACCAATGTTAGGTGCTTGTGGCATCTGTACTGAATTAGGTGCCTGTGGTGCGCCTGGTACTGTACCAGGCATTACCTGTGCTGTTCCACCAACTGGCTGGCTAGCTACTGTTGGAACTTGCTGTGCTACCTGGCTGGTTGTGGCTGCCTGCTCCTCATCTTGGATACGCTTAAGTATGTCGTTCCCAACTGCCATGGTATTGTTAATCTTATTGATTCTATCAGCTAGGATTGACTCAATGTTGTCAGGTGTTACTTGAGCACCCAATTCAGAGCTCAATGTTGCACAACGCTTCTCCAGCTCTTGCCTGGTAAACTCTATCTCTGCCTTTAGCTGATTTGCTTTGTCCCTATACTGTCTTAAGGATGCATTGTACTTTTTGACTTCTTCAATATTAACGCCATTTTGCATTTATTTTCACCCCTAAAATAATTAACTTCTGCTTGCCTTAAGCAACTCGATAGCCTTAACCTTGTATTTCTCTGGAACCCCCATTGCATTTATTATATCTTCAGGATTTCCAATTGTTCTATTATGACTATCTAATTTTTTAATTATATCCGAAATATCTACACGCTGTTCCTTCCGTAATTTTTTCTCTGCCTCTATGGCTTTTTGAGAAAGGTTAAAGGATTCTGCCAAATCTGGCAAGTCTATTGTAATGACTTGGTAATCCAAATTTCCGGATTCATCAATTACCAATAGTACCAGCCTGCCTTCAAGGTCCATATGCCCCTCTGTGTAAGCCGGTCTAGGCAACGACCCAGGGTATTGCACTATTACATGGTGTGCCCTTGCTATTCCATTGTCCTGCTTGATTATATCTCCCTCAAATATATACTGTGTATGTATATGCCCTGAGATGATGTAATCTACACCAAACCATTTTGAAAAGTTGTCTAACTCAACAAACTTGCCCATATTAGGCATAGGAGAATTGCTAAATCTAAAATAATCATGTGCCAAAATCACATTTGTTGCTCCGTCTGCTGTGCTTATGTTTGGCTCTGTTTTGGTATGCAATCCATAGTCAACCATTGTGATATTGACATTCCCAATCTGTATGTTACAGGATGGCTTCAATAAATCCTTCTTAATGTAATATTCATATTCTGTCATGCCATAGCTGGCTTTATCATGGTTGCCCTTTAACTGATAATGACTCCCTTGCACAACACCATACTGCCTTTGGAGCTCATTTTCAACTGCCTCTCTATACTCCAATGTATGGAACCTACCATAAGAAAAGTCACCTAGACCTACCAGCATTGTTGCCTGCTGTTCTATGGCGATATCAGTTATATTCTTAAAAAGATTTAAGCTTTCTGATGCGTAGTCAACATGTGCCCCATAATTTTTACTACACAGATGAGGGTCACCATATATTAGTATTCTAGCCTGGTCTGCCAAGTATTCCACCACCTTACTGTGCCATTTCCCTATATTTGTCTATGTCTATTACTATATCTTCTCCACAATTAGGACAAGTCTCAACTGCTGCTCCAATCGACTTCAAATAAGATTGAACTTGAGAGCAATAATCATCACACTGCTTATAGGCTGTCTCTAGTTGCCCCAATCTGGTAAATCCAGCATTAACAGATTCTAACATCGTCACTGTGTTAAAATCAGATTGTTCTATCAGTTCTGCCCCTGCTGTATCTATTCTTCTTAGTTGGTTGGTTAAGCTACTTAGCTTGTCTCTAAGTTCAGCTATACTTGTCATTGTTATTAGCTCAACTTCATTGACTTCCTCAGCCTCCCCAATCCTAACCATACTCTCATTAGCAAAAATAGCCCTATCAAGTTCAACCTTTTTAATATATGTATCAACAATACTTTGATACACTGGTATATCAATATTTTCAGCTGTATCTGCTAATGAATAAGTTGATAATAACTTATTCAATCTTGTCAGCTTAGTTAGTAAAGAGAGGGAATCAGATATCTGAACTGCCTCAAGCTCACTGATATCCTGTAAACCAGCTTTGTCTATCTCTGCTATTGCCCCTAGTTCCGCCTCTGCTCTTTTTATTCTGTCAACTAGCCCGGCTGCTTCCTCTAAGGAGTTTATAACTGCTAGTTCACTCTCAAGTCTAGCCTTAATATTAAGTAATGACGTTATATCATATACTTTTACTGCTTTTAAGCTGTTTGTTAAAGTCTGAATGCCATTTTCATTTGCGTCTATAACATGCTTTAATTCGTTTACTTCCTTTGACCCGCTCTTAATTGCTCTTGTTATCTGGTCAACCTTCAATGCATCATACATCACCTTATAGTTTGTTGATGCAGGTGTAACCACAAATAATAGTTGGTCCTCATAGGTTCTAACCTGTAGATACTCTTTTGTCTCTGGTTCCTCTATCATTCCCATCACTCTTTGTACTTCTACAGGTGCGCTGCTAGAGTCAATCTTAGTTGTATCATACACTGTACCATCAGGATTTTTAACTCTATATCTATTGCCTGTTGTGGTTTTAATACGAGTTATTACTGTGCCATCCTCAAGCTCTATCTCAACTCCAAAGCCATTTGTACCATCCCTAATGTAATCTTTCTGGTCTTTAGGTGTAGAGTGAAGCGCACAAACTGAAAATGCCTTTACTACTGATGTCTTTCCTGCTTCGTTTTCGCCTATTAAGGATACTATAGGCGATTCATCAAAATTTACCTTGACCTCGCCTATATTTCTGAAATCCTTTATCCATATCTGCTTTATAGGACTATACTTCGTTGCCATCTTTACACCACCTATGTACTATATCAAAGCAAAATTCAATCCTCTATCTTCCCCCAAATACTCTATAGATTTATTTTATGCCTAAATATAAAAATATGAGCACCAGTGTCATACCACCAGTGCCCATATCCATGTATATTTGTATTATTATTTTTTCTCTGTGCTATGCCAGCAATCCAGCGTTGTTAAGCTTGTTAACTCCGTGACGCTTGTAGTTGTAAGCATCCGCCACTAGATATGCAAATGCATTTGTGGGCTTCTTAGGACTGATCACCCTGCTCTTATCACAAAGCTCACGAGGATCAAGCCTCTGCATACGTTTAATAAGGTCGGCATCGTTGATACCCTCTGCTGAAAAGTAAGAGAAGAATTGTGCCATACCCTTGATAACTAGCCCTCCCCAAGTGGATGGATTCTCCCCAAATCCCTCCTTCATTACCTTAATCATTCGCTTAAACATGATAGGTCCAAGCTTATTGTAAGCCTGTATCATCACATTTGCGGCCTGAATTGTCTTGCCATTCTTGTGGCCACTCACCTCAAGCCCAAGCTCATTTAGGATTTTATTCACTGCCGTTGGCACTTCCTCCTTGCCAACAACCATTGCCTTGAACTTATCCACTGAGTTAAGGTTCACACGGTTATCGTCCTGATGAGCATACAGCCTTGCCATCTCACAGCTGAGCCCAACGCTATCAAGCTCAATGTCAATGATGGCCTCATCTCCGAATTTCATGCGTACTGCCTCAACACGGTGCTGTCCATCAAATACCTTGAGCCTTCCATCTGTTTTGTCGATACCTGCTACAGGAATTCTCCACTTATGAATATCAAACTCGTCAGCGATGACCTTCACTCGGTCCCAATTGATTTCGCGCTGGAACTCGGCAGGCTCCAAGTATTTAACAGCAACGCTGATTACTTCCTTATGAATATAAGGGGAAACCTTACCGTCTCTGTTATATACTTTCTTGAGTTCTGTCCGATTGTCCGACCTGTACTTCTTGGGGTCAAAGGTGTCTATCAGTTTGGGCTTAACATTACTTTCCAAATTCCTGTACCTCCCTAAATAGCATCCTGTTTACAACATCCAGATTATCCAGTATCTTTGAAATTTCCTCAGGTGTTTTATCCAACCTGATAATGCCTTCGCACATGTCATTGTAATCTCGCATCATTTGTGTTAGTCTATTCACATTTGATGCTTGAATCTTTTCACTCTTAGTCTGCTTAGTGTTGCTCTTTACAGTCTCACTCTGCTGGTCAGTTGCCTGTTCCGAGTCTCTGGTGTGCATAATCTCTGTCTGTGGCTTCCCCTCAACTCGCTCTTTGAAACGCTGCTTATACAATCTTCCGAGCTTAAGCCCACACTCTTTACAAGTATAGTTATGTATATCAATGTCACTAAGTCTGAGCTCCTTGCCACAATCACGGCATTTAACCCTCACTGTGCTAGGAATACTAAGCAGTGCTGCCTTAAACTCCGAAATACCACGGGTTTCTTCCAAATTCTCAAAGTCTGTATCATCATAATCCGATGCATTGCAGTCCTTGATAAACCTCATGATTCTGCCAAATTCTGCTACCTTCAACTTCCCGTAGCAGGAGTTGGCAGCAAGTAATGCCAGCATGAATTTTCCTTTGTCACTGTCAAACTTCGTAAGGTTTCTTCCAGCCGCCACTAGCTGAGTCACTTCAGTGTCCTCTACCCCAAGCTCCTTTTTCAGCATGCCTTCTGACAGTTTGTTATATAGTTTTACTACCACATATCCTGTCAAAATGTTAGCTATTTGCTCGTTTCCAGTGTCTTTCTTAAGTTTTGCTACTTGACTGCTTAGTTTCTTACCTGCGTTCTGAGCATTTACTGCTCTTTCTGCTAATTTATAGTAGTCCATACAGCTGCAATCACCACCTAAATTTTTCTTTATATCTTATATATCGAATTGATTACAGCTAAGCATGATTATTTTATTAACTAGTCACACTTCCCAACCTGGTCCGTACTTTTGATACATGTCTGCACGATACTGTGCCTCTATTAACTCTAGCCTAAGTTCTGCTATATCGTCCTGTAACTCTGCTACTTTATCCTCTAGCTCATCAATATCCTCATTCAGTCCATCTATAGTCTCCTCTGATTCAGCATTTTGCTCAACTGCCTCATCTAAAGATGTCTGCAACTCTGATAGCTCTGATTCTTTAGACTCTATAGTTGACTGCATTTCCTCTATTGTTCTCTCATATTCTTTATTTTGGTTTCTCAAGTATCCATCTGTAAACCCGCCTGTTAGCGTCATAAACAAGTAAGTTCCAGCTATACTTATAGCTGCTACAAATATAATTAGAACAAATGAATATATTACTGGATGCCTTGATACCCAACTTTCATTGTAATCATAATAATCATCGTCGTATGTATACCTATCACTATTTGTATTGTGTTCAGGTTTATATGGTTGAAACCTTTCTGTATTGTGATTGTATTCATCTTTACTGTTGTGCATATCTTCTACCACCGAATCATTGTTATTGTCCACTGCTTTGTCTCCTTCAGTATCAAGGCTAAACTTACTTGGTATCTCTGACATTGCTTCTTGTATTCCCTTTACTACTTGTTCCTCGTTATATGTTGGTTTATTTTGATTAGGTGTATTGTCGTTCAAATCACATACCCCCTTAAATTTCCATCACCACATAACCTAATATGTATAAAAATAGGGCACCCACAAGGGGTGCCCTATGTTCAGTCTGTTTTTGCTTGCCCTTAAATCTGGATTCCACCAGATGCCCCACCAAACATAGCGTTTGCATCAGGAATAGGAGGAATGTTAGGGGCCTCAGCGCCAGTAGGTGCGCCACCGGGAACCCCAGGTACACCAGGAACAGCAGGAGCTGCCGCGCCAGGAACACCAGGCACACCGGGCACGCCAGGCACTATGTTCCCGCCGAGCTGAGGATTAGTAACAGGTGTGCTGGTCACATACTCCATGTACTGTGCACCTGCGTTAATCTTCAACTCCTGGCAGTACTTGTCCCACTGCTCGAAGAGGTTATCGGTGATCTTCTTGGCCTCCATGGTGGTCATACCAGCCCACTCAGGGAAGCTCTTCTCGATGCCCTCCCACTGGAACTTCTTAACATCCTCGTTAATCTTGTCCAGCAGAGCAGGGTACTTAGCAGTCATCATGTTGTTCGGGAACACCAGGGCAGTGGTGCTCTGAGAAATCTGAAGTCTACGGTCATCAGTGGCAGGATACTCAAACATCAGCTCGGCACCGGGCAGGTCTGCGCCGGAGTTGATAACCTGCTGCTGAATCTTATCCACACGGGACTGAGACAGCTTCATGACCTTAAGGTCATACTCAGGCAGATTATCCTGGCCGAGAATGATGCTGTTGTCACTCTGCTGACGGAACTTAACGATGAGAATGTACATATAGGAACGAGCGTCCTTAGCCTTTCTCTCGTCAGCGAAAGTAGCATTGGACTTCTCCAGATGCTTCTTACGGTCCTCACCAGTCAGCTTGCACTGGGCCTCCTCACGCTCCTTGCGATAACGATAGATGTCCCAAGCGTCAGACACACGGTCACAGAAAGGACAAGAACCATCGTTCAGGACAGTACCATCGTCAGCATTACGGGTAACGTCCTTCAAACAAATGGTAGCCTTGTACTTACCATCAGGGGTCTGCCACTCATGGATATTACCAGAGATAGCCACCAGCTGCTTAACTGTACGAGTATTGCCATTCTCGTCAGTCTCGGTAGCAGTCACGTAAGGGATATAAACCATATGCCTGGCACCCTTCTCAGCTGCATACTTGATGGAGCTACCACCGGCTGCGTCACGCAGGAATGAACGAACATCAGTTACTCTCTTACTAGCGCTGCTCAAAAACGAAGTACCCATAGTAAAATGTCTCCTTTTGTTAAAATTCTCTCATGTGTTATTGTGTCGATGTGTTACTGTGGTTTTGTGGGCTTACTGCCAAATTAAGTTTCTCTCATGTGTTCTACACTCATACACTACCTGTCTTAATGCATTTCTGTACCTCACTGTTCTTAAAATTATAATTAACAGCACTAATGCTGCAATTACTAATGTAAATCAATCAAATTTAATTTACACCACCAAATAAACTTATGCCTGTTTTTAGGCTGTTTTTGTTTTTATCATTGTATATCTACAATACCTATCTGTATATTGCAGACTTTTTGTGTATTTATCTATATATCACTTGCTTTTACAAATTTGTATGCTTTGCATGTCTTAATGGCCAAAGAAACCCATTGCTGCTGAATCTAATCCTGTTATCATAGAATAATTAGTAGTATGATATCTGTCTCTTAATACATACACCATCCTACTATTTACTATTCTCTACCATAATGGAACTAGTTCTTCAAAGGGTAAGTATTGTACTTGCACCTCATCAAATTGTTTGTTCATTTCCTCTATTATGCCTGACTCAAGTAAAAACTCATTCAATACATCTTCAATAGATGCATTTGGGTTAATCTGAGCAAGCATCTGTACTATTCCTCTGTCTCTTATAGACATTATTATACCTAGCTCTGGATTTACTATCATAATCAGCGATGCTAGTTCTAACAATGATACTTCGCTAAGAGTGAATAGTACTCCCTGACAAACACTTAATAAACCCTCTACTGCCTGCAGTTCTTCAGGTGTTTCACATAGCTCGTTTAGATTATTTGGAACCGTTATCTCCAGCATTAGCCCGTAAGGTAATGGTATAGTTGCGCCTACATTAACTCCCATTGCATCTAACATATCTTGGGCTGTCAATTCTCAGCACCTCCAGTATCTTTAGTATTGTTATATAACTCTTGTATTAACACACAGTATTTATGTATCTTTGCATATTGTTTTGCCTCAAAATGAAACCTATTTGCTTGCCTTTCTTCAACAAATGGCAAGAAGTCTGTTCCGTATTGTAGTGACCTGGCAAACCAGTCACATACCATCTCTAGCATGTCTAATTCAGACATTTCTGCGTAGTCACTAAAGTATTCTGGATGATGTCTATTGTGCTCCCAATGATATTCTATTGCTTTTCTCTCTGTTGGTGTTAATTGAGCATCTGCATCAGTAAAGCACCTGTTGCTCTGTAGTATCTGTGATAGCTTTCTAAATTCCTCTTTGTCAAATTTTGAGTTATCGTGCTCACATCCTCGCTTTAACAGCTGTGTCCCTAACTCAATCTTGCCGTTCGACATAAAATACTGCGCCATTAGAAAACAATTGTCTAGTACTATCTTCTTATGAGTTACTGTATCTTTTGCCATCTTAAAAAGCTTTTCTAAATCCGTAGCCAAGTTACTCCACCTCACTATGTGTTATGGTTACCTTGGCCCTCAAATCTCCAAATATATTGTCTCCTAGGCTTCTAAATTGTACGGTAACCTCGTGCTCACCCTCACCTAAACCAGCTAAATTTATGTATGGCTGAACACTTGTAACTGTTGTGTTTTCTATTCCATTATTTGTGTCTACTATATCAACATCAAAGGTCTTTGCTTCTATTGTAGCCACTAATCCTTCTTCTAACCCCTCAATACCTACCTGATTAGCATTAAATGTTATTGCCTTAGTATAGAAGTCAACAAACTCAACTGTGATGTTAACTCTATCATATGGAGGTATTACTGTTAGTTCCGATGTGATGTACTCACTCAATGAAACAGTTCTCACATATTGTGACCTTGCAATATCACCTAATGATATGTCTAATGGTATAGATATATCTATGGAAGTTATGCTCTCCAGTAGTTCATCTGTGCCAGTAACATAAACTGACTTTGTATCATAATCTATTGACGAGATTATATTATTTAATACTGGGTTTCTTATTATTGTGGTTATGTTTAATGGTACCAGCTTTGTCTTACTCACGCTAACTGTTGCCTCTATGGTTGAATGGTTTATATCAAATTTACTGGTGTCCATCAACTCTCCATTTTTGTCGTATATATTTGGTTTAACTGTTATTGTTTGGTCAGATGTTATGGAAGATTTATCTATGTAAACTACCACTTCTCCTATAGTGTTTATCAGTGACTTTGCTCCTGATATCATTATTGTGTTGTAGTCTAACTCCACATTCGATACGTAGTAATTTACATTGCTTTCCCCTTCTTCTGCTATTGTGATATCCACCTCTGTTGTAATTATATCCTCAAGTGATATGTTTACCATCTGTTGTAAAGGGGATGCGTCCACACTTGGATAATCAGATATAGAAACCTCTATGGGAACTGCATTTGTTATGGACAGCTTTGATAAATCTACCACAGCTCGTATATCGTCCATATTTAACCTGTCTACTATCTCTTTTGTATCTTTAACCCTAACATCCACAGTGCTTCCGTCTATAAGTTCATATGTCTTTCCGGTATCTTCTATATAAGATTCATTGATTACCTCTAATGGAACATTTCTAATAACTGTTGTTATAACAGGGTTATTAGATGAAATCACTATCATCCATAGTATAACAGATGCTGCTATGCATTGCACTTTTAACAGCGTATTTCTTCTAAACACTCCCTGTGTTTGTATCTTTTTAACTGGTTTATCCACTTTTACGTTTTGTATACTTTTTAATTCTTCTGCTAATTTTTCTCTATCTATGTTATGTAGCAGTTTACCATTCCTTGCTACTGATATTGCCCCAGTTTCCTCTGAGACTATAACTGTTAAACTGTCGGTTACCTCTGATATTCCGATTCCTGCTCTATGTCTTGTACCTAAATCTTTATTGATTCTTTTGCTATCACTAAGTGGTAAGTAGCAAGTTGCAGCTGATATTCTATTGTTTTGTATGATAACTGCCCCATCATGTAAGGGTGTATTTTTCTCAAATATATTGATAAATAACTGAGATGTTATGTCAGCATTAACTTTTATCCCGGATTCAACATATTCATTTAAAGGTGTTTTACACTCAATTACTATGAGCGCCCCTGTTTTTGCCTTGCCCATCAAAGAGCACCCTCTGACTATTTCCTGTATAGAAAAGTCAGACAGCCTTTGTACAGTGTCTTTTGGCTTTCTATCCTTAAATATAAGTGCAATTATATTCTTTAACGATATGTTAAAATCCTTAGACCCTAGCTTTTCTATCATTTTTCTTAGCTCTGGCTGAATTATAACTATGATTGCTATACCCAAGAACAATAGCAAGTTTTGAAAAAGTATAGTTATTACATTAAAGTTTAGTATGTATGCTGTTAAATAAAACAGTAATATAATCACTACTCCCTTGAGTAGTGACCATGCCCTAGTGTCTTTCAAAGACTTAACAGCATAATAAACTATGAATGTTAATAGTGCTATCTCTATAGCATCTGATATGCTTACTAATGGTATATACCTTATGAATGGTATGTCTCTAATTGTTTGTGTAATGTTTTCCATCTTTTCTACATCCACCACCCATGTCTCCGCCAAGCCATACGCTTACTTAAATAATTATAGCCTGCCTGTTATTTTAGTCATTTTCCACTTGTATGTACCATGTCTATTCATCATGAATACCTTAATTTTTGCGTCTGCCTCTTTAAAGAGTTTTGCCTCGTTTATGTTAAATGTTGTTGAGCTGTTTTTACTCTGTTTTTTAGCTACAAACATTCGCATACCACCTGGGTGTTCTGCATATATTACTACGTTTTTAATATCGCTAGCTGATTCCCCTGCTTTCTTATTGTTTGCTTTACTACCCGCTCTAAGTGCATGAGCTGACTTATACTTGTTATGGTCTATTTTTCCTCTGTCCATTCCTTTGTATCTTAGGTTGTCTATGTAACCTAGTCCAGTATCTATTTCATCTTCCTCATAATTCTGTGGGTTTGAATCGGTTGAATATGCTAGCATCATTATTTTGCCATGGTTTACTCCACGCCCCATGTAAACTTTATCAAAAATCCAACCGTTGGCATCACAAATCTCCACTGCTTCATCATATGAAACTACTTCCATCCTAATCTCTCTCATGTATATCACCACATATAATTTTAATTAAATAAAAACTTTGTTTTCCATTACACCTATATGCCATGCTGAATGTATATTCAATATATTGTTATGCTAAATAAAAAATGCTGGTAAGTATTATACAATTTATGCAACTGCATATTATACTTACCAGCATTGTTATTTATTTTAGTTCAATATGTATTACTCTGTCGTTTTCTTAGGTATTATCTCTACCCTTGTGCCCTTATCTATCTTTCCGCCTACCTCTTCCTCACTATGCTTCTCATCTCTTATATCGTTGTTTTTCTTAAATTCTTCACCTGTTTTTATTAAATTTGTTACGCCTATTGGTCCTATTGGTGCTCTTGCTATATCTGCAAATGATATTCCGCTAATTGTCTGAATAGATAGTAATACAACCATCAATGTTATTACTATGGTTGCTACCAGTAACCACCCCAAATTATTTTTGTTGTTTTTCATATCTCCCTCGCCTACAATCCTAAAGCACTGTGATTTTCTCACATAAACATCTGTGTCCGTTATGTGTATCTTGCTTAATCCAATTGATACAATCTGCTAGGTACTCCATAACCCATTGCTTATTATCATCACTGGCTCTGCACATCTCATCTATATCTTTGTATTGAATGTTTATAATGACTGTAACACTTCTATTACACACCCAGCCCTTTAGAGCCCTAAGTCCTGCACTATCTCTATCTGGGATTAGTATTACTCCATGTCTGCATCTATTGAGCTGTTTCATGATGAAGTCAGACTTATGTGTACCACACATTGCAAAGGTGTTGGGATACCCCATATCCCGCAACCTAATTGTATCGGTTATACCCTCAGTTACAAGTGCATATCCCATATCATATGCAAGATTTAGGTTCTCTAACCCATACATTGTCTCTCTACGTCTATAGTATTTTGATGTACCATAGATGTATCTCTCGTCTGCTGATGGACTGTATCCCACTAAGTTTTGTATTAACCCATTCTCATTTTTGATAGGAATTACCCACCTATCACGAAATATAGGTTTATAGTTTGTCTCTGATATAACTCCAAGTGTCCCTATTCTATCCAAATAGGAAGGTAACAGCATCTCTGTCATGTCCCCAATGTAAAAGATGCCTGCGTCCTCAACTGTCTGTAGTCCAAACCCTCTAAACTCCGCGAACTCTTTTATTTTATCTTTGTTGCTTCTCTCCTGCAACTCTGATACATAAGCTGTTAATGTTTGCTCATATTCGGTTTTCTTAAGTATTTCTTTATTAACATCAGTTACCAAGGAGTGCCTCCTTACGATACTCTGTTATAATTGACACTACCTTTCGCATAACTCTAACAGGTATATGCTCTATTATCCTATCAAACCTGAAATCTCCGTCTTTGTCTCTCTCAACTGAGAATGCTTTTGTATAACTAGCTATCTCACTGTTCTTTATTGTAACTTTATAACAAATAAATGTTGTCTTGTCAAAAACCCAAGCCCTGTTTATTTTAACAAATTGATGACCCTTAAACTCGTCTCCCTGCATAGTCTCACTCCATGTTAAATGTTAAGTATTTATCAAGGTCAGTGCCTAACACCTTTTCCCCCTTTGCCTTGATAAGTGCTACGCTTGTCTCAAGCTCTTTCTTTCTATTGTCTAACTCGGTCTGAGTTATTAAGCCTTTAACACCAAGCTGTGTATATGCCATGAACTCCAGCTGAGCCTGTAAAATTGCTGAGATAAGCATACGCTCTGCCCCTGATAGTTTTCTCTCCACATTTAGCTCTGTCTCTAGCTCAATGACTTCTGTCTCATACTGCCTGATTAAAACTGTCTTCTTATAGGATGCTCTTACTTTACTAGAAGTCTCTCCCACAGTAGACCTCATGATGTTTTCAATATTACATTCCATAGCCATCTTATGTTCCTCCTATCTTAACTTCCTTACAACCCTATTCTCATAGATGTTATATCTTTATCAGATACCTGTTTCAATGGTTTTCCTATCTGAAAATCCTTGTATATTGGGCATTTCCCATTAAAAATCTTTGCTACTGAAATAGTAAGTACTCTGTCTAATACATCTGATATCCCGGTACCCAGCTTTGTCAAACCCCCTTTTGTAAAAGCATAGAGTGCTACGTCTCCGTCGCTACTTATAAATGAATCCAGTGCTTCCATCTGGAACTCATACAGTGTGTCTACTGTCGAAAAGTCGATGACATAGTTTGGCTGGAATATCAATGTATCCTCTGGAATGATTACTTTCTTTACTACTTCGCCCCTAATTGCTTTTTCAACATCGCCTCCCATTAAACCTGTCTCGCTTATTCTCTCCTGCATATCCGGCATTATGGGAGAACCATTATAATCAAAAAGACTGTTGCTGCTGTCAGCCAATCATCATCACCACCTAGATTATTAACTACCCCCACATACATATATGACTTTTTATATGACATAAAGAAACAGCCACCCAGCTTAATCACTGGGTGGCTGTTGTGCCTGTGTTATATTGATGCCTTAAATATATTTTCGTAAGCCCAATGTGTAACCGGAACATCTGTATAGGTTTTACCATTGCTATCAGCGGTGTCGTACATATCAATCAATCTGTTAAATACCGTTACCACCTGTGCTCTGGTTAGTGAATCGTTTGGACCAAAGATACCGTCCCCATATCCGCCCATTATACCAACTGCACTTGCTCTAACTATTTCATCTTCATACTTATTTCCAGCTGTATCTCTAAAGGTGTTATAGTTTTCATCAATAAACTCTAAGTCTAGTATCTGATTGATTGCATATGCCATCTCTGCTCTTGTGACTTCTTTCTCTGGTTCAAACTTAGAACTTGATGTGTCAATTATATCGTATGCCTGAACTGCCATTATGTAACTATATGCCCAATAGCTTTCATCAACGTCCCTATAATTAGGTGTCTGTGTGGGCGAGCCCTTAAAGTCTACCACCCTATAAATCATTGTGGCTAGCTGTGCTCTTGTTATGCGGCTATCAGGGCTGAATAGGTTATTTCCTATGCCAGCCACATACCCATTTTTCCGTGCATACTCATCAAACTCTATGTTTTTCTGTGTATAATACTGACGATTTGATTCTGCTCTGTAATTGTTGCCATCTTTATAAACTGTGAAGCCATAAGGTAGATATGATATGTTGCCTGCCTCATCTCTCACCTGTATATCCCCAACCCTCATCAAGTCCTCTGACCTAAATGTCTTTGAGTCGCTGGATTGCCAGGTGTTTCCTGCATCAAAGCTATACTCCAAATCATCACCGGATACTTGGTCATAAGCACCTATGGATATGGTTACATATCTGCTATTTTTCTTAACATCTATGTCACCCTCGTAAACCTCTGGTCTTACCTTATCTATAACAGCTGTTGCTACCTTACCAGTCACGCTGTCTTTTCCATATTCGACCAGTATTCTGAGGTCCCACTCGCCTTCATCACTGATTGTCATGGATGTATTTCTACTGAGTTTCTTCCACTCAATGTTTCCACCCTTAGAATCAGGTGTGGTGAACTTGTAGTAGTAATCGAAGTTGCTGTTATAGTTCTCAAGTTTGAAAGTTATTGAGTCGTTTACAGGTGACTTCTTATTAGCCTCAACCTTGGGAAGAGCTAAGAAATCAGCATAATCTACCTCTACCCAACGTCTTGCTATGCTACTCTCGTTTCCGCAAGCATCCACTTGGTATGCCTCTATCTCATACTCGCCTTCTGTGGTTAGTTTAAATGGTTCCCTATACTCTTTCCACGAACCATTGCCGTCTATTTTGTAGTAGATGTGCTCTATAGGTGAGCCATTGTCACTTACTGTACGGAACCCAACATAAACACACTGGTCGTCCTCGTTTACCTCCCAGTCTATTGTTGGAGAACTTGGAGCTGTCCTATCAAGATATATTGTATATCTGTTTGATGTGGTTGTCAACCCAGTGGTTTCATCAGTTACTCTATAATAGAAATAGTAGGAACCCTCATTTGTAACTGATAATGTGTTGTATCCAATGGCTGTCCAGCTGGAATCAGTTAGGCTCGACCCTATATCTATAAGTGCATACTCTAACTTCAACCCAACTGTTTCGGATAATGATATGCTCACTATATTGCTTGAATAAGTTGTGTCTTTAAGGTTGCATGCTGGAAGGACAGGTGGCTTATTAGTCTCGCCAGACTCACTGCTGCCCTGTGCCTCCCCCTCGCTCATTAGACTGACTACATTATTCAAGCTGTCCCCGGCTGCATATGATGTAACAGCTGTACTAGCTGCTATACTAAGTGCTAATGCTAGGGAAAGTGAGACACTTATAATTCGTCTCATGCAGCTTCCTCCTTCATATTATGCTAAAATCTGTAATGTATAGTGTCTGAATGTTTTAAGTTGTACTCATTGCTTTAATACGAGTCTCAAGCTCAGAACCTTTGATATTGTTTACATATATGCCTGTTCTATTTAATATGTTGGCCTCCTGCATAAACACTACTTCCATAGCCCCTTCTGCTTCCTCTGAACAGGCATGGTTCGACAGAAACTCAATTAACGCCTCCTTTTTCTTGTAGTCTAAAACATTCAAATCTATACCACATACTTTGTGTGAAGGTGATACGAAGAGTCCAAATGTTTTTATGAGGTCGTGTATGGATGAACCATAAATGTTTGAGCTTTCATCAATAAGAGCGAAGCTCTTTTGGTCATAGCCCTCAACATTCTCAACATCCTCATCCTCTCCATCCTCGTAGCCGTCATCCTCTTCATCAGTGTCATCTGCTTTTTCTTCCTGGGCCACAAACATGGATGCCGTTATATTAGGCACATCCTCATGCTTTATAAACTCTTCTAAACAGAGCTGTGTGAACTCTGAGTCTGATAGCCCCTCTTTCTCCTTATCATGACCATATGTAAACTGGAGATTTAATAGGTTTCCTATTGCCGGGTGAATATCTTTGCCAAAGTTTTCTGGATTTGTTATATAGTCTCTAACTTTTTTCTTTCTGAAATCCAAAACTCTCTTAGCGAAGTAATCTAATATTTCCTGAGCATTTATATTTGCTCTGTCTGTCCTCCAAATTGGCATATTGTCTGCCTCATGACTTAACTGGTTTAACAACAAAGGATGAATTTCTGCCATCTTGCCCTTTGCCTTAGCCCATGCAGGACCTATACCAGCACCAATGTATAGTGGTGGGAAGCCTTCCACCTTAAACTGCATATTGATGCCTATATCTCTTAGTACTCTCTGTACATTCAGATGTTTGTAGTTCACTTCGAAAAGCTGTTCATCATGAATCATGTTGATTATCAACAACTCTCCCAGTAAACCGTTCTCACGAATGTACATAAAGTTACGAGCTACTGAAATTTTGAATATGTCTGCTGCACTTCCTTGAATGACTGCATTACCTGCCTGACGAAGTGCTGCTGCTTTCTTAGCATTGTTCTCATTTCCCTCTGCATCTGTAAAAGAATAATAACGATAGCGATTCCAGAATGTACGTGTAAATCTATTTACCAACGCCATCTCTTTTACATTATCGAAGAACTTCCTGGTCTTTGGCTGGTCCTTAAAGTACAGTTCGTACTTTTCCGCCGCCTCTGCTCTTGTAGTCGCATTATTTACGCCGGTTAACAATATGGCGAGACTCCCGAGACCCATGCCGTAGGGGATTCCAAAATTAAAAGACTTCGCGTCGCTTCTCATCTTGGGTGTCACGCTCGCGTAAGGCACACTGTACATCATTGATGCCATCAGTGTATGGTAATCACTATCAGGGTCAGCAAACAACTTTGCCAGATGTTCCTCACCAGACATGGCCACCAACACACGATACTCAATCTGAGAATAGTCAGCATCTATCATTACATAATCATCTCTGGGTACAACTATTGCCGTAATGTCCTTTGGATACTGCTGTGCATTAGGTTTGCTACATGACATACGGCCGGTTGCGGTACTGATTTGACCATAACTTGAAAAGATCAGGCCCCCAGGAAACATGTAGTCTTGCAGGTTATCAAAGAATTTTACCAGTAGGGTATCTAATTTTTTATAGTCCGAATACAGATGTGCTACAGGATATTTTTTACTGCCATCCTCATTTTTAGCTTTTAACAATGCCTTTACTTGACTTTTTGCAACAGACTTCTTTTCACCTGAGAATGGAATTTTTAATATATCGTAGAATAGCTCTCCAACCTGTGCTGGTGAACCAAGGTTCAATGTATGCTCTGTATTTGCCTCGATAGCCTCTTTAAGTGCAGTTGTTGCATTATTTAATGCTGTCATTGCTGTATTTCTAACTGCCTCATCTGAACTTTTAGATGCTTCTTCAGCCTCTTTCATACATGCTAAAAGGTTATTATAAGCTTGCATCTCATTATCATCTGAATATTCGATTAACTGGCGAATTTCTGACTCAAGCTTTGCCACCTTTGCTTTTGTCTGGTCCCTAACTGCTGTGATTTTAGCCTCATCAATTCTATGACCGTAGAACTCCATGTAGCCAATACAACAAGCCACGATAACCTCAACGCTGTAGATGTACTCCTGCTCCCTATGGTTTTCGACCATATCCTTTTTGTATTTCAAATATAACCCCAGAGTTACATCGCCATCAGTAGGTGCATATATCCGAGTTCCATCATAATCCATATAAGAGAAGTCAATGCGTGCTCCCTTGTTTTTCTTGCTAGTTCTAGACTTGCCAGAGCCTCTAACTGTACCAGATGAGTCCTCCACATAACCAGGAAAGAAGTCATCTAGCTCCCATTGGTCTATTCCAAGCTCCCGTTTAGCTAAGTACTTCAAGCTTGAAGACTCACCACGATTAGAAGTTGTGCTTCTAAACTTGTACATGATCTGGTGCATTATCATTGTGTCATCTTTGAGGTTTGTATCTATCTCATACTGCCAACCCACTTTCCACTCGAACGCGCCGTTGTGTGCTAATATGTGTTTGGTCTGCAATATGTTTCTAACTCTTTCCATTAGTATTACATCAGAGCCCCACTGGTCAGCCGGTGTGTTTCTAATGTAATCTGCCATATCAGATTGTTTATTTCTGTATTCTCCTACTGTATATCTGGCTTTTATATTGTTGATAATTCCACGCCTTGTATCAGTATCATCCGAATACAGGTTCTTAAACTTTCTGTTGAAGCAAGGAAAATAATAAGATACGTCAGGTTGTACACAAAAGATTATACCAACTAATCTATCTGCTCTTATCTTCTCCTTAGGATGTTCTTCATTATATTTCTCAAGTGTCTTTTTATAACTACTATTTATCTTTCCAAAGCAGTTAATTTTCAGACCTGTAGTCTCTGTATCGTAGGATATAACACCATTATAGTTATCTAAGTAGCTAAATATCTGTTCTGCCTGAGCGTCATCATTCACTATAAAGTATTTCTTACTTTTGAGCCATGACACATCTTCTTTTTCCAGCATTATTTCTTGAACAGACCTAACTGGAACACTATTAAGTTCATCCTCTATATCTAAAGCGTCATCCTCTTCTTCCTCTGCCTTTGAGGGCTTTGCTCTAGTGGTTAACTTAACATAAGGAATGTTTGGAGGAATCATTCCAGCCCCATTCCTATCATAATTTAGTCTGATATACTCTTTCTCGCTCTTTGCCTCTAAACCCACTATCTCGCCATTAAACAGCTCTACGCCATACTCGACTTTCAGCTTTGTGAATGTGTGTATGACAGACGTACCTAACTCGAACTGAATAGGCGCACCATTCTTTGGCTTGCAACCAACAAGCCCGTTATGTACTATATTGTACATCTCTTTTGCTTTTGTGTTCAAAAAGGAATAACTTATGCCAGCCTCATACTTGAATGCGGATGCTACTTGCCCACTAACTATAAGTATGATTTCTGTCACCTCTCTAGTGTGATTCATAATCACACCATAGGTGCCATTCTGGTCCCTATACTCGCCTCTTGTGTACATTGTTGTCCACCTTTCTTCGTAACTAGTTGGAAGATTGTTTAAAATTGTCTCTCATGTGTTTTGTGTGAATGTGTTTTTGTGTTTTGTCTCTCATGTGTTAGTGTGTTTTTAGTGCATGTGTAAATAATTTATCTGTTTTTTATAAATAAATTATTTTATTTATAATTATAACACAGTACATTTAGAAGTATTTTTATAAGCCCACTTCTAAACTGCACTGTGCATAATTACATCTCTACTGCCTATTCCAACGCATCCTCAAGTTTCCACAGTCATATATTTTCAGATACCCTAAGCTACTCATTATTTCATCCTCAGTCTGTTCTAAATCTCCTAGCCCCTTTGTTACTAAATAATGTTTTTGAGACATATATCTACTTATTACTTCGTTCTTACTTGCCCATACATACCCAGGTTTTGTTATTCCCAATGTTTTAAATCCTAATCTTAGGTATGAGTTCCCTGTAAACTTGCTTATATCTACGTATGTTTCTATAGTTGATATCTCTGGATGACTTGCTGTAAAATGGCTAAACAACCTTTCTGCGCCACCAGTAATTATGCAATTATCCTTAAACGCCATTCTGTATATTTCAAATGCTTCATTGAACCTTCCTGGTCCAAAAGAAATTGCTCCGTATATTTCACCCAATTTATCGGTTAGTGCTAAATTATACTTTGCATATACTCCATTCCCTAGATGGTATTTATCAAAAAAGTCCTTAGCCTCTCCGCTACTTATTTCCTTTATATATAAATTTCTTGCATGTATTACATTATTTGATCTCGCGTCTACTATTGATTTAATTAGCCTTACTATCTTATCTTTTGTAGCAGTGTTGGACCATTCATACTCGAATATGTGTATTACTCTTATTCCATGCCTAGCACATTCAATAGTTTTATTTTGATGATATGTTGGACTTTTATACAATGTGCTGTGCCAATATGTACCATTAAATTCCAGTGCTAATTTTAGCTTTGATATGTATATATCCAATTCATACCCTACATTTTCCAATGTTACATTGTGTTCAATCTCATTGTCCCCTAATCCCATGCTTATTAGCTCTTGACTAATTTCAGATTCATATCTGCTTCTATAGTTTCTGTAAATTTTATCTGGTGTATTTAATCCAAGGCGTTTTAGATGATATTGAGCTTGCTTATAGTTTATACCCACAAATTCTGATAGTTCATGTATTGTTGGCTTATGATTATTGAGCTGTATGTATTCAGCTATTTTATTATTTAATTCGTCGTATGTAGGTGTATATAACAGGCATCCGCATGATACTATACTATGGTTCCTAAGATTTGCACCCGCTATTTCCTTGTAGTTTCCGCAATCACACTTGCATAGCCACATTTTGTTACCTACATACTTTATAACTTCTAGTTTACCAAACCTTTTCCCCCTCATGTCTATTGGCTCTCTACATGTTCCGTGTCCACATGATGTTGCTCTTCCATCTAATAGGTGATCTCGTCTTTGTTTGATTATTTTTCCACAGGAACATTGACACTCCCACTCATGGTTACCTAAATATCTAAGTGCTGTTAATTCTCCAAACTGCCTATCTGTCAAATCCAACACCCTATCCTGGTTCATTGTGTGCCCGCAAGATGTTGATTTGCCATTTAATAATGTATATATATTCACTTCTCGTGTTTTTCCACAGCTACATTTGCAAAGTGCCATTGTTGGGCTTACTATGCTTAGTACCTCCCACTCTCCAAACCTGGCACCAGGTGTCACCTTAGAATTTTGTGTGTTACACTTTCCACATGATAAGGATTTTCCATGTGTAAGAGAGTAATCTTGTACATCCCGTATTGTACCACAGGAACATTGGCATGTCCACATTCTATCATAGGAGTGCCTTAATACTGTCCACTCTCCAAATTTTTTACCTGTTAAATCCTTTTTATCTACATGGCCGCAGATTGTTCTTCTACCATGTGTTAAATCATACTTCTTGAGATGCACTATTCTTCCGCATTTGCACTCACAGTCATAATCCTGAGTTCCTGTTACACCAATTACAGTCATATCATCTATAACTGTTCCAATAGGAATTATTAGCTCCCTTTCATGTGTACAGTCACATTTAGGTGTTGAGTTCTTCAGTTTGTATCCAAGGATTACCCTCTCTTGACCGCAGTGTGTACACTTACAATTCCAATATGAATTCCCATTATAAGACACTACCTCCCAGTCACCAAAGGTTTGTCCTGTTAAATCTATGAACTTGCCCAAACTGAATTCCCCCAAGCTATACTGTCAGTCTATCTGCTTTATACCAATGATATCAGGTGTAGCCTCATTGTCTTTTAATAAATCCAAGGCAGATTTATACTCACCAATAGGTATTCTATATGCAGCCACATCTTTGCTCTCTGGTTGAGACGGCTTATAGTCATTGCATACAAGTTCTTCTTTGCAATACTTATATGATTTTTCTGAATCTCTTGGCTCGCACAACCCTATACCTATGACTATCTCCTTATATGAACCTGTCCTATAAGGTTTAACAGCCCTTTCCATAAACCCAGCATAATTCTTGTTTTTCTTTGGATTCTCAATCCAACCAGCCAGAGTACTGTTATCTGTAACAAGCATAACCTGGTTTATGTTAGCTGCCCTGAGCTGACCTTGTATCTCATAGATGCTAGCTAGAGCATGCTCGTATGACTGAATGGCCGTAACGAACTGATGATTCTGCCACAAATCGTACTTTCTTGTCTTATGTGTTATCAATTTTTTCCCTGCAAAGTCGCTGTAAAAAGCCACTGCAAATAAACCATAATTCTGTCCTTTTGGCCTCTTGAAAGAGAAATGGCAATATATCCTCAAAGGTTTATTTGTTGCTGTATTATTTTGTATTCCTATGTTACTCACTTTCTTTACCTCCGACAATTAGAATATTGTCAATTTAGGCACAACTTCGAATAGTCTCCCCAGTGCTTTTACTGCTACTGGTTCTTTTGGAATTCGTTCTGCCTCTGCTTGCGTAGGTACTATAATATATATTCCATCAATTCCGACTCCAACCAGCTTGAACCTAATATAATTGTTTTGAAGTTCCTCTAATACTTTACCTGTTATTAAGGTCATAGCCACCTGATAAGAAGGAATTGTTATATCCTTGTAAAGATTAGTTTTCACATGATTTGTTTCATCATCTAATCTGAAGTATTGTCTATATCTTCCAGCATCTAAGCCTCTATAAGGTGTGTCTCCTATTCTGTACATCTTAGCATCTCTAATAATATCGTCGTCCTCGATGAGTTTTGATATGATTGAGGCTGAGTGTACTCCTGTTATTCCCACATCCTCCAGAACTTTCTCTAAGTCCTCAAATGTATATCCAAGGTCTCTATACATCATATCAAATGTAATTATTTCAAGTGCCTGCCTATAGCTAACTAAGCACATCTTCTCGTCGTCCTGAAGTTTAATGTAATTTATCATGTCTATTCCAAGTTCAGGTACGCTTGTAAAATTTATTGGGTATGACCTAAGTATATTGTCTGATATACTCCAGACTATTGATATTTCCCCATTGTCAACCTTAGAAATCATACGTTTTATGTAACTTGCTGTCTTGTTTATTTCTTTTGTATGAAGCTTATACTTGGGATTCTTTAGCTTCTCCTTTAACTTTTCAAGGTCATCCTTGGCCTCCTGTACGTCTATAGTAAAATTTATTTCCCCAAGCCTATGAACAGCTTGCTCAGTGCTCTTAATATCTATTCTATTGTTTGTTATTGTGAGCATATGTATTTCCTCCAAATCAGCTGTTAAGTGAATCCATATCAAGTTCCATAGGCTGAGACTTCTCATACTCTGCCTTAAACTCCAAAAACTCCCCTGTTACCTCTTCTAGTTGCTCTGCTGTTGACACTATACCCTTAAACTCTATTTTTACCAATCTGTCTATATTGAATGACCGTGCCTCACCTAGAGCTAAATCAAAGACTGCAATATTACCATTGCTAATGTTGCAACGATTATCATGACCACCCAGCGCTTTTCCCTGAAATCCATACTGAAGAGATACAGTATTTAAGTTTCTTGTGCACAACATCAGCCTAATTGTACCGTCTTTCTTAAGAAAAACTACGAAGGCTGTTTCGTAGCATAGTCTACTATAAACTTCAGGATATGTCATACTTATACCTCCAAGAACACTATTTTATATAAACTATATCCACCAATATTAACTAGCCCTAATGCAAAATAAAACCTCTCACCACAATGTAGTGAGAGGTTTATGTCTCTGTATATTATGCTATGCTTAAGATTGTTTTCTCTATTTGATTTGCCCCAAATACATAATTTCTAAGGATTTCCCGTGCCCTATCTGCCCCGCAGATTCTTATAGCATGTGCAAATGCCAGCATTATTTCATTATTATCTGATGTCCTGACATTTCCAAGTTCTTTCTTAGAAATATCAAGTATTTCAAGCACCTTTGAGTATAGACCCTCTCTTTTTCCCTCTGTCAGAAGCTTGATAAACATTATCTGATAGATGTCCGTGTCTTGTCCCTGATACCGCTGCCCTTCATAGGCTCTGCACAGAGTTTCCAGGTCGTACATCATAGTATCCATCTCGTCTAAAGATGAACTATCGGGTACATTGCTCAATAGGTCGTGCTCTTTTCCATCACTATCTGTTGATACTGTATCATGCACAACCATCTTATTCTCCTTAAATTGAGATGATAGGAAACGTGCCACACAGTATTTTACACAGATGCTTATGTATCCCTCAATGGATACTATCTGGTCCGTCTTGGACCTCTCAATCGCCTTTGCTATATTGTAATCGTCTGAATGATAAAGGTAAATTAAAAGGTCCTCGTAAATATCTTCAAGGTCGGAATGTGCTAGGTTCATTTTTCCTAATATCTTTGCCTGTCCCCGTATCTGGCTGTATATCTTACCTCTTTCCCTCTGACACAGCTCAACGGTATCTTTTTCCCATCCTGTTACATCTTGTGATTCCTCCTCCATTAAAGGAGAGTATACAAGCATTTCTAAGTCCATAACAGGATACCCCCAAGTATTATACCTGGGAGACAATGTCCCCCAGGTATTTTATGTCACATGGCCATAACCACGCTATCAAAAACGCTCTTGTTGGAACGGCAGACCATCATGGCCTCCTTAAAGGCCTGGCCAAACTGGTCATGATAGTTGAGCGCCTCCTTGAGCTTATCAAAAAGGGAATTGCTGAAGCCCACAGAAGCGATGCTGTCAATGTTCTTGAAGAATTTGAGCATACTAAACCCGACAACCTCATCGAAGTCCATGCAGAACTCGATGTTGCTACGGAGAGAAATCTCAGCGTCTACGTCCTCGATGTCATCATGGCTTGCCGCCATGGCATACGCACGCTGGAAACTGTTGAGCTTGTCCAAATCAGTGACGTCATCAGCAGAAGCGCTGACTACCTCCACACACTTGGTCTGGTCCTTGGAATGATGCTTTTCACTGGCATCAACGCGATACTTGCTGTTGCGGGTGTAACCCTTGATTCGCCCGTAGACGAACCCCTCCACGGTAATGACATCACCCTCGTTGGAGTGGCTGATGCTGTACCCGTTGCCGTTCAGCTCGTCGGTACGAAGGGAAATCCACACATCATGAATGAGAGGAGTTACCATGTCAATATGTACGCCCATCTTCATAACCTGCTTCTTGACCTCATCCATGTGGGTCTCGAGGAAATGAGACGCCTCATTGTTGACCTCGGGCTCAATGAACTTGGCTTCCATACCAGCGAAGTTGCTCACAGTGTCGTTTCTCTCTGTTGTCATTAGTAAACACCCCTAAGATATTAGATTTTCACAAGAAGTATAAAGGATGAACCAAATCCTCTATACCTACCACCTATCAACAAATCTATATTACCACATCTTCCCTATCTTGTCAACCTATTTTTACAAATTATTATATTTTTTCTCTAAAAATTTACCCATATTCACCAGTAAACCTTTGTTTAACTTTGCTACTGTATACCTGTATTTTAAGTATGATATATAAAAATATTGGACATGCCTATTGTTTTATTTGACATGTCCAATATTTCTATGCTTATTTATCTATCTTTAATGTTTAATCGTCCCAAACATTAAAATGTGGTCTGCCTTTTCCAACAATTTTTATGCCCTTCGGTGCTGCTCTCTTAACCGTTTTTGGCTTTTTTGTTTGGCCAGTAGTCACTGATTTCTTAGGTGTCTTACTGGTTGATTTTGTGACAGGTGCCTCAACATCATGGTTGTAAATATGATATCTTATGCACCCACATCTATTAACACAGTTTGCTTGGGATTCTATTGTGTCTAGCTTGCCTTCATGATTTGCAGATGGAACTACAACATTTGCATCATCCGAATATTTAGCAAGTATTGCCCGAGCCTTAACAGCCGTTAAACATGCTCTGCCATCATAAAAACAGCAGGGTCCTCCGCATACTCCGATGTCTTGGTCTTCTACATCGCAAGATTCCCTGATTTGTCTAATCAGTCTTGCTATGCTATTTCCATCAAGTGTAGTTGACTTATCTCGAATGTTTATGTAGTCTACATCATAATCATACGCTGATGCTAATATATCAAGTGTCTCATTAGGAATGCCATAAGCTACATCATTATCTGATACGTCTACATACAACATTATGCCAATCTTATCTGAAATGTCTCTAACTGCCTCTATTGTGTCTATTGTATCTTCATCAACTGTAATTTCAGCGATGTGTAGACACTTAAATTTTTGCATATTCTGCTTTATAAAATCTATCTCTGTTTCTCCATACTTACTAAACCTGTACCTGATAAATGGTACGTCCTTCAAATTTATTGTTACTCCATCAGGTGTTTTAATTTTATCATTACTGATTCCTATATTATAAGTACCTGTCAACACTAAACTCGTTACCATTTGTTAATCCTCCAAATTTTGTTACTCCCCAATACTTTATTGCTCATTTCCTTAATTCCTATTTATATTCTACTGTATATCAAAATGTTTATTATGCTTATTTTTTATCAACTAGTATTTGAAATTTTCACTACTGCATGAAAAATACAACTTCTATACCCCCATCCCCCCACCTACCACCCTCTCAACCCCTCAAATTTACACCAAATCCCCAACCTCAAAAATTTACCCACTGTATAGCTAAATTTTTATGAATGTATACCTAAAAATTACCCAACTGTACTAAGCAAAATTTTTCAGTTGAAAATTTATTAGTAATGAGGAAATTAACTTATCATCAAATATTTTTATTCTTAATTAAAGCAGATTTTATCTTTACTGTATACTACATTTTTCTAACTGATATCCAAACTGTTCTAACACCACTACTCAATATGCTATCCAATCAAAAATTACCTGTTGTTTACTTTAATTATACTTGCTTTTAGTTACATTTCTTAATGCATTTTCTACTTACAGTGCAATACCTTTTCTTATAATTGTTATCTCAAAGTCCGGAAGTATTTCTCACACTCATCACAGATGCCTGATTCCATCTCCCTATCTGTATTGAGCTTATTGCCACATGCTCCACATTTGTTGAAGTGATATATCTTAACATTTATGTTAGACTTTCCACTTCTAAGGTTGTTCAGTATCCATAACAAAGATACTATCTGAATATCAGTTGCACGAAGTGTTCCCTTCTTGCCTTTTGCAAATTGGAACATGTCAGTCTCTTTATCTAAATAAACCATTCCTGCATACTGCCTTGTTCCATCTGAACCCTCTACATTTACCCAGTATATATCTCCCTCATCATTGCTTTTCTTATCCAATTTATAGGTAAATTGTTTTCCTGTCTTTCCTGACTCTACCATGAATTCGCTCATCCCAGCTAAGATGAATCTCAGTGCTCTTTTGTTATCCATCTCCTGCTTCAATGGTAGTCTGTCATTTGAAAAGTCCTTACACTGTAATGCGTAGGATACTCCGTTCATTGCGAATTGCCTTTGTATGTAAGGTGACTTATTTCTGCACCCCTGTTCTCCAAAGCCTTCGTCTCCGTAGTATCTACACACTCCACAGTTTATTATATCACTTATGCTTAGTCCCATTGTTCGATGTTCCTCTCATCTCTTTAGGCAATGGGAATGTTGCCCTTGCCTTTCCCATGATTTCCTCATCCTCAAAACATATTGACCAATTAGATGGTAGTTCCTTAGCCTCTCTCCAACGATGATTTAACAATCCTGACTGCACTAGTTTCTGTATTTGCAGAGGATTAAGCCTCTGTATCCCACGTTGCCTATAAAAACCTATTCGTCCATCAGGTTCTATTAGAGTAATTATCCCAGCCTCTATTGACACTGCCACAAGATACTCACGCTCTTTCTTGTTTCCCATTGTTATTCCCCCTATTACATTCAACTATATACCTAAGTTCTGCATTATGGTGCTTTACGATCTCTTTAATTCTATCTTTGCTGAAATAAACCTGCTTTGTATCATTTATTGATATTCGTATTATTCCGAGCCTTGCTAGCTCATACAAGTATTTTGAAGATGCATCCTTCATGTTTGGCCTTGATGTAACTATACTAGCAAATTTCGCTCCGCTCTTAAAACGCTTAACCATGTATGCCAAGAAATCGGCTAACCCTGTCGACATTATTTCTTTGTCAGACGGTATTCTAACCACATCGTAACCTAACTTATTCAAATGTAATATAGCTGCATCATACCCGTTATCATTGCTCATTATTATTGCTTTGACATAATTACCAGTTGCTAGCCTTGTTACCAAATCAGCTACAAGTACGAAGTCTGCTGAATTCTTCCCTGGCTTTTGACACTTTATTGTCTTTAGCCTCAATCCAAGAGATGCATACCTAAACTCTGATTGTGATGGCCCAACTACACAGACAACATCTGTATCAATTAGATGCTTCATATTATATTCTATGCTGTCTATTGAGCAATTCTCACAGTCAACCATTAAAAGAACCATTTCATTTCTTCCTTTGATATGTTTATTCTGATTTAGCTATTGCCTCATCAATTCTTCTTGTGATTTCTTCATAATTTTCTGTGCTATCCTTAGCAAACAATAGTTTTTTGTCTGAAAATCTCACTGTGTCCAAGTCTTTAATTGTAACTCTCATTATGTTATCAATACCTATGTCGTTGTTCAGTCTTGATTCAGTCAGCACACTCCTATTTATCAAAGAGTATAGTACTCTTTCATAGGAAGACTTGTCCCATGTGCTTGTGTTATTTAGTATAAGTCTCATGTATGTCCAGTCTCTTAGGGATGTCTGACTTGCTATGTTTGCCATTCTTCTAAATGTATAGTCAGAATATTTTACTATTTTACTATCATCTCCAAGTGCCTTTTTAGCCGAATCTACTGAGAACCTTACTTTTATAGGTATCTTTCCACTATTTATTGCAACTCTAAACTCTATGTAATCATCTATTTTGTACCTTAGCTTATTAACTAATCCCTGTGCACCAAACTCTTCCTCAAGTGCTGCCAGCATCCTGTATATCTTATTTTTTCCATTTGTCTTGTCACTTTTCATTGGGATTAGTAATCTCTCTATGAAGTCATCGAGAACAAAGTTCTCTATGCCCTTCATAGCGTTAAGTGCATCATCATAGGTGATTGTATATTTCCAATCTTTAGCTACTTGATCCGAATAATCCTTTGGAACCGATGCCACTATTATTTTGTCTATCGTTTCCTCGTACTCATCGTAAGAATTACTCATTCTCATTATGAATAACTCTATTGCTCTTTGCTCTATATGAACGCCTCTCTGCTCAAATAAGGTTCTAACAACTGTTTCAAGTGCTTGCCTATATGGGAAACTTAACTGTATCACATGAACTTCTTTGCTGTTATTGATTATCCTATCTCTTAATAGAGTTGCATAATCCCTAAATTCGTGGCAGTAAACCACAAGTCTTGCATATTTAGAAGGTGCTTTTATGTATTGCTTAAGCCAATCCTTCTGTTTTTTAGTCATAAATGTGTAATCAACACTACAAAACCAGGTTCCATATAAACCTATCATTGAGTTTAGTTGCATAAATGTTGCTATATCTACTGAATTAGAGATTGTAACAGTTTCGCTTCCCTGCTCATCCTCATCTTCAAAATCGTCTGGAACATCTGATTTAAGTACCAATGGTCTCGGTGGCTTACACAACTCCCGCACTGCATCAATTGCTATATTATTAAAGATGTTATAAGGACCAAATATGAATAGAACCTTAGCTGTTCCGTATACATCTTTATTTGTTATGTCTTTGAATGTAAATTTCAAGTTGTTTCACCACCGAGACGCATAAAATTTATTTTTTCTTTTTCTCCAAATACTTATATGTTACTTTCTCTGTTTTGCTGCCAAGTCGAAGAAATACTTAACAGATTCATCAGTGTAAAATCCATTAGGATAACCGTTCATCACTAGTTCCCTTGCTCTTGATATCCTATTAAAGTTGCTTCCAGTATTTTTACCTATGTTTATTGTATCTATTGCTAGGTCTTGTGCAAATGACTTAGCTGATTCTTTTATGCCATTAACTTTAGTATCGTCTGCTAACCATGCTGTTCCTTCCAATGCTTCTGCCATATTTCTAAACCTCAACAGCTTTATAACCCTTAAACTTCCTCCCATCTCATGTACTATCCCCAAAAGGAATATGCAACCACTTCCTTTTGATATGCCTAGCTCAAACTCAACTTCAGTTACTTCATGTGATGCTATGCCTATACTCTGTTTACTCCCTATTGGCTTGTATGTTCCACTGAAACTATTGTCTATTGCTACTTCTTTGCTTGCTGTTTCAACATACATTGCAAGTATCTGTGAGAATATTTCATTTAAGTGATATGATGTTAGCCACCCATTTCTGTAAAACTTACTGTTTTCACTCGCTTTGCATATAAAATACCTATAATGATTACCTATTATGTTAAAGTTGGTTTGGTTTCTTCCTCTAGGCATTACAAATACCTCTAACACTGTCCCATCTGCCAATTGATACTCTATGTCCCTCTTTACCATCTTCCGTGTATCTCTTGTTGCATTAAAGAAGTACTTAGTTTTTGTAAGTATTTCAAAGGATTGCTCTGTTAATTGCTCAACCCTCTTTGCTCCAGCATTGTTCAATGCCTTAGATAATTGCCACTCATAGCATGGCTCCGGCTTATCGTATGCCCCACCACGATTTGCTAGCTCTGATACATACTCGTCACCAAATGTTATCTTCTCAACTCTCCCCTTGATACCAGTTGTATCAGATGCCCAGTCCTTTATAAACCTCTTGTCCTCCTCTGGAGTGCTGCAAATCGGGTAATCCTCTAGATATTCAAGCGATTTTATATTGTTTGTACTTATTTCATCTCCGTATGTTGACATATATTTTATGTTTACCTTTATAACTCTGCCAGTATACAGGTTGTATAAGTACCCCACTATTATTCCATTAAGTTTTGACTTTTGCTCTCTATTACAATTGATTGCTATGAGCTCGCACTGCCTTGTAACTATATCATCTATACTTCGCACCATATCCCTGGGTATCCAGTCCTCTGATATGCTTCGTCTGATTGATTCTGAATTTCCAAAGTTTATAACTTGTTCTGCAGGTGTATTCATCTCGCTATCTTTGTCTGATATGCCTTCCTTCTCTACTAGTGAATTAAGTTGTACACCAGCCTGAGAACGATCAGCTGTTACATACCTAACTTTACCCCCAATGATTATATAGGTAATGTATATAGTATTATAATCTTCAATCAATGCTAATCTAAATATTTGGCCAGCGCTACTAATCAATCTGTATTTAATTATTATCTTATCTAGTCTAATCACTGGCCCCTTAGGCATGTTAAATTTTAATGTTTCGTCTACATTATTGTACACATTGTCTACGAATTTTTGGCTAACTATATCATCCATTCTATCAAAGGCTGTAGTTATATAATTGCATAATGCAATAAACTTTCTGTTTGATATTTGTTTGACATGTCTTGTTTCAACTGCTCTTGTGATGATCATGGGTATTGCTAAATGCTCTGGTACATTTATCATATTTGATGTGTCTATAGCAACATCTGGTATCGCTACTTTAGTATCTAGCTTACCCTTAAGTTCAACTAGTGTAGGTGCTCCCGCTTTGTATTTACCATCAAACAACTGGGTATATTCCGGATTTGCCCCCAGCACCATTTGTAATTTATTAAGCTTTGTTTTATTTGTTCCTACGTTTCCATCTAGAATATCCACAACTTCATCCGCATTGTCTACATAAACTACCTTTGCATCTTTCTGTCGTGCTGCGTATCTGGCTGCTGTACTGCCTTTCTGAACGAAGAATGTTATACCAAAGGAATTGTTTATGCCAGATTTCACAAATATCCTTGTCTCAAGTTTTGTTATACTGCCTGGTAAGTATATATTCTTGAGTGACTTCATTTCGCTAAATGCTTTTTCCCTAATTGTTGTTATGCCGTCAGGTAGTACCACATCCTCAAGACCGGATGATAAAAATGCACCTTCCCCTATTTCCCTTAGGTTTATATTCTTTCGTAAGTCCAATCTGCACTGATTATCTGGATTTATATTTGCAGAGTAGAATGCGTATTTTCCTATTTTCTCTAGCGACTCCGGTAAGCTAAGCTCAAATCTACCCTCTACGAATGCTCTTTGTCCAATTTCTTTTGTGCCCTCACTTATTGTAAGTGATTTTGCGCTCATATTAGGATATACCTTAGATATCTTATCCACTGGTTCAATGGTTATGTCAGTATTTACAAGTGATAAATCGGATATTTCAATTGGGCTTGGTATTGTTAATCTTGTTATTCCAAGTCTAGATAATGATGCGGTTCCGACATACGTTAAGTTCTTTGGTAAATTTAAATTGACCAAGTTAAAACAATTTGATATTGATATTCTTCCTATGCTTATTACTGAATCAGGAAGTTTTAGTGTTACTAGGTTTTTTATTTTACTTATTGAACCAGAACCTATATCATGTAATTTTTGACACATTGATAAGTCCAGCTCATATAAATCGCCCTCTACATTATTCAATACCGATTCTGTTATTTCCTCAAGGTTTATCGCCCTAGAAAAATCCACGCTGCTGGTGTTAAATACCCCTGTAAACGAGTGTATTCCAATTGTTTTCATTGATTCACCAATTGTTATCTCTAGACCGTTTGTACCTCCACATAGATTACACAGACTGTACTCCATATATTCTATGTTTCCTGTGTACACTCCATCTAGTGTTGCATGCTCATTAAAGGAGTTTTTAAGTTTCTTTAAATCAGGTAGTATTGAAAAATCAAATGTGCCTAATGGACTTTCATTTGATTGTTGGTTATTTGACATACTATCTATCAAATCTTTAGGTAATACACTATAAAGATTAAAGCCATTTAACTCTTCAATGTGTTTTGGTACAGATATTGCAAGCCCTCTATCTGTTACTGTGTCTGGTAATGAAAAATAAAATGATCTAAAATTAAATTCCTTTGCACTCTCATCTATAAATAGTGTTTTTAGACTTGTTGCCCACCTAACATCAACTTTCTCGCCTAGCTCAACCAACTCTTTGTTCAAGTATATTGTTTCAACAGTTGGCTCAACCCCGTTCTGCCCTACGCTATAGTCTTTCAACCCTGCTATCTTCCAAGTTCCCCTTGGTACTACTAATACCTTCAGTCGCCTGTCTATACTATATATTGTAGTATCCTCCATATCTAGATAGTACCCATGTTTATCCATGTACTCCTTAAACTCTTTGACTCCCCAGTATCTAACTAGCCGTGGAGGTACGTCTTGTAATTGTTTATCCATGATTTCAGATGGTTCTATTAGCCTTCCCAATTTATCATAGCTAACCTCATCTGTTACCCTGTTTTTCCCCTTTAATTTAGAGAATAAATCTGTAACCATAATTGTTTCATAATGGTCTTTATTGCTGCTATCTGAATTTCTATTGTTTTCTTCTTTTTCCGTTATGCTAACTGGTACCTGTATTTGCTCTTTTTGAGCTTCTGAAACGCTGACTCCTACTTCTTCTTTGATTATTTTATCATTTTGTACTGTCCTATTAGTTGATGGTGATTCAAATGACCCTATTGGCCCAACTATTTTATTCGTCTGCCTATCTAAATTTAATATTGTGTATTTCCCAATGTTTGAGAGTTGTTGAATTTTTATTCCCTTAAACTCTCCTGTTTTTGTTGTGCAAATCAATGTATCATTTTTACCATTCACCTTCATAATCGAAAGTGCTATAAGCTTTTGTGTCTGTACCTGGCTGTTTCCTTGCTCGTTATTATATACGACAGGTATGCTATAATACCTATTCTTTACCATACCTTTTTTGGTTAATGCTAAATTTATTATTTCAAGTGTTTTATACTGAAGAACTGCCTGTGCCTTAGATACAGTAATGTCTATTACTTCTTTCTCATAGCCTATTATATAAGACTTATCATCTTCAGGAAGCCTGAGAAGCCTGTATCCGATTGTATTTAATGTTGCTCTATCTATCAACTCTGCTATTGCTATACTTCGCATAGTGCTTCCCTCCCTGTTAAACTTTGAATTTGTTACATTCCTCTGTTCTATACCCTATTCTATCAGAACCATAAATTAGTCTAACTGTATTATTGTCCTCTATGTCCAATGCCTTTAATTTCTCTCTATCCACAGATAGAGCCTCTATATAAACTGCTTTGACTGACCCGTACGAATATGAACGAACCGGCTTAATACAGTGCTCTATTAGAGATTTTCTTGTATATGGTATCAGCTCAAATCGTCTATTAGTTACTATTGCAAAGTAATTCTTTGCCTCTTTGATACCTAGTGCATTTTTTATGCTGAAGTTACATGTTACCCCAAGTATAAATTTATATGGCCCCACATTTACTATCTTAGAACCTTTCTTATTACCATACTGTAGCATATCGTTTAGCAGAGATAAGATTACATTTTTTAGTTCTTTTTCATCCATAACAGCAAGCGCCCACTTCAATTCATTTTCAGTGGTAATCAAAGCATCTGTTACTATGTTCATGCCCAGCATTTTTGCTTTCACTGCTGCTTTATTTAATTTTAGTCTATCATCATCTGATGTTAGATCATCTACAATTTTTACTGAGGAGTCTATCACATTGGGTTTTATCACAGATGTTGCTGTTTTATGAAGTGTTGGTCCCCCACAGTCTGCAAATAAACCCTTTGGGTTTTGACTTGTTGTAGTTGCTCCCCAAATCTCTACTATCTCTGGTTTCCAGTATATATCCTTTAATCCACTTGTATTTCTAAAGGATGTTCTGTATATCACATTTATGGTTGAAGGTATTGTTAGCTCTTCCCCAATGTTTGCACCATCAAATGCTCCTTCTTTTATGGCTTGTACCCCATCAGTTAAAACTGATGATATGTCAAGACTTGTGCATCCTTTAAATGCCCTCTTTGGTATAAATGATAATGGCTTATGTGCCTTAAATCTTTTTAATCTGAATAAATCCTCGCACAACTCGTCACCTAAAGCATTTACTCCGCCAACCTCTATATGCTCTAAGAGTACATTAGATGTAAATGCCCTACTATAAATTACAGCTGCATTGCTTTTAATGACTAAATGTTTTAAATTTATAAATTGCCTTAGTATATCTCTAGTTATATCATGCATATACTTAGGAAGTATCAGTGTAGTTATGTTTTTTATTGCTGTTGCTGGGGTTATGTTTATCGATTTCACATTTTCCACTGGTATTCCTTCTAAATAGTCTGGTATCTCAAAAGTATCCCCTTGATTTAATGGAATCTGTATATACAATACCCTATGTAGTCTGTCCAACCTAAACTTGCTTGTTTCTTCTACAGTTGGAATGGTGTCTGCTAATGCTGATATGTATTTAATTCCACCCTTAGACACTATCTTGCAATTAGCTAGCCCATATCTTTCTCCATATTGTACTAACTTGCCTTCTGGAACTACTGCTGTTTGCCCAGTATAAAACATTACTGTATATTTTTTGTTTTTATCTGTACCAGATTGATTTAATACTATTGCTACGTCTTTGTTCTTTATTTCACCTGTTAATGCATCGAATCTTGGGTATCTCTCTATTGACCCATGCTTCCAATTCAAATCCTCCAACTTAATTTCATTGTTAAACCTAAATTTTTCTAACGCTTTTTTAGTTAAATCCAGGTTGCTTATCTTACCACCAGATAGTATGCACCTGCAAATATCAACTGCACTCATGTCAACAGTCTGTGTATTATCAAAATCAAAAAGCCTAACTAAATTGTTCTTTCCACTATATTGTATCACCGCTATTGCTGTATAGCTCATTTCAATTCCTCCCAACGCTACAAATTATTTTTATCTTTAATGTCATTACTGTATATTTAATGGTATATTAGCAATAAAAATACCGGATAGGTGTTTTAACCTATCCGGTATTCTTTGTACTATCAGGCAATGCTACCTGATTTTAATGTTACTTAATGCCGATGTTATTCACAAGAAGCTGAAGCTTCTCACATCCCTTAAGTGTGCAGTTGTAACAGGTTGCCTTGGTTCTTTTCTTAGTGTTAATCTCCCAACAATCCTTGTCATGAGAGTGTACAGATGTCTTATTACTCTTTAGATACATTGCACACTTATGCAGCCACAACAGCCTCTTAAGCTGGTCATTCTCCTGTGTCAGCACTTGAACCATCTGGTTTGCCTTTTCAGCCTTGTCTATGGGGTCTTTGATGCTGTTAAACTTGGCTACCAGATTAAGCAGGAAGTCTGGGCACTTCTTATCACTTGCAGCGATTTGTGCATAGGTGAGGCTTAGAGTGCTCAACCCCTCGATTGCGTATCCAATCTCAACGCCGCTGTCATCTGATGCCCCACCTGTCTTACGAGATTCGTCCTTAGCTGTAAATGCGCCACTGTAAATGTCGATTCCACTTTCCCCCAGTGTTGCCAGCTCCTCTGCTGACATGGCAGCAAACTGAGGAGCAATGTCATGCACAATACCAAGGCTGTCATACACCCCGGTCTTTTTGGATTCCTTGATTAGACCGTTCAGGTACTTCAGGATCAGCTTATTCTTTGCAAGTGCAGATACCCTCTCGAATACGTCCTTAGTAGGAATAATCATGGAATCATACTTACCACGAGCAATAATTCCAATCTTGGAAGTGTCAACCTCATAAATCTTGATGTTTTGCTGTGCAATCAACATGCTGATTGTTCTAATCATGCCAGCGTCAGTAATCTCTGTAAACGACATGCTGCGACCGAACTTGTCAATCAGCTGAGGCTCTGCTGAAATCGGAATGACCACACCCAGCTTATTGATATAGTTCTCACCGTTGAAGAAAATATTCTTCCTACGATATACAAAGGTGATGATGTTGGTCCTCTTACCAGGATGCAGCTCAATTGCAACCGCACCGGGCTTCTTGAAGTTGCAGCTCACATTCATCTTGTTCTCATTGAAATCAAGATAAGGTGTACCAACCTCTCCGATGTCAAAAGGAACAAACTCCTTAGCAGCTGCAGCACTTTCAGTTGTAGCAGTGTACTTGGTGCCAGGCAGATTGATGATGAATCCCTTTGCCTCTCTGATAAAATCATAAAGGTCAAGGATATCAACATCATTGGCAAAGTCACCTGTGATGTCACCCACCTTCTTAGCTGCAGGTCTTGTACGCTTTGCTTCGATGTGCCCTCCCATTTCTTCAACAGGAAGGTCGCTCAAAGGATACCCCGCCTTACCAGCGATAAACTTCTTGTTGTCCTTACCAATCCTAATGACAAAGTTTGTAGGATTGAAGATACTGCACAGTCTTAGAACGTTTTCATAGGTAAACTTCCCGGTGTTACCTGTCCCCAGTGTTACATCGAAGCCAATGTTCTCATTGTCTTTAACATACCGCTTTGTCAGAGTAATAGTATTGTCAATGTCCTTGTACTCACCGCCCTGAAGCATCAGCATGTGAAGGTCATTTAGCTTGAAACCTGCCTTCTCAATGATTGTTCCTCTGCTCATCGAAATCTGCTTGTTGTTAAAATTCGTATCAAACAGATACTTCAGTGTCACAGGCCTACAAATCTTACTGTTGCCCAGCTCCCCAAACTCCCGTGCCTTTCCTTCGGCCACGAAACCAATCAGACGATAGTTCGTGTCCACGATAAGATGTGTCAGTTTAACCATTGCTCTTTTCCTCCTTAAATGATTTATTTAATGATGTTTCCACCCTACTTACCTTTTCTATATTTATTATACACCTTATATATCTATTTGTCAATGCCGACGCTAAAAATTTTTTATAACACTGTATCTACTCTTTTTCAATTTTATCTCGCTCTATTTATCTGTATACCTTTTATACAATACTGTATTTACTAATCAAATATAAAAATTTTTTATACTATGTATTTACTCTTTTTATAAAATGATTTCTCTCTATTATCCAACCCAGCTTTGTTTTATATGCAAACAAATAAACACCCGCTAAGTTTCCTTAGCGGGTGTTTACCAATATATGTCCCTGCCCTACTACTTTTGGGTCAGTGCTTAATTGGTGATTTAATTAGCTAATCTTGATGCCCTTTAGCCTCTCAATCACTTTCTCTGCATATCCATGCAGAGCCTTGTCTGACTTAGCTGTACCATTGGTATGACCGGTAGGAGTTAGCTTGCTATTTAAGGTGATTGAGCTCTCCTCTTTTTGGTCATCACTATAGTCAGTGCAAGCTATTGTAACCTTTCCCATAGGGAGTGTTACTTTATTGTCTGCTGCCTTAACCATATCAAATAGTGTATCAATGGGATAAACACCGTAGAATCCAGCGGAACCAGTACGCTTCATGCTCAGGGACTCACCAGACTCACCGCTGATGTCTTTGAACTTTGTCATTAACTCAGCGTTTGCCTTGTGCAGCTTCTCATAAACCTTGTTTAAGGCTGCTGCATTGGCTGCATTTACAATGATGCCGCCATATCTAACTGAACTTCTACCATTTATAGCTGCTCCTATAAATAGGATATCGGCTGTGATGGTCTTGTCCTTAGCCTCATCCATCTTGATGGAACGAAGAGGATACAGACCGCTGATGGATGATACGATGTCTCCCTGCTGGGTGTGACGAATCTTACCGTTTGCAATCTGCCCTGCACGAGCCAGAGAAGCTGCTGCGGCTACATTAACCTCCTGCAGCACACCGTAAGAATTGTAGATGGTGTAACCTACTAGGTCGCCCTTCTCATTTTCTACACGGTTTAGAATAACTGCGTGAGGCTCAGATGCTAGATTACCAGCTGTATCAACTATGGTATAGTTCTTCAGAGAACCATTGGTGCTTACTAGCTTACCATCTTTGACCCCCATATTGGTAAACTCTGCTTTCCCTGCTCTGATAGCCTTAACAACATCAGTACCGCTCATACGAGTGAATGCATATGCCTCATCAATCAGAGTATACATCAGTGCCTCAGCAGCAGCTTTAGGGTCTCCGCAGCGCATAACCATTGTTAGTCTTTTCATAACCCTACCACCTTTCAAAATTTAGTTGAATGTAACCAACTCATTACCTATGCTTTTAAATTTAATTAAAATACACTTTCATTTCAAATTTAAGATTGTCATAAAGCCTTTTATTTGGGTAGTACTCTGCTATCTAAATAATTTCTTTTGATTTATAATTATCTATCCAATGCCGCTTTTATTCTCTCTGGTTTTACTTCCAACTTCTTATATGTATTTGCAACTAACACTTCTCCATTTTCTGGGAACATCAATGCAGATATTGCTCCTATTACTGCTATTTGCTTAGTTATTATTGCCTTCTTTGTATATGGTCTGGTTGCTGCCACTAAGCCACCTAAGAAGTTTCTCTTTAATTCATCAGGTATCTTATCGAGATTCAATACTTCAAATGATAAACTATTTTTTAATGCTGAAAGTCTATCTGATGATAAAATCTGCTCTGCGTTTACCACAAGTGATGCCGTGTTTTTTGTAATCTTATCCCGTATATCATTATCTATCCAGCTTTTTATTAAAGTCCCAAGTGCATATATAAATAATTTATCTAGCTGTTCCTGTGTTGTTATATTTCTTGCATTTGCACCTACATTCATATCTAAGCCTGAGAATTTATATATCTGCTCTATCCAACCATCCTTTGATGCATCAAAATATAATCTAACAGGCCAATAGGGTAACCCTAAAGGCTTTAAGGATGTATCAACTTCTATATCCCCAGTTACCTCTACAGTTAATGACGCTTTCTGCCCAACTCTATATGCTATCCCCCTCATATATCCTGGCTGAACTATACTTGTTGCTTTGTCTCCCCAGTTTATAAGGAAGCCTCTATCATCAAACTCTAAGTCATTTCCCAATAAACTCATTTTTCCAGTTGCTATCCTTGCCTTTTTCTTTATATCATCCCGATTATCTATTATATCATATGTTATTTTTAAGCAATCTTGTATGCTCAATCTTACCTCTGCTTGTCTGAATATCATTACTAATTTATTTTCTTTACTGTCTATATAATATAAAGATATGCTTTTGTATACTTTGCTTATGTTATCTGCATCTTCTGTATTGAATGGGCACTCTTCCACTTTACCTATATCGTACATAATGTAAGCTATCAGTTCCATAAGTGGTAAGCAATGTATTTTAATTATTTCTCCTTTGTTATATCCCATTTTATCATCATCTGTTAACTCTGAAAGTACTGCATTTCCTAAACTATCATAGGTCATTTTAACCGTTCTTCCGTTGTATTGTGTGATAGCAAAAGGCGATGTAGATAATTGCACTGGCATTGTTACTTTTTTATCATCGTATTTTGATGTTATAGAGTCTATATCTTTTATAACAAAGGGGTTCTTAAATGCATTTAATTTATATACTTTGTTATATTTACATAAAAATGCCATCTCTAGCCTAAGCGCATATGCTATAACTGAATGACTCTCTGACTTCCTTGAGTATCCTATGTTTAACATGCTTTCAATAGTTTGTACATCATTTAAACCTGCTACTTCCAGATTTTTTAATTGCTCGCTCTTTCCAATTAGCTTATGTGGTTTAGTTGTATCACTTACTCCCCTGTAGTCATCTTTGGTTAGTTCTGTTAACATTAGTGTGCTTGGGTTGTTCGCTTTTTTGATTATGTATGAAATCACTTCGTCTGAAAATGCCCCAGGCTTAACATTATTTCTAGTCAGCTCAAGTACCAAATCTTCTAGTGTCTTTATTTTTGAGTAAGGTATTTCTACTATCTCTGTCGTAGCGTGCTCTAAATTTCTGTCTCCCCTATTTAGAGAATTTGCTGTTGCTTCCATAGTTTTTGCTAAGTTTACTATCACTAATCCTATTAAACCTTCTAGAATAAGTAATGACTGCTCATTTCTCACTGCCCTGTCACTTATTTGTGATATATCCAACCTGTTATTGAACTGCTCTACCACTGTACTAACAGGGAATGATAGTATATCATTTACAATAAATTGTGCCGCCTTTATCTGACCTGAATAGTATGTTCCAAAAAAGATGTCTATTATATATCTTCTTTGACTACCTACTATTGCATCTATTATTCCAAATGCTTTTATTTTTCTATCCCTTGTGTTAACGAAGATATTATCATAACCGTTTATCTTTTTTTCTTTTCCTGCTGTGTCACTACACATATACAGTGGCATACTTGTTTGAATGCCTACTTTATTTATAGGTTTTATATCACCTATTAAAACTGCTGTATTTGCAACTCTTCGTGCGTATACACTTCCTTCTATTGCATTAGCATCATAGTACTTTGATATCTTATCATTTGATAATGGCTTTAAATTAAAAAACCTCCTGCTATCTTTCTTCCAGCTGTTAGCATTGCCATGTGCTTTTCCCATACTTGCTTCGTATTCTTTGATCTTATCCTCTGTATTCAAAATCAATTCTGGGTATTTGCCATCTATAGGTGATATCCTATACCCACTTCCCGTTGATATCAATTTTCCATTAGATATCTTTGTATCAGATGGTATGTTTCCGTCATATAAACAGTATATGCCACCTAATCCATTGGATAGCACATAACCATTTCTTCCTTGTATTTTGAACTTAGCTAACACTGTTGCAGCAAATTCATTTGTCTTAAATTCCCCATTGTTTGATACGAATGGGTATCTGTACATTCCACCACCAACTGTATCTATCCTATTTCCCCTTATTGTCAGGTTTTCTATACTATTTCCTATTCTTAGCTCATTCATTATTCCCTTTGTACTAACCACACTAATTTGTGTACCTGTGGGTTCAAAGGTTAATTTTCCGCCCCTCAACACAAATTCCTCAAGTGCCCTATACACATAACACAGTATTGTATACCCAGCTATTTGCCCACTCTGAGTCTGTATTATTCCAACCATCATTCGTTTAATATTCAAATCCCTCATGCTGATCACCCCAACTCAATATGCATTAGGTATACTTAATCCAAACTTCAATGCTGCATCTCTTACTTCTCTCTCAGTAGCTATGGGTTTTAGCATTGCACATATAAGGAAAAATAATGCTATTACTTTCTTTCTTGCCGTGTATGGTATTGACTTAAAGCACCCATCCATTATTTCGTCTATGTATCCTTGAGGAATTGCTTCAGTATTTATAAATTCCACCATGTCTTTACCTGCAAGTACCTTAGTTTGACCAAATGGATTGTCCATTATATTATAGAGCACTAATCCATTTTTTACAAGCGCATATATGTTAAACTTGAAGTTATTTGGCTCAACCCTAAAGCTTTCCTCCCCCACATAAACTCTGTTTGATCTCCAGTATCTTGCGTTTAGTGACAATGTTTGTATCAATTCTGGGAGTGTTATATCTGTGCAATCTACCACTCTTTTTACCAGTCTACTTGTTATTACACCTGTATTTTCGTTTGCTTCATTCAGTAAATTTATTATCTTACCTGTCTTATATATTAACCTTATGTTGTTTACATAATGCCAGTATGTTGTTCTGGTCACTACATCAAATCTACCTGCAATATCTATGTCTATATCCTTATCAACATTACTGTCTGTCAACCTTATTCCTGTTATACCCTTTAACTGTGTAATATGTGTTCCACTTGACCACTCTATTAAATATCCTGATTCATCAAGCTTTATATCATTTCCTAGTATGCTTAATTTTAGTTGTGATGATGCTTTATCTCTATGGACACTCTGTATTCTTTGCATTTCCCTGTTGTATCTTTCTATTAAACCTGCTATGCTGAACTTTAATACTACATCTCCAATGTATAATGTCATTACATTTTCATCAATTTTTAATCCCGCTATGTTAGCTTTAAGCTTTTTGTATGCCTCACTTGTTACTAATGAGCTTGGTATGTTACCTATCTTTCCAATCTCTGATAATATGCACAGTGCTATGTCATCAACCCTTGTGTTATCATAACTATCAACTGCCAAATGCTGCTGCCTGTCGTAAGCTACCCCGTTGCCATTCTGAGGTCTTGCTACAACTGTTCCTGCTATGCTAGGTGAAATTAAAACCTCGTTAAGCTTAAATTTCATTCGCATTATCTCGTTGCCTAATGTATATGCTAGTGTTTTTCCTAGCCCCATAGTGTTATGTATTACTTTCTCTGATGATATTACGTTATTGCTTTTCCAGCTTATTATAGATTGCTCTGAATTTGATTCTCTGCATACATTAGAATCCGAGTAAGTGTTATCCATAATATCAACGGACTTAACTAGTTTATACTTAAAAAGCCCTGTTTTAATTTGATTTACAACTAGCCTAACATTTTCTTCTGTGCCTAAATTAGCATCGGTTAATTGATTTAATAAATTTGCTATGTCTGCTGTAGATGTAAACCTGTGGTATGGATATACTTTTATCTGTGTTGAATAATCTTTATTGTTAAAATTATAGTTACTCTGTTCCTCTACTACTGTTATATGTAGTATTCCTACTTGTCCAAGTGCAACTATATTTGTATCTGATATATCTACACCCATCATTCCGTTTTCTTCTCCGCGAACTGCACTGAACCAGGATTTACCTATGTATAATATGTCATCCGCCATAAACCAGTTGCCTGTACCGATTAAGAACATTGTCCTATTCCTATATTGCACTGATAGTATAGACACATCTACTCTACTTGTAACGGATGTATGAATACATAGGTCTTCATGACAAGGTGTTCCGTGTGCCCCCAGTATTCCAACCCTATTTGAAACTGTTATTCCATCTTGCTCGAAGTATGTCCAGTTTCTTTTTATTCCATTTCTAAATTCTTTTGGATTTGCATAAGTTGCCCATGGTCTGAATCTGGTGTCTTTATTTATCTTAGGTATTTGGTATTTTCTAGTATGTATACCTCTAATTCGCTCATTGTCTGGAAGCTCATAACCATCAGAGCCTGACAACCTTGCCATGTAACAGCTTCCATTAGATTGTTTTACTATTTTTGCATTAGCGATTTCTAAGCCTTCTAAGTTTGCTAAGTTTCTGCTTGAGATTACTGCTTTATTACCAAAGCAGTCAACCATCCTGTACAATGTTTCAGTGTCTGTTTTAATTCTATCGCATAAAATATAGGCCACGTTGTTTAGTAAATTCATGTTTTCATCTAACATTGAGTATCTACTTGCTTTTCCACTTGTTATTTCTATTTGTCCTTTGTCATTTATGGTTAAGTTTTCGATATATACACCTCTATCCAATGCTGATTGGATATGCTGATAGCTAAATACTATTGTTTGCAAAGATGCTGTATCATGCACTACGTACCCATAAAAATTATTATTGTGCATTACTCTAGCAATCATGTATAACACAGCTATCACTCCTAAATTTACTATTTTCTTTCTTTATTGTCATAGCGCTTTATTTATAGTCAAAAAGATACCCCCAACAGTGATTAGCTGTTAGGGGTATCTTTATTAAAGGTCGTCGTCCACTTCATCCAACTGTTTTATTGGATAATTTGTTATGAATAACTCTTCACCATCTAAGGCATCTTCTGCAGTTTTTCCTGCCATTGTATACCCGCCTGGTAGCTTAAATGGGGTGATGTAACACTTTCCGCCATAAACTGCTTTTCCTCTAAACATCTGCCTAACTTTTATGCTGTCGTCGTAGGTTACAAACCATCTACAGTTTGTATTTCTGGTAAATTCTGCGAAATGGTCGTGTGGAAATCCCTTATGAGTGTTTCCACCCTTTCCATATAGTCCACTTGATTCTTGGCGATAGTATGGTGGGTCTAAGAATATGTAGCTTTTCTTTGGGTCTACGTCAGCCATCGTTTCCTCGAAGGAGCAATTCTTTATCTCCATCTTTTGGAGTAATGGCTGAGCTGCTATAATTCTATCTGCCTTAGACAAATTAAAATCAACGAATTGGTCTTTGCTTAGCGAGCCACTATCCCCCATACCAGAGAATGAAACTTTATTTACGATAAATGTTCTTGCTGCTCGCTCTGGAATTGATAGTGTTGTACAATCAACCTCCTGTGACCATTTCCAGAATGCCCTGCCTTCCTCAATGGCCTCATTGTAAACTCTCTCGTATTCCTCATCGTTTTTATCCATGCTATTTAGCACCATCTGAGTTGGACAGAACTTGTTAAACAGCTTCTTTACTTCTTCAACAACTTCTGGTGCATAGTCTCTGCAACCGGTCCAGAATGCCCAAATCTCAGGTGCTAAGTCACCTACTACCATTCTCTCTAAATGGAAGTCGGGGTCATCTGCTATACATAAGCTCATTGAACCACCACCAAAAAATGGTTCACGCCAATCCCTAATATCTTTCGGTATATAGGGTTTAATATACTGCCAAAATCTCCATTTTGCTCCAGGATAAGAAATAACAGGTTGTGCCATAATCAAAAATTCCCCTTTGTATTTTACTTAAAATATTTGATTTCCAATACTATAAAGTATACCTATGAGTTCTACTCTTATTTATCTTATTATACCCTTAAGTATCATTGCCAATATCTCTTGATTTGGTATATTTGATTGATTGCATGCCATAGTTCCGCACAGCTTTTTAGGCTCACTGCCAATGTTCTTTAACACTGAGCATCTGCCACACCGTAAACAATCTTTCCACTCCAAGTACCTTTCTTTGCTAGAATGTATTTCATTTCTGTGAATAAGTGTGCTCAAGTGGGGACACTTGTTCAATCTACCTATGTAATCAGCCGCCCACACAAACCATGCACTGTCCTTTTCCTCTGGATGTGAGTATGCTGCTCTGTAAATATCCATTCTCACCTGATGCCTTTTCCACTCTTTGAACCTTTCTAAGTTTCTATTTGATACCCACCTAGTATGGGATGTATCCTTATTTATTCTTGTTGATATTTCGCTTTCAACATTGATACTATCAATGTTATCAGGTAGGTCACTTAAGTCTATCTCTATTACTTCATGTCCTAGCTCCTGTATCTTACATGCCTTATATTTGTCTACCTGATGTGTCACTAATATCTCAACACCTATCTGTCTGCCAAACCTATCAGTTAGGAATGCATCATATCTAAGTGTACCATAGCTTGTTTTAAACGTTTTCTCTATCTCAATCTTATCTATTATCCTGAATTCAGATGTATCTACTCTTATTGTGTTGTTATTATCTACATAATAACAGTCAGGTGTAAGCAAGCTTGCTGCTTGCTGCCTTGATAACACCTGCTTAGCTGTTTTATGAACTATTGTCTCTCCAAATTTTCTCTTGTCGTATATAAAACCTTCTAAGTGTTTTGCACCAGATGCATATGCTCTGAAGTGAGGTCTATTCTTTTTACCAACCACAGCCATTACAGGCTGCTTTACTTTAGAACCATCTTCCATCCAGCCCTCAACATAAAAGTCATTATGCATCATATCTCTAATAGATGATGTTAGCTTCTCTGCATAAACTGCATTTCCGTCGGCATCAAGTGCGTATTTATATTTTAATCCCTTTGTTTTGTTACTTCCTGATTTGCCTTTCATTTTTCTCCCCACCTTAGCAGTAGTTTTTCATAAATTCTGCTAGTGTCATTTTTCTGTTGCAAACTGGACAAATATTTCCTTTTCTCTGCTTATATCCCCAACCCTCTAAGGATGCCCTCTTTTCCAACACTTCTTTGTTTGTCTCCATGCCATGAAGGAAATCAGTGCTGTACCATCTACCACAGTCACAGCATTGTATATCGTAAAACCTAGTTACCCTGTACATCCTATTCCTCCTTTATCAAACCTATCTTACTCAAAATATTAGAGTTTTTTAAGAACTCTGCAAATGACACAAGCTTACAGGTTGGTGGTCTACCCTCTCTATCTATGTCTGTAAAAGGTACGTTTCTACCACAGGAGCCAGGTATATCGCTACTAAATCCACAAGGGCATTTATAACAGTTCTCGGGTAACTTCAATACTACCCCGTCTGACATATCAAATTCAAAGCTTAATACAACCTCAACCCGTATATCTGTAGGCTTATCTAGCTTATTCTTTCTGTCTATTTCATTCATCTTTTCGTACATTTTGAAAGTAACCATGCTGTACCCTCGTCTTTAGTAAATATCCGGCATCTTAACAAATATAAATTCAAAGTTCTCATATATCCAGTCTAGCTTCTTAGTGTATTCTGTTGGTGCTTTCCTGTCAAACTCATCGCTGGTCCTAACTGAAAGTGTATATAATTTACCGTTTACAATTTCAGCTTCTATGTAATTATTACAATACTCTGTGTCCTCTACAAGTGTTAGCTTGCTATCATATTTACCAGACATCAGTGCATTATATACTTCCATTGAGGATGTCTTTGGTACTATATGTGATTTTGCCTTTTCTAACCGTCTTTTGATTTCTTTAACTGCCTTATTGCCGTGTATTGCTACCTCTCCATCATAATTACGAATCATTTGTGCCACTGATGTTCTACTGTGTCTTACCCAAGTTGGTGCTATCCCAACTCTCTTAAGCCTCTTATATGTATTCTCAATTTTATTCTTGTTATAGCTATCAAACACCTTGGTTTCCTCCAAACTGTTGAACTCGTAAACTTTATTACATTGTTATGCACTTTTTAACTATGTCTTTTACATAATCCATTGCGTCTATTGCATTTACTATATTTTTTGATACCAGTATACTCGTATCATCCATTGCTTTCCAAATTTTTCTCTTTGATTCTTCCTTTACGTCTGTGTCGACCAGCAGTTGCCCCTCTAATAAACTTGTGTATCTATTGTACCTTAGTATTTCTACATTTGTTGATAATGGCTCCCCATCTAAAAGTTTACTGTATTGCTTAATTGGTCTAAGTGCTTCATTGCCCTGTATAAAGAATTTATACAAAAATTCTATGCTTTCACTAAATGAAGGCATTACATCTGTCATGATTTTTGTATATTCTCTATGAAGCTTTATCACATCTCCACCGCGTCTACAACCGAAACAAAAGAATGTATTTGTTTCTTCGTAGTAACGCATTGAAGGTGTATCTTCCTCATGTAATGGGCACTTAACGACAGGTGATGCTTCAAAATCCACTGTGTAATCATTGTAATAGTCTGCTCTCTGAGGTACTATAATCTGATAGAAGTACATAGGTATAGATACTTTAGATTTTACCTCTTGTAGCATTTCATTTTGTGTTGGCATACCTAATTACCTCTCAATGTACTGATTATATTGACATGTATTTCGTCCTCTGTGCCCAGACATTATACTTTACACAAAATTCCTCAAGGTCTATCCCAGCATTTCTATCCGTTCTTCCAATCAACTGCAAAGTACATATACCAACGGTATCATTTGACTTTCCTAAGAAATATGCTGTATTTATCTTATCTATTGAAAGTCTCATCAACTCTATCCTTTGTAAACTGTCAGGTGATGAGTCTATTATACGGATAATCGAGATTCCTATAGGATTTAAGCTGTCTGTTTTTATTGTTACCCTGTCATTTTCCTCCAAATTAGATAGTATCTTTAATATGTTATCAGGTGTATACTCATCAAAATATCTGCTATTTTCCTCTTTTGACAAGGCAGTTTGCCTAACTTTATCAAGTCTTTCTATTTCTTCTGTGCTCGTATCCTTAGTTTCATCTGCTTGTGACTCCATCAGTTTCTTCAAATTTTCTACTGATGTTGTCTTTTTATCTTCTGTATCTTCTGTATCTTCTATGTGCTCATCCTGTTTAGCTTGCTCTATGGTATCTTCTATGTGCTCATCCTGTTTAGCTTGCTCTAGGATATTTTCTATGCGTCTTTCCGGTTGCTTGCTTGGTTGCTCGCTTTGCTGCCCATCTTGTCCTTCAGTATCGTCTGAAATTCGTCTCTGTTCTTTGTTTTCTTCTGTTGCTTCTTTCTCTGTTGTGTCTGGTTTCTCTCTTTGCTCAACTGTGTATGAACTGATAGGTGCCCTGCTCCTGTTATCCTCCCCACCTTTGTTACTTTCATACTTCATGCTCCTTATTTTATTATAAATGCTATTATCACCTAGTATTGATATGTCTCTCAGTACGACTCCAGTTGGAGTAAATTGCTCTGTTTTATCATCTATCAGTACTACTTCTAATCTATCCCCACTAGTTAACGCCAATGTCAATGCGTTAACCCTGTTAGTATTTATTAGCTTGTCAAAATCTTCCTTTGATAGCTTGCTTTCTACCAGTGTTTTATTATCAATTACTGTGAACCAGTAATTTCCCTCACTGAACTCTATTTTTAATAGTGACTTTTGTGATTTTTCTGATGCATCAAATGTATTACATATGATTGTTTTATTTCCATTATTGTCATTAAGGCTAAAAAAGCTATACGGCACAGGTTTACCTGACCCCAATGCAAAATTTCTTTCATGTTTCTTTGTACTGTGTGCTGCCTTGATTATTGTAGACTGATACACAGGCATTGGCTTGCCTTCACCACTTATATATAACGGAAATACAATCTTATATCCCCATTTACCAAATCCATTCTGCTTAATCCCATTTCTTAATAAGATATATTTCATAACATCACCGCCAAATTGAAAACTTATTTATATTCCCATTATATATTATTGCTTAAAACACACCCCTTGCAAAAGAAATGCAAGGGGTGTGTTCATGCTTTTATTTTGTTCTTCTAGCCGATAAACTACTCATGATGTCGCATACAGTATTAGACCATTGCCAATTTGTGGTTCCATCACTGTTAAGTGCATACTTGGTGTTTACAACCTCAGGTGTAATGCAACTTGGAACAAAACCCAGCTTTCCGCTGTAGAAATCCTCGTGTACATAGTAGTCTCTGTATGTATCAATGCTAAAATCTGCAAATTCTTCGATGCTATTAAAATCAAAGTGGTCTATACCATCATTTGTCCAGTTGAAGTAGTTATTGTTACCTGCCATATACTTACCCCAACCAGTCTCATTAGCACCAACTGCAATGATATATACAGCATTTATACCGAGCTGTTTCTCCATCTCGATTGCTACTGGAACTAGGCTATGCATCTCAGAGTTAAGGATTGAATAAAAATCATCTGCTGTCCAGTTGCTTACTGTTCTGATATCTAAACAAATTGCCTCTGCCCGGCTGTCAATTAACAGCTTACCATCTTCACTATATACAGGCTCAACTTGCTTGATATCAGAATTAGACAGACTTTTATTTGTTGTAAAGGATCCTACCTTACTTTCTATCACATCACTACGATTGTCATTCGTATCAACCGTATTCTCAAGTGCCTGAATAACAATGGGATTAGTTGTTCCCATGTTTTCAACTGTATTTATTGTATTATCTTCTGTATTGTTCTGGGGTTCTTGTATTGCTTGTACTTCAGCAGTATCTTCTACAGCTAATGTGATATCCTCATTTTCTTCTTCAGGATTTGAGCCTTTATAGTAAATGCTTTGAAGTTCAATTTCAGTTTTAGAGTTCTGCTCTGTTAACTCTAAACTTTCTGAAATTTTAATGTTCGTTTTATGCATGCTATCAGCAGACGCTACATCGCAGGTCGCCACTGTATATCCAGCATAAACTGCCAAGCATGCTGCTAAACTCACAACTGGCCAAGCTATGCTCTTTGTTGAGTTTCTCTGCCTTCTGCTTTTGTATCTCTTGTTATAATCTGATTTGATTGGCTTAGTAAAAATGAATCTTGCTGCCGACTTAAATCCGCTAAGATTGATTTTCATATTAACTCTGCATTTCCACTTATTTTATTTCTGTCCAATTTTATCAAATTTTTATCTATTTCTTTAATATTTAATTGTCTATTTATTAGATGTTTTAATTTGCCTGTGCTGGTCTAACTGTTTTTAACTGAGTTAATTCGCAGTTAACTCCCCGCAATACAAGCCTACCTTGAGACATCTGTGCACGCGCATTGGATAATCTGTTCAATCTAGCCATTGCTATGGTATTTTCACGGGATAACTCTTTAAATCCTGCTGACCTGCCATTTACTACGACTTCTATCACATATCCCACTGTTTGTCTACCGTCTACTATACGTGCTACTATTCTCTCGAAACTCTGCTTTTGAGCTTCTGTCCACCCTGTTTCAACCAAATTTCCATTGATGTCATAGTTTGGCATTTCACTTAGCTTACAACCTATACCCTTGAGCACCACTCTATCCCCATAGTTTTGTGCTGTAACATTTCTAATATTTCCATTTAATGCTAACTGCTCAACTTTATTTCTACTGACCACTGCTGCTATCCCAGTTGAGCGGTCTCTAACCATGTAACCTTCAACACGTTTCCCAGCCATATATCTACCTATTACTTCGTATCTGTTTGCGTCCTTTCTAGCCATGATTACTCCCCCATTCTATATGTATAAAGTCAAAGACTTTAATTTAATTATTTATTTTTTATTGTTTTGGTAACAATGTTATACTAAAAGTTTTACTAGCTAAATTCTATACGCTAATAAACCGGCAGCCCAAATTCAAATGAGCTGCCGGTTTATATTTTACCGTTATTTAACTAGTTTAGAATGTCAATGCTGCTGTAATCATGGTTGACAACCCAAAAGCCGCCACAACACCAATCACCAATACAAATGTATACAGTTTTAGATAATTTCTAACTGATTCATTCATAGGCTTTCCCGTCCATGCTCCAATTATTACTATGATATTAAGAATTGGAATCATCATTTTCACGAGCAGTATTAGCCAATCCTTGATGGATACAACTGTATCCATCGGTCCTTCAAACTGGTCCATCTGCTGAGGTTGCCCTGGCATCTGTCCTGGCATTGGTCCATTTGCGCCCATTTGCTTAGGTGCCTTGGGCTGCTTTGGAGGTTTAGGTGCCTTTGGCTGCTTCGGAGGCTTATTACCCTTCTTTCCAAATAGCCTCTTCTTACCAGGTTGCATGTTTGGGTCATTAGGATTCATGAAGTCGTTGTTAAATTGATTCTGTGGCCCCATATTCGGATAACCGTTATTCATAGGCTGACCCTGAGGTCCCTGATTTGGATACCCCTGCATAGGCTGACCCTGAGGTCCTCCCATAGGTGGCTGTCCCTGAGGCCCTCCCATAGGTGGCTGACCCTGAGGCCCTCTCATGGGTTGACCCTGAGGTCCCTGATTTGGATAACCGTTATTCATAGGCTGTCCTTGAGGACCTCCCATAGGTGGCTGTCCCTGAGGAGGTCTCATCTGCTGCCCCTGGGGTCCTCCCATGGGTGGCTGACCCTGAGGAGGTCTCTGTTGCACATTTCTATTTGGCTGCTGACCCTGAGGGGGTGTGTTTGGCCTTGCATTAGGGTGCCTATAACCAGGAGGAGCCATTTGGGGTGTTCTGGCCTGACTTGGCTGTGCCCCTCCATCATTCTGAGGGTTATAAGGGGCTCTCTGGGGTGGCCTCTGACCTCCCTGTCCTCTGCTAATAAACTCCCTTGACCCACATCTGGGGCAGAATGATTCTATATCCTGAACAGACTGCCCACAATTCTTACATACCTTCATTAACTCTGTCCACCTTTCACTAATCTTCTTAAGTAACTTAAAATTTTTATGCCTTTCTTATGCTTTTCTGTCTCTATTTAAGATTTCTATTATATTTTATATTGAAGAACATATACTGTTGCATTAGCCCTCTATACTTTCCAAAGGATGCCTCATTCAAATTTCCCTGATAGTATCTATCAATCACCCTCTGCATCCAAACATCTATTGGAAATGTATCAAGCCTATTTAGCCCAAACAATGCTACACAGTTCGCAACCTTATCTCCAACGCCAAGAAACTCTTTTAATCTGCTTATTACTGTATAACTTGGTATACTTTTATTTTTTAGACCGTTTAACTTGTAGGTGTTATACCTTATATCCTGTGCTACCTCATTTACATATTCGTCTCTATATCCCAGACCTAGTACTGTTAAATCTGATATAGATGTCTCTGATAGTTTCTCAATAGATGGAAATGTGTATCCTAATATTATTGATGATTTTGTGTTATCCTCTTGATTACCCTCAATTTTCTCCCCGTAAACTTTGCACATCTTTTCTATTGTTGACTTTATTTTTGGTATGTTGTTTCTTTGAGATATTATGAATGATATCAGTGACTCCCAGGCATCCTGCTTTAGTATGCGTATTCCCTTTCCAAATTCAAAGCTATCTTTAGCAAATTCATCTGTATCAGGTATAATTAAGCCTGTACTATAATCTGTTCCTAGGTCAAAATAGTCATACAGTGATTTCTCTGCATTTTCATCTGTTGATTCAACCTCTATATTGGTTGTTGCTTTATTATTTATATATGTCTGTCTTACTTTATAATAATGATTTCCTACAATACCTGAGTACTCTACATACTCACCAGGCTGATGCCCCACCAACTTCCACCTGAAACATTGCCCGCACTCAAATGTTTTTATAATATCAAGAGTTGATAATGGAATATTGTTTAGTTGTGCTTTATACATAACTGTGTTACCCATTTCCACCCTCCAGCTTCCTTACATAATCTAATACTTTTATAACCATTATATCTAATGGTTCATCCCTAAGAATTATGTCTGCCTTATCTTCAATGTCTGCAAACTTTTGCTCATCCTCTATATGTCGTGACTCTATAGTTTTATTATCTGTATCTCCTCTAGTATTCAATCGTTTCTTTAGCTCATCATCTGATATATCTATGTAAACTCCCACTGCTTGCTTTCCATATAACTGTTTAATTGTCTTAAATCCATCAGTCTCTACTACTATTACATTGTTACTACTCCCAACTGGCTTTGGTGCTCCATAATAATTTCCATTGTATATAGCATGCTCCATTAAGATATCCTTATGTAATAGCTGCTTGAACTGCTCTTTTGTTATGAAGTGATACTCAACTCCGTTTTGCTCGTTCCCACGCTTCTCTCTAGTTGTGTAAGAGATTATTCTGTTATATCCAAGGCTCTCTAGCCTTTTCTCAAGAGTAGACTTCCCTGACCCACTCTTTCCCATTATACATATAATATGCATGCTCAACCATTCCAATCTAATAGTTTAATCATCTATAAAAATCTTTACTTCTCCATACTCTAATGATTGTTTCACATCTATAATCCTCTGGTTGGAGGAGCCTCTAAATCTAAGTGATAGCTGTCTTTTAGATTCTAGGTATGGTCCATCCACCAATATATCTATGTAATTTAGCAATTTTTTCTGCTCTGGATTGCCTAGTATTTCCTCCCATGTAAACCCTGTGTAGCACCAGACTGTCATTGCTGGTGATTTCTCTTTTAACTGCTTGCATAACTCTATACAAGCATCTACTTGATATAATGGGTCACCCCCAGTTAATGTAATACCATCAAGCATAGGATTGGATAGAACTTTAGCTACTATGCTCTCTATAGTTACTAAGCAGCCTCCCTTAAAATCATGTGTATTTGGGTTCTGACACCCAGGGCAATTATGTGCACACCCTTGTGTAAATACACTGAATCTTATCCCAACTCCGTCTGTATAGCTTTCTTCTATAATGCCAGATATTCTTATCAAATGCTTATTCATTTGCTACAGCCTCACTAAATTTATTAAATAAGTATCTTATTATATAGAATAGCTAATTTAGTTAGACCTATTAACTATGTCTGATTTTCATTGTATATAAAACAAGGGAGATATGCTATATCATATCTCCCTTGTTTGTATCCATAATTGTATAAGTTTATGCACCAACTGCAGCTGTCTCTTGCTCCTGAACCGTCTCAAGACCTGAGACGGTAACAACCTCGATATCAACAGGTGTATCAAGGCTATGCTTTACGCGGTCATGCTCCTCTGCACGCTTCCCGTTATTAAACCTGTCAAGCGTTCCAACTAGGTAGCCTGTAATTCTACGTATACGCTCGAACCCTACACCCTTACCGCGTACTCTTTCTGACACCTGCATGTAATCATCACTCATAAGACTTTCCTCCTTGACCTGAAATTATAAAATCTGATTTTCTTAATTTCAAATTTTACACCCTCTATTGTCATAATGGCTTATATTATGGTAATATTTGTTTTAATAACTAGCTAATAGAATTTTGTATATTATACTCAAAGTATATAACTACTTAATGAGTGATTTATTTGTCTTATAATTAGCTTTATTTATCCAGTGAATTAAGTGGAGTGCCGTTGTCAGTGTCAAATGGCACTCCACTTAATAGCGTTACTTGTCTCCTGAGATTGTCAAGGAATTTGGTGTTCTGTCTGCTTCCTCATAGGGGTCTCCACAAGTTCCACAATGCCCTGCGTTTGCCCAACTTGGGTAGCCTTTGATTTTCTGCCACATTTCTTCAGTCATTGGCTCACCCTCTTTTCTACCACAGCGAGGGCACACATCATCAATGATGCCTTGATAGCCACAAATAGGATCCCTATCCACTGGATGGTTGATTGCACCATATCCAATACCTGCATCGTGCATATACCTTACGACTTTCATAAAGGCATCAAGGTTCTTTGTTGGGTCACCATCTAACTCTATATAAGTGATATGTCCACCATTACAAAGAGCATGATATGGTGCCTCTATGTTAATCTTCTTGAATGCATTGATTGGATAATAAACTGGTACATGCATACTGTTAGTATAATAGTCTCTGTCAGTGACACCAGGTATTATACCGTATTTCTTCTTGTCTATCCTTATAAACCTGCCTGCAAGTCCTTCAGCCGGAGTTGCTATTAGACTATAATTCATATGCTCCACCTGAGACCACTTATCTGTCATCTCTCTCATGTGGCCTATGATTTTAAGCCCAAGTTGCTGTGCTTCCTCTGACTCACCATGGTGAACACCTATCAAAGCCTTCAAACATTCAGCCAATCCGATGAATCCAACTGTTAGTGTACCATTTTTCAAAATCTCAGTCATGTCATCGTCTAGTCCAAGCTTGTCGCTATCTATCCACACGCCTTGTCCCATTAAGAATGGGAAGTTTCTTGGATGCTTTCTGCACTGAACCTTAAACCTTGCCAACAACTGATGATGCACAAGCTCTAGCATTTCATCTAGCAGCTTGAAAAACCTATCTATGCTGCCATGTGCACGAATCCCAAGCCGTGGAAGGTTTATAGATGTAAATGATAGATTTCCTCTGCCTGATGTCTTTTCGTAGCTTGGATTATACACATTTGCCATGACACGTGTTCTACAATTATGTGACATTATCCCTGATACATCGAACCTATCTGACTCTGTTTCAACATCATAGCTAGGCTCATCAAGTACTATCTTATCAATATATGTGATCTCTATTTCATTATTGACTTTACTGTCAGTAGTTGCTAAGTAACCGATGTCACCCACAATCATGTCTTTAACAAACGTCCGTCCTTTTCCTTTTATAGGAAGAGGATGATCTGCTGTTGCCACCAGGCTTCTGCCGCCTGTAAACTTTACTCTATGCCAGTTGTCTCTGTTCGGATTCTTTAGTATCTTCTTGCACTTTACGAATCCGCCACTGTATGAGTCAAGTATGGTGACCTCCTCACGAGTGTTTTCAAGATTTATATACTCTGTTACACCCGTACTTTCGATTCTGCCTAGCTTGCTTAATCTTTCGAATGCTCTGCCTATACCTTCTACATATAAGCTTTCCCCTATCTTATATGTTATAGTTTCAGAACCTTGTACGCACCCCATGTAGGCCACTTCTGTGTTTACGTCATCTTTGTGATAATACTGCAAATTGTATGGTGCATCTAAATTAGAGAAATTCAATTATGCCGCTGGTTTCCCAGTATTCTAACGCCTAAACTAAATGTTAGGCCGGTTTAGACTATCTTATAAGTAGTTTGTTGTAATCAACTTGCTACTCCCTGGTCTTTGGGTGATTAAATAGCTGTTACCTTATTTAACCATACATAACTACATCAGTTATGTTCCTACTCTACTCGCTTCGTGCAAATGTATTTGCCTTATTCTCAGGTTGTTTTTCAAACCACTATAGCTTTCGATAGTCGTTACACAAGTTATTAGTTAAGTGTTTGTCCTATTGCTATATCTCCAAATATATCCTCCGGAATGTGAAAATATACCCCTAAGAGCTCTGCTAATATTATTCTTGCTTATGCCAGTTATCTTAGCTGCTTCAACTATAGAAGGAAATGAGTTTATAACTGTTCCGTCTAAGCTTAACTGCTCTATTGGCTTTTTATTAGCATCTCTTGGATCTTTATATACTGTCTCATATTTAGGTACTACGTAACCTGGTACATTCTTACGCATACTGTACCCTTTCTTTATATTTTCACTCCTAGTCATGCCCCTTAAGTTTGTTAAGAAATTATGCTCAGGGTCATTATCAGAATGGTCAACATCTATGCCAGAATGGATATCTATATTATTAAATGTACAATATACCAACCTATGAACCAAAAACTTAACGGTTTTACCGTCTATTCTAAGTGCTACTGTCAAATACCCTCTAGGTTTTATTTTATATTGCTTAAGTATCCTACCCTTTATGGCTTTACCATCTGATGTGTATCTGTCGTTGGACCTTACTCTGCCTTGGTCACTGACTGCATAAGCTCCTTTAGTTATATGTATATTCAGCCATGTCTCTTGCAACTTATTCACCTCCTTACTTATTGATTATAACACTTAACTAGTTTCCTCGCACGGTATTCGCTGCTATCCAAGAATCTTGGACCGTAGCCTCTCTTAAAAAGCGTATTCGCCAATGGACAATTTGCCTAAAGCAAATTGGCTTATGATTGTCACATAAGCTGTCTTATTTAACTTTGACCGTTAGCCAAATAGTTTTACTATTTGACACCCTATAGAGTATAGGTTAACCAGGTTTTCCTGTAATCACAGGCCCCAATGTTGTTTAGGGAACAATCTCTTAGCACTTACACGACAGGCTAACTTGAATAGATCGTAGTTAGGATCTTCTGGATTGTAGCTTACACCTTCCTTAAGTTTAAATATTGAAATAGGAAAGATTGGTGTTTCTCCGTTGCCCAGACCTTCTTCAGTTGCGATTAGTAGATTTTTTGAAACCATTCTACCTTCCGCTGAAGTATCTGTTCCGAAATTCAATGAGCTAAAAGGTACCTGCGCCAAATACCTGTATTATCGTATAGGCTTTTTATCCCATACTTCACGAGATTGCTCTCATAAATCCAAGTTGCTCAGTCTTAGATTCTACTGTCTGTCTATTCAGACCGTGTTTAGCATACATTTTTATCATAGCCCTTTGGCTTTAGATAGCATGCACTCTTGCCCACATTATTGCTCTCTTAACGCTCAGTGAGTATGCGTTACGCTGCTTACAACTCTTTCGAGTAACATTGATTCATGTCCAGCTCGGTATTAGGACCATTCTGGAAATTTACTCATAGTCCCTCCACCGATTTTGCATGCTTCAGTGGTATTTTATACAGCAACCACACAAGGTTTCCCATGTTTCGGGCACGCAGTTACTTTACCCGCTCTGCTGTGCATACTGTTCAAATTATGAACAACTGCTTCCATGGCCTGATGCGTAGCATCATCTGTGGCTTCCGTGGCCATTCTAATTATCAAGTCTATTTCGGAACTGTCTAGTGTCTTGCAGTATTTATCCCTGATTAAATTCTTGACAAAATCCATGTTATCAAGGATAAGTCTATGTTTGTTTCTATATTTCTTTAGCTCATCTCTGATACCCTCATTGCTCATATTGCTATCTTTTTTACCTGAACACTGAGGATACTTGATGCACATGACCCTATACAGCTCCTTAATAAAGGTCTTTGCTACACCAGGCGCCATATAATGGTCAAATGCAGGAACACTTTGGCCTCCCGTCGGCCTCCACGCTTTCACATGGTCCTGACTATATTACCAACTTATAGGGTGCTCAATCCTATAAGTTGCCCTGTATTACGGATAGGTACTCAACTCCTACCCTCTCAATTCATTAGATTAGTAGTTTCCAGCCCCAGTCATATTTACATCAACCCAGGCTTTCTCTGTTTCCAAAAAGGAGAACTTATTATGAAGGAAGTACACTGGTCTTTTTTCAAAACCATCCTCTATATATCCAACATGACATCCCCAGTAATTACTCGGTATCTCTAACTTTTTACCTGTGTAATCTAGCAGATAAACCTTGTTTGAGCTTCCTGTCCTGTATGTTAGTGCTGGTTCGTTATCTCCAGCAGTGAGGCTATAAAGAAGTCTCCCGTGTTTACCGCTTACTGCAGGGGTCATTTTACCATGAACATATATAGTATTATATATCTCTGCTGAAGTCTTTCCATCTTTGTTTTGTCTGCTTTTCACAGATGTGATTATTAAAAAGCTATGGTTGCCAACTGCATATTGATAACCGATTATATCTATTGGCTTTGTGTTTCCTTCTAGAAATAGTTTAGAACTACCATTGTCAGTGACAATTATGGACCACTCATTTACTCTATCTGTATTAAGGCTAAGCATAGCTGCCTTTGCCTCTAATGTATTTATATAATTCAATGTGTATTTAGTGCCCATACTCTATCACCAACTTTCCCTAATGAATTATTTAGTCGATACACTCAACTTAGACTGTTTGATTCAATCACCATTTGTAATTATCTATGTATTTCTCGTCTCCATTATCATCGAATGTGCAAGTAAATACTGTGCATGTTTCACCAAGTTCAACATGGTCTTTATACACTTTGTAGTAAGCACCAACATCTATGCCTGACTCGGTTGGTCTATGCACATCGAAATCAATATGTGCGAACTCACCTTTTTGGTCACGACCCGTGTACACACCAATGTTGTCACACCCCATGCTAAAAGCTAGATAATCACAAAAATCCTTTACAGTTCTGCAAGCAGATAAAGCTGATATTTGGTTTAAGCAGTACTCCTTTACCATATCAACGCGTGACTTAAATCCATTTGGTAGCCTCTTTAATACAGGCATTTCCACCACCTCCCATCTTGTTAGTAATCAAACAGTCTAAGTCTTTGCACGGTGTTACCCGACTAACCAAACAATATTGCTTGGTCTCTAAGGCTCTCTTAGTCAGCATATTCGCGAATGGACAGTTACCAGTGTTTTCAGATTGTTATGTGGTTGAGCTACCACCAATCTTACTTACTGTATTATGTAACTGGTTTATGATTGTCACATAAACTCTCTTAGTTCCGCTGATACCGTTAGCCAATCAATCTAAAACCTAATCGCTTTAAATGAAAATCTTGATTGCTCCACCTTCCTGGCCTGTTATTCCTATAACCTCTGTGGCTAGCTCCTCTTTGAAGTTTGTTTCTGCTACACCAGCTGGTCCAGACCAAGTATTCCTTCCATGGTTGTATGTAATCAAAACAAATTCGCTTGCATTGATTGCATTTAGGATTGTTCCGAGCTTAAGAACCTTAGAATATCTAGGCATATCAATCACCTCCAACCTAAAGGAGTTAACTTAATTTATCTAGATTGATTGACACCCCTGAGTAAGGGTTAACAAGGTTTTTCATCATGGGTCACCCCACAATGGCACAGTTCTGTTGTTTAAGCTGTTCCGAACTTAAGCAACACGTTTATGCATGTCGTTCTGATTGCTCTGAATTGCTATACAAGCCAAAGCCCCATAGCTACGGATTTCACCAGGCTCACGAAGGAAACCATGCCCAGTGTTGAATCCATTATGGAAAAGCTTCTCAAGGTCAATCTGACAGCAGTTATGAACATGAATACCATTTGTCATGAAGTAATGACTAGTAGTTTCAACATCATAAACGTATTGTCCGTCATAATGAAGTTCTTCAATGCTAATGATTACAAAATCATCAGGACTAAAGTGCCCATACTTGATTTCATCATCATTATACATTGCGTCTATGAATCTCATTCCAACCTGGATTTCTGATGCGTGCAGCTCCTTATATCCCCCATCTGCTGTTACAACAGGAATGGTGTGATTGTCTGTACCTTCAAAAGTAGCCGCCTTACTGTGGATACGAAGAACTCTCTTGCCCTCTGCACTATGACGTACACAGTTTTTAATCCTTGTAAACTTTTCGTTGTCATAGATGTAAATAGGCCTTAACATCGATACAACTGTATCAACTGGGTAATTGTCCAAGAACTGGTCAAAGAACCCCATATCAGTCTCTATTGCCTTTGCCCTGGGTCCCCCGTCCTTAATAATTATCTTAGAATGTCTGCACGTGCACGTCTCTGTTAGACTGTAGAAGTCAAGGTCATGAATGTGTATATCCCCATTAGAATGTGCGTCACTTTCCTCAGGAGGTACTACATACAGCAAGTTAAACTTCTTTGCTCCCTCGCTACCATACTTGAGCATGGTACCCATGGAACTGTCTCCGTCGATGTTAGCGTTTTCCCGTTTGGTTTCAACCTCTGATGACTTACCAAACGTGAGGTCCTCATAAGACTTCATAAGAGATGTGTTCATTTCTCTTATTCTTTCTCTGTTGGCCCTCTTAATGATGTACTCTTTGGCAGTTTTCACATGTCCTGTGGTAAGTAATGCCTTCTCAACGAAGTCCTGAATGAGTCCGGTATCAATTAGGTCGTCCTCGTCTAGCCCAAGAGAGTCTATGCCCTCAAGAACCATGTCAACTACTTCCTCTGCTTCTTCCTCATCGTACTCTGTATAGACCCCATCGTCAAGGTAACCCTCGAACTGCTCCTCTGCCTGCTCCTCTGCCTCGATCTCATCGAACCCATGCTCAATAAGCTGGTTCTTTAAGCTCTTTAGCTCTGCCGCCCGTCGCTGTATATCATCGTCCTTAACCTCAACAGCTAAAGCAGCTTTCTTGATGGAAGCTAGTATCTTGTCACTTTTAAATGACTCAACCCTGCCATCTCGCTTTTTGACAAGCATTTCCTGGTCAAACCTCCTTTATTAAATTTTGTCCTTATTTATCAAAAAGCCTATCAAAAGGCTTATTGACCTAACCTAAAATGTCAATCTGATAACTCATTGGGTAATCTGTCTTGCAGTTAATCTCTCAAAGAGCCAACTATTTATACCAACTAGTTACCAAATTTATATAGATTATTAGCTCTTTTCTATATGACTTTTAGCTAAAGTTTTATTGATTATATCCATAATTTCATGGTGTATATCTTCAATGCTTCTGATACTACCATTATTGCTACAGTCAATTCTAACCCAGTTATATCCTTGGGTTGGAAGATATCTACAGGCTTCATTAAAAGCTCTATGACATTTATTTAAGTATCCTATATTTTCTTCGTGTATATCCTTCATTTCCTCATGTCCTTTGTATCTTTCTGACATGAGTTTTTGGCTTATGTCAATAGGAACGTCTAATGCTATTGTCACATCTTCAACTGGTATCCCTATCTTCTTTGTCTCGAAATCATATACCCATTCGAAGAACTTGTGCATTTTATCAATGTCTTGTATCTTTCCGCCCTGATGTATTATATTAGCAGAAAGGTACCTATCAGCCAAAAGTATTGTATTTGGCTGCCTGTAAACCTTCCAAAGTTCCTGCTCGAACTGTATTGCTCTGTCTATGGCATAGAAACTGGAGCACATATATGGATTTAGCTTGTTTGGGTCGTGCCCTAACTGGCCCTGCAAATACATTTTCACTGCAAAACTGGAGTCACTCTCGTACTTTGGAAATGATACTGATACTACATTATATCCCAATGATTGTAACTCATCTTTTGCAAGCTTAGTCTGTGTGGCCTTTCCTGAACCATCTAGCCCATCAATAACTATCAATAACCCCATAGTTTCCTCCATTTAGTTGTATTGAATCAGCCCATTCCTTAAAGTCACTCCATATTGTAACTGTTTTTCCTTCATGCTCTGAATATAATGCATTGAACATATCCAATGTTGATACAACATATTTCATGGCTTCACCCTTCTCAAGATCAAGCAATTCAGGCAAAGATACACCGATATTTAACGGAATCACTGCTTGATACATATAGAACTTAGCAAAATCCTCATCTGTTGGTTCCTCGCTAGGAGTGTCTGATACAAGGATTATCCGCTCTCCTTCATCAACATCAGCTGTACAAAACATATTTTCGAGCACAAATTCTTTTCCTCTACTGTCTTCTACGCCATTTGCAATGTTTTCTGTGTGCTTATATGCCTCAATCAGTTCTCGTATGTCTATTAGCTCCCACATCATTTGTATAATTATAGATGGCACATGCTGCATGTGAGTCCTATCAATAGTGCTCTCCATACCATCCATGATTAAATCACATAATGATGTTTTACCCATACGGGCAATGATATGATCTAATTCGTAAAAGAGTGTTTTGTACATATCCTCCAGTTTTGGTACTGCTACTATAAACTTGTCTGGGGTTGCTATCTTTTTGATGAAGTCATCTTCATCCTTATACCAAGCAGCAGGACTTGCAAACATTAGGCAGTTCCCATTTCCCATGGACGGAATTATTGAACAAATAACGAATCTATCTTCATCTGGCACTGCCTTTAGTTCATCTTTACTCATAGCTGATAGCTTTTTTAACTTATAATTGTTATCACTTATTTCTGAGCATGATATGTTAAAATCATCAATCATGTTTTTATCCTCCAAATTTAAATGTAACCCCTTATACTTTACTGCCATGTATAGTGACTACACTTATTTTATATCCTTTTAAATACTGCTACCAGTCTAAATGGTAATGCTATTAAAAGATTTAACAGCATCACTCCGAGTATTGTTCTTAAGTATCTATAATAATACTGTACACTAAAATCAGTAAAATAGCATACTATAAATAGTATCAATGTTGTTACTATAATTCCGCCGAATGCAACCTTAACATCTTGTTTAGACAGTGTCATGTGATAACCTATATGCATTGCAATAATTATTGATATAACATTTCCTGTGTTTAATCCAAATTCAAGTGTATTTAGCTGAAATACATATAGTAAGTAAATTGATATTGCACCGCATATAACAGGTGCAACTGCTGTTAAGGATTGCTGTATTTTTCTTATAATGAATGGTCCTCTTTGTGCTATGTTTACTTCACCTAAATTGGAACCGCTCAGCCTGAATAAACTGAAGTTTTTCACTTTGGCTCCTGTTATTATGGCTAGTAGCATGTGTGAAAGTTCGTGATGTATGACACCTATAAATGTTATCTTTGAATCTATAAATCTAGCAAATTTAGGTCCTATGCCTAATACATATGACCTAACTGCAAATGACCTTATCCAAGATGCTATCCCAGCCATTATTACCAGGCTCAGTATAATTACTAATGCATCAATTACTGCTTCTCTTATCTCTAGCATGCTTTCTTTCCTCTACCTTTAAGTACATTGCATATAATAATGCATATGCAATATCACATGAGTATCTGTATAGTGCCATCTCTGCACTATATGCATCTTATTCCAGCTTAATGTAGCCACTGTACTCACCCCATATAAATGTTTAATTAAAATCTCCTAGATGCTTCCTGCAATTCTAGGAGATTTACACTTATCACTTGTCATTATTAAGTGCGTCCCTGAATATTGTAATTGCTAATTCCGAAAATCCTTGCTTAATTTCATCAGAGTCGTCCTTGTTTTTTAATCTAAGAATTTCTTCTATTCTTTCGTAAGTACTTTGGTATTTTAGCTGTCCTTCGTTTTCACTAATCTGTTTAGCTCTGTCTGCCTCAGGTGTACCATCCTCAATTTTCTTTGCCGATTCCCGGCTATCAACTTGGCTATCCCCGTAAACTACTGCTTCATCTGTTATTTCAGTGGGATTATTTGTACGTTCTGTAGTTTGAGTATATTTTTCACTCGTCTTTCTAATTCTTCCATCATATCTCGGTGCATTGTTATGCTTATTTTCCATTTCCTCTGTTATCTTACCTGCCTCTTTTAGTCTTTTTATGCACATTAAAACATGATTGTAAGAATATCCAGTTAATTCACTAATCTGTCTTATTGTACCTACCTTATCGTAGTGCTGTAAAATCATCTGGTCTACTTCTTCTCGTGCCCGTCTCAATGCTGCCTCTCCCCCAAATCTATCTATGACTAGACTTATATCTATTCCGTTTTCCGCGAGAATGTCAAGTATTATTTCTGTCTTAACAAGATTAAGCTCTGACAGAATTACCACCTGATCTGCCTTATTCCTTGCGAACTTAAAATACTGACATATCTCAAATTCAGACATATATATTTTTATCATTTTATGCCCCTTATGTAGCCCGGGTAGTCCATACTACCCGGGCTACATGTGCGCTTACTCTTTATCAACTAGCTTTGCTGCCAGTTCACGGATATCTTTCATGTATTTCTTACCTTTACTGGTAAGCTTAGACTCTTCAACTCCAGTTATTATCTCATATGCTATCTTCATCGCAGTATATGCATCATAAGCATTTTCATCATGTGGATTCGGCTTCTTTGTACCCCTACGTGTTACCTTCTTAGTAATTGTATCTCCATCTTTAGTAGGAAGAGGAGGTAACTTTGAGTCAAAGTCTCCTGAGATAATAGCTGCATCAATTTTAGTTTCATCTGCTTTTCTGGATTTAGAAGACGCTTTTTTAGCTTTATCAAGAGTATGCTCAGAGCTCTCAGAATGTGTTTTTGTTGAATGTGAAGACTTCTTCTTGCTTTCCACCTTCTTTTTAGAAGGCTCTTTCTTTACTTTATCAACGCTCTCAGCTTTCTTTGTATCTTCATCAGCTGACACAGTCGTACCAGTATAATCAAGGTCACTTACCTCATAAAGGAAAGTAGTACCACCAATCAGCTTGCGATTAAACGATGTGGACTGCACAAATACTCGGAATTTAACTGTATCCCGGCTAGAAAGGCTCTCCTTTACACCACCTTTGCTAACCTGTGGCTGCAACCCCAACTTTTCTCTGACCTGTTTACCAGTAAACATGTCTCCTGTTTCTCTATCCTGGATGATTACCTCTTTGTACTGCTGTACTGTCTCATGTTTTGTTAGCTCATAGAATCCTCTGCCACGCTTAAATTCGATTCCGTTGCTTTCAACAAAATTCTTAATAGGACAATCTGTATCTACCTCGAATACCTGAAACCTACCAGGTGTCACTGGCACAAGCCCATCAGCACCAACAAATTCTCCGGACGATACAACTTCCTTTCCTGATAGCCTGTTCATATTTTTGGCCATCGTCCGTGTCATTTTTCCTGTAGATTTGATAATGGAGATAAAGTCATTTAGCTTGGTCTCACTATACTCTGCCATGCATGTTGCTTTGATTAGCAGGGTTATCTCGTCAAAATGGTCAAGTGTCAAATATGTTCCATCAGTTGCTTTTGCAATGTATGAATAGAAATCTTTTGAGCTTGACCTATAATAAGATAGTGCATGTACAGCAAATATTTGAACGCCCATCTCGTTCAGTAGGTGAGCTTCATCTCTCCAATCTATCCTATCCGTGTTATCTCTATAATTTACACTGTGAGGTGATGCATCTCCTATGAGTACAAATACTTTCTTTCTGCCTGGTCTCCAATCTACAATAGTCCTGGCTGTCCGCAGCACTAACTCATAGCACTCATCTGCGTCGCCACCATAAGTCTTGGCTGTATTCCTTACAAAATCGCAGATTTTATCTTTATCCTCTGTGAAGTCCATAACTCTAATAGTGTAAGGATTGTCTTTGTCACAATAGTCTCCATGTGCAATAATACCAACCCTTAGGTTATCAATACTATTGAACATGTCCTTTACAAAAGACACTACGTTTTTCCTCACCTGGGACAGTACAGGATACATACTACCTGTTGTGTCAAATGACACAAGCAAATCCATCCCTGTAAACTCTTCGGTTTTTACTGCTTTAGTCGGCATTTATACTTTCCTCCTTATTATGCTTATTCCTGTATTTCTAAGTTTAATTATTTTTTAAATTTATCTCAAAATATCTATATGAATAAAGGGGAGATATTAAATTTTACATTTAGTATCTCCCCCAATATTCATTATGTATTTAGTTAATATTCCTCAGTGTACAAAGTATTTGTACTTGCCATGAAACAAGGAATATTTCGCTTATGGAGATTATTACGCTCCATTTGATTTATTTTTCTCCAAGTACCACTGTCCATGTCCAAGTTACGAATATATTTATGAATGTCTGTGTAGCTCACCCCGAGCTTTTCCTCGTCTGTAATCTCACTGAGTCCATCTGCCGGGACTTTTTCAATTAAGTCAATAGGAATATTTTCATACGTCTTTCCGATTTCCACTACCTCTAAAGTAGTAAAGTTAGAAAGTACCTGAAAATCACACCTATTGTCCCCATCCTTTGTGTAATAGCCAACAGTAATTTCGCTAAGGTTGCTTGTCCCACAGACTCGTGCATGATGGGATTGCCCCCACAAACGAAGTGTTACTGCTCTGATTCTGGGTGCTAGGTTGATTTTAGCGTCCTCTGTAATTTCAATCTTTTCTGGCTGTTTCTCTACCAACTCGTCGAGTAGTGTGCAGTCATACACTCTGGACTTTACATGCCTATTGCTTGTTCCAAGTGTACACAATGCATATTGCAAAAGAAATGCATCATACATAGGACGAATATTGATGGTATCATAACTAATTCCAAGAGCCTTACACACTCTTAGGCTGTCATCAAAATCCTTCTGAATGCCGTTTGGCATCAGAAGCCCATGTACATTCTCTGCTCCAAGCGCCTCACAGCAAAGGGCAGCTGCAATAGTACTGTCTTTCCCACCGGAAATTCCAATAACCACCCTAGTAAAATTCTCGCTCTTGCTAAGAGTTTTTATCCAATCAACGCACTCTTGTCTAGCCTGCATTGCATTAAAGTTATACTTTCTCATGCCCTTGTCCCTCCGACTATTATAACTAGGTCTTGTCCTCTCTTACGAAGTCCCCGTGCTCGTTTCTGTGGTACACTCTACCCTCATTGATTGCCATTTTCTTAAAAACCTGTGTATCAAGGTCTTTATGAGCCATTTCAGCGATGCCATAACAGAAAATAACAATGTCTCCAAGTTCCTCGATGAGGTTCTCTACATCATTATGCTCAATGGCGTCCATCAGTTCAGATAGTTCTTTCAAAATAAACCTTGCTTCCTTCTGAAAGTCGGTCACATTAAAGCCATGTTTAAGCTTATTGGTATAGCACCGGAGCTGTCTGCCTTCGTAATCCTCAAGTGTATGTTTTCCCTCTTCTTTGTTAGCCTGCTTGCTAACCCTCTGGCTATCTTCAGCCTTTGCATCAGCCTCCATACTAGCACTAAACGCTTTTTGCTTCTCGAAGAGGACTGCAAAGTCATTAAGGACGTGCCTGTTCCAACTCTCAATGCTTTCTTTGCAGTATGTGCACCTCCTGAATCGCCTTAAGATGGTGTACACTGGAGCCATCACGTCTGCTCCATTAGTGTAACGCTCATACATTACTTCCATATCGTGGTCATAAGATGGGTTACACATTCTAATCATATCAAACCCTGCGTCTGTTAAAAGTGAGATGATACCCTCTCCCTTTTCGTCTGCAATAATGTCGGACTGATATGCAAAGAATACCACACCATTGGAATTAAATTTTACAACATCACTTACTATATCCCCCTCAGAACTCTTAGGGATATTATTCAAAATTTCGAGTATACTAATCTTTCCCATTACAGCAACCTCCTCAAGGCTTCTGGAATATCTCTCATGTATACCTCTGTTTTTGCTCCGCACTTAGGACAGATGATGAAGTAGTACTCATCCTTACTCCCGTCTAGTCCTGTACTGTAATCACTATGAATATCAGTGAAACCTGCCTCCAGAAGCCTACCACAGCCTTTGTCTTTAAAGCCCATACCAGTACAGCTGACTTCCATTGTAGGTAGCTTATTATTCTCAGACGCTTCCTTTAGAACTCTCATGTTATATCTCCTTTAAACACTAAAGACTGACTGGAATTTCCCAAGGTTATTATCTCGGCCCCCAGCTGGGATAGCAAAGATTACCTGCCTAAATACATTCTTATACTTGGTGTCAAGGAGGCTCTTGAAGATTGAAGCAATCTCTGTTGCGTCTTGTGCAAATACTCCACAGCCATAAGCCCCAAGGATGAGTGTACCTACATATCGGTCAGCCGCAACCCTCAAAATAAACTCTGCCCGACTGGAACAAGCCTGGGTATTCTCCTGCCTTGTGAAGTTTCCGTATCGAAGTGCTACTGACCAGTTAGGACATGCACAGGTGATTACATCACAGAAGCAACTCCTTGTCTCTGTTGCTCCGTAATCAAAGAACTTGACTGCCGGAGTATACAAAGCTCTATTTGTGTACATGCCTTTGTTCTTATGCTGGTTATTCCAAGCATAAAATTGAGAGAATTGAGAAATTACATTGTACAGATAGGAGGCATGACAGAGGCACTCTTCCTGGGCTTTGCTGCCCTCCATAAACATTCCACCAGGATTTCGATAGGAAGCAAAGTTGAGAACCGCCATTCTGTCTGTATCATTCTGATACTTGAAGATAGCACCAACAGAGTCGATGTCATCAATGGTAATGATAGTATCACCACTAGTACGTGGCTCAACCTTCTTACGAAGCCAATCGGCCCCATTGTCTCCACCATATGTGCAAGTTGTCTGTGCGCTGTGGTAGATGTTCTCATACTCTGTTTCTGCCATGTTCTTTGTATGCTCACGAGCTACTCTGGCTCGTGTCTCTTTTCCCTCAAAGTAATGACTGTTTCTACCCAATGCTATTCCCTCCATCAACTGTTAGAAGTTGTTATTATTGAGTCTGCTGCGAATGTCATTGATGTTTTCAGTGACAACCATGTGCCCGTTCTCAAAAATGGGTCGCATAAGCATTTCCCCATTATTGTACATCTCATAGAACTGCTCACGGTTCAAATGCTCCTTGGCACGAATGGTCCCATCTTCATCTCTGTAAACTGCCACCATGCCGCGCTGAGAACGCTTAAAGCCGGTATCAGTTTTAGGCTGCTTAAATACCTCATGCTGTACGCCGTTTACCTCGCAATAGGTAGCCTTGAAAGCAATACCAAAGGTATCACGAGTATGAGGCTTGAGAATACGCTTGCCGTCTTCGTATTCCTCCCAAGACTGCATAGAAAAGCTACCAGCTCCAAGTGCCACATTGTTAGCCGCAAACCCGTTGTTCTCTAGTCTACTGTAAATCTGCTCAGCAAGGTAAGGAGTAATGCTGTCTCCATAGATTGCTCGGACCTTATCGTTAAGGATGATGTAGCCTTTGGAGTTCCTAGCTCCACCAAATCCGTTAAACAAGGCTTCAACAGTGCCAATGTCTTCGATGTTAGGCTCAACTTCTACAGCAGGCTTGCAGTTCTCTCCGGCTTTACGGGTAATTTTATAGTACTTAAAAGGCTTGTTGTCGCCCTGATACATCTTAAAGTACCAATCCCCAACAGCCTCAGCAGAGTCAATGTTGTCCATAAGCTCCATAACCTGACCAAGGTCGTCCATGAGCCTATACTTCATAGTACCAGCCACAATCTTAAGAGGGTCACCACTGTCGCCACGCACGTAAACTGTTCCGTCTCGATTGAGAATGTCAATGTGCAACTGAGAGTTTTTATCGCACGTGGCTGCTACTCGTCCCCAGTAGTCATAGCTGTCGCTTACAACACTGAGTTTACCCTTAGGAGAAATCTCTGTAAAGAGACGATGCATGAAAGCATCTTCGTTGCCATCTACTGCAAAGTTAGAGCACATGACGCTGTGCTCAGTAGACCCCATACCGGAACCAATCTCCCCAATGCTTACCCCTTTTCCATAATAGTCCTTGAGGTACTGAATTGCAGGAGCGGTAGCTGTCTTGTCAAAAGATGTGAGGAAGCCACAGGACGCCATGATGGCTCCCTCAAGTCCCTCACCGCCACGGAATCCAAATTCGCTGATGGCAGTTCGGGCAGGCTGTCCAACAACCGATTTTTCCCAATGCTTATCCACGATATCGCGATACCCGAACTTGGAAATGGTAGCAATCAGAGATGGATACCACACCTGAACAGATGTAATACTCTCAAGGAACTCTGCCACCCATGCAAATTTCGGATGGGTGCTCTCATAAGCCATGAATGGAACCTGAACAACATCAGGATTCCCCTTCTGAGAATAGATGGGAAGAGGAGTTCCCTCAGGCACAGCCCATATCTTTACAGGCAGGTATCCAAGGTCATGTAGGTCTGCAATTCTCTGGATGTCAAAAGAACAGCAGTCGAAGGTATTCTCGATAAACTCCTTGACCTCGTTTACTGCCTGCTCCTTGGGCTTGTTGAAGAAGCCAGAATTGAAACGCTCAATCAGGTAGTCCTGGGCAAATCCCTGGATTCCAAAGGGTACAAAATGGTCCATGCCTTCGATACGAGTCATACGAGCCGTTCCGCAAGTGAAGAGGTAATCCAGCCCCTTCGGATAGTACTCCGGGTGACCTTGCTTGTAATAGTCGCTAAAAATCATAGGATTAGTGTTTTTCATCGGAACCATCCTCTCAAGTGATGTTTTTGAAGTTTACAATGTATTCTACGGAACTGAATGACTCTTGCTTTATTTCATTTACGCTGAGCCCTAACTTACCCAGCTTATCACGAAGTGTTTTAAGCATCAGCTTGGGGTAACTGGTATCGTAAATACGAATATATTTATCTCTACCGAGAATGAAGGAGTATCTACCAAGCTTAGCTTCAAGGATGCAGTCGGATTTAATCTGCTCAAGAGCTTTCTCCACTGTAAGCTCACAGTTCACGCGGTTGGTTTCGTCTGCAACCTCAACGAGCTGCTGAGCAAATGTCGGGTCGTACCGAAAGTCCATATATGCCACCCCAAATCTATATTCTAATTTTGCTACTTAATATCGAATTGTATATAACTATGCTTATTAAAAATTATCACCATGTCAATGGAATAATTTTCATCTTAGCATGTCTAGCTGCCACACCCGCCACTTGAAACTCACTATCAGTTGTGTATACACCTTTGATTGTGTCGTTCTTAAGAATCTCTCCTTGCTCAATAACATCTTCGCAATGAGTAATGTACAGGTAAACTTCTGCTACTCCGAGGGAGTGAAGGTTTTTTGCTGCGTAATATGCTGTGCCTCCCTTTCTACAAATGTCATCTACGATAAGAACGCGTTTACCCTTGATATCATCAGGTTTAATTCCACAGAAATCTACCTGCATTTCAGGGCTAAGCTTGCCTTTATCAGCAAGGTCACGATGCTTATATCCATGAAACATTGGGATACCGTGAAAGTCTACAAGCTCATTGTATCTGTCATATGCCCCTTTGTCAGGAAGATAAATGAGGTCAGGCTTAACTTCCTCAATAACTTCATCTACAATAGGCTGTATATTCATTTCGATGGTCATGCCAAGGTTAGTCGCTTTCCTGCTATGAGGGTCATACACATGAACACTGGAAACTCCTAACCCACTGACAATGTTAGAAAAGTATTTGCAGGAATCAAGCTGATCTCCGATCTCCCTGTCCATAGCACTATAAGGAATATAAGGCATACGCAGCTCAATATAGCTGTGTGGCTCCTTATCCTTGATGTATTGAACCGCCATCATAAGATGCACGATGTCTTCATTAGTGTCCCAGTTTAACTGGATGACGTTAAACGACTCCTTTAACTCTACTGCCTCGTAAACACTCTCACGATTTGGAAAATGCTTGTTTCCAAAAGGCTTACCATTGATAGTTAACACTTTAATTCCTCCCCCTGTCGATATTCTTTATTCTTCCTGTATCGCACTTCAATGAAGTGTTTGTCTCTCTCTTCTTTAGAGATATTAAAAAGGCTGCCTGTTCCTGACTTCACTTCCCAGTACCCAGACTCAAGTGTCCCATCTTCCCCAGGGAATTTGTCCTTAACATCATAGGTATTGCCAGACTTAAACTGGAAGTATCCCTTGTCTAAGTCTCTAATGCACTTTAACTGCCAAGACCCTTTATTGCCCAGCATTTCAGTTCTTCCTCTCTGTTAATAGAAATTATACCCTTGCTCCTTTTCAATAGCGGAATGCGGAATATCGAACTCTGTGTTAAGATTGTTGGGGATGATGTCCTTATCTTTGAACGCTTGCTCCATGCTTTTGTATTCGCATTTACCCAGCTTAACCTGAAGGTTTCCAATGTACTCGCTATCGCAGGTATCTCCAAAATATACGACTACTTCGCTTACCCCAATGGTATTAAATGCACGGGACTCCCCATACTCCCACTGGTTATTTCTGTGATTCCAGCGCCTAACCTTCATTATTTTCGCCTTCAAACTTACTCTTTGCTATAATCGAGGTCTACCTGGATACTCTCAATCCAGTTGAGCATACCTTGATTTGCCTTCTCGTTTACTCCCCCACACCCATTGACCAACAGCTTAATCTCAGCATCAGGGAACATAGCACGGAGCAAAGCGATGTTAGAAGCTACACAAATGGACATATCAAGTCCACACACCTCAATGACGTCTGGCTGCGCCTGGAAATAATCGCTGAGGTCAAGACAACCAAAAGTTTCCTTAGGAGCAATCCGGATATTAGGTGTCTTGTTGTTTCTGAGAACCCGAAGTTCACTGTCATAAAGGAAGGCTGTGTCCATTACAGAAAAGTTCCAGTTCTTTACTTCCTCTTCAAAGCTCTTTCCTACTCGTGTTGCTGCATTTTTAGCCTTGTCGCTTGTAGATTTGGCGAGCTCCTTGATAAACCTGCCTGTCTTTCCAAACAGCCTGGCTCCTTTCCCAACAGAAATGCAATGCTCGCCTTCGGTACGAGTTGTGCAATGAAGGATAGGAAGCCTCTTACCTTCAAGGGTGTCGAAGTACTCCTCTGCGTCATGAGAGTCAATGGTAAAAATGATGTTGCTATAATCTTCTTGGATTGCTTTCTTCACCCGACCAAGGATAAAGCTGTCAAGCTTATCTGCTCCTGGAGTTGCCAGTGCCCCGTCTACGAAATCATTCTGGTAGTCCACTACCACTAGTACCTTGTTAGCCATGTTTATTTACTCCCTTCGTATGTTTTTAATTTGTATACCTTAGATGGTCTAAATGCTAAATTCCTACCCTTTATGTCAATAGTAGTTTTTCCTGTGTCAATCAGCTTATCTTTGAGGAACCTATAAAAATTATTAAGAGGATGCCCCAAAATTGCCTCATGTACTTTCTCTACATCGCTCATTGTAAATTCCTCAGGTAAAAAGTTAAACCCGATATTTGTATAAGATATTTTGTTTGCCAGTCTGTTTAGGGCATCAACTATGATTTCCTTATGGTCAAACCCTAGTTCACTTACAATCTCGTTTGTATCAACAGACCTAAATGAAATGTCTTTTACTCCTGTTTCATCTCGTGATACTGTGTCAATCCAAAACCAAGTTGCATCTTTAGAACCCCCAAGGTTTACCGCCTGTTTATCTGTGATTGCAAGATACCCAATTGTAAGCACTCTATCTCGTGGGTCTCTATACAAATTATCTCCGTAAGTGTACAGTTGCTCTATGTAAATATCCCTTAAACCCACTTTTTCTTCCAGCTTGTCTTTGACACAATCACTGAGTGTCTTATCATAGTCTACGAAGCCGCCTGGCAGTGTCCACATTCCATCATAAGGCTCTTCGTCACGTTTGATTAACACAACCTGAATGCCCTTATCAGGGAGCTTTCTGTTATCAGCCATCTCAATATCTTCAGCTGTTAGTATGACTATATCAACTGTATTTCTAACAGCTCTATGTTCTGCTACACTCAACTTATTTGCCCCTTTCATTAAATATTTTATTTACCACTTAATATAAAAATGATATTTAGTATGCCCTTCTTGTATCTCTAGTATGTATATCTCTTATTTTTAATCTGTATCCCTGTATCCTCCCATCGACTTGCATCCCCAATTTTCTGCAGGCGCTATGCATTTCTTCTGTCAGTACAGAAGATACTGTTATTTGCTTAATTTTATAGGAGTTTCTAAACTCGTTAACTATTGCTGTGAAAATCCCCTTGTGCCTAATGCTTTTGTCTAACTCGATGTTTGAGATGTCTATTTCGAAATGGTCTCCAGCATTTATGACTCTACAATAAATCCTAGTGTATTCTGCCTCAGATTTAGACGTTATCTCTATAGATTTTCCACTATAACATATGAGATACCTATATTTTCTTTTGCTCAGTACCCGACTAATCTTATAACAACAGTATTCTGCCATTTTAAGTTGGTTTGGCCAATTAAAATAGGTCATATGTACCGTCCTCCTTGATTATCAGCATCATCTTCATTGCATCCCATAAACTTATCCAGTTTCCCTTTGAAGTTTCAACTTCCAATTCGTCTGCCATTAAAATAGCTACTCCGTCCCTAAATTTTACTGTTACCTCTCCCAGCATAGATGGATTATAGTCTTTCATTGTTCCGTACTGATACTTACCCTCACTTGTTAGCTTTCTTACTTTCATAGCTGCTCTCCTTTATTATATATTGTATTTAATTTATTTTATGCCCTCTTAATACCAATTTGATAATAACTATGCTATTTTATATACAAATTTATTGCTAATACCACCCAAAATTAAGTGACTTATTGTCATATGTCTATTCATCATTCTTACACTGCCATTAAAAATTTTTGTCCTGCTTTTTATATTTTTCAATAGCTTAAATATTTTCAAAAATTTATAATTACTTGTTTGACTAAGATTTTCTTATATAAATTTGATGTTAATTTTACCCGAATGTATCTGGAATGTATACCCTAAAATTTTCGCAACGCCCTCTAATTTTCAAAAATCCAATCAAAAATTTATATGCCCTAACGCTATTAAATGTATAAAAAATGGAGCTATATTCAGTATTTTTCACTGAATATAGCTCCATTATTTCATAAATAAAATTCATTACGCGAATTTTATTTTTTATTGTATTGATGCCCAGTAAACTTTATGATAACGGGCACTCTATCGTTTGTATTTCTACTCCTAACCCTTTGTACCAATTACCAGTTAATGCTTGTTTAAGCTGCTCTGTCACAACTACTTGATTGTCTATAACTTCAACTGGTATGTTATAGTGTAAATCATATGTCCCATTTATTACACCTTTTGCTACTTCAACCTTTATGTCATCTGAATTTGTCTCTGAGTTACTCTCCAAATTAGATGTATCTTGGCTCATTTTATCGTAATCAAGTGTGCATATATGGATTATGACTTCAGTACCTCCTGCATCGGTAGCATTTGCAGACGATACGAATGATATTGCTGATGCTGTTAACCTATCAGATAATGTCTCTGGTGTGAATATATCACTACTTCCAAAGTATCTCTGTATGGTTTCTATGTCTCCATCCTTCATTTTCTGAATATCATTCACTATTACTTGGTAAGGGTCTTGCTCAACTTGACTTTCCTCAGTAACTTGTGTATCAGCTGCTCTTGGTGCCGCTGACTCTACCTCTGGTTCTATGGATGCTTCTTCAATATTGCTGGTTGTATCATCAATATTCTGTGTATTCTCTACTGGCTCTGTTGCCTCAACAATCACATCATTCACTGCTTGGGGCTCAACTTTAAGTGACTCCTGATTGCCCGTAACTCTGCTTATTACAACAAGCAACAGTATCATGTCCAATACCAATAGAAAAACTATCAATGGTACTACTTGAGGAAAATTCTTCAATACACTGTTTTTGATTTGTTTCATTAGTACCACCTATCAAAGAATTTGTGGTTTTTATACTGTATAATCAAGTTTTGTGACTCATGGAATCTGCCGGCACTATATGCTGGATTGTAGAAATACAGTATTCTGTGCTTGACAGCATATCCTCCCTCGTCAAATATAAATGACACTGCATCTAACACATCTTGATTAGGGGCTGTTGTAAGCCTCCCGCTGTAACCGCAATTAGTTCTAACTGACTCAACTGAGGAAAATCCTCCAGTTATATACATATCTCGGATGCATTGTGCCACAAGTGCAGCGCCTTCAAAACCTTGATTACCAGCCTCTCCCATTACTAATCTCTCAAGTATATCACGGTCAGCTCCTGTTACTCTAATAGCTGTACCAGTGTATGACGGGTCTGGATTTTGTATATCCAGTAAACCTCCCTGAGTTCTAGTGGTTGAGTATGTCCTTTTTGCCAATTCAGCTCTTGCTCTGGCTATTTCTGCTTCCTCCGCCTCTCTCTGGAGTTCCTCCTGAGCTACTGAGACGTTATCTATAATATCTTTTACGCTTATCTCTTCATTGCTTTTGCTATACATAACCGAGGATTCTGCATCAGTCCCTAAACTAGTGTAGTTAACATTTAAGTATTCCTCAGTGAGCCCAATTCTGATTGACTTATCATCACTTATTGGTATGTCTACTACTTCAGCTATTGGGCTATCCTGTGCTATCGAAATTTCTTCCATGTTAATGTACTTCGTCGCTACTTCTTCATCACCATCTGTTACGCTACCATAGGCAACTATGAGACCCAAAGTTACCATAATTGACAATGCTGATGTACCTAAAAATGTAGCGAGTATTCTCGCTTCTCTAATAGTATCCACCTCCATGTTTTTCTAAAAGCATCCAGATTAGTTTTAATTTTAAGGTTTACTGAAAATTAAAACTATTCCCTTTTATTTTTACATGCCTATTTTTAGGTACTTAAATTTTTTATCTGCCTTATTTAATATTTGCTGTATATTATCATTTATTCAATGTTTGCTAACTGCTTTTCACCTAAATTTCACCCAACATCCATCATTATTTATGCCAAACCCATTTGATTCTGTATGCCTTTTTTCTTATTCATGTGTAGTTTTTATAATTTAATCTGTGCAGCTACTCATGAGTTGCTTTATTTTATCAAATAAAAGTGGCCTGTAATTTACTTTTGGCCGCTCCACACTAACACAGAATGTCTGTCTTGAGTAGTCCTTAAATGCTGGATTGCCATGCACATGTCCGAAGATGTTAGCATACGGCATATTTATGTTTACGTACATTGGCTCATGTGATAATATAAAGTAATTTTCAAGTATTATTGGATACTTACTGACTTCATCAAATCCCATCTGTAAGAATGTTTTATGTGATATGCTGTCATGATTTCCCATTACTAATACCTTGTATCCATTTAGTCTATCTAGTATTCCTTTACCATTTGTCTTTGCCTTCCAACAAAAATCCCCAAGCAAATAAACGATATCTAATTTAGATACGGTTTGATTCCAGTTGGTTATCAATGCCTCATTCATTTCTTCAACTGTTTTAAAAGGCCTATTTTCATACTCTATTATGTTTTTATGGAAAAAATGTGTATCTGCAATCATATAAATGCTCATTTCTAATTCCTCCCCGTTTTATTATATCTTACTAATATAATACCTGTATGTATGCAATAAACCCACACCCTAACTTAGGATGTGGGTTTATTTTATCTGTTATGCCTTACTCTGCATCAATTCCGTAGTTAGCACACAGTGCCTTCAGTCCACCACTAAATCCAGCACCAACAGCACTAAACTTCCAGTCTGCTCCGCTTCTGTAAAGCTCTGCAACAACAAGTGCTGTCTCAATGCTAAAGTCCTCTCCAAGGTCGTATCTGATAACCTCCTGGTTTGTATCGAGGTTTACCAGCCTTATGAAGGCATTTGAAATCATTCCGAAGTTCTGGTGTCTTGTGTCTGCCTCAAATATAGTCACTGTAACTGCTATCTTCGTAATTTCAGGGGGAACCTTACTTAGGTCAACCATGATGGTCTCGTCGTCGCCCTCGCCCTCACCAGTTCTATTATCACCCTGGTGTACCACGCAATCATTGATACCTCTAAGGTTATTATAGAAGATGAAGTTGCTTGGGTCACATCTATCGTTTGCTCCGCAAAGGAATACGGATGCATCTAAGTCAAAATCCTGTGCTCCTGAGTACTTCTGAGTGTCCCAACCAAGGCCAACCATCATTCTCACGAGCGAAGGTGCCACTTTACTAAGGCTTACCTTCTGACCCTTACTAAGACTCACCACACCTGGCCTAGCTCCACCTGCACTACCCATAGGCTGAGGAGGTGTCGCTCCCATAGGGGGAGGAGGCGTCATGCCCATTTGCTGAGGAGGTGTTGCTCCCATAGGGGGAGGAGGTGTCATACCCATCTGCTGGGGAGGCATACCATTAAACTGCATAACTTTCTCTCCTTACTTAAGATTTAGGCAGGCCCGCCTAAACGAGCCTGCCTATTGAATTATTTATTGCTGCCCTACCTTATTAGACCTGCAAACCAAAGTTGTTGCAGAGTGCTGCTAGACCGCCGCTGAAGCCTGAGCCGATGGCATTGAACTTCCACTCTCCGTTGTTACGGTACAGCTCGCCAACCACTAGTGCAGTCTCAATGCTGTAGTCCTCACCAAGGTCATAACGAAGAAGCTCGGTCCCAGTCACAGGGTCAAACACGCGAATGTAGCTGTTGCTTACCATTCCGAAGTTCTGACCTCTGCTGTCTGCCTGGTCAATGGTAACCGTAAAGTCAATCTTCTGAACATCAGGTGCTACAGCCATCAGGTCAATCTGGATGACCTCGTCATCTCCATCTCCCTCACCGGTTCTGTTATCACCCATATGAGTAACACCAGGAGCTGTCTTGTTATTGTAGAAGATGAAATTGCTGTCACGCTCAACCTTACCAGTAGCTCCACAAAGGAAAGCACTAGCATCCAAATCGAACTGTGCACCGCCATCATACTTATTGGTGTCCCAGCCTAAACCTACGCAGAGCTTAGTGGGAACCGCTGCCATACCAGAATCTGATGCCGCCTTAGCCAGACTAATCTTAGCACCCTTACTCAAATTAACTGCCATATTCAGTACTCCTTTTGTATTTTATTTATTAAGTTAACGGAAGTTAGCCGTATAACTACGAATTGAGTCAGCTCTATCAGGCTCTCCACAAGCCCTAAATGCCCATGAGCCATCAGACTCTCTGTATAGCTCACCAAACTTCATAGTTGTGTATCCACCATACTCTTTACCAGATAAATTGTATCTGCACATCTCTTGATTGTTATTGCTATTCACAATTCTTATGAATGCATTTTCAATCTTTGAGAAGTCCTGACCTTTATCTGTTCCTCTAAAGATACACACACCAATGATAATCTTGGTGATTCTGTTGTTCACGGCAGGGAGGTTAATGATCATCTGCTCATCGTCCCCATCTCCCTCACCTGTTAGGTTGTCTCCGGTGTGAGTCACTGAACCACCTTTAGCGTGGAGATTACCATAAAAGATTACATCATCGTTAGATGCTAACCTGTCGTTACTCTCCAGCATTACTGCAAATGCATCACAATCAATTGACTGTGTAGACCCAGAACTGGAAGAACCAAAGAGTTTCCCAAATAAACCCTTCTTTTCACCGCTCGTCTTTGCCTCATCCCAACCGAGCCCAACTACTACTTGCTTTAGTCCTTCTGCACTCTTTGAGAGATTTACTACCTGATTCTTGCTGAGATTCACTACTCCCATACTTCATTCTCCAATCTGTACTGTATAGTACTAATAATTTATTCGCCTTTTTAATTTCTATTAACTATTTCCCCAATACTATACAGTACAAAATGAAGAATAAAATTTAATCTACAAAGATTTATCAGGTACCTAATATGCCCCCAAGGATTCCACCTAACCCACCATTTTGTCCACCTTGATTACCAAACCCGTTTGCAATGTTTCCAAGCATCTGGTTTCCATCTTGACGGAATAGGTTGTTTTGCTGACGCTCTGGCCTTCCGCCCTTACCATCAATTCCAACATCAATACCAGAAGTTCTCTCGCTAGGTTGTACCACAACAACACTACTTGGGTCATTAAACTGGAAGAAGTAAGATTCACCGGATGCTTGACCAATGATATTCTTCCAAGAAAGCTGCATTTTAAACTGTGGATTCTCCTGACCTGCATAAAATACAAATGCATCTGGGTCAACAAAGCATGGCCCGTTTAGGACTATTGGGTTGCCATCAGTTAGCAATGCGCATTGACCTGGCCCGGTAATAACGCTTGTCATTAAACCTTTCTGGGATACAATGCCTGCACCCATAAACCGCACTCCGTAATGACAGCTTTCAGTAAAGGCTAAAATGTTCTCACTCTCTACACTTACTCTCTCGCCCTGCTGAAGGTTCAGTACTACAATGTGCTGTTGTTCATTAGCGAAGTAACCGATGGATTGGTTTCTTGGGGTGACCATCATCAGGGGTAAATTCTCTCCTGAGAGCCTACGACCAATCTGGCCTAGAGCTGCTCCAACAATACCTCTGTTATTGTCAGGACCAAGCAGCTCCTTATCAAACTTGAGGTCGCCCTGGAAAGCTATCATTGCACCAGCCTTGGTATGAACTCGCTCCGCATTATCAAATATAACGCGCAGTGTTAACTCGTTTACTACTTCAAAACGTGCCATCTCATTCTCTCCTTTGTTATATTAAAATAGTTGTTATGCTATATTAACTCCGTACCTAGTACACAACCCAATTAAATCGTCGGATGTGCCATCTCCTATTGGATTAAACTTCCATTCGTTGTTATGCTTGTAAACCTCTCCGACCATCATACTGCATACTGTGCTATAATAATCAGTTAGGCTGAACCTTACAAGCTCCCTGCCTGTCTTTACATCAGTTATTCTAACGTATGCATTAGCTACATTGCTGAAGTTATAGCCTCTTTCTTTTGCCTCATTGATTGATACTATGAATATTATCTTTGCTACCTGTGGATTAACCTGGCTTAACTTGACTTGTATGATTTCATCATCACCATCCCCAGCACCTGTTGTGCTGTCACAGAGTAGCTGAACTGAATTATCAGGGCTGTTTGGCTGATTATAGAACACAAACCAGTCATCTCCTATGACCCTACCATTGGCTCCAAGCATAAATGCTTCAACGTCTAAGTCATATCCAACCCCACCTGGACCTAGGTCCCAACCTAACCCGACTTGAATTAAGTCTAACCCTGGGCACATCTGGGATAGGGATGTTTTCTGCCCTTTCTTTAGTACTACGCCATTTCCAAATGTACGCTGTCTAGGTTGTGCCTGTGACTGTTGATTAAATCCAGTGTTTGTCTGACTGAACCCCTGAGGTTGACTGGGCTGACTGAACCCCTGAGGTTGACTGGGCTGACCAAACCCTGATGGTTGTGCAAAACCATTATTAGGCTGACCAAATCCTGATGGCTGCTGGTTGAAACCTGAAGGCTGTTGATTGAACCCATTATCCTGGCCAAACCCTGTGTTTGGATTTGCCCCAAAACTTCCACCTGTCTGTCCAAATCCATTATTTGGTTGCCCAAACCCGTTATCTGCTTGTCCGAAGCCAGTATTTGGCTGACCAAAGCTATTTGGCTGTGGCTGGCCAAACCCATTAGTCTGTGGTTGCCCCATAGGTGCTGATGCCCTAGATTGCTGCATCGCCTGCTGTACTTGCTGCATTAGATTGAATGATTTTGTCCCTTGCCCGGTTTTCATTAGACTTGTCAAATCCCCAAGTCCAAATGACTTTCCGTTGTTCATTGGAATATTAACCATGCCCTATCCCCCAATCCCTGTATCTTCAAAGTATCTAAATAAATTTAATCTTTACCTCTCTTATTTTAATTGCCTATATTATAGAATATACCTTTAAACCCTGAAGCAGTTTCCTGTGTTTGACTGCTTCAGGGTTTATTATTGTTAGTGTTTATTCAATATTATCTGTTACTCTAAGTTTCCGTATGTATTATATGATTTATTGTAAGTATCTTTATCTATTGAAAATGACTTAACTGCTACTGCTCCTGTTATCTCAAATATCTTTAATGATTTATCTGTTCCTGTCTATTTATATGAATAAATGCCAGGCATGCTATTTTACCTGCATGCCTGGCATTTATGTTAATGCTTCTTAGTTTCTTTATAAGTGCCAAATATCAATTTTCTTAACATGTCCACCGGAATTACAAGTATGCCTGCTATAATGACTGCAACCCATCCTATTAGTGCAAATCTAGTACAACTGAATACATCGCCTATTGGCCCGCCAACCACACAAAGGAAGACAGTTGCTGCTAGCATAACAAGCATTACTTTAAAGAAATTCTTGTTCTGATCCACTCCTTTGAATATATCAAAACCTTCGCTTCTGACATTTAATCCATTGATTATTGCCGAGAACATAAAAGCTGCAAAGAAACCAGTCTTGAGTTGTTCCGGTGTCTCAAACAGACTTCCTATAAACCCATTTGTAAACCATACTACTCCAAGAATAAGTAAATATACACCCATGAATGTGAACTGTATAAACATATTCTTGCTGACTATGCTCTCATCTCTTCTACGAGGCTTTTCATCAAGGTAATAGTCCATGGCTGGTTCCATACCAAGCATCAAGCTTCCGAGGCTGTCCATGCACAGGTTTACAAACAGAAGATGAATAACTGTAAGTGCCTCCTCAACACCAATGAAAGGTAGAACTGCACTTGTCAGAACTGCGCCAACATTGATGGACAACTGAAACTTACAGAACTTCAAGATGTTATGGTAGATAGTTCTACCATATAGAATTGCATCTTTAATACTCTTGAAGTTATCATCTACTATAACTATATCTCCTGCTTCCTTTGCAACTGCTGTTCCGCTCCCCATTGCAAAGCCCACATCTGCTCTCTTAAGAGCAGGCGAATCATTCACCCCGTCTCCAGTCATACCTGTCACGAGGTTCATCTCTTGACAAAGTCTAACCATTCTGGATTTGTCTGTTGGAAGTGCTCTAGCTATCACTCTAATTTTACTGAGCATGCCCTTCACTTCATCATCAGACATCTTGTTTAGCTCATCTGATGTCAGTGCTACTTCTCCGGTATGAAGCAGCCCAGCATCTTTTGCTATTGCCATCGCAGTTTCTTTTCTATCGCCAGTAATCATTACAACCTGAATACCAGCCTTCTGAACTTTGTCTATTGCTTCTACCGCTTCAGGTCTCACGTCGTCACGAATACCAACAAATCCTATTATGACTATATCATCATTGATGGTATCCTCCACCATCGGACTATTGCTATAACCAAATGCCAAAACTCTCATAGCCTTAGCAGCTAGGTTATCTATTGTATGGTTCACAACTCCAATATCTAGCTCTTTCTCCCTGCCGTCGGAGTCCAGATACTTTATCGCCTTTGCTAGCAACCTCTCTGGTGCGCCTTTATAGAATGTCTTTTTTGCTTTTGCAATGTATGACTGGCTAAACTTGTTCGAGCTGTTAAAACTTTGCTGCTCTGTGACTTCACAGTCAGGGTCATCTTTCAAAAGGTTAAATGTTTTCTCTCCTATAAATGTCATTAAGGCATGGTCTGTAGCATTACCACCTATCACCTTGTGCTCATCATCAAACATTGCTGTGGTGTTCTTACCTATTGCCAAATCTACATAACCCTTAATGACTGTATCTTTAGGCAGCTCTGTTAACTTGATTGAGTTTCCATCTCCTTTGAAGAATTCCGCCACTTCCAACTTGCCTTTTGTAATTGTACCTGTCTTATCACTAAACAGAATGTTTAGGCTGCCTGCTGTCTCAATGCCTATTGGCTTTCTAACAAGTACATTATGTTTTAACATTGTACCTGTATTAACCATAAGAACAAGTGAAATCATTAGAGGCAATCCTTCAGGTACTGCACAGACTACAATCACTATTGCAAGTGTTAGTGCCTCTATAACATCCTTGAATATCTCTACACCGCCAATAGCCAAGTAAGCGTTTAGCCCGCCTGCCACTATAACAAAATGAACAAAGTATGCTACTGCAATGACTATTGCTCCAATGTATCCAAATGTCGATATTTGATGTGCCAGCTTGCTAAGTTTGACCTGCAAAGGACTCTCAACCTCATCATCATGCATGTCCTTAGCCATCTTGCCCATCATGGTTTCCATGCCTACCTTCTGAACTTCCAGTAAACCTTCTCCGTTATAGATTGTTGCACCTCTGAATAAGGAATGCTCATCTACAAAGGTGTCCCCTGTTATTTCATCAGGTATCTTGAAGTCCTCAGATGCTGCAAACTTCTTACATTCCTCTGCCTCACCATTTAGTGCGCTGTTATCAACCCTTAATTCTCCGTCTACAAGAACACCATCTGCTGGTATCTTATCACCAGACTGAAGTATAACAATATCTCCTACTACGATGTCCTCTATATCAATTACTGTTACTACTCCATTTCTCTTGACCTTTACAGGTTCTGCTTTAGTCTGGTTTTTAAGCTTTCTGTACTCATCATCTGATGCCATGCCAGTCTTTGCTGATATAATAGTTACCAGCAGTATTGCTATCGCTGTGCCCACAGGCTCATACCACTCTGCTTGCCCAAATGCAAAGAGCACCAACATTATAATAACTATTGCACACAACAGCTTAATCATTGGGTCACTGAACCCGTCTTTGATTCTTTCCCATAAAGTAGCTGGTGGCTTTTCAATTATAATGTTTTTTCCGTATTTTTCTTGACTCTTTACAACCTCAGCTTCAGATAACCCTTTAAATTCTCTGTGCATCCTTCAGTATTCTCTCCTTTAATGTATATTTATTAAATACAAATGTATTTAATATTCATAGTTTGCTCACTGGTCAGTTTTAGGTGTTAACCAGTTATTGCTGTGTACTTTCTAATCAAAGTTACGAAATATCCAAACATGTTTATGCGCTTAACAGTTACAACACCAGTTAGACTGCTTTGCGTAAGGCTCTTGTATTTAGGTTTCCTGAAGCTTTCATATTTCTATTATGCACTAATTAAATTATCTATGCATTTCGCATCACCTCAAATTAGGCATGAAAAAGCACCCAGCATATTAAATTGTGTTTTAGTGTATACTGGGTGCTTTATTCTCAAAATCCCTGTCTTTTCCTAATTACATCATTTGCTTTATCTCTGCTGTATCTGCTGTAAGAATTTTCTGTTGACTTCTTCAATTCTTGCCTTGTCTTGCTGCCTTTGTTTAGCCAGCTCTACCTGAATTGCCTGGGTGTCTTTTATACCATCCATAATTGTCTGCCAACTCTGCTCAATGGTTTCTACTTTAATAGAAGAGCTACCAGCCAACTGGGAAGTCAATCTCATATTATTTGCTGCATTTTGTGCATTTCTCAGTAGCATCTCATTTGTTTTCTCGTCCAATGCCTGCATGGCCTTAGCTTGCATAGCTTGTCTTTTAGCTAGAATAGCCTGAGCTATTGCATTTTTAAAGACAGGTATTGTTACAACAAATGCACTATTTATCTTTCTAGCAAGGTTCAGGTTACCAAACTCCATTGACTTTATAATTGGTAGAGACTGAAGTGCCACTGTTTCTGCCATTCTTAGGTCCTGCACTCTTTGTTGCAACAACTGCTCTGCCTGTTCAATACTATTGAGTTGCAATGCCACTTCAGGATTACTCATGTCTGCTCCCTGTAAACTTTGCTTGTATGCTGCTATCTCTTCTAAGGCACACTCTCCAGCTATGGTGTATTTTAGCAATTCCTTGTAGTTGGCTACACCATTTTCGTACAGCTTATCCAGGTCTGAGTTAGATTGCTCTATCTGAGATTCATAGGTCCTAAGCTCTATGCATACCTTCTCAATCTCATTGCCTATATTATTGTACTTTGCCATTAGCTGGTCTAATCTGTTTTGTGCACTAGAAAAGATTTTCTGAAAGAACCCAGGCTCTTTAGGTGCCTCATCCAGCTCCTTCATGTCCACTTTGTCCATTATCTTACTTAATGTTGACATCATTGTTGATGTCTGATTAAGTGTGTTTGAGTCTTGCCTTCTTAAAATCTCATCTGCACACTGGCTCATTGTCTCCGAGATAGCCTTACCAAAGTCAATGATAGACTGTGGATTCGTCACAGACAATGTATCTGAGAGTCTTTTTGCTTCACCTGATGCCACCATCTCTTGCTTTAGCCTGTCCCTTGCTGATGCAAGACTGTTCTCAGTTTTAACAACGGCTGTCTGCATATCAGACTTAACAAGACTTATTGCTTTTTCTCCTGTTTCACTCCCAGTTGCCATAGGCTGTATCCCGTTCTGCTCTGTGTTATTTGCTGGAATTGGCTGTGTGTCAAACCTCATGTATTTTACACCTCTACCTTTCTTATCCAAATAATCTACTGAATAAACCTTTCTTTTCTGCCTTTGTCTCATTTTCTAGTGGTCTAAGCTCTGGTATTGCCATGTTAAAATTAGGTTCACCTAAGATGTGTTTCTGCAAAGATTCAGGTCTAAGATTGTTCCCTACTATATTGTATCCAGTTGGAACCACAAAAGCTATATCCCAACCCATAAGATGTAGAAGCTCTATTAAAATGGAACCCTCAATGTCTAATATTTCAGTACCTGTACTTATTACAACCATCTTAGGTGACTTCTTTGTAAAGTCATACCACTGTAACTCCTGTTGTATTGCATCACTAAGGTTTAATCCAACATTTAGAACTAAGTCTACAAACTTATCATCTGATATTTCTGGATGCCTAATTAACTTATTTTCCACTAACTCTTTTATTTTAGATAGTATATGGAACTGTACTCCGGTATCTAAATGCCTGTATGTGAATGTCTTGTACCCAACTATTGTGTCAATATCAATTTTTCCATTCTTATATATTGGCTTTTGCTCACTAAATGTAGTGTTATTTATAACTGCACTATGATTTATAATCATTGTATCTTTTTTATTGGCTGTTACATTCTCAACACCTCTGACTTGTATTGTATGCCTTGTAACCAACTTATTTATGGTTTGAGTGTAATCACTCCCCACACCAGATAGTATTGACATAAATACTGGAGATTTCACTGATTGCTCGTCTGATTCAAATGATGGCCTAAGCATCATCTCTGCATCCCAGTAAACTAGCATCTCATCTATCGTTGTCTTTAATTCAACTATGCTGCATGTCGAGAACTGCCTGTCTCTATACAATCCTGGCGTGTCTCCGTTATACAACACTCTACCTATTTCTTGCTCTGCTCTAAATCCAACTGTCTCATATCCTCTGCTATCTAGTCTCCTATATGTCTCGACTGTATCAAGTTCTATGATGTTAAATATGTTGCTGTCGTGCCTCTGTGTTCCTTCTGTGTCTACCACAATTATTTCTAGGCCTATACTTAATAAGAATCCAGCATAAATTTCCTCTGTCCTACCAAAGTTTCCTAAGAATATTGCTAGCTTAATATCAGTATTCTCTCTATTATAGATGCAAATAAATTCAATCAAAGTGTTAATTGCCTTATTCAAATTGCTCTCTGCAGCAATTGTTTTCTTTATATACTCTGCTGCCTTATTGCTTAAATTTGCTTTTTTAGCAAACATATGAGGCCCTATTCTACTTAGGAGTGAGTCTATAGATTTTGCGTCTGGTCTGGGAACCCTAGCCACCTCTTGATATGATGGGTTCTGTAACCCACCATCATAGAATTTAATCCAGTTCCTATTTGCTCTGAAGCACTCTTGAAGCGCTTGCCTTAGTTTACCTTCTTTATCCGTATGAATTATAAATGTAGCCCCAGCCTCTTTTATAAATTTTTCTGTTTCTTTCTCATCCTCAATACGAAGTATCTTAAGTATATCATCAAAACTTCTCTTAGGTTTAGTATCTAATTGAAGCTTTTCTAGCTTATTACTTATGCTGAAATACCCCTCTGTACCCTTATATTTACTCTGAGTATAATCACAGTCAACTATTGTTACATTATTACCAACTGTACTAAGCAAATAGAGTACTTGTACCATATATTTATCTATTGGTGCACTATAGTATATATTGTACCCACCCAGCAGTCTCCCTTGATAAACTGTTTTTAACCAGTATAGCTCTTTTATGTAAGCTGATCTTATTGCGCTTTTGCTAGGCGCTACATTCATTATACCTGATAATAGTTTAGATGCTATGTCACTATTATTTATGCCAAATATATTTGATATATCAAGAGTAATGGACTCAACTGTTATGTTATCAAGTGATTGTGCCACCGTCTCTATTTGCCTAACCTCTACCATATCTGGAGAATTTACAGGTACAAGCACCCTTAAATCTGCCTCAAAGTATTGCTGCTGTAAATCTTCAAAGTTTTCATGGTTTATATCATTGTATACCTTAAAATTACCATGCATACCAATCACACCAATCGTCCTTTTACATTTTTAATATTTGACTCCAAATATTTAAAGGTATAAAATAACGGGTATGAATAGCATCATACCCGTTATAACTCATGCTATTATATTTATTCCTAAACCAAACTGTCTAATCTGGACTTCACATCTGATATTACTTCAAGCATACTGTTTGCGAAACCTGTTACATGATGCACTTGCCCATGATGTGGCCCTAGGTTTAATATTGTGTTATGAGATGGAATATAAATGTTATTTGCTTTTGCGAACATGGGTGTATCCATCTCACTGTCTCCAAAGGCTGAAATCATCGGTACTCTTAGCTTATTTGCTAAGTACTTTAATGCTTCACCTTTGTTTATTTTACGAAAGGTCGCATAAACCTTCTTTTTATCCATGCGTATATCAAAAATCTCGCTGTATTTTGTTTTTAGCTGCTCGATTTCATCCATGCACACACTTGGGTTTCTCAACTTTGTATAGATATATACCCCATCTACAACTGAAGGTTTAACCTCTATACCTTGTAATTTTCTCATATCTGATAGCAGCAACTCCATGCTATCTATGTCTATCATGTCATCAATCAGTGTGTTCCAACTGATATCCTCATGCCCGTTACAAAATATCTTGCCACCACCAGTTGTTATTGCATATTTGAAATTTACACCTGGTATGTTTATTCTGTTAAATTGCTGTATATTTCTACTTGTTACCGGTACTATCAGCAAATCTCTCCTGTTATCTATGGTATCTCTGATTGTTGATAGCACCTCTGTAGTTATGTATGAAGAATTTGTAGCTGTCTTTTCGACCTCTATTACATCCCCGTTATACCCGTGTTCGTTTAGAAAATTTCCTGAATATATAAGCGACCTATCAAGGTCTATTCCTAAAATCTCCTTGTACCTATGCTTTTTCAATTCTGTACCCTCTTTATTGCCTTCCTACCTCTTTTAGCCAAGGTATGTATTGCTCTAGCAGCTTACTGTATAATTGCTCATCTGACCATCTCTTAAAATCTGACACCTTGATAAACCCTGTGTTGTCGTGTGCCCTTTTGGTTAAATCATCTAGCTTTTCAAGGTAATCAAAGTATGAATCACCAATTCCTACGAATTGTATGAACATGTGCTGTGTACTACCTTCTCTAATAATTCTGTTGGTTGCTCCCTTATCAGAATTATCACCATCAGTTATGAATATCATAAATACTGGTGTGTTTGGCTGACCGTAAGAGAAGTATCTCTTATACGCTGCTTCAAGAACTGGTGCATACTGAGTGCCCCCAAATCTTTCTCCACACTGTAGCACTACATCATCTATGTATGTTTCAAAGTTATTAAGTGTCACACTCTCTAGCTCTCTGTAGCTTGAATGGAAAAGCCAGAAATCCAACTCGCCATTGTCATCGAACCTCAATGCCAAAGGTACCAAACGATTTAGTACCTCCTGTACGTCCCCATTTCTATACAGTCTAGTCATTGAGCCACTGAAGTCCATCACAACGGCTACTCGTGCTGTATGTGCCTGCATGTTGATTCCTGACTTCTTACTGAGGTCAACTAAACACTTATCCAGATTTACTACACTCTTCTTTAGATTTATTCCAGCTGCTGTGTTTGGTATACTCTTTACTAGGTCTATCTTATGCGTCCCTGCTGTGCCTTGTCCTTGGGCTTGTCCTCCTTGGAATTGGACTTGCCCTTGCGCTTGCGTATAGCCTCCACTATATCCGTTGCTATTTCCATTCCATCTGCTAGTATCTCCAGCAGGTCCGATATGTCCACCCTGCACACCCCCGCTTGCTCCGTAATTCTCAACTAGTATCCAGGTCTGACCGTTATGCCAATACTCCTTTTCCTCCACGATACCTGTCACTGGGTTCTGTACTCTGTACCTCTGGTACCATGTCCCATTCTTCTGGTATGGCTCACTTGCTGCACCAAGCACAATGTAATTCATTTTAATTCTCCTTTACAACTTAACAACTTCAAGTTACTCTGGATTGTTTACAATGCCTTCAAATAATACACTCTGTGTTTCTTCATCTATAATTAGGAATATAAAAGGTTCATCCATGACAACATATTTTATTTCTGGCTCCTCAATCTCCACAGCTGCTGCCATATCCATTGTTACACCTGTAATTGCTGATGCCTTCGTGCCATACTCATTTAACTCTATTGCTGTTTTATGTATGATATCTGATATACCTACATGTTCAGGAACATCTAATATTTTATCCATAGAGTCCTCAGCAAATAAACTCCGTAATCCCATCTCACTCAGTGTATTTATCAGGGATGTTTGATACTCAAACTTGAACTTTGGCATTGAAGCCATCAATATGTACTCATCTGTTTCGCTCTTTAATAATGTTGATATATTTATATCCTCTATGTTTATATCCTCAATGCCCTTATTTTGTTCCAATGGCTTAATTGCCATAAATGTAGCACCATTAGTATATTTTACTGTGAACCCTTCAACCTGTGAGTTTCTTACATACAGCCCATTTGTTGTACCTATCATCTCTACGTCTATCTCTGTACCATCTGATAATTTAAATGTACCATCATTTTGGTATAGATCGTTCATTCCGTCATTCACTAAGTCAAATGGCTCTTGCCATGTATCACAGAAATATAGAGCGTTGACTATTAGTGCTGCAAATTTATCGCTTAACTCTGGTACAATAGAATTTATCATTCCATTAGTGCTATCACTAACCCACTGATTTATTCTATCAACACCCTCTCCAGATTGAGGAATTGCTTCTACTACAGCTGAATAGTTATCTACCATCTTGTCAATGATATCTGTATTTAAGCTGCTTGCATATTTATCATTTACCCAAAGAGAATTTGCTATAACTGTCTGGTTTGTATCATTCGAGTTTCCAGATATCAATGCTGCATTATCATCTTGTATATACTCTGCATTATTTATCCTATCAATCAGTGTCTTATTCGTACTATTGATTGTATCGAGGGACATTCCTGTATATTCCTCGTATTTTTCCAGTACCTCATCGCTCATGCCGTTTGCTGCCATTCCCAATGCAGTACTTATAGATGAGGGTGAAATCATTATGTTTTCAGATGCATTATCTGCGCTATTCCTCTGAACACTCAATAACTTCATTGCTCGTTCATAGTCATTGCCTTTAAACATGCTTATACTCTCCCTCAATTCCTCTGGGCTGGGTATCTCTGCGTTTGGGTCTAGCATACAACCTGACAGCAGCCCGGATGCTATAAGTATACTCATTATCAATGCTGTTATGCGAACTTTCATACCCAATACCTCCCAAATTTATTTGTTTCTTTTCTCCTAATCTAATTGTATAAATCTATGTACTTACCCCATAACAGCATTGTATAGTGAGTTTATGCGTCAGCGCTCACATTTTTAATTATTCCGCATACTTGATAATTCCCCAGCTTGTGCTCATCAATTGGCACACCCTTTTCATTACATAGCCTAATGATGTGTTCTATATCCTCACTGATTTCTCCGTTGCTATGGCTTGTATCTACCAATACCTTCCATGGCATGCGCCTAAGTAATACTCGTGTTGTCTCCCCCACACCTGGCTTAATAAGGTTGATATCATTGATACCATACTCATTTGCTAGTCTGGTTACTACCTCTATTCCAGTCTCACCAACTATTTTCTTAGATTCCTCAATAGCATAGTTTAGTTCTGCTCTGCTTTTGTTAGTTGCTATATGCTTAATATGCTCAGTTATCGTGTCTATAAACTCTATTGACTTGTCTACATTCTCTAGTTGTTCAAAGTAGACTGCCCCATGAAAATCACCTGCAGCTACATTGATTAAATCATCTCTAAGTACTGTCCTACTAATCAGCCCACTCACTGTACCATTTAAGCAAGCGTTTGGTACCAAATAGTCCTCATGGGTACCACAGATATTACAGATGTTTGCAGGGTCGGCGAGTACTGCTAAATCTGAACTCAAGTAATCAAGTTGCGTGTACTTGCGCTTTATGTTTTCAACTGCCTCATTAAGCTGTTTTGTTATTGCACCCTTCCCTGTCCATCCATCTAAAAACTGAAAATGCTCTGCTCCTATCAGTTTCCCATGCCTATCATAGATATATTTCAGTGCATTTTCATCAAACCCCTTGCCACGTATAATTGATATTCCGTAATGTGGCAAGTCTAGCCCATAAACCATCTTGATATATCTCTTAACTAGGATGCCTACTGGTATCCCTGCTCTTGCTAGGGAAATTATCACAAATTCTCCCCTATGCTTACTTATCAATCTCTCTGAGAGTACCGCTATGTTCAAGGCTACTCTATCTGACATATCATGCAGTGCTTTGTAATAAATCTGCATATACTCATCAGATGGCTTGTGCTCAACAGGGAGCATTTCACTGTAATGAACTCCCTGCTGTATTAACTTTTCTCTGTCTGCTGTATCTATCTCCTTAATTTCTCCACCTATGTCTTTTAGCAGAATTACAACGTCATCTTTACTATAACTGGTCTTAACCAAATTATTAGCCATTGTTTATTATTCCCCCTTAGGTTGAACCTCAATAAAGAATATGTCATGTGCATCATTACCCATATGTACTAATGCTGATGTCATATCGTCTACAAACTCTTTTGTCATTGTCTTATCGCAAATAACAAAGATAAAGTCATATTTATCAAGATTATAAATATATGTATTTCTGTCAGAATCGTATGCACTATGCAGTTTATACTTGCTTACTATACCCTCTCTAATATCTCCATTCTCACAACCCTTGATAATATCAATCGAAGAACGTGTTGTGGAATGTGTTAAGACCTCACCAAACATACTTGTTGCATAGTATGCCAACATAATTGGTATATACATGCACTCTTCTGTACCTATAAATAGTGCTTTGCTATTATACCTATCTACCATGCTTTCTTTGCTATGCTTATCTGCTATATTCAAAATATCATGCCACATATCAGATATTAGGTCGGTATCCTGCACAATTAGCCTTCCATGACCCGTTCTTGTCAGCATAAACCTGTTGCTGTTATTCCATGAGTCAAGGTGAACCATGTTAACTGATTCTCTCTCTTGCCTTGATAGCAAGCACCTTTTAGCTGCGTACTCCCTTTCATCGGGCAGTACCTCTACATCCATCTTCCTGCTTGCATCCTCTAGTTCCCCGCTTATTAGCATAAACCTATCTATGCCCAGCTCATTGTATCTTGCTATTGCATCTGCGTTTTGCCAGTTACATATACTAGCAACTCCGTACTTACAACTGTTACCAAGCTTTTCGAACTCTGTTATAAAGTTAAGTATAGTTTTGCCAGTGCTTATTTCATCATCTACAAATAGTATATAATCATAATGAGGTAGTCTACTCATATCTCCATAGATGTATTGTTCAGTAGCATGGCTGTGCTCCTCCCTAAACTCTAACATCTTTTTACAGGGTGCACAGTCCTCACGAGTTGTTTCAAGATAGTAGACTGCATTTGGGCAAGCATTGAACAGCATTTCACCTAGTGCCGTTGCAGTTTCTGCAAACCCTACGACTAATACATCTGAATTTTCCGGTATTCCTTCATTTACCTTAAATGCTAGCTTTGACACCATCCCGACTACATTCATTGGTTCAGTGGGTATATGCTTTCCCTGATTTTTGTTCACAAACAAAAACTCACGCTTCTTGTTTCCTGACCTGTGCTCAACAGTGATGATACTCGTATCACCAGAATTGACATCTACATATTTTTCTACTGCTTTATTATTTATCATATTAGTTTATCTCCTGTATAATATTTATTTCCTCATTATATTTTAATGATAAATTTAATGCATAAATATAGGGTGTGGTTGCCCACACCCTATATTTATTGATATTAGATATCGCCAAAGTCGTCGTCATCTATACCATCTAAGTCTATGCCTATGTCTAAGCTTTGCTTATCCTCAATATCCATTGATTCATCTTCATCTAAATCACTGAACATTTTATCTACTTCTGCATCTATCTCGGCCATAGCCTCAACAGCACTATCAACAGTGTTATCGTATGTTTCTTCTGGTATGTCTGCTGGTGTATACCCTAAGCATCTCTTTAACACTTCCTGTATTCCTAGCTTATTATACTCTACTATATCGGAAATGCCATCTATACACATTTCTCTAGCTCTCAACAGGGCTGCATGAGATGCTGCATTTGCTCCTATACGTCTAAATACATGTTGCCCAGCTATATCCTCTATGGTCTGCATTGTACCAGAGTATAGATAATGCATAGACTTGTCTTTTAAACCGTATTTATTGGAGTTCTCTATAAACTCTAATGCTACATCTAGTTCCCCTACTTGTATTATAGGGACAAATTGGTTCATCTTCTTGTTCTTTTTCTTTAACCCTATATAAAATCTACCGTTTGGCTTATACACTGCTAGTACATACCCAAATTGAAGAATGCCTGTGTTTATTTCTGTCCCCCTACATAATTCAGATATCTCTATAACATCATCATAATCTACTATGTCATATTCCTTTCTATTTTTGAATATTTCCTTACCAGTGGATGTCCTTGTTCCTAAACACATATTAACCAAAGTTTCTATATCATAAAGGCTGATATATACTCCTTCTCTCATTCCGTATTTACCTATTATGTCAAATACATAGAGCTTTCTGTCTCCACCAACCATCAGCTTGTTTCTAAGCGCTATTCGCTTGACATTTCTGTATTGCCTTATTAAGGTACCATCGGATGCTACGAATTTAAACTTGGCATCTTCTACTATCGTCTTGCCTATGCTATTCTGGAGCCAAGCTGAATCTCTGCTCTCAAATAGTTCTGTCTCAAACACCATGTTTAAGAAGGTTATATCAACATCTCCTATTTTATGCATGCTATGCCTCTCGGCATATCCTCCTGCTTTCTTATACATAGACTGCTCAGATGGATATATGTGAGAGTATCTTTCAATATAAAAACTGTACTCTCCAGATGGCATCTGCATAAACCTCTGAATCAATTCCCCTCTATTTGATGTCTTATGTGTGGCTTCGTAGTCTATTATATTATTTGTATCAAGTGGCTGTATTGCCTCTATTGTTGCCTGTAAACTCTTGTAGGTGTCCTCCTTCTCATTTAACCAGACTGTCTTACCTAGGGATGCACATTTTATAATTGTATTGTTGCCCGGTAATAATAATGCTATGTTGTTATTATCAAGTCTAAGTGTTATTGAACCATACCTTAAGGCCTGGTATATATTCATCTGTAGTTTCTGTTTAATCTTATTTCTTCCCTTTGTTACTATTATTTCCTTCTGTGATTCTCCACAAATGTCAGCGTATTTAGCTCCTGACAATATGCAGTCTAAGCCTATTGTGTCTCCCTCTCTCAACACATCTAAAAGCTTTTTAAGGTCTAAAACCTCTTTATCCTCGCACATTATATCAGTATATCTGTTATCCATACAAATATACCTGAGGGTTCCTAGTGTTGTTGCTATTATAAAGGAGCTATTAACTGAACTAAACTTGTTGTCTACATATTTTACACGGACTACTCTAGATAATTCATCTGAATACAGCACATCATTTTTCACTGGCTCTGCCACATTAAAGGTGTCCTTAAGTGTCAATGCCGTTGATGAAAATGGAGATATATCTGCAGGTGCTACCTTGTATAGATGCTCCAGTATACATTTAAATTTTATTCCTTCTGCCTCTATATCTTCATCTGTTGCTGGTCTTGTATGCGGAAGTATTTCAGCCCCTATCAGGTCATGTATTGAGTCAGGTATATCAAGCCTCAATGCTTTAGATTCGTCTATCTCATATTTAATGTCAGCATTATCCTCTTGACTTAATATTTTTGTAATTGTCTCCTTAAGTAACTCGTTGATATCCTTGTTTATCATCATTGCTCTTGCAAATACCTTTGGCATCTCTCCGCCCTTAAGGTCATCAAGATAAACTACATTTGCATCTGCCATGATTGCTGATGATGCAGCTACTGATTTTCTATAACACATTACTGTGTCCTGTTTCTTAAATACCCCGCCCTCTATGTTTGTTACACTATTCGGCATCGTCCATACTATATGTTTATTGTATACATTAGATACTGCATCTGCTGATATTTTATAGAACCCGTCTAATAGCTCTACTTCTTCAATGCTACCAGTAATTGTACCTGTTTGGAGGTATTTTATTTCTCCATTTAATACTGCTTTTTTAATTGCAGTACTGTTAAATGCATATTGTTCAAGTGTTGTTACACTACTAAAATCGAAGTTTGCTAGATTTATACATTTAGCAAAGGCATGATGTCTAATCTTTTTAACTGTCTTGTTATGTTCAAATATTGCTAATGACTGGCAATTAAAGAATGCCTCAAATCCAATTTGCTCCAATGGTGCTTTAATATGTACTTCTGTTATTTTACTACCTTTAAACGCCATGTTATCTATTGATGTTATATTGGATAAGTCAATGTCCTGTATCTCTGATTCAGCGAAGCACATGAATGGAATAGCTGTTACTTTCCTAGATAACCTCATTTTAACTGTCTTTGATCCGAAAAATGCTCCGTCACCTAAATATATAACGGTGTCTGGCATCTGTATTTCTTCTGCCTCACACCTCTCGAAGGAGCTCTTATCTATATGTGTTACACCATCAGGTATGACCACAAGCCCCTTGTACCCTTCACCTATATACTTGACAAGCTCCACACGGTCTCCAGACCTTACTATATTAAAAGAGTATGCACTCTTATCTTCAACGCTTACTGACCTTCCTCTACTGTATATATCATTTACTAAGGATGTTGGAGACATAAATACTCTGTTACTTAACTCCATGCTCTCCTTGTAATCTTGGGCAGTGAAACTTCTTATATTTAACTGTGTATCTTCTGCCTGCATTACAGCATCTAATAAACTCTTGCCTGATGATACTTGTTTGATGACTGTTGACTGCTCTGGTTTTTGCTCCTTAGCTGTTGTGACTTCTTCTTGTGGTTTACTTTGTTCTATATTGCTTATTACCTCATTACCAGTTGATTTTATTACAATATCTCCTGTTTGTGATAATTCTGCATTTGCAAATTTATGTATTTTCTGTTTTATTAGCTCTAAAGGCGCCTCTACAGCACGGCCATCATAATTACATAGGATAGCCTTGGCATTATTAACTGATATAACTACAGGTGAGCCAGCATTATCTACTTGGTTTGTGTTAGCTATAATAATTGGATAATCGTCTATATTCCCCTCTAAGCAGACTACTCCTGTATTTGATAATGCTAAGTTTCTAATTCCTGCTGCTTGTATTCTGTTTCCTATAGACCTTGCATGCACATCAACCATGTGTTTCTTATCATGGTTGTATAATCTGTATTTAAGTATAGTATTTTTACTATTTCTTATAGTTGCTATACAAACATTCATGCTGCTCACCTCTTAATTTATAAGGAATTATCCAAATTTTAAATATTTTATTCTTTATTGTCTTAGATGCTTAAATGATGGTTTTATTGCCCTATTTATATTGTCTAAAATAGTATTTCTAATTGCAAATGAAAAAGTCAGGGCACCTACTAATGTAAGTACCCTGACTTCTTAAATTTCTACAGGTGTCTCATACTCTGATACCCTGATTTCTCTCACATTTTCCTCTTTTTGGATAATTCCAGCTCCCACAGCATCCGATAGCATCTGAATTGGAATATGAACGCCACTCAAATTACTTATCTGTGTTCCTCCTGATATTCTTGGGTTTACTTCAAGCAGATAAGGTTTGTCATCTTGCCATCTGTACTGCACATTAAACGCTGACTTAAACTTAAATATTTCAAGTAATCTCTTGCAGTCATCTAGGATGTGAGTGTCTAGCCTAATTTCCTTGACTCGCCCTCCCATTTTAAATCTAGGAATTGCTAAAAATCCAGATGCTGGACTATTATAGCAGTCCACGCTTACTTCTGGATTTGATAGCTTTTCCATCATTATCAATGGCTTAAAGGTCCCAGATGACTCCATATCTTCAAGTATCTTATGCATATCATAAGGAGTTACCAGGTTCATTAGCATCTCATTTAAACTGCTTGCCTTCTGCCATCCATCAGCTATTACTCTAAAACTCTGTGCACCCTCATCACTATCATACTTGATACATGGTATTCTACCGTTGCTAACCACCTCTTTATACCCTGCTTTAAAATCTTTTACTGATGTGATTAGCTTGTAATAAGGTATCTTATCGTATCCATATTGTCTCAATGTGCTATATGCGTGTACCTTGCTATCAAATGCATGGATTACTGATGCCTTCTCGCATAATACCTTTACTCCGATGTCATCAAAATATCCAATGTTATCAGCTATATCTGATGAATGTTTCTTAGGTATAAATACATCCACATTGTAATCTCTGCATATCTTTAATGCATAGTTTACATAATCTATGCCATCTATGTCTGGCTCAACAAAAAACTCATCTACAAAACTCTGATAAACACATCCGTGTCTGGTGTTTGAAGCTATAATCTCAATGTTATCAAAGGTTGCATATATGTCATTTATTGTATCTACTATAGCCTGGAACCAATGGTTAAACCATATTACAAGTGGCTTTCCAGGCTTTCCAAGTGATATCTTTTCTCCATTTGGTAGCCCACTTATATTCCGTCCGTATTTATTATTTAGTAATCTGATATCACTCATCTTCAACTGGCTCCTTGACTCCGTAAATACTTGCTAATGCAATAACTTTTTGTGCCCACTTTCCATGTGTTTTGACTTCGTTCATTCTACCACTGGCTGCCTTTTGCACCCCTATGATATTACTATTCATACCTAGGATGCCTAAAGCGTCTTGATAGTCCATCCAATCTACGATATAGAACTCTTGGATTACAGGTAGCTGGGCAGGGTGAATAGCTGTCTTACCTATAAACCCGTTGATTGCATCTGCATCAAGCTCACGTTGAAGCCCAAGTAATCCCTGCTTACTACTGAAATACTCCCAGACTGGCCCGCTTACCACATAGTTCTTTCCGAAGACATTTACGATATCATTCAGACATGACTTGACCACACCAGTATCATAGATTGTATGGTTTACATTTCTACGAATACCAAATAGATTGTTGAAGTCAGCCCCACCAACTCTGATGTTTAATACGGAATCTGAAATGGGTCTAAGTGCATTATTTATGTATAGTAAATTATCCATACGAAGCTGCCTGTACATAGCTGTCTTGTTCTCAATAATTGGCATTATGTATAGTCTGCTTCCACAGGTATCCTTTGCGTAATCTCTTACTTCCTTAAATGCCTCTATATACTCATCGCAACAGTATTTATCAAACTTAGGAATGTTAAATCCTGTAATAAACTGTATTTTTTCTTTGAGCATGTGCATTGTATCCGTAATTTGCTGCTTATCTCTAACTCTTATAAAGATAAGAGGCACATCGCTCATTGAAAGTTTATCACTGTCAACTGCAGATTTCAGCTTGTCTATGATATCAACAATGTGTCTCTGTCCATAACCCACCAGGTCATCACCCAAGGCGTCCTCAAGGTCTAACACTATTGACTTTACAAAGCTATATCTGCCATCTATAATCTTATCTGCTATGGTATCATTTGTTGCAGGCATATACAGCAACCCACCCACTGCATATTGCAGCAGTTCCTTGGGTGTATCCTTGCTAAACTCCTGAGGCTGTACTGCTAGCTTAACTCCTTCTCTGTACGTATATTTCAATTTTTACACTTCCAATTCTTATGATTCTTTTGTTTTATACTGTATAATATTCTCCTAGCTTTATGAGTGGCTCCCATACCTCTCCTACTTTTCCCACTTTAACACCGTTATACATAACTACTTTCTGCCCACCATATTTATGCCAATAACGTGTCAATAGCTCCTGAAAGTCTGTAACTGATAATTTCTGAGTGTTCATAGGTTTAAACTGACTGCCAATGAATAGTTGAATTCTGCCTGGCATCATATATCCCCTAGGCACCCTCTCCCATTCCTCAACTGTTAATCCATAGTCCTCACAAAGCCAATGCTGATGGTCTCTATCATCGTTAGTATTGTCATTAAATACCAACTGATTGTTTACCCAAGCAAATGGATACCTGCTAAGATGAAACTTTTCCCCAGCCTTTCTTTCTTCATCTGACAGTGTAATTTGCTTTCCATTTATGATTGCATCATTTTTCATTTTGCATCCTTCCATATCTGTCATGCTTCTTAAATGTTCAAGTCTTGCTGCTGAAATATGTCAGGTGGTGTATCATTCTCATAGGGTGGTATTGTACACCCAGATAGCATAGCTATTAAACCTACCAGCAGCATACCTACCTGAATTGCCTTTATCACTTCCCTTTTCAATGCCTCTCACAGCCTTTCAGTTTTATACTGGTTCCTTTAAATATGTTGCAATTAGATGCTTAGCTGATTTCTTGATTTTTCTCAAAGTGTCAATATCCATTGACAAAAGATGCTCAAGACCATGCTTTTCAGCATCTATCAGTGCCTGAATGCTCTCATTGTCGTCACTATTTATATCTTCAGAGTTCACCAAATCCACAAGCCTGGTCAACTTTGTTTTCTCATCAATGTCTATATTCAAAAAATCTTCTGCCATGTATGATAGAACCCCGCGTACAGCTTCCTTAAGCAACATGTATGTTGAATATGACATGTTGTTATTGAGTGTAAGTCTTGCTCCCTCATAAGCTGCTAATGCTTTGGTTCTATGCATAGTTTTCATAGTATGTCCTCCAGTATATCTTATATTGTATAAATAAAAATCCTTTACCTAAATCAACTTACATTGACCTAAGTAAAGGATTATGGCGCCAAGGGTGGGATTCGAACCCACGGCCCCTTGCGGAGTCACCAGTTTTCAAGACTGGCTCCTTAAACCACTCGGACACCTTGGCATATAAATTGATTAACTTGATTTCTCTAGCTAATCAATTTAATTTATACCTCTTATATCTTAATGTCTATTTGTAAGCTTTCTTTTTATTCTTATTGTTTTTCTCCTTATTTACTGAGTTATGATGTCTTGAGGTGTTATTTCTTGCCTAACCAATCTATTAGTTCCCAAGTATCATAAAAGCACTTACTATACATAAAATCATTAAGGTATTTATCGCTGCACATCATAGGATGTCTACTCATGTAGCCATTAGGGTTACCTCTAATCCATGCCTTCATACTCTGTGCCTCTGTGCCCCAAAGGAACCATATTAAGTTAGGATTAAATGTGGATAGTCTATTTATAACCCACCTACTGAATTGCTCCCATATCTCCTTGTGGCTATTACTGTTTCCTGTCTCACAAGTCAGTGATGTATTTAGCCACAATACTCCCTGTGATTCAATGCTATCAAACCACTGCCTTGGTTGTGCTATAGGGAATAACCCAGTTGCTAGCGCTGTCTTTACATCTTGATAGCTTGGATTTTCACTCACCCAGCTAGTACTTTCCTTTTGAAGATATGTCTTATATAGAAGTCTAAGTATATTTTTCAATGATGAGTGCCTATGTGTCTGAAGCCAATCTACTAAATAATCAGGCTGAAATGCTCTGCCATTTGCCGCTCCTGGAGCCGGATAAGGGTCTTGACCTAAAATTACCACTTTCCAGCTATGTATATTGCTGCTCATAAACCTTAAAACTTTGTCTGCTGGTGGCGTGAAGTTGCTCCCTATCTGGTTGTCAATGTTATCCAGCATCTCCATAACTGGCTCGTCTAATATAGACTTCCAGGTATCATGTATCTCTATTTCTGTCAGCCTGTTACTCATCATTTTCACCTATGTCTAATTCATTCCTGTGAATACATGCGCAATTTCCTGTTCATCCTCGCCGGGATGAGCCTCAACTCCTAAGGATTCACTGTATCCGAAGCAACTACATGTCTTGAGAACGATGTCATCGAAGGAATTTCTCCCTGTCTCAATGATACAAAATCCTGCTGACCTTACACGCCTATTGTCTGCTACATCTTTGTGGGACAGCTCATCCCCAAACAATACAGCTCCACCGTTTTCAAATACAATGTACTTCATACAATCCTCCTGATATTATAATGGTTCCTCTTTTGCTTCCTGCTTCTTTCCTAGTTCTCTTACTTTCTCAATTGTATTGACTATTTCCACCACAGAAATCCCTATGCATAGGCAATATAGCAAGTATTTAGCTGTATTTGCCAATGTATTATCCTTCATTTTTCACCACATCTTCCTAATTTATTATATCCCTTTATATTACGAAGCTATTTTATATGTTAATTTAGGTTACTTGCTATGTATATGGCTGCCTTTACAGCTCCGTTTCTACTGAAATGGTACCCATCCCCACTTGCCTTACTCATATCTGAACTGCTTAAGTTATTGTTCAAGTCTATTAAATTTAGCTCTAGACCATCATAATTATCATAAATGTTCTTTATGTACTCTGATATTTTATCAGCATCTGCGTCGTCTATAGATGGGGATGTAGAATCATTAACTGGTGGTATTGTAACTAAATTAACAACAGCATTTGAATTTCTTAACTTGATGTAATCTAATATCTCTGTGTACTGCTCAGTAAACTTATCTTGCTCTTTTCTAAAATCATTCGTTCCAAGCATAATTACCACATGTTCAAATGCATTATCTGGTAGGTTCTCTAGGTCGGCTAATATTGTCTCATTAGATGTTGTATTTCCACTCCGTGTGTATCCCTTCCAGCCTCCCACACCTACTCCTGTTATTGCTGATATATGGAATGCGTTGCTTAACTCTGTATCGTAGTTTGCCATTCTAACTGTATTTGAGTCGCCTATTACAATGCAATCCTCTATATTTACATTTGTACTCTTCTGCGACTCCTGGTTTACTAGTTTGGATGTTGTGCTGCTGATTTTATTATAAAGTGCTTTTGATTTTGTTATGCTAGACATCCGTAGTTGATTAGAATATACATCATCTATCTGTGCTAATTTCTCAATCTTCCCAGTTTCTGTTGCTCTACTCTCTGCAACAATATCCAATGACAAAGTTATCAATAGTACTATTGTAAATAGTACTGCCATTCCCAATGCCTTTAATATCTTATTCAACATACTCACTCCTGCCTATAATGCAAAACAGGTGGTATTTAACCATAAATACCACCTGTTTTCTGAACTGCTTGCTGTGTACAGTTCCTGATAGCTACCCGCTCAATGCATGTTCTGTGTCCCAATAAACTGACTTTGCTTAGGATGTCTGGTATTTATCCAGATTACCTATGCACCTTTGTATCATCCCCATATTTAATGATGTTATCTGTCATTTAGAAAGCTGTAACCGCCCCTACGCTTCATTGGGTTTTTGTCTCCGCTTAATGCCCAGGCTACCCTAGCTGTTGACTCGCTGTCGTATGCCATGCCATCATTGTCATCAACCACAGCTCCGTCGCGAAGGTCAACCACCACTGACCGCCCACCAGACACGGTTTGGTGACTTCTATAAAATGGCTCAACGTATCTTCCTATATCGTACTTAGGCATGCTTGCTACCTCCTTGCTCAGTCTTTATTTATGGCTGGGATGGCTGGATTCGAACCAGCGGATGCGGGAGTCAAAGTCCCGTGCCTTACCACTTGGCGACACCCCAATATTTAACCTGGTTCCTGCAATAACCTAATGCTAACGACAGTACAGGATTCGAACCTGTTCACCAGAAGTTCCTAAACACCGCCGTCAGCATCCAGGATACCGCAGGTATTTTACTTATCATGTTATGCTGCCATTACTTGCTTTGTTTATCTGACTCACTAGTCTTATTATAACTAATAGCTAATTCTTTTTGCATTTTAAATGCATCATCTCGCATCCTTCTAAGAGCTTCTGAGTCAATAAATTTACCAGACTTACCTTGTCTAGTGTATTTTAATTGATAGTACGCTGTACTATTTATTTTCTCAGTACTTATAAAGCATCTCCCCCATTATAAAATTATACCTAAGGTATCTATCCTCTAATATGGATTAAACAATTAAATCCTGATCTATGCTAACAAACTTAAATCGCTCTTAATTTATACCTTTTAAATATGCCAATGTATTTTACCAAGACTAGATCTCAGTATTACAGCTTATTCAAATTTGTATATTTATAATATGTTTATAATCATCTATTGTTTACCTTATATCTTAACTCAAGATAATTACAGTGCAATACATTTGCTGATATTAGATTCAATGATTTAATATCATATAATCCTTGTTTGGTTACAAGTGATTGCCCATCAAAGGATGTTGGAGTATCCTTTCCGCCTACTATTATAGGCGCTATGACAAACCTTATTTCATCAATCAACCCTTGTCTTAACAAGACTGTATTCAATGTTCCACCTGTCTGAATAGTCAGCCTATTGCATCCAAACTTACTATACAGCCGTTTAAATACAGGTCTAAAATCGTACCCATCATATCTAATAACATCACAAGGTATTTTTAAATCTTTTCTACATGTTACTATTATTACTTTTTCATAGCTACTTATCAAATTCCCTATGCCTGCAAGTGTTAAATGGTGATTATCTACAACTATATTAGTTATAGGAACAATTTTACCCAATACCATCTTATTTCTTCCAAGCTTTTCTTGAATTGCCCCAGATGATAATGAGAATAAATCTGTTGTCTCCTCAATATTGTAATATTGCTTAAGCCCTTCTTTAACTCCATCTAAATGAGGTAAATCATCATCAAAATCCATATCAGGTCCAATACCAGTGCTTATTTTACCATCTAAGGATGATAATAAAAATAAAGTGGTGTATGGTCTCATATAAACTCCCTCCACATTTATATGTCTAAAATCTTGTACTTTTGTATATTTTGGTATCAGTGACTAGATTCGAACTAGTGACCTACTCTGTATGAAGGAGTTGCTCTAACCAGCTGAGCTACAAGTGCAAATGGCTGGGATGGAAGGAATCGAACCTTCAGTCAGGGAGTCAAAGTCCCCCGCCTTATCCGTTTGGCTACACCCCAATATGTAGGGTATAAAAGTGATGCCTATCAAAACTTCTATACCCTATAAATTATACCTTTTATATGATAATGTATATTATTATCCTCTGACTGTCAGCTCAATTCATTTTCGTCTGCAATTTCTTCTCCAGTGTCAAGTATCTCGGTTGTCCGCATACTCTTCACTCTCTTTGCTTCTTCAACCTTTGAATGAATCAACTCTTTGATGTCTTTTGACTTTTTAATGTTTTTAATCTCAAGACTAGGTGTGGTCCTGTCACTTGAAGTAACTGTGATTGTTCCAACACCAAAAATCCTCTGCCAAAGGCTACGAGTAAGTGTTAAATCTCTAACTCTGTACAGTAGCAGTTCTTCCTCGCGAAGATTTAGCAACCCTGTCTCCCTGAACAATCTATCCTCTGTAATACTATACTTGGTGAAGCTGATTGGTAGTCCTAAGTGTCTTAGTCTGTCAGACCAAAGAATACTAGATGTGTTACTCATACATATCTCCTCTGTCTATTATTTATAATGCAGTGGGCTTATTCTCGCCCTAAGCCCACTGCATTTCTACCCCCAATCAAAGGTATTTAATCAGCCTGCTTTGTTTTATTAGCCTTTGGGTTGTTTTCCTTTGCGACACTGTCTGTCTTACTCTCTGTTTCTACCTTAACCTGCAAGGGTGCACCATCAAGGTGAACATTGCGCTCAGTCTTAGCATCAATGGTCTGAGCCTCCATGACACGAGTCAGGTCAAAACCAGTGGTAGACTTGACCGCATCAGTCACAGCCTTTAGAGCACTAACGGTAGAGCCTGTCATGGCAGAAATACCTGCATCATCCCCACCACCGATGACTGTCACATTGCCAATTCGAGACATAGGCTCGGAAACTGCACGAGCAAACTCGGGCAGGATGTCCATGACCATCTGCAACTTACCGGCTTCGTTCATCTTAGCAAGAGCTTCAGCCTTCTTCTCAAGTGCCTCTGCCTCAGCTAAACCCTTCTGCCGGATTGCTTCAGCCTCTGCTGTACCCTTGCTACGAATGGCCTCTGCCTCTGCTTCGCCACGCTTTTTAATGGTCTCTGCCTCAGCCTCAGCGTCCATCTTCTTGGCCTCTGCTGCCGCCTGAGCTGCAAGCTTTGCTGCTTCGCTCTCTGCCTCTGCCTGACGAATACGAGCAATCTTCTCCGCTTCGGCCTTGATGGCTTCTTCAGCCTTTTTGGCCTCTGCGGGCTTAATCATAGTACCCAGTAGCTCAGCTTCCTTACGAGCCGCCTGCTTTTCAGCAAGCTCAATGCTCTTTTGCTCAGCTGCAATCTCAACCTGGATTTCAGCCTCACGCACCTCACGACTTCTCTGCTGCATAAGGACTCTGGCGTCCATCTCGGTGTCAGTTACCTGCTTAGATGTAATGTTCTGCTGAATCTGGTAAGCGGAATCGGCTTCTGCCTTCTTGGTCTCCTGCTCCTGCTGGAACTCAAACAGCTTCAACTGCTTCTGCTTCTCCGCCTCGGCTACCTGAGTCTCAGCAGCGATGCGGGCCTGCTCACCTAAACGGTTAGCCTCGGCAGTCTTAATGCTTTCCTCTTTACGGGCCTCAGCCTGTGCAATTTCAGCATCTGCCTTAACCTTAGCAATCTGCGCCTTACCTAGAGACTCGATGTACTCGTCATCATCACTGATGTCGTTAATAGTGAAAGACTTGAGCTCAAGGCCAAGGCTGTTCAGAGCCGTGCTTGCCACATCCATAACCTGTGAGGAAAACTTCTCTCTGTCGTCATAAATTTCCTCAACTGTCATACCAGAAACAATCTCACGAAGCTTACCTTCGCAAAGCTTCTGGGTCTGGCTCATAATCTTATCTTTAGTTTTCTGCTCGTTGGAGCAATAGAACATCTGCATGGCAGTCAAAATAGACTGCTCGTCACCCTTAACTTTAATGATTACATAACCGTCCGCATTGATAGGTACACCCAAGGAAGTCTTAACCCCAGTTACACTCACAGCTAAACCTAGCGTTTCCAGTGTAATCATATCCATGCGCTGCAACAGCGGAATCACCATTGTACCACCGCCGGTCACTACCTTTGGCTTTCCTGCACCAACGATAACAGCCGCATGGTCATTCGGAATCTTGCGCCAAGTGGATAGCACAAGTGCCATGATAAGCACCAATGCTACAATCACAATAATGACTGTTAACCCTACCCCACCTGTCAAAAAATCAAGCATTTCTCTTTCCTCCTAAGTTTTAATCTCTCTCATCTATGTATTTTGTTACTATTAGTGTTTCCTTGTCTATATCTACCACCATGACATTTGCTCCAGCATGTATATCCTCTTTTATAAAGTCTGAATGGTTAGCTTTTGCCATGTATGATATTCTACCAATCCTTGATTCTACCTCTACCTCTCCTGTTCCATCTGCTGGTATTGTGACAGTTACTTTACCTATCTTACCCTTGAAGTCTCTAATAATATTTGCCCTAGCCCTACTATTTTTCAATGGTTCTATTACTAACTTTAATAAAGCTACATAGGCTATTGTTCCAATGCCTAATGATACTAAAAGAGCTTGTATTGTTGTTAGTATGTCATCTAACCAAATACCAAAAGCTCCTGTTACCACCATACCCAGCATTAAACAACTAACGTTGAATGCATCGGCACCTTCTGTGCCCTCCATATTTAAGTCTACATCGTCTAAACCTATTATGTCTATTCCTGATAGTATCAGGCTTAATGCTGGTATTATTAGTCCTATTGCTATGAAGCACTTGTAAATGAACTCTAAGGTGCTATGCAAATCCATGTCTATCACCAAACCAAATGTCAATCATCTAAATTTATTTATACTTTCCATATTGTCAAGTATAAAAATAAGGAGTGACACAACCACCACTCCTTGATTATTTGATGCTTGACTTGTAAATATTCAGAAAGAACTGACCATCAAACCGTGCCCCAGGTCAGATTAAATGGGCTTTCTACCATCACAGAAAAATAGTATTTTTCCTCCTTCTGTATATAATACAGAACAAATGTTACATTAAACCTTAACACATAGTCTATAATATATAACAGATAAACCTTAACTTGCCATTACTTACACCAGTTTGATTATATAATCATCCTAAAAGTATGTAACTTTTAAGTTAAGTGATGGTACGGAAAGTTCCTAGTTTTATACTAGCTCAACCTCAATCTCATTAAGGATGTTTGCCTTATTCAATGCGCCCTGAATTGCCAAAAGCTCTGTCCTAGTTCTCTCATACTCTGCCTTTGCCAATTTAACATCAAAGTTTGGCTCGCTATATTCGGGCTTGTCTGAACGATAACTGGATGTGCGCGACTTTTTAGGGATGCCGCGCATACGGTCCAGCTCACCCATTCTCTTGTTAAGCACAGCCATACGGATAAGTGCTGTGTCAATGGTAATTCCTACCTCGGGCAATATATAGCTGCAATTAAACATGTTTATCTGATGCTTGATTCTCTGAATGTTCTCGTTGATTCTGTTCATTTCAGCCTGGGTCTCAACGAAGCTGTATTCAGGGATAACCTTGTCCTCACCATCAAGGTATGTAATCATCATACCGTTTCGCTCTGCCTGCTCGACTTTAGCAAGGTCTGCCATATAAGTCTTAATCAACTTGCTGGCTGCATCAATTGTTAGCTTCATGTTAATCTTCCTCCATATATTGTATTATCAATCTTTACAAACTCTGTTACAACCTCTGGCACCGGAATAATAGTCTTGCTTGAATTTTTTATAGTTTTCCAGAACTTTCTTCTATCTTTCAAAATCACTCCGTGTCCTATGAGGTTTCCTGCTTTCTCTCTTGACTTCCATGTAAGCATGATACATACGACGAGTCATCCAAATCGCTCCTGTAAACTTTGTGGTGCCCGAAGCGGGACTTGAACCCGCATGCTATCTCTAGCAACAGATTTTGAGTCTGCCGTGTCTGCCAATTCCACCATCCGGGCATGTGGGGTGTTATTACACCCCTAGTTTGCTAATTTTATCCAATGTTGTTTTGGCCTCTTTAAGTATGCTTTTAGCTGTTTTACACAATATTTCCTTACACTCTTTCTTAGAGCTTGTGTAGTAAACCCTCTTGTTTTCAAATCTTAACCATGTGCACAACAAATCTTCTGACAGAAATTCTGTTGCTAGCCCATCTGCTATCATCAATTTGCCTTCTGTCCTATATACCTTAAATCCACCTGATGCTACTAGAGTCTCTTTGATTCTAACCCCTGACTCTTTGACGTCAACTTCATTGCCGTTTATGGTGACAAGCACATAATAAATATGGGAGGCCTTTTCCTTGATACCATCAATTTCAAGGAATTTATCTATTGCATCGAAGACAGAATTGGGTAGTTTATTTCCGCTCATAGCTGCATCAAATTTATCATTTACTAGGCATACTCTAGAAGGATTACTGTAGCTAGTGAACAAGTCTCTGTCTCTTGCCATTTGCTCCCACCTGTTAATATCAAATGCATAATCCATTACAATCCCGTCTAGTTTATGTCCCGAGGCAGTATAACCACCTAAAAATGATAGCAGCCTTCGAAAATCCTCAAGGCTTACTTCATCTACACCTGCTTTATTCATTAGAGCAAGTAGGAGCTCTTTATATGTCATGCCTGCCTTCACCACCTTCCACTCAATTAAATTCTATCCCCAAATATATCTATGCCTGACAGCATGCATAACTTATTTTGGCATCGTCTCATTAACCAATTCAACTATGTCTGATTGTATTTCTTCGAAGCTTTTATTTAAGTCAAGCTGCCTCTCATAAATTAACAGCTCTATGTCCCGTAGTCTCTCATTAGTGCATGGGTGCCGAATTGGCCAACTGAATGTTTTAGCATAAAGTATTAGAGCATTTATGCTTATATCTCTATGCTCTCCATTGACTGAGGTGTTATTACGCTCAACTGCTCCTGCGTACCTGTAAACCTCGTTGCTGTTTGCATTTCCCTCTGGCTCATGCTCATACCACTTAGTGTCTATTACAAGGAAGCGTTGGTCTAATTGGCAAAGGATGTCAAGATGGAGGCTACTTCCGCCTGATACCTTGTAAACTGGCCTGCTTACTCTTAGGTTTGTACCTGCAAAGGCTTCGGAGATGTAAGAACGAACAAATTCCTCAAAGATTAGATTGAGTTGCTTGTAGTTATCAAACACAAATGTAAATATCTTTCCATAACTATCAAGTAGTAAGCTATTTCTGATGATAAGTTGGCTAATTGCTATAACTGGCTTATGCCAATTTTGTAGGGTGTCTAACCCTATATTGTTATTATAGATGTTGACTATATCATCACGAGATAACTCCCCTACTCCCCTGAGGAGGTTTAAATAGTATGATATACTTGTTCTAGTTTCTTCACTGAAGCTATCGCTATCTCTACCCGCTTCAAGCAGTATTTCATATGCCTTTTTGATGATACGATTTGGAATTGTATCAATATCCAGTGTATAGTGGGTATGATACAGCTTGCCTTGCAGGTCTTTACCTGTTGATGTGCTTTTATAGATGTCTAACCTACCCTTTGGGTTGGTGCTTAGGCTGGTCTTTGGCTTGTACTCCGTTAGTTTTGAGTAGCTAAGGCTATACTTGTGTGCCTCAATTAGAATTTTACCTAGAAGGTCAGCTACTCCCTTGATGCTCTCGTAGTCTGAGTCATCAAGATTTAGGTCTGATATGTACTTGACTGAATAGCATAGCATGTGGTATACATTTCTCCACACGATGCCTTTAAATTCAGGTCGTGCCACCTTATTTCCTCCCAGCGCTATACATAGCCTTAAGCTTTTCTATGTAATCATACAGCTTTGCTGCGGTTGTCCGACTGCATACTGTCATTTTGCTCTTGACGTCTGGAACGATACTGTTTTCTATAACTCTGGATAGGACGCTGTTGTCCAAACTCTGAACCGCTAAAGCCCTGGTTCCAATTAGATTATCTGCCCCAGCACCACTATCCTCCAATAAACTCTCATTTATTTCTGTCATGTATTGACAAAGGGTTTTAAGCCTATTGTTCAGCAATTCTAGGCTTGCCCCAATCGTGCTCACTGACCGCTTGATGCTGTTCGTGTATTGCTCGTTCCACTGAGGCTCAAGGCGGATATGTGCAAACCTGTCTGCTGTTGCTCTATCTATGAATTTAGAGTTAGTGTCAAGTGTGTTCATTGTACCAACGATATAGAGGTTGCTGGGAACTACTAGCTCATGCCCACTCTGAAGTGTTACTATGGTATCGCGGGCTTCAATGGCTGTCATTACTTCACCAAGGATTGCCTCGGTGTTACCACGGGAGATTTCATCAATACAGAATAAGTAGGTACCATTACGATTACTGTTGGCTTGCTTGCAGAAATCAAGAAACACCCCATCTACATACTGCCATGTACCGTTGACACACTTGATTCCCTCTATAAAATCAGTGTAATCGGTATTTTGGTTGAAGCTTACCACCTTAAATTTGTCTGTGTCTCGGCATGCAAACTTACTTATCAAGTTAAACATTAAAACGGATTTACCTGTGCCTGGTACTCCCTCGATGATAAGTGCTTTCTTGGTTTGTAGGGTAGATATAACCTTGGATATATCAACGCCTATTACCTCTTTATAGTCTGGGGCTTGCCTGACCTTGTCTCCCCAATCGTACTTAGGTTGTTCAGGCTCAACAGTAAGCTTGTCTGTGAGCATAGAGGAGACAAGCGAGCCAATTTGGTCTATGCTATCTTGGCTGATGCTTACCTGTAAACTCTTTTGCTCGTTTCCTCCAGTTGCTCGCTTAACTAGCTCCATAAAAAGTGCTAAGCTATCCACCTTCCCTAGCTCCATCTCTATATCCCCCTGATTATCTGTTTGGTCTAGCTGCTCATTAACTAATTCTTCTGAATCTTCAAATTCTTCAACTGCTGATATGGCCTCCATGTGTAGGTCTGTGCTATGTGGCTTTGGCATATCCTCTGTATTGGCAGGGTTATCTGGTTCATCTGTGTCTTTGAGGCCATCAGTTTCATTGATGAGTTCACTCTTAATAGAGCCTCCTGCCTCTAATTCTACTGCACTACCTGTGTAAACTGGGTGCTTTTCTTCCCACTCATCTATGAGTTTGAGTAACTCATCCTGCCTATCTTGACTGGATAAACCCTGACTCAACTTTCCAGATGTACTTACCTCACTTAGATAAGTATAAAAGGCAAAGCCACCTGTATTGTGTAATGCTTTATTGTTATTACACTTTATGGCTACGCCCTCTAAGTATTTATGGAAAGTAAAGTTACCGTTTACCACTGTGTCTGCTATGTTTGCTACTAACAGCTTCTTACTTTCTAATGTGGATGGTACTCCATAATCGCCTATGATATAGATGAGGAGAAGTATAGAGTTACTATCTAACTTTTGGAACTTTACCATGCCTATCCTCCCCACTGTTTGCTTATATCGATGATACGAGATGCTAACTCGTTTATGATGTCACTGGTGCTGATGTCTTGTAAAGACCTCTCCTTCTATGCTGGAGGGTAGTATCTTCATTAGTTCAGCTTACCTTTGAATATAATCTTACCACATTTAATGTTTACCTAAATCTTCTGATGTGTTTATTTATCTCCCTGTTTACGCTCTTTGATTACTGATTCAATTATATTGATGCCATCCTGGTCAAGATTGTAACGAACATATAGTGAACAGTATTTTACTCCATCTAGTGTATAAATGCCCTTACTATCTGGTGTTACTCCAGGATGAGGTGCATCTACATATGTACAAGTCCAATCATTGGGGTCTGGTACGAAACGGAAGAATTCTTTGGTTATATTTATACCACATACTGCCATACCAAGTAAAAACATGAATAGTTTAGTTTTTGTGAATGATATAAAAGAGTCTGCTTCCTCAGAGTTGTCAAAGAACTTTAAGACTGGGAAACTCCCCTTAGGAACCTGGTAAGGCAGAAGCTTGTAAGTATTAAAGTATCTCTGAAGAGTGCCATCCTCCTGTACATCTGAGCTGCCGCTTAGAAGGATAGATGTAATGACCTTATACTTATCTAGCTTATTTGTTGTAAATAAATCGCTGATTGCTTTAAACCCCGTCACTTTATTGCCTTGCATTACTTCGACATATCCAGCTTGTTTAAGTTGTTCTCCATACTCTCGCTCTCCAACATAGATTTGTCGCTTAAACCCCAGCTGGCCCATTATGCTAGACTCGCCATGGTCAGTATTCTTCACATATAAGCTCTGCTTGAATCCCTCCCCCAGCTGGCCCATTATGCTAGACTCGCCATGGTCAGTATTCTTCACATATAAGCTCTGCTTGAATCCCTCCCCCAGCTGGCCCACTTTACCTATGATATTCAAGATCTTATGACTTATTAGTGTCACGTTTGCCTCATCATGTAATTCAAATTCATCTGTGCCTATATTCATATTCTGGCTGCATATTATCTTAACTTTTTTAGTTGTGCTTTCATCAGTACCAAGTAAGAAATATGATATTCCTCCCCACTCTCCGATGTCAAAAACATCGTGGGAGCTGAAGTAATATACGATGTCACTCATATATGGCACGATGTTTTTACGGAACTGCTCGTTTTTATCAGGGGTTTTACTGCCTGCTGGCTTACCATCTGTCTTAGCCTGCCACTTTGCAGGAGTAATCATGCAAGTGTATTTGCTAGATAGCTGATGAGCTAGGGTGACAAAATCGAGGTACATATCATTGTTATAAGGAGGATTCCCAATTACTACATCGAATTTCATGCCATTAAACTCCTTGCTGATGTTACTAAATGTTCGTTTTCCCGTATCATTTTTATATCCTGCGATTACTTTGATGTTTCCTTGTGTTGACCAATCACCATAGAGTGTCTTTCTGCTGATAAGAGCTGTCTCTACGGATGGTGATACTCCATATATCATTTTACCTAAGATGTGCTGTGACCGTATCTCTGGGTCTGGGATTGCTTCTACTAAGCCTTGCATGAGTTCACTGTAAATTAGGAGTAGAAAGACACCAGACTTGGTGTAGATGTCTAAAAATCTGTAGTTTGGATTGCTGAATACTCCAGGCTTCGCTTTAAGTAACTTGAGCACATTGTTTGCTACATCGGCTCGAGTGAATACCTCTCCACAAGCTTCGCTTGGCAACACATTCATTAGTTCTAATCTATTTTTGATGTTTATTTCTTCCATCTTTAATGCCCCTTTATTTTAAGTGCATAAAAAAATGGGACCAACCTCCAAAGGCTAGTCCCATCAGTGTATTGCAAGGACTTAGTTGCCCTAAGCTTGCTTAATTGTGGCGGAGATGGAGGGATTTGAACCCTCGCGCCGTTCTCACGACCTACTCCCTTAGCAGGGGAGCCCCTTCAGCCAACTTGGGTACATCTCCATATGGAGCGGCTGACGGGACTCGAACCCGCAACAGCCAGATTGGAAATCTGGAACTCTACCATTGAGCTACAACCGCATAAACTCTGTCTGCTTACTTCATCTCTGCTTAAATTTGTTGGCTCCCTACTTATTGTAGGGAGCCATGGTGGGGGATGACGGACTCGAACCGCCGACCCCTTGCGTGTAAAGCAAATGCTCTAACCAGCTGAGCTAATCCCCCATATAATCGCCGAGAATATTATACATTGGCTGTGTCCTGTATAGATTAAAAGTCTATTGAAGTATCCAATGTATCTGCTTCGGCGATATTTTATCTCTTTTAATTTATACCTTATTATATTTATATGCCTGTTTAGAGGCACTAAATAAATTATCTATGTTTATTTAACACTTTATACCGTCAGTTATGTTACATCTGTATTAGCTCTTTTTCTGTATGCTGCTATTTCATCTTTCGTGTATGGTAATCCCAGGTTAGCTAGCCTACGTTTCATTGTAGTAAATGATACGTTGTAATAAGCTGCTATTTTGTTGACTGAATAATATTTCAATAGCTCCATTAAATACGTAGGATTATTACCATGTTTTCTTAAAGTATCAAACTCATTTGGAATGGCCACATTTATTTTTGTGCCTAAATAACGTAAATTTCTTTGTTCATAAGGAGTAGACTGTTTTGGTTTCATTTTTATAGATATGAATGGGCCCCTCTGAGTTACATCATATCTTGACATGTTATATTTAGCTATAACTTCGGCTGACTTCTCTTTAGCCTTAGCTATATCTCTAAACCATAAGTATGATCCTATGCCATATGGCCTATCCTCAGATTTTATAGATCTTTCTATATCGTTTCTAACATATAATTTATCCTGAGTGGTCAGTCCTTCATCATATAATGCCTGAGCTGCTACATATGCATTTTTAAATTCAACTATTTGCCCAACTTTTCTATGTACTCCATAAACTTTTCTTGTATCTGCATCTTTCATGTGCTCAAAGGATTTATTTGTGTCTATTCCATGTGAATATAGTATAATACTAATTAAATATTGAGACATACCTGTATAATTTTGTATAGACGCAAAAGACCCTCTGAACTCTGTGTATAACCTGACTACTAAGCCTTCTATTTCATCTGTCATCTCACAATATTTACTGTTATAGCTTCCACCTTTAAGTGAATTATAACCATTTTCGATAGTATTATAAAATCTTATATAATATTTCTCTTTATCGTTCAGCTCATTATACTCACACTTACATATTTCTTCTATATAAAAGTTATCTATACCTAATTCACGCATAGCTGTGTATAATTTACTTCTACGAGATATGTCCCTAGCCGCTCCTCTATGTGTAAAAAATCTATTTTTTAGTAACCCACGTGTTTGGCCTATGTATATTTTATTGTTAACTGTATTCTTTATTGCATATATGTATCCTAGCATAAAATCACCTGCTTTATATATAAAAATAGGTAGGTAGCTAATCTGAATGCTACCTACCTATTTTTCAATGCTGGTCCGGATGACTGGAGTCTAACCAGCCTGATCATGCTCCCAAAGCATGCGCCTTAACGCTAGGCTACATCCGGATATGTATAGACTATATTTTATATAGTAGCCATCACCATTGGCAGGAATCACCTTTTCCACTTTACCTGTTATGTTGCCCATAAAGGGTTAACAATCAAATGATATAGCTTCCAATGGCTGATAGCTATGGCTCCCCCTACCCGGCTCGAACGGGTGACAGCACGGTTAACAGCCGTGTGCTCTACCGACTGAGCTAAAGGGGAATATAAAGTACTGGCCTTAACGCATCCAGTTCACATATGAATTTAATGTGTTCAACATAAGTTGACGTGCATTTTACTTTCAGGTGAGGTGTTCTGCAGATTCCTCTATACCCTACACCAGTTTTGCAAGGAACTGGTAAACTTTCCGCCCAACCCTTATCTCACAGCGGATGTCCAGGCGTCCTTCACATTAGGCTAAGCAGCCAGGCGACCGCCTACTCCGAGGTATTCGCCCATCTACCAATCGGGATATTTTTCCTATCCCTCTTGTTAATAGCCTTCTTGCTACAGCCACACCTTAAATAAGGTGCCTCTGCCCCTTAGTGCCCAGCGTTCCCTATATGATTGCCCTAAACCACTCAAGCAATCTGCCATGCTCCCTTAAGATATTTACGTGGCATGGTTTCCCTTTGGTGGAACTGATCGGACTTGAACCGACGACCCCCTGCTTGCAAGGCAGGTGCTCTCCCAACTGAGCTACAATCCCATAAACTCCCTTCAGCTTTATCTCGCCCTTAACGACCAGGGAGTGTTCCAGCTATGCTGGTTGCCGCCTACCATTCTCGTAGGTTTATCCACTTCTAAATGTCTCCACACAAAAGGAGTGGCTCTCTTGTATGGACTGGGTGCAGGGGTGGGACTCGAACCCACGACCTCCAGATCATGACTCTGACAAGCTACCAACTGCTCCACCCTGCGATATGTAGGTATGATTTTCAACCAATTTCTTAATTAAAAATCATACCTCTTTATATGGCCATGTCTATTTAGACGCCAGATAACCCAACAAAGCAAGTGAGGAAAGCGCCTTCATGCCTGGAACACCAACTTTATCTGCGTTACTAGGTTCGTCGCTGTGTTGCACAAGAACTGACTTGTTATATCCTGTAAACAAAGCGATTTTTCCGACAGTATCCGCAACAGTGCTGATGCTGATTTCGGCACATCTGACTGCTAGACATCCATCAATGTCGTCCCAATAATAGGGATTGGTTGCCACCCATTGATTGTCCATGTCTGCAATCTTGCTGTTTTCCCCACGGATTAGTGAGTATAACTTCTGAATTTCAGATGTCAGTGTTTTGCTAGCTGAGTTATACAGAAACACCGTCTTGTACTCTGCCTGCATAAGGTATTGGAAAGCTGATTCTGCATCTTTAAATGCCCTGTCTTTACTGTAATCCAAAGTACCCATACTATCCTCCATGTCAGTTAAATTACTCACTATTGTCTGAGCTTGAACCCCAGGTCTAATGACTAGTGCGCCTCGTCAATATCCCTGTCGCACAGGCCCAAGCCCAAACAATAATGAGTAATTAAATGTGGCTAGCCGTAGGTCTCTCACCTACGGGATGACTAAGCTACTAAAGGTGTGCACCCCTGAAGCAGCAGCTTGTAATCTTTGTAAGCTGTCCAGTCATTTTTCACTTGGTGTTTCCTGCAGCCTTCTCTTTTGTTCGGTAACTGCGGAGTCGAACCGCTCTGTCACCCACCCGGTGCCGTGCTACCGTTACACTAAATTACCTAGGGCCGCCCATCACCCCTGCAAGGCTGTACGGGCCCAAATACAGGAGTTTCGTACATGATGGCATTGAACCAAATGGCTTTTTACTCACTACTAGCCATTAAACTAGACGACTGAGTCTTTGGCTTATCTGTATAATACCAATTTCTAATGTCTCGTCGTATGCGCCAATTTCTCAATCATTTAATTTATACTTCTTATACTGGAATGTATGTTTTTACGCTGTTTTAAAAATTTCTATAGCTCTATCCAATATCTCTGCATTATTGTATTGTCACTGCTATCATATAATTCGTTCTCGAATTTTCCGCCGCATGCAAGTATTATTTTTCTAGATGCTTCATTTGTATTTACACATGTTATTAGCACTCTTTTTAGTCCTATTACTGATTTTGCATAGTCTAATCCAAGTAGTAGCTGTTGTTTACCGTATCCTTTGTGACGCTCTGATGGCCTAATCGAGTAACCTATGTTACCTCCGAATTTAAATAGATAGTCATTAAGCTCATGCCTAATGTCTATCATACCTATAAGTCTGTCTTTTGACTTATCTAAGGAGAATAATGTTGTAGCTCTAACTGTACCATCACTGAATACAAATTCTTCATCATGCCTTTTGGCATATTCTATCCAGCTTTCCACTGAATTGAAGTGGTCTAAACCACCGTCACCGTTCATCTCTGGGTCTACATTTAATACCTCATCTTTATATTCTTGTATGCCCTGTACCATATCTATTGTTGGCTTAACAAGCACTAGACTAGTTAATGTATTTTCTTGCATACCTTCTCCTTTTCAATATGTTATGATGACATAAGTGCTGTCAGCATCATTCTATAGCATAACATATTTGGTGTGTATCTTGGATTATTAAATATGCTTGTGTCATCATTTGTATAGTACTTTAATATTGCAGCTGCTATACCTGCACTTCTGCTTTGCCCTGCTCCGCAATGTACTATTATTTTATCAACCTTGTCTATTGCACCTTTAACAAATTTTGCCATAAGTTCAGCCTGCATTAAATCTAAAGGTACTAATGATGTGTTATCAGCTCTATCTGTATCATCAAATGTTGCACGATATAATAACACAACTCCATTGTTTTGTGAGTTGCTAATATGTACAATATCCTCATGTGGAGATGATATAGATATGACTGCTGATGTCAATCTATGATTTGACTTAATATACTCTATAAACTTTGCTCTTGACATTACCTCAATGTTCAATGTATCCACCTCGTGAGTATTATCTCTTAAATCTTGAGAATATATCTAAAATACTACTTCTCTTTTTGACTGTACTTGTTTGTACTTCATTTTTTATGCTTTTACTTTCATCTACTACGATGTAGTCATTTTGACTGTCTTGACTATTGGTTATATCCCTAGTTTGGCTTTGTCTACCTAACTTCTTATTTGCTATCTCTAAAATTTCATCTGCCGAACTTATTCCTAATAGTAATGTTTTTATGAATTCTGTCTCTCCATTTTTATATGGAGACCTATATGCCATCATGGCTTCTATGTCAATGTCTAATAACTCTTTCCACTCTGGATAATATCCTAAAAGAGTTAAGAACGATTTAAACCCATAGAAGTCTGGCTTTAATACCCACTGTTTACCAGGATTTTTATTTTTGTCTGCTATCTCTATAAATTGGGTATGGGATGATGGAGTTGTTGGTATCAATATTCCTAATGTAGTTCCACCCCTGCTATCTACTGACTTTACCTCGAAATCTACTATGCTTTCTCTTAGTTGGCTTATGTTTGCTATGGAAGCCATGAACATATCATTTATGTTGTATGTGTAGCTACCAAATACGGTATCTTGAGGGTCTGCACATCTTAATATGTATCCAACTGTAAATTGTCCGGCTAATACCAGTGTTGCCATGACTTGTAGCTTTGATTTTCTATTGATTGTCTCTAATTTCTTAAGCTCAAATCCATTTATACCTGTTATTGAACCTCCAGAAGCTTTGCAATTTTCTATTGCACCCTGCTTAACAGCACTATAGAAGTCTGCTGGGGTTAAGTCAATCACACTTATCCCATCTGTTACCCTATAAGCTTCTATATGCCCCTGATAGAATATTCTTGCTATTGGTCTGTTCTGCATGTATATCACCCCATGTAACAACCATGTTGAGTCTGTTTTATACCGGATATGTATAGTATTCTATTTCTAAATGGCTCTTGCCAAATTTCTGGGAGTGTTGATACAATGGGTGTTAGTTTTGTCACTAAATCGAGCCCAAGCATCTTCTCTGCTTCCCTAGCTGCCTCCAATACATTCATGCCAAATATTAAATTACTCTTTGTATCATGTGTTGCTGTAAATGCTCTGTTGAAATCATAATTTGGTGCCATTCCAATCAAGTTGTTATTATACCCATCAAACTGCAATGACCAGTTTTTAAGATGCCTATCCGAATTCAACACCAAACCATCTATCAATACCATACTGTAAAATTCTATTTGAAATGTTTCTCTACAATAATCACAAATGTTTTTATGAAATTGCCACTCTGTGTAGGCTGTTAAATGATGTGCACTTATCCAGCTTAATGCCTCATTTGTGGCGATTTTACAGGCTGATACATTTACACCCGATAGATTGTCAAACCAATATTGAACTGAGGGTATCCCTAACACATTGCATATGTATGCTGATATTATTTCAGCTGATATTTCGTAGTTTGTCCCGGCTTTATATAAAACAAGTGATCCATCTTTTTCCCTTAGTATGCATTTTGTGTATGAGCCTTGCCCTGTAAACTCTGGTGATAACTCTTTACCTGTTATTGTTGCTGGCCCAGTGCCTGTGAATGCTAATTGTGATATGCCTGTATCTAACTTGTTAGAATGTAATATTACATCTTTCCATGCTATATTTTCAAATTCCTTACCTGATTTTACCCAGTAGTTGTCATTTACGGATGCCCCATGTGTCAATTTTATTAGTTCTATTTCGTTATCGCCTGGTATCAATCCAGCGGCTGAGTATATCTTATCTGCATTATGCCTACTTAAAGGTATTGCTCTGTCCTTTAGCCATCTTATAATATCTGTATTTCTATTACTACCAGTGTATATACTTGGCATAAGCTTTTCATTAAATACTCTATCTGTTTTAGTGTCATACACCACTGTATCTCTATGCATTAAAAGCAATCTAATCACTCCAATGCTTAGTCCTAATCAAGAAATTAAATTTATGCTTCACTACACTAACCTGACTTAATCTATGATAAACCCTCCAGCTACTTGAGTGGAGGGTTCAGCACCTGTTGATTACACTGTTGATTTCTGTTGTATATCTAAATTACTGCTTTAATCACTTTGAGTTGGCTTGATTGTCGCTACTGTAGGTGTGTCTGCTTCAGTATTATTACTGTCTGTAGACTCTTCTACATTGTTACTATTCCCTGTATCTAAAGCATTATCACTGTCTGAAATATTGCTGCTTTTTGATATGTTATCATCAGGTATGTTGTTGCTGTTTTCTGATGCATCTACTGTGTCTTCTTGTATGTTGTTACTGGTTTCTTGCGTATCAATATTATTATTATTTAGCCCATCATCACTATTGACTCCAGATGTGTTACTATTTGTTTCATGTATATTATCGTCTTCTGAACTGCTTGCATTGTCTATACTAGCTGTTTCACTTGTACCACTTGTATCAACTGTTTCACCTGTACCAACTGATGTATCACTGCTGTCTTCAACCTCGTACCCTAAGAACTCGTGCAACAACGCTGTGTTTGCATCTATATCTAGCTCTAACACACTCGCCCCATTTTTATTGGCTGACCAAAATTCTCCATCAAATGGAACTCTAGATGATTCAACCTCTATATTGCCTGCTATCATAGCGTCATATCCAAGCTCTAATATTGTTTGCATTGGTATATTAGTATTTACATAATTACGTAACTCAAATACTATACTAGATACTTCACCTAAACTCATTGATAGTATCTTATCAATTATGATACCTATTACTTCACGTTGTCTCTCTGTCCGTGTATAGTCACTGTTACCTATTGAGCGGTTACGACAATGCCACAATGCTTGAGCTCCATTTAAATGTACTAATCCAGGCTCTGCAGTAATGTCGTTAGACCAATCTCTATCGTCCGAATGTAACTTACGGTTAATGTAGTTAATCTCTTGTTGTGTTAGCTCTACATCAATACCACCTATGATATCTATTATCTTTCTAAAGTCGTCAAACTTAACCTGAACATAATTCTGTATGTCTAAATCAAAATTATAATTGATTGTATTGATAAGTAATCCCGTACCACCGTAGACTGTAGCTGCATTTATTCTACTCCACCCTCGCTCTGGCAAATAAACCCAACTATCACGCATAAATGATACAAGTTTAACCGTGTGCTGCGTTTTGTTATAAGATGCAAGTATTATTGTATCAGACCTACTGTTTAAATCGTAACTACGTGTATCTACTCCGCTCAACAGTATGTTTATTATTTCATCTTCTTTTTGTTCTTCCTCGTATATTACGTCTTTTGTCTGGTCCTCTGCTGGTATTTCATCAGGATTGTCCGGAAGTTCAACGTCTATTGTATCATTTACTGTACTTTCTATATCTTCTTGTGGCTTACTTACTATGTCTATTCTGTCTGAGTAATATGGCATAATGACTATACAATATAACAGTACTGCTGCTGTAATTAAAACTGTAAGTATAGATGCCACAACTATTAAAATCTTTGTGCTTTTCTTACTTTTCTTGAGCCAATCTATTATTTTTGATAGCCTGCTTACCACTACCCTAACACCTCATTATTTTTATATTTTATTTTCCCCTTCAATATATGTATGTATTATACTACTAATTTCTGACATACCCAAATTGTTAATCTATATCAATGTCTATGCCTTTCTCATCCTCGAAATGCATATCTTTCATACCTCCTAAGAGTTCGTCTAATAATGATAACGATTTATCTAATAACTCTAAGCTATCTTCTTCCATTTCTGATTCATCAAATAAACCCAACTCTCCCTCTATGTCTCCATCTGAAATATCAATGTCATCACTTGATAGTCCTATGAAGTCCTCATCTCCAAACTCTGATTCATCTCCAAACTCTGATTCATCTCCAAACTCTGAGTCGTCTCCAAACTCTGAGTCGTCCTCAAATTCTGAGTCTAGTTTAAATTCTTGTTCGCTTTCGTCTTTGTCTGGTTCTTCACCAGACTCTAACTCCCCTAGGTCTGAGAATAACCACGCATCAAACCCATCTCTTTTGTTATTATCTGTACTCATTTGTATTCCTCCAGTTTTATAAAAGCTTTATTAGACATAATGCTGCTAAATGTCCAGGATAAAAAATGTATTTAAATATTTGGAACGCTTTTTGTGAAGATGTTTTTACTCCTTTGGCAGATTCATCTCCGGTTTTACTCTGATTAACTGGGTTTCCACCCTGCCATTCCTTCCCATTATATAGGAAAAGTGGTATGCAACTTAAAATTGATAATGTTTGTAGCTCAATCGTTACATTGAATAGGTTTAACACAGGTGTAGACCTATACCCCATACAAAACACCAATACTATGGATAGAAGTATCCCTAATTTTTCTACACTGTTGTTATAAAAAATTGCAAATGCTAATATCAGTAATATCCCATGTAATCCGTAATCACAATTTAATGCCTCTGCTAATAAAGGTGTTAATATTATTAACCCTACATCAACTATTTTCTGTATAACATCTATTTTATTCTGCTTTAAATCAAAAATTGCCTTAACTCCAATTGTTCCTATCAATAACTCAAATATTGTATTCTGATAATTTAATGAAAATAACTGCCCTGTGCACATTACATTGAATGGTATCTCAGCTAAAATTGCAGCTACGAATAACCTAATGATATATCTCTCTATATTATGTGTTTTACTAATGCCTACAACTATAAAATATGCAAATATAGGATAAGCTATCCTGCCTATCATGTTAAATGTTATGCTTTCCAATAAACCTATATGCTTAGCATGGTCTAACATCATTGCAAATGCTGCTATTAAATAAATTGTACTTGATGTTAGTATTCCTGTATTGCTATCTTTTCCAATCCTGAGTAATCTATCCATATTTCCCTCTGTATTTTAGTAAAAGCTTGGTATTCTCTTTAAATCTAACAACTTTCCTACTGGTCTCAATACTGGTTTACCTACTACCACCATTATGTTTTCAGGTGGTATTATTCCTTTATATATGTAACACCCGCTATTTCCCTGTGTTCTCATGTTTTCATCATTGTATAACTTGCTATAATCAAGTGTTGTTGTGTCTAATGCTAGCACTACTATACCTGATTCATATTTACTATCTGAAACTTCCTCTGCACATTCACAAAAGTCATATGCCATATCTGCGTTACTAGTCAAGTATACTACATTATCTAAACTGAATGAATAATTCTTCCTCTGTCTAGCCCCTAAACCGTATTTCTTTATATCCTTAAGATTAGCTCTAAATGTGCCATGAAATACTACCATATCAATCGCCCCCATGTAAATTTAATTTTTATTTCTAATTTCTACTACAGATAACAAAAAGGCACTGGTCATTTATCAATACTGATGACCAGTGCCTTTATGATTATTATATAAATGGTGTTACGTAGTTATTCACTATGAATTCTGTACAATTAGGAGCTGCTTTGTATAATTTTGACATTGCTAGCTCATCTTCATAATGCTCATAGCAATATGCAAACATATCAGCAAATGCTTCATACTTTGATGAAGCAGCGTATTTTCTAAGCACCTTTGATATCCCTTCCTTTTCCTCAAGAAAATCCTTAAATCCAAAGATACCTGCTGAATAATTATCATGTACGTAATGACCTATTTCATGTCTTACTGTATTTTGATTAACTGTATTGTACTCTGCCTCAACTAAGATTGCTTTCAATACTGTGTCTGTGATCCCACGGGCTTCTACCTTAGTATCATCGTTAATTGTATCAGCTATGCTCTTTACTACCGTAAATGTCCATCCTTCATCTACAAAGCGTTGCAGTATTTCATCTGGTAGTGTATCTAATGCCTCATATGTAGCATTAACTATGCTATCTGTATCTACCTCAAACGCCACTGGGAACTTTGAAACTACATCTGGTTTATTATTTAATTTATCTGATGTTTGAATATTGTTTAATAGTACCTTATAATCTGAATATGTCATTTGGTCGTTCCAATTTGATATATCTATATTATCTAATAGCCCATAATGATATGCTGATACTATGGCTCGTTCTTCTTCGGCTATTGTACCATAGTATTCATCAACTCCCCATAACGTATCATTATAAACTCGTAAGTCTAAAGCCTTCAATAATGTAACTACTATGTCAGCTGATGTCATATCCGTGGTTATCAAGTATGTATAGTATAATCCATCTTGCTGCGCTATATCTTCAAGTTGTTCTTGTCTTGGTTCAGACTGACTTATATTATTATCTAATGATGCTAACTGAATAACTGTGTCAAGTAAGTTTTCCCTACTAACCACCCCAGTGTTTCTGTTGTCATCTAAAAGATATTGAACCTCTAATTGTATTGGCTCTTTCGTAACTCCTATTGTATCAGCCATTGTCTCAACTGGTGCAAATACCATTGTAGCCGCTAAACCAAGACTTGCCAACTGTCCTATCATTGCTATCACCTATGTTTAATTTATATTTTATTATGCTACTGGCTCTTTATATGACATGCCATGAGGTAATCCCCATGTTGTCAGTATCAAACTTTGATATTTATTACCATGACTCATGTATCTATTAAATTGGTCTGCTGTTATATCTACGTATATTGTCTTTGAACCGTTTAATAGTAGCTCTACCCAAGTATGCCAACTATATGGCCTTGTCCCATTGGCTGGCGTTTTATCGTATTTACACCAACCATTCACTATCCTGCTCCTAAATCCTAAATATTCGTATAGTTCCGATAATATCCTTGATGCCTCGGTATCCCTATTGCTCATTGACTCCCCATTACCCCAAGCATCTTTTTCAAGCTCTTTTCTAACTATCTTTGCTACACTACTTATTTTGTGTGATTCAGTCTTATATCTTCTTTTGTATATTTGCCCACTTGATTGTATTGTACAGTTTACGATTATGCAGTTATTAGATACTACTGCCTCTCTTATTACTCTATTTGGTCCTACAACTTCTTTTGTGCTTATGCACTTGAGTAATGGGTCCCAACCAACCATTCCTAGCCAGTATGACCCATCAATTCTCTTGTTTACTACACCATAAACTGCCATATTCTCACTCCTAATCTTCTATGAATCTTGCTCCACCATCATCTAAGATTTCTAGTGTAAATCCATTCGATTCCCCAACACAAGCTAAGATGATTCTATTGGTTCCCTTTTGGATTGGTATATTTTGGTTGCCATCTTCCAGCCGTGTAACTGTATTATCTGGGTTAACAACGGCTAATATGAAATTATTGCTGGAGTTATCATCAGTTTGCAAGTAAACTTCTGCTGATGTATCTTCATCAGATTTTACTCTGATTATTTGATTCTCTCCCTCTAAACTCTCCCAGTTACATGAATAGTAGTCTACTGACTTGAAGCCCGACACCCTACTTCCAAAGTTAATTGATTTATAACTCTGTGTATTATCTGATAATACTTCGTCTGTTACTTGGGATATATCTGTTATATTCTCCCATGCCTCGTCTCTTGAAAATACTATTCCAGCTATCAATATTCCCAACATGACTAACATAGAGGCAAATAATGCTAATATCAATATTAAAACTGATAATGAATGTTTCATGATTGCCCTCCTATTTGTTTATACTGTTTACCACCGTTTATCTCCTGTTAATCATCATACTCCACTGGTGCATCATAACTCATTCCATGTGGTAATCCTATATTTAATATGACTCCTGGGTATTCATTCCCTGCATACATACCAGGGTTGAACTGATCTGCTGTAATATCTACATATAATGGTTTTCCATTTTTATTATTGCTTGGTACTTCTAACCAGGTGTGAGGGTCATATGGTCTATCTGACCCATAATATTCATCATCAAATTCACACCAGCCTTCTACTGTTTTACTGTGTATTCCCATAAACATGAATATTGCTTGTAGTGTTTCTGATGCCTCTATACAGTATCCGCAAAGGTCTGTCCCAATCCCATATTCTGCCTCAAAGTATTCTCTTACCATTTCAGCTACTTGTTTTATGCATGTTACTGTGTCTTTGTACTGTCTAAAATAGAATGTATTGCTTTTTGTAACTGTCGCATTTATTAGTATACAGTTTAACTTTCTAATTGTCATCAATACTTGCTGCTTTGTTCCTATGAAACTTCGATATTCTACTTGTCTTGAACTATTAGTCCATGAACACATATCCAACTTATATGCATTATACCCACCCTGATTTAATACTCCAAAAATCATAGTATGTTACCTCTAAATTATATGATATTTTTGATGCATAAAATTTTATGCTTATTATCAATTTTTCATACTGTATTATCAATTTACAATGCGCTACCCAGCTTAAAAATTTTCAACCCCCAATCTCTCCAATTTGGATCCCACTGTATATCTAATTTTCACCACTGTATAGCCAAATTTTTAATAGCAAAAATTTTTATGATTTTTTATGATATTTTATTTCAAGCAGCGTGGGCGGGGCACTGCTGCGCAAGGAGCTGGGGTAAGAATACTCGTATTATGAGTATTTCAAGAAAAGAAGGTTTGACCTATGTGATTGCGTTGGGAAGTGTGAATACTCGTATTACGAGTATTTCAAGATGTAAATGAGGGAAATTGCATCATAGTTGATGATGTAAGAATACTCGTATTACGAGTATTTCAAGTATAGCATTGCAGAGGAAGTTGAAAGACAAAAGAGTGTAAGAATACTCGTATTACGAGTATTTCAAGCCATGGGGCAGATCAATGTAGACTTGCAGGATGTGTAAGAATACTCGTATTACGAGTATTTCAAGAAGGGAATAATGGATATACTTGATATAGGTAACTTTGTAAGAATACTCGTATTACGAGTATTTCAAGTTCGGTACATAACAACGATAGGAGTCTATAAAAGGTAAGAATACTCGTATTACGAGTATTTCAAGTTCACCAATGCTTATGCTTTCTATGCCGATACATTGAAAGAATACTCGTATTACGAGTATTTCAAGTATAGTACAACTAAAATGCCCTATATTGAGGATGGTCAAGAATACTCGTATTACGAGTATTTCAAGTGATGAAAGAAATTAACTTTTATCATCCCGACCTGGTCGAGAATACTCGTATTACGAGTATTTCAAGGTTTATTATGTTGAAGATTACAATCAACGGTTCAGTTCGAGAATACTCGTATTACGAGTATTTCAAGCCCAATATATTGTGATTTCTGCAATACTCAACCACTATATATTGTTTTATATTATTCTATGCTAAACTCATAAACTTCTATGCTTTTTCTGTTCTTCGCTAACCTAAATTATTATGTATCCATATTCTTTTATTGCTATTGCTGCATTTTTTGTATAACCTCGTCTAATTGATTATAATTTATTATCGTTTGACAAACTTAGGTGTTTATCTGGTGTTCTTATATAAATTGTTCCCATGCTTATACCATAATTGGTATTGTTAATGCAATACCAGATGTGTATGTATTGGTGATTTCATCATATTGTAACCTACCAACTATTCCTGATTCTACCTTACCAATAAACTTTGATCCTGCATTGATTAGATAAATTGGTGCCTTCTTTACTCCACCAGTTGCCCCTTGGTAAATTCTTGCTGTATATATCCCCAATGTGCTTTCCTCAGGTTTAGGTATGTAATCAGAAATCACCATATACCCATTTGCTTTTTCTACCTGACCACCTATGTATTCTATTTCCTCAATGCCTTTTAGCTTAAATTGTCCTTTGCCTACTGACCTCTTAGCCCCTAGCCCATTCTTTAATACTAATGTTATTATTTGCTTAATATCATCAATATCAAATAACTTACTATAAATATAGAAGTCATATGTGGATTCTAGCCAAGTTTCTTTATTTGTCCAAAGTGTTGCCTCTTTTCCATCTCTGTCTACTAGACAATGATTTACTGTCTGTATAGTTTCTTTATTCATAATACTCTTACCTGTATATATGTCTGTATACAGACTATCTATGTCTTGATTAGGTAATGTATTATGTGGAAATAAGTTACTAACTGCCAAATTACTTCCATCATTGTTGACTAGTATATCTTGCCTGAGTGTATCTTCACCATATAGGTCTTTTATGACATAACACAATGCACCAAAAAGAGTTATGCTCGTAATCTTACCTACAATTGATGTTATAGGCTGCATCTCTATCTTGTAATACCCCATATTGACCACCTCATTAAAGGGTGATTATACAAGGACTGTTCCAGTCTATATCAAATTTTACTTGCCCGCTACCACTTGTAACCTTACCTCCTATTCCTGTAGCTTCTACTAATTTTATGCACTTTTTAAGAAAGTCAATTAATTCAACTTCTTTATCTTTGTCTGTTACCTTAAGCACAAATGAGCAATCAAAAACTGCACCAGCTGCCACTCGCTCCATGTTACGAAGGGGACCAGTAGCAGCGGTATTAGTAACACGGTCAATCATGGTAGAAACTTTAGTCTCTACAATGTCACTATGACTACCACCAGAAGTAGTAATCTTAACCAGGAACTCCTGGTTAAGATTCATGTCACGAACAATCAGACGAGGCTCACCAGAATCTGCCCGTGTGTTCATGTGAGCACCAAACAGCTTACACACCATGCAAGTTTCCTGACCGCAGCCACAAGGCTTACCGTTACGAATCTTGCCAGCATAAGCAGGCATCTTCTCGGCACAGCTACGAAGTGCACCCTTAATAGAAGAACCAGGGATATAGGGGGCATTGGTCAAAGGGTTACGAATAACAGGGTTATCGCACCCACCAACCTCCGTACCATTGCCATTACCGCCAATGTGTACACCGCTCTTACTAGTCATAGTGCCCTTAAACTCAACAATCTTCTTGATACTCATATCTTATTCCTCCGTATATTGTATAATTTATTTGTTAGTTTAGCCCTTAGGCAGATAACACACTACTGCCTCAAAGTGGTCCTTGAAATTCGCCAGGTTTTCCTTGAACTCTTCCTCTGTCTTAGCTTCAATCACAGTATTGACGTTTTTAGAGATGAAGTCAAGGAACAGTTTGGAAGCAGTACCCTTTACAAATCTGGTGTTAGCCCTAGCCTTCAACAGACCAAGCTTGTTTCTAACTGCTGTCCACTTCATATCCCCATAAGTACAGTCGGTAAGGCATCTTATGACCTCATCATAGAAGCTTCTTATCTTAGATACTCCTGTCTTTCCATCTGCTCCAAGTGACTTACCTAGCTGCTCTGCTTGAGTTGTAAGTAACTTTATATCTAGCACTCCACTAGCATCTTTATATCCATTCTTTAAATAATCAACAGGTATTGATGCCATAACTGCTTGGGCTCCTGTATTCGAACTAGGGTAGCCCTGAGTGTTTCCCTTATTACCTGTGTTTCCTCTAAATCTATCCCCATATCCCCTAGAATCTCTACTGTCTCTATATCCACTATACCCAGCCATTTATTTTAGCCTCCTCTTTTATTATGATACTTTGAGTATTTGTATAATGTCGTATATTATTTGCTTTATTAAAAGTAAATCATTATCATTGTTTACAGAATTTTTTGATTTGCTGATCTTATCAAATTCACTGGTTATTAATGATCTAAATGTATTTGTAATACTATTATCATTAAAATTTCTCTTAGCATTATACTCAAATCTTGGTATGCATAGTAGGTAATGTGTGTCTCCTGTTCTTCTGTATTCTTCATACATACCTATAAACTCTATTATTTTATATAAGTTTCCTTTTCCCTCTTTTAACCTTCCTGACTCTGATATTGTATCCATTAAACTGGGTATTTTATTAAACTGCTCAGTGCTTAGCTTTAATCCGTTATAGTATATTGTATCTATTTCTGTGCCTATCTTGGATTGTTTGTCTATTTCCCTAGATGCTAATTCCACATCCTTTCTATAAATTGTCTCTATAAATAATGATGTTTTAATCACATTTATAGATTGTTTAGCTATTATTCTTCTGTGACTCTGGCCTAATCTAAATGCATTTTGTAGTGATGTTATAAGTATTATTCCATCTATTCCCTTGTATAAATACATACAATCTGCAAACTCTAGGGCTATTAGTCTGCTAATCTGATCCATTAATGCACTAAGTCTACATACTGTACCTATCTTTTTATCTCCAAGGTTGTTGTGTAACAATCCATGTGTATCATTAAATGTCATTGACAATATCCTAGACATTATCTCGTCATAATTGTCAATTCTAATTTTTACAAGAGCTAACACATTAGAGTTTAGCTTTTCTATTACCTCTAGCTGTTTTTGCTTTAATATAGCATAACTTGATACTTCTGAAGGTGTTGCTATATTGCTTATTCCTATGCTTTCCCACTTTCCATTATCAGAAACCATCAAGCTGCTTAATCCAAAATATTCAATGTTATATTTAGTATTTTTCCACTGTGTATTTATTACTTTATCTAGCCTACTAAGTATTTCCCCTGTATCATTAGATGATAATTCATCTAGGCTTAACTTTGAATATGCTATCTCAAAATATATAGCTTGCTTTCCTACAAATTGTGGAAGTTTCTTATTAAATTCTTTTATAAGATTTACTATTCTCTCTGATGTTCTAACTCTAGTTATTAGCGTTATACTATAATCATCTGTACATATTATATTAACCGGTGTTAATCCAATATCACTGTATATCTGGTCTATTAATTCTTTTCTGCATTTAATTAAATAGGATTTCAATCTTGGTATATCTGCTATATCTGCTGATGTAAGTATACCCATTGAATTTGCTAAATGTATTTTTGCTATTTCTATCTGTTGTGTTCGTAGTTCCTTGATAGAAACCTCTGTAAACTTCCATCCTATACTTTGCTTATCTTGTGTCAACCCATGCTTATATTCAGGATTTAGTGTTAAATCATCATATAATACTCCAGCTATTGCTGCTGTAGTCTGCAGATGACTGTATAAACTTATATCTCTAATATATTCCCGTGTGTCACTGGGAAAGCACCATGTATATTTCTTTAAAAGTGCATTTACCTTACCTATAAACTCTGTTTTATCCATGCTTTCTATACTGCCAAAATTAGTAATAAATTGTTGAACTAATTTTATATTTGTCGATTCACTATTCAATTTATTACCTTCATTTATCTTATTGTATACATCAGTAAATACTCCAGATTCCTGGCTATACCTTTTGCCTGCTACTATGCTAAATACATTTGTTAACTGCCTTAACTGATAACTTCCGTCTGCTGCCTTGGTGTTTAGACGTTCTGATGATGAAAGGTTGTCTGCTTTATCAATTATGTAACAGTAGGGACGATATTTAATTGGTGCTCCCTCTACGCTTGCAGGATTGTCTTTGTTATACTCATGGTGCCTCTGCACCATCTCTTTTATTGCTTCTACGTCAAATCCTACCTGGGAAAGCTTGTCTTGAAAGTGCTTAATGAAATTGGCAGATGTAATTGCATGGTGAAGTGTAGAGACTTCAATTCCACTAATGCTTTCTCCCTTGCTATTTGCTTTCTCAAAGAATTTTCCTATGTCATGAAGAAGGCCGGCTAGGATGATGTCATACTTATTCATGCTTATCTAACACCTCCCAATCAAATTCCCCAAATCCCATTGTACATTCTTTACCAATAGATAGTTGACTAGCTATAACTAGGAAGGGGTAAATGTGTGAAAAATCACCTTGCATCACAATTTCTCCAATTTCTCCATGTAGTAACTGGTATTTGGTATGATGTGTTGATTTACGCTGAATTGATGCCTTTTGTACTTTATGGTCTATTAGCTCCAAACCCGCCATATCCTCTAATACCTGCTGATATGGCACTCTATAGTCTATGCCTAGTGTACGAACCATTGCAGTCGTTCTAGTTGTTAGTGCCCTGATGACCTTAGTTGGATTAACTGCTAAACTATCCTTGTTGTTTGTAACGAATGGTGTTTTAATACTGATTCTTACTGTGCTGTCCTTGTACTCGTCATATACTTTGTCTAGGATTGATAAATTCGCAATGCTATTATCCTCTGAAATACTTGTTAATGCAAATTCTGTCTTTGGTGCCCCTAAAAATAACCCAGACTCTAGTATCCGCTTGAATTCTTTGGCTAGTATGCTTGTATCATCTCCACATAATGAAATTGAGAATTTAACTCTGTCTGCTTGTGTTCTTCCCTGCACAAAGTCTGTATTAATGATAATTGGATTTGTTTCCAGATGCCCACTATTTACTGGCTTATTCATAAAACAAGACTTTAAAGGACAATCAATATCTTTGCATGTATCACACTTTCCATATCTTAAACTCTCGCAGTTTCTATATACCATAGCTTGTATAAGTGCACCACGAAGTGTACTGCCAGGAAATTCTCCTATGCTCGTAGGTGTTGATGCTTGCATTTCTACACTTAATTTTTTAATATTAAACTCCACTATGCTTACCTCCTACTCTTATTATGAGTTTACTCATATTATGCTGTTAACTTAAATAATTAATATATGAATAACTTATATCTTTATCTAATATATGAGTTATGATATTAGGTTACCTCATTTAAATCTATATGTCAACTAAGCTAAAGTTGATTACTATTTACCTGATCATGTATTCAAGTATATTTGTTATATCACTTTTACTGAGTGTTATTATTCTAGATCTATGTATTATTACACCATGGTACTTATGTTTTAATAAATACTTAGCTATATCTCTTTGCCTTTCTTTTAATATTTGTGATATGTTAACTAAATCTATGTATTCTTTAAATGCATCAATAACTAATTCCCTATATTTTTCCAAAGATATTAATTTACACTCTATTTCAGGCTTATCTGATTTTATAATATTGTAATTATGACTTAATTTTATTTTAAAAGTATCATCTGTAAAAAACTTATGTTTTCTATTTACTATCCTAATTGTATTTTGCAACTCTTCTGCTATCACTATTGTTATATAGTCTATATTAGGATTTAATTCTGATTCAAATGTGTAAGCAAATGCAGAATGCATTCCTATACCAAAATCTATGCCATTTGGATTACTTAAATATATTTTTTCCATAATTGATATGAATTTTGAAAATCCTATTTTATTCCTATGACAATATTCCAATATTCTAAGTAATGAATGATATGTTATTATTGGCTGTCTATAATCCTGACTCTCATTGTTATTTAAATTAAAAGTTGCCTTCAATGAATATGATGGAATTATATATTTACTGCCATTTTCTTTATATACTCTGTATATAACATTAAATTGAATGCATTCATCTATATTACTAATATCTATATACATTTTTCCATGTGATGTGTTTACTAGTAATCCTTTATTTATATCTATTGATTCTAACATTCTTCTATTTTGTTTAATGTTATCTCTAACTGCTCTATTTGCTGATTTTAATTCACAATTTTGAAATGATTTATCCCCAAATATAACCAATAATCTACTATGTCTATCTATTATGCAATGGTCTATTTCAATCTTAGTTTTATTGTAATCTGTGTATCTAAATCTCTTGTATACTTCTATACCATCACCATAAAAAGCTTTAAATAATTCACTATAAAGTATATCCTCATCTTCTAAATGTTTATTTATTTCTACCACCTCAATTCAAATTTATGTTCTCTATATATCAAAATGCTTAAATAATTAATTATTATCATATTAAATTACTAAAAGTGTAATTTACATAACTAGTATATGAATTGTTTATAAATATCACCAAATATATAAGCTTTAAAAATTTAGAAAAACCTGGGTGTCATACTTAAATTTGTATGACACCCAGGTTTAATTTAAATGCTATTTATTAAATATGATTTTTAATGCCTTTCTCTACTATACTTGTATTTATATTTTATTTCTTATATTTCTGAGTGTCTCTGCATATTTATAGGTCGTATTCAAGTAATATTCATTGGCCTATAGCTGGGAACACAAAGTCGAATTGGGACTTGAAATTACTCGTTTTTCACATAGCCCACTATATAACTCTGAATCATACTATCATTTTTTATAGCTATAGCCTGCTCCTCAGGAGTATTATACTCCTTTGGTAAAAATCCACCTGTTATCTTAAGATACTCCTCAAACATGACTTATCTACCTCCAGTTGCTACAGTAGTCAGCATCGTCATCCTGCTAGTATTACTCATTACTATCTTAGATGCCTGAGTCCTATTTGTCAATGTTTCCATAATTATATAATGAAGAGTCACAATACAATCCTGCATATCTATGCAATCATCTATTTGTTTATTATCATATCCCTCTAGTTGAGATACATTAACTCCAAGTTTTTTAATATCATCAATATGAATATGTCTTTCATGTGAAAGTGTCTTGACATGACTTGACAAGTGTTTAACTACTCTATTAGCTAATGTCTTTGCATCTTCTCTCTCGCTGAACATGTTTCCTTGTAGCCACTCTGTTACAACATCTTCGGACCAGCTTATAGCCTTCTCACACTCACCTAAGAATGTAGGGTGATACTTAGATATTATAGGAGCCCATACAGCAGCTAATGATGGATTACTAGCTACATCTAAAGATGCCCGCTTAAATTCCTCTATTATAGCTGCACAAGATAAACCTGCATACTGAGGGTCTATTGGTCCAAGATTAGACTGCTTTCCCATTATTATCTCATTAGATGCTAATGCAATCATAGTACCAGCTGACATAGCTATTTGAGGAACTATTACTCTAAAATTGTTTCCAAACAAAGATTTTATGTAACTAACCAATGATTCTGTTGCTGCTATGCTTCCTCCAGGAGTATGTAATACTATATCAAGTCCAAGACTCCTATCCATTTTATGTATAGCTTGCATAAATAACAATTTATCATTATCATCTATGCTAAGCCCAACATAATTAGGCTTCTGTAAGAAGCCAGAATAATAAACTAATACATTTCTATTTGTATATCTCATGAGTATATCAATATACTTTTTACACATCAGCTCATATGGCTGAGCTGTCTTACCTAATGTATCTATAATACTTTCTCTGCCTGGCATATAAATCACCACATAATAAATTTTATTTTTGTCTTTATGTTTAAAATGTATAAAAATAAGCATATAATAAATATTATATGCTTATTTCAAATCTCTGTATCATAATCTATGTCCTTTGTGTATATTATATGGTTATCGTGAGTTTCACCCATATACATTATGATTTTACTCACTATATAGGTTATAAACATTATTGATGTTATTATGCTACTTGCATTAGCTAATGCCTGCAAATTATTCTCACCTCTAATGGTTAAAATTAAGTAAGATAGCCACCAAGCCATGGCAGCCTATGTTGCTCTGCCAACTGCAACATCCTATTACGACTTAACCAGAAATATCTCCATGCCTATAGAGTTTTACATGCCTACAGTCTGGATTGCACTTAAAATATCCTCCTATTTTTGTCGAGGATACAAAGTCGAATTGGGACTTTATTTTACTAGTTTTACATTATATCCATAGGCTGGCTTTCCTTCCAATGCTCTTAACTTAATATATGCCCTGAAATTATATCTATCTGGCATATCCATGCCGCTTGACATAAACATTTTGTATGCCTCGTCTAGACTCATTAGTGTGCTTCCACAATCATTGCTGAATTCGTATAATTCTATTTTATAGGATGTACTGTACTCTATACCATGTGTTTTACATATCTTCTTAACTCCATTTGCTGACATTCCCATGATTCTGCCTATTTCTGACAAAGATTTTCCACATCCTGCCAACTTTCTTATATTGTTTATTTTTATGTTTTTATCAGCCATTTGTGCCTTAGATTTGCACATCTTGCACTCATTATCTTTCCCTAGAATGCTCCCACATACGCTACAATTCTCCCTGGCACTTTCCCCGATATAATCGGCGTATACTAACCCAACTACCCTTGATAGTCCGTATCTGTCAGTCTCTACCATTGCCTCTTGATTATTTAATATATATTTTTTATCAATCAGCGAATTCATTGTATACTTATTGTTACCCATTATGCATGTTAATGTATCGAGTAATTGCCACCTATATCCTTTGTATAAACTGCACATATAGAATGCTGAATTTAATTGCCTTTTATCAATGTGCTTTACTCCAACAAATCTCAGTGCTTCACCTAATGTTCTAAATGCTCTTTGTGGCTTAAATGTTCTATCATATAATATTACTATCCCCATTTTATAATCGACTGTATTACATGTTTTATCTTTACTGTATATTCCTATCTTCCTGGCTAACCTTTCAACTGTTTTTTGATTCATTCCAGTTTTTATGGCAACTTCTAAGTAATTATTGCACGTATTGCATGCTTGTATAAATGCTTTTACTTTATCCTCTGAATGCATTAAAGAGCTTGTCCCTCCACCACCTGTATTAGAATTATACCCATTTTCCCATGCATTATATAATTTTATATAGTATTTCTCTCTACTATCAAGCTGATCAACGCTGCATCTCTCCAATTCCCTTATTCTAAAATGCTCTTTACCTATTCTCAATATATCACAATGAAACTTATCCGTCTTTGTCCTGTTTAATGCTGCTTTTAAGTGCTCACTAAATCTATTCTCTATTGACTTAGTTGTCTGCCCTATGTAGACTTTGTCGTTTACATCATTTTCTATGATGTAAATACTTCCTAGTTGCTGCATCTCTACACCTTCTAAATTAAATTGTTTTTAATTATGACTATAATGATTATTATATCGTTTATTTTATTTAAAATAAATGGCAATAAAAAATCCCGTTAAGCTTAGCACTTAACGGGAGTATGGTCCGCCAGGTAGGTCACGATCCTACGACCAACCGGTTATGAGCCGGTGGCTCTTCCAACTGAGCTACTGGCGGATATGGTGCTCCATGTACGGCTCGAACGTACGACAACTCCGTTATGAGCGGAGGGCTCTAACCAACTGAGCTAATGGAGCATTTTTAACTGTATATTGATGACTTAGATATGCACACCCTTGGACCTTCGCCCTACCTCCTGTGTATTCTCTGATAATCAGCCATCAGGGAGACTAGTCTGAGCCCACCCAGCGTCCCGGATGAACTTCTAGCCCCAGCTATGTCAGCCAGCGTCCTGAACAGGAATGGTTACCTGAAACCCTCACCGCTCATTCAGAAAAATTTTCTACTTTTATAGTTTAAAAGCTATAATCTTTCTGCTATACGGCTACTAGTACCGGCGACTTCCGTTATAGGACAGTTTCCTGTCCATCAAAGCAAATCGCATTGTTGGCGTTACCTACTCCATATAGGTGCCACCCCATATTTCTGCAGGCTTATTCTCCCACAGGGAGCGTCTATTGTTGCGACCGGAAGTTCCGTGCCTTTCAGAGCTACACCGCTCGGCACTACACATTCTCGTTGGGAGTTTCCCCCTTCTCACTAAGCGTCACCGCTTAATGATTGCCCCACTTGAAAGGTATCCCTATCAAGTTGAACAAGAGTTACTGTGCATCTCGGATGCATGAGTAGCATTTGTTCACCGAGGTAAGAATGTGCATGTCTAAGCCTTCAATATTCAGTTTTAATTAACACCTTTTAATACTCAAATGTCCTTTTTCAAGTCCATCTTTTCTTTTTGGTGTCTATTAACTAAATGATGTCTAAAGTCTTTGGCCTCAAACTCTCACTTAATCAACACTCTTTAATACTTGAATGTCTATTTTCAAGTCCATTCAATTTTCAAAAGCATTAACTAAATCAGATGTCCTAATGCCTTTTGCCTTTTCACTCATTTAATTAACACTTTCTAATATCTGAATGTCTATTTTTAAGACCCATCAAATATTTTCAAGTATCAATTTAATTGAATGTTCTAAGCAAATTGACTTTTCCTCTCATTTAATTAACACTTCATTATACTCAAATGTATTAAAAATAGTCCAGATAAACTTCTTAAGCCTATCTGGACTATTATGCCGTATTCCTATTCCACTATATGTTTATTCTGTACTACTGCTTTTGTCCTCTACGTCTTTAAGTATTTCCTCTGCCTCATCTAATGTGGACTCTGCTTGCTCCATCACATCATCAAAGTCATCTGCTACCTGTCTGTGTAATTTATCCATAGCTTTGTCCAGCTTATCAACTCCATCGCTCATATCTTGAGCCGCCTGCTCTATCTTTGATGAAATCACTTTATCTGCTTTATCGCTTACTGCCTTAAACTTGCCAGCACTCTCCAGTGTCTCGCTGCCACACCCCACTAACAGTGTTGCTAGTGTACATATCAGCAGTGCTACCATTCCCAGCCTTTTCAGCTTAACCCCCTCCATTTCCTTTACTTTATAGGTTTTGTCCCTATACTAAATAGCATACCCACAGTATTATATAGTGTAGTTTTCTGGTCCCCTATGCTATCAAATTCTATGTCATCATCGTCTGTTGTGTATGCTTGCTTAGCCACAAATGCAGTATCGGTTGCAGCTGCGCCACGATATCTCATGTTTCTATCTGCATTTCCATGCAAGTCCACTCTCAATAATGACACATCACTAACTTGTTCTGTTATCATTCCAGATTTATCAGACTGAATGGTGTTTTTTATTGACTCTGCTAGCTCCAATGCCTGTCTGTATCCATCTGCTATTGCCTCTTTGGACAACTCATTTTGTACAGATGCCCTTACCTTCTTAGACAAAGAAGGTGTAATGTGTACTGAGAAAGTGAACTCGGTGTCTCTGTTTTTATACTTATTGTTCATCTTCAAATTAAATCCGTACAATGTATCTAACAATACATTAAATACCCCACGGCTATCTCTATCTAAATCAGCCCTAATACAAGAGTATGCTTGTACCTTTTCCTTAGTGTCCTCTTTAAACATCTTTTGTACTTTTTCAGTTGACTGCCTGACTCTAAGTATATCTGAATTTAAGCTGTACTCTGGGTCGCTCTCTGTCTCTGAGCTTACCTCTGCCTCTATCTTGTCGCATATCTCCTTAAGTAACTGATTATATTCAGTTTTTATCATGCTTAAACTCGTACCATCGAATGCCAATGATATAGATATATTTGCTCTATCACAGGTTACTTCTTCAATAGCTGTTCCAGTAATATTTACCTCTATGCTCATAGTTTCCTCCTAATATGTTATTCTTCTACAGGTATCCCTGCACCTGCCTCTGTCCAGTTTATATTATAGAATATCTGACAAACCTCTCCACGAGTTATGTTTTGCTTTGGTAAAAACTTGTTACTTCCGTCTGTTCCAGTGATACCAGTGGTTATTCCGCTGTTATATGCTGCCAGTATTGTCTCACGAAATTCCTCTGAGATATCAAAATAATCAGGTATGTTTTCTTTACTGAAGCTGTTTTCCTTTATTGCATCACGATCGGTTGCTAACTGGAGTGCCACTATGGCTTCCTCTCTGGTGATTGGCTTATCATAATTTGCTGCATTTGCTAAGCCTCTATCAACTAAATACTCTGCATCAACGCATGATTCAACTGCTCTTTGTGCCCACCAACCTGTTTCTCCCGAACCAGTCGGTAGCCCCATTACCCTGCACATTATCTGTGCAAATTGACCTATTGTGATGCTGTCGTTAGGACCAAAGGTACCATCTCCATAACCTGTGACTAGTCCACCCTCTACCATGCGTGTTACTGCATTATAGTGTGCATAGCTTCTTGGCACATCAGAGAATCTTGTATTTATTACTGTTGTCTCATTACCGTCTGTGTTTTCTGGTTCATCTGTACCCTCTGTATCTTCCTTGTTGTCATCAGTTACAGATGGTACATCTATTTCCATTTGAGGTGCATCTTCCTCATTATCTGTGTTTTCAGTATTATCTTCTGTAATGTCTGTGTCAGTATTATTTGGCTCTGTTGCTTCGTCAGTATTGTCTGTACCTGGTGTTTCTTCTGATGTTTGTGTGCTACCTGGGTTTTCCTGGTCTACTTGCTGCTCTTGCTGTGTATTATCAGAGTCTACTATATTAAAACTTTCCCGTGTTGGCTCCTGATTTCCACATGCTACTAAAGAAAACATCATTGCAATTGCAATAAACCCTGTTGCTATTTGCCTCATTCTATATGACCTCCTTGTATCAAATCACAAATTTTATTTATTATTTTATTTTTATACAGATAAATGTATTCATAATATGACAAATAAACACCACAGCAGCGTATTGCTACTGTGGTGTTTTGTTATGGCTTATTCTATTATGCTATATGCTCTTTATGTATCAGCTATCAAAAGCCTCGTTATAGTGATGGGGCTTCATGCCAAGCTTGGCCACCTCATAGTAAGGCTCACCGATATCATACCCCTCGTATTTCCGCCACACAATCCACAGGTCACGCACGAACTGCTTAATCATGTAGCGCATTGCCATGTTATGCAGATGAGGCCCGGTAGGATTCTTGATGTCGGTACGATTCCCCAGACGGTTACGGTAATCATAATAGATTTTTGCGTAACCGATGGGCATGCTGGTGCCATCCTCAAGCTTGGTACGGCTAAGTTTAAGGATGCAGGAACCCAGAACAGCAATCAGCTTGCTGCGAAGCTTTGGATTGTAAGTGATGCCGTTTTTGACCTGAATCTTACGGTCCTTGTCAATATAAACCGTAGACTCCACGTGCTTCTTTCCACGTGCCTCCGTGGTTCCATCCGTCAGTACCACAACATCCAGCCCAGCATACTTCCAAAATGCAGAAGGGTAACGAGCTTTATGAATGTCAAAGTAAGAGATGCAGATAGCTGCCATCATAGGCCCGCACCCCTTAACATCCTTAAAGAATGCGTTCCACATAGGATGCTTGTACACCTCAGTTGCAATGGCTTTGGAAGCTTGCTCCTCAAGCTGGAGAAGTGCGTTGTATGTCTCTGCCATACGGAAGTCGTAGACAGACCCAATAAACTCCAGCTCTCCGGTCAGTCTGGCATGTTCGATGGCCTTGTTAATCATGTTGTCCGTGTAACTAGAGCGCATAGACTTATCAGCGATTTCATCAGTGATACGACGATAGTCTCGCATGATGCTGTTAATGAACCGAGCGTCCTTGGCCCCCTCGTCCTTATCATTTTCGCTCTGCTCTGTCTCAACAGTTTCGCTGGATGCCTCTACCTCGCTGCCCTTTTTCTTACGGCCACGCTTCTTCTGTTTGGTTTCTTCTTCCTCACCGAAGTACTTTGCAGGAATTTTACCGTCCTCTCCTACCTCAATCTCGCCGGCAAGGTACATACGAAGTACCTGCTCGCGCTTGTGACTGTCGTCCTTGAGGTTCTTAAAAGACGCCACCAATCGGTTTCCGGACTGGATACGAAGTTTCTGAATCCCGTAAACGTTAGCCACCATAGCACGAATTTTGTTGCGCTGATGGTCAATTCGAATTCCAGCGCTATCTACCTCAGGAACCTGGCTCTCCATACCAATGTTAGTGTTAATTTCGGTGCTCATTCTGGTTTCCTCCTAAGTAGTATGTAAGTTAAAATAATTCAATTTATTTTAACTTTATCTTTAAATACTAAAATGCTATGATACAAGTAGTATTATTTTACTAACTAGTATCATAGCATTTTTATGTCTGTATTTATTTGTATCACTCGGATTTGATGTTTTAATCTGTGTGAATGATTACTTGCCTTAAACTCTTATGCTATTGCCCTCTTAAATTGTATGTGCCAATTACATTATTAGTTATTCACTTAAACATCCTGTTTTAATACACAATAATGATTGCTCACTTTAGCGTTTTGTTTTAATACATAGTAATGATTGTTCACTTGAACATTTTGTTTTAATATATAGCGATGATTGTTCACTAGCATATAGTGTTTTTATCTTTTTACAAGGTTATTCACTCTCGCCGAATGTTTTATTTTGACAGCATTGGTTTATTCACTTAACACCTGACGTTTTAATGCTTTGATTAGGTTATTCACTATGCAATAATGGTTTAATTTGATAATATGATTATTCACTCTTATTCAATGTTTTTATCGTTTGCCTTATCTAATCACTACACCAGAGTGTTTTAATTGTGTTTCTTGGTTATCTGCTCTTGCTACACTGCTTTGTTTCAATTTTCCTATGATTTCACTTCAGTCCTGTTTTTAATCAGTGCCTTAGACTAATCACTTTCCTATTTTGATTTAATTGTTCCCAAAGGTTTCGCTTAGATTCTGCGTTTTAATAAATGAATTAGGCTACTTTCTAAATGCATATTCTTTAATCATATTTTGTTTTACCTCACTAAGGCGCAGCGTGTTAATTCTCATTATAGGTTGTTTACTTTCCAACTGTGTTTTAATTTGCTCTCCACGATTACTCACTATTTTGCTGTGTGTTGATTCGCTTTAATGGTTGTACACTTCTCTTGAATGTTTTAATTTATCATCTTGGTTATTCACTAATGGAACTACGTTTTTATATGCCCATTCGGTTATTCACTTCTTCATAATGTTTTAATTAAAAGGTTGTGATTTTTTACTACACTATACTTAATTTAGCCTATTGAATGCCCACTACACTGCGTTGTTTTAATTTGGTAAGTTGATCTTTCACTCTTTCGACGCGTTTTAATGTCAGATATTGGTTATTTACTTTATCAAAGTATCTAAAATTTTGATTTGTTAATAGGATTGTCTACTTCAGTATTCTGCATATCACTTTAATTGTATGTGTTACTTCTCAATAATAGGTTACTCGCTCCCTCATATTGTCTTTATTCAACTCAGTGGCTGTACTTTTCCTCATTTTCGGTAGTTCACTACTGGCGCACGTTTTAATTATATCCGCGCGATTACACACTTGTATCCCTTGTTTTAATATTAACGCATGGTTTTACACTTTTATCATATGTTTTAAATGTCCAATTTTGATTTTCACTACACAGCAATGTTTTAAATGTCTAATTTTGATTTTCACTACACAGCAATGTTTAAATTATAACTTCTGGTTACACTTCCTGCCATCTGTTTTAATCTCGTAGTTTGATTTTCACTTCATATCAATGTTTAAATAAAACGATCTGGTTACACTAGGCTTTTCTGTTTTAATTCCGGCTTTTTGATTGCTAACTATTTGTTTTAACTGTATCAACTGGTTATTCACTTACTCTGCTTGGTTTAACTATTTTACAATGATTATCCGCTTTTCTACTTTGTCTTAATTAAACCCGTATGGCTACTCACTTGCATGTCACGTTTTAATAAATCAGGATTGATTTCTCACTAAATTGTGTTGTTTTAATTATACCTTTTGATTGTTTGCTTAACTGTTTTGTTTTGATGTGAATGCTTGGCTAACTGATTTAGCTGTGCTTGTACTTAAGTCTCTTTGCTTACTACCTTGTAAATCTTTTTTGTGCTTGTGGTGGGTGTGTATCCGTCAGTGAAACCTTGACCCCAAACCCAAATTAAAGTATGTGTTGCTGCATCTTCAATTAGCGGGATGTCTCCACGCTCTGCAATAGGAAAGCCTCTAAGGAATTTAACCACCTTCCCACCCATTTTACAGGCTGGCTTGAATTCATCTCCATTGACCTTTTTACGAATAATAAGGGAGTTCAGGTCAATTTTAGATGCATCTGCATAGTTGCACAGCTGAAATTTGCTCTTGCAGTCAGCCCGAAATTCTTCATATGTCATTTCTTTAATCTCAACTGCATATCCTAAATCACCAAAGTCATTTACACCCTCTACCACATCAGCAAGAGTCTGTGTATTAGTATAATGAAGTGTTAAATACTTATTTGTTACTGTCAGCTCCCAATTTCCACCAAGCTGCAACACCACAAAGCTTTCCTCAAATGAAGTAGTTGCCCCAAGTGTAAGCACCTTGTTTAGATAGCCTTTAATGATTTCAATATAGTTTTCCTCACAATTTCCTGCCTTTTCAAGGATGATAGACAGCATTTCATCAATAATGATTTCATCTACCCCATTGAATAGGCTAACCGGGTAAACTCTGTCTGCCCTCTTTCCAGTAATTGTGCTATCGGATAGCCTATTCTCTGCCTCCCTGTGAATGTATGCATATGCCTTACTGATTCTGTCACATACTTTTCCAATGTTTACATCCACAGTAGGGCTGATTTTCTTGAGTTCCGGGATGACATTGTGTCTAATCTTATTGCGCGAATATACATCCCCAAGGTTAGTTTCATCTGTAATATTGCTACATCCATAGTATTCAACAAGTGCTTCAATGTCACTTCGGGTTAATCCAAGGAAAGGTCTGATGTATGCACCTCTTTTAGGTGGAATACACCGCAAACCCTTTAGCCCACTTCCACCCCTAGCGACTCTAAATAGAAATGTCTCTGCCTGGTCAGACGCTGTATGAGCCGTGGCAATTTTAACACCAGGCTCAATTAGCTTATCAATATATCCATACCTAAGCTGTCTTGCCCATTCCTCTGATGCGTTTTCGGGTACTACAGTACCGTCTCTGCTTGCATCAAATAGTACAAACTCAATTCCATCGCTTTCGCAAAAGTCTTGTACGAATTTAGCATCTCTGTCTGCTGTTTCCCCACGAATTCCATGATTTACATGCACAGCCCCAACAGCCTCAAGTCCTAGCTCAATCTGGTTGGAGGCAAAGAAATTTAGAAGTGCCATACTGTCTGCACCGCCAGAAGTCGCCACGTAAACCTTGTTTGTTCCCTCAAGCATTTTTTCTTTCTTAATGAATTCAATAGTGGAGTCGATTGTCTTTAAGACTGCTTCTCTGTTTCCCATACCTGCACTTCCTCCTGCCTATTATTTTAACTTATCTTTTAATATAAAAATGCTATAAAGGGGAGCATACATCACATCTGTATGCTCCCCTTATTAGTGCTGGTAGTTTTCTGTTTTACCACACTCATGGTTGCTGTTTTAATAATTACAACTGGTTTCACTGTGCCGCGCTGGTTTTCTTAGTCACGCTGGTCTCACTTGGTCAGGGTGTTTTAATCTTTCTTGTTGGTATTTCAAATTATCATAATTTATAAATTTAGCTTACACTGCCACACTTTGTTTTAATAATAATAGTTGATCTCACTTATCCTTGATGGTTTAATTCGACGGAGTGGTTTGACTTAAATTTTAAGCTATAGTTTTTATTTCACTTTGCGATTACGTGCTTATTTCATTTAATGGTAACACTTGGTATTTCCTGTTTTAATCCGGAGCAATGATTCTACTTTCTTCATTTGTTTTAATTTTAAAATATGATAGCATTTTAGCTCATTGTTTCAGTATTTCACTACTCTACCTAGTTTTTTATTTTCAGTTCTGATTTCACTTAGTCATAGTGTTTTGTATCTCTCTTAATGGATTTGTTTAACTATAACGTGCTTATTGCACCCACCGTCTCTGCTGACCTGCTATGTCTTTATCATTTCTTTGGTTTCACTCAACCATGCTGTTTTTATTTACGGCATTGGTTCACTCAATCATGCTGTTTTTATTCGCGGGATTGGTTTCACTTCCTTTATATGTTTTGAATTGCTGCTCTGTGGTAAATTATGCCTAGAATATTCTATTTGCTACGCTTTAAGTTAATGTTTTAATATAAATTTTTGGCTTTATCTATTTTAAATGCCTATGCTAATTATCTAGTGCTTGAGTATGCTAGTCTTGTGAGAATTACGGCTGCCTCTGCTCTGGTCAGATTGTTGTATGGCTTAAATGTGCCTGCTTCATCAACCCCACCAACTATCCCACAATTATATAATTTTAATACTATATAATACTCGGATGTATCATTACTCATATCCGGAATTTCTCTCTGCTCATCCACTAAACCAACATAGTAGGCTGAATTTGGCAGTACCCTGGCAAATATACTTGCCATATCTAACCGCTGTGCCGTTGTAGCACCTGGATTGGAGTATTCTCCATCATAAACCACTCCCTCGTTTATGAGGTATCGCATGTATGGTGTGTACCACTCATCCCCATCTACTGGTGTAAAATCAATTTCCTCGTTGAAATAAGTGGAACGTAGTCTTGCTGCCATTACCATTAGCTCTGCTATTGTGATATTGGATGATGGGCTGAAAGTGGTATCAGATGTTCCTGAAATAAAACCAGACTCATATGCTTTTCCAACTGCATCTGCATACCATGCATCTGTGTCAACATCTGTAAACTTGCCTTCTGTGTAATCTCTAATTGCTGGGAAATGAGAGTCTGTGTCCTCTAATTCAACCCCATATGATAATATACCTGTAAATGTATATGTCTCATCTTCCTCAAGGGGTTCCTCTGGCATAATATCTATTGTAATCTCATCTCCACCAAGTGTTAATAGCCTTGGGTCCCCCTCGACTACATCCATTTCATAAGGGATCTTAATGGTTACTGTGTACTTAATACCAGATACCAAGTCCTGATAGTCCATTTCAGTCTGTGTATATTCACTATCATTAACAAGGTCATCCCTCAGTGACCCATCTGCCTCAGCTGCTCCAAGCTCTGTGTCAAGGCTTTCTGCCATGTCTGTTCCGCTAGGTACTAGGAAGCTAAGCTCAATTCTCTCATTGTTGTTTTCATCTACCCATGTCTTTACAATGAAATTGTTTAGCACTCCTGAGCTTTCATTGTAAACTCCGAAACTTGATGTGTTTGCTCCGTTAATAACTGCTTCCTGGGAATAGTAGGTTTCGCCATCAATGACTTCTCTGGTTAGTGTTCCCCTGGCTTCCTCTAAAGAGCCTAAGTAACTAACCATATCCTCACTGATTGCTACCTTCTCTGTGCAGGTCCAGCTACCATCTTCATGGAACTCTAACGTGGCATCTAAGTTCATGCAACCTGTTAGCGCTGTGACCAGCATTGCTGCACATAGTGCTATCCCTGTGATACGCCTGAATTTTCTCATGCCCAACTTTCCTTTCTTCTTTTTATCATAATTCTATATTAAAGCTTTCGCCCTAATACCATTAGTATATTACTCAACTCCTCCTGTACATTCGGTTTCTTCAGTACCTTCGGCTTCCACTGCACTTTCAACACCTTCTGTGCTTTCCTTTATGTTATCTTCAGCACCTGAATTATTAACTGTACTTTGGCTTTCTTCAAGTGCTGCATAGCCTCCTTCAACTGGTACCCGCCCTACTAAACCATGCAATGCTATTCCATTTCTTATGCTTTGCTTTATTTGGGATGCATTTTCCTGAATGATTAGTATTATATACCCATAGTATTCATCAATTAAACCATTCTGCACAACCCTGTATGCCTCTGTTTCTGTCAACCCATTATCCATGAAATATCTCTGTTTTTTAGAGATATAATTGGAAAGTGCATGCTTTATATCCTCTGCCTTTCCCTCTTTTGGGTTTAATATCACTATTGTATCAGCCGACTCTAATCTACTATCTATTGCTGCTGCATATGAATATACGTCTATTATATCTACTCCGACTGTTTCTAGTATAATATCAGACTGTTCATTGTTTATATTTGATATGACCTCTAGGTCGGATGTTACTGTCTCGTTTAGTACCTCATCAAGTGCTGCTGTGTCAGGTGGGATTGTTTCTTCAACTTCCATGCTATTGTCTGGTGTGTTAATGCTACTATTTAGTGCTATTGCTACTAATACTACTATTAGTGCTATTAACACAATTAACCCACTGCATCCTGCCACTACCTTAAGCTGCATAGGCGTTAATTGCAATTTTCCATCTTTGTATACTTTGTCTCGTAATTGCTTTACCTTTTCTTTTATGTTATTGATGTTAAATTTATTGCCTTTTTTCATTGCTGTACTACACTCCTAACTTAGCTCTAACCCTATTTCTTACCCATTCCCCTAACTTTCAAATTTTCCAACCTTAATTTTATATGCCTTTTAGGCTATACTGTATATCAATTTTTTGCTGTATGTATAACTAAATTTTTGCCAACTGTGTTAGTTGATTTTTGTTTGTCGTTTTGTAGTTTAAGCGTTTTTTACAACTAATCTATTTTTATTCAAAATACTTAATACTGCTGGTATATTACAACTGCTTACTGTGATATATAAATTGTATATACTATTTTTAATTAACGCTATTCTAAAAACGCCCAAACTTTATCAACTCTTATATCCCTTTATAATATCAATGCTTAAAAATAAGGCAGACCTGAATAAACTTAGGCCTGCCTTATTATAAGATGTATTATTTAGCTTTCCTGTCTACTCCTGTCGACTCCTGCAAACTCTTGTTGGCTTGTGTTATTACTCTCTCCACACTGGGTTACTTATATAATCATCTCTGACACTCTTACTTGTATCATAGATAATTACTGAACCTAGGTAGTCTTTACTATTTAGCCATTCTGTCTCTTGCTGTATATACACTGTCTTTAAGGGGTCTGTTCCGTTTTCTGTACGCTCTTTTTGCCACTGCTTGCGCTCAACATAGTTATACCTGGATGTTCCATTCTTCCATGCCTGGATTTCAAAGGTTATTAGTATGTCTCCGCGCCACTCTATTGAGGTACTTATCTGATGCCCTGCCTCAACTTCGTCTAGTTCAAAGAACCGTGCATCTGTAGGAACTCCGTATCTACCTGACCAGGTTTGCTCTGAGCCTTCCTCAACTCTTAGTTCTGATGGTATTATGAGTTCTCTATGAGTATTCAGGCTTATTCCGTTTTCATCTCCTGAATACTTGAGCTCATACATGTCATCTATCTTATCTATTGAGCCATCACCTAAGTCATGTGTATATATCTTATACTTTCCTGTTTCATCGGGTACATATCCTGCAAGTTCTTCACCTATGGATGTTACATTGCCATTAGCATCTGTAATTGCCTTAAATATTCTCGGATATATCCTTACCTGGTCTCCATCTTTTGTTAAGCCCTTACTACTTAGCTTGAAGTAGAAGCTGTAACCTTTGCTCATTCCACTCATATCTGCTGTGTAGCTAGAAGGTTTGCTATTTCTGTCTACTGCAAGATGTTTAACTAACACACCGTCAGTTGACTTTCCATTGTCTAATAGCTCACCTGAAGATTTGAGTGTTTGGATATAATCACGAAGTATATTTGAGATGGCTGGGTCTGTTGCACTGGTCACTCGGAAGTCATACAACTTTACTGGCAGTACCATCACTGGGACTAATACATCTTTACTACGTGTTATCCTCCCTTCCTCAGAACCCCAATTTGTCCAGCCATGAAGTGCTAGACGTAGCTCTGTAAACTCCTCACCCTCACGTGCATCATCAATATCTTCAATGGTGTATGTTCCAGTCCACTCATAGGTTCCATCTTCGTTTTGCTCGCCTTGTGTCATGTCGAACCTAAGTTCTCCTTCTTGCCATCCTGTTTTCTCTGGATCTCCACTATCATTGAAGTTATCTGCCTGCTGAGATGATTGACCTATCCCAGGTGTTCCATTACTCAAGCTACCATTATAATCATTGTATCCATACATACCAGTTACATACTGATTTGTGGTTACTCTGATTGTTACTGTGTCACCTATCGTTGGAATTATATCCTCTAGTGATACACCTAACTCTTGAGCTGTTTTTCCATCTGATATTCTGTAACTTAGGTTCTCAAGGTAACCACCCTTATTGCTTATACTTAATACCCAGCCATTAAATTCTACCTGAGATTGCATGAATAGGCTTGGCACTACATATAAGTGATATGGCTTTTTATCACCATAAGTTGACCAGTAACTTGTCTTTGAGCTATTAGGTGGGTAACCCGCTGCCTCTGATGGGTGGTCTGTGACCGTTAAGGATACTCTGTACGCTCCTGGTGTAAATCCTTCATCAGTCACTGTTTTGTTTACAAACGGTGGTACCAAGCCTGTTGACTGATTGTAACCTGGGTTTTCTGTGTAGGCCTTGCTTGTCACTACCCGTAAACTTTCTGACCATTCTGCCCTCGTCTTTACATTCTCACCCTCAAATAACCAGCCAACTGTTAATGTGTTAACATTTTGGTCATCTGTTACACGGAAGAAGTTCTTAAAGTCTGGCAGTCCTGAGTGCCCGTTTCTGTTTGATATTGTTCCCCAAGTATCTGCTATAACACCGTCTGTACCTTTGTCTATTTCATAGACTGTTGAGCCTTTTAATGTCATTGAGGTGTTGCTATCATCTATCTCCGGTTCTTCATTATTTTTATAGACGTTGAATGTGATACTGTAGGGGTCAGATTCAAGGTTCTCACTGTCGGTAACTACCAACTTCAATGTAAATTCTGGCGATTTTGGCCTCCAGTTCGGATTTGATACTATGCCTTGAATAGTTGATGAAACTTGCTGTGAAACATAAGTGTTGTTTGAACTAGATAAGTTCTGTGTCCATAACACCTTTCCATCGCTATCTGTTAACTCCCATGCCCATTTTCTCAATGTATCACCATTGGGGTCATAAGACATATCTGTTACTGTAATTGATATTGGAGTATCTGCTGAACCAGTATAAGTTGATTTGTCTAATGCGAACTGGGCTACTGGAGGAAGTGATAATGCTGTTAGCATGATTGAGCGCTGGTCTGACCAAACTCCTATTGGCTGGTCACTTCCAACCCCCTCCACTTCTTCAGACCCATCTATATCCCTAACTCTAAGTGCTACTATTATTGTTTCATGATTTCCACTCTGTTTTTGAGATTCTAATAGGTCATCTATTTGCTGCTGTATCCAATTAACTCCAGCTGCCCTGGCTGCGTCTGCTGTACCATAATCTGTTAAATTTTGCTGGTAAACTGCTCCTGTTGTCCCGCCACCTGCCGTGTTACCATGGTCTATAGATGGGTCTCTTGAGTACCCGTCTGCATCGAATACCTTAGTAACCCAGTCACCTGAGAGTGTCTTGATACCCCACTCCCAGGACCTTATACCCATGTATGAATAGGATGGACGAGTTGCCCCACCGCTTCCGTCACCTGCTGATGCTATTGGATTGGACGCTGCATGCATTAGGTTGTGATCAAGGTCATAAGACTTCTCATTTGCTAATGGGATTGTTGCACTCTCAACCCTTGTCCTCCCTGCATCAAGCTCAATGATTGGAATAAATGAAGCTAGTGGACGCCTGTGAACATACAAGTAACCTTCTCTGTCATTAGGGTCATCGCCTGTTGTCATCTCAACCCTAATCGTTGCCGAGCTACTTCCTAAGTTGTTTCCAACTGTATATCCAAAGGATACTATGTCCCCATTCTTAAATTGATTGTTGCTTGCTATATCCATTCTAATGTATGGAGTTATATTTCCTTGCTCATCTTCTGACAACGCTATTGTTAAATCTATACCATAACGAGAGTCATTTTGATTTACTGGGTTTCCATTCACATAAACCTGACCTATGTTGGTAATGTTGTAGGTTTCTCCACCCGCATTATCTACATTTAATGTAATAGCTTTGCTTGTTAAGGTCAATTCCATCATTGTCTCAACATCACTTGCTTTAGGTGGATTTGAACTACGCTCTATGTTTATTGAGACTTTGGCTGCGTTTACAGACTCTAGACCGCCTGTATCAATCACTGTGTATTCAAATGTAGCTAACCCATAGAATAATTGAGTTGGTATAAATCTAATGACATACTCGCCTTGGTCATTAAGTGTTAATGTTGCTGAACCAGTAGATGGATTCATTACCCTCCCGATTCTTAGTTTCCCCTCTGTGCCTGTACCATCTTCACGGTCTGTGTCATTGGCTAATAGTAAAGATGTTGGTATGTCTATTGTTGTACTGCTTTGTGCATTTAATACATCTGTTACTGATGTTCCATCATCGACTGCTACTGGTGCTTGGTTTACTGCTGCTATATGAACATTGAAATATCCATACATAGCTGGTATATCTTTTCTTACTTGAGTATAGTAATAAGTTATTATACTGTCATTTGTGTAGCCAGTGGCAGTTGATAATGATATCACCATTCCCTCTACTGGTTCCCCCGCGCTACTTTGCCCATCCATTACTCTGACTGATCCTGCCTCTTTTATTATTGTCGCGCTTGTTAAACTCGGGTCATTCCATGCTGGATCATGTATTCCTGCCATTTTATCCAACTGCTCTGGCTGGAGTGTTTGTGTAGAACCTTCTTGGGCAGTTGTGTCGTGTTCTGGGAAGCCTGAGACTAATGCATTAGCGTAAGTAGTGTAGATAACATTATGTGGTACCGAGACTTTTACTTCGCTACTTGCATTTCCATTATCATCATAGGATGTAAAGTGTATCTCTGAGAACCAGTACAGGTAGTCTAGGCTGACAACTACTGTATCATCTGATGTAAACCTTTCACCATCAAGAGGGGATGATACATGAGAATATACTGGTTCAACAGATTCATCATATGCACCTGAATATCCCTCAATGGATAAAGATTGCTCAGTTCCTTCTGATTTAATGTCTACATTTTCTCTGTTTGACTTTTCGTCTCTGTTATCTATCACAAATAGACCTACCTGATAGGTTGAATCTCCTGGGTCTTGCCAAGATATTCTTACATTTCTACTTCCAGGTGCTGTTCTCTCTATTGTAATACTACTGATATCTACCTCTTGAGGCGCTGTTTTATCGTATGATTGTATTGCACTATATGGTATCTCAAACTTAGTTTCTACGGGTGAACCAAACCACAAAAACCTTTTATCAAAATCATCTGTAATACCTATGTATTCTTCTTTTTCAGTACCATCCGACATAGGTATGCTCAAATAGAAGGATGCCTCAGTTGCTCCATTTGGCTCAACTGTTACTATTAGTACCTTCCTCCCACCTTTAGTCGTTACCTCTATATCCTCTACTACTGGCCCATCTGCACTACCCGTTACTACACTTATTGAAACTGGTATTTCTACAGTTTCTGTGACATCTCCATAAGTAATTGTTGCATTTAGTATGGCTTTATATGGCCTATCAGTTAAGAAATTACTAACAATGAAATATTGAGTTGTTATCTCTCCATTTCCATTTGATTCATCCTTAATTTCAGTGCTAAATTTAAAATCTACCACTGGCTCGCTTCCGTTGTGAATGTTACAATTAGATGTGTCTACTTCAAAATCAACAAGTGATTTTATTTGATTAAGTGCTGCGTAATACACATCACTCTCTGAGTAAACTACATCTGTGAGTTCTTGTACTGAATTCACATGAATTACACAATTACACAAATCCTCTGATGGACTCTGACTAAATATGTCGTCTAATGATATTGGGTTACCATCTGCATCTAATCCAATTGTTACTTTGTTATTATCTATGGATGCCTCACCAGATGATATTGTGTATATCTTATGCTCAGCTGTATCTCTTATTTTTATAGTATAATTTACTGTGCTTGCTTCATCAATTTCCAGCTGTGTACAATCTATAGCTGCAAAGTCATTCCCATCCTGGATGTTGTTGAATGCATCCAAGATTGTTGTGCTATCAATTTCTTCTGTTAATTTAGTTCCTTCTCCGTCTTTGGTATATTCATACTCTATCTCTATACTTTGACTTTGCTGAAACTCTAAATCCTTATGTAGTTCAATGGATAAGTTGAAGTTTTCTGTAGCCCCAAAGGCAGTTTCAGTGTTAATAGTCCAGGCTGATAATAGGCATAGTAATGCCATACCTACCAGAGCCAACCCTGCAAACTTCCCTGCTTTAAAAGCCATCGAAACCACCTCTCTTTTATAATTTATTTTGCTACTTCCAATTTCAACACTAGTCAATTATTAAGTAGCATAGTCATAATCAGTGCTCCAATATCTGTAGCTATCAAATGGGTCTGATAAGTCCACTGATGGATATAAGGGATTATCCCTTCTCTTATAGTTAACCCTATATTTTCCTGGATACTCAAACACACTTACAGGGTCTGGCATCCATCGAGCGTGCCAAGACACTTGAGTTGGAGAATTATCAAAATAATTGTTAAAGTGTCTGTATCTCCATTTTTCAGCAAGCAGTTTGTCCCCCTCATACAAATTGTCCTTGGACAATGTTAGTCCCCATGTAGATACCAATGTTTCGTCATATAAGTCCTGTGGCTGTGTTCTATCTGTATTTAAGGTGCTATGCTCTCCCAAATTCAAAGGGGGATCATGTTCCATATCGTTATATTCCGTATTCCACAATATTTCTGTGTTAACTAATACCCAATCAACTGGCTTACTCAATTTTTTTGCAATCTCTATGATATAATCAGCAGCATTGTTCATGGCTGTTGTCAATGGCTTGTTATTGAAGAATGTTCCTTTTTCTGTGCCATTTGCTTCTTGAATTTCTTTTAATAATTTATCTAATGACGCTTTGTTTGCATTTGTTCCCAGATTGATTAGATATGCATTTGAGTTCAACAGCTTTGTGACTGTATAAGCGTAATCTTCTTCATTCCCAGGTAAACACTCATCAGGTATATTATCAATGGCATATATGACAAATCGAATTGACCCGTCCCTCCATGACGCTTCTTCCAGTGTTTCCCCGAGTGGCTCTGCGGATGTACCTCTAAATATTTCCCCGTTTGCTTTGTGGAAATCCCATGAACCATCATTCTTGACAAGGGAACCTATTTTTATTTCCTGCTTAACACGGGTCAAACTCACGGTTGACTGGGTTACTAATGTATGTGACAACTTATCAACCAGTGATATTGTAGTTGTGGCAGTTCCTCGATATGCTACTATTGATATATCCATTCTTGCAGCGTCTGCTGGCAAATTTGGAAAGTCAATAGTAAACCACTCACCATCCATTGTTCCTGCTGGCTGTGTATAATTTTGATATCTGCTGTTCGCTCCCTGCACATCGTCTTTATCAAGTGTTAATGCTGTACCTTGTTTATGCCCGTACCAGATATACTCGATTTGTTGCCCTCTTGAGTTATACAATCTAATATGTGTATCCATGTCTGAAACTGTATCCCAGGTAGTGTGCAGTGCAAATTCTGAATTAAATGCAGATTCCAACTCTTGGACGTGTGCGTCTATGGCATTTCCTGCCGAATTTAGTTTACTGCTAAAGGTTGGTATGTAGTCTTTGATTGCGCTTGATTCTGAAAATTCCCCAATTGCCACAACCACATCTACTTTAACTATACCTCGTGCTGAGTATACTGCACTTGGTGCAGTGTTATCCACTTCTGTCTGGTCTGATAAGGTTGTATATGGAAAATAATCATGGCTAATGAATGTTAACCACTCATTAGATGGTATTTCGTGGCTTTCTATTGTCATTCCATATAAACCTAGCTTGCTCGTTCTGAACTTTATGTCGTATAGTTCGGATGTATTGTACTCTCTACCTTCTTCATATCCATCAAACTTATCAGATACATATGCATAAGATGTGTCTAATGGAATGAGTGCTGTTGCCAGCACAATAATTGATAGTGCTCCGCATGCTATTGCCCTAAGCTGTTTAATCATACTAAGACCCCCAGTAAAGGACTAATGCTCGGAACACTACTCCTATTGTTATTCGCCGGAAGTTAGATAGTCATAATTAGTACTCCAGTACCTATAACTATCAAATGCATCATTTAAATCTACTGATGGATATAGAGGATTATCTCGCCTCTTGTAATTTATCCTGTACTTTCCTGGATATTCAAAAATGCTGACTGGATTCTCTATCCATACCTCGTGCCAGCTTACTTGCACAGGAGAATTATCAAAGAATGTGTTATAATGCCTATACCTCCATTTTTCTGCTAAAAGCTTACTTCCATTATATGCTCTTGTTCTTCCGGCATCCCCAAGACCATAACTCTGGGCTAAAGTTATGTCCGAGGTATCTTGAGGCTGCTCATATTGTCCGTTATGCTCTCCTAAGTTTAAAGGAGGATCATTTTCTTGGTCATTATATGTTGTATTCCATAAAATTTCTGTGTTTACCAACACCCAATCCACAGGCTTCACTAAATTTTGTGCCAAATCTATTATGTAGTCTGCTGATTGATTCATAGCCGTTATTATGTTTGGTCTGTTATTGTAAAAGAATGTGCCTTTACTTGTACCATCTGCTTGTCTAATTGCTTCTAAAAGTCTATTTAATTGTGTTATGTTGGTGCTATTTCCTAAGTTAATTAGGTAACAATTTGCATTAAGTAATTTTGTTACTGTATATGCAAACTCATCATCGTTTCCGTATTCGCACTCAACAGGAATTGTATCTGTTCCAAATATGACAAACCTTAGTGAACCATCCCGCCATGCAACATCTGATATTGCCTCACCAAGTGTCTTTGCTGAACCAGTAGTAATAGAAAAATCATCAAACCATATACCATTATCTGAATGCCTTGCCCATATTCCATATGAGCCGTTTAAATAGCTACTATCTGTTGCTTGAGCCACTACCTGCCCATTAACGGATATGGATAGATTTGCTCCTTCCATTGTTATAGTATATCTTGCACTTCCGAGTGTACTTATTGGTATATATCCGCTTATTGCTAACTTCCTTCTATCATAATCTTCTATGTATAACGGAAGTTCTGTCTCAGTCCCATCAAATTTCCACAGTGCTACTCTACCATACCCCGGCCTGCTGGAGCTTGCACCAACAGACATGCTATACCCCCGCTTAAAATCGCCATCCTGAAGTCTAAATCCAACACCGTATTGGTGTTCGTGTACTACATCTTGATATGCTTGAGTATAAAATGATATCTCGCCATCAGTCATTGCATATGCTTCAGCAGATATATCTGAAAATCTATCCCATAACATATCGCTGTATTGTATTGTTAATCTTGTTCCTCTCAATCTCCAGTAAGGTGATGGTCTACTATCACTAAGTCCATCCCACCAAGCATTAAATATTTCTGCTGAATCTTGGTCAGATGTTGATATAGTACTAGTCTCAACCTTTTCAACGTAAGCATCTATGAAATTTGAAGCAGACTGTAAATTGGACTCAAAGGTATCCATGTAATCCTGCATCTGGCTTGACTGACTAAGTTCACCTGTTGCGAATACTACGTCTACCTTAGTAATTCCCTGTGCATGGTACCGAGCCTCTGGTGCAGTATTGTCTACCTCTGTCTGGTCTAAGAGGGTAGAATACGGAAAGTAACTGCTACTTATAAATGGCAGTGTTTCATGGGATGGTCTCTCATGACTTTCTATTGTTACTTGATACAGCCCCAATCTGTCTGTTTTAAATTGTATGTCATATAATTCATAAGTTCTACCTGTTATATCTGAACCAAAAGCAGTGGTCAATATTGAAACTATGAATATCATCAACACAACTGATAAACTATATATATATATTTCGCTTGGTTCTTGACGCTCACTTTTCTCACCTCTGTTTATTTTAATTTATTCCTTCCTAAATTATGTGCTATATTTTAAGATTCCCTGTGCATTGTTTGCAGTAGATTAGGGATAGATAACATGTATATTACCTATCCCTAATCTGTTGTTCCGATTTCTTTATATGCCTATTATCTTATTGTACATAGTTTATAGTATAGCTGAGTTAATCCTGTGTTCTGTAGTTGTGGACTGCTGCTTGTCAGTGTTACACCTGCTTCGCTTGTCTCTGCAAGCACTATTCCAATGTTATCTGACAATATTCTATTGTTTTCCTTATCATAACTTAGTGTTGTCTGTGTCCAGTCTATGTAGTCACCATCTGGTGATTGTACTTTCGGTAATCCCTCTCTATTTGTACTGTCTACTATACCTGACACTGATATAGTTGCCGATTTATTCTGTGTTCCTGCTTGTTCTACTTGTCTATAATACTTGTCTGCTAGGCTTGCTGTAATGATTGGTGCCTCGTCTGTATGAACTGTGATGTCATAGTATGCTGGTTCAGACTTCTTTCCGTAAGTGTTAGTACCCCAATAAGTTATCCTGTATTTTCCTGGAGCTGTAAATGTCAGTGACCTCCAATCATCATTCTGTGTCAACTGAGTTGTTGCATTGATATGTGCCTCAACCTGTGATAGTGCTAAGTTGTAATATGCTGTGTTTCCATAGATATAGTTTAATGTATTGTTGTCCCCACTAAACTCTGTTTTTTGCCCTATGTCTGTATGCAATGTTTTTATGACTGGGTAGTTTTTAGTGCTGATAACTCCACCTGTTGTGTTATCATATTTGGTCTGGACTATTTCTGTACCATCTGTAATGGTTATGAAATGCATGCTTTCGCCCATACCATTTAGATAATCTACCAATTCTGTGTAGTTATTATCTGTACTCCAGTCAGTCCCAGCTGTGTACCCAGCATCTATCATATCTATCAGGTCTGTCATTTCTGTGGTGTTTTGTAGCTGGTTTGATATGAAGAATATTATCTTCTTTGTGGAACCCTGTCTGTAACCTGATGTGGCTATTGCATCTGCTATGGATGTTGCCTCGGTTACATTCTTTGTCTCTTCTTCATATATTCCAGCCCAACCACGAACCATAAGTGCCACATGTGGACTACACTGTACTTTCTCATCATCTGTGTAATCATAGGGGCTCATGTCACCTGGGTATGCTGCATAGGTTTCGATGAGGTGTTGGCTCTGCTGGTCCTCTGGCAATGAGCCGTCTGGCTCCCCAGTGTAATAGCCCTCAAACTCTATGGTGAGTGACATATCTGTACTATTAGATATAATTATCTTTTCAAAGTCATACTCACCATCACCGTTTGCATCATAGGTGCCCTCCAGCTCCCACTCATCTGTTAGATTTCCTTGGTCATCTGTTAATCTCTTAAATCTTGCTATAATGGTATCATTGAGGTCTCTGTCTGTACCTGTTCCGTACTCACCATAATTTGATTTGTATAAAACCTGGTTTTCTCCGGTATCTGGGTTATATGCTGTCACAACCACAGCACCATAGAATGGCTGCTCCTTCAATGTGGGGTCTTTTTCAGCCTCTGCTGGATCATAACCATTTAGGATTGTTAGGTAACCATCTGTTGCTGTCTCGAACCCTTCAACTGAGTCATTTACGGCGTTCATCTTGGTTACATCACCTATTAGGTCAGCATATCCGCTTGTACCAACTGCGCTTCCAGCGTCAACCTCACCACTATTGTACCAATAAACCTTGTATTCTTTTGTGTATAGGTTTCTCTCATCGTCCTGAGTGTTATTAAATCCATCAAAGAAGCCATATTCCACATTTGTTATGAATGTCTTTTCCTCTGTCTTTGATGCGTCTCCAAAGAATGTTCTTATCTTATATCTTGAGTCTTGTGCATTTATCTTGTCTGCTAATGCCTGTATTGCATCAAAGAACTCTTGTTTCTTTTCTGGTGTAACTGCTAGGTTGTTTCCTTCTTCGTAGTCACCGTAAATTCCTGCTATACCAATCAAGTCAATGTGTACATTATGGTCTGCTGACTCTGTCTCACCAAATCCTAGTCTACTATCAGTACCCGTGAAGACTAATGGATTGTCTGGTGTGGTATCTTGGTATTCAGTATTGATATTCTCCCAATTTGCAAAGTGAATATCAGATTTATCCTGATTATCAAGAGGTGTTACTGTCCAATCGTCAGAAGAGAAGTCCATGTAGTGCCAAGCTGGACCCCACTCATCATCAACTATGCTTGGGTTAGACCTTATGTCATATCTTACGTTTTCCTTAGTTTGCCACTGGTCTAGCCCACCACCTGTACTTGCATAATATAAGTAATCTGGATTGGCCTCAAGTACTCCTATGGGTAATGGGAATATACGAAGCATTAAAGTAAATTCTCCAGTGCTTCCCATATCATCTGTAGCTATCATTCTCAGTTTATACACACCATTAGAATTTATCCTAATGGTGCCGCCGCTGTTACCAAGTGTATGAGATACATAACTACTCTGTATCCAAGGCTGTCCCGAGTCTGTTGTGGTATGGAATACACCGTCATGGTCTTTCTTTGAAAGCTCCCAGGTAACGCTGCAGGTTGATGGGAATTCATCAAGAATGTCTGTTCCAACTTGAACAAAATCATCAACATATGCCATGATGAAGTTTCCATCAATTACAGTGTCTCCATCCACATCCCAAGGCATGTAAGGTGTTTTTGTCTGGTCTGTTGATGAAGGAGGTGGTACTATCTCAACATCTGGTGCCCAGTTTACAATTTCTGTCGCCTCAACAGTTGTGCTACGCTGCCATGCATTTGAATTTGCTCCGAATGCATTGTTTAATAATTCTTGTAAATATGGTTCACCGAATGCTTCTGTAGTAGTGACCACTGCCTTAACAGTATTGTGTCTCTGAACTGGATGCTCACTGTTAAACTTATAGAAAGTTACGGTGTACGACACCTCTGTGTGGTCTGCATTGTATGTTAATTTTCCGTCTGGTATCTTCTCGTCCTCTGTGAATGCACCATCATTATTGAAGTCCTCATACAATGTCCAGCTGTAAGATGTCACAGGATTTATGATATCTCCATCTGTTGAGCTGCTTGCAACTCTGAATGTAACCACATGGTTCTTTGCTGCTTCTGGATTTTCACCAAAACTTGGGTCTCCAGAAATTGCACCAACTGAAGATTGTGGCACCACATCCTCAACAACTGTTATATACATGGAAGTTGTAGATGCCCCAATGTCCTCGTGCTCTTGATTCTGGTCTGAAAAGTTGTTATGCAGTTTTAATGTGACCTTGTATTGCCCAACTTCATAGAACTGCAAGTCTACTTTCTGATTACTTGAGTCCTTCTTTAGTATCTTCCGTAACTCATTGGCATCAGTGATTGGTGTCTCTACTTCTACCATGTCTCCACTCTCTGACTGGGTGTATTCAACTTTACTAATTGTCCACTCTGTTCTATTCCATTGTATTGGATCGTCCACCGGTGCTATTGACCCTAGTGCCGATACTGTAACCTTTCTGTTTTCTTTTAATTGTGCTGTGTTTACATCACCTTCTGGTGCAAGATTTGCTACAGGTACATCTGATATAACTTTAATTACCTGAGTTGCTATGTCGGTTAAACCTGTTGCATCTTTCACCCACAGCTTAACCTCAAAATAGTGGTGTGATGAATCAGCCGGGAATACGATTGTTCCACCCCTTGTGTATGCTGGATTGGTATTGTTTGTGTTTACAGTTATTCCTGTGATTGGTGTGAACCCTTCCCCTGCTGCATCAGGGTCTTCCCGCTCTGTAACATCTTCTATAGTGTATACAAAGTTACCATCATTAGTTATATCAGCTGCCCACTTAGAATCTCTAATATCATCTGCTCCATTCGGGTCTGTACTGTTTTGGGCCAGTTGGAGTGTATTTTCCTCAAATGCGTATTGAGGGCTAGTTATCACTGCGTTTGGTGCCTGTGGTCCGTTTCCACCCCTAACAATGAAATTGCCTTGTATCATGTCTGATTGGACCAATTCTTGATTGCTGTTTGCATCATTAACATATGCCATATAAGAATATGTTCCAGGCTGGTTAAACTTTAATGTGACTTTTACTCCGTTTAATCCATGGGGCTCAATACTGACTACCTCGTACAAATCTTCTCTATCAGAGAATATTGTTGGTTCACCATCGTTTGCTGACATACTATAGCTGAACTCGCACATATTCATATCCATGGAGTCTTTTTTACCCCAAGCTATGTAAACATTCCTGATGTCATTCTCGTGATCTGAGAATTCAAATATCATTTCTGTGTTTACATCTGTATAGTAATAGCCGTTTTCGACTGGTTGGTTGTTATTATATTCCCCTGGAAGTGTTTGCAATGAAAAACTTGCTTTTGGTTTCTCATTTTGTAGGATTACATACCCGAAACCATTGGTTCTAAATTGTGCTGATGATCCATTGTCTAGTTCTGTTAGTGCTGTGCCCCTTGCTTCATAGTAATACTGTATATTAGATTGTTTTATAAGCCATCCACTTGCTACTTCGCTGTTAAATCCTGCCTCTGTTAAATCAAAGGTTACAGTTTTTGATGGGTTTTCAACCCTTCCGCTGTCACCATACTCATTACCAAAAACTCTGAATGATGACCACTTATTTGACTCTATGTTTGCTCTATCACTAATATATCTTACATAGTGATATATCTTATCATTTCCAATAGTTTCTATCTTATCTAAGTAAGTCTTTCCCACATTTGGATTTATTTCTATATTTGCTTGTATATTTCCTGTTGCACTTAATTTGCCAGTTTTATTCATATAGTTTACTTGGATTGTTGTTGCACTTATTGTAGCTGTATTTGATACAAGGTCAGGTGCCTCTTCTTCCTCATAAACTGTTGACTCTTCAGGCGGGTCTACTGGTTCTTCGTCACCGTCATCTCCGCCTCCGCCTCCGCCAGGTCCGTCTGGCCCATAACCATCACCAAAACTACCACCTGAACTTTCCAGTTTGTTAACTGACCTATACAAGAATCCAGTAGCTATACCTACTGCCTGCTCACTTTTACGACCTAATTGATCATCCATCCAATCAAAGAAGTCATCAGTACAATGTATTCTGACAGTATAAGAATGTGCATCCTCTTCTAGTTGCCCTCTGGTACCATCAGTAGGATAGCAATCTCCAATTATATCGTACCAATCATCTTCAGTTGCATATCCAGTACCATCGGATGTGCCATTCCATCTAAACCTTAAGTATGCATCTGTGTCTGTGTACCCATCATCTTGTACTATTGTACCTGCTAATGCTTTAACGTACTCAAATCTTTCGTTTTTCCATTTGCCGTAGGTGACCTTAACCTCTCCACTGTACCATGTGGTCACATCTAAGTCAATCCACTGTCCTTTCTTAATTTGTTGCTTTACGCCGCTATCATCTGTTATATAATATTTTCCTCCTGATTTTGATGCTATTACATTAGGTATACTTACAAGTATACCGTACCTATATGCTTCTGCGCCGTATGCTACCTCCACTAAATTCATAGATAATGGGAGTAACAATGAAGCTATTAAAATTCCTATTACTATTGCTTTGATTGATTTTATTCTTGTAATCAAATGCATCCTTGTCACCACCCTGCTGTTGTTATTCTAATGGAAGTACTACTAGTATACTTTGTGTAAGTTCTATTCCTTGGCTGCTCTCTGCTCCATCCTCTAATTCATCATAGTTTGTTGTATTCTGTAAATCTGTAATTGGTACTATTATTCCAATTGAATCTATATTTTCTTTACTGTATAACTGAATGAAACATTGCCCATTATCTGAAAACAGCATACCATTAGATACTATCTTATAATTATTTATACCAAGAACTAGCCCATTACTTTTTAACATCAGTAATAAGTTATCATCAAGCACCTTTCCAGTTAATGATAGTGTTTCATCTCCAATGTTCTTTGATACCCCGATAGGTTCAAATACTGTCATTCCTACAATCTCCGTGTCATCCAATTTGTACTGATATGTATGATTTTTTCTAAGCTCGTCTATTAAGCTGTAATCTAACAATCCTTCATCAAGATTTATGTATTCAAACCTTACCTCTTGTGAGTTTTCATATGCTGATTCTATATCATCTGAGTATAAGTCTACTTTTGATATGTTATTTATATTGGTCTCTAGCTGCCATAACTCTTTTGGCTCCTTGTATAGTGCCACGCTTTTACCTTTTAAATTATCCTCAAATTCCTTACCTGATAATATCTCTATTGCCTCTTGCTCTAATTCTGTAGTTGTGCCTGGCTCATTGCCTGAAGCTTCATTTGTATTATCAGACTGGCCGCTCATAAACTCTAAGTATCCTGAGTCTAAGTAAACTTGCAGTTTTTCAACTGCACTATCCACTTCCTGCTGTGTTACATATTTATACCCATCAAATACTCCATCATATTCAAATATCCCTGTATAATCTAGGATATAAATTGCTTGTGTATATCTAGATGGGAAGTCTCCACTGTCTTGGTATGCATATACATAATTTTCTAAGCTTGGTTCTTTATTTGCTTCTTTTATCAAATTGTGTAATATGTAGGCAAATTGATATCTTGTGATATTTAGTTCATCTGGATTAGATGAAATCAGCGCTACACTCGATACTGCTTCACTTGAGGATGTTAATACCTCTGGCTGTGAATCACTCTCGCTGTAGTTCTCGCTATTTTCAGTGCTAACATATAATTTATTGTATGTATCGAGCACATATTTAAGTGTTGCTGTGTCCTCTGTTACAGTGTCTGCCTGAACTGGGATATATTCTTCGCTTTCATTAAGCTGTAAAGTACTGTCTATCTCTGGTTCTGCATCGTTTTCAGTATTTTTATCTATGCCTACATAGTATATCAATATTCCTATTACAACTATGCTTACAAGTGCAAATACCCCTACTTGTATTTTACCCTTTTTATCCCAGCCATTCAATACTGATTTAAGTTTATCTAAGAAATTCATGCTATACCTCCTGTTAACATGCCTTTAAATGTTCCCAGGGCTGAGTCATACTCTAATGTAAGATTCTCAGTTGTTCCTATAGGTATGTTTATATTGTCCATATAAACATCTATTGCTACTTCGCTACCACCGAGTTTAACTTTATATACCCTTGTTGTTTGGTCAACTCTATCAGATATAACTGAGTTCGGTACTGTTACACTCCCCAGTTTTGTCATGCTTTCCAGGTTTCCATCTGTAAACTCTCCCATGTATACTCCAGGAAGTTCAAGTGTCTCCACATCTAATAACTTGTTGTGTGCTATGCTATATACCTTATTCCCTGTACCAGCGTCAAATACCACTAGCTGACAATATCCGTTTAAGTTGCTAATATCCAATGTTGTTTTCTTTTCTACAAGTATATTTGGATTGTCCACTTCTAGTATTTTATACAACACTCTTGGTTCGTCCGGTACATCACTATAAGTCTCTATGTCCCAAATTATTCTCTCCGTACCATCTGTACTTACATCATGTGTATATACTATGTTTCCATATGTGGCGTCCCCTGTTGTCAGAACAACAAAATGCCTATCTCCAACTGTATATAGCCCACTTACCCCTGAATCTATATAATCTACTAGTATATCTTGAAGCTTTATGTCATTTTCATCTGCTATGTTCGTTATCTCTGTAACTGTTGTTTGTGGCTCTACCACCAATGCCTCTGTTCTTTCTGCTTCACTGTCCCCTTTATTTATACTTGGACCTGATGATGCTATTATAAATAATACAAAGACCAAAAACACCAATCCGCCTACAGCCATCAAAGCTCTAGGATTTTTCCTTAATTCTTTCATGTCTATTTGCTCCTATCAACTAGTTAAATTTAAAAATTTCATATTCTTTTGTACAACCCATGTCTATGCACAAGACTACCAGGCCTATATTGAATGTAGGCCTGGTATCTTATTTGTTGTATTCTATTGGTCATCTAGTGTAACTGGAACTAACTCGCTGCCTCCGAAGGATGCAACTCTTTCGTACAACTGATACGTATTATTAGAACCAGTATAAATATCTATTATTGCAAACATTCCAGGCCCCTGTATTACAGATGACCTATCTGTATAATTTTCAAAACTGTCAGAGAAATCAGCTAAACTGAGCTGTATATCCAACGCTGTATCTGTGTTCCCAGCTGTCTCATTGAATGCAGCTCCGCTATGCCCATTTAGGTATTGATTTATAGATGACATTACTATAAAATCTCTGAACTCATACATTGTATTAAAGCCAATACTAGATAGCCATAGACCGCAATCATAATACACTGTGTCCCTGCCATCCTGTCCATCAAGAGGCATGCCTTGGTTGTCTGCCTTATATATTAGCTTTCCTTCGTTTGTCCCTGTTCCACCTATTATATACCTGTTTTCGTCTAAACCTGTGTATGATCCACTTGTATAAGATGCTGAAATCGTGCCTGTTGGTATAAATATACTATCTCCAAGTGTAAATCTCCACAACCTATTGTCTAATGGGTCTAGTGTATATTCTCCACCAGACGTACTGCCATTTATTGCATTACCATTTGATTGGTAATAATAGGTGTATCCCATTGGAAGTAGGTATGCTCCTCTTAAGTTGTTCAACTGCTCGTCTAGGTCTGACCTTTCTGATGCAGGAAGCTCTAAGTATTCTTCATAGGTGTACCCTAAATTTGACAATGTGTTTGCATCTGCATATGCCTCACCGTAGGTTACTCCTATGATATAATCATATGTTACAAAGCCAGCTAAGGGTATGTTTATGTTGGATACTCCCTCTAGCCTGCCACTTCTTTGGTTTTCAAGCAGTCTATATAATGTATTTCTAAAAGTATCTAAGGCATCAAAATTTATTGTAATGTCCTGCTGGTCCCTCTGTATTCCATCGTATGATACATTCACATCTTGAGTTGCCATAATGTCCATTGTGGCAACCTGTGATGCTGCCTGAATTGCATCATTGTAGTTCTCTTTTTTAGTGTCCACTAAATTTATGTCAGAGCTGAATACTACATATGCCAATACAATCAGCAATAAGAACATTGAAAATAATGCCTTGGCCGGATTAGACATTTTATCAGCTCCTTACTCATATCTAGTGTTAAGTATTACTCCAGAAGATGATGCTACTATCTTCATAGAAGAATTAGTTGATCCAGTCAAGGTGCTAACTAATGCATTAAAGAATGTTCCATCCATAACTACCAAGTCTACCTTTATCTGGTCCCCTACATTCATTTTATAGATTCCCTTATCATTATCGTTTCCAGATGCTGTATTTAATAAGTATCCTGTGTTTGTTTCATTTCCGTCTCTGTCTACACCCAATAAAAAACCTGCCCTATTGGCATTGTCCTCTATTACTGGCCCTGCCCCTATACCTGTTAATATTTGACTTGTAAACCTTGCATCATATATGCCTGGGTCATAGGTGTCCACATCATTGTTTACAATATGTGTTATTTGAACTTTTATGTTATTAAAAGGTATGCTATTGATTAAATCCATATACTGGTCGTATGTAATACACCCTTTATATTGTACTGTCTCTGTAAACTCTTGTATCCTTTGCTGTGACTCATCAATCTGACTGTCAGTTGATATGAATGCCACGAGTAATACAAATACCATAAGTGTTATAAAGGATGTAACTATTGTTACTATCTTATTACCCATTGTATTTCCTCCAGTTAATTAGGTGTCATTCATTATCAACAATCCGTCTATAACACCATTTTCATTGGTTGCTGTTAATGTTACTCTGACTTGGTCATTTCCATCACTGTCTATACGCTCTAAATCTGACCTTAATTCATCTGGAACAGCAGAATAATTATTATAGGTTGCGTCATTTCCTATAAGTTTTTGTGACCTACCATTATCCTCATAGAATTTCAATTTTACTGACTGAGAATAACCAGAGTTTGCTATGTTATATGCTAAGTTCACAAGCGTATCATTGCTAACAACCCTGTCGTTAAAGGTTGCTATATCGAAGTCGTATTCACTGGCATACAGTGCATCCATTTCATTTGCTTCCGTTTGAATTATATCCCTTGTGTTTCCCCAAACAACCATAAATATTGCAACAAATATTATTGCAAATATAATACTGGCTATTGATAAGAGTTTATTGTTCATCTTTTCACCCCTCAGTATTAAACTCTGTTATATTAACAGTTATGGAGTCGGGGTCATCTATTCCTGTTCCGCTTCCATAAGTTATACTGTAATATTTATTCATGTCTATGTTGTTTAACAAATCAGAAACGGATGTACTTGCCCCGTTGTATGTTACAGAATAAACACTCTGAGGCACTAATACACCGTTTAGCTCGTGTTCTCTATCTACTGTATAAACCTTTTCTCCGTCTGAGAGTCTGCTGTCTACTATATCCAATCCAGAGATACATGACAATACTGAAGAACCTCTTACAACAAACTCACTTTCAGAACTAATTTCACCATCTGTAGATAGTATGGAATTGTTTGCCCTCAAATTTGCTATGTTTTGGCTCTGTTTTAAATTTGTTATGTTTAAAACTAGCAATGCCAACATGCACATCATCAACATTAATATTGTCACTACAAGGCTTACTATCTTATTACTCATACTATCTCTCCCTTGATAATGCTTTAATAATTACTTTATGAAGACCATTCCAACAAGTACACCATTCTGATTGAATACAAGTTGAGATGTATAAGTATCAACTGGGCTTATGTATCCTGTTTCATTTGGAAGTAAGCTTGTGTCATGTGTTGTATAACTAGATGATGGGCTTGTCACATATACATTATCTGCCTCATCCCCATCAGCGTAGTATGCTGGATTTCCTTCGCCGCTTGCATACTTCAATGCCCCATAGCCATAAAACTGCCAATTAGATGCTGTGGCTGTACTCCCATTGCATACACCGTAACTCATTGAAAGCCCACCTTTGGCTTCTTTCATTTTGTTAATGGTGCTCATTACAGTATCCCCTGAGACTGTCTTATTATCATAAGGAGCTAAGTCTGCCTCGTTTACTACTTCCTGCATTGTCTCTACATCCAAGTTTAAGTCGTTACTATATCCATAGATGTTATAGAATATGAAGGATAGTATCATTACAAATACAAGTGCAAACCCTATTTCTGCTATTGTTACTATCTTTCTATCCATGCAAATTTCACCTGCCTAATAATTTAAAAGGGGTATGGGGTCTATACCCCATACCCCTTAGTCGAGTTTATTTTAAATATTTATTACGGTTTACTTAGTTATCAGTCTGCTCAAACCAAATTCCTATGACAACATCGTTGTCATTGTAAATCAATTCGCAGTCAAAGTTGGCTGATGGATTGATATACCAAGGGTCGTCCGCGCTAGCTGTGTACTTAGGAAGCTCGCTCCCGGTACCATCATCGTATCCATACACATATCCTGATGCGCTTGAGTCACTCCCAGCAATTGTGCCGCTAACTGTATCCCATTTATGGGTGTCGTCTGTCTCACTTGATGACCCCATCTTAGTTGTAACCACCATAGTTATCTTATTATCCCCGCCGATGCTCTTGAAGTTATCAAGAGCGGTGGTAACAGTAGAACCCTTAACTGTTGTGCCATTGTAACTCTGAGTAGAAGTGGTACCGGTGCTGTCAAGAGTATTGACTAGCTGGGTGTTAGCTGCGTTTCCTTTGCTGTTGATGGTTGCCATGAAGACTGCCAGAAGCACTACGAAGATGAGTGCAAAGACAATCTCTGCGATAGTGATAATCTTCTTATTCATATATGTTTACCTCCATTTATGTATGCATCATAATTATGCTGCTGGACCAAATTTTAAGTCATCCTCTGTCCAATCTGAAGATTCTGTAGGATCACCCTGATCTCCGTCATACTCACTCTGAACAAAACACATTCCAACTGGAATATTATTGGCGTTATACACTATATAACAATAGAAATCACCATTTGGATTTATGTATTCAGGGTCCTTGCTGTTATTAACATTGTATTTCTCGTCCTTATTGTAGGTGCTCTCTCCACCCTCATTGGTAAATACACTGATTTTAAAATTGTTTACCTCTCCACCAATAGATGCTATATTATCCATAGCCTGTGATACCATAGTACCCTTCATGACGCCCTTGCCTTCATAAGCCTCTATGCTAGAAGCGCTATTAGCATCCATAACATCTACCAGCTGATTGTTAGCAGCATTGCCCTTGCTGTTGATTGTTGCCATGAAGACTGCCAGTAACACTACGAAGATTAGTGCAAAGACAATCTCTGCGATTGTAATTATCTTTTGATTCATTCTGAGTATCCCTCCATGTTAAATTTTACTTTTCATTACAAACTAAACTTATTCTCTCTTACTATCGGATGCTTGTTTTTAGGCCTCATTACCTATCTTCCATGTAACCTACTTTCTTCCTCTTTCTCATCATCCCCAATTATGTTATTTATATTATACTCAATGATTAAAGCAATTGACCAAGCATTTCTATTATTGCTAAAACCATTGGAGCTACAATATACAGTATGAATGTGCAACCAAGTGCTCCCCAGCTAAGTAGTTGACTGTATGATACGCGCCTCTTTATTGCTTGTTGGTTAATCATTCTACGTGACTCTTCTTGGAATAAGTGTCTCTGCTCAATTCCTGCAAATGCTGACTGAAGGTCTGTACCGTTGTAAGCCATTAGTATACACTCTATAAGTCTACTAAATGGCTTATAGTTCACACCCTCCTCAAGGCTTCGTATTTCTTTCTCACTTAAGTTGTCAATACATTGCTGCAATCGTGTCTTAAAGACGTTTGCAAAACTGGCAAGCCAGTTCAGTATCATATAAACGTTTGAAGATGAATGATTTATTAACAGTATTACTACTGTGTAACATCCCATTACCTCGTCATAAATTATTGCACCATGATTCAACATCAAATTAAGCTTCATGGTCAAATTTGGCAAATTGTAGGATGCTACTAGTGTGAATAGTATCACTAGGAATATAACCAGAGGGTCTAGTTGGTTAAGTTGTATAAACTTCTCATGGATACGCTGAGCTGCCACTTCTGGGTATGCTCCATAATCAAAACCGTAGTCATCTATGATTTCCATTATGTATCCTATTTCTTCCTGGTCAGTTGATAATGCAAAATATTCGTCCTCGTTTTCCCTAAGAATGTCTACAACCATCATATCATTTGATAATGACCTCTGCTTGTACTCATCTGGGAAGTCTTCCACGAGAAGAACCGTATCCATTAAACTTCTATCTACGCCTCTGTATATATCAGAAGTGATTCCCATGTACATTGTATAGGTGTCGAAGCATAAGAAGCATGCTACTATGGCTGTAACTATCGTTGCCGTAAGCAACTTCTTCATGTAAAGTGGCCTTACGCCTACGTAACCTTCGGTTAGTGTAATGTCATTCTCTAACTTCTTACGCCTTGCTGTGCCTTCTTTAGGTGCTAACTTATCTATTATTTTCTTGAGCCATGGATTTTTCTTTAAAGTATACTCTGCCCACTTAATTTCGTGGTATTGCTCAAATGCTGTATTTGATTTGCTTATCCTATTATATACATAGAAACATAGCAACGCAAATACTGCACAAATTATCTTTATTGCATATCCAAAGCTACTATTTAAGAATCTTCCAATGGACTCAAAGCCTTCAAATACGAAGAATGTTTTCATATACCAGGTTGCTGCTGGGATTATAACTACACCTAGTATAATAAATACCTGCTCGCCTAGTGTCTCGTCCTTAATTGTCTTTAGCTTAACAAGGTCTGCATGAACCTCTCTTTGGATTGCTAGCATATTCTTGTTGAATAGCTGCTCACCTTGTTGGTTTGTTTCATCACCATACCTTGCTGTTATGTACACATAGTTAAAAACCAGTCTCAAATGTCTTGAAGGAACTATGCTGTTATACTCTGATATTATCTGTTGACTGTTTTCAGGATCTGTGATTGCTCTCTTTAAGTATGTGTACATTTGGTCAATATATCTGTATAAATATGCATCTGTATCTTTGAGCAACCGTATGAACATCATGTCTATGTTTTGACCTTCTGCATTATAGATATGAACCATATCCCCAATGCCTTCTTCGAGTTGCTCAAGGAACTTCTGCCCATCACCCATCAGCTTTTGATAAGCATATACAGCAACCATTATTGTTGTTATAAATGCTAACAGTGTATCATCAAAATATATGATGGTTATTATCAGTGATGCTATGGTTATTAGTGCCTCTTTCATCAATAATGATGTAGCCCTAACCTTTGCATCGTCTGTGTCAAGCATGAACATATGCTTGAGTGAAGCTGAAAGGTTCTCTACAAATATATGTGTTAATGGAAATGATGAAAGTGCCTTAAATAACCCTATTGCAAATGTATTGTATGCTACACGGATTCTATGCCTGTTTTTCTGACCTATGCTGGTCTTAGGTGATAGTAAATCCCAAGGTCTTAGCAGCATTACTAAAACCACAAGACCTGTAATTGAAAAGGCTGCTACGAATGCCCATAGCATCATTTCAAATATGGTCATTACTTCACCCCACCTTCATAGACTCCCTTTAAACTCTGAATAGCCTCAAAATTGATAAAGGCTGTATTCAATCCCTCTTTTTCTGCTATTTCCTCCAAATCAGAAATGCTTAAGTATTTATATGGATGCTTACCCTTTAAATACCTTAGCATATATTTCTGAGGTCTGAACAACTTCTCCAGTGCCTCTTTTTCTGAGTCAAGGCTACTCCCTCTGTAAAGGTCGTTATACAATCTATCAGAAATGCTGTTTTGATATACATACCCCTCTTTCTCTTTATCAAAGGTGATTATAGGTATTGCATCAAAAAATCTATCTCCGATAGTTTTCTTATAGTAAGTGAACTGAGTTTGCATGAATGCCTCAGAACGCTCATCACCCGACTTACTTAGGAATGAATCGTCTAGCTCAACATCAGTAGGTACGTATTCATAGATGTTGTAGTAACGGCATTGTCTTTCAAGGTCAAGGTCGATGTGTATACAACATTTAACTGTCTCAAGTGTTGTATACATTGCATCTTTAAGAGATGTATACAGCTTCTGACGAATTAGGCTGTTTGCTACCTCGATGATGGTTGCTCTCGGGTTATTAGGATGGTATGTAAATATAACTGACCTACCACCACGATTTGCTGTTCTAGTGATGTTAACCATCATCTCATCGGAACGAACCTCAGCCACTATGTAAATGTCACCAGATGTTCTCAAGCTGAACTCATATGCTTTTTCTGGTGAAATTACTGGTGTTTGAACAGTTAGTATGTTCTTCTCAGGGTATCTCCAACGTATTCTTGCCTCGAATTCTGACTCTATCATACGAATAGCATACCAGTTTTGGATGTACTCCGATATAGCCTCAAGGCAGGTTGTCTTACCAACACCCTGTGGTCCACAAATAGGAATTGTTGCTCCACCTTGCACCAGGGCTTTCTCTACATTTATAAGGTCGTCCACACCCTTAATGTAAAGTGCCCCATTATTGGTTATTAGCTGCCTATTTGTAAGACTACTTGCTGTAAACTTACGAACCCAAGCTGCAGGGTTTTCAGCGAATGGTGTGATAACAGATGTTCTACGAGAACCGTCCTTACCATACCCCATCTTAAAGCCTTCCTTCTCTGAGAAGGAGCCCTGCATATCATATGCTACGAGTTGATTTACAACTCTGCGTAGGTTTGCAAAAGAATGGAATGAAAGGAATGTCAGGTGTATGAGCAAACCTTTATGCTTAATCCAAACACCATCGTAGGCCTTCTTAACTGCTTTACCTCTAAGGTGCATTGGCTCTACGTCACTTTGTAAACCGCTAAGTCCTATACCAACATCATCTATGTTTTGATAGAGCAGCTCATCTATGCATCCATTGCCCTTGTATTCCTCATAAATGAGTTGTACAAGCACTTCCATTGCTAAGTTATAGTCGAATACGACCTTCTCGCCTTCAAAGATAGCATCTATGTCGCGCTCGTTTATATACATTCCCTTAGCTTGCTTACTATCTCCCTGCATGACATTGATATCTCTAAGTCTGTTCAGCTTATACTTCTTGACTAGATAATCGAATGTCCCTGCCCCCTCTGTATCCTGACGATTGTATAAAATGCCAAGGAATTTAACCTGAGTTGGTAGTCTGTAAGGGTTATCCCAAGGGAAAATGTATTTATAGTTTTCAACTGTAATGTTGACACATCCATCTCTGTATTCAGGCATAAACACATTTGCCTGGCCGGTCAGAAGCCGGTGTATGAACTGCTTAACGAACTGGCGCTCCTTAACTGTACCAGCATAGCAGCAACCAATGCTCTGTCTGAGTACCTCTTTTCTCTGTTGCTCCTTACGCCGCTCTTCCTCTGTTCCTGCCTCTGTGGTGTTTAAATACTTCTTGAATGCATTTTCAACATAGTCTCTGAGAGCGTCAAATGTAAATCTTGAAGGGTTTGCAGCTATTTCATCTACAACTAACTGTTTATTCTTTTCTTCTCTTGTCTTTGTTTTCTTGTCCATGTGTGCAACCCTCTCTATTCTTAGTCTTTATACAAATCATCTGATAGTCCGAATGCCTCGCTGCCGTCGTACTCACCATCTTCATTGTCAGGGGTCTCACTAGGACTTTCGTCGGCTTCCTTTTCTAGATTGACTCCGGTATCATCACTTGTGTCGTTTGAATCATCAGAAGTACCGCTGGTATCGCTTGAGTTACCATATCCGTACCCCATGGGGTCTGCGTCATCCTCTGACGCCTGGTCCTCATCATAGTCAAGACCAAGGAAGAAGTCGTCACTTTCCATGTACTCTTTAGTGCTCTGCTTAGCCTGATTCACCATCTCCTGCTCCGCAGTAGCCTCTTTCTCTACTACTCCCTCAATCTTCTCCATGACTTCTCTACTTATTGCCTCAAGCTGGTCAATAACATCATCATGCTTTTTCTTACCTGCTTCGTCCTGGATTGTATCCAGCATATTTCTATTACTGACTGCATCATAAACCAAAGTGTTTAGGTCTATGTAGTATAACTTCTCTCCAGCCATTTTCTTGGCCATGTACTGATATGTCATACTTGAGTAGTTGTAAAATTGCTGTAACACAGTTATACGAGGCTTTTTATCAAGCTCCTGTGGATAAATGTCTGATAGCCTCTTTGTCCAACCATCAAAATAATATTTATCTTGGGGTAGACTTACTATAACCACATCCGCATGCTCCAATATTTGCTGAGAACTACCTGTAAACCCTGCTGATGTGTCTACTATGATATACTTATACCCTTTGCGAGCTATCTTAAAGATTTTTTCAATCTCATAAGCCAACCCAGTTGTAACTGCTATGTTTGATTTACCACTTATTAGTACATCAATATGATTTGTAAGTGTAAATGCATTATTGTAAATGTCCTCTGGACCTCTTAAATTCTCGGATGATGATAAGTCTACTACATCAGCTAGACCGCTCTGCGCTCTCTCTTTAGAGAGATACCAGGCAGCCGTTATGCCTGAGCTATCGTTGCTCATTAGCAAAACTTTCTCATCATTGTTAATATCATGTGATAAGTATGCAGTAAGCATAGCTGCCAGTGTACTGACTCCACCCTGTCTGCTGACTGGTGACCAAACTGCTATGACTCTTCCACTATTCTTAGGACTGGTTACCTCGTACATTTATATTCCTCCATTCTACTGACAATATTACTGTACATTGTCAGTTTGGTCTGTTTCACTTCCTGTCTGCTCTGCTCCATCAGTGCTTTCTGTGGAGTTTTCAGCAGTATCATCTACAATCCCAGTCACATCTTCTACGGTGCCTTCAGTGCCGGTGTTTTCAGCGCTGGTATCTTCAGTCTCTTGCACATCAGATGTGGTCTGACCATCTTCACCCATTTGTTGTCTTAATATTTCCTGTGCTTCTCTTAATTCTTCCTCAGTATACTCTGCACCTGCTCCATCATAGGTTACTATATGCTTAGCCTGTGTAGCAGGGCTTACATACTTACCAGTGTAAATCTGACCCTCTGTATCCTGAGATGCTGCCTGGATTACTGCACTGTTGAGGTTGAGAATCTCTGACTCTGTTAGATTCAGGGTGAGGTCACCAGACTCATTTTTGTCTATAACCTCAACCTTAGAGACCACAATGTAATCATTGTAGCTTGAAACTCCACCATCCTCTGTAAATACTTTCAATCTGATGTCCATGTAGTCCCCAGCTGAAATACCAGGAGTTTCAATGTAATCAATTACATACTGCCGTGTGCTATCAATAACAGGTGTCTCATAAATGGGATTATAACTGTTTACTTCGGTTATCAGGCTGTTAGCTGATATATTCCCTGAAGCCTTTAGCCCAGATATGTCGTCACCAACAGTTAAAAGGTCTGACGAGATTAGACTACTTGGTACGACTACTTCCTCGACCGCACCATCTAAATACTCACCAGACACTATATCTCTAACTGCTCTATATGCTTTCTGCTCGCCAGCTTCCATCTGGACTATGACTTGATTAGTAAACTCCTCTTGATAATAGAAGTTCCAGAAAATAAGGAAAGCAGCCGCCGTTAGCAGAATTGCTATAATTACACCTAATACCACTGCTAATACACTTGTTTTTCCTTTTTTATTCTTAACTACTGCTGAATTTCGCACTCCGTTTATTGCAGGCATTTATAAATCCCTCCGTCTTAAAAATTATGTGTTTGTGCTTTTATATTTTTAATGCTAATCATTTTATATTTCCTCTACCTTCCTTCCCTTAGTTGTATCCTTGTCAAAACCCAATCTTAACTAATTAAAATTAAAATCGTCCTTCTCTAAATTCTATGCCTCATGCTAGGTATTAACTAGAATTACATTATGTATCAACTAGTATGTTTACAGGATGCCCTAAAACCAAGTCTGACTATCTCAGTGTACTAAATTTAGCGAGCACGAAACAACACCCACTAGTTATAACTAGTGGGTGTTGCCTCCTAAGTTAGATGATGTTTACTTGTTTTGCTTGTCCGCCTCATCCCAAAGGTCAATCACAGCCTTTGCAAACTGTGCCTCCTTACCAGTCCATCCGTACAGGAGATTGACACGGTATGCATAGTTGGGAAGAACCATGTCACTATACCCTGCTGTCTGGACACTGAAGACGTTTACCTTGTTGTTCACATAGGCCCTGTAATCCTTGACCAGCTTAAAGACATTGATGTAGATACCAAGTCCATAACTACCCTGGTACTTGTACATCTGCTCCCGGGTCCCGTACAGTCCGCCAGTGCCAGCCTGCTGGTCACTGTAGATGAAGATGTTGTCCCAATGCTGCTTTTCATCAATTGCCCGATTGAAGAACTCCCAAATTCCTCCCTCTGTATCAAGTCCCACATCATTACCGCGAGCCTCGGACATTTCCACAGCCTGCTCAAGGCAACCTCTGTTCTTGTCCACCTTGTAAACCTTAAGCTTGTCCCCGAATACCCCAACGTATCCCTCATCAGAACGCATTGCGGTAATCACAGATGAAAGGTTGTCAATCTCAGCCACGGTGAACTTTCCGTTTTCAGAGGTGAATGCTCCCCAAGCAGAACCACTGTTGTCGGACAGACACATGGTCTTGCCCTTCAATCTGGGCATGTTCTTCACAGCCTCGTCGATGCACTTCTCAAGTGCCTTCAATCCGAGCATACGCTTGGTATCATCCTGCACTCTGTTCTTGACCTCAAGGTATGCACCGTAGTATCTAAAGGGGAACTGCTTGCCATTGGCTACACCCTTCACAAGTGCATTGAGATATTCACCCATGGTTTTGACGCTGGTAACCTCATTGAGGAAGCCCACAAGGTTACGAACCATAGCCATGTGGCCCATCTTGATAGTATGGAAGATTTCCTCCCACTTCATCCCGGAAGCACGGAGCCGCTCCCAGGTATTGGTTTCATCAGTGGGCACAAGCTCGTCATGCATGAGCTTATCAATGGTGCTGCTGTGTGCATGGCAAAGACGAACAGCATTAACCATTCCGATTCCGGTGTTCTTATACTTAAGAACCTCGTAGTCGCTCAGGCTGCTGATATGACGGGCCCAAGCACGCTTGAGAACACTGGGCATATTATGCTTGGAACCGTTGGTGTACAGATAGTACTCCATCTGAGAGATTGCATCATCAGCACGAGACATGACCTGGCTGCTGTAATTGGCAAACTTCCAGGGGTACTTCTGGGTAAACTCCTGACGAGCAGGGTGTGTTGCTGCGAGCACCATAATGATTTGAGGATTCAGACGGATGTTGAACTTATTGCGAAGCTCAACTGCCCACTGAAGGGTCTGCTCAAAATCATAGTCAAGAGCATCCTTAATGCACTCAACCATAACCTGGTCAGTGGTCTTGTTGCCCTTAATGTCCATGATGTGCAGGATATCAGCTTCCTGGAGTTCCTGCATGTTTCGGACCATACAGCCGTACAAGCTCTTGCTCAGGTTAGTACCTGCATCGTTGTCGCGGTAATAGCTTGGCTCACCGAAAATGGAAGATGCTGTCACGAGCTTCATGCGAGTAATGGGGTCAACCTGGTAGCTGTCCCCACCCATGAAGTTCTTATGGGCCTCCGTCATGCGAAGCCCCTCATCGGCCCCGGAGTTCTTAACTGCATTACTAATTCTGCTCATAACGCACCCTCCTTATATGGATACAACAATCTTTTCATTCATACTCCATAATATAAAAATGTACAGCGGTGAGCCTCTTAAACTCACCGCTGTACTATTACTTAATTACAAATTTATATTTTGTTGCTCTAATTCTAAGTTACCCAGCTTATTCTAAGTTGTCTTAAGCCTTAAATGTACTTGGCCTTAAATGAATTGCTCAAATCCATATTAGGATTGAGTATCAGCGATATAAGCCTTGGCTCCTTGTCAAGGACGATGGGACAACCATAATAACAGAAGTCTTGGTCATCTGGCAGTGTATCAGACGGATTCTGTACCCCAGTTGTCCCAGTGAAATGATTGTCATTGAAGAAACCATTCCAGAAATCATCAATGTCATCTGTGCGTTCAGGCGTATTGGGCGTCCCTAATGGATTAAATGGATTTGGCCCAAAGCCTGTGAACCCACTGCCTAAGTCGCTTGACTTGAATTCATTGAACATTCCAGGTGCATCATCGAACCCATCAGCACTGCTCCCCTCAAACTCACAAGCATCATCCACCTCAAACTCAAGGTCATCCCCAAATTCTACGGGCTCATCTGTTTGCTCAGGTTCAACTGCTACCTTTACATTGAGTAATGCAAAGTTTCCTGTATGTAGCTTACAATCACTGTAATATAAATCATTTATACTAGTGTTTACACCACAATTTCCATAAGTAGCGAAGCTATCAATTTCCTTGTTAAACAAGGACTTAACTAAGAACATTTCCGCCTTATTCTGCTCATTACGGCTCACTAGGGCTTCTATGGTAATTCTATCTGAATTTCCTGTGTAATCAGTGCCTGCGCCATCTGAACCCTTGTTGACTAACTTAATAAGATTTATTGCGTGTGCATGTGCCGCTCTAATGTATATTAAGTTAGATATCTTGACATTATCTGTATCATCTATGGCCTTTGATGTTCTTCTAAGCTTACTTAAGATGTCTTCTACTATTAGGTCAGAATCAGAAGGCCCTGTGATGTCAGCATACCTTATAACTGAGTCAAATACTATAGTAGCCTTTAAACCTGTTTTTCTTTCAAGCTTATCAGCTATTTCGTATGCTATGCTTATCAACTCATTGGCCTGTCCGCTCATTTTTGCTAATATGTCTCTCGTGCTATTATTGGTTCCGGGTCTCCTAGGTTCTCCATACATTCTTCCGTATGGAGAGGGTCTAAATGGACTAAACTGACCTATTCCGGCCTTATCCCTATCTCTTTGGTCTTGAATTGCTTGGTTGCTATTAAATGCCATGTTCAGCATGTAGGGCAAATTTATCAGCTCGTCTCCAAAGTGTAATACCTTGTCTTGCTTCCTCATTCTTGATGCCCTGGTACCAGATATCTCGCGTGCGAAATCCCCTGTACTTGCAAGTATTGCTGACACAGCTATGGAGCTTAATGGCATCCCCAAACCAGTGCCAAAGCCAATCTCACTATCATTAGGTCTTAAAACCGTATAGGCTAGACCCACTTGGGCTCCCACTACGAAATTCTCCGAACCCGTGACTGTAACATGGCTGTTCTTAAGAAAATCCTCCAGAAGATCCTTTGTATCCCCAGGGATTCTCTTGATTGCCTCCTGTGCTTCAAGCTGCGTCTTTTTAGTGCTTAAAAACATAGTCTTGGCCTCCTTAATTAAATTGTATTTATTTTAATCCAATGTATATCTTAGCTGCCATTAAGCCAAAATAACATTAAATTAAAACTATCTTTCCTTTAAATATAATGCCTTATTTTAGGTATTTTACCCTATTTCCACTTGCTTATATCTATTCTTTCTTGAGTGCTTTTATTCATAACTAGCATAACTACATCCACATTCGTACCACTCTCTTTAAATGTACCGTGTGGTATACTTGTTAAGCTGCATTTCCGTGATGAAAGGAAGTTGTTAAATAATTTTGTTATTGGCCTATTATAATAAATGCTGTTCTCTGCCAGTAAACTCACTAGTGTTCCACCCGGCTTTAAGAGGTTGTATGCTAGTACGGTGTGTATTATATCACGCTTATTTGAAAATGGTGGGTTCATCACAACCTTATCAAACACCATCTTTGTTATGCTATAGAATTGTTCAAAGGATGTTGCTGTTACATCATATCCTAGTTGTCTTAGGTATACAGCGTTGTCTTTATTCAATTCTATTGCTTTATACCTATTTGTCTTTTTAACTATATTGGATAGTATTGAACCTCTACCAGCTGATGGCTCCAATACTAAGTCAGTTGGTTTTATATCTGCTAAATTAACCATATATTCAGCCAATGCTGATGGTGTTGGATAGAACTGATTTTTTATCTGAAATCTAATGTCATCTGGAATTATGATTTGACCTGCTGACATTATACTATGTATTCTACTTGATATAATGGATGCATCCTCATCAAATTGGAAGCCCCCATATTTCTCTCTCCAGTGCCCTCCTGCATATTCCATGATGTATTTGATTTTATCATACTGTACATCTGTCATTTTAGGTAGCCTTACAATGGTTTCAATTGATATATTACCTAAAATCCTTCGACTTCCCTCATCTATCTTTATATTCACCCTGTGTTTTCCTCCAATTTAAAATGTGTTTTAATATATTGACATTGCACATTCCTCAAAATTAGGGTCATAAAAATAAAAATCCTTTGATATTTTATTGTATAACCGCTCATTGCCTATTCTCTCTAATGTACGTGATTTGGGTATTTTGTACACTTTCATAAGCATCTGAACTACTTCGTCTGCCCTGTATTCCTCATAAACCCTGTGTCCTAGACCTGTTCTATTTGCATAAGATGTGATATATGCTCTAACTGGGATTGTTATTCTATGACCTGTAGCGTTTATGACCAACCTCTCTAGGTTGAACTCGTCTACTGCTATTGCCCCACCCTTTGGACCAGTTAGTATTGCTCCTATTGAGTAGGATGGTCTGTTAGGTAACTCTTTTGATAATATTATTTTCTCAATGCTATACATACCTGGTTGATTGTATATTGTATTCATCGGTTTGTCTCCTTTGTTCCCAAAACTTTATTAGCAGATGTACTGTTCTCTTTAAGCATTAAGTCTTTCTCCACACCCTCATTATTAGGTGATTGTCCTACTCCGAATATTCTTAGCACTCCTGTCATTTTAACATATACATCCTCACCATAGAATGGTTCACTTATGCTGCCTGAACCAAAGAATACTCGCTTTTCTTTCATTTCTCCTACTGTATCAATCAGAACCACCTGTATACGCTCTTTTGTCTCTCCCTCTGGATACATTGGATAAGCTAGGGGTGCTGCATAAAAATGATTACCTAAGTTGTATGGCTTATCCATAGCTGTTCCATCAAATACATATAAGTATAACTTCTTATTATTCCAAAGGAATTGCTCGTACTCAACGTTCTCCTCGCTACCATCAGGCAATTCTATTGCTATGTTTGGTAAACGACAGTCCATCAGCCTTCTAAACTTTGCTTCGTTTGTCTTTAGCCAGCTTATATTCCACCTAATCTTTGTATATCCCCTCATTCCTATTATATTGTCAACCATATCTCGCTTGATTCCTGAAAATCCGCTTTTCTCTAATACATTTATTCCAGATGCCTCCATGTAGTCTACAACTTGAGATGGAAGATAATTCCTAGCTACATCAGATGCTGAAAGCCGTGTGCCTTCATATGAATTGTATATGTATGCTAAAGTCGAGTATAGTGTAAAACCTGGTGTGTTTGAATGCATTGTATGTTGTATATTATCCTTATTTTGTAAGTATTCATCTATTATAGATTGGTCTAATGGATGATTTTCTACATAATCCAATAGCTTGTTACTACTTATTATATGAAATGACTGTGCTAAATGCCCATAATAAACTGTTTTTTCTCCAGCTTGGAACGTTTGTGGTGCTTCGTTGTCAAACAATATTTTGCTTGTGTTACTAGGTATTTTCATTTTATGCTTTTGCAATTTTGTGAATGGCCTGTTATCATCTGGTGGAGGACTTGAGTCTATGACAGTAAATTCCCCCGTATCTTGATTATACTCACTTACAATCATTACATGATTGTATCTAGGTTTATTGTCTATTTCTTTATTTCCTGTGTTGTTGTTTTCTTCATATCTGTCACCTACATCACTATACACTGATAATTTTGTAAATATTACTACTACATTTCCTAAGTTTAATCCACCTCTTAAATTTGTTATTAAATTACTCTGTGTTTTCTTTGATAAGTCATATATGTTTAGTCTGCTATGGTACCCCATGGATTCTAGGAATGCTAATATTGTTTTACTTCTGCTATAATTAAATTTACCGGACAGATTTATTTTTCTAATGCTTTCATCAGTCGGGTCTTTTATATTTCCATTACTGTCTCTATCTATATATTCATACTCATATTTGTTAAGTACCATTCTGGCCATGTCATCACAAGTATAATGTGACCCCTCAAAATAATTTCTGATTGCGGTCATAACTGCTAAGAAGCACCAATCTCTACCTGCTCCGTATTTATCAACCTGCATAACTGGCTGAATTGGTACTGATATTATATTATTTGTTCTGACTACACGAGTTATGTATCTTTCATCTATATAATCCACTAAATCTGTATCTACCTGTATTTCTAACTTATCTATTAGTTGCCTTCTGCTATCTGTTATGCTTATATTTACCTTCATGTATACCCACTCCTATTCAGTATATTATGCTAATCTAATTTTTTGACTAATTCCATATGTTCAGTGTCATATTCGCGCCCATATATGCCTCCTGCTACTCCTTCAAACAGTCTTATTTCGCCTGTTTTGTCTACATCCACATGTATTGATGCCAAACAATTCGAATAGTCTAATTCATCTTTGTTTCTCTCTTTATAATCAAAAAGATACACTGCATATATATTAAGTTCTTTCAAATCATAAGAGTCTTCTGTTGACTTGTATACATATATGGACTTTAAAAAGTCTTTGTCATGATATTTAAAGAAAAATTCTATAGCCAAATTATCTATTTTTCCTATATTTATCTGTCTATTTACATAATATGTAATGTGCTGCGCCGTGTATAATGATATTCCTCCAATCATAATTGATACTATAATTGATATTGATGCCTTGCGTATTTGCCTAATATCTATGGTGCGGGCTGCTTTTTTCCTTTTGTTTTTAATACATATTATGCAAATTGGTGATATTGCTAATGCTGCTACTATATATAATATATATCCTTGGTCCACCCATATTTTATCTTCAAACATATTTAGTAATGACTGGTATTCATCATCATACTTTAATATTGTCTCTAATCCCAAGCATACTACAGACTCTCCATCTATCTCAATGACCGCTGAAATACCATAATCTGATTCAGTATTTTTATATTTTTTATATGTATCATCTTCTATTTCCTCAAGTCTATTTGATGTTAATATAGTTTCAGTTGTCATAATAGCAAATACTATGAATGCTGCTATGAATACTATTCCAGTCTTAGCTAAAAATAATAGTGCTCTTTTTATCCAGCATGATATAATCTCATTATCGGCTGTAAAATCCCCATCTTTCATGCTCCGCACCTTCCAACCACAATTTAAATGTATATTACTTATTACTATTATAAAAATTGGAGGTATCGTAGATATGATTAAATTTCAATTCTAGATGCCTCCTAATTTAAGTTCTATTTAAATTTTTCAATGTAGTTTGACTGTATACCGAATTTTCATAAGCCTAAAAATTAAAAATCTTTGGAAATCAACTCCCTACCCAAGAAAAAATTGAGGGCAATTTTTCTCAATGCTCTAACGACTGTTCTTAAAAATTTTACTTAATGCCTACCAATTTTCAAAACTACCCTCATTTTCCCACTTCACTACTTTAATCTAATAAACCTACCCAAATCCTATACTATATGCTTACCTACCCAAATTTATATGCTTTATGCAACTGCCTTCAATTCTCCGTTTGGGTTAAATAATAGCATTGCTATCTTCTCGCACATAAATGTCGTATATTCCATATCCAGGCTTATCTTTGCTGTTGATTTATACCACACATTGTCTTTTATGGAATTTGTCTCTGTCATGTAGGTATCATGCATGGCTGCTACTATATCCAGTATGTAATTTATGTGGTCACTACTGTTTGAGCATATATTCTTTATGATTTCATCTACATCTTGGTTGCTATCCTGACTAAACTCCTCTGTCACGTGTATTTTAATCTCGTTCCATTGGTTTATAAGGCTGTCTGGTACCTCACCCAGTTGTTCCTCGTGATTTTTTATGTGCTTTTTAAGCAACCTTTCGTATATTGAGTGCTTAGGGTCTGGCATCCTCCTGTTATGTGCATAACAGAAATAATCACAGATGTAGTGCATTATTACCCCAAGTGTAAATGATTTTATAATTGTTGACTCGGATTTATTCACTCTGTTTAACTTTTTTCTGAAACGCTTAATTGTTGCTGTTATGCTATGTGCTGGATATATGCAGTTCAAATCAGGTGCTATACTCCCAAATAAATATGCTGTCCTATTTACTCTCCAGTTCATCTGGCATTGCACATCTTGTAATATCTTGTCTGCCACTATTATATGAGATGCTTTTAACATTTCTTCTACTGCCCCTTTATTATATAATTGTTCAATTTCGTTAAAATAAATTTTAACTAGCCTAATATAAAATTATAGCATGAAAAATAGCACGAAGCTAAAATGCTTCGTGCTATTTCCAGTAAGTATTTATGATTTGACTTGCTCGTTTGCAACCTCTATTGCTTTAAGCATTTGCTCATCTTCAGATATTGGGAGCTTATATAAGATATATTTATCATCTAGTGTTAAATCTATCTCATAGTCTGGCTCTACCCCATTTCCTTCTAGCTCATGCCCTGAAATAGTATAGTATTTTGCTGTGGATAAGGTGATTGTACCACCATTACTCAACCCGTATGTACTGAGTACAGTTCCTTTACCAAAGGTAGTTACCCCAACTATTTTAGCCTTGCCATAATCTTTCATAGCCTGTGCAAATAACTCGCTGGCTGATGCGGTTGCTCCGTTGACAAGAATAGTGAAGTTACCATCTACCTCAGAGCTATCTGAATAATAACTCTTGTTGTCATGTTCTTGCTTTGCCCTGAACTCTACTATCAGTCCCTCAGGTAAACAGTAGTCTAGGCACTCTATCACACTTGATGCTGTGCCTCCTGTATTTCCTCTAAGGTCAATGATATAATCACTAATTCCAACTGATTTAAAGTATTCAATCGCCTCTTTGAATTCTTCATCAGTGTATTCTGTAAAGCTATCTATTGTAATTAGCCCAATGTCAACGCTTGAGTCATACTCTCCTGTATTTATTACTTCATAGTCAACTGAGTTCATTTGGAAGCTCTGCCTTGTTATAACCTCCTCATTGACTTTATCAGTCGGTACTATGCTCATTGAGCCATCTACTTCATCTATTTCATCCTTCTCTGTGTTTTCTTCTACTATCTCTGATGTATCGTCAGTATCTTCTAGTGATAATTCACTATTTTGTATGTGTACGTCCTCTAGCACCCAATCATCTTCAAGCCCCTCTAATTCAGATGCTTTGATGATACTAATTGATACACTTGTACCTTCCTCACCAGCTATGATATCTATTATTGCATCTTTGCCTTCGGTTGCAACGTATTTACCATCAGCAGCTACTATATAATCCCCCTTCTCTATGCCAGCCTTTTCAGCAGGTGAGCCGTTGTAAACCTTAGAAACGTAGAAGCCATGTGTTTCCTCGTAAACTATTTCTACCCCTATGCCTGTTAGCCTCTCATATCGCTCGTCCTCGCTTGTTTCTGACTGTATAGGTGACATATAAAATCCGTATTTATCTCCGAAACTATATGCAAAACTTGAAAGTACTATGTCTTCCATGCCTATATCATCTGCCCGTATCAACTCTGCATCAGTTTCATCTACTATTCCGTCTCCGTTTGCATCGTAATAGAATGTTTCGCTTCCAATGTAATTTTCGTCATATAGTAGCTGTATTTCTTTCATTATTGCTGCTATGGAGTCTATTTCCTCCATATTAGCCCTAAGCGAAAAATAGTATGTCAATCTACCTATTTGATAACTGAGTAGTGCTGCTGCTATGATTCCTCCTAGTATCAGTAACAAATATACCCATTTTACAAATGTTCTAACAGTTGACATAACGGTGCCTTTGGTATCTGAGTTGTCCATGCCATAACCTCCTACTGGTTCTATTTTCTAATTATGCAACCCCCTTTAGTGTTTCCTGTATTCTCTAAATTTCCTATGTTATTCTACATTCTTTAAAATGATAATAAAAATCGTTTTTACATAAAATTAAAGCTGTTCAATCAGCTCTCTAAATTCCTCTAGTTCATCATCATCCAGCTTACCTTCAATTTTTTCCATGAACTCTTCGAATTTTTCCTTGATAGTCTTTTTCCTATGTGTCTTGACCGTATTGTTTGATGAAATCTTTAACACGTCTGCCATGGTACTATTGATGATAACCGGTTTTTCTCCGCAATCCAATGCATCCTGAAGGTCTTCTGTGGACACAACTGGTGTACTTTCTACTCCATATCTGATTACGAAATTTTCTGCTAGCTTATTTGCTAGGTTACTGATGTTACTATCAGCTGACCAAGCTGATACGATGTACTTTACGTCATTCTCATCATCCTCAACAAGCTGTGCTGCCATTTCACAGCATTTATCGGATACACCTGTTAGTACCCTCCACATCTTAGAGGTGTTCCACGAAATATCGAAGTCTCTAAGCAGCTTTCTATCTCTGTCCAACTGAACTGCTGATGGTACAAAATCATATCCATAATGAATATTGTCACTATGACAGATAAACAACCCCTGGGCATAAATGTTGCCTGCCTCTTTTTCAGATGTTAGAACTCTGCCAATATTAGGACATTCAATGCTTTCTACAGTATTCTGAAGGTGTAGGTTTTTGGTCTTGATTGCCTCCCATTCCGACTCGCTTACATTTCCCACAATAATGGAAAGATTATTGTCTTTATATTTTTCCCAAATTTGTTTGCTGTGTACTGTGATAACTGGGACTAGCTCTCCGCTGAACCTACGTGACTTTACCAACCTAGCCTCCCATGTCTCGTTCTTTCCATAATTGCATACCTTAACTGTTTTACCCTCTCTAAGCAGCACCATGAATGCAATCTTATAGCCCTCACCATGCTTACCAAGGGTATTTACATCGTTTGCTTTTGTTGTGCTTCCAAGTAGAAGGCTGCTGGCGTCAAGGCTGGATGATTTATTAGAAATTACTACATCTCCTACACCAGTTTCGCTGCCTTCATCATAAGGAATAAAGCTGAACCCCATTTTATTATCAGGATTAGTTATCTCATTGTCGATTGCATTTTGAAAAAGCTCTCTGAATGCTTCAATATATGTCCAGTCAGGCACATAATTCGTACTGATGGTCAACTCATACTTGCTTGCCATTCCCATTACCTCCATGCTTTATTAAAATAATGGGTACACCTATGTCTCAAGGTGTACCCATGTTGTCTACCTGGCTTACACCAGTTCCTCTAAGATTTCGAAGGGAGGTTTGTCATCAGTTACCTCATAGATGACAAACTCAAGTACCATAGTATCTCCCCCATGATGCATGGCTCCATCCATGTCAGCCCCACTTGCCTCAAGGTCATCATCATCTTCATACTCAGTGACCGATGCAGCAAAGTAATAGGCGTTGTCAGATAACTTGGTAAGACCAGTAAACTGGTACTTGCCGTACACATCGGTGTAGCTTCCAATCTCAATGTTCTTGATTTGCTCGAACGCTCCAATGACATTACAGGCTACGAGTTTTGCAAGCGGAATCGGGCAACTGGTCAAAGAGTTTGATGCTGCCCCCGCGCAATCTTCATCGCTGATAAAATCGGCATAGGACAGCTCAAAAAGCCAGAACTGCTTTGCTCTCAAGAATGGCTCGTTACAAAAGTAATGCTTAATGGTGCCTTCTTTAAGGGTCTCAAGCCCGTGGTGCTCTCTGTCATTGTTCAGCGCCTTGATCATGCTTTTCATATTGCTTTTCAATGTACCGAGCCTAACCATGCTGTACCTCCTAATCTTAGGTTGTATATGTTTTACTTGTTGATTCCCTTAACCTCATGATCTCTAATCATGGCTACACTGTGCTGAATAGCTACCATGATGTCAAAATCGAACTTGGACAGCAGCGCGTCCACACGGTTCAGAGCCTTGATTCTAGCCTCATGGTACTTGTTCAGCATACGAGACTTAGCGATGTTCTTGCCAAGTTCCTCGTCAAAAAGGTCGTCAGGATGGCACTTGGCCACGCCCTTGAAAGAACCAGAAATCTGAGCTGCCTTCTCAATTTCAGCCTTCTGATTGATACCGATAAACTTCGTCTTGCAAGCCTTCTCCAAAAGTCGAAGCACATCGTTCTCGCAGCCATCAATTTCAGTGGTGACGATACCCTTTTCCTTGTCCACAGTATACTTAATCATCCCAAATTCTCCTTTGTAATAAAATTTATAACTATTAAGTTACACCACATAATATCAACTAGTATATAAAATAGTATATTTTTATATCTTATGCTTATATAATAAAAAAGCGGGCTGGCATTTACATGCCAACCCGCTATGTGCTTTTTATTCTGGTTTATTGTTTATAGCACCAAAAGTGCCTGTGCTACTTACTCAACCGTTGTAGTAGTAGTGGTTGTATCCTCAGCTGCTGCGACGCCTTCCTCCACGACACCCTCGGTAACTTCCTCCATGGTAGCATCACCAGTGTCGCTGATTTCTAGGCCGCCCTCAGCTTCTGCATCCTCAGCTGCTCCGCTTTCCTCAGCACCAGCAGCCCCAGAACCTTCCTCAATCTGGGTATCCTCGGTTACACCATTGTCCTCAACTTCATCAGTAGGATTACCACTACCATCAATTGTTACATCAGTGGTGCCCTCATCAGAAGGAACAGTGATACCAGTATTGGAACTTGCTGCATCAGGGTCAACTACAATACTGTCGATGTCAGCCAGACCATCATTGATAGCAGCCATAACATCAGCACTGTTGTCACACATCACAATGCCCATGTAACCGTCGCTGTTAAACACCTCTGCGGCCTCAGCGATTGCCAGCTGCTCGGGCAGGTACTGCTGATAGTTACCAATGATAGTCTCCTTGTAGGTGTTCAGTGCAGTCTCCACAGCTTCCTCCTGACCCTCAACGGGCTTCAGGATAGCCACCATGTAAGCATGGACACTGACGGGGCTGTATGCCACAGCATACTCACTTACCATATCCTCAGTTAGACCCAGAACCGTCAGGTAGTCATTCTCATTGGTGGTGTCAGCAGGGAAATTCTCAATCTGTTCCTCTGTACGACCACTGTCAATAATCATGGCCAGACGCTCATTCTCGGTAGCAACCACAGTTGCATCAGGGTCGCCGATCTCCATACCGGTGCCTTCACTGTCAGTACCCTCAGTGTTCTCAGGGTTTTCGGTGTCGGTCACCTCAGTAGTATTGGACGGAGTTTCGTCCTCAGTCTCATTGTTGCCACAAGCAACAAGAGTAGTCACGCACAGAGCCATGACCATAGCAAGAGCAATAAATTTCTTCATGTGTATACCTCACTTTTCCAAAATAGAAACTTCTTATTTCCAAAATAAAAAGCACTTCTAAATAATTTTATGCCTATTTTATGGATTAACACAATTTAACTATGCTTTAAATATATTCTCAAATTTTCCATCAATCACTTGTGCCTCTCCTATATTTCTCTTTAGCATATCTAGTGCAGCTAAATGTATACTGTTTCCAGCAGTTGATGCACAGTAATGAGATAGAACTATTGGTTTTATCCCCATCTCAAATAAATCCAGTGCTGTTTTCATAACACAACAGTCTGTATCAATACCTGCTATGTATATCTCTGAAATATTACCTTGCCTAATAAACTCTGTCAACCCCTTTGTGCAAGCTGTGTATTTGTCTTTCCGTATTACTATATCCGCCCTTGTTTGCACAAATTGAATTAAGTCTATAGCTGGTTTATTTTGTAATTCATTCCAGCCTAATATGCTGCTGAAGGGTTCACCCCTGTTTATGAATTGTGTTGCTATCAGCATGCCATCGAAGCTCTCTGTTAACTCTTTTAAATCCGGTAGTATGTGCTTTGTTTCGGGTGTTATGAATCCATTTTGGATGTCTATTAGCATTAAGTAGCTCATAAATTCTGCCCACCCTTTTCAGATATTATCTTACTGACTTCAGCTAAAATTTGTTGCTTATCTATCTCACTCCATATGTATCCTAGGTATTCTCTGTGCTCTTTGGCTGCCTTTCCTATTTTGTAACGATAGGAGTTAAGAGCACTTGTACTCTTATCTGATGTGTCTATTATATCTTTAACAGCTGCCGCACAACTTTCAAATACATATGTACTGCCTGTAACAGGGTCTATTGCTTTAACTGGCCTGCTATTGTTGTACATCCACAAAGGTATCTCCCATTTATCTAGTATCTGCTTAATTTTCCATTTAGAGAAACCTACTCTTTTAGCTGCTGTTGGTACGTCAAAGCTTATTACATCCAAAATCACCTGAATTTCATCAATATTGCTGCTATCCCTTATTCTTCTTTCATATATTCCATATTCTTTTAATTGATCTCTTAGAGTTTTCTCGTGTACATTATACATCCTACATATATCTATATATGTATGTGTCTTTATCAATTCAGCCAGAACATCTTTTCCAGGTAGCCTTGACTTTAATAATGGTTGTTTTGGCCTATTTTCCTTTTCTAGCTTATTTTCTGCACATCTTGGGTGCTTTAACTTACATTCACTGCATATAGTTTCATTCTCCTGTAGCCCTTTACCACAAAATCTACACTTATTTCTATTCTGTATCATATTAGATATATCTGTGTAAAGAACATTCTCTTTTATTGTATATGGCTTTCCTTCGTTGTAATTTTTAACATCTAGAATGCATCTTGCTACTACGACTTCTCCATTTATTACTAACAAAAGGTCATCAAGCTTGTTCCATCTGTTTCCATACAATATCTCATGAGTACCACAGGCTGTTCTAACTGAATGCTGAAAAGTGCTTTCTGATACCCCAAATCCCCCTGTATTTCTAAATGCCGCTGTTATTGAATCATGTATTCTTATAGGTGTGAAATCAGGTGAATATTGCACTACTCTAATTTTCCAAGATGATGGACTCTTTCTATTTATGTCAAGTCCGTATGCTCTTGCAATATTAGCTATCTTGGTTAATGAACACCCAAATCTTGATGCTATCTCTGTAGGTGAATATCCATTACTTATCATAAGGAGTACATCCTCATAGCTTATGTACCTACTAGTAGATGCTGCGCCACCAGAATTCATATTATAACCTTTATTATATGAATCGTATAGATTTATATAGTGCTTCTCCCTTTCTGATAATAATTCATTATCACAATTCTCCAATATTTCAACTGTAAATCTATCTGCTCCATACTGTCGTATTGCTTCTTGGATTGATCCCTCTTTAGGTGATATGTATTTAGAATTAGCCATTGCTACATGCTGGCCAAACCTTGCCTTAATCCCTCTTATTGTCTGCCCTATGTAAACCTTTCCTGTGTCTATGCTTGTAATTTTATATATTATGCCCATAATAACCTCCCTTACAAGTGCAATGCTAATATTATTTACTTCTGATATACATTTAACCCCACCTGCCTCAACAGGTGGGGTTAAATGTTCTGGAGCTGGTAGTGGGGTTCGAACCCACGATCGGAATGTCTCCTCCCTCCCGATTACAAGTCGGGCGCTCTACCAACTGAGCTATACCAGCAGGTGTGTGCCTTGGAACACTTTTCCAAATGCCCCAAGGCACTAATGGGATGACAAGGCTACATGGAAGGTGCATCTTTCGATGCTGGTGCCGGTAACAGGAGTCGAACCTGCACACCTTTCGGCACGAGAACCTAAATCTCGCGTGTCTGCCAATTTCACCATACCGGCATGTATAAATTAAATGAACGTATACACGGATTTGAATGTCTAGCCCCATTCAATCTTTCCTCATTCATTTAATTTATACCTCTTATACCCAAATGCCTGTTTTCATGTTTATAAATTTTAATTAAAGTTTGCTACTTTTTCTTCTGCCCTAATGTTATCCGAAATGCCATCTAATGATATAGTAAGTATTGAGTCAGTGTCACAATTATACCAATAAGGTCTGCTATCTACATACCCTCCAAATACTATGACTTCATCATTATATATAACTGTTATTTCTCCAATATTTTCAAGTGCATATCTCATTGCTTTGTCTATTGTGCTATGTCTTAGCAAATAAACCTTGCCTTGAGCAATCTCGCAGGTGAATGCCTCTAAATTTTTATAGTACCTAATTTTGCTTCCTGACTGAACCAACTCACTTGCTCTATGCCTTGCTAATTCGTCTGCCATGTCCTCAACAGATTCAATGTCACAATCTAAAGTTGCTATACCACTGTGTAAAAGAAAATACTGGTCCTCTCCAATTATAGCCTGTGTGTCTACTGATATTGTCTCAAGTGCTTTACTTATTATTGCTTGCTTTAATACTTTTGCAATTAACTCAAAGGTGTCAGTCTCTACTTGTGTTATGTGTGTATTCTCTCCAACTAGTCTAAATAATGTGTTTTCTTTACTCATAATAGTCTCTCCATTCAAACCATAAATAACTCACTTTTTCTTTTGTTAAAACTGTCCTCTATTGAATAATTTGATTATTTTAGAGTATCTATAATTTAAATTAAAGACTTACTTGATGTTATAACTTGACTACCCTCATATATGATGAAATTGAATTGTTTTCACCTTGTTTATCCTTATATTTCACAGCTTTATCCAATTCTCTCTGACTAATACATTTTTATCTGAAATGTTGGTAATTATATTTAACTTGCTATCCATATAAACCCAATTTCCATACACATTGATTAAGTACACATCATCTGCTACTGTTGATTTATATAGTGGAAATGCTTCTTCCAAATTTCTATATGTATTACCGTCATTTCCAATCATGACTTGTTCATCTTCCTGGGTTATTGCCATCTGAACCGGGACTTTACCTATAAGTGGGTATGTTTGCTTTAGTGTTCCAACTGTAACTATCTCTGTACCATCAGCGTACACTCCTGCCCCTTTTCTGTTTCCTATAGCAAATATCCCATTACCTATGTAATCACATAGATTGTATTTAGTACAACCTACTATCTCGTCTCCGTCTAAATCAACAATTCCAGTATAGCTGTATTTTTCATGAGAGTTATAGTTGTATGTTCTAATCATACCGAACCTGAGTAAGTTTTTCTCCACTAGAAAATCGCTGTAGTCTTTCCCAACTATAATTCCGTTTATTCTTAATTTCTTTCGTTTTCTTAAATTTTCCATTGGTCCAAATATATCAAAATCTGTTGTTACTATCTGGACACCATCTATTCCGCTTTCAACTGCCTCATAGCAATCAAAACTGGTGCACTCTTTGTTAAGTATTATGCTTGAATACTTTACTCCCTCTGATTCTTCAAGATATCTAAGCTGATTATAGTTAATAGCATCATACCTGTTATTCATTAGTGCACCTGTAAATAGCTCTCTGTTGGATGCTGCTCCAAATCTTCTGAATAGTATCGAGTATCTGCAAGGTAGAATTATTTCGCCTAATGCGTTCATCAACCCATATCCACCCAGCTTTTTAGCTCTAACTATCCAGCTGTACTCTGTTGCTCTTTTGACATCAAACCAAACCTTATCTGTCTTTCTAAATGGCTCCAGTGTATATACTGTAAATTCTCCGCAGGATTCCTCTATAAATATAAAGTTTTCCCCACCAGGTATAATGCTATTGAAGTGCTTGTTTATGAACTCATAAACTACGTTGTTTTCTTTGTCTACTATACCTATGTCATGCTCTTGCTCAACTAGATATAGCCCTTTACCTAGTCCTACTACGCTTTCATAGCATAATTTCAATAAGTCCTCTATTCTATCATTTCCTGTCATATTTATCAATCCTTATACTATTTCAACTAAACTTCCCTTTACCTGTGCTGTTAGCACTTTAATAATCTTGTCCTGCTCAATCATGGACTGCTTCTCAACTTCCTTGAACCCTTCTTCTGAAATAATACCTCTAATACCTTCGAGCTCTTTTGTGAATGCTGCCTTAATTCTGTCCTCTATCTCATTTACAAGCTGATCGTAGCTTTTATTCTGCTTATCTATAATCATATATGCTGTAGGTGGATTAACTTTAAATAGGTTGCTGCTCATTGTTTCCTCCAATCCCACCAGCTATTAAAAATCAACTATTTAGTTATTATTATCTTTAAGTAGTCTGAAATGTCATAGCTAATGTATCAAGATTTTCTATTATCGTATAGTAGTCTAGATATTCCTGACTCGACTTATCAAATGTATTGTTCACCACATATCTTAAAATGTGAAAATCACCTAATTGTATCGTTGAATACCCAGGAAAATCTAAGTTTGAATAACCATTTGGATAGTACTCAATCACAAATATGGATTGTCCACCCATCATAAATACTATGCTATTTTCGTTTTCTACAGGTGTCAATTCGCTTGTTACTTGAGGTATCATCATGCTAACTTTTAAATTTCTGTTTTCATATCTTGTGAAAGATGGCTCTGATTGTTCATCGGTGTTATCCGAATTGTCATCAGCTTGTTCAGCTATATCAGATGGTATTTGCTCATTTATATCTGTGCTATCCTCATCAATATCTTGTTGAGGTCTCTCTTCTTCTTGTGTATTTTCATAATCAGATGGATTTATATTACCTATTGCATCAGTCAACATATCTTCGTTACTTGATGATTCATTTTCTCCATCCGATTCATTGCTATCATCTTTGATTACTCTATCTACGCTTTTCATAGATGCTAGGTTTATACCCAGGTCTGTCATTGCATCGCTTTCGGAACGAAAACTGTTAAATCTTATAGAGTATGCTGTATTGTCAATCTTCATGTTTACACTGGCATAATTATCACCCTCAATTGCTTTGTATCTAACCCAAATTCTTCCGTCCTCGCTCTCATATTCATTGTCTATATCGTATTCAAGATAATCTCCATTAAGGTCGACTGGATAATCAATCCACTCAGCTGCTCTAAATGTCAGTCTATCTGTGACTATCTCAACCATAGTGTTCATATAACTTTTCATGCTTTGTACCTCGCCATTTCCAACTATGGCTGGCACCTGAAACTCAAAGTCTACACTGTCCTCCAATTGAGATAATGAGCTGTACTCGTTAGTTGGGTTCCCTGGCCTGTTAAACAGCGATCCACCCTCTGAAAATCCTAAGATATATATAATTCCAAAAAGTAGTATTGCAAAAGATGCCACTGCTACTAGCTTAATCTTCATGTCCTTCACCTTCTAATTCCTTAATTTAAGTTTTTAATTTATATTTCATATAATAATGACAGCTCTAATGACAGCTAAAACTCTGTTAATGGTTTGCCCATTTATAATTGTCATAATGACGAGCATTGGGTGTATTTCACCTCTAGTGTAAAGATGAAATACACCCAATGCTTAAACTTCATTATTTTTAACTAGTTATCACAAACACAACTAGTTATTTTGCACCTTGCATTGCTCTAAAGTTAATCTATGTTAGATAGTGAAATCTTAAAGTCTCCTGGAAGTGATATGAAACTCCAGTGCTTGTAGTTTTTATTAACTATATTGTATATTATGCGCTCTGAACAACCTGACTTTGTCTTTGCCACACTTATACGTGATTTACCAGCAAACTGCCTTATTGGTCTAAATGAAATATCATCGCCTAATATTCTTGCCTTTAAGACTAATAGTATTACATCATGCAGTTCGTTGGATGTATATCTCCTTATCTTTGATGATGCAAATGATTCTTTATTTGCTAACAACCTTAATCCGTTTGCGTAGTCATCATAAATCAGGTTCTCTATCACTATCTCGTTGCACATTCCTAATGGAGCTGATGCTGACTTACTTCTTGGCTCAACAATCTTTATAACGCTTGTACTCAATGCTTTAAGTGGTGCATAAAATAATTCAACTATTTCGTGGTGTATTGGATTCTTTTCATTAGAGTTTGCTATACCCTTTATTCTGGACTCTATTATTTTATATAGGTCGTCCATAGCTTTTGCCATTGCATCTACATCTTGTCTTGACTTACACATGGAGTCTATTGTAGTTTGTAATGACACATTAAATATAGTCACCCTCCAGTTATCTCCTAGGGAACGTATTGCTAATTCATCCAATCGCTTTTGCAGTTTTAACACTTGACCTTGCGCATTTTGGTCTGTATTTACATTAAAATCTGAAAAGTCTATTGAAAGGTCTCTCAAGTCCTTTGCTATTGTGTATGCAACTAAATGAAAGTTGCTGCTAAACTGCTCCTGCTGATTTTGAGCATTTCCAAGTGTGCCAAGGGGTATCACATAGCCTATTGGAAAGTTATCTATGCTTAATGGGTTATTTCTAGCTGCTTCTTCTAGCTTAACCATGTTTATATTTACTTTTGTTGATAACTCATTAGTTTCTATTGCACCTGCACTTGTTGTAACCTTCATCCTTTAATCTCTCCTTATGTATATTTAAGTCGGCTGGTCGTTATGAAATATTTCTTCAGGGTCATCTGCATTATTAAAACGTAGCTTTACTCTCATGGCCACTGCCAAATCTTTATAAACCTCTGATGTTCTTATTTTATTTGTGCCTGACAGCACAGCTTTTTTCATTGCCCTTTCTACTAAACCTTGAATTTCATAGTAGCTTAACTTTGCATATTGCCCTGCCCTTCTAGCTACTATGTTTTCAGTAGTTGAGTCTACATCGTCTATTATTTCAAATTTAGGGAATATAAATTTCTTAATTGCATCTTTTATATCTAGCTCTGGCCTCCTAAATTCTAGCTTCATGTTCATACGTCTTTCAAAAGCTGGGTCTATCTTGAATAGGAGGTTTGTTGCTGCTATGAATATGTTAAATGGGCTCATCTGGTCTAACTGCTGGAATAAGCTGTTTGTTGCCCTACGAACCTGTGCTGTGTCTCCATAATCCATGTTATATCTTGACATTGTAATTGAGTCACACTCATCAAGAAATATTATACAATTTTTCTTTTGCTCAGCTATACTAAATATAGCTGCCATATTTTGTGCCACTGAATTGTCCGCAAGTGCCTTTGCTATGTCAATATACAGCATTGTGTATTTCAATCTATTACTCAATGCTTTGGCTAAAAATGTTTTTCCAGTACCAGATGCCCCATAGAACAACAATCTGTTCATTGGGTATAGCCCATACTCCATGAGCTTGTCTCTATTCTCCACCTCATTAAGGAATATTCTCACTTTTTCCTTGTTTTCATCACTCAATATAACTGAAGACAACTCTATATTTGTGTCAACTTTCATAAGAAAGTTGCTTAACTCATCTACAGCCATTTAATCAACTCCTAATGTTTTCCAAATCTTAAATAAATATTATTTGTTCCCCTTACTTCTGAATGCAAAAATAAACGCCTCCAACTTGTAGTTTGAGGCGTTTATTTTTGAATCCATCTGAATTTTTACTTAAACGAAGAGTGCTGAGTTTACTACAAGTGGTATCACCATTAGTGCCACAAGTATTAAGCATATTACTCGTGTTACAGTTTTGCTGTCTATTTTCTTATGTTTCTTTTTATTCATTGTCTTTATTTCCTCCTAAGTGATTATACTGTTTAATACTGTATTTGCCCTAACTCTAAAAATGTTAATTGTATTAACTTTAACTACAATAGCAGCTATTCTAATTGCTTCATCTCTATATTCTGGATGCCTCAATATAGTTTTTACTGCATCAGTTATTAGTCTGTCTCGTTCAGCCTTACTATCCAATGCATGGTCAAAATCATACAACGGTGCCATATCTAAGTATGCCCCAGTGTTAGAATCTCTTAGCCACCCAAAATTTCCGGCATGCCTATCTCCATTTCCGAAGATTGCATCCATTATTATCATTTGTATTCCCTTAACCCCAAATAGTCCTACGATTGTTTCCTCATCAAATTCATCAGGGTCTACTCTTCCAGATTGGTCTGCCTGCTCAAGCATAATCCTGTCAGATGTTATATTGTAAACCTGAACACAGTTATTAGCTTTGTCTATCTCAGCTCTAGCTGCTTGAATACCACATAACCTGCATACTCTTGAGCACTCCGCCTCTATGAATGTCTCGCTACCATATTTACATAGTATACTGCTATTTATCCATTGTTTTGATATATAGCCAGGTACATACAGGGTTGGTATTGCCCCACCCGTGTAAACTCCTGTGCCTTTCCAAAAGTCTACGTAGTATGGGCTAAGCTGCTCAAATGTACGGGTGTCATTACTCTCCTTTATCCAGTAACAATCACTTAAGCCAAATGCATGCGTTTCCCTATTTATTGTCACCCGATTCCCTTGCCCAAAGGTTATCCCCTTTAATTGCCGTGCTAACGAATTAGTATTAGATGAATATCTTAGCTTTAGCCATGTTTTGAATGCATTTTTATCTTGACTGTACACTTGCATATAGCCAGGTAATAAGTTATTGCATAATACTTTATGATTGTCTATATCATACACTGGTACATTCTTACACATCAATATACTCATCTATTATTCACCACCTAACTACATTTAAGTGATTATCATTCGTTTAGCTCTGCTCCACAATAAGGACATTCGACTGAGTCTACATTTATCCTATGATCACATTCTGGGCACATTATTGTACCAGTTATATGTGTTGTGTCCTGCATTTCACCACAAAGAGGACAAACTGTGTCTGTAAGTGCTAACTCAATGCCGCAGTTTGTACACATTTTAGTTCCGTATCTTAATGGTATGACTGCTACTAATGCAAAAACAAGCAATGATGCTATTATTGCTATAATGTTATGCTTAGCAAATATCTTGAGCACTACAAACACTACAACTGCGCATACTAATGCTATGGGTATGGTATGCTCGTATATTGATGTTATAAGTAAATTTTGTGTAGCATCCATAGTATATTCACCGTTTATGTATAACCCTGGTAGCTATTATAGGCTACCAGGGTTAGTTTATTTATCCAACTGTTGCTTTTATAGCGTCAATTACCTGTTTGCTCTCGGATACTTGACGTGAAAAACTCTCTTTCAGCTTTTCATAGGCTGGTATCCCCTCGAGCTGACAAACGTCTCCGAGGATTTCGTTGACTGCTACGTTATTGGCATCCATCTGCTCTATTGCTGTCTCAATGGGTACTCGCCTGTAAACTGTTTTCTTCCCTTTCTCGTCTACCTCAAGTGCCCATAGCTTGTTTACTAACAGATTAAAATAGTATGGATTGCTCCACTTGCCATTTCTACTGGTCTTTATATATGCAAATAGTGCTTTATTATGCAATATCTTGAGACGGATTTGCTCGATGCAGTCCTCATAATCCTGCTCATTGTCAATGCTGAACTTGGGAGCGTTACGCTGGTCTCCGAGGCTGTTTGAGGTGTCCTCAATGGTTATTGCCCCATCGTAGCCTCGTATAACCTCTTCCTCAATCATGCTCACAATCTCATCTATACTTGATACTTTTATTCTCCTGTCATATCTAACAATCTTTATGCTCAAGGCTGACCTCCTAATTTTCCATCTAGTTATTTATTAGCCTTATATATTATATTCTTATTATACCCACTTTATACCACCATAATACATAAAAGTTTAATTTATTTAATATTTAAGTATATCTGGCCTGGTATCCTAAAAAATCTCATGTATTCATTTCTATCTATGCATTGTTCATGTTTAAAAGATGCTATTTCTGCATCTGATAGAGTTAATTCCGTTCCATGCTTGCGACATTTACACAGCTTGAACAGTTTTCCGTCTCTGTCTACAAATGCGTCTTTAAAAACTATTAAGTCCTTATCTGGAATTATCTCCAGCCTCTTAGTGCTCTGTGCATCAAATTTAAATATGCTTGGATAATCCTCCTCAAGTGATAACATATCACTGAGTAAACTGTCCTCCATATCCATCGTTGTTGATATAAACTGCAGTGTGTTTTCTACTTGCTTCCCTGCTGCCTCACAGGTATCGTGCATGGAACAATAATCGCACAATGACTTTTCCCTAACACCACTGTAAAAATCCGCAACTGTCATGTCTGATATGTTTAGTTCTGCCTTTTTACCTTGATGCCTATACAATGCAACCAATGGGCATTGTAATTTTACCTTAAATTTTGCTACACTAGTAATATGCTGTCTACCACATATTGGACAATAGTTCCTCCTGTTTATTACATCACCTAAAGGAACTCCGATTTGAGTATGAAGCTCATTTGGTGGTATGTAACTAACCTTAGCACCTGAGCTATCCTTATTACTAATTTGAGCTACATAAGATTCTAGTTTTGTATTCCTTTTATTCTGCAGGCATACTAGATTGCACATTATGTATCCATTCTCATCATAGTAGATATCATCTATGGACTGGCCGTTAAACACCTTTCCGAGGTATTCTTGCTTTAGTTCCTCTAGTGATACTCCTTCTTTTGATGCGCATCTACTACATACTAACAGCTTCTCTTTATTTTTAGATGATTTTATCACACTGTAATTTCGTGTTTCCTCTGCTCCACATTTAGCACACTGAAGTATGCATGTATTATTACTGGTGTCTATACTCATCACCCGTATGCCATTTTTCAGCACACTACCTAGCTTTTTATCAGTCTGGCTTGTAGGAAGCCTTGTCCCTTCCTCTAATTTCTGCCCTTCACTAATTATTTCTACGAGTCTGCTATTATCTGTTCGTTTATTTTGTACTGAATTTGTTTGTACTTTGTCGCTTTGTACCTTAACAGATTTAGAACAGTATGGACACACTATATTTCCTTGTCTTAAATCTATAAGCTTGATTTTAAAAGTTCTCTTACAACGAGTATGTACTACATCCACGAGCTTATTTTGATAATTGTCCCCACGTAACTCGTCAGGGTTTTGTGTGCTAACAGCCGAACTCAGTATAAACTGATTGTTCTTTGGTAATACCTCTCCGGGCTTTAAATTACCCATAGCTCTGCAATGAAGGCAGCTGACTTTGTGACCTAGCTTAATCTCTGTCAACTCGTCAGAGTTTGGTTCCCACCTGTATCCGCATCTTTTGCATACTAGGTATTTTCCATTATACTCAGTTAGTCCAAACTTAATAGGCATGTTATTCACCCCTTTATTATAATTTAACCTTTTGTCTTGCTGTTTTTAGCTTTTCAGGCTGTGGTAATATCAAACTCTTAATAACCCTCTTGTCTATCCCACTAATTGATAGGCAAAACTCTGTATCCAATACTATATCTATCTTGTTCTCAGTGCACATATCATCTATTCTCTTAAGCATAGACTCAAGTGTTTCCTTCTTACCTAATGAACGCCCTATACTATAAATGTAATATATAGGTGCTCTACGGTTAAAGTACCAGAACTTTATCATCCCATCATCTAATGGAAGTGTATCTAGGCACATTCCACAGAATCTATAAAACTGATAAACTGCATTGTTCTGGTGCTCCTGCTGGTCACAATTATCTACAAATGTTTTTATCTTTTCTAGTACCGTTTGTCTTTGGCTATCTATAGCTCTCTGCTCTAATTCAGATGACGCGTTTACCAGGTCTATTATTAAGGGCTTGTTATCATCCCTTACTGAGATGCATCTTCCTATCTGCTGATAGTATATTATCTCTGAACCAGTTGCTCGCATTGTTATTATACCTGTCACTTTTCCAACATGGTATCCCATGTTAAGCATATCAATGCTATGTATAATGTCTATTGTGCAACTCCCAGAGTCAGGATTCTGTTTAATCTCTGTGTCTCTCTTACTTATTATTGACACATCATCTATTGGTATGCCTGCCTTTTCTATAGCTGCTATTTTAGATGTAATACAAAATGAGTTTATGTGTTTATACCCAAACTCATCGTTACATAATGCTTTTTTCACAGCATTGTTTATTTTAGCGTAATTCTCAACAAGTGATTTTGAATCAGAATGGAATGCTAATAGCCTTATGTACTCATGGTCTACTAATGAATCATGTGCTACATTGTCTACTCCCTCTGATATTACCAAATCAATTGGCTTTATAAAATCTAAAATCCTGTCTAGCTCATCTTCTATATCAGAGTCTTTCTCAAAGTTACCTGTACCTTTTATCTTTTTGGCTTTGTTCTGCTCTCTAATTTTTGATAATGCTACCTGCTTAGCTTCCTCTTTATCTAGCATACCTCTAATTAGGTATGGTCTTTGCATTATTCCAAAGCTCCAGCATAAATCTAATCCAAAGTCTCCAATACGTGCTGACTTCTCGTCTCCATGTGTATAATAAAATACCTCTTGCTCTATATCTACCTTTGTATCAGTTCTCAAAGGAGTAGCAGTTGCTCCAAGCACATGTAGCCTTTTAGACTTTAGCCCTTCCTCTGTTAAAGAATGTATATCCGGCCAATAGCTTAAGAAACCCTCTGCACCAGCCCTATGTGCCTCATCAAGTATAAGAAGGTCAATATTATTAAAGCGTTTCTTCATCCAATTTTTACGATACTCTGCTTGTTTTGTGTCTGTCATTTTATCCCATGACTGCTTTAAGGCTTCTTTCTCACTTGCTGTCATCTTAGACCATGGTTTGTTTCCCATAAACCTGTATGCATTTGTGTAGTCCTCCAACATTTTGTCATAGGTACAAAATTCTATATAAGGTAGACTGTTATCTGTCTCTTTCTCGTCTAAAGTTGCTGCAAACTTTAATTCACCAGGTTTATGATAGCTCTCAAAGATAGACTGCCTAATCACCTCGATTGGATACAAATACAATACGTTTTCATATCCGCATCTCTTAGCTAATTCTATCATAATATGTGTCTTTCCAAAACCAGTCGGTCTTACCATCAATGCTATTTGGTGACTTTTAAGTTTATCAACCAATTCTGCTATGGTGCCTTCTTGTGCCATACTAAGCTTTGTCCATCTGTCGTCTGCCCTAACAATATTATACCTGGTTGCCATATATAAATCACTCCTGACATTTAGATTTATTAAAAATCTTTTCTTTATTGTCAATAGTGTCTATATTATAGTAACCAGGTATATTAGGAATAGTAATATAAATGCCTTTATTCTATGAACATGGAGTTATGATATGCTGTAAATCCAAGTGCCTCTGCCTCTTCCAGAATACTTACTGAGTCATCTACAATAACCATCTTGCTGGGTGGTATTGTGCCTTTAAATCTTCTTTCGTATATCGCCTGCATTAACTTGGCCTTGTATTCATCTTTTCTAACGAAGAGAAAATTATCAGTCAGGAAGCTTGGATACCACTTATGTATGAACCCTTTCTTAGCCTCGAGTTCAAAGGATGTTGCAGCCGTTGTTAACCCAAAGATGCTTCTTGCATCAAGAGATGATATTATGTCTCTAAATGTCTTTGGAGCCACTAAATGATTGTATATATCATAATTTACCATGTCAATTAAAGTGTTTTCTGACAGTCCCTTTTCCTCTCTTTCAGGAAGAGTCCTGTATGACACAGCATTTGCTATATAATCCTCTTGCTTTATATTTGTTTTATCCCTGGTTGCTCTATAAGGTGCTAGTACACCATCAAAATCAAAAAAGACTATACAACCACCAAGATTTGGTATATTACTCTGCATTTGGGCTGTTAATCCTCCTTACCTGCTTTAAAATTGTATATTGGACGTAATATAGAGTTTATTTCCACAGTTTCTGTAACACTACTTAAGATTGTCTTAATATCTCTATATGCCATTGGGCACTCATCTAAAGTGCCAGTTGATATAGATGTCGAGTAAACTCCTGCCTCCTTCATTGCCTCTTTATATTCTGACATGCTCACTCTACTCTTTGTTTCTGACCTGCTGTACAATCTTCCAGCCCCGTGAGGCGCTGAGAAGTTCCAGTCCGGATTGCCCTTGCCAGTACAAAGCAGTGTACCATCTCTCATATTGATTGGTATTACCAATCTCTCCCCAACTTGTGCTGATACTGCACCCTTTCTAATTATCATATTATCTGTATCTATATAATTATGTATTGTATCAATTCTATCAACCTCATGCAATTTAGCATTTTTTAAAATTGCCTTTGCTATGGTTGACCTGTTAAGTGCTGCATGTCTTTGAGTAATCCTCATATCGTGTATGTACCTATCTAGCCATTCTCCTGTTAAATATGCTAGTTCATAGGGTACGCTTGGCTCAACTTCTCTATATTCCTTGTCGAACCTTTTTAATTCTTTGTTTATCTCTTTTACACCCTTAGTCTTTTTAATTTCTTCTATGAACTTCTTTCTATGTTCCTCCCTACTTCCTCCATTTACTTCTCTCTTAAGCTCTAAGTATGCTACCTTCTGATAAAAGTCGCATACCTCAATTCCAAGGTGCCTGCTCCCAGTATGAATTAGTAGCCATAACTCACCAGATTGCTCATCTCTATCAATCTCTATGAAATGGTTGCCTCCTCCCAGTGTACCGAGGCTTGCATTGGCTAGCTCTCCCCTATATTTCCCATTGTATTTTCTAAATAAAAGGTCGTCTAGCTCATTATTCACTACCTTAGCCTGCTTATTCGCACTCGCTCCACTTGGCACATATTTCTTGATGATACTATCCAGTGAAGGTAAGTCTATTCTGGTTTCCTTGAGTTTAATTGCCAATACCCCGCAACCTATATCAATACCTACTATGTTAGGTACTACCTTATCATGGATTGTCATAGTCGTTCCAACTGTGCAACCCTTACCTGCGTGGCAGTCTGGCATAAACCTAATTATGCTATCCTTAAATGACTCAATGTTTAATATAGATATAATCTGACTTATTGTAGAATTGTCTATGTTATCTGCATAAACCTTAGCTGTATTATACTTTCCCTCTAACTGTAACATACTATTCACCTGTTTTCATAAATTTCCTGCTGTTTATCCACATATATGCTATTGCCTTTGTTCTACCTGAGAATGCTATGTTCTCATCTCTTATTAGTTTATCTAGTTCATCTGCTGTATACCATTTAGGATCTGTATCCTCATTTGCCTCTATGATATGTTTAGGTTCCCCACTTGCTGTACACACTATCAAAGATGTTTTCATATCAGTGACTGGAGCGCATGTAAAGTCTGCAGGTAGCACATCTATGACTTTATCCAGCTTAAGCCCGGTTTCCTCCTGTAACTCCCTAGCTGCTGCCTGCTCAGGTGTTTCCCCTTCGTCTATAAAACCTGCTACATTGTTATATACATAATCATGCACAGCCATTCTATATTCTCTTAAAAGGAGCATTTTAGTCATAGATGTATCAAATACCAGTAGTATTACTGCATTATTACTGGACCCAATGTTTAGCTCTGACAGCAGCTCATGCTCTCCGCCCTTAAATGTTGTTGTTCCTTGTCTGCTCACCATTTCATATCGCTTTATTACACCTGCATTATTCAAATATTTAAGCACATAAGTACTAAGGTATCTTCCCTTATATGCTCTATGAACTTCTAATAGCTTCACTTTATGTTCACCCTCGTATCTATATTATTTAATGTTACTATAACACTTCTTAAGCACGTCCCAGCTAAACTGCTTGTTGTGCCCAAAAGTGCAACCTATAACTGCTATGTTACCAAGACTTTCTGATGTCTTTAATGTTGGAGTCCATAGATTTGCTATTGTATTATAGCTATTATCCACCCAGTATACCCTACCATCTTCAGCTGTCTCTTTGTATAATTCCTCTATGATGAATGCCTTGTTATCTAAGTCTGCCACCAAACATACTGTTGACTTGTCTCCTAAACCGTTTATAACATCGGATGTAGTCCGCTGAAACATTGAGCTTATATAATCAAATGCCATGTCTATCCCTCCAAAATTAAAAGCCTCTGGTAAATAAAATCTTTTATGCTTTATCATACATAAAAGACCTACCAGAGGCTTAAAAGCTATCTTGATTTAGTTGTTCCATTGTACTACTCCGTTCAGCTAGCTTAATACTATGCACAAAGTGGCAAAGGCAAGACCTGCAAGTACATGCTTGCTAGGTCAAGTCCTTTATCCTACTAAATGTGATTACCGCTCGCTTACATAGAACTCCTGGTCATAAAACACCAGATCATCAATATCATTGATGTTATTCTCAATCTTCATGCTGCTCACCTCCTTATTTTGCTTGCTGGTCTGGATGAAGCCTAACATCCGCATGCTGCCAGTGCCAACCACTGCATCTCCAGTTACCACTTGCATACCTAATTCCCCTTTCCTTGTACTTTTAACAACAAAAGTCCGCGGACTCAACTAAGCCCGCGGACTTATGAGTTATGCCTTTGCTAATCAAAATTTCTTTATATATTCTAACACATTTATACCACTTTGTCAATACCTTTAGCCTAAAATTTCGACAAAAATTTCAACTAGTATTTTATGTGTATTCTTTATCTTTTAAATGAATTAAATATTCCAAATATGCCTCTTCTAGCGTTTTTAGCCATATTATTGCTCGGGTTACTTTGTTTAACACTTTTGGTTGGTTGCTCTGTTGGCTTTTCCTCTTCTCCAATACCAAATCTAGCTAAGTATTCATCAGTTATTATGTTTGCCTTCATGGCCTCTTCTAGAGTTGCTCCAACTGTTCCTCTGTTTGCTATATCCTGCCTTAATATCCAATCCCTGTAATCCTCTATCATTTTGCGGGTATCAGATGTTATTATCTTAGGTGTATCCACTTTTATAAAGGTCTGTACGCCTGAAAGCTCAGGTATCCCTCCAATTACTCTAGATAGCTGAACCCTACCGACATAAGGCTCTCTCATGTAAACCTTTCCGTCTGGTGCTGATACTCCTATGTCTATCTTATGAACTCTATTTGCTAACCCACCATCTAATATTGGTCTATATAATGGAATAGGTGACTTTGTATTCTCATATGCGTTGTATATAACTTCAATGCCTTTACAGGATAATTCTTTTGATAGTACCTTTAATTCATCTGCTCCGATGACTTCAATGCCACCAGGTTTTAATGCCTTACCATGACCATGGATATTGTGAGATGTGTTACCTATGTTTGATATTACATATCCCACAGGGAATCCTTGTATATCAAGCTCTGCTATAAATACAAAATGCGATGTTATACTTATTGTTTTAACTGCTTTGAGCGCAAACCCATTTATGCCTGACGGCCCATTCGTAGTCATCTTTACATTCTGTATTTGCCCTGCACTTGCCATGTTTCCAAATGTAACCCTATCAACATCTATAAAGTCTTTATTGATGTCTGGCATACCCCAATTCAGAATAATTCTATATCCCCACAATACCCCGTCATGGTTTATCCTAGCCAGCACCCTGTATTCCTGCTTGAAGTTTCTGTCTACCGTTGCAAACTTTCTGTCGAACTCTGTAAAATCCATGAATATGCCTCCTAACCAACATTAAATAGAATTTTCTTTACTATCTATATAATGCTGATTAGGAGGCTTAATGTGTATTAGCTCACTGGAGCCATAAGTACCCTACCAGAACCACGATAAACGTTTACAAGTCCTTCACCGGATGCAGCCGAACCAATCAGGCTCTTTCCGGACCGCTCAACTGTAAATTGTAGGCTTGGACTCCATGCGATTGCCATGTTACCATCAATCTTGAGTGTATCATTGTTAAGGTCAATGGCAATCAATTCTTCCTCTGGAACGTCGGATTCCAGAACTGCTACACCCTGACCAATAAGGCATAGGTTGAATAGCCCCTCTCCGCCACCGAGTGCAGATGAAAAGTTGCTACGCATGACTGTTTTGTGCTGTAGAGAAGATTCACACGCAAGGAAAAGCCCATCCTCAAGCACAACTCCACCACCCCAGTCATTCATATCGACAAGAATGATATGCTTATAAGTAGGCTCGAGTGCCACTAAACCATTTCCTCTGTATTCTGGCTTGATGGCTGACTCTCCAGATGCCTTACCTCTGAATGCCTTGCCTACAAGGTCACCTACACCCTGAACACCTGTTGTCATCTGCACATTTCCAACCATCCACTGCATAGCCCCAGCTTGCAGTGTGACACCACACTCAGGTAGATTGCAAACAACCTGTCTCTTACGGACATTCATCATGCTGGAGAAATAAGCTGTTGCTGCTGTCCCAGGGGTCACTGACAAATCCCGCTGATACTCTAGGACCCTAAATGCCCCTTTCTCTTTGACGATTTTAATATCGTCATTGTCCATGTAGTTCTGGATGTTAAACATTGTATCCCTCCATAAATATTATTGCCTAAAACTATAACCCACACTAAATTTAGTGCGGGTTATCTGATGCTGACGACTAGACTTGAACTAGAAACTCCTACCCGTCGGTAGGTGTGTTGCCTATACACCCCGTCAGCATGTAAACAGCGCAGACTGCGCCTTTTGGCTTTCAACTGCGCTGTTTTGGTGAGCTGGCCTTACCCTTTTGCCAGTTACCCCCAGTTAGTTTTCTGGACCGGTCTATCGGCAGGCATGCCTTATTATAATCAGCTGTAGCGCTACCTGATTACTTTTATCTGCACACCGTTTCAGAGGACGGGTCGGGCCTTCCATGGTGCCCATCCCTTGCACTATCCAAGGTCTGTACTTTGTACCGACAGCTAAACTGGACTCACTTTATGTTGGCCTTCACGGATTCGAACCGTTACATGGCTTACGAGGCCATGCAGTCACCCTCTACTCCAGCCATATTTTATTAAGGGTGACGGTTTACCTTCGGACTTACTGCATTACCGCATTTCTCCACCGACAGTCTGCGTTTATTCATCTGCACACATAGTCGAGGCTCGCATTTCCTCCATCAGCCCTAACACTCCAACGTGTTCTCTGGCTGCCTATGTCGACCGTTTTACCTGATACCAATTACAGATCTTGATACCGTTCCCCTACGGCGAAGGCGTGCACTTGAAAAAATTACACACATGGGCTAAGTAGCACTCCTGACTCAGAAGCTATTTTTGTCTCTAATCATCATAGGTTTTCACACCCATGAAGTAGTTTCCATAGCTCCTTTACCCATGCCGACCCTTTTACCTAATAGGAGTTGCAACTCCTATCTTTTCTCCAAGGGCGAAGTCTGCACATTTTAACAAACCCTCGCACCGTCTGCATTTACGGCACTTGAATCGTTTCGTGATTCCTTACGCCTACTAACCCACTTCCGCAACCCGCCTTATGGGGTCCGTTTTCAGGGGAAACGCCCACAACATTAGTGCACGCTGTATCTCTGTAGCTACCATCAGCAAAATGCCTTGGACTTACGCACCTCAAGATACCTTCGGATTAAGCGTTAGGCACCATCTCCATTGATGATGCCCGGTGGAATTACGCCACCCCATGCAGTTCATACTGCAATCGAACCTAGCTTTAGGCTTTCGCCAGCAAATTAAATATCAAATTTAATTTATACCTTTAATATTTAGATGCCTATTTCTAAGCTTATCTAATATTAAAAACCATGTGGTCTGGCTGTCTACGAAGTATCACTTTCGATTTAGATGTACACAAATAAAAGTTATTCATCCCATGCTCCCGAGTAAACTCTATAAACTCTTGAGTGTCCATTTCGATTATAGATATGTTATTTTACCATTGTCTGGCTTTTTCACAACTGTAAATATACAATCACTAAAGCTATCTTTACTTGATTTAATCCTGTTTCCTGTTATTGCTACGCATGTATAGTCACATAACTCTCTGTCTTTACAGGTTTTAAGCTGTATATCTCCGTAGACCTCGCCTGTTTTTCTATTCACATCCCTAGTGTATCTTAAATTTTCAACTCTAAGTAATGGCTTATCATTTAACACGCTTAGTAGTTCATCTGTATCAGTATGTCTAATGTGATATGCAAGCTCGCCATCTCTATTCTGTGTACATACTAATATATCTAGTTTGTTGTTGCCTTCGCCATATCTGTTTACTACATATCTTAATTGTCTCATTTATGCCACTATGTTACTTCCTAGCTCCTCTACACTATTGTATGCCTTATCTGGAACCTCAAAATTGTTTCCGTTCCAGTCCTCTGTTTCGTCGTTTATATTAGCTAGTCCCCAATTGTTTCTATGCAACTCCACCATAAAATTATATGTAGCTGGTGATGCATTTATCATCCTAGTTCTAGTTCTTTCATTACTTAAGCTTCTAATATAAAATTTAAATGCCTCTGCAAAAAATTCATTGTCATTTGTCCTACAGTATCCTGAACTCATTTCAGATAAATTATCTGCCTCTGTGAGATACAGGTTCTCAATTTCATCCCTCATGTCAGGTAACATAAAATAAAGATAATGACCGAATTCATGCACTATTGAACTACCATTCGTTGTGTAAATGCTCTGGCGTGCCTTTGAGCAAAGCCCTATTGCCTTCTGCCTACCTTCCTCTTGGTTTTCCTGGTTATAATTATCAAGGAACTCATCATCTAGTACCAGTGTCCATCCATCAGCTTTAAAGTTATCTCTTATTACCTTTGGTACAGTACTAAGAGTTAAGAAGCAGGAATTTAAATCATAAAAGTCATCATAATACAAATTTACTGTGTCTGCCACCTCTGGCATTTCTTGCTCCCTGCCATCCAGCATAAATCTAACTAAAATAGCTGCTGCCTCAGCACGGTCAATATAGTCTGTTGGCTCGCCATATCCACCGCTCTGTGCCTCAAATCCTCCATAGTTCATGCTCTTTGCTGTATCGTAGGCAATACGAATTAGACTTGATGCTTGACCATCATATAGAGATGAACTGTAAATTCGTGTGCCAGCTGCCATAAATGCCTGCTCATATACATCTGCCCTAGTTATGTAACCTAAAAGTGTATCAGGGTCATGTGCTTTTTGTACTCCCATGTCTGCTAGTTTCTGGTCTAGTCTTGTTATTCTGTCCTTTATACTTGGTGAGCTGAAATCTATATTTTCTATTAGCTCAGGAAACATAGCCCGCGTCACCATTGCCATCCATGTAGCATAAGTAATTTTATTGCCTGGACTAAACTTTCCATCCCCTGTTCCTGCTACAACTCCGAGCTGAGCCAGTACATAAACCTCTTTTCCATATTCATCATCAAATGATATATCAGAGAACTGCGTGCTGTTTGCTCTTAACTCATCTTCGTTATCCATTAAATAACTCAGCTTATTCTTAAATTCGTTTCGTACTCTGTTTATATGCTCATATGAGCCATAATTTATGCCGATGATTTCTCCACCGATTTGTGCTGTACTGCTTGAGCCACTTCCATCTGCTGCAAATGCAACCGATGCCATCATGCCTAGACTGAATGCAATTATCAGCATACCTGCTATCAAGTCATAGGCTACCTTCATCAATAAATTTACTCCGTGTGTTTTATTCATTCTACCTACTTCCTCCACTCAACAAAATATAGTTATTATATAGCCCTATATGTTTTATCACATAGTACTATCTCTGGCATCAATGGGCACCCACCCATACAAATTGCCCTTTTAGTGCATCCATGGCATGATGCTCTGAAGTGCTCTCTGAACTTCTCAAACTCCTTGCTGTTCCATGCCCTTTCAATCATATGTGTTCTAAAGTTTCTTAAGTCTACTCCGTATTTCTGTGCTTGATTGTCAAAACTACAAGGAAGTGCTATCATATCCGGAGTAATATACATGCTCCACCTAGCTGCCTCGCAGGTATCTATGCTAGCTACATCTATATTTGATGTATAATTTAAAAGTCCAGGAACAGTACAACTGTCGAATCCAATCTTAAATTTGAATGACTTCTTATCCACTAAGTTGAAAAATTCCTCAACTTTGCTGTCACCAAATTTTAAAATGTTCTCTCTACTGCCTAAACCCACTGGCTTATGTATCAAGAATATTAAAGCATTGATTCCTTCCAATTTTTCATCGTTCTCCAGCAATTCCAATGCTTTATCTATACTGTTATTACCTAATACATAATGTATATTAGTGGTAACTCCCTCAGCCAATAAACCCTCTATTGCCTTCTTAGTGTAGTCTCCACCATACCAACTGACTGCCACAGCTCCACAATATTCCTTGCTTAGCTTTATTTCTCTCTGTGTTAACTCAAACCCAGAGGTTGTATAATTTGGAACTATGTCATTGTCCCTAGTATATGCTAGTATATTCTCAAAATCTTCATGTTGGTCTGGGTCCCCACAGCCACCCAATGCAACTTGAAAGGTTCTATGTCTGCACTCGTCTATGATTTTTTTATATTCATAGAAGCTCATATTTGCTTTATGTGATATGTCTCCATGCTGATAACACTCAACCCCTGACATCCTGCATTTTCCAGACAAACCGTGAAGGCAGTGCCCCATGATACCTATGTCTATTAGCTCAGGGAACTCTGCCATGAATGGGTCTTCAGATGTTTCTTCCCCGAACTGGGTCAGCACTCCGGTTCTTTTATAGAACCCTGTGTTAGGGTCAAACCAACTCACAAAGTTGTTTGTCTTATCTACCTTCCGTATCACCAAATTCACCTCCCTGTTTTTCTGTTGTTTTTATGGAGCTGACTGCCAATAATGCTATGTATCCTATAAGTGTTGCTATTGCCCATATCATTATTCCTGATGTTAGTTCATCTGAATTAGATGAATTAAGTAACACAACTGTAAAGCCCACAAATGATAAAAGAGGTGTAAATGTTGCAAGTAATATGTACACCTTATCAACTTTACTGTATTTTGGTTCCTTCATACCTTGCTTCCCTTATCCCATGTGTGCACAACTCTTGTTACTTATAACTGACAATGCATACTGTATATCAGATGGAATTAAACAGTTCTCACTGAATACTTCCACATTTCCAAGTGTTAGCATCAATTTTCTGATTTGTGCATTATTAGCTTCCTTTGTCTCTCCCCTGATACTCCTAAGTTTATCATATTCATACCAGGCAGCCGTCTCGAACACTGCATCTTTTTCAGCTGAACCGTCCTTTAGTTCATCTGTCTCGTAATCTATCAGCAATATTGGTGCTTCTTTTACTGTAGCTGGCTTAATTCCTTTCTTGCTTGCCCAATCTAAGTATTCTTTGTAGCTGTAGTTATTTCTCCATGCACCAGGCCCGTTAATATCTGTCATTCTAATCACATCTGATACGCTGTAAGGGTCAATATCAACGGTGTTCTCAATCCAATTATAGAATGCCTCAACCTTTTTACCTGTGCTATGCACCACTATATCATACAGCTTTTCTCTGCTAGCTGGTGTATCTTCATCTATAAACCCGTACTGTATAGCTTTATCGACCACCTGTTTTACATGTCTCTCAAAGTCATCATACAGTTCTAAGATGTACTTATACACATTTTCCACTGTACATGGTCTCAACATCTTGTTATCCTTTGATATGATGAAGCTACTTGAGCTGCTGTTTGTCACAAATCCATTTCTGATTTTCATTTCTTTTCCTCCTGTTGCATTGAACTAGCTGTAGCTAAAACACTCATATTTCCTGCCACTTCATTCATTTTACCATGATTATTTAGGTCTTCTTCTATGCTTTTTAACTTCTTCTTAAATGCCTCGTTCAATACATTGAATGCTGCATCATCAGCCTGCTGTTTACTATCCATAACACCATGTGTTTTAACCTCTCTCAGCATAGCATCTATGTTATTATTTAACTGCATCATCAATCCAGCTATCTGGAAATTATCTAATGAACTGTTTAACAATTTGTTTAGTAGTTTATTTGCCTGTTTTAAAGAGTTTCTAAACATCTTTTCAACTGTCTCGCTTTTAATCTTAAGAGCATTGAACTCATCAATCTTATGCTTAATATCAGATGTTATATCCTCTATAACTGAACCACTACTTATTCCCTCTTGCTCATTTATCTTAACCAAGTTACTCTTTCTTTTTGATTTATTTTCTTTGCTTGCAGTTAAACATACCGGGTATCCCAACTCTTTATCTATGTACTTCCACATGACTAATATGTAGGCAACTGCTATGCTGTTGATGTCATCATATACTTTATTGTGTACACTTCTAATTATATCCTGCTCGTCAGTCAATGAATGAGGCATATAATAATCAAATCCCTTTGCTCTAATCATATTTAATAAGTAAATATGGAACTTGCTATCATGCCTATCCAGTAATATAATGTCATTATAACTTATGTCATAACTCCAGATTGTCTCATATCCCGAATGCATCATTCTTGATACAATTCGTGAATACTTAATTGTGGTGTATACATATCCAATAAATGGTACGATGCTGTATGTAATTAGTATGATGTCACCTAAAAGTATTGATACTGCTCCTACCATTAGTATGTTTACTGTTGATACTATGCAAACCAGCTGTGCCAATCGCAAAGTTGGATAGTATCCCCTCATAAACATCCTCTCTGGCAACATGCTTTGCATGTCTTTCATCCATATAATGCTGTATATCATATACACAGAAGTGATTGAGCAAAATAATACCCTATGTATAGTTGCCTGTATTGGCAATGTACACATAACCAGCCCTAACCAGATGGGAAGTTGAGTGAGAAAAATGCTTATAGCTATTCCTTTGTCTGATAACTTATTTTCCAGCTTAGCTCCCATATTTAGATTGTCATAAAAGCTCCCCATCAGCTGATTTCCAACCCAATGGGTGTACTTTCCAACAGTCCCCAAAGCCTGGTCTATAATATCTGAGATTACAGGGTCCTGTTTAAGTTTTTTAACTTCATTCTCCATTGTTTTACACATACAAACCCCACCATATCTTCAAATTCAATGTCCTTTATCTCTAATGTGTCTATGTTTAATGTAAATCCCAATGTTATTTGCCTATTTGGCAGTGCATTATCAAATTTATATCTTAGGTCTATTCCGTTTTTAAAGATTGGATGTTCTTCTGCTCGAAGGTTTATTAGGTTTCTATTATTTGTCCTGTTAAACTCTCGCTTAGTCTTACCAGCCATAAATCCTAAGTCACAATCTGTACTTATTTTTAACTGTGACAGATTTTTACCAGTTCTGGACTGTACTTCAAGGTATAAGTAGATTGTATAATCTCCAAAGTCAAGTAGTATATCTCTATGCTTTATGTCATCTTCCTCTACTACTTCGCCCTTTTTACACTTTGCCCCTGTTTTTGCTAGAAACTCTGCTAGGTCTTTACCACAGTCTGTTTGAGCCTCTATCATTATTTGAAGTGCTTTTAAATATCTATCTTCTGTTGACTTGCTACTGCTTATTGTTAATCTGGTTTCATCTAAGTTATGCATAAGGTCTAGTAGCTTCACCCTTCTAGCTACTCTATGATTACTTAGACCCTTTATGTAGTCTATATAAGTCTTTCCACTATTTTGATTGCTATTTCTACTTAATGCTAGTATCTCATTAAATAAATTGTTGTTATTACACAGCCTCTGTACTTCTCTAATATATGATGGATGGTCTTCAATTACATCATGCAGCAATGCCACTATGATTTCATCTTCAAATGTTAACTGCTCTGCTAGATGGTATGGATGAAATACATAGGGTACTCCACCTTTATCCACTTGTTCCCTATGTGCTTCCTCACACATTTTAAGTGCAGCTCTAATTCTATCTGTGTATATCATACCTATCACCGCCCATCTATATAAATTATTCTACTCTTTAATATAAACCCGCTATATGTGCTGATAGGCAATAATAAAATAGCCGTGTATGCTACACCATACACGGCTATTTGAGTTTAACTCTGCTCTTTCCAATCCTGAACCATTATCATAAGAGTCATATCCTCAAAATACTTCAAGACCCAACTTGCTATATCATATGCTAAGCTATCAAAGAATGTGCATCTGCCAGTAAAGCCTAGCTTTACTTTGGCTTGTATGTTTTGATACTCAAATTTGTCAAATTCAGTCTCTAAATCGCCTATAAGTGTTTGAATCTGCTCTTTGCTGGGCTCTATGTTACCTGGATAGTACTTTGTGTAATGCTCCTTGAAGGCCTTCATGCTGCCCATGTCTCCCATCCACCAGTCAAGTATAGCATCTGATTCTTTGTCAGGCATATTGGTGGCCATTTCACGCATAAAGTTAATAAGTATTCTCTCTATGGCATGCACTATGTTTTCATGCTCACCGTCCCAGCGCCCCTCAAATCCGTCTGTTGAAAATATGTATCCTGTTCTTTCCATGATAGCTCGTGCTGGTGCTGCTTTTACACTGAATAATACCATGTCTCTAACAAAGGTTTCACCCTGTAATACTCTCATCTTTATGCTCCCTTCGATTTATAATAGATTTCCCATGTCAATATCAGCTGTACCTTTAATTGGGTCAATTTCCATCAATGTATACTTATAATGGTCCTTGCCAAGCGTTGTGTCTCCCTCTGCTCTCTTAAGCTGTGCTTTTGCTACCCCAGGCTTTGTTGTAGCAAATACTTTGTCAGACCTACCTGTTCTAAGATAGTCCATGGTATCATCGTCTGTATCCTGAACTACTATGACATATAACTTTTCCATTTCTATGTCCTCCAATTATTATACTTTGATTGCTCCAAAGTACTTGTTTCCCTTTTCAAAATTATCTGCTTCTTGTCTCTGCAACCCCAATGGTTCTAGCTCAGCTCTGTATTTATCAAGTAACTGGTAAACTTCCCAAATGGGTATGTTTAGTGCATCTCTAATAGCTGATGCCGGATACATCTTCTTTCGTAACTCCATAAATCTACTTGATACACCGGATACCTCGCTTTCCATCTTCATAATAACAGACTTTACTTCAGCTACATTGTCCACTAGTGTTACGTTATTGATGCTGATTTTATTTAGCCTGTCAAGCTGTTCTGCTATGGTGTTTTCTCTAACGCTTGTTCTGGTCTGAAGGTCAAAGATATTATGAATTGTGATATTAGATACAAAGTCAAAGATGACAGGTGTATTTTTGGCACTTACTGAAAAGCACCTACCAATCTGCTGTGCGTAAACTACTGGGCTTTGAGTTGGCCTTAATAGTAGTACTCCAGTTAAATTGTCGATGTGATATCCCTCATTAAGCATATTGATACTTAGTATCACATCAACCGTGCCAGCCACCTCTGGCAATCTCTGCAGCCTGTCCAATGCTTCCTCAGATTTATTTCCGCTTACAATGACTAATGGGTCATTGACCTTGTACTTTGGAAATGCTTTTTTGAACCAATCTGTGACTTCTTCTGTTCTTCTCCTGAGTATCTCCTTTTTAGTAAAGAATACAATAAATCTCATGTATTTAGGCTTTCTGTCCCCGTATACGTTATTCATTGTATCCTGAATGATTGAAGGTGCATTTGTTAATCTGTCTAGAAGCTTCACACTCTCTTGTATGTCTACTCTAATTTTGCTTCGTATCTCGGATGCTGCACCCTTATACTTTTCTAGGAAACTAGAGATTGACTCTCTGTACCCATCAACAGAATAAACGTAAACTGGCTCTTTGATGATTGAATCTTCTATTGCGTTCTCCATTCCGTAGAATGATGTAATACAATTATCGAAGAAGCTATCAATTACATCATAGCCATCCATACGCTTAGGTGTTGCTGTTCCACCAAGGATGTTAATTTCAGATGTATCAATCATATTAAGCAATGCACTGACTGTTGCTTTAACATGGTTTGCTCCCATTTTATGTATCTCATCAAAAATAATTAGGTCAAAGTTGTTTTTAATATAAGCATACAACTTCTCAGGTTCCCTGTAGTATGTACCTATCTTTGCATAGGTAGCCCAAACTACTTTGCTCTCTGGGATGTGCTGCTTTGCCTGGTCTTTCACTGCTCTGCTTGGATAAACATACAAAACTTTCTCATATTTCAAGCTTGATGCTATCCTACTCATGAGGACTGTCTTACCAAAACCTGTTGGCCTGATGACTGCACATTTTCCATGTTTATCCAGCATTTCAACTGTCTCATTGAGAGTATCCTTAAAGCGCTTCTTAAATGTCTGATTGACCATCCTTGGTTTCCTCCTGATTATTTTAATTTTCCTTTATCACTGGGTTCCACTTTCCTGTAGGATTGTTTTTGTCGTAGGCTTCAATAAGGTCTGGTCTGTAATGCTCCACTATCTGACGAGCTGTAACGAGGTCTTGAGACCACTGTACTTTGTAGTAGGCTTTACCATCTAAACCTATGTGGATTAGACTCATATCATTGTTAGATATGGCGGTTATCTCAATGTCAAAACCCTTTTTAAGCCTATTTCTAATAGTCGATTCGTCAATTCCCCAAGCTGTAGAAAGATTCTTTACAGAACCATAAATTGTTCCAAGTATGTTAGTACTTGTAATATCAAACATCAGTGTTCTATGCTGTAGTGCTTCGTCCAAAGATTTTTTACTATGTATTCTGTTAATAAATGTTGGGTAATTTATACCGTAATCCTTTGCTAGTTCCTTTAGATTGTTATAAGTATTACCGCCATATTCCACTATTGTCTTATTTTTTAATGCGATAATATCATCTATAGTTTTACCTCTATGCAAATGATACCCTATATATTCCTCGTTAATGCCAATAGCCATCGCCAGTTGTCTAATACTCTTATACTGTACACCATTATATACTAATTCGTACATAGCTTTGACAGGTGTTGTAAGAGCTCTATCAAGAGTCCATTTAAATTTTCTCATTCTTTTATTAAAAGTAATGTATGGTACACCCCAGTATTCACACATCTCAGTAATAGACTCAAACTTATTTCCAAGATGGTCAGTAACTGCTTTTTTAGCCATCGCTGTGCCTCTCCCTAATAAACGGTTTCCACTCTCCGGTTGGATTATGCTGGTCATAAATCTCTAGCAGCTCTGGTCTACAGTGTGCTATTATTTGACGAGCTGTGACTTCGTCTTTTGACCAATTAACAATGTAATATGCTTTATTATCCAATCCTATGAACTTTAGTCTTGCCCATTTGTCAGTTCCAATTAGATATGCTATATCAAAATCCCAATAAGATTTTATTCTATATGATAATGTGTTCCCATCTATTCCATATGCTTTTGCTAATTTCTGTACAGATTTATACTGTCTCCCTAATATATCTACTAAGTATTCCTTTTCTATTAGTAAGCTTGATATAGGCACATTATCTCTTTTTGCCTTGTAATATGTATTATAGTCTATACCAAGAGAATCACACAATTCCTTTATGGAACTATACCTATTACCTGCATCATCCTCAACCCACTCTATTACTCTTGGTTGCCCACTTGGGGTTTCTATTGCCTCTTTCTTACTCCACCCAGCTTTAATCCGGGCTCTATATACGCTATACTCTATTCCATAATGTCGTGTTAAATCTGCCACTGATTTAAATGTATTACCCAAATGGTCTGTTGCTTCAAGTGACTTTACAGGCCCTGTTAATGCTTCTTTAACACTCTTGCCAGATTGCCTACGTTCAAAATAGCTCCATTTAGATATTCCCCAGTATTTACACATATCTTCTATTGTTTTGAATTTATTTCCTAGATGATCCTGCTGCCTGTAAACTTCTGTTTTTATTTCTCCTTTGGTAAGCGCTTGCTCCAAGCTAAGTCCACGCTGTATCCTATTATAATATGTTTGAAGTTTTACTCCATGGTATCTTACCATGTCAGCAATTGTTTTAAATTCATTTCCCAGATGGTCTTTTACCATAGCCTGTCACCCTTATAATAAGCTGTATATTTAAATATACAAAGTATATTTATTTGCTAAATAAAAAGCGGCAACCCTTAACAGGGCTGCCGCTATCTTGTCTGGGCTTAATCGCCCCAGCAGGTTTATGCTGCCTATCTCAATATAATGAGGCGGCACCCTACACGTAACCTTAAGTTACTCCTTGTTTCCCTATGCCCTCAATCCTCGGGTGCCTAACCTCTGAATGCCCTGCAGCAAATCCAGGGCCCGCCGCTTGCGCCTTTCGGTGCGGTTTCGCCAGCATCGACGATGAGTCTGTCCTTACGCTCCAGAACTGCTCCGCTCGGAGAGAATTTTTCATCTACCCTGCATCCACACAGCTCTCTAATGCTGACTCCATCCCTTGCCTATGTGTCACTCATAGGGAGTCCATTTAAACTCCGCATTTTGACCTGCACCCAAAGGGTGCCAAGCCGTCGTCGGGTGACATTCATCGTAAACAAGGATTCTTTACGCCGGTTTCCTACCCCCGGTCTACCCCGCTTGCTCCACCAGCCTCAAGCTGTTACCAGCCTTCTTGGCCCGGGTTACCGCCGTGCCTGTCTCGTCATTGACACACGCTGGGCCTTAACTCTCGCGCGTACGCGCCTTATGCAATACAGGAACAGTCTCACAATGTGACTACTGCTAGTCCCCCAGGTCATCCTGTATGCTGCAACGGGCATTTCACCCGTGAATCCAGTCCCACCCCTCTGGCATACCCGTGTTAACCGTGCTTTCGTATGATGGCAACCTTTCGGAGCGTTCAGCCTAAGCTTACTAGCTATGTTTAGGAATTACAACCTGTATGAAGCACCACGGCCCAAAATTACTCCCGGCGCCGCACGCCGAATTCATTTCTAAATATACCCTAATTCAATAAACCACTAAACTCTTAGTTGCCCATTGGAACCACCCCCAAGGTTGTTGGCTTAGTCGCCCTTCCCCTTATGCTAACCGTAACTATACTTTGTCATTATAAGAAAACTAAGCAAGTTTAATTAGCCCAAGGGAACCACCTCCAACTAGAATAAGAGTATTATATGCCACGAGTGGCTACTTGAAAACCTCTTATCTCATTTAATTTACACCATATTATACTACAATGTATATTTTTATGTCTGAAATTTTAATAACTAGTCTAAACAATTGTGGTGGTTCATATCAATATTTAAACTAGCTAATCACTTTCAAACTGCCTTAACCCTCTGGTAGCACCATCTTAAAATACCAATGAATTGTGCCTAGTTTGTCTCCAGTATTACCAGAACTTCCTAGATTGCCACTACCAACTTCTACTAGGCTCTCATAACTCTGTAGGTCAGCTTTGGCATCTATATTAAGAACTAATGGGTGCTCATAACCTATTGCTGTGTTAATATCGGGATTGAGACTGCCCTCTATTCTCTGCCCATCTTTTATAATTTATTTTATTTTAAATATGCTTCAACTATAACTAATGTCTAATTAGATGTATCGTGCTGTTTTTATTATGATATCTATACTGTAATACCAGTGTATTGTCTAGTGTCTTAAATGTTATGATATGGTATAAAAATAGGGCAAGGCTGCTATCACCTTGCCCTATTGTATGCCCATAGTATAAGTGCTTACTTCTGCTTACTTCTGCTTACTCCTGGTTGCTCTCTGCCACGGCATCATATCGCTCAGACTGAACACTCAGTCTGTCCATGTAGCACTTGGTAAACCTATCATTGACCACAGACAGCTCCTGCGCCAGCTGCTCAATCTTGCTCCGGATTCGTCCCAGGTCCCTGTTGTACTTCTCAAGGATACGAACCTGGGCAATCTGCTTGCCCTTCTCAAGGTCGAAGGTGTCATGCTCATCACACTCAACGCGAACACGATACTTGTCAGGCATCATGTACGCCTCACTGTGGAAACAAATTTGGTGCGACGACATAGACTCCAACATATTGATGGCGTCAAATGCACAACCCTCAAGCTGCGCCCAGACGTACTTCTTGCCGTCGGTGAAATACTGAATGCCTCTCTTACTCATGTGCTTGTCCTCCATTTTCAAATTCTTTTGTTTTAAATTTCCTAACTTATTAAAAGTTATACCCTATAATATCTAAGTGCATCTTGCATTAGACTAATTCATAATCTCAAGTACATATACGTGATGTGACACACTGTTATAGTTACCGGGTAAAAAACTTTGTGTCTCCACCATAACAACTTACGATTTCGCTCACTACTGGTGAACCTGTGCAATGCACAACTACATCCATGTTATCTGGTATATCCTTTAGTAACCTCTTTAATTCCTTTGCCTTCACTGTTATTTCCTCCTGTACTTTATACCTAGCGCGTCCTTTAAACCTCTGACTGCCATGCTTCCAACTGCTTTTCCCAAGTCTCCATGGGCAGTAGCTCGTACAAGAGTGCTGGCTGTTTCAAATCCTGACTGCCTGTCTCTCTTTGACCTGTTACAAGTTCTGCACATAGGCTGTAGATTCCAGAGGTCGTCTGTTCCGCCATCTCTCTTTGGTATGCGATGGTCTATCTCTATCTGTTCTTTGCTAAACCACCCTCCGCACCTAACGCACCTGTATTTTCCAAATATATTAGGTCTATGTGCTGCGAACCATTTGTCTCTGTACCCCATAATTTTCACCTACCAATGTTAATTATTTAGTGCTTGCTTATTTCAGTACTGCTCTATTGCTCAATGCCTTTACTACTTTCAATGCTATCTCCACATTCTGTATCTTCCATAACTTTTGTGTCTTTACTATTTACATTAGTATTCTTAATTTTACGAAGATATATAAGCTCTGTCGTAATGAATACTACTGAATTTACAAGTGTTACACCAAGTGATAACCAGAAGCACTTAGACCATAATGGCAGTTCTTCTACAGAGATACTGTATGCCAATCCATCTACAACATTTCTAACATCAGTTGTTATAAAAAATTTATATATAATAGCTAATATTAAATAAGCTGTTATTATAACTAGGTTATATGCCACATAAACTGCTTGCCTGTTTTTTGCATCTTCCTTGCTGAACCCCATGTGGACCCCTATGGATAGTAGGATATTAAATATTGTTAGTACTATCAGTGCTGTCCATAGTAATATCTCGTGGGGTATTACTTCTTCCATTAGTACCACCAGCTTTCTCAATGTATATTGCATGTTTTGTGCATGTTTCACATTTATATCCCCGTGCACACATAGTAACGCTATCTAAATAGCAAGTCTCCATCACATCTTCCATAGTTTTTCACCTAATCAATATTGTTTTGTGTTAAAATACTCCTGCCGCTCATCATAAGATATCCCGATTGTCTCCCCTGCTTCAGCTATCATAAGCCACACACCTTTGTCAATCCTGCCAAGGTTGTCGGGGTATTTCTCTAACACCCTGTATATTTTCCCTCTTTTAAATGCTATATAATTCAATGGTGGGTAAGGTCTGAATGTCTTTTTACATTTTAACTTCACTACTGCTTGACTAATTTCAGTATGCATGCCTTCACCCCTATTATGTCTTATTATTTAAATAATTTATTCTTACTCACTTCAATGCCTATTTACAAGTGCTTTAATTATATAATTGTATAAAAATATCAAGTGTACACTTACATGCACACTTGATATTATACTGACTTAACCAGCCACTTTAATTGCTATTTATCAAAGGACTCCAATCCTTGCCTCTGTGTTAAGTGCAATGTTGTCAAGTCTTTTAGCTTCCTCCTGGAAATCACGGATATCAACAAGCCGTGCATATCCTCTACGGATATGACTCACAATGTCAGACAGATAGTATGTCTCTCGACCTGTGACTTTGGCAATGTCAGGATTAGCAGGCTTAAACTCAACCTTGTAGTTCCAATCTTCCCTCTTGTAGTTGTACTCAAAAGGAATGGTCAGAACCTTAAATTTTGTGCTGCCTGTCCCTTTAAACGCAATCCCCAAGCCAGGGATAATAGTGTTGTAACACTCTACTTCATCCACGATTCCGAAGTTTTCAGTGTCCTTGAGAAGAGTTGTCAGCAGGTCATTCTCACGAAGCGCTCCCATATCAGATGGGTCATCTCCGTTCTCAATTGCTTTCTCTTTGCACTTTGCAAGCAGCTCACGAACAGTCATGAAGTTGTAATCGTCGATGCAGATTGTCTCACCATGATACTCGAAGGTGGCCTTTGTGTCACCGTGAGGAAGATCAATCACTTCCTTCTCGTTGTCATTTTCGTCCAGAATAATGATGCAACCTGCATATTTCTTGTAGTAGCAGTTGATGACCTCACCGGACTTCAGGGTATAACTTCTTCTCATAATGGTCTCCTTTCACTTTATGCACTCTAATTCGACCAAATTTCAACTTTTATTTATATCCAATAATATTCAATTGTATAAATCCTAGCCTAGGCTTCACTCTTAAGTGCTTCCAACTGACTTGACTGCCTTTTGAAAGATTTCAACCCTATCTTACGAATCTCCGATATCTTCATATTTCTACCGTATTTAGTCTTAGACTTTGCTGCACACAAAGGACAGCTACAATGTATTTTATTTTTACTGTACTGATGTAAATTATTATAATAAGAAAACTCCCCACCAAGATTGAAGTAAACATGGTCTGAGATGTATTTCTTCCTAATTGCCTTGGTTATATCTTTATGCCTGCGCTGTGCTCTCTTTGTCCTGTTTAATTTCCTACTTGTTGACTCTCTTAATGTTTTAGGTGCCTCTACCATATCAATATCTGAAATATCCTTAAAATACCTTCTGTATCCACAATCTGAACAAGTTAACCTAACTCCTTCATCACTGAACCTCTCATCATGAATATAAGTGTTAATACTTCCGCAATCAGGACAAATTGCTACCTTCATAGACTTTCCTCCAGTCCAAATTAACTTAAATTCTACTCTATAATATTATCCTGCCTTTCTATTGATTTTAGTATTTTTGTTGAACCATTGTCCTCCACTATTTCGTATTGTTCATACAGTACATCTTCGTCAGCTTTCTTTTCTACTATGACTTTGTAAACTGTGTACCCAGATTGTGTACTATATGTTATAACCATTAAACACATCGTTACTACAAGTGCTGCTACTGGTAGTATTGTGATTAAATACTTTTTACTGCTGCTTGATATTGCAATAACAAGGGCTGCTACTATAAATGCACCAAGTATAACAATTGCGCAAACTTTCAAGACAAGTATACACTCTCTAAATGCATACTGCCCTGTTAAATCCTGTATGATTGTTACTCCAGGTATTAACTCACCCATCTCTATGTTCCTTCCTTAATTCTATGTTTAACACTCACATCTTAGAAAAGCTTATAAATTTTCATTTTCCCACCTTAATATCAAACTGGTTACTCTTTGGTAGGCTGTAGGGTCTTCCTCTGTATATTACTATAGGAGCATAGTATAAAAATTCTGGTGAATATACTCTATCATACCTCTCCCGTACATTTAAATAATTTTCATAGCTAATGTAAGATTTTATATAGCCGTCTATGTGTTTGGCCATGTCTTCTTTGCTTCTTCTGCAGAGTATCTCGTCTAATTCCCTGTTATTTGCTACATACAGTAATCTTGTATCAATCCAAGATGTTGAAATCCTAAAATACTCATCAAACCCCATCATTGTATCTTTGTCATTCGATAGGTAAACACATCCACCACGCAGTTTCCTTCCTGCCCTGTTATTTATCAGCGTGTCCAATTCTTGTGTCACCGTGTCTTTATTAGCATCAGGTAGAATCAAACCCTGTTTTTTAATTGTCTTGTAATATTGACTGTACGTGCCATGATATAACCACATGCATAATTCCATCCTCGTCTATGTTTATTTGCTGTTTATTCTCAGGTTTCTTTAGTACCCTCTTTTTTCTTTTATGCTATTTACATAATCTATATGTTTTTGTCTATTCATATAACTGTTTGTATCAATTTTATCTATGCGTTGTATTGCTGCTATTACTTGTCTTTCACCTAATATCTGTGTTGTGAAGCCAGCTATATATGAATATAAGGAGTCTATCTGAAAACAAAATGGACAATTAACATTCATTAAGTTTACTTCAGGATTAGTGAATACTATTACCCCAGACATGAATTTTGGCGGTATTCTTGTCTGCTCGACTAAATTCTTTATATGTCCTGCATTTTGTAATACTGGGCTATAAAACTTAAACCTGCCCGTCCTAGGTAGAACTTGTGTCCATACTTGTCCATAACAGTCACCAAATATCATTCCCTTATGATTTTTAGTTTCAACTATGAATATACCAAATGGGCTGACTATTATATGGTCTATTTGGGTGCTCCCACGCTTTGTTTGTAGTAGCACATCATCCATAACATGATAACATTCTGGTAAACTCTTTAATATTGATGATAGCTTTAATTCTCCTGTGTCTCCTGTTACCTTTGCCTGGTATCCTCCAGATGTCTCCATGTTTTTCTGCATCATTTGCTCGGCTATCATATCACTGCTCATACCATATAGCCCATTATAATCATCCCACATTATGCTCACCTCCCAGATTTCTCTGTGTTTATATTATTTTTAGCTTGTATTTTCTTTGCTTTTATCCGCTTTACTATCCACCAAATTCCCCAGCTGAAGCAACAAATTACTAGCAGTATACCAGCAAATATTGCATACAATGCATATGCTAGCCCATCCCAACCAGTTGTTAGTGCACATAGCACCATAAAAACTACTGATACTACTGCCAATACTGAAATTGGTAGTAGCCTAATTATTTTACTTTTAACCTTAAAGCATAGTATTAGTTGAATTAACAATGTTGCTATGATGATTAAGCATGCTATAAGTGTAACTGGGTCTATGCTATATAGCCATTCAGTCATATATACCACGTCCTCTGTTGTCTGTATTGCATAATCAATATTTTATATTTTTATTTCTTTATCTTATAAATGTATAACTCAAATTTGTTCAAATAAAAATGGCTATGATGCGTTTTACTTGCACCATAGCCATTAAACTAGCTTGCCTCGTATTCCCGCTCTACTTTACCTGCTTCTTTTGCCTTATCTGTACCATCTGGTTCATCTGACTGCTTGGCTTTCTTTATTAGTACCTCTATTACTTTCTTCTGGTCTGCCTTCGTTATTTCTACCTCCATACCATCCGATATAAAAGTATCACCAACAACTGGTAGCCTGCCTAGCTTATCTATTGCCCAGCCTGATACTGTACTTGCCTCACAGTCTCCCCTGATTTCCATAAGGTCAAAAATGTCAGATACATCAGTATTAGCAGCTACTAAGTAACAACCATCTGCCTGTTTCTTAATTGACTCAACTACCTCGTCATGCTCATCCCAAATTTCTCCGACTATCTCTTCTAAGATGTCCTCCATTGTTACAAGCCCTTCGGTTCCGCCATACTCGTCTACAACGATTGCCATGTGAGCTTTCTTTTTCTGAAGTGTTTTCAGCAGTAAACCTAAGTCTGCATTTGCAGTTGTATAATGAACCTCTGACAAGCACCCCTTTATATCTTCTTGCCCTCTGTACCTAGCTGCAACGAAATCCTTCTCATGGAGTATGCCTACTATATTGTCTATATCTGTATCGTATACAGGAAGCCTTGAATATCCACTCTCAGCAAAGACAGATGCTATTTTATCCATTGATTCGTTATAAGGTATTGCTATGATATCAACCCTTGGCACTAAGATATCTTTAGCTACCAGCTCGCCAAATTCTATTGCAGACTTGATTAGCTCACTCTCATGTTGGTCTAACCCACCTTCATTTTCTGCCTCTGAAACCATTGTCAACAGTTCTTCCTCTGTTATTCCACTGTCTTCAGACGGTTTAAAGATGAGGTTTAGTAATTTCTTCCATTGAGAGAATATAAAATTTAATGGTCTTAGTATAATCAAAAAGATTCTTAAAATTGGTGCAGAGAATAATACAAAGCTTTCTGCATGCTCTTTGGCTAAACTCTTTGGCGATATCTCCCCAAATATCAGCACTACCAATGTTAATACCACTGTTGAAATTGTTGGTCCATAGTCTGCATATAACTTAGTAAACAGTACTGTTCCTACAGTTGATGCTGTTATATTGACTATGTTGTTACCTATCAAAATCGTAGATATTAGCCTATCATAGTCCTCTGATAACTTTAGAACCAAAGATGCCCTGCTGTTTCCATCCTCTGCTTTACTTTTCATTCTTAGCTTGTTAAAAGACGAAAATGCTGTCTCTGTTGCAGAGAAATAAGCCGACATTGTAACTAATGCTATTATTGCTATGATGAGGTATATACTGTCACTGTCCATCTAAAACTTCATAACTCCTTCTTTTCTGTCAGATTGTTAATACTAATGAATTTAAATTACTAAATGTTTCTATTTACTTTCTCTAAGTGATTTTACTGCCAATTCTAGCGCTTTTCCTAAATGTGGTCTTGGACTATACAAACCTCCTTTATTGTATCTTTTTAATTGCTTTTCAAGGATGTCAGCTGCCTGCTCATTTGACATACCTTCAAAAAATTCTTTGTCCATATGTATTATATCATACATATCAACTGTCTTAAAATCTATATCTTTGATAGACTTATACATCTAGTTTGCTCCTATTATGCAAAATAAGTTGACAGTAGTTGATTTACAAGTTTCCCATCTGCCTTGCCCTTGACCTTGGGCATTAACTCCTTCATAATCCTGCCCTTATCCTTAGGAGTAGGTGTTGAGATACCCAAGCTGCTTAGTACCTCATCAATTGTCTGTCTGATTTCAACCTCACTCATTTGCTGTGGCATAAACTCCTCGAGCTTATTTCTCTCATACTCTAGCTCGCTCAGAATATCCGTTCTGTCTGCTGGGCAGGTGTCAATGCTCTCCTTATTCTGCTTGTAGAGCTTGATAATTACCTGCTGCTCCTCTTCCTCTGTTAACTCACTTTTTCTGCTGTCGATGGCCTTGTTCTTGATTGCACACAGAATATTCTGGCACACCTTTCTAAGCTCCTTGTTCCCAGTCCGAAGTGCCTCGTTTGCCTCGATGCTCAGAGTGTATTCAATCTTTCCCATGTTTTAACTTCCTTTCTGTTTAATTTATTTGTCTTGCTGTATGATGCACATTGTAGAATACACCATCATATAGTATAAATCCTACTGCCTCACCCCTACTATTTTTAACTCTGTACAACGCTGTCGACCCTAGCCGCCTCTAGATATTATGGATACTGTCTGCTCACTGCTTACGCTCTTTAATAATTGCTTCAATTACATCAATGTATTTCTGGGGAATATTAAATGTTTTATATAGTTCCTGGTCTGTATAGATATGATCGAATTTACCTGGGATTCTGTTTCCCTGCTCATTAAGGACCGTGGGGGCAGGGACAAATCGGAAACAATCGTCTGTTAAATTTCCAGTTAGCTTACTTTGATTTATAAATAAGAAGAACTGTGTAAACCTCGTTCCTATCCAGGAAAGAAATGAATTGCACTCTTCTATCTTATCAGACTCAAATGCCAGCATGCTTGATGGAGAATGCTCAAACTGAACCTCAGATGATATATCTTCAATTTCCCCTGCGCCTACAAATAAAGTTGGCCTTCTGCTTGTTACAGTTGATAGGGAGCCTCCAGGTGTTTGTGTATTCATCCACACTTGATATCTAGCTTTTCCAAAAGTATTGCTAAATTGGAACCTTGTATAGTCTCCAAGGTACTCTACAAGACTGTTTCCTATATTTACTAAAGATTGTCTTTTAGTTATATCTCGGACCTCTTTCCCATTAAGCTCGGGAAAATATTTAGATACATTTTGTACTACAGCTGTAGCGTGCTTCTCTTTGTCCATTAAAAAATAGGATACGCCATCCACTTGTAGAATGTCAAACATGTCCTTGCAACAAGGATAAAAGCATACATGACTCATGTGGGGAACTAATTGTCTACGAAACTCTCCATAGGATATATTACTAGAGATGCGCTGGTCTGCATCAGCTGTTTGCCACTTAGCAGGAGTTATCATGCAAACATATTTTGTCGATATATCATACCCTAGCTTTACAAAATCTAGGTCCATGCCCCTATTGTATGGTGGATTCCCAATCACCACGTCAAATTTCATATCACCTAGCTCCTTACTTATAATATCTTTTCTATTCTTGCTCTAACGGTTTTTCACCAGTAAAGATTTCTCCATTTGTACTGCTAGGTAATAGCTTCAGTAGCTCTAATTGGCTTTGTACGTAGCTCTCTCCCATACTATTACTCACCTACTACTATGTATAAGAAATGCTTTCCCCATTTAATGTTTATGCAATCTAAGGTATCAAGTGTTCTAACCAACTTTGGCTGGTTTCTTCTTACCTCATTTATACTCTTTACAACACCAGCCTCTACCATAATCTTAGGTAAAAATCTCTCCGATGTAAAGAGTGTTTGCTGTTTTTCGTTGATTTCCCAATCCCTATCGTTTAGTGCTATCAACTCTTTAGGATGCACAAGTGGCTCCCCAACCACCACATTCTGAAATGCCATTTTAATTTCTCCTTTAATTTAACTTTCCCCTATGCTTAATGCTTTATATATTATATAAAATTTTCTATATACTTTATACTAGTATGTCACCCATGAAGTATTGCTTTTATTTGTGAGTTCACTATAAACTCCATGAACTTTATTCTTTCGTCCTCAACATCTATATCCCTGGGTAATCTGTCAAAGTGAAATGGATACATATTTTTCATATTTGATATAAGTTCATCTGTTAATGACATTCTAGCTTGCTTGATGTATCCACCTAATTCTGTCTTTGGTTTTCTATTCTTGAGTAGTTCTTGGTATGCCTGCTCATTTGTCATGTCCTTAATTGACATGAGCGCCCCTAAACTACAATCGTTATCAAATATTGGTGCCATTGTTACTAATTCGAATGTATCGTTGTTTACTATGAACCCGTAATTTCCTCCATGCCTATCAAAGTTTATAATTATGGAGTCCAATAATAACATCTCGCGTAGTGTATTTTTTCCAAAGCTATTTAACAGCTTGTACAGCTCAACTATTGTAATATGCCTGTATTTTGTACTGTCTATTGGCACATACCCGAATTTCTCATTTGTAAATGCCTTACAATATACGTATGGCTTATTAAAGCCACTATCTGTTTTATGTACTGTTATCCCATACCTTACGTAATTATGCAATCCCAGCTGCCTTGCTACTTGGCTTGAGTAGTATTCACAATACGGTCTTAGTCCAGCCTTACTTGTATAGCACTCACCGTCTGTTTTAAATAAGTATATATTCCCGTCTATTCGTTTCCAGCATTTATCTACCGAACCATCTACAGTATAATCGGGTGATGGTGACCTAAGCTGGCCGCCTACATAATTGCAATTAAGTGCTATTTCTGATATAATTCTACTCAACCTATTACTATATGGGCTTATCCTATCCCAAGTAATAGGCTTGTCAGTATTTTGTACCCAGAATGTGTCAGTCATTGATATTGCCTTTGTCACATCTAAATACTCGGGTAGTCCATTTATCTGTGCCTGTTTTAACAACATCATTATGTTATATCTACCTATTGGTGGTACCCTTCCATCTAACCAGTCTGTTACATTTCCTATAAATTCTGGGACTGGTCCTAGTACCTCTGATATAAATACTTTCCGTTGATTTATCTCCAATTTTGCTATTGCTCTATCTTTATTCATTAGTATGTATGCCATTATCTATCACCCAATCTCATCAAAATTATTTGGAAGTATCTGCTCTGTCTCTTTAATTGGAAACTCTGGCATACTGCCTATTTTATCTTCATCAGTGTTACCTTCTCCTAAGTTATAAAAGTCGTCTGGTATTGCTGTTGCTTTCTCTATGTCCTTTATATCTTCTTCCTTTATGTCTTTGAACGCAAGTATTGTATCCATACATACCCTCCTGTTTATTTTTATTTATAAATTATAAAAGCATGCAGACTATGACCTAAATTAAGTACCATTGGCAGCTTAAATATGCTGCCATATAGTAATTGCTTAGGTTATATCTGCATGCTTTATACTGCTATTAAACTGCTCTGTTGTTCCAAGCCTCAAATGCAAGGTTACTTAAATATTGCTCATCTATTGTTGTAAATGTTTTTGTTTTTAACAAAATTGTACAAGTTGGCCCCCTTGCATGGCATATGTTACAACGAACTGAACCTGTATATTTTGCTTTGTATCCGTCATACATTTCCTGTAACCCCACTTTTCCAGCTTTGCTGTCGAGCTTGAGCTTATTTCCACCACAGAATGGGCATATCTTAGTCATCTTCTACTGCTCCTTACTGGCAGTCCACCAAATGGACACTCTGGACAAAATACCTCATGTAAGCATCTTGAATTTCTAGCCGGGCATCTGTTTGCATAATTAGTTAGCTCTCTTTTGGCTGCTTCTATGTTTTTTCTTTTTATTGCCCTATAATACTTCTTAAGCTTTGGCTCTGCTATTACTCTATTTCGCTTTTTTCTTATTACTACTGTATATCCTCTTATTGTACTGAATATTGCTGAAAATATGAGCCACAAGAGATATACTATGCTGACTACTAATGCTATAAATAGAAATGCATTTCCAATCATAGCTACCATCATAAATACTTTATTAAATAAATCCCATGCCATGCTGTTTCTCCTTTCAAATTCCTGTATAACTTTATATTACTGCTCATTTTAATATTCCATGCTAATCTATAGTGTGGATGTACAATACAAATTTCAAAATTTAACTCATTCTAAATCTATACCCCCTATACTCAACTGCTTAATTAAAAATTTTTAAATGCTGATATTAGTGTATACCCTAAATTTCATCTGCATAGTTAAATATTACACACTGAATAAATTTAATCAGCTATATACCTATACTTGGTATATAGCTGATTATCTTGTTCTGCTATGCTATTTAATGGTGGGCCGGGTTGGATTTGAACCAACAACGTTTCTTACGTCACGATTTTACAGACCGCTTCCTTCACCAGTTTGGATACCGACCCATATAAACCTGCTAATGCAGGTTGGTGCACCTGAACAGATTTGAACTGTTGACCTCCGCGTTATCAGCACGTTGCTCTACCAGCTGAGCTACAGGTGCTTATAAATGGCACAGGAGAGAGGACTCGAACCTCCATGACTGGTTTTGGAGACCAGCATCCTACCATTGAATGACTCCTATGTATGGTGCCCCAGGCTGGAGTCGGACCAGCGACGCGCAGGGCTTCAACCTGCCGCTCTACCACTGAGCTACCGAGGCATATAGATGGGTGCTCATGCACCCATGATGCTTGCAATTACTGGACCTGATAGTATTGTTGCTAGTACCCAAGTTACAATCCAAACTAATGTTGTTAGCCAACTATCTACACCATATCCATAATGAATTTCTCTTACAATCTTTTGGATTCCATCCTTAATAATTGGCGCTGCTATCAACCCTGTGAGTATTGATGTTACAATATACACCCCGCGTGTTGCTGCTCCACAAAATACCGTAAACGCTGCTCCAATCATATTGCACATCAGTAATGCCCAGAATAGATACAACACAAGAGTTGTCAATGCTGTTACCGCTGCTTCTACTGCACATAGGATAAACCATGCTAGCTTTTCAAAGATGGAAGGTGCTTTATAATTGCTCTCTGCACACCTATATGCCATCTCTTTACTGCAACACATCCCCCATGTGTCTGGGTCATCTGTTATGCCATTGTAAATTCTGCTTGGGTACTTCTTAGGTTTTTTCATGCTAACCACCACCTATTAAAATTTAACCGTTAATAATTAAAAGCTAATAGGTAATGTATGGTACTCCCAGCCGGATTCGAACCGGCGCCTGTAGCTTGAGGGGCTACCGTGTTAGCCACTTCACTATGGGAGCTTATGGGGTGACCGGAGGAACTCGAATCCTCAACCCTCGGAGCCACAATCCGATGCTCTAACCTATTGAGCTACGGCCACATGGTGACGCGTACGGGGTTCGAACCCGTGCTACCGCCGTGAAATGGCGGTGTCTTAACCACTTGACCAACGCGCCATATAAACTATTTGTGGCGACCCATGCCGGAATCGAACCGGCACCCTGTGAGAGACAGTCACATATCCTAGCCATTAGACCAATGGGCCATATTTAATGTTTAACATCGAAAACCAAGTAATCTTCTCATTTTGTCACCTGCTTACATCTTGGAGTGGATGATCGGATTCGAACCGATGAGAGTGTAACTCACAGATTTGCAGTCTGCCGCCTTAAACCTCTTGGCTACATCCACAAATTCCATCCCTTAACTTCTCTTACATCTTACCGCAAATCTATCCTCTTGTCAATAGGTTTTTCAGAATTTTCTGAAAGTTTTTATTCACTTAAAAATGCATATAATTAGCCTAGGGCATGTTAACATGTCCCTAAATTACAATGTATAAACCAATAATCTTCACAGTCGTCCATCTTTCACCACCTCAACAAAAAATTAACCCGTCTAGCCCAGTAAACCTACTGAGCTAGACGGGTTAACCTTCCGTCTATATTTGAGTGCCCATGCTATTATGGCTACTCCAATGCTCTAGCAAGCTTATGAATATGAACATGACAAATATCTTCGATTTCGCAAATAAAATCGAAGTGCCACTCATATTCATAATGCATGCTGAAATTCATCATGTTTGTCTCCTACCTTAATCAAAGCTATAAATAACTGTTGTATTTAACAATTTAATGATTATCTCTGAGAATATCTGTGCTACTTCAGTACCGCTCCTATTAACCACTACGCTATTAGCATATCTTTCTATGTATCTTCTGATACTAATAGGAATTGTGTATTTTATCCTTGAGTCTGGACGTATATTTCTGTCTAACATTACAGTTTCAAATAGTAAACTCTGGCCTATTGTTTATAATACTGAAGTACTCACTTTCGATTTTCTTGTATATTTGTTCTTCATGCTCGAACATTCTATACCCTCTGTACTTCAATTATGGTGTCGGTGATGGGACTCGAACCCACGACTCCCTGCTTAAAAGGCAGGTGCTCTACCAACTGAGCTACACCGACATATAAAAACAGGCATTGACTTATAGCCAATGCCTGTTAATCCACAAATAATGTATGTTAAGAAAGCACTATGCTATATTACATATTAAATTTGACTACGCCCAATCTTCGTCAAACACTTTGCAATGTTTGCCGCTGATATAATCGTATTCGCATTTAATAGTAATGATACCAAACATACTGCGCTCTCCTTTTCTTTTAATTATACTTCTATATACCTAAATGTATATTTTTAGGTTATATCATTTATATCCCATGGAATATATTATTCCCTTCATGTTAAATAACTCATTCTTTATGTCTAAATCCTTCACTGTAAATCCAAAGCATGTCTTATCTGTATTTATACGAGTTCTAATCATAGATGACAATTGCTTTATTGTATATCTAGTGCAGGGCTCCAAAGACTGCAACCACCTGGCCGCCTCTGCTACACTGTTAAACTTCATGCGGTCTGTTCTGTTATCTCTTTGCATTAGTAGTTCAACAGGTGTATAACTCGAGTGGTACACATACTCTGGTATGTTATAACACTCTATTGCTTGTTTCACAAAATCCTCTGTTACATGCATTGTTTCAGCTGTCTTTTCTATTGACCTTGTGTCTATTAGCCTTATTGCCGTTGTCATAATTTTTCTAGGTGGTATGTCTTTTCTCCCAAATATCTTTATCATCTTTATCACCTTGACCAAGCTCTTATATCATAAGTTGATGGAAACACTGCCCCGTTTACAACCCATCTATCATTGATGTTAGGCCTTCCACCCCTATTAGAACACACCAGGAAGTCGCCGCTCCCATGCTGTATACCTGGAGCATTTACGGTTAGCATGTCTCCCCAAGCCGTTGGTATCTGAAAGCAATAGTTCAGTGGTATATGCACTGCCCAATTTATTGGTCCTTCTTTAGATACCACCCTGAACTCTCTGATAACCACAGTCTGCACACCATTATGCATATAAGGTATACACATTCTATTTAGCCTTGCTTGTGTTATTGGTGAACCATCAGGAAATATGTATGTCTTTGCTAACTTTGCTGCGTCTATTACCCATTGTTCTCCTACAGTTCCTATAAGAACAAATTGTTTTTCTGGTGTTGTTATATAATTAGCCTGTTCAAGGAAATTTGTTACTGTTGTCCCTATAGGTGGCATGTATGCTGTAATCATATACTTCTTATTATGCGTCTTTTTATATAATGCTGGATTATTAAAATCTGGTCCCTGGCTTGCAACTGTGTTATACATGATTATCCACTCCAAATCGCCTGCATTTTATTATAATTAAATAATTTCACTTTTATTTGTTGATATTGCTTAATTATTAGTATAATATCCTATTAAAATAGGGTGGCTAACTTATGGTTAAGCTAGCCACCCTATTTCACTCTGCCCTCTTTACAAAGTCTTCAAATGGCTCTATTTTATCTCTGTGATTATATAGAAATGCTTCTACATTTTTAGATGCTTCTTTCTGAATCTCTACTACTCTAGCCCCACTTGATTTTGCTAATACCCTTATCATTGCCGAGAAATTGGTGTATCTAGATGCACCTATAACCAAAAATATGTCTCCCGGCAGTAAGTTTTCAACCCAATCATATGCTATTTGATAGTTTGGTGCCGGGTCACCATATAGTACTATACCTGTCTTTGGATTGCCGTGTAACTCTATCACATTTTTACTCCCTGCCTTCTGATGTAATCCATCTATATTCATTGTCAAAACAGGTATATCATACTTAGCCAACGCTAAATGTGCATTATTTGGCTCTGCCTTACTGCATGTATTGATCAGATTACCAACTATCTGGTCATATTCATCTGGATGCTGAGTTGCAAAACTCCTGCTGAGCTTTTCCCTCAAATTTCCCATGTCTTCAAATGTAGGTATTCCTGATTCTTTGCTTATTCCAGCCCCTGTAAATGCAATTATCATAATTTCACCTGTAATTTAATCAAATTGAGGAACCTCTCCGTTTTCTAATAACTCCTGTGCAAAACTGTCTAGCCCATAAATACTCAGGATGTCCTGTATGTATTTCCATGATTCCGCTCTACCTTGTTCACGAAGATTTTCAATATCTTCATCCGTCATATCATCAGTTACATCAAGCTCAAGTTTAGTTAGTACTTCAATGGTTAGAATCTGTCTGTCATCAATGAACCTACGAATTCCTATCATATCATTTATGCTTAAGTCATTAGATACTGTGCTAGCATATCTGGCTAATCCGCCCATATAATCCTCTGTAACAAGAGTTGTGATTTCATCTGAGTTTGATTTATCCCTGTTAGGATTTGATACTACATCATCTACTGTATCTTCCTGTTGCTCGAGCAAAAATTCAGCATCATCAAGATAAATAAAATCTGTGTCTAAGCTGATCCGCACCATTACACGAGGGTCATATTGAGTTGGAACGGATGTCTCGACTGGCCTCAGCTCATAAGTAAATATATCTTTGTCTTCTCCATCCTCAATAGTATAATAATATTCAGGACGTGTATCTCCGTAATTCCAATCATAGTTTCCTAGTAAATACACTTGCTCTGACCGGCTTGCCTCGCTGTTGGCATTGTACAAATCTAAAGATGGCACTAGAATGTCTACGCTGTAATTTCCATCTTCTTTATAGAAGGAGTCGTACATCTCATAATGAATGAAGCCATCAGTTTCTACAAGGTTTAATGGTCCAGCCACCATTTGAGGTCCTTTCCAAGTAGGTTCATCCCTATCCTCAATATCATGGTTTCCCTCTGTTCTATCAAGGATATCTGAGACATCCTCCCCTACGCTCTGCTCAGAACTGGTGTCTTGCCCAATGGCGTCAACATCACCCGTTCCTACGGTATCAACAGGTGATTTCCCACACCCAACTAGCCCCAAAAGTAAAACTAGCGATAATGATAATACTAACCTTTTCATGCTCTCTTTCCTCCTAATGTTTAATAGTAACATATAATTGCATATGTCTTATCTATTGCATTATAAACTGTTTTTGCTCCTTCTGTTGGCATATTGATACAACCGTGGGAGCCATTGTACATATAAATGTTTCCACCGAAACTGCTACGCCAGTTAGCGTCATGCATACCGATGCCACCATTAAATGGCATCCAGTACATAACCCAACTGTTCCAAGTAGGCCCTCTGAGATATGTGTCTGTTGTTTTATAATTAAGAATATATACACCCTCTGGAGTTCGTCTACCTGTGTTAGTGTATGTACCAGTTACGATTGGCCAATCTCCTACAAGAGTATTATTGATATATAAATAGAGGTGTTGGTCCCACATGTCTATCTCTACATAATTAACGAATTCCTTATCTCCATATAGTGGCGCCTTTTGAGTCCAAACTAATTCGCCTATAGCATCTTCACCAGTAGAAATTTGCTCAATGAGCTTTTGCTTCGTTGATTCAGTATCTAAGCGCCAACCCCAGTTTCCACCTGGAACCGTAATTGTCTCGCCCTGAGTAGTTGTGAAGGTTAGGTCATCACCGTATGTATCTAGCTCACTCTTTAGTGTGCTTACAAACTCTTTAGCTGCTCCTGCTGAATCAAGTACCCACACCTTAGCATCATTGAGTGAGACATGATTAGCCATTTGATTTACACCAAAATTATATGTTTTATCACCAATACTGTATGTTATATTAAAGTTGGTTAAATCAATAAGCTGATTCAGTGATGATTGAAGAATACTAGATGTTACATCAGGCTTTAAGTATGCTGTTGTCTCACTTAAATTCAAGCTTGTATTTAGCTTTGCTATGTTTATCTCTATGATGTCAAGTGTTAGGTCTACATTAAGTGTATCACCTTCAGTTTCAGGTACAATAACAAAAGTATTAAGCTCATCAGAAAAATCTATGTATGCATCTGTTGGCAATACTCGATTGCTCCCTATCCACCCTGCGTCAGTTAATATCTTGTATACCTTGTCCCTGTTAAATGACACTGATATATCATGGTTTATACCTAAGTTATTTATAACTCTATATATGTTGAGTTTGATACTATCACTGCTTAATGTATCAAGTATATTGTGAAACTCCACACTTAATTCTATTTCATCTGCGTGTAATTCTACAATTTCTCCCTGTTTATTTGTTATTTGCAATGTATAGCTGCTACTATTGTCTGGCTCTGATGCATATGCTGCTCCGACAACAAAAGTACAAGATATAATTACCATCACAGATACTGCTAATGCTACCAGTAGTTTTTTGTATCTCATTGCTATCACTCCCAATTCCCTAAGTATAAATTACAACTTTAACTAAATTAAATTCACCCTAAAATATAAGCATGCTATTTATACTCAAAATAATATAAATTTTCTTATGCTATAAGAAAATATGGAGGTAACATCAGTTACCTCCATATTTCTGGCTAAATATTTAACTGTATATTACATATACTAATACTGTATATTCATTTCTCTGTGTTACTCTGCCTTAGTCGTTCCAATGTTTTCAACAGGCAACTCATCGAGATTTACGCCTACACCCCTTAAAAGTACTCTGCCATTGTAATTTTGTACACGTGCATTTCCGATTCTGCCATCTGATGCTAGCTGTATGATATCAGAACGCTTAGCCCTCTTTGTTGCGCCACCAGAGTTCTGAACAATATATCCGACTGTCTCTCTACCATTTTTAATCAGCCCAACTATCATTAGCTGTGTCATTGCATCTGCAGCTGTAGTGCCTCTGCGAATCTTACCCACACTATCAGTACGAGTCATACCTTTACCTTCCTGATGAACTGGTAAGTCATCTAGTGACATACCTACACCACGAAGAAGCAACTTATCCTGATAGATTTGACCAGAACAATTTGTTACTTGCCCTTTTCCGACTAGGAATGCTAGTTGCTCTCTTGAGTACCGTCTATTTTTACCTGTACTGATATCCATTAAATGATACCCTGTAACCTCCGAACCGTCCATGTAACGACCAACGATTTGGTAATTTGTACGTGCTGCCATAACTATTCCTCCTTGTATAAATTTGTATTGAATGCCTATTGCTATAACTCCCTTTGCCTTTATTTTTAATTTTAAATTTGTCTTTTTATCACTTAATTGTCTGATTATATGTATTATACTATAATCCAGTCTGTATTAAATAATGTTTTATTAAGTGTCATTATCTTAAATAATGAATGATAAATGCATACAAAATAAAATACACATGGCCAACAAATGACCATGTGTATTTTGTACCAGCTAAACTTGCTGTTAATCCTCTATGATTGTTTCAAACTTCTTAGTTGCACCATCAGGTGAATACAACCAATATTTCACGAAGCCGCTCTCGGGTATCTTGTAATCTAGCTTTGCTGGAATCTTTGCAACCGTGTCAGTGTTTATAATTGTTAGCTTTATCTTCATTCTTTCAGGGATAATGTTCTTAACTAAGACTGCTACTACATCCCCTACCTTGACCCCCTCATAAGGGTCTGCTAAACCTGCTAGATTGGGCGTTAATTCGACGAATACACCGTATTCTTCTACAAGTCTAACTGTGCCAACAACTATATCACCGTTATTGAACTTTGCTGCTTCTTCGCTCCAGGTGCCTAAAAGCTCCTTTTGGGATAGTACGATTCTACCAGAGTTATCAAAGCTACGTACTATCACCTTCAGGTCCCTGTACCCTCGTAATGCATCCTTGGTGTTTGAACCACGAAGCTTGGTTACACAGAAATTCTCAATGGGCAATAGTGCAATTATACCGCACCCTATATCACAAAATGCACCGTAACTTTCAACATGAGTTATTCTTGCATTTATGACCTGACCAAGCTTCAGTTTTGATATGTAGTTATCATAGCACTCCTTTTGTGCTTCTCTCCTAGATAACTCCAATCTATAGCTGTCATCATCTTCTTTGATTATGTCCTTAATAAGGAAACACGTATATGATGCAACCCTATTAGCAATAGCGGCAGTTTTCGGCTCTTTGCCAACAGGTGAATACCCAAACTCACTCTTAGGCATAACTCCCTTAATATTATAGCCTAAGTCAAAATACAGTGTCATATCACTATCACACTTAATTGCAGGCGCCTCAATAATTGTGCCCTCCTGCATATACTTCTCTAGTACCTTGATGCTGAAACCAGCATTGTTATGAACCATCTTACCTTCTGGATTGTATACCTTCATGCTTTTCAACCTCTCATAGCCTTGATTTGATGTAGTTTTTAATTTTCCGTCGTTTTTAATTTATTAAAATCTATCCTTCCCCTAAAAAGGAAGCTGCTGGGCAAGCCCTTTCAAACTTGACCCAGCAGCTCAATCGAGTCAATTAGAGGTTGTTAAAAATTTCTGTACAGTCCAGTTTTTCCCAGGGTGCTATACTCGCATCTCTCCCCATATGCCCAAATGCTGTTAAGGGGGTGTATTTTATATTTCTTAGATGTAGTCTATCTATTATTCCAAGAGGTGTTAAATCTATATTTTCTCGAATAGCCTTTATTAGTTTGTGCTTAACGTCATCCACAATTTTACTGTCTATGTCAGTGCAACTCTCAAGATTCACACAAACTGATACTGGCTCCTTTACGCCAATGGCATAAGCCAGCTGTATCTCACAGCCACTAAACGGCATACTATGCATGAACTCTGAACCCATTATGTTTTTGGCTATGTATCTTGCCATGTAAGATGCACTTCTATCTACTTTAGTGGGGTCCTTACCAGACCAGCAGCCACCACCGTGTCTGCTGTAGCCTCCGTAGCTATCTACTATGATTTTACGACCAGTTAGCCCTGTATCTGCTACGGGCCCTCCTATCACGAATCTTCCTGTTGGATTGACCAAAACCTTTGTATCCTTGCTAATAAGTCGTATAGGAAACACTTCTGGTATGAGTTCTGATTTGACTATATGCTTTATATCATCAATGGTCACATCGGAGCGATGCTGAGTAGATAATAGAATTGTATCAATACCCGCAACCTTACCATCAGTATCATATCTTACTGACACCTGAGTTTTACCATCTGGTTTTAAATACCCGCTGTATCGTTGCTTCCTGGCATATGTCAGTGCCTCAGCTAACCTATGTGCATAATATATTGGAGCTGGCATATAATCTGGTGTATCTGTACAAGCGTACCCAAACATTATGCCTTGGTCTCCAGCACCGCCAGTATTAACTCCAAGTGCTATGTCTGGGGACTGCACTGCTACCTTATTCAGTATCTTAATGCTATTAGCTGAGAAACCAAGATTATCCTCGGTATACCCTATGTCTTTTATCTGCTGCTTAGCTACCTCTGCTACATCAACCACTGCCTTTGATGATATCTCACCACCTACGAGCAGGAAGTTACCAGTTGCAAAACACTCGCATGCTACACGACTATTACTATCTCGACTTAAGCAAGCATCTAATACTGCATCTGATATCCTATCGCATACTTTGTCTGGATGTCCCGGGGTCACTGATTCTGATGTGAAAATGCAATCTCTCATAAATCTGTCCTTTCTTACTCCATTTTTATCATGTATCCTTCAACAACTGATTTACACTTTGGACAAATGTAAACCAATTTGCTTCCTCTGTCAGTTGCAGTATCACTGCCAAGCGACTTATATCTACGCCGCATCTTTCTATTTGCAAAAGAAGACTGCATAAACTCATTGTCCCAGTCCTCTATAGATGACTTTGCTAGACAGTCTGGGCATTGCGCCATAACCAACTTATCTACAATTCTTGTATTCTTTAGTTTAATTCCTTTTTCCATTGTTTACTCCTCATCCTTCGACTGAAATTGCAGTAATCTTAATGCCTCTCTCGAGTTTTGTACTTGCTCTCCTAGAATCATTGAGCACATAACCCCCCAATGACTTAAATCTCATATTTTGTATTACTTCCATAATGGTATTTTCATCATTAGGGTCTTTTCTAGTGGTTAGCTTGACTATTCCATTTTGAACTGCCTTATTTATTCTGTCTCTAATCTTAGCTGTATCTGCTTTTGGCCCTAGCACTATGCGATTTCCAGGCAGTATATCGGCATAAATTGGTTGCCCATTTTTAAAATGGACTGATAATGTCACCATAGGTGATATTCCAATATTATTTGGTGTTATAAACATTGGTATATCCTGCTCGCCATCAACACTAAATCCATATAAACTGCTTTCAACTGTCTCTGGCTTTTTAGTGCCTTGTCTATTCAAATTTTTTATGTGCTTGTTTTCACCTATTCCAAGCTCATCTGGCTTTGACTGTGTTGCTAAGTCTAATCTGTATGTCCTGAATGAGGGCGCTATCTTATTTATCTTTCCGATTATCTCATTCATCTTTGTCATCAAAACTAACAGCTCTGAGATGTCTTGGGTATCTCCGTCTGCGAATGCTCGCTTTCCCTCATTTCCTATAGTTGCTTTAAGATTATGTGCTGCTGCCTCTAATGAGTTAAAGCTATTTATGAGCTTCTCCTTGGTATCATTGGAAATCATATCTGTATTACCTCCAACTCCATGCTAATCTTACTATACCACAGTCTCTAAAAATATTTTACCATCAAATCCACCACGTGTTTCTGCCTTACTCTTTCTGATTTCCTCTAGTTCCTCCAAGGTCCATCCCCTTGCTTTTAGTATGGCAAGTATACCTTCCACTGTGTCTGCCAACTCTTCAAGTGACTTACTTTCTTGGTACTCTGCAACTTCCTCATTTAGCTTTGCATCTAATTCATTCAAATAGTCGTTATCGGATAGCACACTGCATATACACTCATGCCCGTTCTGTCTTATTATATTAGGTATGTTATCCCTTACAAGTTTCATATGCCTTTCCATATAACTTCCCCAAGTCTAATATAATTATTAAGGTGCAACAGTGTCATAAGGTGTGGCCCCGTCGTATTTGTATATGTACTCCTTAAACCCTTCATCGCCATCAAATCGTGTTTTTACATCTGATATAAAATAACTTAACAGCTTTTCAATGGGATTTTCCTGCTTAATTGTACCATCTGACAATGTTATCTTTGTAATTTCAGGGAAATTAAATATTCTAGCTGAGAATTCATCTAGGTTACCAATGCCGCCACTAAGGAACAATGTTGTTCCGTTTTTAGAGTAGGTGCCTTTTGAGTATTCTGGGTCTATATTATTCATACCATGTGTTCCACCGCTAAATACTATGTCAATATCAGCAGTTGATAATGTATCAAATATTCCTACCTGCCCTGTTACATTCACCTGGAATATCTCTTTATCAGTACCTATGATACTGTAAATTAAGTCTACAAGACCTATATCTTCTTTTCCGTATGCCAGCCCAGAAATCATCAGCTTAGCATCTGCATCCTCACTCAATTTTTCCTTTGTATATTCTATATATTGAACTGCATCCTCGTCGCCATCTTCAGCTTTATTAACTATTCGTCCGCCAATATATTTATCAATAAATGCAGACTCGTCAATTTCTGGTGCGTTTACTGTGATTGAGCTGTCCTCTATTAACTGCGCCCCTTGAACGCTTGATATAAACTGTGATTTTATTTCATCGTCATAGTCCCCACAAACAAAGAATGTTGGAGCTATATTTGATAGTCTCTCCAGTACTCTAACTGAATTGTTGAATTTTCCATTGTCATCTGCGAACCCACCTGAGACTACTATTATATCTGGGTCAGCTCTCTTTACAGCTCCAACGACTCCAATATTGGAATTGTGAAGGTCACTCACATGAACAATGTTAAAACCAACAAACGTTTTCGGCACTCTGTCTGATGTAAATATATAACTTTTTGTTGCTACAAAGTTATTTTGTGCCCAAATTAGTCCTATTACTATGCCTACTATTACAACTATTCTGACTATGGATGCTATTTTATCACCTATAGTTGTTTGTCTCCTAAGTTTCTGCACCTGTCCAGTCTGCCTACCTATCTTCATCTTCTTGCACCTCTAATTTAATCTATATCAATTGTTTTACCACAATGCTTTTCACCAGTTTCCCACCAGCCTATGCAGCCATAAAATCTGTGACCATAGTTTCTTTTACGAGAGCTAGACTTCATAATCATTGGCCTACCGCAGTCAGGACATTTAGGGGCGAAATGCTCTATTATACATGCCTCTATACCTCTTAGGTGCTCTGGCTTTATATCCCCTATCCTAACTTTTACCCTGAATAACTTAATGTCACAATCTTGCAATACTGAATCAACAAAGTTATCGCGCAAGACTCTATCTTTTGTATTATGAGTATAATCATCTAACTCAACTGCGCACAGTAGCTCAAGTTTTGGTGCTGGTGTCATTATGAGAAAATCAAGATGTTTGTATGCTATTTTATATAATGCCTTATTATTCTTAGGCCCATAAGGATTAACCTGTATAACATCAGCTAACCTTACTTTTGGCATGATTACTATGCTTCCTATATCTTTGCCTACTGCTTTAGATATTTTATCCCTAAGTATCTCTAGTCTTACCTGCATAAACACGTATAGCCGCTTTTCTGCCTCTGTGAGTATCTGTTGCTTTTTCGTGTATGGATGCTTTTTAGCATCTCTCATAGCTGCTATCTCTGCGGCTTGTCTTGCTTTATCCCTATCCGACATTGCCTTTATCATTTTATTCGTGCCAGTATAAGGAACTGTTTCGAGAACTGCAGGCCCTCTATCTGTACTTTTAACGTCTCTCACTGTCTTTATAGTATCTATACTAATACTAGACTTAGCATTAACAGCATCAAAAGTAGCATTGCCACTTATAGATGACTCCACAGCCTTGTCCCGTTTCTTGCTTCTATTTTTCTTTTCTGAATACTGTATATTTCTATCAATGGGAGGCAATTCCATATTTGCGTACTCGTATATGGTTATTTGCTCCATGTTATCCCTCTTCAATATATTCGTACCGTCAAACTCTGGTGTTATACTCTCTGAAAATTCTACGTTTTCTTTTAATTTTCCTTGCCCTTTAAATTCCAATCTTTTCACCTCTACACCTGTACAACTTATGCCTTACAGAACTTTTGCACCCACTCTGTTCTGCCTGAGTTCATATCTCTTAATACATTGATTATTACATAAATGGCAGTTGTATCAAATCTACTGTCATGAAATGATGAACTGTCACATTTAAATAGTGTAGATGTATACTCTTGCACCTTAGCTGTATCAATATGAAGGTATTCCAATACCTCTGATAGCTTAGGGTTTTTGTATCTCCCATACCTCATTGTTCTTGCTGGAATTTTAATGATATCCTTAAAATAATTCATTGTGCATACCCTAAGTTTAGGTGAGTATGAAATCCCCAACCTCCAAAGCTCCATGCTTAAAAAGCTTTCATCAAAAGCCTCATTATGAGCTACCAAGCAGGCATCGTCTAAGTACTGTTTAAATTCAGGGTATCTATCCCCAAACCGCTTCCCGTCAGATAAACTCTCCAGCATTTCTTTGGAGAATCCATGCACTTTGAATGCCCCATCTGTCATATCATCTACTTTAAAGAAGTAGTTGTATGCTCCAATGTATTGATGTGTTTCATAATCTTCTACAATGAGCGATAATTCAGCTATCTGCCCAGGTGATGTGCTTGTTGTCTCTGTATCTAAATAAATTCCGTACATTTTATATTTCCTCTGTTATATAATTTATTGTACTGCGCTTGTAATGACTCCCAGCATGCCAGTAAAGAAACCGATTAGCAGTACTCCTACGTAAAGTAGGATTCCTACTATGTAAACTATCTGTGCTGCCTTCTTGCTGCTTGCGAAACCTGCTATGTCTCCCATCTTGTACTTACTGTTTGCCGAAACAGTAAATATGATTCCTATTAACCCGAATATCAGGTTACAACAGCACACCATATACAGTATTCCTATCGTTAGCATTAGCCCATATCCAGGCATACTGCCAACAGGTGTCTGCCACCCATTTCTGCTCAATGGTGCCCCACAGTATGGACAATTTGCATACTGCTCAGGCACTTCCTTTCCACAATAACTACAACGCATCATGTTCCTTCCTCCTTAGCCTTATTACCCAACAAATGTTGGTCCCAGAAATGATAACAATGGTATATTTCTTAGCACCATGAATACCACCATTATTACTGCATATACTACAAGTGACTTTCCCAGCCACTCGGGTGCCCTACCTTTTAATGTATACTCAATACCGCTGCCTACCAAAGCTATTATATAGTATGGAATACTTGAAAATATCAGTGGATTCCACCTAAACGCCTGATAAAATTGATGGTTAAGTATGCTTATAACTAACCTTGTTGCTCCGCAAGCAGGACAATTCAGCCCTGTAAAATAATGTATGGGGCAATTTATATCAACTATACCTGCCTGCTCTATTGCAAATACTGATATTCCGAACATTATTATACACAATACACAGGCTAAATATATAATCGCCCTGTTCAACTTCCTATCTGTTATTTGTTTATATCCCATGCTTATGCCCGTATCCCATGCTATTTAAAATTTCAAAATTAAAATATTTGCTTTTCTATAATTCACAGCTTGGGACAGAGCTTACTAATTGCTTGAATTTAGTAGCCTGCCCCAAGCTGTGATTTGATTACACAAGTCTATTCAACCCGTTCTTAGCTCCCCACATGCAACTCTCTGTGCATGTGATACACTTCATCTGGCACTTAGTCACAGTCTCCCAGTTATTTGTAATTTTAGCCAGCTCGTATCTCACTCTATCAGATAGTTCGTCTCTATGCTCAATGAACTTACCCATCATACTCTTTGTATTTTCCATAATTTCGAGCTGTGCTCTACCACAAAGCCTCTCTTTAGCTTTATCAAAGAACTTTACTGCCCTTCCCTGCTCAAGAACTCTCACAAGAGTAGCTTGAGGGTGACAGTATGCCACCTTATGGTAATCGTCCATGAACTCATCTCTTAGGCTCTCTGTCTCAAGTATCTTTGGTATATAAATACCGTACTCACCAGGGTTACCCATGTATTCAATCTCATAATGGATTGTTCTATGCCGCTGTAGCTGTGCCACCTGTGCGAAACTAGCCGTATAAGTTGTTTGATAGATGTCTCCTATATGCTCTTTCTCGGTGATTCTCTCATTGAACACCTGATAATGCATAAAGTCTAAGCATCTATCCTTGATATCATGGATGTCCTTGTATCCATCAGTGTTTTTCTTAAACTCATTGCTAAGTATTCTACACCACTTGGCTAGCTTTATGTTAAAATCATTTGGCTCTCGCTCACAACTGACTGCCAGATTGTCTAGCCAGTTGATAACATAAGCCAGCTGCCTGTATGATACTGTCCAAGCCATGCTTGTAGGCACAAATACACTGATCAAGTATCTGGCGTTTTCTAATGCCAACTTATGCCTTGTCTTTTCGTCTATGCCAGGATACTTTGCAGTGATTACATCAAAAAACTTATCTGACCACTTCTCGTAAATCTGTAGCTCTAGCTCTGTTTCTGGATGCATTTTTGTGTATCTACTACTCTTTTCGGATGTTGTATACACCTCAGTGGAGTTGAGTATCATTACCATCATCTTAGGCAAATTGCTTATTTCAAATGTAATATAAGAGTGGTCAAAAACACTATGATGTCCAGACCCGCAAACCATGGCAGCTCGGTTATCTGCTGCTTTGATGTTCTGGATACCCTTATCAAAATAGTTATCTGGCATATAGCAAATGCCTGCCATTTTTCCTCCAAAGGTAAACATTCCGCTATCATGCTTTTCCTCTGAATTTACTTCTGTCCTTCCTTCGACTGGTATGCTTAGCTCTTCTCTTGTCCGGGCTATTACCTTGATTCCGAATTCGTTTTCCATTTGCCTTCAGTTTCCTTTCTTATTGTATTTTAAATATTATTTGATCGTCAACTAGAGACGACAAATAGCTTAATCTATCAGGTGACATGTCCACCTTTTCACTTTCAGTTAGAGTGAATTGTGTTTTCGCTAAAATTGCACACTCACTGTATGATATGTTTTTTTCTTTTGTCAATGCCTTTATAACTCTATCTCTAACAGCTTCAAAGAATTTTATCTTACTATCCTCCAATGTTAGCTTGCCATCATGAAGGTATAATCCAGTTTCTTCTCTAGCAGTTAGTTTATCTACTATGCATCCATCTTCACTAAATATGCCAGATGCTATTGCTAACTGGTAAGCTGTTTTTACTCTTGAGTCATTACATCTCTCTAATACCCTATCCAACCAATCATCAAAAGTTTTTATATCCTTAGATGATATGTCCATTCTTATTGTTGATTGTCTTGGCATTATATATAGTAGATGTCTCTTTACAGGCTCTCGTAGTAGCTTAACTTCAAATAGGTTTCTCCTGTTTTCGCATACCCCTATTGAATCAAAATAGCACATTACTTCGCCTAAGTACAGATAGCTTGCTGTTATGTTATCATAAACTCCACCAGGTTTATATTTTGATGTTTTACGTGCCTTCTTACCATCTCTATCGAACATATCCCATTCTTTCATGTTTTGGTTCACTATACCCGCTGTATTAGCTTTGTATAAACTGAAGGTGTCCTGGAATACACCATTGATAAGTGTGGATTGTTTCATTGCTGATAACAGTATAGATGTGTCTATGCCCACTTTTGCCTGTGTTCCATCTTTTTCCACTAAGCAATTCCAGAAGGACAGCTTTCCTCCTTGCGAGGATGCCCCTGCATCTTCTAGGAGTGATACCTTGAATCCCTCATTCTTGCTGTAAAACTCTATTGGCTCTACTTTTTCTAAGGTCCCAAAATCTACCTCTTGATTAAATTGTGCCCACCCAACTGCCTTATCGTATATTTTTGAGTCTGATGGGTCAACCACAAAAGCCCCTGGTGTTTCTTCCACCCTATGCACTGGCCCTGTATTCTTAATTACAAGTAATATATTCTTTGGTAATGTTTTGCCCATTATGTTTAATCCTCCAAATAACTAGCATATTTAATGCCTGCAATTATTAACTTCCTTAAGCCTTCAACTTTCCACTTTTCCACATACTTTTCCACACTCTTGGAAACCCTCTGGAACCACCCTGGGGCCTCCTGGGACACCCACTTCCTCACACCCTACTCCCTACACTCACCAAACCCTAAATCCTCTCCTGGGCCTCCTGGAACCCCTTGGAAACCATTTCTACCCCTCATTTCCTACAACCAATCTAACCTTACCTTATCCCTATCAAAACTTGAATGTATTAAACTAACAGTTTATACATTATATTACTGCCTTGTTCTATTATTGGTATGCTTATCTTAGGTATTCTTTTGTATCCTAAAGATGTATAATGCTTATATAACATATTTGAATATGCCTTCTTGCTCATGTTAAACATGGTGTCTGCCTCATCTGAGAAGTCACCGTAAGCCAATAATACTGCGTTTGGAAATACTAAACTGTATAAGTTTATCATATCAGATAGATTTGTATGTATCCAGGATGATACTCCGCATCTTCTAAAAGCAGGCGCCACATAAACCTTGTCCACTACTGCTATGTTTACATATTCAGCTGGATAGTTATACTCGTTTATTATTTGTCCTCTAACCTTTAGTGCCTCTGTTATTAACTCCACTTTATCCTCTGTCTTTGCGAATTTACCTATGCTATTATCTGATAGCTCTCTGTTCTTTAGCTCATATGGTATAGCATAATCACTCTTTATTATAAAGATACATGCATATGCTACAAGGTATCTTTCCCAATTTGGGAGTGAATCGAGCTGAATAATTGATGCCTGTTTTCTGCTTTCCCTCAAATCTGAAAGCCTTGATTGGCTTTCATCCCTAGTTGCCTCTCCTATTATCTTAAGTTTTAATTCAGCTATTCCATGCTTATATCCGTCTTCTGATTGGTTCAATAGCTCTTTAAAAGAGGCGCCATTCTTTATAACCGTGCCCGTATAGTCACAGACCGGTTTTAAATTCCCATCTATTCTCAATCTGTCAAAATACCCATTTCTAAGTATCTTATCTACTTCCATGTATAGAACCCCACAAATCTATTTTGTCTCTCTTTATCCCCCAAATATCTAAATGAATAGCACCCAGTATTCTGTAATTACTGGGTGCTATTCAAAAGTATCTAATACTGCTTAAATGTTATTTCCGTGTAATTGTCTTTGTCTTCGATGCTATTGTAGCAATTACCAGCTGTGACCCTGCAAACTCATAAGGATCTGTTGTTATTGGTGAGTCTTTCAATGCTGTATACAAAGAGCTATTTAGGTCGATTCTAATATCTATTAGATTGCTTCCTGTTGCCTCAATGTTTGCATACATTAGAACCTGAGCTGCTGTCAATGCTGACATTTCATCAATAAAGTACTCCCGATTTCCTACTACCAATGTTGCTGCCTCAACTGAAACATTCTTTATGTCCCTGGCTATTATAGGATTCTTGCTATGCACTCTACTGTTTATTGCCTCTATTATCTGTTCTGCTCCTTTACTTTCGGATGACTCTATAATTCTCTGCAATGCATCTACAAACTCTGTCTGATTCTTTATGGCTGTACTAAACCCTGATACTCCCACAGCTACTACCTTGTTAAACAACCGCTGCTCTATCTCCTCAACACCCTGGATATTTTGAATGTTCTCAATGTCTTTCCCTGATATTAAGCAGTGTATTGTGTCATTTACCAAGGGTATATCAGCGTTTTCTATCGTTTTACCAAGCCCCAAATCGTTGTAGTTCACATAATTCTGCTCTAGTGTACTTCCCGGTATATAGTCTGCCAAGAAATACATATAGATGTCTGTTGCTCCAACCCCAATCTGCTGGGCTAGTGTAATTATGAATGATATTATCTGCTGGTTAGTTGCATTTTCTATTGCGTAATCTGTATCAAGTATTCTAATGTAAGAGTCTCCACACTCACTAACTGGCTTAACTATTCCTGTAAGTGATACAAGGTCTGTGTTTCTTACTTTATCTAAACTTTCTAAGGGGTTTCCAGTTAAACCTATCAGTGCTGATATTGAATCCCCAAGTGTATTTGATATATCATTATCGTTTATCTTAACAATTCTGTAGCTGTTCGCCATTGCCACAAGCCCGTGTATAGGGGAGTTATCACTCCATAGTATTTGTCCAACATCACAGAGTGCAAGTGCCAACACGGTTTCATTCTGTATTACCTGTGGTTCCTCCATGCCTATTTCTGGGTTATCAAATTGCCCTTGTTCAGGTAATGTGTTATCTACATCAAATCCACTGTTGTCAGATGCTTCAAACCCTTCGCCGTTAGAATTACCACCCATGAATTCGCCACTCTGTGTTGTCTGTCCAATACCCCCTGATTGTTCACTATCAGCATCAAAGTCAGGTATACTGTCAAACTGTGGCTCGTCTATTTCCCTGTATTGTTGCTCTATCTCTTTTGGCTGCTCTCTCAATGTTCCTATTGCCTTGCACATAAACACAACATCTTCAAACTGTGCAAATAGGACTTTTAGCTTGTTTATTAGCTCTTCCTCTGTGTATCCATCTATATCTATATCGTAGCGCTTGGTATTTATCATCATATCTCCGCGAACTGCTGGTTGAACAGTCTTAAAGATATCACCATCAAATAGCAGCGGCATCAGTTTAAAACTAACTGCCGCATACAACTCTTGTAAGCATGTTCCTATAAATCTTGGCAGGTCTCCAATCTGGAATAGCTTACTATTGACCACACCGATGTATGTTCTGTTCAAATCAGGGTTGTCCTCAACGGCCTCAAGCAGCTGACGAGCCATAACAACCCTCTCGTCCTCTGCTCCCTCTTTCTCTTTGCGGAGTTTCTCCAATTCATCATTGGTATTCTGCAACTCTTGTTGAAGCTCTTGAACCTGTGACAGTAGGTCAGATACTCTTCTTCTGTATGCTTCTTCCTCTGAAGCTGAGAACCCAGATTTGCCTGTGGATGCTGTTACTGCTGCATTTGCTGCTAACTGCTCTTTTGCTCTGTGTAATTCTTGCTCTAGCTTACTTATTTCAGATGCCTGTTCATCTATTCTTTGCTGAAGCTCACTTGTGTCACTCTGTCCAACTCCACTATTTACTCTTAAACCCTCTATTTCAGCCTGGAGCTTACTGTTATTCTGCAATGCATCATCTAATTTTTTCTTGATAGCATCGTTATCTTGTATTGCTGAATCCCTAGATTCTATTGCATCACTCAACTCTGTATTGAGTTTCGATATTTCATCATTTAGACTGCCTATAGTGTTGTTAAGCTCTACTGACTCATTTTTTAGTGCCTCAAGCTCTGCTTTTATGCTATCTGAATCAGCTGACCCAGCCTGCAATTGCTCTATCTCACTGTTTAATTCTGCTATATGTTGCTTAAGCTCATCATTAGATTGTCTTGCGGTCTCTAGTTCCTGTGTCTTTTGTGTTAGTTCTTGCCAGACTCTATCTAACTCTTGGCTATCTACAATGGTTTGCTCTGCGTAATTACCATTTTCTCCTGCATTTGATTTTTGTAGCTCTTGTAGTCTCTTTATCTCATTGTCAGACTCTTTTACTATATTGTTAACTCTTTGTAGTTCAGCGTTTAAATCCTCTATCTCAGCGTTTAAATCTGCTATCTTTTCAGCATCCCCCTGATTTGATGCTGCACTAGCAGATTCCAACTGTGCCTCTGTATCTAATAGCTTAGCTTTTGTATCAGCTAATTCTGCTCTAACTTCATCTAATTCAGTAGTTTGGCTAGATATCTTAGCCCTCAACTCCAATAACTCTGACGGCTCTGACGACTCTGACGGCTCTTGCGACTCCGTACTATCCCCATTATCAGGCTGTATAGTTCCCAGGTTTGATATGATACCTCTTATGTTCGCCCTTGTATCATCTGTATCTTCAAGGCTTAACCCATTTATTATACTTTGTATAAATGCTTCACTTGATATGTATTCTGATACTTTTTCTGTGATATTAACACTTGTGCACTCTGCAATTAACCTGTCTGGGTCCCAGCCTGAATTGGTTAAATACTGTAGCTTATCATTGTTCTCATCAGAAAACAATGTATCTATGCCGAGAATCTTTGAGCCCTCTGCATAAACTGATAGTCTGTTGCCGTCTGTCAGTATAACAAACCTAGCATCCAACTCACTTGCTAAGCTCATTACCTCAGATAATTGCTGACCAGAGGGTTCCTCTCCATTGTACCCATACACCTTTATGAGCATCCTTACCTCTGAACCCTCTGATATTTCCCAATCTGCACCGCCTGCATATACTGCCTTTACCCCTTTGTCCCTTCGTTTATTGTAACCAAAGGCGAGTAGCACATCATCCATTAAAAGGCTGTTTGTTTCTAAGTCATTGTTTTCAATGTCCTGCTTGCGTAGTTCTATTGTCTCTTTAACATATTCCAGTCCTTGAAGCATTTTTCTACACTCCCTCTATGTAACTTTAAATTTTATCTATGTTATTCAAAAGCCTATCAAATTAAATTATTATTTTCTTTTTATATCTATGCTTGTTTAAAAGTTTGTTCTGCATACTCAACTGAATATAAAAAGAGGGTCAATGGCTTCACCATTGACCCTCAAATGACTGGTTTTATTAACCGGCCAGCTCGTTGTAAGCAATGTAGGCTGCGAATGCGATGCCCGTCACAACTGCCACAGCAATTGCACCTTTAACAATGTTCTTTACCATACTTCTTGCCACCCCTTATTTATTAAATTGTTTATTCTTAATTATCCCAATGGATATTTAAGCTTTTAATTAGCTTTCCTTATCAAGTCCTGTGTTTTTCAAGTGTTTCTCAAGGTCATCTTTGGAAACACCCTCCGATTCCATCCAATCCTCAACGTCAGATGTCTTATCCTGCGAAACCTCAGGCTCCTTCGCTGTGTCATCCTCAGGCGCCTCTGCCTCCGCCTCTGCGGATGCCTCTGCCTCTGCGGATGCCTCAGGCTTTTCTTGCTCCGTGGTTTCCTCAGCTTTATCTGCCGCTACCTCGGTCTGGACGTCTGATTCGGTCTTCTCCGTAGTCTGGCTTGCATCAGGCTGTTCACCTCTCATTTTGGAAAGGTCAATGTTGCCATCAGGCCCCTTAAACTTGTCGTCGTACAGGCTCTCACCGGAGCTGAAAGGCTTTCCAAAATGGAAGCCTCCTGCTACTCCTTCGCAGCCATTGTTGCTGTCCTTGTTCTCAGTATTTGCTTTGTTAAATGCCACGCTGAAATTGATTTTGTTGTTATCAACATCATCAAAGCCAACCCCGGCCTCCATCTGAGATAGCAAAATCAACTCCTGCTTGATTTCATCAATCTTGCTGTTGATTTTGACATCAAGACCTGTCTTTTTAATGATGTACTTGGCACCTAGAGCTGCCCCAACACCCATCACAAAGCCTGTAAATAACTTGCCTTTACTCATTATTACTTGCTCCCTTCGTCTATTGTTTATGTCTTTTAAATTTACTTTTTTCTTTTCTCTGAAAAATATGCCCTATTACTTGATTTCCCTACAAAATTTTAGGCCTTTTGCTCAGGCACCTTATTAAGTTTAACAAGCTCGTTCTGTGTCTCAATGAATTTTGCAGGATCGATTTCAGTCTTAAAAATGGAGCAACCGGCAATTCTACTCATTTCCTGCTTGGTTGCAGTAATTGCATCACGGATTCTAACCCACAAACTGGTGAGTGCTGCGTAGTTAATGTAAAGTCTACCGTGCACCTGGTCATCTTTGATACTCACGATTGCTACGCCAATCTCCCTGTTGGTCGGCAGGCAGTTGCCATTGACCTCAATGGTGTAAATCCTGTAAACTCCAGAGACCAGAAGTTCTTTCAGCTTGTCAACCGAGGGAACCTTACCTGTATCCGCCTTGTAGATGTTCTGAAGCATCTTCAGCGCGTTTTCCACTTCTTTTGTGTTGCCTGCCAGTCTGAAACGCAGCATAATATCAAAAGAGTTGAAGACTGTCTGCCCGCTGTACCCGTTTTCCAGTCGCTCCCCAAGGTGCTCAACCGTGGTCAGCTTTGCATTTCCAATCATCTTCAGCTCACCAAACAACCATGCCGGGATATAAGTTGTACTGCGTCTGTAGTCCAATGGGAAACGATGGTCTTTATCAATCCCACCTGCTTTGAACATCTTGTTGTTCTTCTGGATGCGAGGGTCGTCCACATCAATCAGCTTGAATTTCATCAAATCCCCAAGTGTATTGTAGGCCTTTTCAAGGTCACCCTCAATCATAGCCATCTGATATGCCGCCTCAAGGGACTGAGCCGCTGCCTTCTCATACTCTTTGTATTCTGCAATAATAGGATTCATGCCTTATTATCCTCCTGTAGCTTAGTTTATGTTATGCTGTTTACTTTAGGTTTCGCTTGTGCTCTCAACTGCTACTGACATCACTTCATCAGAATTGTCATCATCGGTGTACATACTGTTGATGTATTCCGCAACCTGCTTAAGGCTACGGCAACTGTACTGAGGCTGTCTGAACCCATCAGAACTATCGAAGATGGCATAAGCCCCGCCAAGGCCAGGCATACCATACATAATTGTGATGTCATAGTCAGGGGAAATCATCTTGATTCTGTCATAATACCTTTCGGTATTTGTCCTACGGAAATTTCTGAATGTAACATCAGTGTCTACGATGGCCTCATCAACAAGAACACTCTTAATTCCCCTGATAAACTTGTTGGTTTTCTCGATGATTTCCCAGGGCTTAGCGTCGTATCGCTCCCAGCCAAGCATGGTCACAATGTTCTTGCATTGCTCCTCACTTACGGGTGTTCCTCCGAGCTTAATTACTCCAGTAACCTTGTCGTACTGGGTTTTCATAGCCCCACTGCTCTGGAACTCAATCAGCTTAGAAAGTTTCATGCTACACCTCCATGTATTTCATAATTGCCCAATTATTCAACATATTTAATATATCTTTATATATTAAAATGTATCTTGCATTGTCCATAAAGATTTTGGGCTTAGTAGCCTTATCACTACTAAGCCCAAAATTTAATCACTGCTTATACAGTTCATTGAAGATTGACTGTACAAGCCCAGGAACATTTCTGTTGTTGTAATACAGAATAGGGATGTTATAGTTTCTGCTAATTTCAGAGGGTTTGTTAATGTCAGCATGCCCAACAAAGGAAGTGATGATAACAATTAGGTCACTGTTTGCTAGGTCCTGGTCTGGAATGTTTCTATATCCAACCTTTATGTACTTGAACTTATCCAGACCAAGTGATTGCATATTTGCATGCAACTGGTCACCACCAACGATGACAACCTTCTTACCCCTGACGGCATTTGCAAATACCTGGGTATCAATGCTCGATAAACCCTCTTTTTGAGAGGATTCTGCCAATGCCTCACGGGTTTCTCCCAATTTATCCTCGATTTCTTTATTCTGTGCCTTAAGCCTTCGCACTTCCTCTCTGAATTCACTGTTCTCTTTCTTAAGCTTTCTATTTGCTCTCTCGCTGTTAATCCCTGTGTCCTTAAGTGATCTAATCTCACTGCGAAGCTTATCCATTTCTGCCTTGATAGGCTTAGTGTCAATACAGCCTGTCTCCCTAAGTTCTTCAATCATTCTTTGCTGCTTTTGTATAGAGCTATCTCGTTTTCCCAGCATCCTCTGTAGCTCGTCTACCTTTTTAGTCAGCTCCTTGATGGTTGAGCGCTGCTTTTTGTACTGTGTCTGTCTTTCCGTTGATACTGCCTGCTCTTTCTCGAGCTGGTCTTGCAAACCATTGATTTTCTTTCTATACTCTGGGATTCTGCTAAACGCCAAGGAAGTTACAAGTCCAACTGATACGCCTGTCCTATCAGCAATCAATGCATAGTCGCTATCACTTAACCTGATGTTGAATGCCCACTTGGCTCGCATCATACAAAACCGTGCTGATGCTTTAGATTCGTCACCGTCAGAGTGTGATAATGCTGATACAACCATATACCCACAGATGTAAGGTAGCTTAAGCCTCTCAGGAAACACTTCGTTTAGCTTTTCACCAGACTCGTAATCCCAAATGCCGTCTACTTTGGCCACAACTTCAGGTCTGCTTTCAATATGCTTTTCAAGGTCTCTATAAAACTTGCGTGCGTATTTTTTATCTTCAGTGTATGCGAAATGACTCAAAATGTATTCTTTCAGAAGTTCTGTGTCAAGCAAGTATTTCTCAAAGTATTTTGCTACGTCATCGAAGCTTGCCTCTTGATTAAACTCTCCAAAATCTGAAAGGATTTCAACGCTAAATTCTTTGATTAGCTGACCAAGTCCAGCTCTAATCATAAAGAATATAAGCATCAAAGCTGAAAAGTTTTCAGGTAAAAGGAACAAGAATGCATCTTTACAGAAGTTTGGAAAGTCTAGTAATACCTTTCTGAAAGACCTCTTAAGTATCTCCTGCTTTCCGCCATTACTCTCTATGCAAAGGTCTATAAAGTTCCAAGCCGGGCTGCTAAGGAACTTAGCCCTTGAAAAGTCCCCCAACGCAATTCCAGCATACATTTTAAGCACTTCCTGGATGCCTTGAAGTGCCGTTCCTAGGTTGCTTTCAAGCTTTTCACAGGTAATTAGGTCAGGGTCTACCCATTCTCCGCTTCGGTTTCGATTGGTCACAGATGGAAGTAACCACTTAAGCTCGCTTGTAAAGCCTACCTCTGCTCCATCCAGCGTAAACTTCAAAATGCTTTCGTCATTCACCACCCTCTCTGCTAAGATTTCTGAGATCTTTTCAATTCTTTTAACTGAATTGTTAGCTGTCCTCATTGCTTTTGCCCCGCCATGGAAGCTATTTCTTCTACCCAAGCCTATTTCCCCCTTTATATTTTATTCTATATCCCTTTATACCTAAAAGTATAAAAATAGGTCATACAGATGTATGACCTATTTTTATAACAATGTTTTAATGTATTTTTATAAATTCTGGTCGTTTGTTAATTTATCCTATACTACTTAATATTTCATCGCTTGTTGTAATACTTGGTGTATAAGAATATACTTCGATATCATTGTTGTTTGTAACTGTGCCTTTGCTTACTCCTGCATCTACTGTGTCCATAACAACCTGATTGTCTGTATCATCAGTCTGACTTGTGTTATTTTTTAGTACCTCTGATTTATCTGCATATGCATAGATGAAGTGCTTTGTACCAGCTGTACTTATGGCCGTAAATAAGGAGTCTGCTTCTACATAAACTGAATTGTAAACTGCCTCTGTTAGCTTCATCCAATCATCTGCACTGAAACTATCTGACAATGTAACCAACCCCACTTGAGCTGTATATTCAGTAGGTTGTGTCATGTCTTGCTGGATGTAAAATTGATTGTTTACTAACCCTATCGACATTATCTTATATTTGCTTGTTGCAAGGTAATTATCAAGTGTTTCTTTTAAATTGTCTATATTGATTTCTCCGTCTGCCACGGTACACACTTCATTTGTATCTGCTTTTACCAGGTTAAACATTTGTGTCTTTATTGATTCATATTGGCTTTCAGAATCCTCACACCTGACTATGTTTATTTCTGATAGCTTATATGCTGAATCTTCAGGTGTCGCCTTGTTAGATTCAGTGGTTGCTGCATTTCTTGTTATTGCATCTACTGGAGCTACTTGTGCTGTTTCAATAGCTTTTGGCTGTGATAACACAATATATAGTGCTACTATTAAACCTATAGCTGCAATCACTATTGCTCCTATGACTGCATAGCCCAAAATTCCTTCGTTCGTCGCTTTCTTCCGTATTGACTCAATTAAATTATTTAGCATCGCTTGGGTTCCTCCTGTTTTGTTTATGCTAATTTAATCAATCTACATTGTTGTTAACCCATATTGAATGTGTATCTATCATACCTTCTGTGTTGCATCCAAACTCTATCAGCATATTACTTGCATTTTCACCAGCTTCTAGTGTAAATGTTGCAAGGTACTTAATCTTATTATCTGTAGAATTTTCAGGCATACATACACTCACCTGCATGTTTTTTATGGTAGCTCGTCTGCTTTCATCATAACTACCTGCCTCACTTTTAAGGTCCTCAATCTCTTTCTCTGTTGCAATCGGAGCTAACATTTCTACACCCTCAATGATATTTTCTTCATCAAATGGCATGTATATATTAAGGAGTGCATCAGATATCATATCCTCTGTTTCTGATGGAAGATACCCATTTGGCAATAGGTACATCTCTCTCAATTCCTCAAGCCTTTCCTCGTTATTATTGCTACATCCTGAAATGCCCATAATCATTAAACCCACTAGTGCTATTATACATATTTTTAATGCATTTCTTTTCATCTAAATTGCACCTCCGGATTATCTGTAGATTCTATACCCATCAATCTTACCATCTACTAGTGATACCCACACCTTCATAGGTGAACCATATTTATATGCGACTGATGCTATCAGTCTGTCACTGTATGCGTCCATTCCAGTTACACTAAACACAGGTGTATCATCCTCCAATTCGAGTGCGTGCTCATCAGTCTCTTGGATTGTATCGTCAGGTGCTCCAGGCACAATTGCTACATTTTCTACAGGATCATCAACATACCAATCCGAGTCATCTCCGAGGTCGTTGTCGTCTGTAGTTTCCTCGAAGACTTGACCCCTTGAGTATAACACCTCAATAAAATCATCACTGATAATATCAATATTCTCATTGATTACACGCTTAATATCGTTAATATCCCCACCATCATAATAGAGAATATCTTCGATGGCTTTGCTGTATATTGAGGTATTTAGACTGTACTCTATAACTTCCCTATCATCGTCATACATGGTTGCTTCCTCAAGGTCCTCTTTGGTTGTATCCCTGCAACCTGATAAACTTACCGCTGCAACTGCCATCACTAGGATTATCATTATTGCTTTTGTTCTCATTGTTTACCTCCTAGTAGTTTATGCCACATCAAACTGTATTATTGTTCCATCATCGCCTATTTTAACTATATAACTATGTGATACTCTATATTCCCTAAGAAATATTTTTATTCTTAATGAATTGTTGGATACACTGTAGCTTAACATCTCATACTCTGGTAGACTGTTGTACTGCTCATAAGATGCTTTGCTTTCTTCCTGTGTACCGTATCTATAGATTGTACCATACTGGTCAATTATAGGATAATTCCCCTGGTCGTCTTGCTCACTTTCTTTGTCTACTCCGGGGTCTACATCTAAACCAACGTCGTCGCCACCAACCGCCTCCCCTTCCTCTACACTATATAATACAGTTAAGCTTTCATATAAACTTTCGTTTATATTTTCGTTGCTTCTATCTTTTAATTCCTGTATACTTTCACTGTCAAGTATATCTACAACTGCATTATAGTACTCTGTTGCTTGCTCTTGTGTTATTTCTATGTTTTTTGCTGTATCATCTGTGTTTTCCTGAGTGGTTGTCGAGCAGCCTGTCAGCATTGTTGCTAATGCTATAATTGTAATAATGTATGCCCTTCTCATCATAGCATTACCTTCTTTCCGTTTGATTCAACGTATAATGGCAATGTTGGGAAGAAATCTATTGGGTCTATTCGTGTATTAGATGTGTTATATACCTCAAAGTGTAAATGGTTTCCTGTAGAACTTCCTGTTGTTCCCACATATCCTATTGTATCTCCTTGCTTTACCACATCTCCTTTGCTACATCCTATACGACTCATATGTGCGTACAGCGAATATGTACCATCTGAATGCTGTATCTTAACATAAATTCCGTAACTTTTAGATTTATCTGTGTTTGCTACGATTACTGTCCCTGATTTTGTTGCTGTTATTGGTGTTCCTGCAGTAGCTGGTATGTCTATACCTGTATGATCATTGGGTTTTCCGGTTATAGGATGTATTCTATCTCCAAACAGTGAGCTTATTTTGTACCAACTGGATGGTAAAGGCCAAGAGTATCCAGTATCTTGATTTCCTCCCCCAGTGGTACCACCTAATGCTCCTGCTCCACCTTTTGGCTTTATGACTATAAAATTATAATTTGTGGTATAATTTGTGTTTATAAATTTTCTAACCCGTCCTGCTGAAAGTTCTATAGTCTGTAAAGACTCAAAAGATGTACCCCCACTTCCAACTGAACTATATACTCTCAAATTATTGTTTTGGTTGTTAAATCCTCTGATTACCATATAATGGGACTTGCCGTTATACCATTCAAATTTATCATTACTGTAGTCAGACTTACTATACCCAGGAGGTACCCTCACGCCACCTGTGTAGAACTTATTTGCTCCCCAGTAAACGTTTATTATCAGCCCGCCGTCTTTTAATTCCTTTATGGCCCAATCCTCAAATGTCTGATCGTCTGTCGTTACTTCTTTTGTTTTAACTGTGTATGCCTCTAATCCGTAGTGCTGTGCTGCTTTGAGTATTTGGTGTTCCTCTGCAGGCCAGCGTGTTATCAACCCATTATCAACCAAGTCTTTAACAGTAACTACTGTACCAGTTAAATTAGTTATACAAAATGCTGTAGAGAATACACCGCATCCTGCACTGCTTGATGATCCACCCATCAAGCTCCCATCTCCATCGTATATCCTCCAGCTTGAGTCCCAATAGTTTGCATTACTACCAGACTGATTAAAAATAGTTGCTTGTGCTGACTGACTATAATACTTTCCGTTTCCTATAGGGGCGAAATGACCACTACCTATATAGTCTAGCCAGTTTCCACCTGTATTTAGGTTTCCACCGGATTCCTTTTCTGCTTCATCTACATCTTGTTGCATCAATTCCCATGCTGCTCTGCCTGCACATGCCGAATATATGCCATACCATGCAACTGCGTCTGTTCCACCCGCTGTCACTCCATAAGTTTCTTTTATGTACTGTTTGCAAGTGGATGTATTATAATTTGCTAGACTATGACTTTCTTTATTATAAAACTTCTCCTGGTACTCTAGCAGCATTTCATCAAAATATTGTATTTTACCAGAATTATAAGCATCCATAAGCTCATTATAAGCTGTTAAACAGCTTTCTCTTACTTGCCCTGAACCATACACTGATTGCTGTAGCATAAATTGTATGAATATTTGATTTCTTTCTTCTAGTGCTTGATACTCTGGGTCATTTAATATAGTCTGATAAATACTGCCACTGCTGCTGTATCCACCAATCAAAAATGCCATTGCATATATCTGGTCAGGTATATAAAAGAAATTTGGCCTTATAAAGGTTATACTGCTGTCTGTCAGCCCAAATTCATCGTCAACAGGGAATGTATGTGTCATTCTTCCCTCTATATAAGGTATCTCAAATTGAACAAAACCCAATGCATGATCTCCACCAGTAGCATCATAGATGTCTCTACTGCTATTTATTTTCATTGTGTAAGGGTCGCCTGTGTCTTTTCCGTTTGTAACTGTTCCTCCTATAAAATGTGAGTACCCATTCTTTACATAAGAACAGTTAGAACCCTTCTCGCAAACTGGATTACTATATGACAAGGCCGTTAACCAGCTATCGTCCTTGTTTTTATCCATTAGGTTTAATATCTTGTATCCTCCTGTTTCTCTAATCAAAACCCCAAGCAAATATTCAGGATACAATGTTTTTCCCATTTCGCTAGTTACATCGCCAGCTGAACGCTCAAGTATCTGCATTAACAGTGCTCTGTTTTTTATAATTGGGTCTTTTGGATATAATCCTCCTGATACACCTGGTAAACCAGGTTGCGTCCCAGGTATGTTAAATTCCCAACCGTTTTCTTCCTCTTCCTCTGATGCTATAACATCATTCATTCCAAGTATGCTAAAGCCTGCTAAATTGCCTATAACCATTAAGAGTGCAAAAGCTATCATAATCACTATTATTACAGTGATTAAGAAAACAGCTATTTGCACTCTTATCCCCCAAGTTAGTGCCTTATCTTTAAAAAGCATGCTCTTTACTTTTTTGAATGCTTCTTTTTTATGTGATTCAGCTATTGGTCCGCTAGCTCGTTTAACTGCGTCTTTGGCATGCTTTATGTTGTCTGTCTTTGTTATCTTTTTAATCTTAGAACGTAGAAATGTTCTCTGTATGAACATCATCAGTGCTTCAAACATACTCCCTTGTGGCACCTCCAAGGGCTATTAGTATTATATACCAAAAACCCAAATTTTATTCAAAAATTATAGAATTTCATAAAAATCCAGACCCACTAGAAGCACTAATAGTAGGTCTGGATTGTATTATTTACTCTTTATTAAGATTTATTTTACCATCAGTTGCGTCAGTGCATTTATGTGTAAGCTCGTCTACATCGTATGCATTAACTAATATTCCGTATCCTATAATTTCACCTGCTTTTATTACTACTTCTACAGGAGAAGTATTATGCATTGGTATGACTATTTCCTGAGATTCTGTCAATACACAAACTCCATTTGCTATACTCAATCCACTTGTGTTGTCAGCCCCAAAAATCAACAGTGCCTTATCAGATGGTATGTTTACATTCAAACCAGTGTTTATCATTATGTTTTCAAATGTTAGTGTGTTCTCTTGCTGTTTTTGCTGAGGAGGCGACCCGTAAAAGAAATTGCTTAACTTATCAGATAAATTGTTAAGCTCATTGTTTATAGAGTTTCCTATATATTTTAATGTGCTTGGAACTTTTATCTCACAGGGTGCCTTAATTATCAATATCTTATTGCCCATGTTTTCCTCCTATGATAAACTGTATATCTTAGCTTGTCTCTGTGCCTCTGAATCGCATAATTCGTTGTAATGGTGCCCTGCGTGACCTTTTATCCATTTAAACTGTACGTTGTATTTTCTAACTAATGGTAGAACTGCTTTCCAAAGCTCACTGTTTGGTCTGTCCTTCCATCCGCTCTTTTCCCATTTGTATACCCACTTCTTATTAAATGCATTTACAACATATTGAGAGTCTGATACAACAGTTACAGCACAGTCAGCCTTTATCCTTTTCAATGCCTCTATTACTGCTGTTAGCTCCATAACATTGTTGGTCGTATGCTTTGCTCCACCACTTATGTTTAATTGATAATTTGGTTTGCCCTCTATGGTTAATACTGCTGCCCATCCTCCTGGGCCTGGGTTGCCTATACAGGCTCCATCTGTATATATCACTACATTATACATTGTATCCCACCCATCATGCATGTGCTATTGCATAATCATAAGTACCTATAACAAACCCATTTTCGTCTGAAACACTACAGGTTGTATATCTTACTTTTTCGCCGTAGCCTAGTGATAAATCTTTGCATAGCTTTGTAAACTCTATCTTTGAACCCTCTGCTATTGCTAATTCTTCCTTGATGCCATTAGAAAGTATCTCTTTACAACGTAAGAAGGCATCATTATAATTTCGTGCATTTATCTTACAAATAAGCTGTGGTTCATTTATCAGTGTTCCTGATACATTAAACAACTGAAACTCCATGCTTTCCTCCATATTCAACGAGGGTCACTACCTATAATGTGTAGTGACCCTCGAGATTTACACTGTGTACACGTACACATATTTTCCCTGTGCCTTTAGTACATTTATATTCGTGAATGTTCCTCTACTCTTTCCGTCCCAAATGCAAATTGCAAAGTCACAATCATTTCGCATCTGAGCATCCTTAAATTCATAGAACCGTCTATTGTACCTCAAATCATCTGGCTTTTCAATTCCTTCGATTGTATCATAGGATTCATCTCCAGATTTAATGGTAACTACCTTTGTGTCTGGGTCATATTCTGCACTAAATACCTTTGTTTCAAGGTCATATGCATTGTTACGTGCATAATCCATACAATACACTGTGGTTTTACGAGCAGCCCCTATGCTCGATAGGGTTCTATGGAAAGAAGCATCAATTCCTTGAGCATCTCCCACTAAAAAGTGTACATCTCCATTTGTTTGTGCCATGATGTTTTCTAAGTGCTGAACTACCATATCTGGTATTCCATATACATCTCTAGACCCAAATAAAAATACCTTGTGCATTTTTCCTCCTGGCTGATTGCCTTCTTTTATTTGGAAGTAGTGTGCTCTTAAACCGAGCACACTACTTCTGTGTCTGCCACTTCCGTAGCGCCTGATAGCATTATCTGCTTGCTTACCTCAATTTCTCCATTGTGTTCATCTATGATAACTGTGTCACCCTCTGCAATTTCTTCATCTACTATCAGGTCTGCTATTCTGTCTTCTACAAGCTCTTGAACCTTTCTCTTTATGTTTCTTGCTCCATACTTCTCGCTGTATCCAAGCTCTGTGATGGCCTTTACTGCATCATCTGTCCACTGAATGGATATTCCTGCATTTCTCACCCTTTTCTTAAGCTGCTTCAGCAAAAGCTCTGTGATACTTAAGTTTTCGCTCATCGTCAGCTTTTCAAATATAATGATTTTATCAAGTCTGTTAAGAAATTCAGGCCTAAATGTTGATTCAAGGCTCTCAAGTGCAATCTTCTCTTTTCTATCGCTTTCTACTGTATTTGACCCTGATGAAAACCCTATCTTACCCTTATTCATCATGTCTGCCCCATATCCAGCATTAGATGTCATGATGATAATAGTGTTTTTAAAGTCAACTCTATTGCCTTCTGAATCTGTAAGCTGCCCGTCGTCAAGAACCTGAAGTAGCACATTAAACACGTCTGGATGTGCCTTCTCTATTTCATCAAATAGAATGATGCTATTAGGCTTTCTACGAACTGCCTCAGTTAGCTGTCCGCCTTCTCCATAACCAACATAGCCAGGAGGAGAACCAATCATCTTGCTCACACTATGCTTCTCCATAAACTCTGACATGTCAAATCGGATTAACTCCTTAGTACTTCCATACAACTCTATGGCTAGCGCCTTTGTAAGCTCTGTCTTACCTACTCCCGTTGGCCCCACAAATAGGAATGAACCGGCTGGTTTATTTGGGTCCTTAATCCCAGTTCTACTCCTTTTAATTGCTTTGCTCAACTCTGTAACTGCACTGTCCTGTCCAATTACATAGTGATGAAGATTATCTGATAGGTTCTTTAGCTTACTACGGGCAGTATCGTCCAAATCTCCAACATCTATGTTTGTAAGTTTACTAATTGTATCCTTAACATCAGATGCTGTAATCTCAAAGGATTCTCCTGTCTTTAGATACTTCTTTAGCCTAGCAGCTGTTTCATCAATCAATGTAATTGCTTTGTCAGGCAGCTTCTTCTCTGGGATGTACCTATCTGACAATACCACAGCCTCATGAATAGCTGCATCCGTAATTGTACTATTATGGAACTCATTGTATTTATCAATAGTTGCATGCACCATCTTTTCGGCCAGTTCTATTGAAGGTTCTCCAATGTTAATTCTTTCAATTCTACGCTCAAATGCTTTGTCTTTCTCTATAAACCTTCTGTATTCTTTGGTCGTTGTTGCTCCAATTATCTGCACATCACCATGAGAAATTGCAGGTTTAAGTATGTTACTAGCTGTCATAGCCGAGTCACTACTTGACCCTGCCTCTATCAGCATATGCATCTCATCAAAGAAAAGGATTACGTTACCAGTTCTAGCTGCTTCATTGAGTATTCTGTTCATCCTTTCCTCGAAATCCCCACGGAATTTAGTCCCGCTTACGATGCTTGTAACATCTACAGAAAGTATGAACTTATTACGCATATAGCTAGGTACATTTCCATCAACTATACGCTGTGCCAACCCCTGTACTATAGCAGTCTTTCCAACTCCAGGGTCTCCAACCATGCAAGGATTGTTCTTCACCCTTCTACCTAGCACTTCTATAATGGCATCAATCTCTTTGTCTCTCCCCTCTATAGGGTCGTACATACCATCTTTAGCTAGTTTATTCATACAGACTGCATGTCTTGATGTCTCTGGCATGCTTTTTAGGGGGTCATATAGCTGTGCGTGAACTCTCTCCTGAGTTCCATCAGGAAACAGCCTCCACAACTCTCTTTCATTGGAAAGCATTACCTGATAAAATAAGTCGTCTATTGTAACCTGATTATTAGTTATGCGTGCTTTATCCAGAGATATTGCTAGTACTTTACGGGCCTCATCGGACAGGTTATCTATACCAAGTTCCCTAACATATTCAGTGTTAGATACGCCGGTGTCAATGTCTAATTCCTTTTTAGATTCTGTGTATGCCTTTTCTTCTCTGCTTATAAACTCTTCCCGAGTTACGCCTGTATATGTCTCGAACTTGCTTACTATTTGTTCATATGCCAATAACGAAATTAGCAGATGTACAGTTGTTATATTTTCACAGTTAAATCTCTTTGAGGCCAGCCTAACTGCTTCGTTCAATACTATGTTTGCACGCTTATCAAAACCCTGCATGTTGTATACTCTCATGCCAAACCTCCAAAATTTTTATAACCCTATATATCAGCTTGACTATATTCAGTATTATCTGAATTATCTTTTATGTATAATACATATTCTAATTAGATATCAATTTCCCAAGTCGTTTTTTCTACAAAATTTCCTTGCTCTAAATCAACTAACAGTTTGTATGTTAAAGGTAACTTTGCCTTAAATTCATCTAGTGCTATTTGGTTATCTTTGTTTGATATATAATATGCAAAGCAGTCTGCAAAGAATTCTATCTTGTTAATACTTGCATAATCACGCATCAATTCAGAAGCTGCTTGTCGCTCCTGCTCAAAACATGTTTTAATAACCCAATTTGTATCAGTATGATAATATATCCAGTGCCCCACCTCATGTAAAAGTACAAATGGATACCTTATGTATATTGCATTATCCACCATTGTATATAATCCTTTTACAAAAGAGTCATGCTCTGCCGTATATTTGTCTAAATTTATATCTCCGTATATTACAACTACACCTTGATTGTTAATCTCATTCCATACCTGCTCTGGTATCATATCTGCATAGTATTCAATTTCAGATACTCCAGATGAATACCCATTGTCAATGTGTAATCTCATCTTTGTATAGATATCAGGTGTTTCCTGGATAAGCTTATTGTTTAATGCTAAATATATTGCATTTATTGCCTCACCGCGGGTTATATAGCCATCACTTGGAAATGCATCTGCATATAATACATTTGCCATGCCGTCCAATTTACCATCTGAATTGGTTAAATAAATAGATGAATTATTGTATATTACTCCTGATTCTTTGTCAATTATATAATTGTCCCCTATGCTTAATCCAAAAGCGTCTAGTATTATCCTATAAAATTCACCAGAACTAACAAAATCATTTGTATCTTTGTCTACATTTATGCCCTTCTTACCTAATATTATATTAAGCTCATTGTATGTTATGTACTGCTTTGGGTGTAATCTCCCTGCTCCGTCGCCTGAAATATACCCATTACTATACATATAATTGATTGCTTCATTATAAATATAATTTGTATTTACATCAATAAAAGGTGTATTTATGCCTGTATTTCCAATGTCTATCCATTCATATTTATATGCTGATGCCTGTACTTGTATGCTCAGTAAACCTGTTCCTACTAATATTGCAGCACATATCAACGCCTTTAGCCTTATTTTCATTCTTATCCCTCCTAAATAAAAAACAGTAGTTTAAAGGTTTTCCCTCTAAACTACTGCTTTCTGGTGGAGATGAAGGGAATTGAACCCTTGTCCAAAGCCAACTCCTGATGCCCTTCTACATGCTTAGCCAAACGTACTGTTTAACCAGTCTGCCCTTGGGAGATGGCGTCCCATAGTCAGTACCGTAAGCCGCTGGAATTCCAACTGTCCTCAGTTGGGTTACCCTGCAACCACAAAGTGGCCAGTACAATGAGTCCGCGAACTCTAAGAACTCAAGGTCGCTTGCGTTTTCTTTGAGAGTTGGCTTAGCCGCAAGACCTGTGCATTTCCAACCCTGTCAGCCCTAGTATTTCAACCAGGGGCCTGTGCGGCGGCAATCAAGCCGCGACAGCCACAGGACGAGCAGTTCTATCGAACTTTATTGTTTGCCAAGGATTTTATGGTAGTTCCCTGACACCTACCGCATGCTTAGCACCACTTGTTAACCCTGTCGAAACCTGTCATCCCCATGTAGCTGTCCACATCTTAGATATGAACAGCTTAATGAAAAATCTGGTTTAGCCAGGATATGAATGTATCCTGTACTACCCTCTCTTTCATTATTTAATTTATACCCTATTATATAGGAATGCCTATTTTAAAGCTTAAATATATCACTGTAAGCCTGTATACAAAATCTTCCCATCTTACCATATTTTGATGAGTTTAATACGCTACGTCTGTCCATGGCCTTACTCCAATAATGATGATTCTCGAGTGCTCCTTTGAACCTATAAACGTAAAACTTCTCACCATCGTATACCACGGATACCTTTATGTTTCCTTCCATTGCGTATGCTACTACCATGTTTTTGAGGTGTTTTGAATATTTTAGTCCAAGTACCTCTACAAAACTATCCAGGTAGTCTACAACTTTTCCACCGTTAACTATGGATAATCCATGCTTATATTGTGTTTCGCATTTAACCATTTATATCACCCCCAATGCTTTATATTAGAACGGTGTTTCACGTTTCCAATTCATAAAGTCTATAACATTTTGTTTCTCTGTCTCATCTGTAATAGGTGCTGGCTGCCAATTATTTGTAGAGCCGGTGTAAACATAACACGGAATTATATTGTCTGTTACTTCCCCTACTGTGTTTCCGTCCTTGTTGATTGTGAGTTGTAAAGTGTACATTACTGTACGATTTTCAGGAGAGCGACTTCCACCAAAGCAGAAGTTTCCAAGACTGTAAATGATTCTAACACCATTGTACATCTCCATTGGCTGAAGTACATGGGGATGATTACCAATTACAAGGTCTGCTCCAGCGTCCACTAAACTTCTGCTGGCTCTAATTTTCCACTGTTCAGGACTATGGATTCTCTCTTTACCACCATGGTAAAATACGATTTGATAATCAGATTTCTCTGATGCCTCTTGAATGCGGGGAATAATCTGGCTTGCCTGCCGCTCACTCCATAGCCCATGACAAATTACAGCAATTGTAAATCCGTTCTTCTCAAGATAGATCGTCTGGTCATTTGTCCCATAAGGAAGTCCAACTGCTTCAACTGCCGCCATCGTGTCAGTTCTTCCCTGTGTTCCGTAGTCTCCAAAGTGGTTATTTGCAAGTGACACTGCCTCAATACTACTTTCAGTTAAGATGTTAGCATTAGATGTAGGGGCTTTGTACCAATAGGCAGGGCTATGGTCCTTTGCCACCTCTGATAAATTATTATCAGTTAATACATTCTCCAAATTAACCACTGTAAAATCATCATTTGCAAATGTATCTTGAACCTTTTCAAAGAAGTATGTGTTAGGATAATTCGCTGCATACCAACTAAACGAACCCTCATAATACTGCCCCATATATGTTGCTAGCATGCAATCTCCAACAAATGTCATGTCTATTGTAAATGTCTTTGGCTCGCATACTGGTAGCTCATCGCTGGATGATATTCCGTAGATGTTATGTCCAGGGCAATCCTCTACTCTGCAGTAATATGTATATTGCTGAGAGTCATATCCGAGTTCATCTGTTTCACTTTCCTTTATGTTTTGCTGCTCCTCAGCTTCCTCTGCTTTATCAATATCTGACTGGTCTGCCATTGACTGCTCTGCTGAGTACTGATTGTCGGGCTCGGCAGTCTCAATGTAACCCATTGAAGGATCTGTGCACCCTGTAAATAGGAATGTTAATGTCAATAGCCACGATATTGCTGTACCCATCTGCTTAATCCTCCGTTTCATGATTCCTTTGTCTTTATTAGAATGGTAATTCTTCATCATCAAATGCACCACCCAGTTCTTCAAACTCACCCCCGCTATCTAGCTTGGGATTGTAAGATTCTTTTCTGTCTATAACTCTATTATGATGTGAGCTGCTATACTCTCTGTCATAATCATCATAATCGCCTGTTCTCTTTGACTCCCCAAAATACACTTCCTCGCCTTTTATGTATATTTTGGTTCGTTTATTTCCTTCTCTGTCCTCATAATTACTTGACTGTATTCTTCCAGATATTATGATTAGTTGACCTTTTCTGAAATAGTCGTAAACAAACTTTGCTCGCCTGTTCCAAAATTCAGCGCTTATAAAATCTGCATCTCTCTCACCTTCTTGATTTGTATAATCTCTCTGGCATGCTATCCGTATATTGCAAACTGATGCATTTTCGTTTATATACCTAAGCTCTGGGTCTGCCACTAATCTGCCCATGATTGTTAAATGATTTAGCATCTAATTTTCCTCCACTTGACTTGATTCTACTATCCAAGCATTTGGTATTCTTCTGCCGTCCTTGTTGCCTCCACTTGTGGATGGCTTAGTTATTGTTGTCCCTTTGTAAACTAGAGCTGAGCTTGAACCACCATCAAGGTTTATCGCCTGTGTTGCTCCATATTTTATCAATATGTCTGCACACTCTCCAACTGTTATTCCTATGCTATGTGTTGGTTGCCTTCCATCAACCACAAGCATAAATACTTGCTTATCTGCGGATTGACCTATTACTGAACGAGGTTGTATCCCCCAACCTGCAGAACCACTAACTTTTTTCTCGCCATCTATTATAAGTGCAGGTTTAAATTGTACCCCATCACGCAATGACTCCACATCAACAGCTGTACCTATTCGTAAATTGTTGCTATTATCAAATCCAACCTTAAACCAATACCCATAATTTATAGGCTCTTGAATCAATTTCCCTTGCTGTTTAACCAGTCCTACTGGCTGACTTCCATTTCCTACTCCGTTTGGGTCGTAAAACCCACTTGCATTTATAGCCACAACAGCATTGTTTGCTACTGCAATATCTGCTACATGCTCACCTACTGAAGATGAACTAGATGATGCTAATTTCACTTTCGATGGGTCTTTTATAATTGCTAACTTACCATTATACCCATCTCCTATGATATTAACTATAACAACACCGTTTATTGTATCTATTGCATAGACAGAGTCCCCATAAACTGTCTTTATTCCTGCTGTTTTCTCACCCTCAAGAACAAGGTTTAAATATTCTATGCCTTCTGGCATAGTTTCTAAGTCTATCTCGTCATATTCTTCTAGAAAATCCTTGTATGCTATCTGCTCTGGTGACAACCCCATTGGATGCCCCAGCCAAATTGTTGCTCCATCAGGCTCTATTTGGTTGCTATCTACAAGGTTTTCCTCCTGTTGTGTTTGCATATCAGTGACTACTTTATTCACTACATTGCTAGGTATAAATGCTGTTGCCAGCCATTGATGCGTCATTGTAGACATTGCTGTTTCTATATAGATTGTTCTCCACTTACTTATGAATGGCAAATTGGAGTATACTGCTATAATATATAATAGCAGGAGTACCATCAGCACTTCTACTATTGTTTTTATTTTGCTTATGTGCTTCATCTTTACTATACTGGTTCACTTTCACTGTGTATTAGCTAATAAATATGGCTTTGCACCAAACTGGAAGATTGACTTATTACTATCATTGTCATTCCTATCTTCTTTGTCTGTATTATTGCCTTCAACCTCTGCTTCCCTTTCAGCTGCTTCAGCTTTTGCCTTATCTCTTGGTGATTCTATCCCCAAATTGTCATAGACTATTTCTTCAGCACTCTCAGAATCCATCTTATCTTCCTCTGATTCTACTATATAGTCTGAAAACACAAATTCAATGTTAAATACTTGGCTACCTGCAGGATAAGATTCTATCAGTTCAATTAAAGTTGGCTCTGTCTCTAGCTCATCACCGTAGTGCTCTCCTATTTCTGATAATAACTCATCATAATATTCGTTGCAGGCTGCAAGGTATACAGTGCCTTTATAATAAAAGTCTTTATCAATCTGCTCTGCATATTCTACAGGTATCTCACACTCAAAATCCCCGTAAACATCTTTGTTTGAACTGAAAGTTGCCCTTACGAACTCGTTTCCTTCTTCATCATATACTGTTTGTATTCCAGATGCCTCAAGCTCTATTTCATTACTTACACCTGTGAAGGTTAATTCGTCTCCGAGCAATTCTTCCAATCCTTCTGTTTGTGCAGAATTATTGATAGCCGTTGGTCTTACCATCAATGATACTTGCATTAAAACTGACGCCAGTATCATTACTATGCATAAAATCACTATTCCTCTAGTGTTTTCATTTTTCATTTATGTCAATCACACTCTCTTTCCTGTGCTCTCAGAGTACCTAATATAACCTTATTGTATGGCGTATCTATACCTGACGCTTCGAACTCTTTCTTTAGCTCTAATCTGACATCACTACAAGCATCAAAATTCTCACTTACTGTCTTTGTCCACATGCTTGCTCTCAGCATAACTGCTGATGTCCCAAGTTCTCTCACGTAAACTCTTACCTTTGGTTCTGTCTTTTTCTCATCCTCTGTTCTAACGTCTATATACTTGGGATGCTCTCCAATTATCCTAGCCATAATAGCCATAGCCTTCTCTGTATCAGACTCGTATGATATGCTAACATCAATAAATGAAGATGCCTTTGAGTCTATAAGGTTGCTATTCTCTATTATTTCCTTGTTTATAGTCGAATTAGGTATGACTATTCTGCTATTTATAAATGTTTTAATAACTGTGTGCCTAAGTGTTACATCCTCTATTGTACCTGTTATATTGCTGTTTACAAGCGTTACTCTATCCCCTATTTCAAATGGCTTAAATATGATTATAAAGAAACCACTGATTATATTGTTTAGTGACTCCTGTGCGGATAATGAAATAGCAAGTGCCAGTATTCCAGACCCTGCAAGTATGGTTTTTACCACTGTATTTAACTGTGGTATCTGTCCTATTGCTCCAAGTATACCTGCTACATAAACTACTGACACTATTATGTATTGAGCGAATCTTACAAATAGATGGTTGTTTTCAATCCGCTTATTACACGCTATTTTTACTATTTTTGCTATGACCACAGTCAGAAGTATTATTGTACATACTCTGATTGTGGTTGCTAGTATATTATTCGTTTGTATCCAATCCAATATCTGCATGTATTAAATATCTTCGTCCTCGTCCTCGTATAACTTGTCCACAAGTTGATACACTTTATCATACTTGACTGCCTTGAATCCCATAGGGATTTCAACAGTATCCATCAGACCAGATGTATTGACTGTAACCATATCCCCGTCGAATACAAATCTCACGGTCTGCATATCCACTACCTTGGCTTTGCCTTGGTCTCCATCCATGAGTGCTAGTGCATCTCCTTCAAATGCCCGAGTGCCAACTGTTGTCTTACCACAATTTCGTCTCCAGTTTTTCATCTTAAGCATCTTACTAATTAGGGTGTTGCCTAGCATAATATTTATACTGATGATAGCCCTTACACAATCCATGATATTCTTATTGGGCTCTGCTTTCATGTGCTCTGCATACATCTCTTTAAAAAGCTCAATCATTCTCTCTTGAGCCTCGAGCACATTATCAAATTGAATGTCCACTCCATAAACTGCCGATACGGCTCTAATTGCGTTTAGGTCATAGTTCTCTCCGTTATCATGTAAACGAGCTGCTGACTCCAATTTTCTCTTTAGTATTTCAACGAGGAAATTACCGTTTCCGCAGGATGGCTCAAGCCATGTGCTTCCAATGACATATGATTCTTTCCTAAAATCCTCTGTTATATTCATCATACCGTTTACGGTTTCTTCACTTGTAAATACCTCGCCGTGCTGCTTTACTCTTTCCTTTGACTTAATCATGATTTCAGATGTATCCATTATTGCTTCCTCCTAATTTTATTATTATCCTTTAATATATTGCTGTCTAATGCCTTGTATTGTTTACAATTTAATGTGTTTTATGCTATTAGGTGCTTACCTGATTAACGCCTAACTAACCTTTATTCCCCTAATTTTTACCTAAAATTAAGCCCTAATTAACCTCAAAAATTTCACACTTTTCAAAATTAAGTGCTCAACAAGCAATGCTCTTCGTACTGTTCTTTAAAATTTTTATTTGCTTGTTGCACTATTTTTGTATGCTATTCGTATACTATCATCTGTGGTCTGCAATTTTTAGTTTTACTAACACTTAATTATACACGAAACACATTTAATCAAAATGACAATTTATACCAACTGATATATACAAGTGTCATTCTGACTATTATGGGTATCCACTATGACTACTTTACAATGACTTTCAAAACAATTCATCTGATATTGATTGTAATTCTCCATAGTCTATATTACCAGGCTGAGAGATATCAATAGCCCGCAATGCTAGTGTTGCATCGTCAATGTAATCTGTATCAACTATGGTGAGTTCCGCTGTAACAAATCCGTCCTCCTTCATTTGGTTTAGCCTATCTATCAATTCTTCTATGTCGATTGTTATTTTGCTGTCCATTAAATTTCCCTCCAATGATATTATTTATCTATAAAAATAATATAATTTTTGTCTATATAAACTAACTGATGTTAACATAGTTAAAATAAAATCGGTACATGCATAACTATCTGCACGTACCGATTTTAGTTTAGTACCTCTTGAGTTTTTCGTTTATTGAACGCTTAATGTCCCGCTCCTTCTGTGCCTCTCTTTTATCATAGTTCTTCTTGCCTTTGCATAATCCAACAAGTACCTTGCATTTTCCATTATCTGAGAAGTACACCTTTAAAGGTACAAGTGTATACCCGTCTCTTTGGACAGCCCTGCTGAGTTTACGAATTTCAGCCTTGTGCGCTAACAACTTTCTCTCTCTGACCTCTGATACATCATACCTGTTGGATGTCTCCCAAGGAGTGATATGCATTTGCTTAATTACCATCTCCCCACTTTCAACAGATACCCAGGCTTCCTTAATGGAAGCCTTCCCAGACCGAATGCTTTTTACCTCATTTCCACGGAGTTCTATGCCACATTCCAATGTTTCCTCAATAAAATAGTCGTATTTTGCTTTTCTATTTTCAATAGTTGCACTGTTTTTCATAACTGCCCACCTTAATCTTGATTGTATATTTCACCTTTTATCCCAATGACTACGCACTCAATTCCGTGCCCGTATACAGGCTGTGCCAAATCAAAATTGTCACCTCTATAACATACAACGCTATGACACATATAGTCACATTCTTCATCACTAGATACGCCAAAAGGACAAACCTCTATATTGATGTCTTCTGCCTTTACCCATTGCATATTCTCCCCTTCGCCACAGGAGAACAGTGTTTCTTCGGAGAATTCGTCAGCTTTTATCTGCACCAACTCATGGATATCCTTGTACTTCTCTCCATTAAAAACTATGTAATCCAGTGCCTCCAATGGGACTTGACAATACAGCACCCTGCCATCTGCATCAAGCTCATGTTCGATTTCATTATTCTTAAGTAGTCCAACAGGGAATGTATCTCCAATTTTTACTATGTTGCCGTCTATCAAATGAAGTTCTGCGTTGCACATATAAAAACACCACTCACTAAATTAAATTTATATAAAAATACCTGTAAGCCAAGCAAATTGGCTTACAGGTATTTTTGATATGCTATTTATGAATTACTCTGCCTTGACCTCATTCCATAGCTGACTCTCTAAATAAATCCTCTTTTTAGACATATCGTTGGCTGACAGGCTTGGGTCTGCATAACTACTAATGTCCACTCCTGAGAGGAATCCAGTGCTAAGCTCATAAATTTGCTCTGCATTATACTTAGGATTTACGAAGTATGTAACATCAACTCCGTACCTAGCATTTATCCTCAAAGCTCTCATGGCCTCTACACTATACGCTGGGTCTGCAAATGCCTTTGCATTTACCCCAACCTCAAGTGCCTTTCTCAATTCTTTCATCTGATCTGCTGACAATTTATTGTTTCCAAACACCCTAATGTCAACACCATGTGCCTTACCGAGCTTTAACTGCTGTATCTGAGCTGGTGAGAACAATTCCTCAAGCCTTGATACCTGCTTTCCATTAGCTTTATTATCAACTTTAGCTGGCTGAGCTGTATCTGCTCTGTTACGGTTTATTACCTCTTGTCTGATCCTCTGATGTGGAAATGCTCTTAAGTGTGCTGAAGTGCCACTTTTATCGTTTTGAACGAACATTGCGTTTTGAATTGGGACCATTTTATCCCCTACTCTTTCGCAATATGCTATTACGTCCTTTAAACGAATTGCTTTTATCACACCATCAAATGTTACAAGTCTATAACCTATTGTCTTTCCGTCCGCAACTATCTCGCTTATCACCAGCATAGGATGACTGTTTCCGTAAGGCTTGAATCTCTCAAGTGAACCTGTCTTACCTACTATCTTCCCTGACTCAACCCCTACATTATCCAGAACTAATTCTCCAGAAGAGAGTGCCTTAAATAGTGCCTCGCCGTTTGCCATTTCTCTTTTATACACCATTTGCCCATCTTTTTTACCATACAGAACTAATCTGTATGTGCTATGTAAAGGATTTTGTATATCAGACATACCAATAACTATCCCATAAGTAGCCATTCTGTAGCCCTCCTGTCTATGTACATAATAATTGTGCCATCTTAAACGAATATATAACGCTGTTATACTTCTTTATAGTGAATTCCCCTAATCCCCTTTTGCCCTTTGAAGCCTCAACATCTGTATACCCTATGTTATTCGCTGTCATTCCTTTAATGACTAATGCTATGTTACCTGAGTACTTGTAAACTCTTATTGTTTCATCTGTGCTTAAAACTGCTACCTCGTTTTCCCCTGGGTATATATCATATACATCTGTGCATGTCTTAAATAACGATACGTTATTATTTATATCCAGTATGTATAATAGTTCAGTTCCATTAGTCCCTATTGCATCTACTAAGTACCCATCGTCTATTTTATATATTTTGCAAGATGAAAATGGCCCATTTATCAGTGGCCTACCCTTAATATCAGTTAGCCTCAATCTTCCGCCAAGTATTGACTTAAGTACTAGAAGTTTCCCCGAAATTTCAGTTGTTATTCTCTCGTTTGCAAATGATACAAGTATTTTACACCTGCTATCTATAACATCTGATGTTTCGTCTCCTGTAACTCCTACAAGTATTGTGTCTAATTTCTTAAGTACATCGTACTCTCTAACTTTGTAAACCTCTTGACTTCTACTTGTTTCATACAGTTTATATATTCTTTTTTGTTGTATGTGGGTGATTACTCCTGAATCACCCACATACATAACTTCTTCTCCTAATATTGATAGCTTGTCTCTGAGTTTGTCATTGTCCATATCTGCTACCTAATTGTTATCTCTTTTGGAATATAACTGCATTGTCAGCTGCAAAATCGTCAAACTCCGGACATGCCTCAGAGAACCTATCATCAATTATTAGTCTTGCAAAATCATCAACGTGGGAACCTAAGTCTTGGAAAGCCATTATAGCGAAGTCCAATCTATTACGCTTGCCTACTCCAATTATCCATCTGGTTGCATTTACTACTTTGTCAACAGCTTCTTTAGAGAAGTAATCGCTTACCTTTCCCATGTTAAGTACATCTTTTACTGCTTTTACAAGGTTTTGAACAACGATGTACATAACCTCAGAATCAACGTTATCTATTGCATCAACAGAAACATTTCCTGCCAATACATCCTCAACATTGATAACTGCCTTATTGTATCTGTAGAATGAAACGAAATGTGGACCGCACCTCATTCCTACACATGAACACGCTGCAAACTCAAGGTCCTCTTCGTCTGTTATGATTCCGCCCTCCATCTTTTCCATGTTAGTTAACTGAGTACTCAGCTTAACCCAGTTACGAGGGCATGCTATCATATCATTTGGTCTGTCAAGGTCAATAACATGCAGGTCCTCTCTTTGGAATGAAAGGAATGCCACAACTATGGGATGCACGCCATTCTTAATTGCCCAATCCTTCCAAGCCTCAAGGTCCTCCTCAACACGCATGCAACGACCACGTGACATGAGTGCTGGCTCTATACCACGGAAATCGCCGCCATCATCAGGTCCGTTGCCGCAACATACTATCAACCATCTTTTTGGTAGTACGTATTGACCCAACTTACGACTGCTATCCATTAACTGATAAACTGCACTTCTCATAGATTTCTGAGAAGATGTAATCTCGTCTAACAGCAATATTCCTTGATTTGGGTCGTTGGAATCAGGAAGTAAATCTGTCTCTGCGTGTTTTGTCTTGCCTTCCTCTATATAAGGAAGTCCTACTAGGTCACTTTCCTGATAATGTGAAAGTCTTAGCTCTTTAAATCCTATTCCCAGCTCTCTGGCTAATTCTGCCATTGATTCTGTCTTACCAATACCAGATTTTCCGATTACGATTACTGGAGTGTAATCCTCTGATTTCAACTGAAGCTTAACTTGCTTGAGCACTCTGGTCAATGGTACAGTTTTCATATTCAAGGTCTCAATAGCCATGCCATTTATCCCCTTTCAAAACTAAATTTAAAAACTACCCTTATATGATAAATATGCTATTTTATTAGTCAAAGATAGGTGCCCTTGTTACAACCTCATTTGTAATTAGCAAGGGCACCTATGTACTCAGTATTGGTCCTTTAGCTTTGCTACTTTGCCAAAAGGTAGCGTTACTTTATAATTCATAGAACTCTCATAATTTTGGCTTATTACCCACAAAGTATCTCTACCGTATTTGCTCTTGTATTTCATATCTGGTCCATTGAATATACCATCAGTGAAAATGATTATTAGTGCCGGCTTTGGCCTAACCCCTCTTTTATAATCAGGGTCTGTCTCAAATAATTCAAAGATACAATTAGGATTAGTTCCGCCTCTACCCTTTGCTCTTGCCTGTGCAAGCTTTAAGCTATTGTAATCATCAAATCCTATTATGTCCTGAACCCCATCATCCCAGAATATTATTTCTGCTGATGTTTTATAGGTCTTTAAGAGTTGTTTTATTTGACCAAATGCCACAGCAATATCTAAATCAGTCATTGAGCCAGAAGTATCTATGGCTATCTTTATATCCTCTAATTTTTCATCTTCCATCCTTCTGCCTTCAACATATAAACCTGAGTGTATGAATCTTCTATCAGGCGTTGACAGTGATTTTTCATCTGACATCATTGATATTAGCCTGTTCATCAGAACATTTCTCCAATTTATTTTAGGTATAAGCTCTTCATCAACGAATGCCTCGGCTACACCACTATGCCCTTTACCTTTTCCTGCCTGCATTTGCTTCTCAAGGACCTTAGCCCTTTTCATAACTGACTCGTATATTCCACGCTTAGTGTTCTCTGACGCGTTCTTAGCTGTCTCATCTTCCACCATGTCAGTTATGTGTACCTGTTCAACCTGAGTACTATCTGTTATCTTGGTGCCTCTCCAGATGTACTCCTTTGTATTCAAGGTTATCTCTGCCTTTGGTCCGCTTTGCCCCTGGTTTCCTTCACCGCTATCATTTCCATCATTAGCAGTGCCGTTGTTACTACCCTGTCCATTCTGACCTGGGCTACCTGCACTTGAACCTTTGCCATTACTTAATCCTGTGCCTGGGTTACCCTGTCCTGGCTGACTTTGTGAAGATTGCCCGTTACCATTTCCAGATTGATTTTGTGATGGTTGATTGCCACCACCGGGTTGCCCTGAATTATTCTGCTGACTGTTGGAATCTCCACTACCTTGGCCTTGGCTATTACCCTGACCATTCTCATTATTCTGATTGTTCATATTAACTGACATTGTCTGTTGGTTGTTACGTGACTCCTTTTCCAGCTCTGAGTAAATGGATTCTGGTGTGTCTTTGTTAATATCTACCCTGGCATCATATAAACCCATCTTTGGGAACTCTAGCTTGTACCTAAATCCCTCATAAGATAATTCAACTTCTGGGTCTGTTGACTTTATCCCACATTCTTCACACAGAACTTTATTGATGTATAAGTCGCATGCTATGTTCCACATCTCTGGGTCTCTTATACCTCTTCTTGCCTGATGTCGCATCATAATGTGGCACATCTCATGCATCTGTATGAACAATATATTAGATATAGGAAGGTCTTTAACGAAATCTGTATTGTAATAGAAAGTATCAAGGCTAACTGCCATCGTAGGTATTTCCACTGATTCTCTGCGCTTAAGCGTTTGCATTACTGCGTAGTAGAATGGTCTTATTCGCTTAAGTATCAAATAAGATGCCATCATCTTTTGCTCAACGCTCATATCTTCAGGCGTCATCTCTTTTAATCGGGATTTTGCCATGGGTACCTCTGTACCTCTAATTGATGGCATCTTAGACCTAATTGATGCTTCTGAATACCCCTTTGCTAAAGCTTCTTTATCCCTGTCTCTTAAACTTGGCTCCTTCTTAGCTACTGGTGTTTGCTGTGGTTTTTGGTTAGCTGTACTTACCTGAGTTGGCCTAGCCTTTTGCTCACCCTTAACTGTATTGTCTTTCTTTATCTCAGGCTGCTTTATGGTATTTGATGGTGCTTGTTTAGCTTTATTTTTTAATGTTCTATCCACTTCAGACTGTGGTATCTTCTCATAAACTCCCTTTATCGGGGATATGTATTTTGTACCATCTGCCTGTGTCACAAGCTTTCCATTTGCTATACCCATCATTTCAGCAGCCTTTATAGTGTCCTCTAAGCTGAACTTCTTCTTTACACCATTATGGTCACACACCTCATACCCTATGTCTCCTATTTCTCTAAGTATGACCAGTCTGGATGGTCCACGAAGCTGCCACTTAACAAATTTTGTATATCTATCAAAGGTTCCGTTCGAACCTCTCAATGTGCCATTATATATTTCAGCGTTTACAACTGTTGCCTTCTTGGATGCTATTATGGCATAAAGTTGTTTATCTGAAATATCTGCTTTTTCACCTGAACTTGCATCAAATATTCTAAATCCACAGGGTTCTTTATTTCTCCCTGTCTGATAATTACAAGCTATAATTGTTATTTTCATCAGTAATGCCTCCTAAGATGATTACTGCTCATCAAGTATTCTTATTGCTGCATCCACATGCTTTAATTGTTTATCAGATGCTTTTCCGTATCTTAATATAGAGTAGCATATCTTCAGCACGAGAGGCTCAGACTTAAGTACTTCCTGCATCTCTACGCTATCAGACTTTGATACTAGCCTTGTTACTTTGTCCTTTATGTCTTGATGGTCAGATAACATGTACTGGTTATTTACTGTATCTGTATTTTGTGCCTTATTGTCAGTCTTAGTATCTGCTTTCTTTTTGGCACTGCCTGATAAACCCTCTAAACCAAACTCTTTTTGCAAAATTCCAACTGCTTCCCTAACTCTGTACTGCTGCTTCGGGCTCATTTTATTGTACGTTAGCCCTCTATTAACCATGTCATTTACAACTCTAAAGCAGTACTCGTTATGTAATACTGTTGATGATGCCAACAGTCTTTTATAGGTATTTAGTATATCCTCATTTGTGCCTTGTCCGTTACTACTCTGCCCATCGGAGCTTTTATCTTGTTTTTTAGGAGCTTGTGGTATGCTATCTTTTGCAGTTTCAGCGCTTGCAGCGCTTTCTTTTGCGCTTTCTTTCTCATGCTGTTCTCTTTCCTCGCGTGCCTTACGCTCCAGTTCCTCCCTGGCCTTCCGCCTCTCTTGTTCCATTTTAACTATTTTATCAAGTTCTTCTTTATCTTTTCTACGCTGATCATCTGCTATTTTGCTTTCTATCTTTGCATTACAATCTTTTACAAAGTTGCAGAAATTATTTACTACTGTATCATCTTCGGTTACTAGTTTTTTAACTATTGTGTATGCTGTATGCATACCTTTAATGTCATTTATAGTATATGACCTATAATTTAATGGTGAACCTATAAACCTTTCTGACCTTTCACCTATCTGTATGTCAGAATCCTCTAATCTGTATATTTCCTTTTTACTTATTGCTTTAACTTCATCTTCGCTGTAGAATTCCTTATTCAATCCAAGCGCTATCAGTATTGCATTTCTTGTCCTTCCTAATTTCTCTGTCCTATTAAGTAAATTCAGTCTGTCAGCTTCTGCACTGCTTATGACTTTAACTATCTCGCTTCCTGCTGGTGCAGAAGATGCACCCGAATGGTATCTTGCTTCAAAATAAATGTTATTTGCAAAATACAACCATGCAAATGCATATATCCTCTTTTTTAGTTCTGGCCTTCTATCAAGCCTTAAGTTTACTCCTACTTCCCCAATGTAATTCGAGCATATATCTGCAAAAGCCACTATTAGCTTTATGTTCGGTATATCCGCCCTTGTGACCATTGTATACTTATATGCTGTTTCAAGTGATTTTTGGTAGTCCTCTGATATAAAAGGCTTGTATTCCCCAAGTATATCTACTGTTCCTACATATTTTAATAACTCTTGTGCTGAATAATGAAACAGTGATTCTCCCTTGTATATTTCATTTACTCCCTCTGAATACTCAAAAAACACCTTGTTAAAGAAACCCTGTATATCAGATGCCACTACCTCTGAACACTTTACCAACAATGACTTAGGCATTGGTGTCTTTGTCATTATAAATCCTATGATATGCTCAGCTAACTCATTTCCAAATGCCTGGCTTATAGAATAAGATGTATTTAGCACACCTACTAATTCCTCTAATATAGGTGACGCTATCAATCTACCAGTCTTAATGTTATCGTTTATTGTGTTTAACTCACTTTCTGCTTCTGATTGTTCTAAGTTTGCCCATGTATAATACTTCTTTAGTACTGATAGTTGATCATTGCTAAAATACATTTTTACAGATGTATTGTTCTCGCTTTTCATCTGCTTATCTGCATTTGGCTTAGCAACCTCATCTGTCTTTTTATTCGTTGTTGGGCTACTATCAACAATATTACTTTGATCTGTATTTTTATTAACTGCTGGTTGTTTATTTTCGCTTGCCTGTGCAGACGGTTGTAGCTGCACTATATCATAATAACCCGAGATTGAGCTTATAAACTTTAGCCCATCTCTAGTTTTAACCATGCCATTTGCTATACTAAAGGTGTCTGCATACTTTACTGCATCTGCTTTAATAATTTTCTTCATATTTCCGGAATGGTCACAAACTGTATACCCTAAATCACTTATCTGGTTCAGCACTACTAATGGTGATTGTTTAAAGTTTGTCACTACTCCGTTATCTATATGTGCGTATCTATTGAGTGCACCGTTGCTACCCTTAATTTCTCCGTCTGTACCTATCTCAAGGTTATGTATTTTATGCCCACCAATAATTGCATTTTTTATTGACTGCTTGTCTGCATCCATGGTCTTTCCAGTATCAGAATCCAGTATTCTGAATCCAATATTATCTTTACCACGATATAATACAGCTATCATATGCATATTCATAATACTCACCTCTGATACTATTCATTAAATTTATTTTTTATTTTATATTACATATCATGAGTGTCTCAACGCATAAATCATTGTCAACATTGTGTTCACTCTCATATATTATGTCTAATTAAAATGCCTATTATAAAAATAGGCTGGGTGACTTTAACAGCCACCCAGCCTATTTAAGCCTTATTCTTAGGTGCTAACACCATAAACACTCTGTTGCCCTCAATTCTTGGTTCCCTGTCGATGCTATGTGCAGCTTCAATGTATGTATCAAAATTGTTTAATTTCTCGATTCCTCTACGAATGAAGCTAATCTGTCTACCCTTATAGATGATAACTACTCTAACCTTGTCACCATCATGTAGCATACGACTTACATTCTTTGCTTTGGTCTTAATGTCGTTCTCAGCTATGGTGTCACTCAACCGGATTTCCTTTGTCTCTTGCTTTACCTTGTTATTGCTCTTTTCCTTTTTCTTCTGCTCGTATAAGAACTTATTGTAGTCCATAATCTTGCAGATGGCAATGTTACCTTTAGAAGACACCTGAACAAGGTCCATCTCGTCAGACCTTGCAATACTAAGAGCCTCATCAGTACTCATTTCTTTAGTCTCGGAACCATCAACGAGTAAAGTTCTCTCACTCTTGATTTCCTCGTTAATTAAGTGCTTAATAGTGAATCTCCCTTTCTTTTTCAAAGCTATTTGATAATAAAAAGGGTCACACTCTCTGCCCAGAGTGTGACCCAACGAAAATTATGGAACCTGCCTTTTATCATCCCTATCATTATTATAACATAAATGACACGAATTGTCAAGTACAATGCCCATATTTAGAATAAAAATTTTCTAACTAGGTCACAAATTTTAGGATTTATACTTTTGCAACGGGTATATTTTCTATGTTGTTTCCATCTTTTCCAACCAATGTACGCTTATCATTTATCACAAGCGCCTCTATACCTTGTACTTTACCAGAACGAGCCAGCTCCCAAAGTTTTTCAGGTGTAAAACTTCTAGATGTACCGTTTTGGTCTTTACATCTATATGCTTTTGTCTTACCATTCTGCACTACACGCTGCTCAACTGAGTAAACTCTTGCGTCTTGGTATGTTGCTGCCTCTCCCTGGACTAACACATGGATTCTACCTGATTCATCTTTAATTGTCTCCGCATTTATTAGGTGCTTCTTTGCAAGTTTGTCAATGTCATCCAACTTTATATTTCTGAATACCCCGGATTCATCTACTACTCTATACCCCTGTATCTCTCCAGATATTATCAGTGGCTCCCCTATTGAATATGCCATACTATCACCCAAAAACCTTGTCCAACCTAGCAAATACAGATTGACTATCAGTGATAAATACCTTTTCGCCTATAGGGTGCAAGTCTTTTTCATTTCTGAATGTACCAACTTGCTCCATTGTGAACTCTCCGCTTGCTAACCCCTTCTCTAGGAATTTGTTATTCAATCTTGTAGCTGTCTTGTATTTATTAGAGGATGTGTCTCCATCTGCTATTAGTATATCAACCTGTGCTGACACACTATTCATTAGCATGGGATTAACTTTTCCAGAGTATCTATTTTTTATATAGCTGACAAACTCTGACTTGTTCCTGAATCCATTTACTCCACCTGTAATTGCCATATACAATGTGACGCCTGTTGGCTTGTACACTGTGAACTGTGTTTCACCAAACAGTATTTCATCTTTATATTGTAGCAATGTGTTGTAAATGTTTACCGCCATCACACTTCCGTCTGCGTTCTTTAAGCCCAATCGCTCTGCAATGAATGGCACCTGATTCTTTTCAATATCGTTGTATGCCTCTGTTAAGTTTTCGTAGCCATTGAAAATTTTATATGCTATTGTTTCGATTGAAGGGATGCCTGCAAGCCTAACCACTTCCCAAAGCTGAACCCTACGCTTTGCCGGGTCACAAATTGATTCAACCTTCTTTTGGAAAGCAGGAATTGTGCTTGTCCCACCACGCTTAATGTATTCCTCCAACAAAAACACTTGATATGGTGATACTAGCTTGAAGTCCTGACAAACTTGGATGCAGGTGCTTTCTCCCCATCCATCGGCCTTCATTGTTTTTGCCATGGCCTCTAGCCTAGCTGCTATCTTGTAGAAGCACTTAGAATTGGAGCAGTATATCTGTCTCAAACTGTCCGTAAATTCTATTGGAGCCCCACAAGTGCATGTGTGAGGAATATTATTTAATATGTCCTCCGAAATCAAGCTATTATCAATAACTTCCTGTAAGGAAATACCCATCTTTGTACCCCTCTTACTTTATAGAAATGTTTGTGGACTTCAGTATGTAGTCTGCCAAATTTTCAAACAGCCTTTTTATATAGCCATCAGTTGATTCAACAATTTCCTTATTGATATAGAATTTAACTATATGGTCATACCACACATTATTTGTCGCCTTGTCGTGTGTCAACTCGCCTGTATTGCTAAACTCTGTCCCAATGGGTTCAAACTTCAAATCCAGCTCGCTATTCTTTTTCTTTGCTGCCTTACCCAAATCAGACTCTACATATCTCTTAAACTCTGGGTATGTCATCTTACCAACATACTTGCTTCGTCTAATCTCAATCTGGTGTACCCCAGGCTCATCATTGATTTTACCTGAATCATCTGTATCACAAACGCCATCTACTGATAAATGGTATCCTGCAAGGTTTATCACCTCAAGTATCCCACTATATTCCAGTGCATCTATGACACATTCACTGATTACACTGCCCTTAAATTCTGCCTTGTCCACAAATGCCATATTTCATACTCCTATGTATATTTCCTAAATTTATTTTGCTTCTTTTAAATATTGAAACTTCCTTTTAATATTTAGATGACCTAAATAATGTTATTTTATAAAATCCTATGTTTGGTTTATATTATGCTATGGTGTTTTTCTGCCCAGGCATCTGTCTGCCTATCTTGTCTATTGGATGCTCCTTCTTAGCATCCTCTAGCTTCATTCCCTTCATCTGTAAGCCCTTACGAATTACATTACCAAGTACAACTATTCTCTTATACTTGTTTTGTTCCTCTTTATAAGTGGCTAAATACTGTTGTCTTATTTCATCTTCTTCACTTGAGGACAGGTTCGGCTTTCCCTCTTTAGCGTTCTTAGCATTTTGCTGTGCTATAAGGGATTTTACCTCTGCTTCTAGCTCATTCCCACTCTTGCTAGGTGGTATATGTAGTTTATTGAAAGCAAATAGATGAACTTGCTTGTGGCAGTTTAGACAAAGCGCAACACTGTTTTCTACGCTATCCTCTCCGCCTAAATAAACCTCCACTATGTGATGTAGGTCTAGTATATCCACGTAATCAGGGCCTCCCCTCAAGCAACACTGGCATGTATTGTTATCTCTCGACATGACAGCTTTTCTTATAGCTGGGTCTATTATCTCTCTTTCGCCAGGTGTCTGCTTATGTGGCTCAAAGCCCTCCATCTTCTTGCTTTCCTCAACCATATCATCCAATGACATTTCATCAACATTTGATAAGTCACTGACATTTATGGCTAAAGATGCTATCTCTTCATCTGAGAGTGCTGCATCCTCTGAGCTTTCGTCTCCAGAACCTGCTATCTTGCTAGCTCCGGATTCTTCTTCGTCGTCATAAACCCTTGCTGCCTTTTTATTCTCTTTTTCCTCTGCGCTCTCTTTCTTTCTGCGCTGTTCTAGCTTTTTAAAGGCTGTTTCTATGTTGTATGTACCATCAAATAATTTACTGACTATATCATCATCGTTATCCGTTAGTATATCTTTCAACTTTGTATAGTCGCCACTATTTAACTGAAGTAGGTACTCTATCATAGATGCACTCATTATACCCTTTTCTTTTTCCAAGTAATCTATGTAATCCACTACTTCCTTGATTGTATACTTTCTTGAGTGATTGTATATTGCCTCAAGCACTGGTATTTCTGGCGTGTTTGCCTTTAAATTTACTATGCAAGGTATTCTACGCTTACCTGCCTTTGCACAGGCTAGTATTCTCCTGAACCCTGCAAGTAATACATATATACCCTCTGTAGATGTTTCAGCCACAACAAGTGGCTCCAGTAAACCCGTGCTCTTTATTGACTGTACAAGGTCATCTACATTTGTTGTATTCTTCCGTATGCGCTGAACTATTGCTATTTTCTCTATGTCTATGTACTGAAATCTAAAGTTTTCTTTGTTTTCAATGTCATCCATTACGAAGATATTACCATCCTCTGAGAAGAACCCTCTGTCTTTATCAACAGTCTCATAGTCCTCCATCAGTGTATCTCCGGTAATAATTGACCCATCATGGTCAGCGTCAGGATTTAATGCAACTTCAGGTTCATCTGGATGTTTGTTAGCTGTCTCCAATCCCTCAAAACCTGCAAAACCATCGTCTCCTAATGCATCATCATCCAAACTGCTTGGCTGTTCTTCATCTGTATCAATAGGAGTGTCGAGTGTATCGAACTCACTATCTTGTATATCAGAGTCTAATCCTGGTTGCTCTCCAAGGTTACCAAGCTGCTCCTGTAATCTACGGTTTATTTCTTCTGTTGATAAAGAAGATAAATCCTCATCGTCAAGCTTGTCAAATTCCTCTGAGTCATCTCCAAGCCCTTCGAATCCTTCAAGGTTTTCATCGCTGTCAAACTCTACATCGGTGCCAGTGCCTTCCACCTCACTGTCACCGATTTCATTGTCCTCGTCATCTTCACCCATTAGTGCCTCATCTAACTCTGGATCGTCTAGGTCTGAATCTCCCAATGATTCGTCCCAATTTATATCGTCAGAGTCTGCTTCCTCAGTAGCCTGATTACCTGATGCCTCGTCTGAATCACCTTCAGTATCTTCGTCTCCATCACCGAAGAGTTCATTGTCTAAATCGGAATCAAACAAATCATCTAGGCTTCTATCTTCAGTTCCACTCATACCTTAAATCCTCCTGTATTTTTTATTATCAACTTGTACTAAAAATGTCTTATAAATTTATATCTTTTATTATTTCCTAAATTCTATGCTATTTTACTGGACCTGTAAATAAACCCCACATGCTCAGCCCTTAAATCGACTGAACCATGTGGGGTTTAATGTATATTTTACATGAAATAACTTAACCGTTTATGCTGACGCTTCTACCATATACATCGCACAGGGTTACTCCCTGCTCTCCGCCAAATCTGAAATAAACTGTTTCTCCTGGGATTAGATGATATCTCTCCATTACACCTATGTTGTACAAAGGAACATTTGTAACCTCTGCTCCGTTTCCTGTAACAACTGGCTTAATTATAGCCTTAGGAGTAATATACGACTTACCTGGGATGAACTGTATCTTTTCTATAACTGAGGAGTATACGTTGCTTTCCCAATACCTCCCCATCTTTAACGCTATGTTTCCATTCCAGGAGTTTCCTGACTTTCCAGTACTATAAAATGTATTATTATCATTTATAGCTACCACTATACCGTCGCATGCAAACCTGATTTTATCCTCGTCCATGAGTCTTTCAAAGTAATTAAGTATGACCTCTACTGCATGGTCAAGAATATCTGATGTGACATTTTTAGCCCCGGCAATTTCTGGTATCTGGAACCCACAGGACTTAAGATGCTCAAACTCGTCCCACAGTGTGTTAAACTTTAGCGAGTCGTCACTTGAAATTACCTTATAGCACACCATCTCAAGATACTTGAGTTCTTCATCTGTGACACTGTCACGTATCAATGATGTCACGCTACTAAGAGGAGTTTTAAGTGTACCCTTCAGATATGTTTCAAAGGTATCTTTGCTCACGAGCATTTCGCCACGAACTTCTACGATTCTTATATTCTTCCACTGTTCAACATAATTGGGAAGGACTGCTTTCAAGTGTCTTGTAATGTCTCTACCCTTTTTATACCGACCACGTGTTGAGCCATTATACAGATGCCCGTTCACATAAACCGCTCTGACACCATGCCCGTTTTCCTTTGTTGATGCAATCAAGTCAACTGGATGGCCAATATCATCCAATGTCTGCTTGAACTTCCGCAGTTCCTCCATGGAACCAACTGTAGTAATACTGCACATACCATACTTCTTAAGCACCTCATCGTACTCGTCCAAGTCTGTATCAAACTTTTCCCAGTTACGATTTAATGTTTCTGAAGTTGGCTTCAGCTGCCTCAGCAGCCTTACATAATTGTCATATGCTGCATCATCAACCAATGGGTTTCCCATACCTGCTGCGTCTTGCAGCTCTGCCACATAAGATTCTAATGCGTCAATGTCTGCACCAAATCCCAGTTTTTCAAGCTCTGCCATTGTATTAGAATTGACCATAATCAGCTCTCCTGTTTATTTTAATTTTCTGTCCTATCTATTAGATAGATGTTTCCAACCCGGTCAACGAACTGAACTATCTTTACTCTCTTACTACCATCATAGTAAACCATGATGTATTTTCTATCAATAACGTTTGATATATGCCTCTCCATCAGTTTCTCGATGTCTGCCATGTTTGCATTGACCAATTCAAGTGACCAATCACCCTGTTCTGTTAGTCTCTTTCTTAGCCAATCCTGCCTACAAGCACGTGACCTTTCAGGTGTAAAGTTGCCTTGTCCGAAAGTTAGCCACTGCTCAAAATCTTCCTCTGTAAATTCTACGCCGCTTGAGTAAATCTCCAATAGCTCTGCTGCTACGCCGTTTGCTTCCTCTTCTTCTTTACGCTGCTCTTCCTCGTATTCCTCTTGCACACACGCCTGGCACTTGCCTTTAATACTACCTTGCCCGTATATAGGTGAACCACACTTGATGCACACCTCATCTTTATGAGCCTTATAGCAATCATCGCAAATGCTATATCTATTGCCAAGTGACATTACTGGATGTGTACTAGCTGAATTCTTTCCGCACCATTCACATATAGCCATTGTCTACACCTACTTTCTTGTTTTTCTCCAAACTATTGCGTAAATGTATGGATATGTTGCTGCTAAGTACCCTATTTTGTATTGAAGTACCAAGTTGCAATGCTTATTGCTGTCAAATTTGATTATAAGTACCTTGTCATCATTTCCCATGTTTTTGTATACATGAGTATCAAAATTTTCTGTGCCTTTACAAGTTGTTAAACAGACTCCGTTTTCTAACAAATAGTCAGGCCCATCATAAATGTCAGGGAATTCCATTAACATAATGTCGTCATCTTCAGCCGCTATGAACCTAATATTGTATTGGAACTTCCTGGGCTTTTTCTTTGACTCTATGTCGTCTGCATTTCCACTTTTTATCTGAAGTATAGCTGTGTATCCCATTGCGTAGGCATCAATTTCATCTTGAGATACTTTGTCTAAACAAGGGAGATACCCAAGCATTTTCTTGCGTACAGCCGCTTTTTCCAGTTCAGTTCCGTTAGGAACCTTATCCGGTGCAAGAAATAATTTTTTCCAGTGCTTATTATTTATTTCTGCATGTTTTATATAGTTAAGCAGTGGCTCATTCTCTACTATGATTTCTTCTATAGATGTACGAAGCATCATAAGGTTTGGCGCTGCTGATGCATACCCTATAAACGGTTCTTCATAGTATATTGTGTCTATTAGCGTGTTGTTCTGCAAAATTTGGTTTATTGCTCTTTTCAACCTAACCTTGTACTGTACAGGTGTCTCACCCTGAGATTTCTCCCTAGTGAATGATATTGTAAAATACAGCCCCCCTGAGCTTTTTTGTATTATTGCTACTCCTGTGTTTGTAGTGCTTCCGTCAATGGACATCACTGCGTTATCAGGAACTTTCACCTGCTCTATGGTTTTGTCTAAAAGAACTGCCTTACCACTGCTGTCTATATCTGGTTGTCTTATTGTAACCTTCATTTATTATGTCCTCTTATTACTTAATACATAGTATTTCCTGTCAATGGCTCAAGATACATCTTAAATCTTACACCTCGCTTAGATGGCAGTATCTCACAGGGCTCTATTGTGGATATCCTTATGCCTGCTGGTATAAGCAAAGCTGCATTAACTGTTTCTATGTCCCAATGCCTAATGGCATAAGCATTGTACTTTATAACAATCATGCTATTGTCAGGACCTATAGCAGTAACCATTATTCTAGGTGTAGCGTTCCTATTAAATAGTGCTACCTCTATTTCTCTCTTGCCTTTATCAAATTCTGACTTTACAAACTTTGCTAAGCCTAGCATATCTTGCTTTCTTCTCTGCTCCGGCTTATCCCCTATGAAATCAGCTATAGGTGTCCTCCCACCATTAGTCTTGTTCACTGCCTTAGACAGCTCGTATGTAATCTTCTTAGCCACTGACATATCCATGTCAAATATATAGCCATTAGATACCTCATAAACCCTGAAAGCATCTTCTGGCCCGAACCCGCAATTCTGTGCCTCTCTGCGAATTCTCATGTACCTATCATATTCTTCTTTGTCTTGAGGACGCTTCAGCACCATTGTATAGGTGATGCCATCTATAGACTTACTCCCAATTTCAGATATCAGGAAATCAGTCATCATGTTTATTAGCTCTTTACTAGCTGTGCCCACGCCTTTCACCCCAATCAAATTTATTTTCTCTTTATTTCATTTTATGTCTTTAAAAATGATTTACTATACGCCCATGAATACTTGCATAATCAGTGTGTTTTGCCATTGGGAGATGGATCGGCCTTTTATGACTGTCTATTCATAGAATTTCTGTCCTATTAAATCTACAAGCCTTGACGACCAACCCATCTCCCAATGGCATTACTTATTTAACCCCGAATTACTTTCAAAATAACAGCACCCTAGTTCGGCTCCTACGATAAAGTCTTGGAAGTCAGCGTTATGCCGTGATGCTACACTGTACATATGAACCATGTTAGTTGATCTTTCTTCCTTCGAGCTAAATAATCCCACGACCTCATCTGGTGTTCTTATTGTTTCTGCCGACTCACCACCTGCTGTCACATCAATTGTCTCGCCTGGATTACTTCTTAAGAAGTCTACAACACTTTGCTTTAGCTGTGCTGGCATTACTGCCAACACACCACGCTTAAACCTGTTCGCTATAGCTAGCTTTAGCTCTTGATATGCTTGAGAAATTCTCTCTACCTTGCCCATACCATTTCTAGATAGTATATCAATCAACTGGTCTATGACTATTACATCAAATGGGTTCTCATTTTCGTAATGTCCCTCAAGTATATCTATAAAATCCTCTACGTATGCTGTGCTCTCAATAAAAGATAGCCTCCCCATTGTTGGGTCTACTGCGAGCTTTAACTTTGCTGCGGTTACAAGTTCTCGTGTTGTCTCTCCTTCCTCTGTTCCATCATTATAATCACGCTCTAGTATCTTTTTACTGGAGAATGACATGTTATTCTCTCGTCTAATAAGAGCCGCCACTTGCATGGCTATCCACTCTTCCTTAGTACCCTCCAATGACCATACGCATACATTTAGCCCAAGGCTGAGTGCCCGACTCACTATAAAGTTGGTAAATCTTGTCTTTCCGCCTTTGGGAGGTCCAAGTATTCCGAGCATATTGCTTCGTCTCAAAGAACCTACCATGTCATCTATCTCTTTAATGCCTATTGTCATTAAGATTTCTTTGTCCTTAACATTCTCAAGCTGCATATCTTTCTCAAACCAGCTGGCATCAAGAACAGTAGAGCGTACACGGTCATGTTCAGATAGCTCGTTTAGGATTCTCACACGCTCATTGTAGTATTTTTTACAGTCTGTTACACCTGCATACTTCTTAACACGCCTGCCCGGCTTTCTTTCCTCATAGCCTGAAGATGACATAATTAAGCTCATTGACTGTGCTGTATCCAGCATAAACTGATTTTGAAACCAGTTAACAAAGATTTCACAAGCTGAGTCAAATTCTGCCTCTGTCACATAACGGTTTGAAAGTTCTATGAACTTTTCCACCATATTAGCCTTTATTGCATCCACCTTTTCATCATCTGTCACCTGTGAGTCAATCTGTGTACTCAGCATAGATGATAGGCTAACGCGTGGGCTGTTAAGTATTAAATCTCTGTTATTCTCAATAATTGAGTTTAACTGATTTATGTCAAAGATTGGTGCGTTTAGTGTGCTGATGATCTCATAAAAGATTGCGTATTCATCCTGAAATATATTGCTAGGAAACCTACCTATAAACCTGTTTATGTTTCCTTTAGCAGCCTTGATTATATCCGTAAAGTTTGGATTGTCCTCTTTAACTGCACCAACCAGCACACCTGCGAATATCTTATTTAGGCTTTCAAGTATTCCCAATGAATAATTCATCATAGTGATGCTCTCCTTAACCCTTGCTTATCCTAAATACTCTTTGGCGTTACTGATTTTCAGTAGTTTCAACTGTGGTCTCCAGTGCTACCTCAGTTGTTCCGCTCGTGTCGTCTTCGCTCTCCTGCGCAGGTAATTCGTAGAAGGGGTCAGAGTTAATACAAACCGTGTATCCCTTATAATACTTATCAATGTCAATAAGGTTCATATCAGGAATCTGGCTTACAGGCAGCAGTTCAGAGATAACATCTCCATGATTTACTCTAGCTACCTTAAATGCAACGCGACGAGTCAGCATGCCCATTGTAGTCAGGTCACAGTATGCCGCCTTTTTGCGCTTAGTAATCATAAAGAATTCATCGGCAAAGGTGTACCATGCCATGCCAGGCTGACACTCCTCAAAGAGACTCTTGTACTTCTTACGATTTCCACTTGCCTGACTGTAGTAGACTCTTGTTCCTCTACCGTTAGGATACACCAGATTAAAATGCTTTGTATAATCCCCAGCAGGGTCAATCAGCATGATGTTGTGGGAATTAGGAAGCCCGATGAGCTTGTAAACCTCGTCCTTTAGGGGACCCTTTCCTGCATCAATGTCATTAACCGCAATCTTGTATACTGTACCATCATAGGTGAATACAAGAATATGCTGATTGTTCTTAACTGCCCAACGGGCTGCTTCTTCCTCGCCCTCTGGCAGCTCGTAATTAGTAATGTCACGAATGGATGTAAGTCGCTTAAGGAACCCACTCTTAGTAAGGATGACATTTACAGTGCTGTCATCCACCTTTTCTACCTTTTCCTCCTTGGGCTGAGGAATAATCGGGTCTGCCTTATTAGTTCTATTCTTATGTCCGTAAGTCTTGATAATTCTGTCCATATCTGCCACAATGATTTTATACTTCTCATTGTCAGAGTCAATGACAGTTGTATAATCCGCGATATCCTTGCGCTTACTGGTCAATTCATTGAGCTTTTTGCTGGCATTTGCCTTGCTAATAGCTCTAATCTTAAGGTCTAGAAGATAATTCGCCTGAGCCTCATCAAGCCCGTATGTCTGCATCAACTTCTGGCAGACAATATCATCATTATCTGTGTCTTTGGAATCCGCAATGAGTGCCACTACTTCTTTGATATGGTCATAAATCTTCTCCCAGGTGCTAAGGATATGCTCCTCCCTAGATGCCTTATCCCGCTTGAATGTGTAAACTCTGTTCAGGCACTCAACCCGGAAACTAATCCACTCATTTAGTAGCTCAAGCAAACCCATTGCCTTGCATCTGTTATCTACAATTAGCTGGGTGTTAAAGCTAACTGAAGAACGAAGAGGAGTCAGCCTGTTGAGCTTTTTCAGTACATCTCTAGGATTACTACCACGCTTTAGGGTGACTACGAGTTTCATACCGTTGAGGTCCGTCTCGTCCTTAGCGTCGGAGACCTCTTTTAAGTCGCCATTTTTAACTGCCACTTCAATAGCAGATAGAATTTGCTCGGTTTTAACCTTGTATGGAATCTCAGTGATAATGATTTTATCACTATACAGATTGACTGTACCGCTTACAACGAAAGAACCCTTACCAGTCTCACCTAGCTTAATTAAATCTTCCTTGCTGGCATGCACATACCCGCCTGTAGTAAATTCAGGCACTCCGAGTACATCCATCAACTGTTCAACGTTTGTGATTTTACCATGAAGAATATCGGAAACTGCTGTGCAAACATTTACAAGAGAAAATGAAGGGATACTTGAGCCCACACCAACTGCAATACCGTTTGTAGCATTAACCAAAATTGTAGGGAACTTGACAGGCAAAAGCTTCGGCTCAACCGTTGTGTTATCAAAGTTATCTACCATGTCAACTGCATTTTCGTTTATGCCCTCAAAAATTTCCTTACAGAGCGGTGTGAGCTTAGCCTCTGTATAACGAGGTGCTGCGTATGCAAGGTCATCAGAGTAAACCTTTCCGAAGTTGCCTTTACTCTCTACATAAGGGGCGTTTAGTGCATCATGCCCAGTACTCATTCGCACCATGGTGTCATAAATACTGCTGTCTCCATGAGGATGAATCTTCATGGTCTGTCCAACAATATTAGAAGACTTTGTCTTTGCCCCGCTCAACAGCCCCATAGTGTACATTGTGTACAAAATCTTTCTATGGGAAGGCTTCAGCCCATCAATAAAAGGTAATGCACGGTCAATAATTGTACTCTTTGCATAAGGAAGGTAGTTGTACATAAGAGTAGATTTAATGTCCATAAAATCCTCCACTTTCAAATAATGCTGATAAATTTTTAAAATTTATACCTAATTATACAATAATGCTGGTTGATATGTTTTATACCAACCATCCTAATTTGCTATTCTGTATACCAACAAATAAACCAAGCCATATCGCTGATTGATATGGCTTGGTTTATATCTTTGACTGCTTTTAAGTTAGCTGACTGTGTATATGCCCATTATAGACCACTCTATGTTTTCGCTACCAGACTGCAATCCCTCTGCTCCAATCATAAAGCTATATCTTCCGTCCTCTGTTCCAATCTGGACTGAATATGCATCAAGACCGGATTCAGCACAGACCCCCTCCATAGCCTTTACGAGTTCGCTACTTACAACTATACCAGTATATTTTTGTATTCTACTAATTGCATTGTTTACGAACTCATCACTCATTGATAACCCAGCTACCTCTGTGCTGAGTGAATAACTAACTGCTTGATACCCAGTTGGGTCAAGTGTCAGTTGGTACATCTCTGGGTTATCACCAAATATTTGAGCCGATAGTGTGATAGTTGTTGATGCGTTTATAGATATATCATCGAATATACCTTCGAGTTCAAGTGCATTTTCCAACCCAAGATAGTTTGACTCGAACCAATCCAAAGCTGCTGCCTCATCTGTAAACCGCTCTGTTGGTATGAGATAGTTGCTATAATCAGTTGGTGCAAACTCTACAAATCCTACATATTCACAGAAGTTTTCCCCTACGAAATCGGGCTCACCCAACTCCATACCGTCGTATGACTCTTGGTAATCTTTGCCAACCTCAATTTTATCTGCTGTTGCTATCATACTATCATTAGGCATTGCAACATCTGAAACTTGGTTACTAATATTGATATTAGATGTAACTGATATATCCCCATTGCTCACTGTGACAACAACAGAGTAGCTATTATTTCCGGGTGTAACCTGCATGGTGTATGATATCTCACTATTAGCAAAGCTTGAATCATGTCCTAAAGGTGTTCTTGATATCAGTTCTGATGCTGTACTTGGGTCTGCCTCTACTGTGTAAACCTCTTGCCCATCGCTTGTATTCATTGATATATTTGCATTACTGCCTAAAACTGTCAGTATATTACTATCGAATGATATAAGCTCTGACAGTTTTGTATCATCCTGAGACATTTCAGTGTACTCATACCCATCAAGTGCCTCTGCTATTTGCTCTATGTTATCCGCCTTAAGGTTATTCAGCACATAGTCAGTGTTTATATATCCTACGTTACCCTGATAATAAGCCCTAATATATGTTAGGCCTGAATGCTTTATTTCTACCGAGCCTGTTCCAGCGCCTGTGTTGTTCACCTCGTCTACGCTAAATACTTCACCAGTACCAGTGATATCAAGGTCGTCCACACCTAAAATACCGAGGCTGAATCCAGATAATATCTCCTGAGCTGCCACGGCTGCTGACTGATTATCACTTCCACTAACAGTTATTGTAGCCCTGAGAGTGTGATTACCTTCCTCCATGGTTGAGATGTTTGATAGAATTGTTCCCATGTCAGTTGGATTTACCTCTACAGTTTTCTCGCCCCCACAAGCTGCAAGGCTTAAAATCAGTGTTGCTGCAAGTATCAACGATATTGTTTTCTTTTTCATTTCAATTCTCCTTCTGATTAAATTGTGTATGCTTTAAGATTGGATATAGATACAGTTGTACCTCTAAAGAATTTACGCTGTGTATCTGCCCTTACACCAGCTGATATATTAGATACAAGATGCTTACTGCATGCATTATACATCTGCTCTAAATTAACATTAACTGTCCTTCCCTTAGAATCCTGCAGCACAAATCCCACCAAAGCTCCTGATTGATTTACCAATCTGCCTATTGCCACATATTTTGATGTTTGTTGAGTTGTGTCTGTTGCCTGTGCCGGTTTCTGTATGTTTATCTGAGGAGTTGGCTTGGTAACCTGCCTGTTTTGAGGTGTTTGTTGTGTTACCTCTTGTTGTTCTCCAATTTTTCTTCCCTTTTCAATCATTCCATCTATGTCTGATTTGGTTAAATTGATATGCCTATCCATCCCTAGACTACCTGCAAAGTCTATGCCACTAAATCTTCCTCCAGTGTGTTGAGGCTGCTGGTATCCGTACCCCCAATCACCTTGGTTGTTATTAACCCTAGAACAACCTGGATAATACTCTCTGGAAGATGGCTTTCCCATATACCTTCTGATTGTATCATTCAATGGCATGTAAAATACTTTTCTAAATAATGCACTTGGTATTATTCCAAAAGTTGATTCATCTATTTCTCCGTGCATATCTGCCATATAAACTATGTAATCTCCTGATGACCTGTTGTTGGTGTTTACAGGTAGCCCCTCAATTCCACAGTTCAATGGAATTTGTGCTGCAAACCCTGCTGTGTTGTCAGGCTTCATTACAAAATATTCCCTATCGCATGACAGCCCTGCTATTGATATTTTATTTCCGCTTAAAAATCTGTACTCTTGCTTCAACTGATTTCTTGTTATGTATTTTTGATGCCCTAATGTATCAATTGCCAGTATATCTGGCTCTCCAGGTGCCCTCCCACGCTTTTCTTTACGAGATAACATCCTAATTTTCAAAAGGTCTAGACGCCTCACTACGGGTACCATTCCATAGTCCCTAAGTTTGCTTAGCTCCAATGTGTAGGTTGCCACTGCCTATCACCCCAGTCTAATGCTAATATAATAAATAAATATTTGTTTTCTACTAGTCTGAATGTTTAAAAATAGGAGAGGTGCCCTACAAATTGATGTATGGATGCACCTCTCCTATCAGTATATTAGATTAGTCTGTGAGGTCCTCAGTTTGGTCAAAGTACTCGTTAATCAAGATTCTACGTGTCTCAATATCGTCTCCAAGGAGTGCATTGAAGAAATCAGCAACCGAATCATCATTTTCAGAGTACTCAATAGGGATCAGTCTGCGCGTCAAAGGATTCATTGTTGACTTGTTCATCATTTCTGGGTCGTTCTCACCAAGTCCCTTAGAACGAGAAATCTTTACTCTGCTCATCGTGGCCCCAGATGCCTCAAGCTTATTCAGAATCATATCCCTCTCATTATCTGAATACGCAAAGTATGTATCGTTTTTGTATGTAATCTCAAACAAGGGTGTTTCCGCAATAAACACTTTGCCTGCCTTCAGCAGTGTCGGGCACAGCCTGTAAATCATAGTGAGCACCAAGCAACGAATCTGCATACCATCTGTATCTGCGTCTGTACAAATGATTACTTTCCCATATTTAAGCTTACTAATGTCAAACTTCGGGATGTTATCCACATACTTTACTTCTGCCTCAATACCGCATCCCAGGACGCACATCAGGTCCATGATGATATCGTTATTGAGAATTGTGCTCATGTCATTCTTAATACAGTTAAGCGTCTTACCTCTAACAGGCATCAGCGCCTGGAAATTAGCATCTCTGCTAAGCTTACAAGAACCCAGTGCCGAGTCACCCTCAACGATATAGAGCTCACGCTCCAAAGGACTGTTACTCCTACAATCCACGAATTTCTTTGGCTTGTTCCCGATTCCCATGCTTTTGCTGAGTCTTTGCACTACCTTTTTGCTGATTTTATCAGCTTCTTCGCGTGCCTCCTTATTAGCTAGTACTTCATCATAGACCCTCTTGCCCTCGTCGCCAGAAGTATCAAGCCAGTTTCTAAAAGCATAATATACGAACTGTGCATATGCTTTCTTAATGAATGGATTGAGTATAGCTGCCTTTGTTTGGTTCTTGAAGAATGTACGGTGTCCAGGTGCGTTTGTGTCACCAATAAACACCAAAATGCCTTCAATGTCTCTGTACTTGATTTTGTCAGACTTACTGATTTTACTCTGTGCAACTCCCCAGTCTGTAAATGCCATCTCTGCAGCTTGCTTCATTGCATCAAGTGTTACTCCGCCCTCATACAGATAAGAGCTGTTATGATACATCTCAACTAGGGATGTGTTTCTACTAAATGTGAATGCACACTTCATTTTCAGCTCGTAGTGCTCTTCATCTTCTCTGTCAGTACCGAATTTACTGTCGCTGTATGTAATTACTGATTTTGTCAAAGGTTTTTCGCAGATTGCCTTGATAAAATCCTCTGTACCATTAGGATAGCATAGTACTACTTCGTTGTTAAGTGCCTCATGCCAAAATAAAATCTGAAGTCCTCCGAGAAGCATTGCTTGCCTACGGAGTAAATTGATATAGTATTCTGGGGGTAATGCACTATCCTGGGTATTGATGAATACCTCATTGTCCGGCTTAAATTTGATGGTTGTGCCTGTGCCCTCCCTGATTGCACTTACAACCTGGAGTTTACCGACTGGCTTACCCTTTGCAAACTTCATAATGGATGTCTTTCCATCACGAGTTGAATAGACCTCCATAAACTCTGATGCGTACTGCATAGCAGTAGCTCCGAGTCCGTTCAGTCCAAGGCTGTCTTGATAGTTTTTGCTATCGTACTTACCGGACGCATAGAGAGTACAGAACACCAACTCCCAGTTAAACTTCTTCTGATGCTCGTTCCATCCCATGGGTACGCCACGACCATCATCAGACACCTCAACTGTACCATCTTTCCAGATTTTAATTCTAATCTGCTTTCCAAAGCCTGCACGTGCCTCATCAATGGAGTTTGCGATAATCTCAAAGATACCGTGAGCCGCTCCGTATTCATCGTTTGTCCCAAAAATAACTGTGGGACGCTTTCTTACTTGTTCCTCGTCTTTAAGTACCGAAATTGCATCTTGACCATAATTCTGCTCTACTGCCATGCTCAATCCTCCATTTGAATGTATGTTTCTACAAAAACACAACTCAATTAACTAACAAAAATTCTAACTTATTATAAGTTAATGCCAATTTAATAGCCCCATTACTATTCTCAACTAGCTTAATGTATAAAGGCAGGGTTACTTGACCCCATTGTGTCTAGTAACCCTGCCTTTATATCACTTATGCACCATTCTCATCATTTCCCGTAGCATATCTTTGTTTCCATTCGTTCTGTTGATATACTGGCAAGCTATTTTTGCACCAATGAATGTCTTTCCTCCGCAAGGGAACAATGAAATTTCTCCCTGCCCAGTCCTTTTGAGTGATTCAAGTGTCTCACTGTAGATTTCCTGCTGGAAATCCTTTAATTCTACGATCCCTGTGCTCTCCCTCTTACCTTCCATGACTTTATTCACCAGCCTTAGTATTATAATTCAGGATTGTGCTGACCAAACCTATACACAATCATCATAGTATAATACAAATCTGTATCCTCTATAAACCTTGAGTCTAGTAAGAGGCTGGAGAACATATCCATGTCCCCCTTACCTATCACCTTGTATATCGAGTCACCGTCCGACCTACTTAAAGTTGCCCTATACTTTATATAGTCCTGTACAAGTTTCATAGCTTGCTGTCTGTTTAATTCAGGTATTTGCATACCATAGCTTTCTTGGGCTGCTTTCTGTAAATCCCAATGACATTTTCTGGATTTATGAGACAGCATTGTCATTACAATCTGTTCTCTGATTTCTTTGGATGCTAATTTGTTGAATAAAACTAAAAACTCTGGTATCCCTAAGCTACCAAACTCATATCCTAAGATGGTGTATTTACACATCATCTTAAGTTTTTCTGATGTTTTGTCCACTTTCTTCAGATTTGGTAAATTGTCGTGTACCAACCTCAAAACTAACTCTGTGTATTTGTCTACTATGTTTTCGTTTGTATACTGTATGTTATTATTTCTTAGTGTTGATGCCATGAAATTGTATGTTAATACAATTTCTTTGCTATGCTCTTCTCTCTCTTTCAGCACCCTCTCTGCTTCTTGTTTGGATTCTTGCTGTTCCTTAACGAATTTAGTTGCTTTATCTGTGTCTCCGAAAGTGGTGTCTCCAGTTAAATAGGATACATAAAACTGTTGCTCTAATCTAAAAGAGTTTATTAACTCTATCATATAAGATGATGAAAATTTATCTGAAATTAACTCATTAACCTTGTTTGCATAATTTTTAATTGTGTCAGTCAGCTTAGCCTTGTCTAAGTCTGACTTCATAGCTGTTGTTATGTAGCTTTTAAGAGTCTCTATGGTTGCTGATAATCCGTAACCAAAGTCTATACATCTCATAAACCTTTGCGTCGTCCCACATTCATAGTAGTCTATCATATCAGTTAACAACTGATTGTCTCCATAACTCTCGTGCTCTGCTACTATGTTATCTATTGCCTCCATTTCAGGTTTTCCTAGTTTTACATTATAACTCTTTCGTTGCTTAAAGGCTGACATTGCCTTCTGTATAAGTTTATATGTATTATCTAGGTCCAGCTTTCTTACCCAATTATATCTTGTATCTTCGTTAATAATTTGCCAAACCCGGGTTTCCACCAAAGTATCCATAGAGGCTGTATTCATTTTACGGCGCGTATCACACTTTGAGAAGAAAGATGCTGCTTTTAGATAAGCCATGTGACAACTAAACTTAGATTCTTTGTTATTTATTTTGTCGATCAGTTTAATTAACGCAACATGACTAACCAGTGATGTATTAAGTTTATTTTTAAGGCTGTTTAAATCATAGTTGCTACTAAACTTTAGCAGCCCTTCTGATTCTAACTCTGTTTTTACTGACCCTAGGCTGTTTCTTAGTTCTAGCTCTTTAGCCTTTGTTTTAAAAGCCTCAAGCTCATCTCCGTGCAGTGTGTCTCTATTCTCATACTGCTTATACCAATCAAGCCCACAGGCAGAATCTATAAATTCTGTGGTATCAAATGCGTCAATATGTTGCTTTATTATACTACCGTCTACGTTTCTAAATGCTCTATATTGTTGTATTGCCCAATTTCTATATTGTTCATCTGGTATAGCCTGTAGATACCCCAATTTCCTAGCTGTTCTCCAGAGTGATACTGTTAATAACTTAATTCTATTGATTATCTTATTCTCTACCCTCTGTATATCTTCAACACACTCTGTTGTCATGTTGTCGAACTCACTGAACATATTCTCAAATATAAAGCATTTCCCACCATCACTATTTTGTTTTTCCCCAGCTGTGAGTGCCTCAATACCTATATTATCAAAGTTATCTACAAAGTCAAAGATGTATGGTGCCTCTTTTCCAGCTGATATACCTCTACCTATCTGCTGTATGAACACATTGATTGACTCTGTCCCTCTAAACATTGAAATGCTATCTATACTATCGAAATGAAAGCTCTCACTAAGCATTTGAACTGAAATCATCACTCTAATGGTGTCCTTTGTCAGGGTGTCACTGAATCTATTTAGATATTCGAGGTTATCCTTTCTGGAATTCTTACTGTTTACATCATAAACCTCTACTGTATACCCTTTGTAAACCTCTGAGAACCATTCTCCAAGCTTATGCCTATACTTGCTTATTTGTTCAATGCTTGGTACAAATACCATGTGTCTTGATTCAAGTCCTGGCTTATATTCATCTGGACACCCTATGTAACTCCCAAGCGTAAATATGAAACTTTTCTCTGTATCCCACTTTATTTTTATCTGATTTAATTGCTCTCTGAACTGCTTTATTATGTATTCATGTTTGCTGAATCGCTTTATTAGCTTGCCAATTTCCCTATTAGCATTTTTTACACCAACGACGTATTTCAGTTTTGAGAATATATTACTACTTATGGCAGTTGATAGTGACATATTACCCACAGAATACCCACTAAACAACTCGTCTACCATGTTTCTATCTTCATCGTATCTAATAGGTGTTGCCGTCAGTCCGACTATGTCTGCATTTTTGCACATGCTTATTACATCATTGACAGCAGTATTCCAGTAAGGTGCTCCTACCCTATGCAGCTCGTCTACTACTATTAGCCCAATGCTCTCTGGCTCACCTATTAAGTTTTTCAGCACAATATCTAACTCATTTCTGTGCTGTGATAGATATTGATAAGTTATACATATCACATTCTCTTTGTCCCAAAATGCATTTTTAGATGTTATGTCTAAAAATGCCCTGCTTGGCCCAAGCACCAGTTTTTTACAATTTCTATAATTGCTCATAATAGCCATGGCTATATATGTCTTTCCGCTACCAGTAGGCTGCACTACTGCAACCTTGCCATGTCTTTCAATCATCCGCATGGCATTTTCATAGGTCTCTATGTTATGTTCATAAAGAATGTCGTTTACTGTTGCTTCCACGCCAATTTCCTCCAAATTATTTACTCCCTTATTATAAATTATCGCTTGAATTTAATGCTCTACCTAACTTTCCAAAATCACACCCCAATTTTAGTACCCTATGTATACTAAAAATTTTGCCCATTGTTGACCCTATAGTGTCATACCGGGTATATTTGGGTATTTTATAGCATTATATATTATGTTTCCTTGAAGTCAAACTAATCCAAAATATTTTATATTTTTTCAAATGTTGAATTTATACTTTCTGTATACACAATTTATATATTGTATCAATAAAAAATGGCCAAAGCTTATTAGCCTTGGCCATTTATGTATAACAGCTTAATTTTTATGCGCTTCTGCTAACTTCCACTATAGGCCATCTTTTAACTTGGTTAGGCTGTATACACTGAGGTTTGCTTCCAAACATTTCTACTGGGAAGTTTTCAAGGTTATCCAAGCTATCATCACAAATAGCCTTGTCAGCATCATGTTTAACCTTGAGCATCTTAGATGCTGCTTCACTACTAATTGACCTCAATGTTGCCTTACTGCCACATAGTATAAAGTCACCAGGTCTGAATACTATCTTCTTATTGTTTTTATTATCGTAAATTATGCCGCCCCGCTTCATCTTTATAGCCCTCATTATCACTGTCTGGGGCTTAGCCACTGCCTGCTCTTTTGCCTCTATGATATTTCCATCCTCATCAACCTGCACTATTGGAAGTTGGTTCATGTCACATCCAACACCGCGTATGATGACTGTACTTTTATCTGACCCTTGTGGAGTGTACTTTTGTGCTATTGCGTTAGAAATTAACCTCTGAGATGCCAACTCTATGACTCTCTTACGACTAAGCTTTAGCTCCCTGCCTGCACCGTCTAGCACTATATAACCCAAACAGTTGGTTTTGTACATGATTCTCTTTGTTATCTCGAGTTGACCCATTTTATTTACATTGCTATCTTTTTTAGGTGCTACGCCATGCGATGCAACAGACTGAGAAGCGCTATTGTCTCTAAAGCTCTCCTTACTTACATCATAAACTGGCAAGTTATTCAAATTTACTCCCTTGCCTCTCAATATGATGTTGTCTCCATTGACTTGAAGCCTCATATTCTCAATCTTGCCTTGGCCAATCATGTAAATGACTCTTTCCTTAGTTGCCACAATTTGGCTCCCATCCTCGCCAACAAGATGGTAAGAAGCTATATTTGAGCCACTCATATATCTACCTGTTACTCTATATGTTAAGTTGCTGCCTGCCATATTGACAACCCCCTATCAATTATTTTTAATTTGTTTACCCCAAATTGACACCAATGTATTGTTTCAGGTCTAACCCTACTCTACTATAATGTGTAATTAAATGCCTAAACAATTGTCATCGGTATTATATCAACTAGCCTATTGTAATTTTTATAACTAGCTTAGGCACACACCACAAATTGTTGTATAAAAATAACTAGCCTAAGTATAAATTACAGCTAGTTACAATAATTCTATATTAAACATAAATTTAATGGCTGCACTCAGATGCAAATTTTGAGGTGCAGCCATTAAATTAAGAGTAAAGTGCCATTGTTAAATTATGCTCATTGTGAGCATCATCGAGAACTATCTCAGTATAAAATTCACTACTAAAATCAAACAACGACATTGATGTCATTTCATCAGTGTATGTTGAAAAATTATCTTGGTATCCATATATCACATTTTTGTATTTATCCGACACAACCTTAAATTTTAAGTTTTCATTTGTACTAGTATTGCTTCTAATGTATATATTATAATCTGATGTGCTGCTCTCAGAATGACTTGAACCTAACTCTGTGGTCGATTCCCTTAAGCTTAAAGTACAAATGGATGAATCGTACAGTATATAACCATCTTCTATGTCTATCTTAGAATACTCGTGTAATTCCTCTGTTTTAGTTCCTGACTTATTCTCTAGAATAAGTACTGCCCCATCAGTATCTATACTGGAGCTATCCCCTATTTCATCTTCTATATAGGAGTATTTAGAATGTGGATAACTGTCTATATACCCTTCCCCAAATAATACCTCTACTAAGTAATCTGAATTACCTATTAAATCCATTGTCTCGTAAACTGTGGTGAGTGATACCTCCATCGGAAGAGATAATATTGCAAATAATGTGTAGTCCCCGTTCTGTATATCCACCGAATTAAAACTGTAGTTCTCTACATCAACCTTGTAGTAGCTATCGTTTATAGCGTCTATGTCCTGCATATCCCTATGTTTAAATCCGATTTCTATTAGCCCATTTTCTATGCTTAATGTATCGCCTAATTTATTGATTAGCCTATCTGATTCATAGTTCGTATACATTCTTTTGTTATCTGTATCGTATATTAGCTCAAACTTCCTATCCTGTGCCTCTCCATCCACTTCAACCCTATACTCAACAGTAGCTTTAACTAAACTAGTTGCTGATAACTCAAATAAACCTGTTGCTTTGTATATATCATCTATGCTGGATATATTTATATTATCAAGGCTGTTGAAGTTTTTATCCACGTATTTTTCTAATATAGGCCTTGCAATTTCCTCAAACTCCCTTGCTCTAGCTCTCTCTTCCTCTGATGCGCATCCAACAAGTGTCAAGGAAATAGTTATTACAATTATTATAAATGTGATTAACCTTTTCATATCAGACTATCTCCCAGATGTTGTTTTCTTAATGTTACTTTAGGCTTCCTTTAATTTAATCTGTCTGATATGTTTCAGTTTTCTGCCTTATTTACAGCATCGGGTTCATTCCTTTATCAACTGTTTTTATAATAGGCTTCCCACCGTATCCTTTAACTACTTTCCCAGCTTCATCAATTAGTTTCAACTGGTTTCCTTTACTCCACATAGAGCATTTTGGACATTTATAATAATGTTTAGATGTATCCATCCATACTTGCTTGATTGTCACGGACTTAAAAGCCCTTCGCATCTCTCTGCTTATGCATGCCTTATATGTTTCTGTGTCCCACTCTTCGGCTTTGCACTCTCCTTGACACCAAGGGCATCTTACTTTACTCTCTTTTGTTAGCATTATCAATTCCCCTGACTTATCTAGCTTCAAGTGCCTTCTTGAATACTTTGAAGCATGATACATGATAAACTCTGTCGAGGTTGTTTGCGTTTTGGTTTTTGTCTAATATATCTGACCAAACATATTTGTATAAATACTCGTCTCCTATGTATGGATTCAAAGAAGATGATATAAATACTATTGTTGGTAGTCCCTTGCTTCCCCTCACTGTAAGTACTGTCTTAAGCATTTCAGACTCTAGAACTTTGCTTGATACATCGGTAAAGTAACAGAACAATACGGATGCTTCCATGTATTCACTCCAGCTAAACTTTCCTACTATTTTTACTGGCATTTTTGCATACGATGGTGTATCAAAGTCTTCATAGATTGCTCTATTGTATTGCTCCAGTGTTGATGTTTCTAAATCTCTACCTTTGTAATACTTGCTGGATGATATAAGCCTTAGTGTATCTCTTTGCTCTGCTGCTCTAATCTCTGCTAGCTCTGAGAGTGATACATAAGGAACACAAATCTTTCCTTGAGAGTATAGCATAATTATGCAAGTATTAGCTAAGCTCGTTTTACCAAATCCATTAGGTGCTCCAATAAGATATGATCTGGATGGAATTTTTCTAGAAATAATTGTACTAATCAATCCCTGAGCAACCGTTTCGTACCCTGGGAATCCCTGAACTCTAAATGCTCTTTGTGTTTTGCTTTGTTCCTCAAGATTTGATTTGACCTTTTCAATATCAAAGGAGCAATCCTTGTAAACCTCTGGTATTATCCCCAGTTTTACTGCCGCCTCCCTTGTACCAGCCATGACTGGTCTCATCATTGGAGGCTGTATATCGAACTTCTTCTCTGGACTAACATAATTTTCACTCTGTCCTAAAACTTCTTTATTCGTTGCTATTTTCAATCCGGAATTATCCAGAGTCTCTAAAACTCTCATTTGTATCTCCTAACTTACTGAATGCTTAAGTTGTAATTGTATATCCTGATTGTTTGAAGTAATGACAGTATTACTTCGTCCTTAGCTGAATCCTGCTCTCCTGTATAAACGAAGAAATACTGCAGAGAATAGTCGCTATATCCTAGCAGCCCACATCTCAATCTTGCATCTGCTTCATCTATGAATGTATGACTTTCAGCATCTACACCATAGGATGTCCCATTTACGAACAGTGTACTGTACTTAACTGTCTCAGGAGGTAACTGAGAGAAGAACTGCTCTTTCATATAAGTCTCTACTTCAGCAACTGTTGTTCTCTGTGCTGTTCTGTCTCTCATTCCAACCTTTATTGTACCAGATATACCGCTAGTATGATACAATCCTATTGATGTTCCGTTCATCTGAACTGTCCAGTTGGATGTAGGCCTAAATGAAAATGCCTCGTTTATCTCCACACTAGAGGTGTTGTCTGCCTGTGTTGCACCAGGATAGTTAAACTCTACTGGAAGTGTTATAACATCATCAACTGAGTTAAATGTTAATCTACCAGTACCATCACCCATCTCTGTGATTCCGGATGTCTCTACTTCCTCACCCTGAACACCTCTTAACATAGTCTCAAGTTCTGATATTCTGTTTAGATAGTTACCATTCTCAGTGTTAAGTGTATTTACCATATCTACCAGGGTTTCTTTTGACTCCTCCATTAGAGGGTCTTGCACCTCATCGTTTCCGCAAGAGACCAATGAGAGTGACATTAGCATAGCAAGCACAATAGCTATTATTCTGTGTCTATGACTCATTTTCATATCCCCCAAATTTATTTAATATTTTTGTTTTATAATTAAAATGTATTGTGAACTGTTATCAGTTAACTTAACCCTGCTGCATTTGCAGCTTCTTCTTCCTCTACCATTGATTCAATGAAATAATCAACTGTAGTTTTAGCATCTATTGTCAGGTCTCTTGCATCTCTTGTTCTTTGTTTAGTAACCTCCATAAAGTGCTTATACTCATCTGTGCCACTGTAAATCAATAGTATATATGTCTTTATCTTGTCATCTACGTTTCTATCAATTCTTCCTGCTACCTGGAACATTTTACTGGGTGTCATGCTATTGCTATAGAAAATACAAACGTCTCCACCGAATAGATTCAAAGACTTCATTATGTTTGTTATGATTACATCGTATTCTCCCTTGTTAAACTTCGTTTGTATCTCCCAGCGCTCTTGGTCTTTACTTTGACCGTTTAGTATTACTGGATTTCTCCCAAGCTTTCTACACTCGTCTGCTATTGCCTGCTGAGCTTCATTATGAAAACAATATACCATGACCTTACAGTCTGCAAAGTCTGTTTCTAACAAGTTACATAGTCTATCTAATTTTGGAACAGTCTTTCTATTTGTTTCCAAATGCAAATCTGGTATAAGCGATGGACAATTTAATACTTCCATGTATCTATAGCCCTTCTGAAGTGCCATACTCTGCTCATTGCTTGGTTCAACCTCGTAAACCTTGTGTACATGAGGCATGTCCATTCCTATGTCGCTCTTGCTTCTACCAAAATAAACCAGTTTTAGCCTCTCTTTGAAGATTGCCTGATTCTTATAACCTGTTAGGTCTCTCCGGAAATTCATCTTAGGCTTTCCATTTTCTTTTGTCCAGTAGGATGACCTGCCAAAGGTGCAGAATTCTTTTTCTATTCTCCATTTCTTAGGTAGTAATGCTGGATTCATCATGTCCATCTGATTGTATATGTCCATTATGTTTGTTTCGAATACTGTTGCGTTCATAAAATGAACCCTAGGACATATATCACATATATTCTTAGTGTAAATTGCTGTCTTTGTTGTTAAATTTTTAATTACCGAGCTCTCATCAAGGAAGAAGGTGTCAAATAGTCTGCATGTTCCGTCAGGGTTTATATTCAAGGATAGCCACTTTGACAAAACATCAGACCTAAGTGCGGAATGCTTGATTACTATTCCATCCACCTTTGTCCAATCTATCTTTTTTATTAGCCTATTTAGCTTATATGCCTCGGATGGGAGCGCTACTACTCTGAGACCTGTAAACCTCATTAGCTCACACTGTGTTTGACCTAATGCCGATGTCTCAACTGCCATTAAGAATCGTTTTAACTGTTTTGTCTGGTGTAAATAATTTATCAGTGCTGATACCTCAGCGGTCTTTCCGAGTCCAACTCCATCTCCTATGACGCTTCTTGGTGACATATACATGAATGCTGTGCCTAATGTTTGATAGTCCTTCAACTCACCAAGATACTTTTTATAGTCTAATTGCTCGTCTCTAACTATATCTCGTATACTTTTCTCTTCTTCTATGCTTCTTAATACAAGTTCTGCTGGAAAGTCAAATATCATGTGCTTTAAATTTGGTATTGATTCTCTGCCTCTTATATCAAGTATATAAGAAGCTATCTTAGGTTCCATTTGGCCTAAGTACATTCCATTATATATTGTGGGTGTTGTAACACTCATAGTTATACCTCGCTTGAATCTGTTATTATTTCAAATCTGTAATGTTGCTCTACATTTTTATATGTATCTTTATCTACAACCGAGTTAAACTCCAGCTTGTCTCTGGTAAATAACATTCCTGTATCCAATGATTGGTATATTGCTACTTTGCTATCTATTGGAGAACTTGTGTCTATACCATAACCTAATAGCTTGTATTTTCCGCCTTTAAAATGCCTTACTATTGAGCCCTCTGGTATTTCCCGGTCTATTTCCTGCCACCATCTAGAAACTCTAACCTGTATAATTCGTGCTGTCTTTGTTTCAATTAGTGCTATCCTAGTACACTCCAATTCATCATCTGCTTTTATGTAAATGCCCTCACTTGCAACTCTCACTATCCAACCTCGCATTAGCTTATGTATCACACCTGTGCTATGTGCTATCCTCTCTTGGCCCTCTATGTATACACCGTTTTGAAGCAGGTTATCTGTAAGCATTATAGTCAATCCCCCAATTTCTAACTCACCCCTCTATATTTTAGAGCATAAAGAAAAGAGAGCAAGCAATAATTGCCTGCCCTCTTTTCTTTGTGTAACAGTATTAGCCTCTTATTCTATTGACTATTGTGCTCAAGCTCTCTCCAGAGACGTCCTGCTGCTCTATAACCTGTCTCTCATCAATCACCCACTTGTCCTCCATATTGGACAGTAAGTAATAGGTTATCATGTAAACTCCGTCATCTCTGCCCTGGTAAGTGATGACTTCCTCTGTCATTAGCTCAACCTGGTTTTCAGCTCCGCCTATCCACTCGGTTACTAGACCGTCCATGGTTGCTCCGACGTTTACTCCATTTTTAACTAACAGACCTCTAAGCTCTGAGTTCATGCTATCAAAGTCTGACTGACTTAGCATCTGTGGGTCTCGATTGAAGCAATCGTACATACCAAATTCAATTGTTCTAGTTCCATCAGCTGTCTGAACCTCAGACGGACCAGTTAGAATTCTGTAAGTACTTGCGGTGTATAGGTTATCAAGAACCTGCTGGACGCCTTCCTTAGCCTCACTACTTACCTCTCCTGCTAGACTCAATGCTACAAGCCTCTTAACTATTGCACTATCAGGATTTATCTCTGGCTCTATTTGCATCCGACGAGTCATTACAATCCAGTCTGTGATTGTGAAGTCCTGCCCCTGTTGCTGTATCACAACATAGCTCATGTCTCTATATGTCCCGTATACGTCTGCTCCCTTGGGTCCCTCCTGCCTCAGTGTTTCCACCTCGACTAGATATGAACGGCTTGCCAAATCTCTGGTAATGACTCTCCGTATTGTTGACATCTGCCTTAACACATTAACATGAGAGTTCTCGTAACCTCTTAGAACTGCCGCTCCCATGTCAGCAAAGACTTCACCAGTCATTAAAGCAGTTAAATCTACATTCATCATAGCCCTATCGGCTTCCTGTATAGCTATTGATAACTGCTCATTCACGAAATCTGCTGTGACTTCACTGTTAGTATTGCTTATACCAGTGGTTATCTCTGAGAATACTGGGTATACATTTATATTTTCTATGATATCTGGGTCCTCTACATCATCCTTATAAACAAACCTCAGTGTCATTTTACCAGTCATTGTTGACCTATTAAATCCAAAGTTTGTTAATCCACCTGTCCCACAAGGAAGAATTCCTATACCAGATATTTGACCGCTTTGAGCTGGTACATTATACACAAGCTCAAGACTGGGGAAGTAAGCTGCTGTTCTTGTGGAGCTACCTACCACAGTGTTAAATGTCTTTAAATCAACATTTGGATGCCTGATTGATATTACTGAGGATGTAGCTGCTACGGCATCCACTTTATCTGTTGTTGCCTTGGTTGCTTCGGTGCCCTCGGCGCCTTCGGCGCCCTCTGCACCTTCAGTGCCTTCGGTTGCCTCAGTGCCGTTAGTTGTGGTTGCTGTGCTTGTATCTTCAGCGGTAGAAGTAGTAAAATCAGGCTGCACTGTCGTTGCTGTTGGGTCTGTTGAGAATAAACTTGTTGACTCATTAAAAGATGCACGCTGATTTAGTATACCATTCTCTGAGTAATACTCATTTAGCTTTTGCACAGCCTGTAGCATATATGCTGTATCAATTTTATCCGTGTTTTCATAGTTACTATGAACGAATGCACCATTTAAACCCAAAAGGCTTGCTGCATTTGTAAATGTTCCTATGTTTGCAGGTGATACATCAAACTCTACGTCAATGAAGTAGTGGCCCAGTGCCTGGCTAACACTAACTACGTTTGCATTTGACAGTGTTCTATCGTTAAGGTATGCCTTAATATAGTGGTATGTTTCCTCGTCCAATGCCAGGTCATTCTCCATATTATATGTATATGACATCTGACCTAACAGTCCTATTGTCCTACTGATTATTGCCTCTAACTGGTCCATTTTAGCCTGGTCAGTTACATCGTGTAGCTCATAATTCGTTGTGTCTACATCTAGATTTTTTGTGACCACTGCATCAAATGATAGTGATTCTTTGTAATATTCCTTGACTTCATCCGTTGTCAATTCTGGCTCAAGCGGAATTGTTGTTGGGTCCTCACCCATCATTGTTGAGCATCCGGATAATGAAGCCGCTGATGCTACAGCAAGTAGACCAGCTATAAGTCGTTTGTGCATTTTCATCTTCCTACCGTAACTCCTTTTCCAATTGATATTAGATAACTTTTCACTATGAGTTTTTTAATATTTGCTCTGCCAAACTCATTTTCTAAAATTTTAATATCTATGATTTTTCTATCTATATTGTGCAATTTAAGGAACTTCCGCACTTCCCCATAAAGTGCTTCAACATCCATCATGTCATATTTAGATGTTGGTGAAGTATTTTGAGAACTCTTTACAGCTTCTTCTGCTTTTCTGCTTGCTTCCTCGGCTAGTTTTTTAGCATTTGCTGCATCAAGTTGAGCTTTCTTAATTTTTGCCTCTGCCTCTATACTAATTGTTTGTACTTTAGCTGTTTGCTTAAGCTGTTGGGTCTGTTGTGCTTGTTGAGCCTGTTTTTGTCTCTGCAATTGCTCTGCTTTTTCTCTTTCAGCCTTTTGCTTAGCTAACTTATCACGTCTATCTTTTTCAGCCAGCAAACGCTTTATGTACTCTTCGTTCTGTCTCTTTTCAGCTTTGGCTGCTTCTTCTGCTCTTATTCGTGCCTCTGCCTCTAATTTTGCCCTTGCTTCTGCCTCTGCTTTTTGTCTGAGTAACTCTTGCTCATATGCCCGCTGTTTTTGCTCCCTTAACTCATTCTCAAGCCTTTGCCTTTCCTTTTCAGCCCTCTCTTTTTCTTCTCTGGCTTTCTCTTGTGCTCTAAGCTTTTCTTCTGTTTCTCTTAATATTCTTTGCTCAATTTCTCTTCTTATCTGTTCTTCTCTGACTTTCTCCTGTCTTAATCTTTCTTCCTCTTGTTTTCTTTGTGTTTCTAATAGCTGCTTATTTAATAGTTGTTGCTCAAGCTCTATTCTTCTTAGTCTTTCTTCTTCTTTTCTAAGTCTCTCCCTTTCTTGCTCGAGTTCAACTTGTTTATTCTCTAGGAGCTTTGTGCTTGCTGCTGCCTGCTTTTCTTCTTTACTTCTGAGGTCTTCAGCAGATACATTGATTTCTATATTGGTTTGCTGGTTGTCTAATTGTTCTGGTTTGCTTTTTATTTCCTGTACTTGCTGTTTGTCAGACCCCATGTCTATCATAAATTCTTTTATTATATCTTCCTTAGAGGGGATACTTTTAGCCGCAGGCTTATCCGCAGATTTATCTGACATTAGCTCCATTTCATTCTCTATGTCAAATAGCTCCTCCATATCACCAAGTGATATGTTAGGAATTGGATTGAACCCCATTGAGCCTACCAATGTCTTTTCCTCCCCTCTAACTTTTTAAATCTTTTATCTTCATGAATACTATGTTATATTCACTGACTACTTAAATTTTATTTCTTTGCTTCTTTTTGTCTCTTTTTGCTACATTCGGTACACATCAATGCTTCTCCAGAAACTAACTGATGTGTTGTTTTAGTTGTCCAGTTGTTACATAATTTACACAAGCAATTCCACTTACTTCCGCCTGCATACTTCCCAACACCTAAATACCCAAATATCTGCCCCTCTAAATTATACTTCAAAGGTCGTGCCATATCTATCAGTCCTCCTATTGTTTGTACCAAGATAACCTCAAATTTCCACAATCATACATCCTAATATACCCAAGGTTTTCCATGATTGATGCCTCTGTATCCCCAACATCTCCCAGTCCTAGCTCAACCAGCTTATGCTTTTGTGTTTGATATCGTGATAATGTGGAATAATCCTTTAAGCCTACCCACACATAGTTTGGAGATGTTAGGTCACCTATGAATGCTTTGAATCCAACTCTTAAATAGGAGTTGCCTGTAAACTTGCTTATGTCGCTGTATGTTACTATGGATGATGGATTATGCTCAGTTATAAAGTGCTTAAATAACCTTTCAAACCCACCAACCACATTTACACCTGGTTTCCAACACAATCTTATTAGCTCATACTCATAGTTGCTAGAGAATCTTGGTTTTCCAAACGTAATTATACCTAGCATCTCTGTATCATTATACAGCCCGTATCTAATTGGTGCATTTGTGTATCCCTGTAAATGATACTTGTCTAAAAACTCAGCACTCTCCTGTACACTTGGCTCTCTTATGTTGAGATTTCTGGCGTAATAAATCTCACTGTGTTCGCCTATCGCATCTGCCAAGTATGTTTTAATTTTATCTTGTTTATCTGGGTTAATCCATTCGTATTCAAATATATGAATTAGCCTGACTCCTTGTTTTAGACAGTCTAGTGTTTTTTGTTGATGATATCTCTCATCTTTGTGCATTTCACTATGCCAGTATACACCATTAAACTCTATTGCCAACTTAAAATCAGGAATGTATATATCTAACTCCCTACCATTTAATACTGACCTATCTGATTGGATTACTTCATGGGTAGTTAGTGTTTTTATATATTCGCAGAGCTCTGACTCAGGTTTGCTTACTAATGGTGATATTTTAACAAGTTCCTCTAACTCAAATTTATGTATTTTTCTAAGCACCATGTTTTCACTAACTCCTAAAAGCTGAGCTAGCTCATGTGCATCTGGTGTATGATCCAGCCTAACCAAATAATCTTCTAAGTCCTGTTTAGAAGATGACAGTATAATTTGTTGCTCTGTCCGTGCTCCTAACTCTTTTGTAGTACATATCTCGCCGTATTTATCTAGTCTTGACTCGATTAGAAATTGTCCGACTGAACACCCACAAGACCTTGTTGAACCATTCTTTAATGACTTTCCTGCAATAATTTTAGTTTTTCCGCACTCGCACTGGCACAAATACTTTTGCTCTCCGGCATACTTTATGACTTTTAATTTTCCAAATGTTTTACCTGTTAAATCATCAAGCTTGTCTTTGTAGCTGCACTGTGCACACTTATAATCTTTTCCCGTTCTTTTTGCCTCTGTTAAATTGAACGTTTTTACATTTGATATTTTTCCGCATGAACATCTACATTCCCAAATTGATTTCCCTAAATATCTTAGTACTGTAAACTTCCCTATAACCTGGCCTTCCAAGTCTACTTTTGGACCAGCTGTTTTTTGTGCTTGCTTTGCACAGTCTTGACACATTGTAGTCCCACCGCGTTGCATTAACGAACCTATCACAACATGTGTTGTACCACACCCAGTGCACAAACACTCCCATTTGTTATCTCCAAGATATCTTAGTGCTTTCCATAACCCAAACTGCTGTCCTGTAATATCTATAAAATTTATTCTGCCCATTATTAGTCCACCTTGTCTAAGTTTAGTGTGCTGAATTGCACTCTATGTCCGTCCTCTTGTAATTCCTCACGTATATAATTATCATCTCTATTGTTTGCTACCTTCATAAATGAATTATCTGGTATATCTACACCCATTTTATAGAAAGCTTTTGCTATTGTTCTTATTAGTTGTGTATTCTCACTATCTGAGGTGGTCAAAGCTGCTCCACGCACGTAAACTGCGCTTTGCATTGCCGCTGCTTTCAATGCTACGTCGCCAGGCTTTGTTAGAGACCTTGCCCATTTTGGAATGCCAAGAGTATCCTTAACATCCTCGATATCACCTCTTACGGACGCTGTAAAGTTTATCATAGTACGATTGGTTCGATTTACGATGCCTGTCGCCCGGTGGGGAACGAATATCACACGCACCCCTAATGATGGCAGCTGACTTATTATAGTCTGCATTTTTGCATCAAGTTCTTTGTCCTGTGCCCCCAGATTATTCTTAACTGTTATGTACTCATCTATTACTAAGTATAGTACAGGAATCTTTACGCCTTTCTTTCTTAAGTCCCAGATATCATCACAACGATTATCTGATAGCAGCTTTTTGCGACGAGGTGCTTCATTTTCAATCAGGTCGTCCATTATATCAAGTATTCTACTATCATTATGAAGCCCAACTACATGTGGAAGTAGAGCGAAGGTCTTAAACAAGTTTGACTCCTTAGGATCTACTATAACGAATTCAACATCTTCAGGGGAATTGAACATTACTAGTGACATAAGTATTCCCAACACATACCAAGATTTTCCCGACCGTGGCTTACCTGCTATTAACATACTATCGAAAATCTTTGCATCTTCTGTAAGCACATGCCCTAACTCATCTATACCCATGATAACTGGAAGCTTATGACTTTCGTCCAAATAGTAGTCACATATCTTCTTAGATTGGAATACATCTCCAAATGTTACTATTGCACTTTCTCCCTTTGTGACTATTATTTTATAAAAGTCTCCCTCTATATCCACAGTAGCATTAACAGTTGTATCGTCGCTACCCTCTCTTAAGTATGCCTCAACCTCTTTTGCAATCTCGTCTATTTTATTTACACCCCTAATGCGTGTAAGCTTTAATTCAAAACTAAAGAAACTCTCCTTCAAGCTCTCTAACCTAGACTCCATGTCTTTTAAATCCATACGTGCTACGTTACTCAAAGCTTTAAGAGCTAGTGTTTCCATTTCAATGAATGTTGGGTCGTCACTGTCTATAGCTTTTGACTCTGAGAAATTAGGAGTGTTTAAAGGTAAGAATGGCTTAAATGTCTCAAATAAACGACGTCTTGACATTGGTGAGTTTGATTCCACCGACTCTAGCTCCTTATCATAATCTATAGGAGCTATTTGAGAGAATACAGCTTCCTTCTCATCCTCTTCGTTGTCTGTATCTATCCCCATTCCCCAATCATCAGATGATTTATCTTCATCTTCGAGTAAATCTGAATCCCCAGAATCACCAAATAGGTCATCTAGTATATCCCCTATGTGATCTTCGTATTCATTTGTAGCATCATCGTTTTCATTTGCTGCTACATCAGGAAGTTCTTGTACTGATACCCGGGATTCTTTGGTAGATTTTGAAATCTTTAAAGCTGCGAAACCAATACCAACTAAACCTGTTCCAACTGTTAGTGTTCCAGTCAAGAATACCTGTGATGGAAACCCAGCAAATCTTAGCATATCTATATTACCAACTGCTCCTGCTAGTGATAGTATCAGACCTGCTGCTATACATATGCCGCCTATTATGATAAGATTTCTGCTTAAATATCCGAAGTCGTCTGCATTTCTATTTTTAAGGCTCTTGAATAGTTCTAGTATGATATTTCCCAAACCAACTGCTGCGTTACCAGATGCATCTAGCATTTTATCTAAAGCATCTGGCTGTTGTGGTTGCTGATTTGCACCAGCTACTCCAAATGGGTTTTGGCCCAGTGCTAATCCTTGCTGTCCGAATCCTTGCTGTCCGAAGCCCTGCTGGCCAAAAGTTCCCTGTTGCCCGAAGCCACCCTGTTGACCAAAACCACTCTGCTGTCCGAAACCACTCTGCTGGCCAAAGTTGTTATTGTTGTTAAACCCTCCTTGGGAACCAAAATTCCCAAAGCTTGACTGTCCGCCTGGGTTTCCTTGCTGACCACCTGTATTTGTATCCCCAAACCCACCAAATACGCTGTCGTCTAATGAATCAAAGAGCCCATCCTCTAGCCCGTCAAAGTTTCCTCCTCCCTGACTGCTCTGGTCACCCTGTGTTCCCTCATATCCAGGCTCATACTCCGGAGGATTTCTGAGGTTTCTTACGGTCTCCATATCAGATTTTGATATTTTATCACCTAAATTCCTAATGGCCATTATAAAACCCCACCTAACAACTTAAGAATTGCAAGAACCACAGTGATTGCCACAAGCACACATATGGCTGGTTTTACCTTCTCTATATGCTCTTGTGAGAATTCCTCCTTGAAGGCTGCTACATATGTTACGAATACTATCGTTACGAAGAAAAGTAAAAACACCTGTGCCACACCTCCATGTACTGCCTATCACTGGTCTTCTTGTTTGACATCAACTCCTGTTCTGAACAGTGAAGATTTAACCAATGCTTGCGGTAATTGAACCTTTGCTATTGCTTTTTTACCGTTGTCCAAAACAATGCAGAATGAATGTCTATATCTATTTCCAGAACTACTGTTTTGCTGTTTGCCTGTATCATCAGAGGCATGCGCCTTAGCTATCCTATCAAGTGCTAATTTGCAATCCTGTAAATCGAATTTATTACAGAATTCCTCTCTGACGCCAACGTCTTTTATTCTGCCTATTGCCATATTCTGAATATTTTGTCTCAACTTTTTAGCTATTGAGTTATTCTCATCTATCATTGAACCAAGATCATTTGTGATGATAAAATTAACATCGCCACGCTTACGACCACCAGTCATGGCGTTACTGATAATATCTCCACTGCCTTCGCTACCTATCCAGCGTTGGAACTCCTCCCACACCTTGACATTGAAGCAATGTTTTACATACTTACAATAGTTTGATATCTGAATTGATACACACGCCACGCTTAATTGCTTCAATGCTAATATAGTTGGGTCGTTCATGCTCTCTGTAGCGCCTTTCATACCAAAGGAGAACACGATAAACTTTGCATTGTACAGCTCATTGGCACTCATGGGCTGCTTAAATGTACCTGCCTTGGCTTCGCCTTCCTCGAAGTATATACTAGCTGCGTCTGCTATTCTAGTGGCAGCTTTATGTTTTACATTATCTGTATCACTGTCCACTAACTCTTTTGCCTCTACCATTGACTTGATTTCATCATAAACCATCCTGAGTCTTAACCCTTTTGACCTGTGCCATGTTCTCATATCATCTGTAACACCAGCACAATCATACATGCGCTGAATTGCCATTGATACTATTCTTTGCTCCCACTGAGTTAATTCCCCATTTATTCCACATGTTATCACTCGGAATATAGAGACTATATAGTTTATTGCCGTTTCCTTCAGGTCAACATCGACGTCCATATCACCAGTTAATTCAGGTATCTCACAAGGGTCAAAGTATGTTGTGCTTCCTTTACCCATTGATATTATCTTAACATCATCTGGATTTCCCGCTCTTATGTAATTAGCAAGGTTTAGGTACTCGTCTCCCTCGTAATCCATAACTGTTGTTACAAATCCATCTGCTAAAAGATATGTGATAAGTGTCTTTAAGAAATAAGACTTACCACCACCTGTTTCTGCACTTATCAGCCAATTCTCTGCTGCGTCAGGGTTTGCCTTAAACTTCTTTAAGACTGGCACTCCGGATAGTATGTCTATTCCAAGAGGCACACCCCTGTCTCCTACCCTGCCTTGTTTATAACTATTAAAGTTTGCTAATATATCATCAGTCATAACCTTATAGGTTATTTTGCTGGTAACTTCTCTGGACTGTGCTAATGAGAATACTCCAAATGTTTGTAGCCAATTTATCATGTCAACTCTTAATTCTCTTAGTTTTATATCGGAGCTAGAACAGAGTTGTCTCATTTGTTTTATTGACTCAATCATATTTAGTATTGATTCATCATCTCTTTTAGCTGATATCTCTATCACAAATGCTACCCTTAATAAGGTTCTTCTATAATCCAGCTCTGCTTCGTTTAAATACTTAGTTGACTGAATTATTCTCCGACGTGCTAGTTCTCCAGTTCTCTGTGTTCTATAATCAAAAACGTCAATCGGCCCACTATGCTCGTCTGCGTACCTTTTCCATATTGTCATTTTATTTCTCATCTCTGCTGAGTCCCAATCTATTTTGTATGGGCTACAAAAGAATGAGAAATTTATTTTAACTCCGTCTCTAATGCATCTACTGCGTATTAAGTCTATTAAACGAGGCTGCATGTAATCAGGGAGTTGCCTAACTAAAAAGAACTTTGATATTTGATTTTCAGATGCAATATTGCTAAATCCTATTGCTATCTGTGAGTTATCAAGCTTTTGGCTGGGCTCAATTATGGACTTGCCAGCTATCAGATTAGCCACTATCATGTCATACATGTCCATTTTATCCCGTATTTTGCCTTTTCTAGCCTGCTTTTTTAACTCTTTCTTAGTTGGTAATATTATATTAGCACCGTTACTGGTGTTTTGTACCTGATTATTTGGTGCCTTAGCCTTATTTGACTTTTTACCAAACTTAGGCAATTATACCACCTCCATGGCTTTACTCCCTGTATTTGTGCTCGTATCAGTTGGAATTACTTCCAACTGATACGAGCCTTCTCAGCTATTGCTTGGAACAGAAGCTTATTTGTTCCAGCCGCCTGCAATTTTCTGAATTTTGACACCTTAGCGGTGTTAGTTGTACCAGGTGAATTGTATCCTGGAATTTCTGGTATGTTCATTACCTCAGGTCCTATTGAACTGCCAACTCTACTTATTATGCAAGATTTATCAGTTATCCTAAGTTGGTTCTGGACCTCTTTAAAGTCTTTGCCAGAATTTATAACAAAGAATCGTGTTACATTATTTCCAGCTACTAGGTTGTTTACTTGCCTCATTCTGTCATATATTATAACAACATCTAGTGCTGGGTTGTTACTCTCAAGAACAGATGTTAGTATTACAGGGTTTGGCTCGACTACAACAAATGCCTCGGTCCTGCTAATGAAGTTATCCTTATTTGCTACGAACTCGCTTCCACCTATAACGCTTAATGGCTTGTATATAGTGGATAAACCTGCTCTTGAGTCGTAAACCATTAGCTTTACTTTGAATTTTTGAATCTTTAAAGCGTCTACCAGCATCATTATGAGGCTATTTGTGTATTGTACATATGACACTTCTTTAAAATAAAGTACATGTGTTGCTCTACATCTTATCAAAGCTGTATTCAGCTCTGAATAAGATGTAATAACAGGTGCATTGGATGATAATTGAGCCTCAAGTTCCTTGTTTTTTGACATTACTCTGGCTAGCTCTCTCTTACTTGCATCTGCTGTCTCTGCTAGCTTTAAGTTCTGGTCATTTATTCTATCATTTTCTTCCTCTATTTTGTCTATTTTTTGTTCTGCTTCTCTTACTTTTGCCTTTAGTTCTTCTATTCTATCCAATAGCTCTTTACTATTTGTAGAGTCTACTATCTTTTTCATATAGTCGACTACGCTAGCTAAACCCTCGATGCTGTTGATATGCTGCTCAACAACATTTTTAACTCCCTCTAAATCTCCATTTGCTACGCAATCTTCTATACCTATTATGATTGTGTTTATATCTCCATAGGCTGCTATGTCTCCGCCTATGAATGATTGAACCTCATCTATTGTAGGCTCTCTATCAATTATTGTCTCTACATATTCCAAGTCTACAGTATCCTTACTGTCTACTTTATACATATTATAGTTTCTATAATTACATGCAAGTGTACATATTGCTTTTCTTATCTTTGATTCCTTGCCCACAATAATTATATATAATTTATTACCTGAGGTCAATATTTTTGTTACCTGCTCATAATAATCATGCAAATGATCACTGGTGGACTCATCTAAGATGAGTACCACCGTATCATTAGCTGCTCCGTTAATCTCACTGCTAGTTATATCTACTTTTGTGTATTCTGGTATTTCGTGATTGATTATATACTTCTTTTCCATTCCTATTTCCTCCCATCACTGCTTAAGGACAATGTTCTTCAGCAACTCTGTGAATATTTTTCCTCCCTGCTGGGTGTCTGAATACTGTGTACCCTCGTACCATCCTGATTCAAAAGAAGGGTCATCATTGATTAACCCGCATATATGCATTGTCTGGAAATAATACCCAGGGTCCTCACCCAGAAGTTCCTTGACCTTATAATCCATGACTTTTGTAATGTCAGTAGCTGTCTTAATCTTTCTCCCCATGACCTTATGTATAACTCTCTGCTTGTTAAATAACAGCTGCCCTCTATTAAACATTACCTGCTGCATATCATCGCTGTCAAAGTTACACATTGCAAGCATTGTCTTTGTGATTCCCCAGTTGCTGCAATCAACTGTAATGACGATGTTGTCTGCCATAAAGGTGAATTCACTTGCAAATCCAACTGCTGACTTAAATGGTACATCATATATCACAAAGTTATGGCTTGTTTTGGCAAGGTTGATGAACCTTGAGAATTTATCTCTATGGAGTAGTTTCTCTATTGGAGCTGAGTCGCTAGCCATACCCATTGTTAACAAATGGAATCCTTGACGAACTATTGCTATGTGTGCATTGATTCCTGTACCAGACGAAGAGTTAACAGCCGCCATTAAACCTGCACTTTCAGCCTCAAGACAGTCAAAGTTATCTTTTGATATGTATGACTGAGTTTTATTCTCTGTATCTAGGTCTACCAGTAGTACTGTATATCCCAGCCTGTTTATAATGTTTGCAAGATTTAATGCTATTGTAGATGTACCACACCCACCGCAACCTGTTACAAGTATAGAGTTTCCTCTGTTAGCAAATGCATCAAGTGTATCTCTTATCTGTCTGTCGTTGAGGTTGCTTCTTCTAAATTGCTTTCTTGCTGGTGCTGGTACGTCATCTTCGTATTCTCTCTCGTTGAATCTATCTAAATCTGGATTGTAACCATCATAGTCCTGGTCACTAAATCCATTAGGCTGACCCTGGTTTGGGTCCTCACTGTATCCCCCACCGTAGTATTCCTGGTCTGGGAAGCCCCCAAGCTCCTGACCTCCGTAATCGTTGGGGTCTTCGTTGTATCCCTGGCCCATAGCTTCCCCCTCTTGTTCTCCATAAAAGTCCGGCTCTTCTTTATTTAAGTTGATTTGTGACCCCTGTTGTGCAGGTTCATCATATTCTGAGAAATTGGGTGAACCAGGGTCACCGCTCCAGTCTGGTATCTCACCGCTCTTTTCTAATTCTGGTTCTATATCAGGTTCGAATGTATCATTTGGAATCTCAAATGTTTGATTTTCTTCAAACTGGGGTATCTGCTCAGGTTCAATAGGTGGCTCAGCTGGTTCATCAAAGTCAGCTGTGTCGAATCCACCAGGCATACCTGACATATTAGGTATTTCACCACTTTCCTCAAACCCACTATCATCCTGATTGTATACGTCATCATATGGGTCTGATATTTCTTGTGGTTCTTCAGGTATAACTGGCTCTGGCTCAGGTATTACCTCTGGTTGTATAGGTTGCTCAACTGGCTTGTTTAGATTTATACCCTCATTTATGTCAAGTCTATTTGCATTTGAGCCATCTCCATACATACCAGTTTCAGGGTCAAAGTCCCACTTGACCTCATACTCTGGTCCCTTAGGAACCTCTGGTGTATCTTCTACGGGCTGAACCTGTATTTCTTCTGCATAAACTGGTTTGAATATCAAAGACTGATCCAGCTTATCTGGCTCGTTGGTCACCAACGTGCTAAAGAATGTTACTGTGTATTTTGGCTTCTTTACTATGATTGTACTATTTGATTGAATCGCCAGTATTTCCTCGTAGACTGTGTTTGCTGACTCCTCGTCTTGTGTGAGGAACACATACTCTACATTATCTAATGCTCTGTTAGAACATGCTGTTGCAAACCTATTTATTCTGTTTCTAATTGATACCTCATCGGTGTCTGTACGGTCATGTGTCCAACTTTGCTCTACTATAATTGCCTTATCAAAATATTCTCCGCGCTGGTACACATCATCAATGTCATCTATGAACGGAACAATTATAAAGTCTACTCCACCAGACTTAAATCTGTCCCGCAGTCCACCTTCTATAATATCTGATCGTGCTCCAGCTGAAATAAGAACTTTCATTTGTCAGTCCTCCAAACTTAAAAATCTAATACGTCATCTTCATAGCCTTGATTGCCTTGTTGATTATTCTGTTGCTCTGGATATGCCTGACCTTGTTGGTATCCTTGGCCTGGGTATTCACCAGTATTTTCTTGTGCATCAAACACACCATCAAAGTTAAATCCATCTTCACTATCTTGTTTAAAGCCTTGGTTTTGCTGGTTCAGAGGTCTTTGACCAGGTATCAATGGCCTTTGCCCAGGTATTGTTGGCTGCTGGGTCTGAATATATCCTGATTGCTGTCCGTACCCAGGCTGCTGAGGCTGCCCCCAACCCTGCTGTCCTGCAGGGTTCTGTTGCCATTGACCTCCACCCATTGGTTGTCCTTGATTTCTTTGTGGATATTGCTGACTCCCTGGGTATCCTCCCTGGGGTCCTCCCTGAGGTCCTCCCTGTGGTCCACCCTGTGGCCTGCCTTGTGACACACCCTGGGGTCCTCCCATAGAACCTCCACCTGGATTTCCACCATTCCTATTGTTTTTACCACCTTTATTTTTAGATAGCATTGGGCGTCTTTTTCCGCTCTGCTGCATAGGTGGTCTTTGTGTAAAGCCTTCAGACAAGGAATCAAAATCAACTGGCTTATCATTTTTATTTTGCATTGGTTTTAATGCCTCTTTTATGGATATTTGAGATATATCCAATGTTCCATTCAAAACATCACTAGCCATCTTTTTGATTTTGTTTCTCTCAAGTTGTGATATACTCTGGGTTTCCCCATCTGAGTAAACCATTGTTACAATGTTGAATGGGCTATTTGTAGAGATGCCATGGGTCTTAAACATTGATAGAGTTGCCTCTGTATAATTGAAGTATTTAACGCCATATTGCTCTTTTACAAACTCTATTATATCTCTGGCCCTAAGAACTCTGTACCCTATAAATGCTCCGTCTAACAATTTATATATCATATCTATCACTTCATCTATGATTACATCAATCTTAGATAAGTCTGAAGTATAGAATAAGAAGTAATCGGATTCATATAATGTATGATGTGTTATGTTTTTAATATATCCAATCTGTTTCTCCATTAGAACCCTGATATTAGGGTTTTCGTTCTTGTAAACTAATGCGTCCAGTTGTTCAAGCCTTGGGTCATTTCCTGCCTGTTCCATTACATTAAGCTGAACAAAGTTATATTTATGTAGCATTACATCTTTGTAGAAGTCAGATATTGCATCGTAGTGTGTCTCTTTAAATTCTGGTGGCTTACCAGTTATTGTATCTCTCTCAATTCTAACTAATATGCCTATCTTTGCATCTGAGTATGTCAATATTGCACCGTCTATTGTATCTTTTATTGATGCTATGTCCCAAAAGATTGCTGGGGTTGTTATCTCTGATTCTTTAAGCTGTTTGTACATTTTATAGTAGAATTTTTCTTCAAATACTACGAATCTTAAAACATAGAAACAGATTATTAACCAGGCGCCGTAAAATATAAAATATGATGAAATGGGAGAACCTAAGTCAGTCAAGTATGCTCCGATGAAAATAGCTGATACTATCATCAGAACTATACATGCTAACTTAGGTGTTGTAATGAAATGTTCATTCCAGTTTCCGCCTTCAACGTTCATTGGTATGAACATATTTCCATTTTTATCTGTAAACAACCTGTTTGAGTTGGCCATTATCTTCTCCTCCAAAGTTCATACAGGCAGCATACACAGTCTATTATATTCTATGTATGCTGCCTGTCAATCTGTTTCTATCTTAGAAATCCTGTTTGTATCCAGGGTTTTGTCTGTTATCTATGGAATCTCCCATAGTTCTTGATGTATCTGTTCCTGATTTTTTCTCGCTTCTCTTTGTACTTTGTGTTTTCTGAGTACTTGTTGTCCTCTCTGTTCTTGTTGTAGTAGTTCTTGTAGAACTGCCTAATTCATTAGGGTCTCCTGCTGACCTATTAGGAGCAGCTTGCTCCTGTCTATTAGTTGATTCTTCTCTCCTGCTGCTTTGATATCTACTATCTCGCTCTGAATAGCCAGAACGGGCTGAGTAATAATCATCTGCCTCAGGCTCTTGTGCACCGCCTGTCTGTCCACCAGATGTAGGAGATGCTGTTCTGGAACTATCTCTTGTTTCTCTCTGTCTACTTGATGAACTACTTGAACGTCTGCGTTCCTCTTTTTCTTCTTTCTCTTGTATTTCTTTTCCTTTCTTTATTTGCTCGTCTATATCAACGCTTTCATGGGAATCATCAATCTCACTTCTACCGTCGGTATAAGATGATTTCTCGTCTGCATAGGGGTCATTTGGAGCTGTTTGATTGTTATTTCTGTTGTTTCTACCACTACCATTTCCTCCACCTGGGCCACTATTACCAGAACCACTGCTTCCCATATTTCTATCATCGTCTGCGTTTCTAACATCAACAGGGTCTTTTCTAGAGTTACCTCTAGAACCACCAGAACTACTCATGGCATCAGCAGTAGCTCCGCCAAGACCGAAGGTGTTTGATAGCTTACTTCCTACCTTCTCTATGCCATTCGACAGCTTGCCCATTGTCATTTCTGCAATTCCTGCGTAAACTTCAAATCCCATGTCTCTGTAGTTTCTTACACAAAGTACTGCTATCTTATAGATTCCGACACAATATAGAATGCTTAGTACCAACACAAATATCATGCACCACACTGGGTTCCCTGTGTTGACCTCTATTTGTGATACTGACAATACTTCGTCTGAGGTTGTCATTGCCATTAGTAGGCTGAACCCTGCATAGTATATAAGTGTTAAGGCAAGGAATACAACGTTACTAATGAAGTATCCACATGATACCTTCAGTTTTGTCTTTGTAGTTCTGAATATAGACCAGATTATTGCCCAAAGTCCAAGGAAGAATATCAATCCCATCAATATATTCCTTGCCAATGGTATCAAAAATGCACATATGAAGGCAGTAATCAATAGTAAGATTGCTGTGAAAATATCTGAGTCCTCTACTATTGTCTGCATTGTATCACCATATATGTAGCTTGTATCATGGGTGACATTCAGCATTAGCATCTTCATAACACTGTCAAAGCTAATGGAACGAAGGTCTATTCCTGTTGGATACATTTGGAATGCTGCTCCAAGCACTCCTGCTGGACTAAATTCCTCATTGAATATTAGCAGTGCATCAAGTGCCATCTGACGCTTCATTACCTCGACTGTCATTCCAGGCACAGACACATAGTTGAGCATCATTGTCCAGCTTCTAGAAACATCTCTGTTTATCTGTACACACTTTAGCTCTATTAAACTTAAGTCTTGCTCTGTCAAGCCTGATGCATACATCTCAGCCTCGCTGAATACCATCTTACGACCAGCCGCTTCGTAGGCACTAGGTAACAGCATGTTTGTAACAGTTGCATCGGAACCATCAGCTAGTCCTATTCTATAACTTCCATGGAAATCATCATTTTCCATGATTTTTGTTACCCAGTTGCTCCTATACAACCATGACTTTGGCATGAATGAATAAGTATCATAGAACTCAATCATGTCATCATCTGAGAAGTGTCCGTCAACATCTCCGTACCCAGCTGTTCCTAGCTGCATTGCATACAGATATGGAATCATATTGGTGAACATGTTTTCCAAATCTAATATGTCTCTTATATGCCCTGTATCGCTATAATGCATAAATGATTTTCTTACTTCTTCATCTGTAGTTTCTCCGGTTTCCGGGTCTACTACAGCTGCATAGCTTCCCATTAGCTCACCAGATAAACCTCCAACTGATAAGTCTGCACGAAGGCTGTCTTGTATAACTGCGTAGAAGTAGTGCAATGGATTTTCCGTTGCCCATAAATATCCATATGTACCATTAACAGTGCTTCTGTCAAATCTATTATATTCTCCGCCAATTTGCTCTATTGTCCTTGTTATTGAATCTATATCACTGCTGCTCATTGAACTAACAGCCAAGGATGCCACAGATTCTGCCCAATCATCATATGACATTCCAGATGTCTGTTCTGGTACTGCACTGTACCCTGCAAGTACATTGCTTGCCAACAAGTAATTGTATGTATGCACTTTTCTGTCTGAGTAGCCATATGACCTGCAGTAATATCCCTCGCTGTCTGATCCAGAACTTGTTGTAGTCGTGTATGCTCCATAATAACCTACTGCACGGTCCCGTGTTTCCCCCATATCCTCTGGGAATTCGTCTAAACCATCTGGAATGGGTGTTGTACCAGAAGCTACCTGAGTTGCATTTATAGTGTTAACGTTAGCTGCTTCTTCTGGTTTGTAGTACCAATACCAGTTTGATAAGTCCTCATATTTATCGGCAAGTGGTACATAAACATAATTTGCTGAGCTATCGTCTGCGCTGAACTGCCTCATTATCATTGGTAGCATCCATCTTGCTGACCTTAATTGCTGCACATCTTCATATGCACTTATTGATGTAGCTGTTACCTTCTTTGATATATCCTGCCTTATATTTAAGCTTCTGTCAGTGTAAAGGGAATTAAGGTTTTTCACCATATTTACTACTTGCTTTTGTTCCTCTGTTGTAAGTGAACCTAAATAGGATGCCGATATAGTATTCCCTGTTACATAGTCATTTTCCATTGTTGCATTTGTAACACCCTCGCTGATAGCCCAGTATGTCATTTTATCAGAGAATAGGTTTTGTACAAATGTATTACTGACAAGTGGTGCTATTTCTCCTGTTGCTGGGAGTATCAGCAGCATGTTAACCATAGCAAAGGCTGCTACAAAATACCAGCTAATCTTTCTCTTATTGAGTACCCCAACTACTATAATGAGTATTATAAATATACCTATTAGTATAGATACAAAATAGCTGTAGTTCTCAATAAACCAAGCTGTCATGAAGTTTTCTGAGTATGGCTCTATTGCAAGGAACCCAGTGGAGTTTCTGCTACTTACTCCAGAACCTGTGGCATAGTAGGAGGATGCATTGCCATATACAATCTTTTGGTAGTTATCATAAATCCAGTCTGCTATACCAGAGATTATCATATTGCTACGATACTCCCTACCCTCAGATGGATTAAGCATTAAATATGTCCAGTCAAGTATCTGCTTCTCCTTCTGTTCCTCTGTCATGACTGTGGTTATGCTTGCAATGTCAGCTTTCAGAACATCTGAGTTTCCATCAAAAATATCAGGATTTAGTAAACTTGTATTTTTATTACCTGATAGACTTGATAAACTTGACCCTGTTATTCCATACCAATCAAGGTATGTTAAGTAAATGTAAGTTGAGTATACTGCAAACTCTGTACCTTCCCTAACTCCTAATATGTTAGCTATGGAACGCATAACCTCAGATGTAGTGTATACCTTTATTGACCTGCCAAAAGGAGAACGCCCTATGTTTTCTGAGTCGGCTCCATCTATACGGTCATGGTTCAAGCTCACCTGTCCCCTGAGCTCGAAGGCATCAGAGGTTAAGTTAGCTGCATCAAGCATTGAGGCTGCCCCTGATCCTGCTGTTAGGTTATTTAGGTCAAATTGGAAATCATCACTATAAGTTAACCTAGAAAGTGCCTGTATATCATTTATTGTATAAAACTCTGTTCTTCCGGCTACGAATGATGTGAATAATGTTGAAACTGTACCCCCGTTTTGAAGGATTAAATTATCAAATAACTGACCAGCTGTATCTGCCTCTGCTAATGCACTCCAAACGTCTGATGAGCTAACAAGTCCTGTCTGTGTCTCTATATTACTCTGAGATGCTTGGTACACATAGTTGACAAATCTTCTGTAAATTGCATTTAAATTATACTTGTTATCCTCTGAACTAAATAGATTGTCTATATGGTCTGCTACATTCCACCCATTAACTGCCATACCTGGGTGTAATTGTATAGGAACAACAACTGGGGAGTCAAATATTTCTAAATTCCCTGTATCTGTTTTTAATGTTGCAAGCACTTGTACATCTGGGACTGAGTTAAATACATTCACAAGCTGGTTCGCACACATCATGGTGTTCTCTGCTGCGTTAGCTGCATCTCCGAGTACACCGAAATCTATGTTGTTTATGTTTGCTACCTCTATTTTAAAAGCGTAATCTTGTGATATTGAGTCATTTATATCCAAACTAAATAGCTTTGTATATAAATCTCCTGTATCAACTGTATATTTACTGCTTCCTGGGTCAGAAGGCAGCTCTCCTAATGATTTAACTGCATCCTGGTAAACTATTGTGTCTGTATCATAGAATATGAGTGTACTTCCTGCTGGAATTTGAGTTGCTCCGTTTGATATTGCAGGTATACCGCTCTGCCAATCGTTTTCAAACACATTTATGAACCCCTCTGTAGCTTGCCCAGCGTTATTTATAACTTGCTCCTGACCAACTGTGTTTGTACTGGCATTAAATATTAAACTGTTTACGAGATTTATTGATGGGTTCTGTGTTAAGTACTGGTTTGCCGCGGCTGGTATTATAACCCTATAAGTACCATCGACTTGTGTACAAATGTTTCCAAAACAATCTAGCACAAGTTTATAGCTATCAGGATTCGACATTATCTCAGATGCAAATGATCCGAATTCGTCTTTAAAGTCTCCTGTTATTCCCTTTGCCAAAACTGCCTGTATTAAACTAAGGTCATACCCATTGGTGTAGTCTAAAACTACTTCATGCCCACCACCAGATGTTTGTACTGCAAATGTTGGAACGTTAGCATCTTTAACACCTGCCATACTAACATAATTATCAAATGCTAGCATTGTTTCTGATTGCCAGAATGCATTTTGTGCTGATGTATGTGCCCAAGTAACAGAGCCGTCTCTACTGCTACTTGTCTGGAACAAAAGGTCTTTAACAGTTGCTTGTCTTGTTAGCTGAGTGGTCTGCTGCGACTCTTGTGTTTGCTCTCCTGCAACCTCAGATTCGTCTATTGTAGGTGTCTCTCCATCATCTGTTTCGTCAGTTTCTCCAACCGGAGTTTCAACCCTAGAACCTGCGTTGTTATTACTAAAACTCGCCTTTGTTGTTACTTTCCCGTTCTCTAACACATTGTAACTTACATAAATTTGCTTTGATGCTCCGGATGATTGCTGGTTTATAGCATAGTCCAATAGGTCTTGTAGTACCTGAGAATTGGCTGGGTCACGACCTGTACCAAACTCAAGTGCCTTCACACCACTACCCTCTGAGCCATAGCCTGAGTCGAGGTTAAATGCTGAATTATAATCGTCTACAAATGGTGTTGTAAAGTTACTAAGGAATATACCCCAGACTATCATCTCCCATTTGTTCCAATCTTCTAATGAGAATGATTCATTAAGAATAGGTGAACCGAGTGCTTGGTTTGTACCCAAGCTAGAATAGCTCCCACTAGCTGCATATGCATAACTTAGTATAGCCCCAGTCATGTTAATCAGTAATGCAAATAAAAGCAGTAATGATGCTATTCTTTTTCCTTTGTCTTTTATAAAAGTAATCAACCTCCAAGCACCCCCGTTAATATTCCAGATAAGTACCCCGATAAACCTCCAAGTGCTCTTATCAATGTGAGTACTATATTTATTATATTAACCTGTATCAATAATATTCCAACTGCTATTATGAATATACATGATACAAGTAGTTGCCCAAATCTCATGAACTTGGTGTCTCCCTCGTTCATGTAAGGCAATTCTTCATAATCCTTTACTGCTACCCATTTACCAAGTGTCATCTTTTCTAGTATGTTAAATCCTAAGTCTACGTTGATATCTACGTTCCATGCTATCAATAATATAATTGCATAGGCTATTAGAGCATAGCCAAATACTATAAAGATTGTTCTTAAAAAGTGAGAGTTGTTTAGCTGGTCCTCCTCTGTATACTCTTGCTGAATTTTAGAAATTGTCTCTAAATCCAGAATTATAATGTTTTCGGTAGCAAGGTCAGTTGCATAATTTCCTTTTAGGAAGTCTACTAAATTATCTGTATTGATGCTATAGTTATATCCGTGTTGACTTAACCATGTATTCCACCAAACGGTTGAATTTTTTGTGCTGTCTGTTGATTGCACCCAGCCACTAAACAAACCTGTCTCAAACATGCTTTTTCTAACCAACATACCGTAGAATAATGGCTTTTGGTCGCTTAAATTCACATCACTTCTTGCTACATATTCACCAGGAAAGCTGGTAGTCATGCGAACCTCTGATACTATTTCAGTTGGTATAGTATCTATCTTTGTTGCACTTGCTCTTATTGTATTATTCGAGTATGGGTCGTCCTCTGTGCTCTCCCCACTTTCTCCAGTTTCGCCTGTTTCTCCTGTTTCTTCTGTTTCGTCAGTCTCTTCTGTTTCTCCTGTTTCACCGGTTTCTCCAGATGCTGCTCTAGTTTGAGCTGCCTCCCCGGTTTCTGCCTCCCCTGTTCCTGATTCACCTGCTTCTTCAGTGCCAGCTGCACCGGCTCCAAGTTCTTCTTGTTGTCTACTTATGTACTTTACTTTTTGTTCTGCTGCTGCTAAACCTTCTATGTCTGCAAAATCTTCTATTCTTAGTGTTGCCTCATCATCTGATAGTTTATTTCCTTCTTTGTCATAGAACTCTGCTACTATATTGTTTTTTGACCCTGACAACTGTAGTATCCGCAATTTTCTCCCTAGTGCTATTATTTCTTCCCCGGATACTACATCAGGTGCATATGTTAATTCTAGATAATCTCGTAGTACTATTCTACCTACTGATACTTTCCACTTATTGTCATCTCTACCACCAAAGTATAAATCAAAAGGAACATTGATTGTTTCGTCAATCTCTGTACCATCTGATGCTTTTTGCCCAGTAACACCAGTCTCACCGTACATTACAAGTGACGCTCTAGATTCATCTTGGCTGTTAGCTGCGCCTAAATAGGTCAAATAAGGGTCATTTTTATCCATTGTAACTGTTGCGTTTGTATAGTCTCCGTTTTCATCTTTTTGGTATTTAACAAAATCACCGGTCTTTAGGTTGAATCCTATTCCTCCGCGCTCTATAATGGCATCATAAGATGTTCTATCTTCACTCTCCTTGAACCCAGTTATAACACCCAACGGATATTCCATTAAGAATGCCTTACCGTTTAAAACCAAGTATCTATTTTCACCTAACCCAACTCTCTGTGATAACTCATCTATAGCTTTCTTGTTAAACTCCACTAATCTTACTGCACATATCTTCTCATTGCTTGTTCCGTATAATGTATAATCTATACCAGGTTGATTGTTTCCTTCTGATGGAAAGTATGCTTCCATTGTTGATGTGTATTCTTTTACGTACTGTGTTTTAAGTGTAGTGCCACCATTCGCTGTTATGCTCTCAGCTGTATCCTCCCCATCACTGTAAGAAAATGATGTTGTTCTAACTATCTGCTGTGTAGGATCGTCTGGGTCTAAAAGTGTTACGTCTTGTATTTCACCTGTATCCGGGTCCATATATGTTACTCTTGCAAAATATTGAGATATTAGCTGCTCTGCTGCTTTTGTGTCCTCCAACTCTGATGCTGCTCTAATTGCCTCCATTATCTCGTCTAAACCTTCTCCAGAACTGCTTCCTACAGTACCTTTCAATGCATAAATAGGCACGCTTAATTCAGTGTTTATCTGTTCGACTAAGGATGCTGGTATGACCTCTATTGGGTTTACAATATTAGAGTTTCCACCAAATACCGGAGAGTTATCAGATATTAAACTGGGTTTATTTTGTCCTATATAATTGCTTATATATCCTGACCTGAACGATTCGCATTGGTTTGAAACTATGTATACATGTGATGTCAAACCTGGATCTCCATTACCAGTCAAGCACTCACCATGACAATTTGTATGATTCTCATGATTGTCATGTGAACATGCATGATTTGGCTCGGGCACAACACGCCATGCTGTAGTTGCTTTAATAAGGTTCGCTGCGCTTTCTTCATCTATATTGGCAAATGCATTTGATAAATTAGTCGTAATCGCATCATTTATAGAATTCATTGTGTCTTCTGATATTAAACCAGATGCATGCAACTGCTCTGCTAGATTTCTATTTTGGTCTGCCCTCATTTCCATGTTTGTTCTAACTTGTGCCTGTAACTCTGATGGCAGCCCTTCACAAGCTGATAATACAAATGTCATGCTGCAAATCATTAGCAGCATTGCTATTTTCTTAAAATGTTTGAGTTTTGATACCATGTCTACTCCCCCAAACCTAGTATAAATTATTTTATACCCTAACTTATAAATCATGTATAAAAAACAGCCATACCAGTGGTATGGCTGTCTTATAAACCTTTAGAACCCTACTACGCTTAGTATACCTCTGACTAGGTTCCATGCCTGTGCTAATAAGAATTGTCCTGGACCAAGAACCATAGCCACAATAAAGACTGCCAAGAACACTGACTTTATCTTTATTCTTAAGTATATCCAGTTTACAGAGGTTCCGTATTCTGTTGTTTTTGAAATCTCAACTGCTTTTCTAGCATCTCTTATGACTAATCCAAATATTCTGCTTGCTTTTCCTCTCAATCTATGGTATATTCCATCACAACCACTTTGTATAAAAGGAAAGTTTATATAGCAAACTTCTATTGCTATCACCAAAGGGAGGCCTACAATTATTACCATCACTAGCAGACCTACTATTAGGGCTGCTATCTGGCCTACAATACCTAGCCCTTCAATCATGCTTATGTAGTCTGCCATTCCGTCATTTGGAAGGTAGCCAGAGATGCCGTCTACAATATCTTGTACACTCATCTAACTGCTTATGCCTCCCAACAATTATTAGGCAAGCCCACCCAGAACATTCATGATACCGGACACCACATTCAGTGCAATATTAGTAATCAGGCTGATGTTACCGGTCAGTAGGATGAAGAGGATAATAGCCAGTAGGATATAGCTCATAATTCTCTTACGGAAGTAAATACCCCAGGGGCTCTTACCGCTCTCAATTGTACCCTGGCTTACAGCGTACTGTGCATCATCAGTTACGAACCGTAGGCTGGACTCTCCGTTTGCGCCCTTCTTGGTCATGATGTTGTTACCACCCATCATCTTCTGCTCCTCACACTTATTGCGGAAGACAGGGAAAGCAATGTATGCAATGTCAAATGCAGTAAACAGTGTCATGCCCATTGTGACTAGCACCACAATTACACCAACCACTAGGCTGATGATAGGAGCAAAACCAGATAGCAATGCAGTTGCTCCAGCGGTGTCTGCCCCAATCTTCAGACCATCAGTGATATTTGAAACATCGTCAACAGTGGCTGCATTTTTTAATGCCGATGCCATCTGTGCCTCTGCTTGTTCACGGGTCTTACCATTTATGAGATAAAGTGTGTAAGATGAACCGTCTGACCCGTTAACAACTATCTGCTCAGGGTTTGATGTACTTGCCTGGTTCTGATCTACGGTAAAATAATTACGCAGCCAAGACTGTCCGAATGTAACGCCGTAGTCATTGATTGCTGTGATATTCTGCTGAACATAATCCTCAAGGCTTGTAGTTGCCTCAGTAGGAGTTTCCCCAGATGGGTCAGCTGCAAATGCAACTGAAAAGGATGAACCCAGCATAATAATGAATGCCATAAGGACAATCATCAATGATGCCAAGCCTTTTTTCATGCTAATCATTACTAATTCCTCCATTCAACACTATGTTTATAGAATTGGTATGAAATATTTTAATTGCTCAACCAATGAACCGTCTAGTATTGACGGAATCAGTGGGAATGATATACAAAGTAAACCAAGTAGTATATTTACTACTCTGACTACCTTGTAAACGAACCCTTCCCACTCATTCCCTGTATTGAACCTTAATTTTCCAAGGTGTCTAGGTACAAGTCTAATGAGTAATTTCTTATTCCAGCAGAACAATCTCACACCAGCGGATGTCATCATATCTGCTAAAAGATGGCTTGCCCAACCAGAAAAGAACCCCACAACTAGTATATCTAGAACTTCTTTATTAACAGGTGATATCTTGTTATATTCTAACAGTATACTTGGAAATATAATTCCGATTGCTCCGAATATCGCAAGTATATCAATACTATGTGTCTGCCAGCTTCTATGCTTCCCGCCTGTTATATGGATTAACTTATTGATTATCCAGTTTGGAACTGTTTTTTCCTTTACATTCTGCCATATATGGTCTAAATCAGGGAATAATGCCCCATATTTAGATGCCATAAGTATTATTGGCAGTGCCAAGTAGTAATTTATTTCGCTTAAGCTGTATTTGTACACCAGCATTGATGTCAAAAATGCGAAACAAATTGCATATTGGCGATGCGTTGGGTATGTCATTCAAATTCCCCCTGTTTTCTTTAGGTCAACGAAGGAATCTGATTAAGCCTAATCCCAACCTCCTGCTGTTCATTTGAAGGCTCAAACTCTGAAAGGTCGTCCAACAATGATTCAAGGGATGCCGCTGGCGTTATGCTCAGCTTAATATAATTCTCAAAGCTGCCTCCCACCATCAGCTTTCGCCTTAACTCTGGCCTTATAACTGCTCTACCTATTAAATTGGCCCTCTCCCCTTTTCTAAGTGACTTTGCTACGCTTTTTCTCTCTGCATCCATCACTCGCCTAACTATTTCTTCAGAAAGTCCTGAAATATTGCAAATGTCATTTATTCTTTCCTGAGTTGTCATTCCTGTCATATTCTAGCCTCCATATAATGTTTTAGAACATGATATACTTATGTCTTACATAAAACCTATTTGGATATCCTTCAACTTGTTGTATATCGTATTCTGCTAGGTCCTCAGAGTATATAGCCTCGCCAAACCTCGAAATAAACTTGTCTGGAATCTCTATAACTACCGCATCTACCTCATCACTGTCAAGTATTATATCTATATTCTTAAGCTCGTCATATAATCTAGCCTTGAATGCTGATGATGTTTTAAGGTAGTTAAGTTCTTCCTTACGTCTTGCTCTTTGGCTGCGCTCTACTCTATTTTTATTCTTGAGTACTTCACTTATTCTGCTCATTTGCTAACCCCCAAACTGAGATGGGATTTTTAAATCATGTCTCCTACCATGGCGATTGTGTCAACTAAAATCTCGCCAATAGTCAATCCCAGCTGAGTTAGTGCACCAGTTGCTGCTAGCACAAGCAGAACAGGAACCAAAACAAGAACAACTATCATGTTCTTCATGTAGCTCTTAAGAGGACCTGTATGCTTACCATCAGGAGTCATCTGACCCTCCTGCTCAGCTGCTATAAGTGCTGCATTAGATACCCATTGTATCTTGCCCATCATTTGACCAGTCTGGTTAGGATTTCCACCTGTGCCATAGCCACCCATGCCCATACGGTTCATGCCATAGCCACCCATGCCTCCCATGCCCATACGGTTCATGCCATAGCCACCCATGCCAATGCCGGGACCTCCCATGCCCATTCCAGGTCCGCCCATTCCGGGTTGACCCTGAGCAGCAGCTGCACCAGAGTATCCATTACCTAAAAAGCTTCTAGTGAAAGGTAGCCCGATGTATGCTAGGTCTAACACGACCCTAACTGCTAGTAGCACGGTAACTGCATAGAATACGACCTGAACAACAAAGCCTGCTGCCTGCTTAATCCAGGGTGTAACTGCATTTACACCCTCTACAGGGTCTGTTAAATCTGTGGCTTCCTGAAGTCCTGCTATAAACTCATTGTTTTTGTCCTGTTGCTCTTGGCTTAAACCACCAGTAGTTGCGCTTTCTTGATTTTGAGTTGATGTACTCCCGTTATTTTCTGCTGGCTGAGTTTGCTCCTCAACTGGCTGTTCCTGTGCATTTACAATATCGTCTAGAGATGTTCCGCTTTCGGCAGCCAATGCTGTCCCCATAGAACAGCATGCTATAAGCATTATAGCTGTCAGCAATGTAATTGCACGCTTCATTTCTTCTGCCTCCCTTTCTTAAATTAGACTATTTACTAAAATTAAATTTTTCTCTTTTTCACTTGAACGTGTAGATAAATGTCATACATTGTTTTTAGCAATGTATGACATTTATATATAACTGTAATTTTACTAAATTATAATTGTCTTTATTTGGTTGTAATGCATATTATATTTGCATACATCATCTATCATAACAAGCCAATTAAATGCTAGTTTTTAGTGATTACTCTCCCATTAAACTCTTTAACCTCTCCAAAGATATTGTCTTTATATCTTCTGTATTCTTATTATCTGTATCTGTAGCCTTTGCACCATCCTGTGTTAGTGCTATCTCTTGAGCTGGATTAGGTGAACCACCTGCCATGCTGGCCATGCCTGCCAGCCCAGCCAGTCCAGCTACCCCTGAGCCACCTTTTCCGGATGTATCTTTTACCTCTGTTAGCCCACTGAATACCTGACTTAATGCCTCTTTAGTGGGGGATGTATCTTTAATCTTTTCAAATTGCTTTGATACATCACTCTCGTAAGCTTCTTTGAATTTAACTATTGATTTCTTATTCTCATCCTCTGCTGCTGTGACTTCTTCTCCTAGGCCCTGAGCCAGTATGCCTATTTTTCCTATTCTCATAGCCGTTGTGGTGACTATTAGCTCTCCCTTTGTGTCGTCGTCACCAATTGACCTAGATGCATCTTCTATAACCTGGAGTAATGCATCAAATTCAGAGCTTCTGTATATTGAGAATACACCTTTAACCTGCTTAAGAAACTCCACTGGGTAGTCATCAAGATTTATTCCGTGCTTTACATAGCATGCATCCAGCATAAACCTTATTAGCCCTGATATGAACTGTTTCGGTGAAATGTCCTTATCTTTTAGCTTTGTATTGAATACCAGTATATCTTCCAAAGAAGTATTAGCCGCTTTGAAGTAATCTAAATAGATTTCTGATGCTACATCTCCAATACTTGCTCTGACCGTATCAACTGTGACTTCCCCACCATAGTTCTTTGCCACTGTCTCCAAAAGGTTGATTGCCTCTCTAGGCACTCTGTCTCCCTTTTTGGCTATGATTCGCAGCGCCTCCATTGATGTATGAAGGTTCTCTTTCTCCGAGATTTCTAACAGCTTCTTTGATAGTTCCTCTACAGATTTCTTCTTAACTTCAAGTTTAAGTTGAATTCTTGAATGAATTGTTGGAATGACCATATTAGGGTCAGTTGTGCATAGTATAAACACCAAATGAGATGGTGGTTCCTCTATTACCTTTAACAAACTGTTCTGAGCTGCCTTACTAAGCATGTGGCACTCATCTAAGATGATTACCTTCTTGGTCAAAGGATACATAGGCGCTATCAATGCATCCTCTATGATATCATTTATGTCATTCTTACCAGTTGTGGTAGCAGCATCCACTTCAGTTATGCCAAAGCACTCTTCCCCTGCTTCAGTAGATGTTATATATCTATCAATTTCTTGGCACAGTTCGCAATGCCCACAGCTATGTCCATCTACTGGGCTAAGGCACAAAATTTCTTTGCACATCAATCGTGCCATAGATGTCTTACCTGTACCACGCGTGCCATACAGCATAATTGTATTTGGAATATTGTTTCTGTCTTTAAACCTATTTACAATTAGATTTTTGACGTTATTCCCCATGTATTCGTCAAATGTTCTTGGTCTATATTTTCTTACCCATGCTATATCAGCCATTTATGTGCCTCCAATCAATACAAGCATCATTTATAATCATCATTTATCCCATAATATCTATATGCTTAATTAGCAATCTCTACCTAGCCATATTACCTGTTCTGTAATGTTGTGTCTCTTTTTTGCTTGTATTGTTCCTGTAAACTTTGCGCCTTACTCTGATGTATCTGCCATCTCTACATTTGCACCCTTGATTAGTGCTATTGCCCTGAGTCCTATATATTCTACCTTACTAAGCTCAACTTTGCTAAATCCATCTTCAACTGCATTGTGTATCTCTACTGTGTACGTATCGTCACCATTATCTGTTACCACAAATCTATCTATTGCATCAAAATCAAGTGTCACTGTATTGCCCTGAATATCTACGCTTACTGTATTCTCTTCAAACTGCACATTATACTCTTCTTTCAGCCCAGATACTGTAGGTACTACCGCTCCTAGCACAAGTGCAATGACAACAATAGTAATTGCTAGTTTAATCATCTTTTTTATCAATGATATAACTATCAATGCTATTACTGCCACTACTACGATTGCTAGTACCTCTGGCTCTATGTTAGCCATCCAAGTCTCTGCCAAGTTTCTAAGTGCTTCCATGTTATTTCCCTCCAGTTATAGTTCTATTATATCGTTAAACATAAACCTTATGCTATCCACTATCTTATCCCCATGATAATGACCGCATAACCACCTATTAAATCCACTCCTAGGTGATATTTTATCATAGATTGTATCAAGCCATATCTCTGTTGATCTATCAACTGTGTTTTGAGGTATCCCACTTATAAACCACTCTGTTGGTATATACCTCACTGGGCATGTATGGGATAATACAATGTTTATATCATTCTTTTCATTTGCAATTACTTGTTCAACTTTGGATTTAATTTTGTCAGAAGGTTGTTCACTTTTATACCAATTGTATCCATTACTAAGCCTATAGTATTTATCAACACTATATGCCCCACCTATTACTAATGCGTTTTCTTCACCAGAATGTGTTTGAAATCTGTATATTTCCCCATCTAATGCAAATATTAAATCTGGGTAGTCATCCTCTACAAGTGCCCTTCCGCCTAAGAATTCTATTGGATGATATGTTGGTATATTTGATGCTCTTTCCTCATGATTACCGTGTATAGCAAATATTTTTATTGGTAACCTTTGTGCTTCCTGCTTAAACCTCGCTGACCTTAGGTCTGTGTAGTAATTCAAGCCGGAGTCGCCTAAAATTATTAGTGTGTCTGCTTTAGTTGTATCTGCTAATTTACAAAACTTCTTGATTCTCCTAAAATCTCCATGGGTATCTCCTGTTACATATACCATGTGTTTCCTCCTATTAGTATGCTTATATATTGTATCTCCACATTCTCCCTATCATAGATGGGATGATTACTCCACTATACCCATATGCTCTACACTTATAAAATGTCTCACTATGATCAAATGTCTCTGATACTAATTTCTCAAGTGACTTAGGTATTTTTATCTCTAGGACCAATATATCCCTTACACCTAAGACTGCTGGAAACTTAATTGCATCCTTTTCCTTAGTGCACATATAAACTACGCCATCTGCACTAGGCCTTATGCCCTCATTAAGTATAGATACTAAGTTTTCATATCTTGTTGCATGATAATATGTTTTCATGTATTCCTCCTAATTAAGTGATGGGGATGTCCATGTAAATCTAAGGTTGCCACAGTCGTAGACCTTTATGAATCCTAAGTTTTCCATGATATCTTTTTCTGTGTCTCCCAATTCCCCAAGGCCACTTTCAATTAGTTTATGCTTTTGAGCTTGGTACCTGGTTACAACCCTATTTGTCTTTGCGTCTACCCACACATAGTTTGGTCTCAATATTCCATCTTTAGTTATTATAAATTTTAATTTAGTGTATACGCTGCCTGTAAATTTTGATATATCACAATATGATACTATATTTTTCGGTTTGTGACTGTCTACAAAAGCCTTGAATAGTCTCTCTGCCCCTCCAGTAATGCTAAATCCAGCTTTTGATGCTAGCCTAATTATCTCCCACTCATACTCTTGATTAAATCTAGGTTTTCCAAATGTCATTATCTCTACTAACTCATTATCATAATATAGCCCTAGGGCTACTTTACTGCTTATGTATCCCTGTAAATGATTTTCCTCCAAAAATGACCTCTCTTCCTGGATATTTATTTGTTTAATTTCACACTTTCTTGCGTATATAACTACATGATTAGTAGTAATTATATTTTTGATTAGTTCTTTTATCAATTCTTTTTTTCTGTCATTACCCCACTCGTATTCAAAAATTTGTATTAGCCTTATACCCTTTTGTGCTGCTAAAAGTGTTTTGTGTTGATGATATCCAGGCTCTTTAAATATGTCACTGTGCCAATAGTTTCCGTTAAATTCTATTCCTAGCCTATATTCTGGCAAGTATATGTCTATCTCTTTTCCATTTAGTATCTCTCTATTTCCTTTTTCTATTAAGATATCTTCTTTTAACCCGTGTATGTAGTTGTATATCTCGCTCTCAAATCTACTTGAGTTTTCATATATCTTTACTTCATTATCTAACCCGTACTTATGTATAAGCTTAATTGTAACTGAGTATGACATTCCTATAGCGTCACTCAATTCATATATAGTTGGTTTATCTGAAAAATTCTCAAGTATTGCCTGCAATAGATTGTCTCTACTAAGAGCATACCATTTTTGTCTGTCTGTTCTAGGACGGGCTAGTTTGCTTACTGCTGTTTCGCCGTATCTCTCCAGCATTGTATTTCTAATCAATTCGGATCGTTTGCATCCACACGACTTACTGTCCCCATTTAATAATTCTGTATGCCTTACTACTGTTATGTTTCCACAGGAACATTGACACTCCCATCGCCCATACCCAACATGCCTTAATACCTTTAAACTCCCAAAAGTTCTTCCTGTTAAGTCTACTATTGCATTTGTTGCATGCCCACAAGATTTACTTTGGCCTGATAATAGGGCAGCACGAGCTACTTCCCCCTCTTTTCCACAAGAACACTTGCATAGCCATTTGCCTGCACCTAAGTATCGTTGTGCTGTCCACTCCCCAAATGTTTTACCAGTTAAATCTTTAAATCTTGTTGTATTATGCCCACATGACCTTGTTTTTCCTGTTTTAAGTTCGTACGCATTTATTATACGCTGTGTTTTATTCTCGCAGGAGCATTGGCACAAATAATTTGAGCCTTTAACCCTTTTTAGAACAGTCCAATCACCAAATTGCATACCCTCAAGGTCCTCTGTTCTCCTAGCTAAACCTCTCGTATGTCCGCAAGATGTCCTATCTCCACGCCGCAGTGACTGTCCCCCTACTACTAACTGTTTACCGCATGAGCATGTGCAGTTCCACTTTAAGTCTCCTGCATAACTGTCTACATGTAATTCTCCGAATGTCATGTCCGTCAGGTCTATGAATCTACTCATACCTATAACACCCTCTCTAAGCTCTAATATCTATAAATCTTTTATATCTATATTATTTTTGAGCATAACAAAAGGCCCCCTGCCGAAGCAGAGGGCCTTTGTTGGTTCACTTAGAGGTGAATTGATAGGTTTGTATTGCCCAGAGATAATTACAGGCCGGACTCCTGAATCATCTTGTTGACATAGGCAGCAGCCACGTCCTGAGCAGTGAGCTTCTCGCCAGCGGGCTTGCGGCTGGACTTGGTGGTCTCCTTGGGGTTATTCAGGTAACCGAAGGTCTCAACGAACTCTGCCTTGACCTTCCACTTACCAGTGGCCTCGTCGCGCTCACCAACGTTCAGCTTGACCTCGTCGTCGTTGATCTGGGGACGATTGCCGTTCTCGTCCTTGTCGAAGCAGAAGTAGTAGGACTCCAGCTCAGAGGTGAAATCCTTATTGTTCTTACTCCCGCTCCCCTTGATTATCTTACCATTGGCCAGCTTGAAACTTACCTCGGGCTGAGCACAGAACACAGTCATCCACTGACGGGTCAGGTCCATCACAGCGCCGGGCTCCAGAACCTTCTCAGCCTTGGTCTGGACATAACGGCCGTTCTCATCGGGGGTCCACACGCCGGTCAGATACTTGATGGGCTCGCTACCGATATTCTGGACACGATAGCCCACGATAGCAGAGGTCACAGCCAGGGTACGATTGTCCTTGGTGCTCTTGCTCTTGTCGACAATGATATTGCCGGAGTCGCCGAAGCCCAGGGAGTTGACAACCTTAACAGCACCGGACAGGGTGTGCATACGGCTCAGGAAAGTGGGGTCAGAAGCGATATTCTCCTTCAGGACCTCCTTCATTCTCTGAATCTTCTCCTTGCGCTCGTTGTTGGTGCCAACTGCGGGAGCAGTCTCCACACCAGTTGCGGGGGTGCCATTCAGCAGGTCTTCCATAGTTTTGTTCCTCCTTAAGGATGATTTATATTTATACAACATGCTCTTTGCATGCTATATACTAACTAACTTGGGATTTTTCAAATCCCTCATCTAACTTACAAACTAATATTAACGCCGATTCAACGCCCTGTCAATACCTTTTTCTAAAAAATTTCAAATTTTTCTGACTTAATATCTTATTTCACCTATCACAACTTTATCCCCATAGCTACCCACTTGCACCTCTACATCAAAGTGATTTCCAACTGAAAGTAGGCAACCTTTAGAATAAGGTATTTCTAGTTCATATGCCCCATTAAACCCGTTCAATGCTCCAGTAAGAACTGTTTTAACCATTAAATTATTTTCACCTTCTATTACCTTAGTGTAATGGGTAATAGATGTAACAGTAAATACACTTGATACATATTCATCAAAGAATGTCATGCCATCTGCTGTACTGAATGATGACCAATCGCTTCTTGTTGATTGATTTTGCTGTGTTGTATTTTGTGTATTTTGATGTGTATCTTCCTCTACTATATCAGTTGTTCCAGACTGAGATGATGCATCATTACCACTTATGCTTCCACCTCTAAGCCATCTCACAACACCGAATGTAGCCAGTATAAAAATAATGCCGATTATAATAATTATAATGACTTGATTTCTTAGAGACCCGTTTTCTTCTGAGACCTCATTTACTGAATCATCAGACCCTCCAAAGTCTCCTAAGTCATTACTACTGTTCTGTTGGGTGTCAGGCCAACTATCTGAGCCTCCTACATTGAATCCATCGTCTGACCCAGAGTCCATACCGTCTAACCCCGCTAAATCCCAATCGGAGTCATTGAAATTAGCCATGCTTTCACCTCCATATACAAGAGGTTAAATTTATTAAATTTAATTTATACCTCTTTTTATCCCAATGCCTATTTTTATGTCCTAAATTTTACTAATTTTTGTATACTGATTTATCAACTAGTTAATACGACTTATCAGATTGCCTTCATACCTAATTTTTCTGTATCTGACTCAACACCCTCAAAAATTCTCTGCTCTATTCTAGAATATAATGAATGGTCTGAAACAAATCTGCTATTCTCAATATCTATAACGCTATCGTTCATTATATCAATTGATACCTCAGAGCGCTCATAGTCTATATTCCAAATAATGAGTGCCACAAATAAACCTAGCTGGTCCATTACTTCTACTGATTTTAGCTTCTGGGTCCCTTTTCCACCCTTATTTTTCTCAATGATGTCTAGCACATCTTTCCTTGATAACATATTATCTGTAAGTGCTTCTGGTATTGATTTATAGTTCATTATCATACCAAACTGTTTATTTACATCATTACCGTTGAACCAAGTTAAAAACTCTGGCACAGAGTCAGGATACTTTGTGTCCTGTAACTTCTTTGCCAGGTTATCTAATTGCTCTGAGTTTCCGTTTATTTCTATTAGTTGATTCACAGAATCAGCGTTTAGCTTGATGATTATATGAGAATAGTCCCAGTATGCAACAGTAGCATATTTCCCGTATCCGAATTTATACTTTACAGATAGTATCAATCCATTTTCAGTCTGTATTCTCTCAAATATATCATTTATAGATTTTAAAGCCCACTGAGAGTCTACAATCACGGATGCTATCCTATCAACTGTCTCTGGTATGCTCTCGCCAATCTCCATGCTACCATTACACTTATAGCCTGTCAAATCCTTAAACTTAAAGAGTATATATGACTTCTCACCTTTGCTCTTTATGCTAAAGCTGAGCTCACTTATGTCACTCATCTTAGAGGCTAAAGCATTAAGCCAATTTATGACCTTAATCCTAGATGTCTCATCCGATATATTTGACAGTACTGATCTATCTTCCAATTGACTTATCTGCTCATTTATAAGGTCTCTGTACATTATGTTGGTCCCCCTCTAAATTTGTAGGCCTCGTAAGATGCCTCCAAAATGTCTAATAGTTTACCTGCCCGTTTAATCTTATTTGTTTGGCTCTCAGCATCTATTCCACCAGAATCTCTACCAAACAAATACTGATTTATGATAAATTCGGATGTATCAAGCACATTTATAAACTCGTCTATTGCACTTACTTGGTCGTCTACTGATTTTATATTGTACAATTGCTGGTAAACTTCTGACGAGTTTGAAAAATCTACTGTACAACTTACACCATAGTATGTACAAATAGCATATAGTATGTATTTTGATGCTAACTCCAAAATATCTAAATTAAAATCAATGCTGCTACCAGACATGCCTATAGATATGCTTGATATTGCATCGCATATGATTTTTAATCTTTCTTGTAAATTTTCACTTCCTACTTTCAATGTTGCATTATCATTATCAAAAGATGTAACATTGTCTTCAGCCTTGATAACAACTATTCCAAATTCTGATAATATTTGATATAATGCTGATAGCTTTAACTTTCTTTGCCTTCTTTCTGTTTCCTGGCTATCTACTATTATTTTTGTATCGCTCTCATCATATACTAGCCTACACTTAATATTAGTTATGTCTGTTCTTTTCTCTATTAGCCCAAGCCTCAGTGCCTTCACAAACTCGTCTGCACTAAAGTCCTCTCTGTTGACTTCCTCACTATTTTCTGTATCTATATAATGTACTTCCTCTATTTTTGAGATTATTCCTAGTGGTACTGCACGGTCTGATATTGTTCTTCCAGCTACTTCCCAAGATTCACGGCTTCTTACATCAGTACAAAATCTGTTTTGTATATGTATTAGCGCCCTGTTAATAAATGAGTACCCCTGTATATTATTAGAATGGGATGCTATTTCTTTAAATTCCTCTGGTCTAAAAATTCTCTCTATGCTATTTTGATACATAACTTGTAATTGCTCTATATTCAATTTGTATCCCTCCTGGGTTAATGGTCAACAAACCCAATTCTGCAAAGCCTTAAGTTCCCATCCTTAAATGAGTAACTATATATTGTTTCCTCTTTTATTCCCTTTGATATTGCTCTCTTTTTAGAGAAGTACATTATACCTCTATTATAAGAATAAAGCTCAACTCCACGTGCTATCTCTTTAGGCTCCACAAATTTATTAGCCTTTGCTATAAATAATCTGCTATTAACAATAAAAGCTAGGTTTCCATCTGCTGTAAACCCTCTGTAGCTATCAAATGTCTCATGCTCATTTACATTTTTTATTGCGCATAGTATGTTAAATAACCCTGTTAATCCATACATTTCTTTTTTCTTTAGCTTATCTGAGTTTGGTACTACTCTCTCCATATCTACTGTTGATATTTTTTCATATGCATCAAACCCATATTGCTTTACATACTTATGCTTGGTTTCCATGTCTCCGTCGCTAATCAAAGACAATACACACTGTTTCTTCTTTGTCTCCCTCAAACCTGTTACGAATATATCTAAAAAATAAGTGTTACCTGTATCAAGGTCTACTATCTTATTGTCTGGAAACTCCATTTTATCATGTACCAACCCAAATTCAAGTATGTTACTCAATTCCCACTTAAGAACCATGGGCTGATTGTTGCATGCCTCTATAAACTCTGGCATGAACTCCTTATAATAACTGCTTGTTGATTGCTTCTTTAGGATTTTTGCTAGAGCCCACACGAAATCTTCAAATCCACAAGCCCCATTATACTCGGTTATGTCGGTGTTATCATCTTTTATACTGTCCACTTTAACTATTCCCCATGTTAAATTAACAAAATTTACGGCTATCTTGCTTTCTTCGTCAAGAATAACATATAACCCATTGCTAATCCACATTTTTGGTGGTGTCACTAATCTTTTCTTTATGAATGTTGCTATCGTAGAGTATTTTATATCCTCATCAATGGCATATAAAGGATATGGAAGTGACTTATAGAATGCTGTGTATAGTTTGACTATTTCACCCATGCTCTTTGAGTCTATACCAGATGTATCACTAGTATTACTTGTAGCTGTTCTGTTAATTGCTAGGCTCCCGGCTGCTTTCTCAAAAATCTCTATATTCTTAATGTCTACCGTCCTACCATTTACTCTCTTTTTCAAGTTATGTCACCACCCAATCCTGCTTTTTCCTCTAAATATGCTGTTTTTACCATTTTATATAAGTTTGGATGTTCAAATCCGTAAAGACCACAAGAAATAAAATTATGTGTTTCTATAAGAACTATACTGTTTGCATCTGTTAATCCTATGTCTACTGTATAACTTGTATATGGTATTATGCTTTTTGGAATAGATGCTACCATTTCTTTTACAAATGCGTCATCAAACCTGCTTTCCCAGCTTCCCATGTATTGCTTGCAGTCTAATATCTTTCCCTTGTGTATAAATAGTCTCCACTCGGCTAACAGATGTATAAGTTCACTTACCATAAATCTATGCGATTTATGTAAATAATTTATTGATTTCTCTATGCTTTCTATTGAGTTTTTATCATACTTACCTGCTGGAAATTCTTTGCACTTAGTTGCACTCTTGATAAATCTTGGACCATTTCTGTCTAGATATGCAGTCATCTCATCATAACTAAGTATCTGTATTTCTCGTCCAGTGAATTTTCTATCCACTCCCGATATATCTATGGGTTTTATATGCTTTCCTAAATACGCACTTACAAAATTAAGCCCTCCAACAGGTATAATATTTGTACTTTTAACTATCCTACTGTTTCCCATATAATAATCTTGAAGATTATCTGAAACTCTATCAGTATTAGCTATATCAGAAAAGTATCCTTTGATGTTCTCACCGTAAAACCAATTATGAAACTGTATATTATCATAAATGGTCAATATGTCCGCTGCTGGTTGCTTAGTATTTATGTCAATCTCAAATACATAGGCTGATTCACTTATATTCTCTGGCTGAACTTCCTTACCCATACCTGGTTCCTCCCAGTTTTTCCTCTGTAAACCTTCTCTAATTCAAATCCGCATTTACTCGCTACGTTTAATGACTTTTCATTTCTTTCCTGTATTATAAGCCTAAGCCCTTTATTTCTCTTAAATGCTTTCTCAGCAAACTCTGTTATCCTGGTGAGTGTTTCCGTTGCTATTCCTTTTCCTTGATGCTCTGGTACTACCCAGTACCCGATAGGAATAAATCCATCGGCATCAACAGGTAAGAATGTTATACCCCCGAATAGCTCGCCACTCATCTTATCCTTGACTACTAGCCTTATTTCATACTGTATTTTTTCAGATGAACTGTAGTAGTCTACTAATGATCTCAGTCTTCTAGCTACCTCAAAGTCAGTCAGCTTTTCTATCCCATGATTATCACTATATTCAAGGAAGTATGGCTTTCTTATTTCTAGTATATATCTATCTACGTCTCTACTCCCTAATATCTGTATTTTACACCTATCTGTATAGATAGGGAATTTATTCTTAAATGCTTTCATCCTCATTTTATAACACCTCTTGCTAATTTTCAGAAGGAAGTTCAAACATAGATGACTTCTGTAATTTCTTCTGCCCGTCTTTAGCTGCTTTAGTAGCCTTATTGCTAAATTTCTTATAAACCGACCCCATCATCTTGTTCGCCCTGGTTATTGAGTTGAACATGTCTTGTGTTTTCTGCCCACGCTCAGATCCATTTATAAATACATTTGTAGCTTGTATTTTTTTAACTTCTGTCTGCTTTTGAGTGGGCACAGATGTTGTAACAGATTTGCTTGCTTTATTCTTCTGTGCATCAAAGAAACTACTGCTGTCGTCCTCAATTCCATCATCCGCAAAATCATCTAACCCAGGTATATTGCCAAATAGGTCATCTTCTGATTCTTCGTCTGATTCTTCTGAATTATCTGCATCATCCGAATCATCTCCGAGAAGGTCAGATTCATCAATGTTATCTAGTCCATCACTATCTGCTTCTCCGTCGCCAAATAGTGCATCTAAATCATCTAATTTGTCTATGTGTTGTGATGGTGCATCATCACTAAATATGTCAGAGTCGTCTTCCTCCAGGAAGTCTCCTAGGTCTAGATTGTCTATATCATCTTCTCCATCAGCATCGGATGAATCTGAATCATCTTCGTCTGAAAAGAAGTCATTGAAATCATCGTCTGAATCTTCGTCTGTATCAGAGTCGTCCCCATCTGGACTATCCTCAAACATACTGTCTAGGTCACCAAATTCTCCCTCTAAATCATCATCGCTTTCAAATAAATTTGATTCGCCCTCGCTCTCATCTGAGTTAATAAACATATCCTCGAAGTCGTCATCGTTTATTTCCTCTGTTGAGTCTGAATTCTCAGATTCATCTGAATCATCAAAAATGTCTCCGAAATCATCATCACTGATTCCGTCTACATCGCTATCGTCTTCCTCATCTCCCAATAGTGCCTGCTCTAAATCATCTTCAGACATATTATCAATGTCTTCTTCATCAGATTCTATAGATTGCTCTGATGTTTCGATGCCTAGTTTATCCTTCAGTTTACCAAACCCATCTTCCTCATCGAAGTCTAAAAAGTCTGATATGTCTCCATGTGAGTTATTCTGTGACTCATCAGGTTTTTCATCTGTATCAGCTGACTCATTTTCCTCAAAATCTTCAAATTCCTCTATGCCATTTAGCATTTCATCATTGTCTGTATTTTCGGTATCTTCGTCACTATCGCTATCTCCAAAGAAGTCTCCGAAGCCATCATCTTCGTCGCTGCCTTCCTCACTACTCTCTATGTCGTCACTAGCATCCTCATCGCCATCATCTTCACCTATATCTAGTTCATCCTCATCTATGTCAAAGTCATCTTCGTCTACTTCTAAAGAGTCACCAGCATCGGCTAGGTCCCCGAAGTCCTCCTCTGATAAACCCTCTATATCTTCCTCTGCTGATGTATCACCTATGATGCTATCAAGCATCTCTTCCCTGTTAGCTTCCTCCCATGGTTCAGATGCCATCCTAGCGGCTATGATTGCTGCCATAGCCGCTTCCATCTCTGGGTCGTCTAGGTCCTCAAGCATCTCTCCGGTTGTATATTCTTCCTCGTCATCACTATCTGGCATTGTTAATGATGAAAATTTATTTGTGCCTAGAGTTTTTCCTACTGTCTTACTGGGTTCCTGCATGGTTTTAGCACCACGAATCTCATCCATCTCTAAGTTTAGCCTCTGTAACTTAGGATTGATTTCATTCCTGGTGTACTCAAACATATCAAGTTGCATGTCCAGCTCTGCCATTTCGCGAAGTTCATCATAGTCTTCGCAATCGTCTATGGCCGCTATCCACAGTCTATACCTTCTGTCTGGTATATCATCTTTGACTGATTCTAATTTTTCCTTTATGTGTTTCTTAAAATACTCTAGCCTTTTATCATTTTCCAATGCCTTCACCTTCTTTAGGCTGTACAATTTTTAATTAAATTTGTCTTATTATACCTATTAAGATTGAATTAAAGCTTTCCTAATTTTGTTAACTTGAATACTAAATATATCAACTAGTTCATCCTATGATGGTTTTTAAGAGGCAACGCCCATTTAAAAGCGTTGCCTCTTATATAGATGTATTTTCTGTTACTTTAATGGTATTATTTCTCCAGAAAAGCCACTTCTTAAATGCTGTCCGTCAAATACCAAGGAACCAACTGATTTTTCAGGGTTTAGTACATGTCTTATGTAAAAGCTAACTGATTTTCCTGTCTTATCTGAAAAGTATTCATAGTTACCGCAAGTACAATAGCCATGCTTTTCATTAAATTCTTTGTATTTCAAAAAGTCTCCATTTTCTATCCCTTGCTTTGCAATATCTAATGGCTCTACAAAGTTTTCTTTACAGTAATCATTTGCTTTCATAAGCCCTACAAAGCCAACATCATTGCAACCTAAACTAGAAGCAAAGTCAAGATACTTTTTCATATCTGCCAATGTGCCTACTCCGCTCTGTATCATTGTACAACTCAAATGTACCTTTTCCTGACCCACTTCACCTATAAACTGCTTTATGCTCGGTGATGATGTCATGTTTTTATTTCCAAATATCCTACGATTTATTGCATCATCATAATGATGCCTACTCAATGCAAAGTTATCTAAATATTGATTTATACTTAATAGTATGTCAGGATAAGTGAAGTTGCTATTTATACCTATGAATCTATCAGGAAATATCAGCCTTGTTAATTTTACTATTTCTATTATATTACTACTAACTGTTGGTTCTCCACCTGTTATTTGTATTTTACCAACTATACCTAGTTCTGATAGTTTTATAAGCGCTCTTACAAATTCTCCCCAGTCAAACTGCTTGTATTTCCCATGATATTCACAGAAACTGCAATCGCTGTTGCACAAATTAGTTGGCTTTATATAAAGATTTATTTGTGGATTTATATGACCAGGTATGTACCCAGTCTGTGTACATACCTGGTCTTTTAAGTATATCTTCACTCCGTTGAAATCAAATTCCATTGTTTTTCACCAATCTATATTGTGTTATCTTAACTTTCCAAGGTGCCTATATATAGAACCCCAAGTTGTATGACTACATCCGTCAGATGCTACCACTATGTTTATTGGTGACGCAATTCTATAGTCTGTAGCACCAACTCCCTGAATCAGCTGCTCTGCCATGTTCCTATAATCTGGGGAACCAGAAATCTCTCCTAACAGGAGTAGTAGTCCTGCATACCCCAGCTGTTCCTCTTTTCCGGATGCCTCTATACCCTGTGACTTCAGCATCTTTCTGAACTGCTCCCGAAGTCCTCCACTCAGTGCCCTCTGCCTATTGTTAAGTATCTTCTGTATCTCTTTATCGAAGTCGGTCTTACTTAATGACAATAAATTTCCTTCGACTATCTTTCCCCGAATAACTGTTGAGAATAAATTAGCCGAGTTTTTGCTTATTTTTCCATTGTCAATATAATCCTGAACAGCTGCACTAAACTGCTTTTCTGCGTATGCCTGGCTAAGCATCTGAGACTTTGCAAACCCGTTTAGCTTATAATATGCTGTTGCTAAGAATTTAACCTCTGTACTCTCTTTGCTCTCTTTGCTCTCTTGATTGAGCATATTTAGCTCTCTCATGCTCCTTCCCCCTATATTCTGGTATGCTGTACTCTGAACTGAGCTGTTGAAATTTTTATTTCTTTCTTCCTGGAGGTATTTATTTAATTTATCTGCTACTACATCTAGCAGTACTTCGTTTTTACACTTTCCAACAGTTTGTGCTATTATTTCTGATAGCTTTCTCTCAGCGCCTGTAAACTGTCCTCTAACTCTTAGAACGTCATTATATATTCTGAATAGTACATTTAGTCTTGCTGTTCTAATTCTCTTTGTTGCATTAGAATCCCCGAATAGCAGCACTGCCATACAGAATCTGTTATCTAGGTCTGATGCCTGCCCAATCCCGATTAGACTGCTTATTACAGATTTATAATATTGTTTCCAAGTAGTATCGTGCTCTGGAACAAATGTCCCGTCTAAAATTTTCTTGATATCCTCCAGTATAGCAATATCAACGTCAAGGTTTATCTTGTCTCCCATATGATTCACCCCGTCAATTTACTGATTTGCTAATATCAAACTCAGTTGTCCGCATGCTGCCCCAGCCTCAATCTCTGCCTTTGTAGCTATTGCTACTGCATAGTCATAACCTGCATCCTCTAACTGTTTAATGATAGCTTCCATGATTTTACCCTCCAATAAAGTTTATTTAAATATGCTCTGATATACCGGTCTTAAAACCCGCTCTGCCCATTTATATCAATCGTAATTAAATATATGGTCTAATGGCTTCACTATATCCTCTAAGGCATCATCTAGTGGCCACGTACTATCCATATATAGCTGGTATCTTCCAACAGCAACTTTGTCTATTACTCTCTTTTCAATGGGCTCACCGTTTATTGTCATGTGCTGTGTATGTTCTATGCTGACTTTAAACCTATAAAAATCTATATCTTCCTCCCCATCTTCTGTGTCATCAAAAAATTCTAAATGGCTTTCTAATCGAACCAGCTTTGGATTTTCAAGCCTTGCTAAATTTACGCGCCCTAAATAATATGAATAACCGAGCACAAAGTTATGAAGATTGAAAATAACTTTCCCGTTTTCAAATCTTCCTGATATGACTATTGAATATTTACCAATCGCATGTCCAGTTTGTATACCATTAACCAACCCTCTGTTGTGCTTGTACGTTAAAGTTTCAAGTATTGTTTCATTGTTATGCTTATCATTGATTGACTTAGAGTATCTTGTTAAGATGATTGGCTTAATATCTTTATTAGCAAGTAACACTACATCCTGTGTAGATAATATCATGCCATAGTTTGTTCCTATTATCTTATCTGCATAGAAGTTGTATATTAAGTTACTGCCGTTTTCCTCACCGTAATCTCCAGAACTATCCATGCCTATGTCATTAGGCTTATAGAATGCTATAAACCAATTATTTAGCTCCTTCTGCTCTGTAAATCCCAATAAACTTGCTTTAGCCTCTGCTGTGCTCTGCTTCTGTCTATACATTCTACCAGCCCCCAACCCCATGTAATTATGTTGTAAGTGCTATAGAGTGCATGAATATCTGCTGATGTACTCCCATTATAAGTTCTATCTTTACCTTCTCTGTACCTGAGATAGGGATACTTAGCATACTATCCATTGATTTACCGTCAAATCGATCTATACGTATGTCATTAGGCTGTATGCTAAATGCCTCTGCCAGGTTCTGTCTGATTGTCATAAGTGCTTCTATGGGTGTCATACCATCCTTTAGCTGCATTATGTAATTTGATTCATTGTTGTTTGACTTAATATAAACTATTTTTCCATTTAATATATTAAGCTCAACTCCGCATTTCTCCATAAACATTATCATTTCCTTGCTGTTTCCTTCTTCGGAACTGTAAGGTATTGTGTATTCTACGTTGTGCTCTTCCATAGATGATGTTATACTCTCAAGTGTGTCTCCAACTCTCACCCGCACCCCGTCCGCTATATTCAATCCTATGTCCATTTTACATCCTCCATGCAATAATTTATTTTATTCTTAAGCTTCTTACCTCATGCTGCACTGTTTGTTACTTCCAACCATCTTTGCTTATCAACTCTGGGTGGTATAACTCATTTAATGATATTTCCTTATATTTCAGCCCATTTTTTATTAAAAATATGTGGCTGCCTGTATCTTCTAGGTAATTAGTGCTAACTAGCATTGACAGCATTATCACCCCTGCGTCAACTTCAGCAACTTGTGGGATTAAATTAGATGTTCTAGGTAGAGTACATAACTTCTTTTGCCTTCCAAATCCGTCTGCTATGTATAATGAGCCTGTGTTTCTATTCACTATTGATACTATATCGTCTACAGATGATCTGAATAGCATAGTATCTATGCTTTTAAACTTCTCTGTGAGATTTACATTGCTATACCTTCCATATGTATCTGCCATCCCATCTCTGCCAAGTACACTACATATTGCTAAGGAGTTTCCAGCTGCTATTGTTCTATATATTGGTTTAAGTACCTTTGTATATTCCCCATGCAGTATTGCACCTAAACCTTGTGTTCCTGGCTTATTGTATCTGTACACCCAGGATGATACTGCTGTTATATTGTAGCCCAGCAATGTTAACTTTGCTATAATTGCATCAATGTTTATACTCTTAGTATCTCCCTGAGTGCTCATGCTATTTCACCTACTATGTTTGCTTTACACCAAATTCACTCCGCTTATAACTCCGCTACCCATGTGATTTTGTATACTCACTGTGTTTTCATTGATTGGAGATAGCTTTATAAAGAAATGCTCTGGGTCAAAATACTTCTTAAGTGTCTCTATATCAAAATCTGCATTGTCTACCAGGGTCATATTCAAAGTGGTTTTAAGGTTACTCTGAGTTCTTATCATACCTAGCTCTGGTATTGTCATTTTATCTTTGAATGGTATAAGCTGGTTCCGCCTTTCCTCATCTGTGCTATGTAAACTTACCTGGAGTGTTATGTTTCCTTTTATCCAGCTGAAGTCTGATCCCTTTATTCCTATTGTGCTTATATAATGATGTATGTGTGCCCTAGGCAAATAGTCGTCTATCATTTGTATAGCTGCTTTTACATTATCTATGTTAAGAAATGGCTCTCCCATTCGTGTATAGTTTATCTTAAACTCCCTACTATCAGCAGGGTCCCACATTTTTCTCTCATCGAGTATAAATTTTACCTGTTGAAATATCTCTTCAGCCGTTAAGTTTCTCCACTTCTTCAGCTGTCCAGTAGCACAAAATTCACAATGAACTGGGCACCCACTCATACAGGATACACCAATCATCCAGCGCTCTGAACGGTCCCCAAGCTTGTAATTGTACAACTTATTCTGCTTTCTGCCAATAGCATCCTTTGTATAAAATGGAAGGAATGTGTCTGTTACTTCAACTGGGTAGCCATCCTCTGTTTCCAGCATATAAACCATCCCATTTGCAAATGCTAGGCATGCCTTTCTTTTCATGTCTGTCCCTCTCCCTTTAGCTCTTAGCCTCTAATTTTTTAGCTGCGTCATTGTAATCATATGCTATTTGGTATAATGAGTAGCTGTTAGTATTAGGCATCAATGCAAATATATAATTGACTGGTAGCTTTATTCCCCTCTTACAATTTGCCTTAACCTTAACCGTTCGTGCTGTTTCAGATACAACCAAAGATTCCCTTTTTGTATTTGTAAGTATGCTTATGCATTTTGTAGCTAAGAAAAGCCTATTTTGTTCACTCTTATTGCATAACACAAGTTGATGCATGATACTTAACTTAACATATTGCCTAAATTCTTTATCTTTTATGATTGCTTGGTTATATGCTAACCCTACTACTCTATCGTTTATGGTATCTATAGTGCATATCAATGCATCTTTTATATTACCAGTTGCAAGTCTAACTATTTCATAAGACCTATAAGGTCCTCTCTGTATTCTCTTTCTTAATGCTAGTGGTGTTCTGCTGATTGTAAGTGCCTTTACGAAAACCTTAAAGTTCTCTCCAAGTCCTATCTGTATCTTTGGAAGTATTGACACTATTCCGACTTTATCATAATTATTATTCTGCTCTGCACTCCCATAAACCTGGGCCTCGTCTGTTACCCTTATTGTTGAACCCTCAATATATATGCTAAAGTTATCTGCATTTATTATGCTCTGCACGCTCAATCACCACCAACAAGAACAATATCAACTAAATTCATTTATTTCTTAATTGTCAATAGTGCTAAAATATTGGATTCGCTCCACCTATTTAACCTAATCTAATTTTTTTCTATGACTAATTTGACATGTCTATTTACCGAGTTATGTATGTATTTATATTTTTATCAACTAGTATATTTGATATTGTAGTTTTAACATTTTCAACTAGTAATAATGTTTTTATCAACTGTTTACCCTATTTTTTCTTTGCATTTTTATTTTATTATTTTTGAAACCAATTGACAATTACCAAAAATTTTACATTTTTAAGTTGAACAAATTTTTTGACTGCTCTCTGACTGTTCTAACACTTTTTGACCCACTGTATACTAACTTTCAAAAATCCCACCTGGCAACTAATATGCCGTTTTGCTATCTACTGTATAAATTTCTTAGCTCTCTTTAGACTTTTTCACTGTAGAACTCGACCAAATCATCTAGCCTTAAACAAGCTAATCTTGCGTAGTTTTTATGTGTTTCCAGTGCCTTAGCCCCACAATCTATATCTATATAGTTCATATCTTCTTTTCTGTTGTATATTTTCAATCTTCCTTGCTCATCTTTGCTGTTGTATCTATCGACTATTGTGTGGCCACTAATCAGTGTGTATCCAGGAAACTTTATCCTGAAATTTGTAAGGTCATAACTGCTTTCAACTCTCCACCAGGTTGACTCTTCATCAGTTGTATAAGCTGGGTCAATTATTGGAAATGAATGACACAGGTAGTTATGCTCCCCATTAACCTCTACATCCTCAACTACTATCTTGAGATTATTCATCCAATTCTTAATGTTTTTTCTATCTAAATTATTGAGTTCTAAATACTGCCTCAGTGTCTTTAATCCTTTGTTATGCTCCCATGTCATTAAATCCTCGTAAACCTCGCCACTTTCCCGAATGTCTCTCATAGTTGCTCCTAGTGGTATATTGTTTATGACGTTTAGCATCATAAACTCATGGTTGCCTTTCAGTGCTATTATATGCTCTCCTGTTTTATCCTGGGCTTGAAGCTCTTGTATTTTTCTTATTACTCCAATGCTTTCGTCTCCCCAGTCTATGTAATCTCCTAATAGATAAAGTGTATCTTTTTCTACACTAAACTCAATCTGTTTCAGTATGTCTTCAAATGCTTTCAACTGACCGTGTATATCTGATATTGCATATATTGCCATGTTAATCACCCTATTCTAAGCTAAGTTTAATAATTCTTTCTGTGTTATCATTACTTCCGAGTTGTTTTCATAATGAACTATTGCTACATCCTCATATGCTGCTGATGCTCCGGATGCTCCAAATGTTATGTTTGACTCCTTAAACTGAACTTTTATTATGCCGTGCTGTGCATCTACACTAATCTCTGTGATATCTTGCGGTGCCCCTTTGTTGTATTTTGTATTATACCTGTCATAACAACTCCATACTTGATTTATTAGGCTATTTCCAAGTGACTTTCTGATATCAAGAGATGTCATTCTCGTTATATCGCTCTGAACCATTTATTTCCTCCTGCATATTCTAAAATGAAGGCTGTATATAATTATCTCTCTTGCTCAATCCCATTAAACCTACTATGCTTTCTTCTAACCCTTCCTGTGCATCAGGTGCCATTTGGCAGTAATATACACCTGAGTTAGTCTGTATTGCAAATGCTCTATAATAATTTGACTCGCTGTCGTCATATCCATCTGGATAGTATAGATTTACTAGTTCATCTGATTGTCTTAATGATTCTCCATTATTTCCTATGTTAGAATTATCTACTCCTGTGATTATCATAATGTCTTTATTTGTCTCATAGTCATATATAGTCAGTATACCATTACTTGTATAGCATCCTATATTTTCCAAACCCTGTATATCTAGTATATCTATTGTGCCTAAGCCTGAAAAGTCTAAGTATAAATGCTCGTCACTACTCTGCTTGTTTGTAAATTTTAATTTGCCTAATAACTCATTCAATATGCTTTCACTCTTTGTTTCCTCGAAATCTCCCGCTTTGTCCTCTGTTTCATCTGGGGCTTCTTCTGTATTGTATATTGATTCTTGCTGTATTACTATTATATAACCCGTATTCGTTAACTTCTTCGCCGACTTATTTATTATAATTCCTAATGTATCATCAGCCTCTTGCTCTGATACTATGCTATCTGCTGTCTCCAGTTTATCCAGTGTGTCACTTGATAAACCATCTGAAGTTGATATGCTATTTGTAACGATTATTTCCACATACTCTGATTGAGCTGTGTTTGTATATCCTATGTATCCATATCCACCATAGTTTGAGAACCCCTGCATTACTTTATTTGAGCTGTCTATGTTTAGTTCTGCTAGCTGCTCTCCTATGTCTACTGTTATATGGATTGGTCTCACACTAACCGCTCCTATGTCAGGCTGCAACCCAACATGTGTTCCTGTTGTTAATGATGTGTTGCTTGTTTGCTGTGCACTTCCTCCTATAACTCCTGTTATATTCAAAAAGTGCATTGTTAGGCATAAGATTATTACCAAAGTTGTGGCTATACCCACCCGTTTCCATGCCTGCTTTTTTATTTTTGATATGTATTCTGAGTACCCTGAGCCTGGCTTACTACTTTGTGCTTTCTTCTGTTTTTCTTTCTGCTCATTTTCCAAAATTGCCTTGTCTAAATTATCTACCCATGCTTTATTATCCATGACCAAAATCCTCCATATATCTTTAATACGCAAATAAAAAAATGCAGCACCCGAAGGTACTGCATTTTTCTTTATCTGTACATTTACTTTGTTACTGTCTTATGCCTGCTTGGTCTTGAACCGCATATCCAGGACCACCATCAGCAGGAAAGGCACAACCAGGATGCTACCCGTCAAAAAGGACAGTGCTGCCATAGCAACGGAAAGGATAAGTTTCAGCTTGGCTCGATTACCGCCGAACATATTGATGATGGTCTGTCCGAGCTGGATGTTGTCCACACTGATGATGGTGTGTACAATGAGAAGGGCAGAGATGATGATACTGAGCATTTTATTTCCTCCTTAATGTCTTACAAATCCTTTAACCATGAAAGAACATCTTGAAAAAGTTCAGATTGCTAATCAGCACCGCCGTTTCAGGGTTACTATTGTGAGTCGCCACCTCAACCCAGGAGATGAATACCCACGAAAGGAAGATGATGAATGGTGTCAACACCAAAAGCTCAAGGAGCTTACTCTTTAGCCGGCTGCTTGCCTGCTTCTTATCTTTCGTAACCATTCATATCCCCTCTTTCCCTTACTTCCCCCTTATTATACTACACCTACACCCTTTTGTCAACATATTTTTCAACTTTTCTTTAATATTTTTATCAAACCCTAATTAGTATTGTCTTTACTACATTTATTACTGCTATCTTCTTTGGTCTGCTGTGCGGTTTTTGTTCCCCTATTGTTATCTGCCTTTGCTGCTATGCATCCTATACATACACCAGCTATCAACAAAGCTGGTTCAAGTATTTGCATGCTTGTTATAAGCTGCATGCTGCTTGCCATCCCCAGCAACGATGCCCATACAATATAGTATATAAATCTTATGTACTGTGTATCATCCACACCTAATATTGTTGTAAGCAACACCACTATAGGAAGTGTGAAATAGGTTGTTCCTAGTAAACCTATGTTTTGCTCTGATGTTATATCATATCTTGCCTGTATGAATAACAATGTTACTATGAGTGTAACTAACAGAATCTTGTTTATTGCCGATATTCTGTATGCTTTTATCTTTACACAAATGAAATTGTAAGGAGTAAATTTGTATCCTTCTTTTTTCAAATGCTTATTTGTTCTATACAAGATGACTACTAAAGCTATTGTTGACAGTATTATTTCAACTAATCCTATGTTTGAACCGTATACCACAGATGCTAATGAAGTGATTAGCTGTGATATGAACAGTATCATCACTGCCATGTTTACTTTTGTTAAGTATATTGCTGTGGCCATCAATGTCAGTGCATTTCCTAGCCCTATTAAACTTGCAAATAACCAGCCGTTGCTATTATAAAGCAGCAAGTCTAATAGAAATATTCCTAATGATAACAAAAGTGTGATTATCTTAAGTGGTGTGCTTAATCCAAGTATCGAAAAGTTTCCTTCAACACTTCGTATTGTCCTACTTTCTTTACTCACTGATTTAGCTGTCTTTTGTTTATCAGACCTCATTTACATTACCCCTGCCTAAATTCTATCAATCTACCCTGATATATTCCCATATATCGTTTAGATGATGTGATTAAATCCACATTTCTATGCTCTTTATTATATGTTGAAATTGCTTTACAACTCTCCAGTGTACCATCTGGTTTAATCATGTATATTTTAAGCTTAAATGTAGAATCCTTACCGCTTATCAACTTTCCCAATGCTTTTAATTCATCATTTTCAGTATACTCCTTCATTACTATGTTCATTATATTTCTAAATGGACTGGATGTCACTGCTGAGTTTAATGCTCCAGTAAACTGCAAACCCCCAAGTTGCCCCTTGGAAAATACTGCAAACCCATCTGTATTTCCATCTCTATCTATGACTTCTAGTACATCATCTATTTGCTCTGAGTAAACCTCTTTGCCGTCTACTGTATATAGCTGCCCATTTCTCTCAAATTCTGGTGCCTTAGGTTCATCCCACACGAATACATACTTACCAAATATCACTTTTATATTGTCTCCGTATATAAGTGATAAGTATGCCTTCAGTCCCTCACTATCCTCAATTCCTTCTATATGCTGTTTTGTTGGTTCCAGCATGTTTAACACCAACCACCTTTTCGCCTTTGTCTTTTCGCCTTTGTCTTTTCGCCTTTGTCTTTTTACCTTTGTCTTTACTGCCTGCTATTCCACTATGATTTAGTGCTTAGCTCATCATCAATAGCCTTCTTCTCAACCTCTGGTAACTCCCAATTTAACTTTGTTCTGCACTCTCTCAAAAAGTCTGCTACTATTATGTTTAAGTCATTTAGATAATACTCTGTGTCAAATGCAAATAGCATTTTACGACAATCTGAGTTCTCAAACGCCTTTAGTACATCTTCCTCTGGCTTTGCCAGCATCTCTTTAACTGTATCAACTACTATTTCTTCAATGCTTACTGCATGACTTAATTTAGATGATATATCTTTTCTACTGTGTTTTCCTCCACCACTCATTGGATGATACCTCCTATAAGTGGCTGGTACACCTCCTCGAGATGTACCAGCCTTTAATTACTTTGTCTGCCTGCTGTTTTACCCAGCTGCTTTCACTAAATTGCCATCTTCTTGTTCTATTGATGCTATTTAATCAAAGATGTCATCACCAGTATCATCAATGTACAATGCACTGGGTTCCACCTTGCTTATCTCAACCTTAAAGGGTGTCCAGTCATCAACCTGGTGCTCAACCAGGTCTCGTATCTCAGCCATCACACCATCTTCCCCTAGCTTTTCTACCAAGTCCTTAGATGCCTCAAAGATTATCTCATCGTGCCTGGTGTAGTAAATCTTTAGACCTTCCTCAATTCCTCTTAGCTTTGTTTCTCTATCTACGTGCATTATCAAGAGTGATAGGATGTCTGCTGCTGTTCCCTGAATTGGAAGGTCCATCAGGATTCTTCTCAACCTGTTAGGGTTACTCTCCCCCGCTGTAAGCATTGTACCAAAGTAAGTCTTTATGTTTTGCTGCCCGTTATCAGCTGCCTTCTTACAAAGACTACGATACTTCTTAAACTCTGGTATTTTAGAGAAGTAATCGTAAACTATATCTCCGTTTATGTGCTTACACATCTGCTTAACTCCGAAGGAACTTGCCCCATAGGTCATAGCGTTCCATGCCACCTTAAACTCTTTCCGCTCTATTCCTTCGCATCTAATTTCAAGCCCCTGTACATCACCTGTTATATCAATGATATTTGGCTTATTCAATAGCTTTTTATCCACATTCTCCCAGATTACTGGGACATGATACTGGCTTCCTCCCATTGTTTGGATAAGAACTGTATCAGGTAGCTCTGGCATAACCGTGGTGCCTGGCTTTACCACTATACTCGTTGAGTCAATAAATTTAACTTGCTCATTGTTATAATATGTGGTTGTTACTGCTGGAAGTGAGGGTGTATAATACACAGGTGGCATGTTAGGAATTTCAGACAACTCTGAGTTACTAATTCTTCCAGGCTTAAAATCATTTGTTACGAATATATGCAAAGGTGCAGTTGCCTTAAAAGGTTTTGAGAAGATATATTCGTATAAACCACTATCTGCTGTTAGCGCAGGCTTTAGGCTATCAGCGTTTAATATGTTGATTAGGATGCTAGGCTCCTGGTTCTTGATGTCTGCTGAAATCAATATGTCGCCTTGCTTTGTTGGTGTAATGATGTGCCACAGCAAAGGCTTTGGTATATTCATAAGCGCCGGAGAACTATAATTGATTCTATTTGTCTTTGACAATGAAACCAGGGGGTGTATTTTACCATCAGATGCCTTTGCATCCATAATAGACTTGATTGATTCAGCATACTTCTTTGCTTTTCTATAATCTAGTATGTCGCTTGCAAATTCATACCCCAAAAGTGCAAGGTTTCCAAGTGCATCTTTATTTGATGTCCACTTGCCATCAATACAACAGGTCTCGTAAACCTCTGCGTTATCCATGCTCTCAAGGTATTTAGTGAGCTGTTGGCTACTATTGGGATTCTTAATCCCATACTTAGCTGTTATTTCTTTTGCTATGTTGTCTCTTTCAGACTCAAACTTGCTGTAAAGGTCATCAAGGTTTGCTACCTTAATTCCTCTCTGCATTAAATCTGTTACCCTCTGTAACATATATCCTATATTAGGCTTTTCTTCCCTAGAATTGATATGATACATTTCATTTCCTCCAGTACTTATGCCCTAATTTTTCAGGTCATATAACTTTAGTATAACTGCCCGAACTCTGTTAATTCCAGCTCGTGTCCATCATCAAGCTCAGCCATAATCTTTGACCTCCGTGTTTTTACACTTTTGAAGACTGTTGCTAAGTATTCTAATACGTCTACTTTCTCAAACTTTGTAGTAATTCCTACTAATTTTTCCGTTTTCTTATCAAGAAAAGATAGTACAAAATAGGGGTCGTATGGCCTATACTTAAACTTCTCATGTACCGATGTACCTAAAAGCTGAGCAGTCTCTGTGTCATAATGACCAACCATCTCATTCGAATAAACTATTGATGCTAACCTGTAATCTATTGTACTATACTCTTGTATTGTCGTTTTATCACATTTTATCTCTGTGCTGGTTGGTATAAAATACATGATACCTTCCTGTTCTTTGCTGTAATATGTGCCAGCACTCAAGTACACATAGTTCTTTCTGTAATGTGCTGTAGTAAATTTTGGCTCTGCTATCTTTATATCAGGCTTTCGTGCATCAGCGAACCCGTACTTCCCATTCTCCATTATCCCAAATATCCCAGGTTCCACTTGCCTTACATTATTATACATGAGAAGCAGGTTTGTTTCTGCTTGCTCATACATTTTCATATCCGTATATTTCATGTTACCCCTTATCCTCTCTTGCTAACTCATAAATCTTGTATGTTATTTCTATGATTTCTGGAGAGATTTCCATGTTTATCAATGTTTGTGCTATGAACATGTATGTCATTGCTTTGTCCCCTGTTGTATAGACATATAAATCTTCCATGTTTTCATGCCTACTATCTTGGGGATTTGCTTTGGTCCCTATGGAGGGCAGCTTGTCTACTTTGTACCCTACCCCTTTATCTCCTATATCACTCCCATTTCCTATGCCTAATACATCTGTTGATAGTGCCTTTACCGCTTTTATGAAAGCGTCTTGATAAATTGTGGCTCCCCAAAGTATAAATATATAAAAGGCTTGTTCAATGGAATTTACTGCCTGCTGGTTTCCCATGATTGATAGCTTGCATATGTCTATGTCAAATTTCCTATCCGCTATGATGTCAACAAGGTTAAGTGTCTTTTCAACTTGCTCTATACTGTCATATTCAGTATTTATGCCAAACATTCCCTTTGGTATAACTGTTAGTGTTATGTCTGACTGGGATATTCCCATAAACTTTATTGCACCTTTGATGCTTGATGCTAAGTCATCTGGGTTATCCCTGATTTCTATGTATAAATTACTCTGTCCTAGCCTATATGTTGTCTGATTTATTCCTTCTGATGCTGGATAGAATACAGGTGTTGAGTGTATCAATATACTTCCATTCGCCACCTCAAATTTGCACATATTTTCTGCAAACTTGGCAGGGTCTTTATCAAGTATATAACTGATTAGTAAGGTTACAAGCCCGTCCCATGAGTTCTTTATCTGGAGTCTTTCAACCCTCTGCTTTCCGTCTCTATCTGTGATAGAAACGTTTAGCTTGGATAATTCACTCGTACCTACCACTTTCTCACATAGCATTGATAACGGAAATTCTTCGATTATTTCATTAACTGAAATGTTATTATTGAGTTTAATCTGCTTTTTTGAACTTTTACCCTTTGTATCTTTCTTTGCCCTTCTGCTTTTATTTTTCTTCTTGATGTTTGATGAGGTTTCATCTGATAATGTCTGCTGTATCCTATCGGCATCCGATTGAAGGGTATCTAATCTAAAGGGCTGAGGTACATAGCTCCCTAAGCCTTCCTCCTTGCTTAAATCACTCTTTATGTCTATACCCATAAACCTTAGCTTGCTACTTGTTGAGTCACCCATGTACCTCACCTCCTAGCTGTTTCCTTAAATTTTGTGTCTGTATCCCAACTGTTGTCCGGTATTCAGCTAAGCCATAGCTGTTTACCATAAATGCTTTATTTGAAATTTTCTCTATGCCTACAATTCTTCCCAATGGCAATCTATCATCTCTAAAGATTGATCTATATGTTCTAGTGATGTGTTCATCTGGTGTTGTGATGTTGCCATCTTTAGTTAGTAATATATGATTACCCTGACTGTCTATTACTCCAAGTGCTACGTCTGTGTCTTGTGGCATGGTTGGCTTGTAAATAGAAATTGTTTTACCATTAAATAGTGTGCTGCCATCTTCAACCCTAACTGCCAACAACCACCCATCCTCAAAACTTATGCACTTCAAATTGCTAAATGTCATTGATGATTTCTTTACAGAGTCAATCAGCATGATACTATTGTCTACTCTGTTAAATACTGCTGATTTTATAGGGTATCCCTCTGTTTTCTCAAACAACACAAGTGATTTGTATATATTCACCCTGTCATATTCTGCATTGAGTATAAATGAATTACTCACTGTATCTACTAAGCCTGATACAGTACCATCTCCTACTATAACATAAGTTGTACCTTTAATATGGTGAGTATTCTCCCATATTAAATCGAGAACACTTGTATTCTTCAAAGCATATCACCTAAACCTATGTTAGAAGAAGATATAATCAACCTGTTCTGGAGTTAGATTGTAGCGTCTCTTAATCATAAGGATTTCAGTTCGCTTAAAATCCACATGATTGTTTAGCTTCTTACTAAGAGACTGATAGGAAATACCCATAAACTCTGCCAAACTCTGGAAGTTATCATCGTAGTAGCTCATGTATTCTTTGAGTCTACTCTTAGTACCTAAGCAAATCTCATTGATTTCCTTCTGTAAATCCTCGCTGTTTGCTGTTACCCCAAGGTCAAATGCCCTGTTAGGCATGTTGCCCTCTACCTGCTCAAATGGTTCAGTATGTCTAACCTCAGGTTCATTGATGTTAATATTGATATTCTCCATAACTCTATTTTCCTCCTAACGATTTATATATCCTATTATATTCCAAATCTTAAATTTTTATTCATACCCTCTAATATTTTATCGCATCATGATATGCTACAACAGGGTGATAGCAATGCCTCTCCGCTATCACCCTGTTGATTTAGATGTATATTGATTTAATTCTGTGGCTTTATTATGCTTTCAATGTAATTGATCTCAGATTCTGATAGGTTATACTTCTTATAAAGTTGTCTATCAATCATGGAAATTGGCTGTGACCAATCAATCTCACTGTTTGATGTTAAGTCCTGAACGGGAACCAGCTTAAATATATTAGCTGTTACATTTGCCCTCTGATTAACTGACTGATTTGCAAGCCATCGCACAAATCTTGTCTTGACGTATTTCAAGCAGTTTATGCACTCTGCCTCGCTATCAAATAATGCTACCAAACTCCAAGTATGTGACCCTACTGCCCCCGGCCTTAATGCTATAATATTTGTCAATGCATTACCGGGTGTGCCTTGACTTGCCTCATTTATTACCACCCCACACATGACCTTATATCTATATACCTCTGATAGATTACTAAAGTTACTCTCATTCACATATATGGAATTACCGTCGTTTGATTCAACCTCAACGTTATAATATTCATCAGGTAACTCACTGCTATCCATGCGATTAAACTTCCTCTGGTCCATGAATGGATAGCTCCTAGTACCAAACTGCCTTGCCCACTCACCAACGTTAGGCTGTACCTTGTCTATGATTGCTTTAGCCATATCAGACTTATAGATTACACCGTTTTCATCTACTGATAAATCTATAAGCTGCTCTGATTCAAGCTTTCCGTTCCGTATGACCTTGTAATTTGTCTCCCCCTTGCCTCCCCTTTTCCAATGGAAATATGCGACTGATACCTTAGCAACAGAAGGATCAAACACCTCCCCAACAACTGGATAGTGAACTATGTCCGTGATCAGCCCAGTGCTAATCATTTTTTCTCTTGCTTTTTTAAGCTCCCCCTCACCATTTATCCAGTTGTCCTTTGTTATCATGCATACATGCTCTCCAATCTCAGTGCCCAATTCAATGAATTTAGGATATATGCTCCTCTTTCCATCAGTATCCTGGTATGGTGGGTTCCCTATGACTACATCAAATTTCACATCCACACCTAATGCCTTTCTTAAGTTATTTAGAATGCTTTCCTTTTTATCCCCCATGCTTTTATTTTTTGATTTTATTATCCCTATGTAATCAGTTATTGTTATAATGTTTGGTATCTCCATAAAACTACTCAGTATAGACACATTCCCAATGTCTTTGGCATGTCTATCTATGGTTTTTGCCAAATTATAGTTAGATGCCAGTAAACTCTCATTTGTTAGTGCTATTCCAAACAGCTGTTTTTTCACCGCATGAATCAGCCTCTTCTGTTTGTCTACTATCTCTTCTGATTTCTCATGGTTTATTGGTAGTCTATCATCATCTGACATAAGTATATCCAACAATTTGGATAAAAATACTCCAGACTTGCAGGCTATATCCAAAAACCTTGTCTCACTATTAAAAAGTCTTATGTCAATCTTACTGATTATGTCTGCAGCTGCTGAATCTGGTGTGATAACCTCATCAATTCTGATGCCATCATTGGCACCCCTAGGCGTTATTCTCCCGAGTTGAATATACTCGTTACCCTCTGCTACTATGTTTCTGAACCTGTCATATCTTTTTGCTTTTGTGTAGAACACCTCAGCTTCAGATTTTGATCCAGTTTCCTTAGTGTTATTTGCTTCCTCAATTTGACTTTGTATGTCTCTTGACAGGCTAGTCACTTGATTTGATAGTCTATTCACTACATCATTCAGTGATGCTGTAGGTATTCCAAATGTGCTGCTGCTCAGCAAACTCTGTATTGCTGATATTTTAGTTGCTATGTTCTTTCTATTCTCAGGTTTGATTGCCTTCTCTAGATGTCTTACCTCTCTCCTACTGTTTAAAGACACAACCTTGTCAGTGTTAAAATTCTGGAATGCATAAATAAATATTGCCTCAAGCCCAGAAATGATAGATTCATCCCACTCTGCTGATGACGATGTAAATATCAGTGTTGAATCCCAGAATTCATAGTTTCGCCTGTCTGATTCTGTTCTGTTTTCCAAATGGTTGTATGCTCTAGCCAAACCATTCTCTGTCTTTCCTACATATATTGTAGTTATTCCAGATTTCTCTCTAAATTGAAAGTAAATTGCTGACTTTCCAACTAAATTTCTGTGCAATCCTGTAAGGTTTTCAATGTAATCTGACATTCTCATTGCTTCAGATAGCATCTTCTTATCTGGTATATAGAACGCCAATATCTCTCCGTCCATTAGCTTATATACCATTGTCAACCTGTCAAGCTTGTTACCGGAAGCCCTTAGCTCCCAATTAAAAATGTTCTGCATACTTCTCCCCCATATCAATCTATAAAATTGATATGTAATATCAAAATGCCCCACCAAATGCTCTCATGTATCTGTGTATTATTGTTTCCTCGATGTTATGTACTTTTCAAATGATTGCTTCTTCGCTTTCCCATAGTTATTATCTACATAAACTCGTATATCTTGATTTGATACCTCCAGTATTCTTCCAGAACTAGATGTGTATACACCGTATTCGTGCTCACCGAACTCTTTGTCTATAAGCTCAGCATATAAGAATGGTTCAGCACTATCCATGTCTTGTAGCCTCTTATCTTGTATGAACCCAAATTCTTTTAGCACTATTATAACATCTATAACCCGTACCCCGGAGAACCTAGCTGTATCAAATATCCCTCTACCTATTCGTATCCTGTGCTGTAATATTCTGTTTACTTCATCTTTTGTTAATGTTTTCTCTAAACTTCCATTGTCTTTACCGTTCCTTTCAGCCTTTAATAATTTCATCTATGATACACCTCTCTATTTAAGTGTATTGAACAAAGCTACCAATGCCATAGCTTTGTTTGCTTTGTATCATAGTTTCTCTACGCCGGGCCAATCTAAATCTGGTTCGTTGGGGTACCAATCAGTGAAGTACATATTTAATGCGTCTAAATGACTAAAATGGTATCCGTTAAATTCTACATCTATATCTCCTTCTGCTGGGTTGTCTATATCATACGATATAGGCATATCTATATCTGGCAGTATGATGCTTCCATTTTTCAGTGTCTTTATAATTGTATCTCTACCGTTTATGCCTACCTCTGTTAAATCTATTTCAGCCTCAGGATTATTATGAATAATTATTGCTGCCTTAGCACTGGTACTTAATTCTGTTATTGATACCTTTAACCCAAATCTGTCTATAAAGTATTCAGGTGTACCATATTCAGCTTGCTCTATTTCTTTTAGAATTTTTCTTGTTTCTTTGTCATCATTAACAGTCTCACTCCAAAATAATGCTTCTATATCAGAATCTTGAGTTATAGCCCCGTTTATAATATTTTTTGGAGTGTTAATACCTTTAACTTTAATAGTTAGCATATCAATCACACTGCCTTATAATTTTTCGCCTAGACCATTGTACCCTAATGATCTGTAGTTGTCCACCCAGTCGTTGTAATTATCAATTAACCCCCTACTTTTTGCCAAAGTCTTGTCAGGATTATCTTCAAATATATAGTATACCATGGTATCACCAGTCTATTATATAAAATTCTGTTGCATTTGGTCTTAATATGTCTGCTACCCCAGATATATCTAGCCCATTCTGGCCCTTGCAATCTATTAAAACAACTCCTGTTTTTGATAGCTTTTTAATATCTTTGTCTATGTTTGGCATAGGTAAATTATACCTATCTATTAAAAATAACCTACAGTTCTCTGGTACTCTGTGCGATATACCATTAAACTCTGTTGCTTCGACTGAATCTATTGCACCTACAGGTTCTCCCAACCGTTTGTACTCTGATAGTACACGCTTTAAGAACGTTTTACCTGTTGATCCCATTGGTCCCATTGTGTATACCCCATTTTTCAAATAGGAGTATACTCTGTAATGGTATTTGCTTATCTCAAAAACTGGCTCCCTACCTTCAATCATATCAAGATAGTATTCGCCAATATTAGTATTCACATATATCACCCCAATCTATAATATTCCCAAATCCTGTACTTTATAACTATATTCCTCTAAATTTTTACAATAATTTAATTATATCTATAATATATTAAGAGTATTTTTTACTGATGCCTAGGGTGTATAATAAGAAGGGAGCCACCCTAAAGGTGACTCCCTTCTTATTGCTGTTATGGATTAGTACAGGTCTTGTACGTTTGCATTGGGGATATAGAACTTTCTTGACTGATACATGCCTTCCATATCAGGCAGTACAATGTCTGTATCCTTGAAGGTTCCGATGTATCTCTCGTCCTTATCAGCTGCTATGGTAGCATCTGACTTGTCGTTTAAACAGAACTGGCTCAAGAAAGCATTGCTGTACAAATCGCTTGTACCAACATTGGCTGGGCATAGTGCTGGGTCTAGTGCAGATGTTCTGATGTTAGAGTACAGTAGACCGACCTGCAGTTTGGTTGCCTGGCGTACTAGGTAAATGCCATCAAAGGCCTCGTTGTACCAGTTACCATCATTGGTTGCCCAGGCTGCTGTCTTGTCTGTACCTCTGTTTCTGGTGAGCGAGGAGACTATGTTGGTGATGAACTTCGTTCTATCGTCTATCTGCTTTGCATCACCACTTAGTACGCTGTTGATACTACCACCAGCAACGGTTCTGCCTGCTAGTACCTCTATCTTGGCTCCACCTGTTTGACCCATCTGAACTGTATCAGCATTTACATCTTTTAGCTGTGCTACTAGTGATGTTACTGTACCCTCTGGGTCATTTATGTCAGTGGAGGACACACTTGCCATGTAAACATTACCTGCTGTGTCAGTGAAGACTTTGAAGACTGTGGTGGTGTTACTTAGGCTGATTATGTCTAGGTCACCTTCACTGGCTGTCTCTTGGCTACCACTCATGATGTCTTTGGTAATGTCCTTGAGCTCTGCACTCTGGTAGTCTAGCAGCTCTGCCGCTTTATGCATGTAGTACTTGGTCTCAGAGCTTGTTACACCAGGTAAACCCAGCTCATTCAGGCTCTCGCCACCACCTCTTACACAGATGGAACCATCACCTGGGTTCTCTGCCCAATCAAGAGGCCATGCTGTGCTATCATTGAAGTCCTTGTTGACCCACTGTACTAGTCTTAGGTTGTCAATGGTTTCTTTGACATCGTTTACAAAGTCAGTATGGTCTTTTGCCACCTTTGCCTCTGTATACTCGTCACCACTGAGGGTGCTGCTTAGGTACTGACGGGTCTTCTGGTCTACTACCGTCTGATAGGTTACTAGGTCAACTGTGGTTAGGTTGTTGCTGGGTGTTGACAGCTGATAGATTGCACCACCTGGCAATACCTGGTTAGCACCGTTCCATGCTTGCCCACCGTTTACTGCCTTCTGATGCAGTGACCATTGCTGAGAGGTCAGCATTAAACTCTCGCCCTCATTGTTGTTCTTCCAACCTACCTCAACTGCATCACTTGGAAGTATGCTGCTTTCCCACTCTGACAATACATAGGTCTCATAACGAGTCTTGTTGACATATGTAGTGGTGTTTGCTTCTTCCAGCTCTGCTAACTTTAAGCTGTTGGTCATGTAGGTCATCTTAATATAGGGATAGAATTTAATTTGCTGCTTGCCTTGGATGATGGTGTTCTCATAGTGTGGGCCACTGGTGTCCTCTTGTTTCATTACTGTGGTGGAAGGGCCTCCAAAGGGCTGTGCCTGCAAACCCTTTGGCGTTCCGGCATAGAACTGAACTGCCACTTGTGCATTGAAGTCATAATCAAATTCAGTCCCTGCTATCATGTAAACCCTCTTGGTGTTGGTGTAAATACAGTTGTAACCATTATGAGTTACACAACTTGCTGTACCGTAGAGGTCAGATGCCCCCTGGTCAATACCAAAGGTTATTGATAGGCTATTTACGCTGGGGCCTGTTGCTCTTGTCTTATGTGAGGTGTTGCTGGCATTTTTGAGCATTGCCTGTGGGATTTGCCAGTTTGCTGAACCATAACGATTCTGGATGTCTGTCTGCTTGTACTTTGCTAGGGTTGGAATATCTGTGGGGTTCGCTCCACCACGCCATAGTACTGTAACAAGCTCTGCTCCGTTCTTCTGGTTTCCATCACTCACATACTCATAAACGTTGTCTGAAGCATACATGCTACCAATGGTTTCTGGGTGCTGACCGTTAGGGATGTACACCTTCGGGTCTGTATCGCTGTGAACGCCTGTCTTGACCTGTAACGATTCCTCGCCACCTATCTGGTCGAACACAAAGTTTAACTTGTTGTCACCACTTCTACCAGGCATTTCTAGTTTGCAGGTATGTCCATGGCAGGAGCCACAGGGAGGATCACAGGAACCACAGCATCCATGGTCATAATAGGCAGTATGGGTTAATTGGAAGGTGCCTATTGAGGCTACGAACTCGTAGTTACCCCAACGGCCACCAATGTTTGTATCATCAGTGTGAACCGCTTTGCTGATTTGGGATTGCTGGATTATGATGTCTCCATCCACCAATTCCTCTGATAACTGCCGCTGTAAACGAACATATAGTGTCCTCGGCTCATAAATATCTGCCGGGTTCCTTATATCTACCTTGCCGGGTGACCTTCCAGAACCTAGGATTGGTGAAACATTCAATGCATCATTCCAATCAGATGGGTACTTATGCTGTGTTGAGTAATGCCACTCTATGAGCTCATACTTCGCTGGCTCGTCCTTCTCATCTTCTATTAAGATAATTCCAGCTGTCTCTGGCCTGTCATATACTGCATCTGTGGTGATGTTACCTTCCTCATCCATCGTCTCATAAACCTTAACGATGTTGAATTTCAACTGCTCTTCCTCTTGAGGAGTGAGTGGTCCACCTTCATCAGGGTCCCGTGGGTCTGGGGCGCTGCCAGGTGAGTTAGGATCGTCGAAGGTGTGGGTTTCTATGGGTTCTTCTTTAAGAAGTAGGTGCACGTACAGGGTCGTATCGTTGTAATGCTTTCCAAGTTCTGGTTGTGTAGGATTACAGTCACATGCCATACCCAGTTTCACATACGCCTCTTGTGTTCCTGCTTCCTTTTCTGCTACTGCGTCCCACTCATATGTCATTGAGTCAGTCTGAGGTATTGATGGGTTCATACTGACTTGCTCCCAAGTTGTGGGAGCTATCAAATCAGGTGAGGTGTCCCAACCACTCAGGTCTCCCTCATAGATTGGCGATGTAAACCAGCCAACCACCTTGTAACTGGGCTCATGCTGTATGGAGATTTGAACTGGATTATACCTTTGAGCTGTTGTCTCTACGTGCTCTATGGTGCCATCCAACTTCTCAATGTCATAAACCTTAACTATGTTTATCTTTCTTGATGTTTGCTGGTATCCCTGACCCTCAGGTGTTGTTGGGTTCGGATTTTCCCCTGGTTTTAATGGTATTTTTCCTGTATTTGGGTCAGGGTCCTGAGGTGTATGGGGTTCCTCGGGTGTTGGGTCATCTGGATTGTATGTTGGGATATCTGGGAGGTCATTGCCTCCACAAACGTATATGTGCAATCCCCACCCTACTGTTTTTGGACTTATTCTATCATGGGATAGATAATATTTATCTTCTGTCTGTGCCTTTGAAACATCCCATGGGACTTCAAATGTTACTCCTGCATATTCTATATTCTCGGATAGTACAAATGCCATTCTTGATGCCTTGAATAGGCTTCTGTCCCATCCACCATATGACCAGTTAGTTGCTGTCCACTGTTTAGTATCAACCAGCTGCTTTATCTTATCTGCAATACCTGTTGGTGTTCCGTATAGTACTATTCCGCTGCGCTGTCCTGCATTTCCCTTCAGCTCCATCCAAATCAAAGGTTCTACAACTATTGCAAAACCTCCAATTTCCATAAGCTCAGTAGCATAATAGTAATGCCCTGCTGAATTTGGTGTGCCATTCTCATAATGGCTTACTATATCTTGATCAGAAGAATTAGCCTTAACTGCATCTGCACCTGATTGTGTTAAATGCCAAAGAGGCGCCTTTCCAGTAGGTGATAGTGTATTTACGGTATTAAATATAGCATGTATAGCTGCATTTGGGTCTGGGCTATTTGAATCCAAGTCGCCATATAAATATCTTGCTATTTCTTCGCCATGAACAGACCATATATTATTACTAGCTGTAACCGGGTACGTTTCTGCTATATTACCTAAATTTGTTCTTATTGTTTCAGCATCTCCATCAATAGGAACCCTAAATGTCCATCTTTCAGATGTTATCCAGTCTATCATCCATCTAAAACTTACTATTGCATACCCTATACCGAATCGAGATTTATCGTTAACACCACCCATGTATCCACTACCAGCATCTATTATTAAATCTCCATAAGGTTTAGCAAAATCTTTAACATTATAACCTTCGCCATTGATTGCCTCCAGTGCCTTAGAAGAACCAATCATTCTATCTATTGTCTTTACATCATCATTTGAATATAGTATGTCAACCCCCGGGTGCTTATCATCACCATACCCAAATGCTGGTTGACCGTCTGGGGCTAGTATTGTGATTCTTATACCTTGCTGATTTTCTGTCCAGTTACCTGAACCAACTGTACCGAAATCTCCATCACCACCTGCTGATGCATCCCAAGCGTAGGCTGGCATAATAAACAAAGACATCAGTGTTGATATAACAAGCAACATTGATATTATTCGTTGTTTCACCTCTTACACCTCCATTTTAAGGGTGAAGGGA